>Ga0134079_10000001_pt1 | contig 386168 bp, 356 predicted proteins | sample 15_taG_2_FD_119770 | JGI IMG/M metagenome (GOLD analysis project Ga0134079, IMG submission 119770) | Grasslands soil microbial communities from the Angelo Coastal Reserve, California, USA - 15_D_Rain_40cm_2_09182015 | ecosystem: Environmental > Terrestrial > Soil > Grasslands ...
GATCAGGGAGTTAGAAGGACATGAGGGGGAGGCGAGCTCTTGGCGCCCGCTCTTTGCTCTTGCAACCGCAATTGCTGAATCTGGGCATTTGCCGACTCCCGCAAGCGATCCAAGCTCACCGGGAGGAAGGGTTGCCGAGAACTTGGTCATGTCCTGTTCTCCGTCGCCTCTGATCACGCGCATGTTGAAAGGCGAGAAGGAGCCGGCGTTGTTGTTGATCGACCCCGCTTCGAAGTGGGGATGGAAGGGAGGCACGCCACCTGGTGGGCAGGGACCTCCTCCTACCCCTGAGGTGACTGAAAAGGAGGAGGTGGCAATTACCGGGGGGTTACCTGACCAGGGGGTCAGCTCAGCCTTGGTCTCATAGTCCCCGCAGGTCGGTGGGGTGACCAAGGGTGAGCGGGCGCCTTCTCTGAAGTGAAAGGCAAATTCAGAGAAGGGGACCTGGGGAGCGCCTTTGGCGGTGGCGATCAGCTGGCCGGTTTTTGGATCGGGTTCAATCTTTACCGGGATCTTCACCGAGACACCGAGGTTTTCGTTTTGCAAGACGATGTAGAGGGCTATTAGGGAGTCGAAGGGGTTCTCGGCTCCAGGTTCGGTGGTGGCTGGGTCGTCTTGTTGGGCCAGGTAGACCGATCCGTCGACGGCTTCTTCGATTATCGGGGTGACGATGTGCACAGAGCCGAGCTTTGATCCCTGCGGGCAGCCTTCTCCTGGCAGTGAGCGGGAGCTCTCCCTGGCTACCTCTGCTGGGGTGCAGACTTCGAGCCCTTCTGCGACCGAGGGGTTGATCGTCATCCCTTCGGGCAGGGTCACCTTTGCGTCTTTTAGGTCGGAGGCGGCGATTCCCGTGGGGTTTGAGAGACCTTCGTCGTTGATGTCGATCGAGAAGTCAAAGCCGCTGCCGCTCTCTGCCGAGCGCGTGGTCGGGGCCGATTCGATCCTTGGGCCGAAGTCGACTTTGCCGCAGCCGGTGAAGCCGATCGGGACGGGGGGTTCTGCGTCGTCGTGGGTGAAGATCGTTTCTTCGATGAAGGCGCCCGGATGCTCCCAGGAGTCAGCCTGAAAGACGGTCGGCAGCGGTCCCTGGCAGGAGCGCGGCATGGTCAGGAAGGGGACTTCGGCCCCGCCGGGGCCGCCTCTTTCTTTGTCGTGGGCGGGGTCGCCGGGGACGCTCCAGAGGCTCGACTTGGCCGAGTAGAAGGCGACGATGTTGGGGACGTTGCTCAGGTTGGCGATCAGATTGTATGGGGGGGATTCGCTCAGGCTCACCTCGCTGGTGACCCGCACGACGAGGGCCTTGAAGCCGATTTTGGCCGGCACGCCGGGGGGCGGCACGAGGTTGAATAGCTTCTCCTTCACGTGGGTGTCCTGATCGCCGATGGTCAGCTGGATCGTGCCGATCTGAGAGCTGGGCGGGCAGGCGGGGCCGGCGGCGAGGAAATCGGCGGTCGAGCAGCGCGCCGCCGCGGTCGGGGAGCCGATGAAGCCCGGTGGCAGGGTGAGCTTCAGGTCCCTCAGCGCCTCGTCGGGGATTTCGGCGATGCCTGGCATTTCCGGTTCGGGCCTGGTGTTGACCGCAAGATCGAGCTTGACCGCGAAGGGATGGGCGCCGGCTTGGGTTTGGGCGGTGCCGTCTTCGTTTAAGGGGGCGACGTCGAGGCCTTTGATGCCAAAGGAGGCGCTTGCTTGAGCGGCGAAAGCGAGGAGGAGGGTCGCTGCGATCGCCGTGATCGAGAATGAGCGCCTCATCGTCCTGCCCTCCGCTTGTGGTTTGCTCGCTTGTGCTTTTGCTGTTTGGCGTGTCGCTTGACGCATCTGCCGTGGCGGCGGGCCTTGCCCTTGCGACAGCGGGCCGGGTGGCGCAGGTTGCCGGGGCCTTTGAAGCCGGCCGAGGCGGGGGTCTGGTCGTTGGGAGGAGGCGGTGCGATTTGACAGGCTTCCCCTTCGCAGCCCGGCGGTGGTCCAGGCGGCGGTGGGAAGCCGCCGTCGATCCGAGCGTCATAGACGTCGATCAGGCCGTAGTCCTGGGGCACGAGGCTCGAGCCGGTGGTGAAGAAGACGTCAGAGCCGGTGGCCGAGGCGTCGATGAATTCGGCGTCTTCGGCGCTCTTGCCCGAGGAGATCAGGCCGAGGCAGCTTTCGCTTTCGGCCACGAAGACTTCGCCGCCAAGCACGGCCTGGCACTGCTGCCTGCTCTGCGCCGGCTGCCACTCATAGACATCCATCTTGCCGTTGGTGTCACGCGACACCAACGCCTCGAAGCTTTCGAAGAAGACGCGGTCGCCGTCATCAGAGAGCACCCGCGAGGCGTGCCAGCTGGTCTCCCAGGGGTGGATCTGGGCTGCGACCTGGAATTCGCCCCCTTCCTCGGGAATGAGGTCCCGCCCCAGCGGCCGCGCGCCGCTCGGGTTGCAGGAGACGCAGAGGAGCCTTCCTTCTGCTGCGCCGTAGAGGAAGACCTCCGAGTCCGGTTTGCCGCTGACCGCGTCGGTGTTGCCATAGCCGGTCAAGGGCGCTTTCGACATGAAGAGCGCGTGCATACCGTCGGGGCTGACCCTGGCGTCGTGGTTTGCGGGAAAGGAGGCCAAGGGGCCGGTGTCATAGGAGGGCGGACCGTCTTTGCTCCCGAGAGTCGCTATGAAAGTCAGGCCGCCGCCGGCTTCGCGCAGGTAGATGTTGGGCTTGCCCGCAACGGCAGGGCCTGACCCGTCGAGGTCTTCCTCAGAGCCGAAATAGACGCGCGAGAGGTCTTCGCTTGAGCCGAGGACGCCGACCGCGTTGTGGGCGATCAGCGTCGCCGCGCCCGCTTCATAGGCGATCGCCTTATTGACGTCGAGCTCATAGAGGTCTTTGCCTTCCATATAGAGGGCCTTGGTCGCCCCCGGGTTGGCGCCCTTGAAGACCGCAGCGCCTTCGGTGATCTGCACCGTGCAGGCTTTTGCCGCTTCGGTGCACTTGCCTTTGCTGACTTTGCTCTGGGCCTTGGTCGGGTTGATCCGCAGGTAGAGGCGCGCGGGACCGTCGCCGACGATGGTCCCGCCTTTGTGCGCCGAAGCCGGTGGTTCTGCGACCTCGGCCGACCAGAAGACGCGCGAGGCATCGGCTGAGACCGCGCCGTAGACACTGTCGTAGTCGCGCTTGACGCCGCTTTCCTGCGCCGTGCCGAGAGAGGAGTGGGTTTTGGCCGCATGGCCGTTAGGCAGCACGCTGATCAGATGCAGGTTCCCTTCGGCGTCATGCAGATAGGTCTGGTAGATGTCGGCTTCTGAGGCATCGGGGGTCAGCGCTGCCGGCGCCTTGAAGACCGAGACGGTGCCGTCGGCGCTCGCGCCCTGGTTCGTCGCGAAGTAGTGGCTGCCGTTGCCTTCGGTGGTTTTGCTGTAGGCCGGCGCCGGTTTGGTCGGGGCGACGGTGGTCAGCAGTTCGTAGCCCCCTTCGCCACAGTCCTTTTGGCGGTAGAGGTTCGGGACCCCCGGCGGCGCCCCGGGGACCAGGGCAAGGTCGGTGTCCTGCGTGAACCAGGCGCTGCAGAGATCCTCGCTGAAGCCCTTGAAGAAGGTTTCGTAGGGAGCTTCGAAGAGCGAGATGCCTTCGCGCGGCGGGTTGACAGCGCGCGTGGACCAGCCCGTCGCCGGATCACGGCGGGAGATGTATTGGGAGTTCCAGGGAGCGGCCTGGGCGCCGGCGAAAGCGCGCACGGCCGAGTAGGTAATCCCATCCCCCTCCGGGGTGGCCTGATCGACGCGCGAGTAGGGAACTCCCCGGCTGCTGCTGGAAAGCTCGGTGAGCGGCAGGATGTCGCCGTTGTTTTTGTCCAGCGGGCTGACCAGCTCATAGGCGCGGCAGTCGGGCAGGTTGGCCGAGGCGCCGGTGCGGAACTGCTTGTTGGGGCAGTCTTCGCGCGGCAGGCCGTTGAGCGGCAGCGTCCTCAAGGTCTGTTCGGGGCCGGTGAAGGCGCCGAAGAAGTCTTCGGCGACGTAGCGGTAGTGGTAGACGGTGTCGTTTTGAAGCGATCCGATCAGGATGCTCTTGCTGAGTTCAGAGTTGCCGGCGCCGAAATCGACCGATGGGGTGCTCTTGGCTTTGGCGAAGCCGCTTTCGTTGAAGCTCGCGTCATCGACATATTCGAAGTGGGCTTTTGCGGCGATCCCGTTGGGGTTGAGCGCCGCGTGCAAGCGGGCGGAGTCGGTGCTGACTTCGGTCGACCAGATGCCGCCGAGGGTTATCGGCGGCAGCGTTTTGAAGGTCGCCTCGGGGCCGATGTCGGTGCCATCGGCGTTGGTCGCAACGGCGCGCAGGTGATAGACGGTGCTTGCCGCGAGGCAGCCCGGTTGGCCCGGTCCCGCGCAGGGGATTTCGAAGCTCGCCTTGTGATCGACGAAGTCCGAGCCCAGCGGCGCCGACTCGGGCGTCGTTACCGTTTTCGCGCTTTCGAAGCCATCTGCTTTGTATGAGGCGTCGTCGACGTACTGGAAGTGGACGGTGCTCGATTTGCCCTCTGGGTTGGCGCGGGTGTTGAGCTTGGCGCTGAGGTTGGTGACGTTGGTCGCGTTGGTGTCGGCGCTTTCGTTGACGCCTGCGGAGTCGCCGACCTGCCCGGCGAAGGGCAGGACGACCGGGCCGGGGGGCTCGGTCGCGATCTGGACGATCCGCCGCCCGCTGGAGGAGTTGTCCTGCAGGGCGAAGATGTCGCCCGTCGCATCCGAGTAGGAGGCGAGGGAGACCGGTCGCGCCAGCAGGGTGCCGTTGCCGTAGAAGGTATGGAGCGGGTTGCCAGCGGGGTCGTACTCGTAGATCGCGGTCGAAATAGAGGCCACGTTCTGACCGAAGCTGTCGATAGAGGTGTCGGCGATGAAGAGGTCCCCGGCCGGGTCGGTGGCGATCGCGTTGATGTTGTTGGGCTGATTGGGCGTTTCGATCGTCGCCAGGAGGGTGCCGGCGGAGTCGTACTTGTGCACGGCAGTGGGACTTGCGGCGTAGAAGTCGCCGCCGGGTTCGACGACCAGGCCTTTTTCCGTGTTGATGCCGAGCAATTCGCCGGCCGAGGTGCCGTCGGCTTCGAAGGTCTGCAGGCGGGGTTTGGGAGTGTTGCCACCCAGTTCCCCTCCAATGCTCCTGAGGTCATCCCCTACGTAGACGGTGCCGCCGGGACCGGTGGCGACCTGGAGGCTTTGCGAGAACTGACCGGCTTCTCTGCCCCGCACTCCCGCGGAGCAGTCCGCGGCGTTGGCGGGGGTGCAGATGCCGGCCGCAGAGGCGCCGTTTTTGACGGTGAGAGTGTCGACTTTTTCGATTTCCCCCTCCGCTAGACCGCCTACGCGCGGCACATCCGTATCGGCGTAGCGCCCTTTGAATTCGAGCGTGTATGGACCGGCGGCGGGGCCGCTGACTGCGATGTCGCCGGAGTTGATGTTCGAGAGTTCTTCCAGCTGTGCTTGGATCGTCGCCGCGGTAATGCCGGGCGTCCAGGTGAAGTTTTTGGTTTCCGGGTCGCCCAGCGAAGAGGCCACGTCTGGAGCGAGGGTGGGGAACCTGAATCGATAGCTGCCTCCACCAGCGTTGAATTCAAGGAAGAGTTCCTGCACCTCGTTGACCGCGACGTGACCGACTCCTTCGGGGGCGCTAATCGCAACGCCGCTGCCCGTAGCGGTGGCGGGCTGGGAGAAGGTGATCGTGCCTTTGCCGATGCCGACGATCCTCGTCCCGGCGGGGATTTTGCCCGGCGCGGCGATCCGCTGACCGAGGTAGAAGCGCTTGGCGGTTACTTCGACATTGGTGATGGTCGTTGAGCCCGCAGTGAGGTCTCCCTTTCCGCTCGCCCCCGCGCTGATCACGCCGCCGCCCCAGGCGGCCTCGAACACGACAGAGTCATCGGCTGGGTTTGCCGGCGTGCCGTTGTCATCGGTGCTGAAGCGCTGCACGCGGGAGCCGTCGGTGACGTAGACGTCGTGTTGGGTGGGGCTCGCAGGGTCGTTGTCGACGGCGATGCTGAGGACTTCGGAGAACTCGCCGGCCCCGCCGGCGGGGTTGACAAGCTGGCCGGGGAAGCTGCCGCCGATCCCCTTAAAGCAGGTCGTCGTGCAGGTCTGAAGCGCCGGGGTGGTCCCGTCGGCGACGCCCCAACCGAAGGCCCGTAGGAAGCTACCGTCGGTCTTGAAGACATCGACGCGGTTGTTTTGCTGATCGGTGACGTAGATGAGGCCCGCTTCTTCGTCGAGAGCGATCGCCCGAGGTTCGTTGGTCTGCCCCGCGGCGGGGCCCTGCGTGCCGCCGAAGACGATGTCGGCCGAAGCGATCGGGGCGAGCGCGAGCATCGTCAGGACTCCGAGGGCGAGGGCGAGAGTCGCAGCGTTGCGGTGGCTCCCGAGCCCCCATCGGCCCTGCCGTGTCGGTTTTTTCTGCCGTGTCCTCATCTGCGATCTCCCTTGGCTTCGGTGCATGGCGGGTTCTTGGGGCGCGGCCGAGCCCACCCGGACGGCAAGCTGTCCGGGTGGGCTCGAGGCCTCATTCGGCGGCCGTCACCGCCCAGGTGCCCAAGAGGAAACCTCTCGTGTTGAGCACAGCGCCGGTCCTGCCGGCAGCTTCGAGGGCGCCTTCGGGACTGAGACTGGCGAAAAGCTGTCCTTCTAAGGAAAGGGCGATGAACACGCAGAAGACGCCGGGGTCGGCCTCGGGGTTTTCCGCCGATGCAGCTTCGCCTTCGCCGTCGTCGCAATTCGACGGCGCCGGTTCACCCGCAGGGACGATTTCGACTTCTTCGGGCGCTTCTTCGAGCGGGATCGGGAAGGGGGCCCCTACGTATGCTTCGCCTTCGCCAGTGGGAGACGCCCAGGTCCCAGTCTCAGTAGCCCCCGGGGGCAGGGTCGCCGGGAAGCCACCGCCGCCTCCACCACCGGCGCCGTTGCAGACGTACTGGGCGTTGCCCGAGCCCTGGACTTCGAATTCGGTCCCTCCCGCTTCGCTGCATGGTTCGCCTTCGGGTTCTTCGCCGCCGCTGAAGGAATTGGCGATCACGCTTTTGCCGTTTGCGCCCGGAGTTCCGGGGGCGCCGTTTGCGCCATTGGCGCCGGCGTCGCCCTTATCTCCCTTGGCGCCCGCGGGACCGGCAGGGCCCGCGGGTCCTGCTGGTCCAGCCGGACCGGCGGGGCCGGTCTTGCCGCGCGGGCCACGGGGGCCTTGCTTGGCCTTCGCCGAAGCGGTGGCCTTGCCGCCGGAGTTATTGGTGGCGGCGTAAGCGCCGCCGAACATCGCGAAGACGAGGGCGATCACCGAGATCACGCCCGGGATGCCAAAGCGGTTGCGTAGCAATGAGAGCATCGAATCTCTTCTCCTTGTCCCTGAGCCCCTCTGCCTGCCGCTTCCCTTGCGGCCCCTTGTGGCGGACTCGGTTATGTGGTCCCTGTACTGCGGTCGCCGGGCAAACGTCTGAGTTCCTGGAACTAACAGACGCGTTCCCAAACAACGAGAGAGAGGATAAACATACGTGTACGGAAATGTCAAGGAACGATGGTGGTATGGCCCGGCTGGGAGGCTTAGGATCGGTGTCGATGGAGGAGGGGATTTCGATCGTCCTGGCCGACGACCACACGGTCGTCCGGCGAGCGCTCCGGATGCTTCTGGAGGGAGAGCCCGGCTTCGAGGTGGTGGCCGAGGCAGAGGATGCCGAGGGGGCAGTCCGCTACCTGCGGGGGCACAAACCGACGGTGTTGATTCTCGACCTCAACATGCCCGGAAAGCCCAGTCTGGAGGCGATTCCGGCTATGCGCGAGGCTTCGCCGGAGACGAAAATCGTCGTCCTAACGATGCAAAAAGAGGCGGCCTTTGCGCGGCAGGCGCTGCAGCTTGGTGTGCTCGGCTACGTGCTCAAGGAGGCGGCCGACGATGAGCTGGTGCAAGCAGTGCGCCGAGCGGCCGCCGGCGAGACTTATCTGCAGCCGGCGTTGGGGGCAAAGATGGCGGCCGAACCGGAATCGACCGCTGCCGATTTAAGCGAGCGCGAGACCGACGTGCTGCGCCTGATCGCCCTCGGCCATACCAACGCCGAGATCGCCGAAAAGCTCTACATCAGCGTGCGCACGGTCGAGACCCACCGCGCCCACATCCAGCAGAAGCTCGGCGTCTCGAGCCGCGCCGAGCTAGTCCGCTGCGCGCTCTCCCGCGGCTTGGTCGAGATTTAGACCGGCGTCGCCAAGCGAAGCTCCCGGCGCCTTCTCTCCAGCAAAACGCTCTGGCTGCCAGTAAACGTCCAGCTCGTATCCCTCCTCGTTGAAGGCCATCGAGGGAACCGGGAGCCCCGCTTCCCGCGCAAGCTCGAAGAAGCGCCGCTCGAACCCGGAACGCGAGAATGGCGGCGGGCGGTAGTCCATATGGCCCACTGCATAGACACCGCGATGAAGCCTGTGCAGACTTCCCGCCGTCGTTGCCTTAGAGACAGAGCTCCGCGAGTAGCCAAGTGCAGCCAACTGCCTCACCGAAACGACACCATGCTGGCGGGTCGCCAAATCTGCCAGCGGCACCCGCGGTCGATTCTCCCCCTACTGCGAGCTGATTTTCTTGCTCGTAGCGCCGGCATCGTTCAAGCGCCGGCCTCGGTGCCAGGCGCCGCCAGCGGCACAGAGGCCATCACCTTCGTGCCGGCGCCGGGCTTCGTCTCGATCTGCAACTCGCCGCCGGCCAGCTCCACTCGCTCGTGCATTCCGGCCAGGCCGAAGCCACCGTGCTTCTTCGCCAGGTCGAAGCCTCGGCCATCGTCGGAAACCAGCAGATCGAGATGATCCTCAGCGGTGCGGACCTGCAACTGCACACGCTTGGCGCCAGCGTGCTTCGCGACATTGTTGAGCGCCTCTTGAACCAGTCGGTAGACAACCGTCTCCAGCTCCGGGTCGAGGCGCCCGGCGTCGACCTCCATGTCGGCCTCCAGCTCGAACTTGGCACCGTGACTAACCCGCTCGGCGAGGTCTTCCAACGCAGAGACGAGGCCGAGCTGGTCGAGCGTGGCGGGACGCAGCTCGGTGATCAACCGACGCAGTTCGTCGATATCGCGGACCACGTCGCGTAGCCCCTCTTCAACTGCGCGTGAGAGCCGCTGCGAATTACCGCTTTTGAGGGCCGACGAGAGCAGCAGGCGGCGAGACCCCATGCCCTGAAGGACCGTGTCATGTAGCTCGCGCGCCCAGCGCGCCCGCTCGCGCTCCGCCACGACCAGACTCTGACGCAGCCCCTCCTCCGCCCACGACTGGACGGTGGCAACGGCCGTTGCGGCGCTCGCCGCCGCGGCCTTAAGCATCCGATCGTCTTCCGCATAGAAGTCGGGGCCATCCTCAAGCCGATCGAGAGCGACGATCGCCCCCAGTGTGTGACCGCGGAAGTTGAGCGGCGCGAGCAAGGCAGCTGACACCTCGAGGCCGAGCCCGTGCACACCGTCCAATGCTTCCTCCGAGGTCCCGGCCTCGACCGCGACGTAACGCCCAATTGGCGCCTTACCGCACTCACCGGCCGCGGCGACGACCTGACTGCGTCCTCCCTCTCGCAATAAGACCAGCAGCGAGCGGGCGCCGACAAGCGCCAGGGAGCGCTTCGCGATCGTCTCCAGGACGCGCGTCTTCTCGGTCTCGCCGCCGACTGCACGGGCGATCTCCGTGGTTGCCTCGAGCCCGTGAACGGCCCGCTCCAGCGCCGTTCGCTTTTCCTCGGACTGTCCGTAGAGACGAGTGTTAAAGATCGCCACCGCGGCCCATTCACCGAGGATCGTCGCCGCTTCCTCGTCGGCCTCATCGAAATCACCAGCCGCCTTCTCCGTCAGGTAGAGATTGCCGTAAGCCTGATCACGGACGACGATCGGTACGCCGAGGAAGCCTTGCGTCGGCGGGCGCCCGGGCGAAAGGGCGCCGATGATCGCCCGCGCCTCCTCGTCGATGCCGGCGTAGATAAGGCGCTCGAACTCGCGCCGGTCTTCGCCGAGAATGCCGAGGGCCGCGTAGCGGGCGCCGGTCAGCTCGCGCGCTACCTCGACCACCTCGCTTAACACCGCCTCGAGGTCGAGCTGTGCAACCAAGCCCCTGCCGACGTCGATCAGCCGGCGAAGGCGATGCTCGTCGAGCACTTCGCGAGCCACAGAGCCAAAGTACCGCATAGAAACTGCGCGGTGCTAGGGGTCGCGTGATTAATAGATCGGCAAAGTGTTCTAAGGTCTACGTGATCTTGGCTCGGGGAACAGCGACGGTCGTCGCGCTGGCCGCTGCGCTAGTGCTGGTGCTTTGTGGCGCTTCTGCTTCGCCGCAAGGCCTCGTAGTCCTGCACGGGGTTAACTCCGGCTCACATCTGAGTCTGCGCGTGGACGGCAACAAGCTGGTTGTCGAAGGGCCGATGGCCGACGAGGCCGGCGCCGGTTGTCGCCTTGCGCACAATCACAACCTCGCCGTCTGCCGTCTCGCCGGAGCCGGAGGGGTTGAAGTGGATATGGGACCGCGAGGCGACTTCGTGGAAGTGCTCGACCGCTTGCCGGTCCCGCTCACCGTTCACCTCGGTGACGGCTCCGACAAATTCATCGGCAACGGCGAGGCCGACACCTGCTACTCGGAAGGCGCACGGCGCAACCGCTGCATCGGCGGCGGCGGAGACGACATCTGCATCACCGGCCAGCAGAACAGCGATTGCGTCGGCGACGATGGCGACGACTACTGCCAAACCGGCGCCGGCAGCGACGGCTGTTGGGGCGGGCCCGGCGACGATGTTTGTCGGATGGGACCCGGGCAGGATGGCTGCCACGGCGAAAGCGGTAGGGACGAACTCTTCGGCGGCCCGAGCCCCGACCAGCTTTACGGCGGCGAGGGCTATGACCACTGCGATGGCCTCCCTGGCTGGGGCCGCTCGCATGAGTGCGAGGCCGGACCGCAGCGCTGAGTTCGACGAATTTCGACCCCGTGTCGATTTCGGTTCTGCTCATTCGTCGTAGGGGTAGAGGCAACCCAACAACGAAGGAGACACGATGCGATTCATGATGCTGATGTACCCGGGGATCGATACCGACGCTGAGAGCTGGGAGCCGAGCGCCGAGGACGTCGGGGCGATGACGAAGTACAACGAGGAGCTGAGCAAAGCCGGCATCCTGCTTTCGCTCGATGGCTTGCGCGCGCCCGGCGACGGCGCCCGGGTCCGCTTCAGTGGCGGTACTCCGACCGTCACCGACGGTCCGTTCGCCGAGGCCAAGAGGTCGTCGGTGGCTACTGGCTGATCCAGGTGCCTTCAAAAGAGGAGGCCGTGGAGTGGGCCTCGCGCTGCCCTGGAGCCGACGGCGACTTCATTGAGGTGCGCCGCATCTATGAGATGGAGGACTTTCCCGAGGACGTGCAGGCGGCCGGACAGCTCTCAGAGAGGCCGCCCGAGCAGACGTGAGCAGCGGCGCTCAGACCGGCCGCACAATTGAGGCCGTCTGGCGGATCGAGTCGGCGCGGCTGATCGCCGCCTTGGCGAGGATGACGGGAGACGTCGGCCTCGCCGAGGACCTCGCGCAGGACGCACTGGTGGCGGCCCTGGAGCGGTGGCCCGAGTCGGGCGTCCCGGAGAACCCGGGCGCCTGGCTCATGGCCACGGCGAAGAACCGGGCGATCGACCTGGCGCGGCGCGGCAAGCGCTTCGAGGATCGCCGCGAGCAGCTAGCGCGTGAGGCGGGGCTGAGAATGGCGATGGACGCGGCCAAGCATGAGGCGGCGGTAGGCGCCGAGCTGGGTGACGATCTGCTCGGCCTGATCTTCACCTGCTGCCACCCGCTGCTTTCAACCGAGGCACGGGTGGCGCTGACCCTGCGCCTGCTGGGCGGCCTCGGCACCGAGGAGATCGCGCGGGCGTTCCTCGTCTCGGATGCGACGATCGCGCAGCGAATCGTGCGGGCAAAGCGAACGCTGAAGGAGGCGCACGCACCGTTCGAAGTCCCCCAGGGAGAACAGCTCGACGAACGCCTCCCCTCCGTCTTGGAGGTGATCTACCTCGTCTTCAACGAGGGCTACGCGGCGACCGCGGGAGAGAGTTGGATGCGACTCGACCTCTGTGAGGAGGCGATGCGCCTCGGCCGCGTGCTCGCCGGGCTGGCGCCGAAACAACCCGAGGTGCATGGCTTAGTCGCGCTGATTGAAATCCAAGCTTCGCGAGCGCGGGCGCGGATCGGACCCTCGGGGGAGCCGGTCCTGCTGCTCGACCAGGATCGAGCGCGCTGGGATCCACTGTTGATACGGCGCGCCCTCGCCTCCCTGCAACGGGCCGAAAAGCTCAGCCGTGGCGCCTTCGGTCCCTACACCGTGCAGGCGGCGATCGCGGCATGCCACGCACGCGCCCGCAGCGCTGAGGAAACCGAGTGGGTGCGGATCGCGGCGCTCTACGACGCCCTCTCCCAGCTCACCCCCTCTCCCGTAGTCGAACTCAACCGCGCCGTCGCGGTCGGGATGGCGTTTGGACCCGTGGCGGGCCTGGAGCTGGCCGACGCGCTTGTCGCCGAGGGCGCGCTCGACGGTTATCACCTCCTGGACAGCGTCCGCGCCGACCTGCTCGCCAGGCTCGGCCGCACGGAGGAGGCACGGGAGGAGTTCAAGCGCGCCGCGGCATTGACCGAGAACGACCGCGAGCGCGACCTTTTGCTCGAGCGGGCTCGTATGGTTGGCACGTGAGCAGCGCCGCCTACGACCGACTGGGACTCGGCTACAGCGCCGTGCGCCAACCCGAGCCGCGGATCGCGGCCCATGTCGAAGCGGCGCTGGGTGATGCGAAGAGCGTGCTCAATGTCGGCGCCGGGACCGGCTCTTATGAGCCGACGGGCCGCGAGGTGACCGCGGTCGAGCCGTCGCAGACGATGATCGATCAGCGCCCACCCGGATCGGCGCCGGTGGTCCAAGGCGTCGCCGAGGAACTGCCCTTCGCTGATGACAGCTTTGACGCGGCGATGGCGATGATCACCGTCCACCACTGGAGCGATGTCGACAAAGGGCTGGCGGAGATGACCCGAGTGGCGCGGCAGCGAGTGATCGTCCTCAGCTTCGACCCGGCACTGGCCGCCGGGCTCTGGCTGGTTGACTACTTCCCGGCCGCGCTCGGCTACCACGCCAAGGCGATGCCGCCAATCGACGAGCTGGCCGCGTTGCTCCCCAATACCTCGGTCGAACCGGTGCCGATCCCGAACGGCTGTGCGGACGGCTTCTTCCTCGGCATCTGGGATCGACCCGAGATGCACCTGGACCCAGACGTCCGCCGCGCCAGCTCGGTCTGGCACCCGATGCCCGACAGTAAGATCGAGCATGGGCTCGCAATTCTGAGAGCCGATCTCGAGAGCGGCAAGTGGGACGAGCGCAACGGTCACCTGCGCAAGCTGCCACAGCTCGACGTGGGCCTGCGCCTGGTAGTTGCCAAACTGAGCTGAAGAGCGGAGGGGGTGGGATTCGAACCCACGAGCGCCTTGCGACGCCAACAGTTTTCGAGACTGCCCCGTTCAACCACTCCGGCACCCCTCCGGGACACTACAAAGCCAAATCCTATAGACGGGGAATCGCTGAGAAGAGTTGCTTGCTCATCCCGGCCGCTCGGCGGGTCGAGCTCTGGAACCACGCCTCGCTAGGGCTCGCTCCCTGATCAGGAGGAATAAGGGAAGACCAAAGCAGAGGCCGACCAGCAGGGTGGCCGGAATGCAGATCCACCAGTACCTGATCTGAGCCCTTCGCCCCTCCACTGCCGCCCATGCGAAGAAGGCGAGGGCGGCTACGGCTAGATCAAGCAGCAATTGCGTCGACGGCAAACTGCCGGTCCAGAGCGAGAAATAGCCCCCGAGGTCGAAGCCTTCCTTGGCAAGGAACAACCCAAAAAAGACGTTTGGAACGACCAATCCGACAACGGCGATGACCAGCAACATGCGCTCGGTCGCCGATCGTCTCTTCAGGCGCGGATGGTGGCGCCGCTTGAATCGCACAGCCTCGTTGCGGATTTCCGCCGCCGCCTCCTTTGCCATCGCGGGGATCTGGTCCGGTCGGTTGCGGACGGCGCGGATGGCGGCTCTGCCAAGACGGCGCGGCGTGAAGAGCTGAGAGGGTTCGACCTCATGGTTCAGCACCCCTAGAAGCGCCTTGGTGGCCTCGGCGTCCCCGGCCATATCGCGGGTGAACTGGGTGGCCAGCGGCGCGGGTGAGCCCGCGGCCCCCATATCGGTGGCGAACCAGTGCATTGCGTAGCCGTCATCGTCGCGCCACCGCCACCAGTGAAGAAGCTCGTCGTCGATGTCGCCCGACTCGCCGAGACCCGTTGCGACGACATCGGCCAGATGCTCGGCCTGGCGCAGGGCGTCGGAGATTCCCTGCGCAGGTGACGGATCCTTGAAGTTCCCGGCGTCTCCCAATAGCGCCCATCCGCGACCGGCCGCCTCGCGAAAGTAGCCGTGCCAGTTGGCCATCACCCTTATAGGCCCTCTCCGGTTCGCCCCGGCCAGCAGGCCAGCCAGCTCGGGCCAGGCGTCGATCGCCGCCATGTAGCCACCCTCGCGGTCGCCGAGAAAGACATCTTTGTCAGCCATCGGAGGGCACACCGCGGCCAAGAAGAGCCCAGCGTCGGTCGGGCTGGCGACGAAGGTCATCTCCCCCAACGCTCCGAGGCGCAGATGGCCTTCGGCATCGGCCACTCCATCGAAGTAGGCCCACGCGAACATCCGACCGGGGGGAGCCACGTTGTACTCGGCGGACCCGACCAAGCGGGCCACGGTTGAGGCCCGGCCGTCGGCCCCGATCACCAACTGGGCATGAAGCGAACCCTGCTTGGTCTCGACACCGGCGACCCGGCCGTCGTTCCACAGCAGGTCGGTGACCCCGGCGCCGGTACGCACGTCGGCGCCTGCGTCGGTTGCAGCCTGCACCAGCAGGTGGTCCAGGGTGACGCGGCGCACGCTCAGCCCCGGTGCGCCGAATGTGTGGGCGTCAATCGAGGCCTCGATCCGCGCATCGTCGGCGGTGAGGCTGAATTGCGTCAGGGGCACCGCACCGGCCGCAAGGACCGTATCCAGCATCCCGAGCCGATCGAGGACGGCCACGCCGCACGGCTGGATCACATGGGTCGACAGGGTGTCGCTGGGGAACCGAGACCGGTCCAGGAGACAGACCCGGAGGCCTTGCCGGGCGAGCATCGTCGCGAGTGGAGAGCCAGCGCAGCGCGCTCCTACGACCAGCACCTCGAAATGCTCCTTAGAGTCGTTCATCCTCTGCTCCGTAGTGGCCCAGTTGGGCGACCACGGTGGCAGTTGAGGGGAAGCCTGTCTATTACCTCCGAGGTAGTTTCCGCAAAGCCTCGGCCGTCGCAGCGTCGGCTGGAAAGCTCAGCTCGACCGAGAGCTCGGAGGTCGTCACCTCGAGCGCGGTGCCGAAGGTGGCAACGGTGAAGAAGAACGACAGCTCGCCGCCGTTAGGGTTCCGCATTCGCAGCTGGGGAGTGAGGATGTGGCCCGCTGCCACTTCGCCCGCAGGATCGTGCTCGTATGCAGGCCCAGGGTAACCAGCAACCTCATCAAGGAGCTTGGCCAGATCCTCGTCCTGACTGATCGCGACCTGGCGTTCGAGCCTGCCGAGGAAATAGGCCCGGGTCTCGCCCAGATTGACGATCCGCGCGGCCAATCCGCGAGGGTGCAAACCGATGCGCATCACGTTGGCTGGAGGTTTGAGCAGCTCCGGATCGACCCCCTCCGCAAGCCACATCATCGCGGAGTTGGCGGCAACCAGATTCCAATGGCGGTCGACCACGACCGCGGGGTTGGGCTCGTGGCCGCTGAGAATTACATCTAGCGCCTCTCGCACTGGCGCCATTTCGGGATCGTCCAGTGAACGCTCTGGGAAGATCGGCGCATGACCGGCGGCGAGCAGCATCTGGTTGCGCTCACGAAACGGGACTTCGAGTTGCTCGGCGAGCAACAGCACCATCTCGGCGCTCGGCGTCGAGCGACCGGTCTCAACAAAGCTCAGGTGCCGAGGCGAGATGCCGGCGTCGAGTGCCAGGTCGAGTTGGGTTCGCCGCCGCCGCCCGCGCCACTCGCGTAGCAGCGGCCCGACTCCGACCTGAGAGCTCGCAGTTGCCATTCGCGGCCCGACTTTAGACCCCAACCGGGACTCAAGCTCCCGCCCGAAGCCGTCGATGCAGGCTCAATGCACGACAGCGAGCAGACCCGCATCGGGCAATTCTTCGACCGTCACCCCTTGCCGCTTCGCGCGTTTGCACTCTGCGCGCTCATCTGGGGCGTCGGCTACCTGATCTGGAGGATCGGCTGGAGCTGGCAGGGTGCAAGCCCGGTGGCCTTCGCGATGCTGATCGTCACCGAGATCTACGGCCTCTGGGCGCTGGGGACGCTCGCCTGGTATTCGTGGTCGCGCCCGGCGGCGGTACGTCCGCCAGCGTCGCCGGGACGCAAGGTCGACGTCTACGTCTGCACGTATGACGAGCCGCTCGAGGTGGTGGCGGCGACGCTGGCCGGCTGCCGCGCCCTGACTTATCCGCACACGACCTACCTGCTCGACGACGGACGGCGCCCCGAGATGGAGGACCTGGCGAGGACTGCCGGCGCTCACTACCTGACCCGGCCCGATAACTCCCACGCCAAGGCGGGCAACATCAACGCCGCCCTCCCCCGCACCGAGGGCGAGCTGGTGCTGATGCTCGACGCCGACCACGTGCCGATGCCCGACGCGCTCGACGCGATGGTCGGCTATTTCGACGACGAGCGGGTTGCCCTGGTGCAAAGCCCGCACGATTTCTTCAACCACGACTCGGTCCAGCACTACGTCGTCGGCCGCCACGAGCAGTCGCTCTTCTACCGCGTCGTTTGCCCCGGCAAGAACCGGCACGGCGCCGCCTACTGGTGCGGCTCATCGGCGGTACTGCGGCGTCAGGCGCTGCTTGAGATCGGCGGCGTCGCCACCGAGACGATCGCCGAGGACTTCCACACGACGATCCGCCTGCTGCGCCACGGTTGGACCAGCCGCTACCACGACGAGGTCTTGGTCCAGGGCCTCGCCCCGCACGACCTCGACGGCTACCTGCTGCAGCGCGACCGCTGGGCACGCGGCAACCTCGCCGTCTTCACCCTGCCCGAGTCGCCGCTGCGTGCCAATGAGCTACGCCCGCTGCAGCGCCTCTCCTACTTCGTCAGCCTCGCCGCCTATTTGGCACCGCCGATGCGCCTGCTGCTGCTGGCGACGTTGGGGTTGGTGTTGTGGACCGGTGAGCTGCCGATGAAGATCAGCGTGGTGGCGCTGGCGGCGCTCTGGCTGCCCTCGGTCAGCCTCAACCTGCTCGCCGGCTCAGCGCTGACCCGCGGCTACATGAAGATCGGTGAGACCGCCCATTACGAGCTGATGACGATGGAGATCTACACGCGGGCGCTGCGCTGCGTCGTCCGCCCCGGGCGCACCGCCTTCAAGGTGACGCCGAAGCAGGGCGTCGACGGCGGAGGGATCGACGCGGTGCGCAAGCTGCGCCTGGTGATCCTCGCCGCGATCGTCCTCGCCACCGGCACGGCGATGCGCCTGCTCGACCTCGCCGGCGTTGGACCCCTGCCGGACCTGCCCGGAATCGCCGCTGTCATCGTGCCACTGCTCGGCCTGATTGAGCTGCGCCGCGTCATCCGCACCCTGCTCGCCGTCGGTCGCCGCCAGCAGCGCCGCCAGGTCTACCGCTTCGAGGGCGAAGCCCCGGCGCACTGCTTTGCCGCCGGCGGTCACATCGGCGGGCATCTGGTCGACGCCAGCGCAGCCGGTGTCGGCTTGGTCCTCGACGCACCGGTGAGCGTCGGCGAAAGTCCCGCCATCCTGCTCGAGCTGGAGGAGGCCACCGGAGAGGCACACGAGGTCGCCGCCCAGGTCGAGATCCGCTCCTGCCGCGAGGTGGACGGCCGCTACCTGGTCGGGGCGACGATCGAGGAGATGGACCCGTCTTCGCGCATGCGGTTGATGGAGTGGTGCTACGTCGTCTGCAGTCACGAGCGCCTGCGCGGACACCGACCGGCGGCGCCGGGCTCGAAGCGCGACGAGACGATCGTGATGCCGCTCGACCCGGCGCCCGCTCCGGTGCCTGCCCTCAGAGAAGCCTCGGAGGCCGCTTAACGCCCGGCGTCCGTCCCCGCCGGCATCGGCTGCGCAGGGGGTCCTCCGAAGCCGTGCCGATCGATTTCACCCAGGTCCCGTTCGAAGGCCTTGCGCTCCTCTTCCATCCGCTCGCAGAATTTGTGGAAGCGCCCAGTAGGGATTCCACTGGCCGACGCCGATCCAAAATGCGCTGCAGTTGGCGCAGTGCAGGGCGTAGTAACCAAACATGTAGTGGGCAACCTCAGGCTCGATCAAGTCCCAGTCCATCGCCAGCGCCACCTCCTCGAAGAGGCCGAGATAATCCCGTTTGACCCGGAACGGGACCTGCTCGAGCGCCTGCTGGGCCTCCTTCGAGAGCTGGGGATCGGGCGTGTTTGCTTCGTCGATCAGCTCAGCGAGCTTCCAGAGCTCCGGCTCCTTGAGCCGGCTACGCAGGTCGAAGAACATCTGCACCCTGGACATCTTCCCCTGACGCACGTACTCGAGGCAGGCGGCGATCAGCGTCGCCAGAGCCACAGCTGCGCCCAGGGTCGCGATTGCCAAGGTCAAATGTCTTTGGTGCTCACGACGCCCTCCCAAGTCGGTGAACGGAGAGGGAGGGATTCGAACCCTCGAGACGGGTTAACCCCGCCCACGCGATTTCCAGTCGCGCTCCTTAAGCCACTCGGACACCTCTCCGGGGTGCCTGCCAAGAGTATTGGCTCGACTCAACGACGGGCGGAGAAGAAGCCCTTCAGCAGCGCCGCGCACTCCGCCTCCATGAGGCCGCCGGTCACCCGCGGGCGGTGGTTGAGGGCGGGCTCGGCGAGGATGTCGAGGACGCTGCCGGCAGCGCCGGCCTTTGGATCGGGGGCGCCGTAGACCACCGTCGGGATGCGGGCGAGGACGATCGCGCCGGCGCACATCGCGCAGGGCTCCAACGTTACGTAGAGGGTCGTATCGGGGAGGCGCCAGCCGCCGAGCCGTTCGGCGGCCGCACGGATCGCGAGGATCTCGGCGTGGGCGGTGGGGTCGCGACGCAACTCGCGCTCGTTTCCGGCGGCGGCCAGCAGCTCTTCGTCACGGGCGACGACGGCGCCGATCGGTACATCGCCATGCTGCTCGGCCGCGCGGGCCTGCTCGATTGCCAAGCCCATTAGGCGCTGTTCGGCGTCGCTGGGGGCGTCGTCCGGCATCGATCCGAAAGTATGTGGCACTGACAACTTCACTGGCAGGCCGGTGTTGAAGCTATAGCTCGCCCTGCGGCGGGCCGATAGGCCGGCGGCGATCCACGATGACTCGAATCTTTCCGATATTCGCAGCAATTGTCCTGCTCTCAGCGGCGATCGCCGCCGCGCCGGCCGGTGCCGCGCCGGGCATCTCCCCCGCGCGTGAATTCGCTCCCGGCCAGATCGTGCTCAAGCTCTGGGGGGCAAAGCGGAGCAAAACCGTGCACTTACGCCCCGGCATCGGAGTGCGGCAAGCTGCGGCAGCGTTGCGGCGCAGGCCGCGGGTCGCCTACGCGGTGCCCAACTACATCGCCACCGCATCCGCCACGCCGCTTTCGAACGCGGGGATGGCCAATGACCCAGGGGCGCTCTTGACGCCGACTGGTCCGCCGGGCGGATGGGTCTCCCTGCAGTGGAACTTCCTGCCCTGGGAGGGAATCGGGACGGCCTCCCTGCCCGTTTCCGTCGGCGGCATCGACGCGATCGGCGCCTGGCAGCATCTGGCCGAAGCGGGACGGGCGGGGGGGCGCGGCATCACCGTCGCCGTCCTCGATACCGGGATCGCATACCGCGGCCTGGGTCCTCGCTTCCGCCGCAGCCCTGACTTCTCACCAGACCAGTTCGCCGCCGGATACGACTTCGTCAGCAACGATCCCGTCCCACTCGATGAAAACGGTCACGGCACCCACGTTGCTGGCACGATCGCCGAGAAGACCGACAATGGCATCGGCCTGGTCGGCCTTGCCTACCGCGCCACGCTGATGCCGGTCCGCGTGCTCGACCGCAACGGCAGCGGGCAGGCCGACGACATCGCCCGCGGCATCGACTTCGCGGTAGCCCACGGCGCCGACGTGATCAACATGAGCTTCAACTTCGGCTGCGGCAAGAGCGTGCCGGGTATCGACGCGGCGCTGCGCCGGGCCTATCACCAGGGCGTTGTCACGGTGGCTTCGATCGGCAACCTCGGCTCCGAGGCCTGTGTCTCGCCACCGGCGACCGGCCCGCGCACGATCGGCGTCGGCGGCGCCACTGAGGGCGGTTGCCTCGGTGGCTACTCGCTGCTGCCCGGCAAGGGGGTGGATGTCCTCGCCCCCGGGGGCGGCTCGCCGGTAAGCGGCTGCCCGTCGGTATCGAGCCGGTCGATTTACCAGGTGACGCTGAAGGACGGCAATCCGCGCCGCTTCGGCGAGCCGGGCAGCTACATCGGCACCTCGATGGCAGCGGCGCACGTCTCCGGGGTGGCGGCGATGATCCTCGCCAGCGGCGTCCTCGGCAAGAATCTCTCACCGGAGGGCACGGTCAACCGCCTGACCAGACAACTGCGTGAGACGGCGCGCGACCTCGGCCTGACCAGCGAGCGACAAGGCGCCGGCCTGATCGACGCTGGCGCGGCGACGGAATAACGCACGCGGACGAGCGACTGAGGCTGCCGAGATGCGCCGGTCAGACGACCTCAGGTGGTGCGGACGATGATCACGCTGCATGGAGCGTGATGAGAGACGTTGTTGGGGACGCTGCCGAGCAGGAAGCGTCGTGCCCCAGTCATCCCCTTGTTGCCGACGACAATCAGGTCGGCTTTGGTTTCCTCGGCGACATTGAGGATCGCCTCGGCAGGTTCGGCCTCGACCGGGTGGGTCTGTACCTCCACCCCTTCTTTCTTGGCGGCCGCGGCTGCGGCGTCGAGCACAAGGTTGACGTCCTCGCGCGGACCGATCTCGTACTGAACGTCGGCCGGCAGACCCTGCTGCTCGCCCTCGATGCGGCGTTTCGAGACCGGCGCATAAGCGCTGACAATGTTGAGCTGAGCGCCTGCAAGCTTGGCTAGGTCGACGGCCTGCCGGACCGCCTCAGCGGCGGTCTCTGATCCATCGGTTCCAACCACGATGCGAGTGAACACGCCGCGATACTAACGCCCGGCCTGGCGCGCCGGCAACCCGCGAAAGCCAGCGCCGAGAATCTCGGTCGGGGTAGTCGCGAGGCGGACGATCGCAATCGCCATTGCGGCGACGAGGCAAACGATGAGCACGACCATCCCGGCCTTCCAATGCATCGGCATCCGGCGAGGGAGCCTAGGCGACTGCTCCAGCCGGGGGTAGCCTTGGCCAATGGAGAGAGTCGCTGACGGGGTCTGGCTGCTGCGGGGGGACCTGCGCGGATCGATGAACATCTACTTCCTCGAGGAGGAGGGCGGTGGCGTAGTCCAGTTCGACGCCGGCACCAAGGCGATGACGAAGAAGGCCCGGGCCGCAGGAGAGCAGCTCGGCGGCGTGAGTCGGATCGTCCTCGGCCATGCCCACGCCGACCATCGCGGCACGGCGCCAGGGCTGGACGCGCCGGTGTTCTGCCATCCCGCCGACGTGGCGGACGCCGAAAGCAGCAACTCGATCGCCCCTTACATGGATCTCTCGCAGTTGCCGGTGGCGCCGGTGCGCTGGATCTATCCGTTCCTGTTGCGCCGCTGGGACGGCGGCGCGGTGAAGATCGACGGCACCGTCTCCGAGGGGGATGAGGTGGCAGGATTCAGGGTCATCCATTTTCCCGGCCACGCTCCCGGGCTGATCGGATTGTGGCGCAAGAGCGACCGCGTAGCGCTGGTCAGCGACGTCGTCTACTTCGTCGACTCTACCCGGCTGAAACCGCTCCCTTCCGGCGAGGCCAGCGTCCCCCACCCCGCCTGGGCATGGGACCACGCGCAGGCAAAGGAGTCGGTGCGCAAGCTGGCGGCACTAGAACCGGCCGTGGTCGCCGCGGGGCATGCCGAGCCGCTGCGGGGCGAGAACCTGCGCGAGCCGCTCGAACGGGCAGCCGAGAAGTACTAAAGGCAGTCAAGGGGTCGCGCCGCGCCCTCGGGGGCGGCTGACATAGGTTGCCCTCTCTGATGATCGGGACCTACGTCTCGGCGGCGTTGATCTGCGTCGCCTCATTGCTCGTCGGGCGTGCCCTGCTGCTCCTCGCGGGCCGCAGCGCGTGGTCATGGCTGGAGCCCGCAGCGGGCTTCGGCGCCGTGCTGACCGTGACCGGCGTTCTCGCACGAGCGCCAGGCCACGGCACCTCGGCGACTCTTGGCCTGGTCCTGCTCCTCGTCGCTGCCATAGCAATCCTCGCGACACGAGGCCGCGCTGCCGATGGGCCTAAAACGTCAGATATAGACGCGTTATCGGCCCATCGGCGGGGGGAGACGCTGCGGCGGGGACTGCCGGTGGCGATCGCGGTGACCTTGGTGCTCTCGATCCCCTTCGTGATCAGCGGGCGCTGGGGTCTGCTTGGCGTCGGCTTCAACAATGACCTCGGCCTCCACCTCGCCTGGGCCGAGTGGCTGCGCAGCGGCGCCGGCCCGGTTCCCGACGCCGGCTACCCGCTCGGCCCGCACGGGCTGGCCGTGGCCACCGCGGCGGTGCCGGGCATCAGCCTGGGGCAGGCCTTCGTCGGCGAGATCTTCGCGATCGGCATCCTCACCGGTCTGACTGCACTGGCGGCCCTGCCGGGCTTCGCTCCAGGGCGACGGTTGCTTGCGGCCACCATGGTCGCCGTCCCCTACCTCGCCGCCTCCTACTTCGCTCAGGGCGCCTTCAAGGAGACCGCCGAGGCGCTCTTCGTCCTCGCCGTGGCCGTTGGCCTGCAGGGGATCGACCTGGCCCGCAACTCAGACGTGCCGTCGCTTAGGTACCCATATTGGCCTCTAAGCGACGGCACGTCGGGGTGGGGGCGGTTTGCGTTGCCTTGGCTGGCGGTTGCCGGCGGCGTCTTTTTCTCCTACAGCTTTGCCGGGCTCGCCTGGCCGGTTTTCACGGCTGTGCTTTGGAGCCTCACCCTGCCTGCGGTACGGCGGGCGCTGGCACCGCGGGCGCTGCTGCGCTTCCTGCTGCGACCAGCGACCCTGCTGACGATTCTGGTGCTCGCGGCGCTCGCCGTGGCGGCGACGCTGGTTGGCCCCTTCGGCTTTGTCCACAGCTTCAACAAAGTCGCCGGGACGAACACCTATGGACCGGTCTCCCCGTTCGAGGCGCTCGGCGTTTGGCCGGCGACCAACTACCGGCTCGAAGCGCCAGGCGGGGCGCACCTGACCGGCTTGGCGGGAGCGATCGGCGTCCTCGCCCTGCTCGCCGGCACGGCGTGGTGGGTGCGGCGACGGGAACTTGCGGTGCCGCTCGGACTCGCCGCCTGCATCGTCCTCTACCTCGTCGCTCTGCCAACCAGCGGCGACTACTCGCACGCGAAGGCGCTGATGATCGGCGCTCCTCTGGCGATGCTCGTCGCGATCCGTCCGCTGCTCGCCGAATTCGGCCGTGGCGTTCGCTCCTTGTCGCGCTCAGCGCCACAAACAGCGAACGGAGGCGTGGCGCTGCGGCTCGGCTGGACGGCGCTGGCGGTGGTGTTCGTCGGTGGCGCTGTCTACTCGAGCTTTCTGGCGCTGCGTAATGCGCCGGTGGGCCCGCCTGGCCATGGAGCGGAGTTGCGCGCCTTCCTGCCGATCGTGCGCGGCAAGCCGGTGCTCTACGCCGGACAGGACCGCTACGCCGCCTACGAGCTGCTCGGCGCCGACACCCACGTACCGCTGGTCGAGTTCCCCGACCCCGCGGTTGCCGAGAACCCGGAGAAGCCATTCGATACCGGCGACGCCTACAGCCCGATCGACTTCGACTCCTTCTCGCGCGGGACGCTCGACGGCTTCCCATACGTGATCACCGGCCGGGCGGCGTGGAACAGCCAGGCACCCTCCGGCTTCAAGCGCATCGCCGCCACGCCCTCTTACATCCTCTGGAAACGGACTGGCAACGTGCCAGAAAATCGCCACGTCCTGCTGGAGGGAACCAACGCCGGCGCCCACGCGGGCTGTGCCTCACCTGAGATCCGCATCCTGCTCGCCAACCGCGGCCGCGCCTCGCTGTTCCCCGACGTCGCGATAGCTGCCAAGGACCGTTGGAACGCGGGTAGCCAGTTGCAGACCGGCGGGCGCACCGCACAGACGATCGCCCTGCCCAGGGGCAACTGGCAGCTCTCGCTGCAGTACTTCTCCCCGTTTGGCCTGACGCTCTCGGCTCCCGGCTTCGACCAAGAGCTGACGCCGGCACTCGACGGCCAGCGACCGAACACGATCAGCCTCGCCAACGACGGCCAGTTTTGGCCGGCCGGCACCTACTCAAGCCACGGCGGCAAGGTTCGATTTGCAGTGGAAGCCGCCGAGCCCAGCTTCCTGCAACGCCTCAGCGGCTATGACGACGTCGCCTATGTCGGCAACCTAGTCGCGGTCCGCGCCGGCAAGCGCCACATCGTGCCGCTCAACGCAGCATGTAATTCCTGGATCGACTGGTACGAATCGGAGGCTGCGCCCTAAGAAGCAGCTTTAGCTGCGATGCGTTCCGGCGACACGCGGACCACGTCCCATACCCAACCCGCCTTCTCCATCAGGTCGATGACCACAGCTGAGAGGTCGACCTGGTAGCGGCCGAGGCCGTGAGTGGCGGAGGTCGGGAAAGCGTGATGGTTGTTGTGCCAGGCCTCGCCGAGCGTGGGGATCGCGATCAGGGCGAGGTTGCGCGACTCGTCGGTCGTCTCATAGTCGCGGTTGCCGAAAACGTGGCAGAGCGAGTTGATGCTGTAGGTGAAGTGATGCAGGACGAAGACGCGGACGAGGCCGCCCCAAAGCAGGCCGGTTAGCGCCGCGAAGAGGGTGCCGCCGATCACCCAGCCGAGCGCGAAGGGAACCAGGAGGCCGAGGATCGCCCAGTAGATGAAGGTGCGGTCGACCCAGTTGATCGTCGGGTCCTTGAGCAAGTCGGGCGCGAAGCGTTCCTTGTTGCCGCGCTGGGTGTGGACGAAGAGCCAGCCCATGTGGGCGTGGAAAAGGCCGCGCATTGCACCGGACCAGCCGTGGCCATGATCGACGTGGGGGCTGTGCGGATCGCCCTCTTCGTCGGAGAAGGCATGGTGCTTGCGATGGTCGGCGACCCAGGAGATCACCGGGCCCTCGATCGCCGCCGAGCCGAAAATCGCCAACAGCCCGTGCAGCCAACCTTTCGCCTTGAAGGCGCGGTGAGTCAGGTGGCGATGGAAGCCGACGGTGATCCCCAAACCGGTCAGCAGGTACATGCCGACGAAAAGGAAGACGTCGCTCCAGTGCAGCGCCTTACCCCAGACCTGCCAGCCGGCAAGGCCGATCGCGACGAAGGGAACGAGGGTGACGAGGCCGGTGATGATCCGGTCGCGCGTCTCATTGGCGACCGGCTGGATATCTGAAGGGAGAAGCCCGCTTTCTGCCATGCAGCGGCGATCATACGCGCCCCCGCCCCAGGAAATGCATATGCATGCGATTCCCGGCACACGCCGATAAGGTGCTCGCAATGCCCTTCGCCCGCACCGAGCCACTGCGCCGCGAGATCGAAGCGCGGATTCCACAGCGCCCCTTCAAGGTCGAGTTCTGGGACGGGACCCAGCTGCCGTCCACCGAGAACGGCGGACCCACCTTCTACGTGCGTTCGCCGCGTGCGGCCGCGCACGCGTTGCGCGCTCCGGGTCAGCTCGGCCTCGGCCGCGCCTACGTCAGCGGCGAGATTGAGGTCGACGACATGGACGCGGTGATCGAGCTGCTCGACAACTGGCAGCCGCCGTCGCTCGATCGCGGCGACATGGCGCGGCTGCTGCTCGGCGCGGTACGCGCCGCCGGTCTCACGCGCCCGCCGTCGCCCCCCGCCGCCGAGCTCGTCCTCAGCGGCCGGCGCCACACCAAAGAGCGCGACGCCCGCGCCGTCCGCCACCACTACGACGTCTCCAATGACTTCTTCGCCCTCTTCCTCGACGAGTCGATGACCTACAGCTGCGCTTTCTTCGCCGAGGGCGCCGAGACGCTCAAGGCCGCGCAGGAGGAGAAGCTGGAGACGGTCGCCCGCAAGCTGGCGCTCAAGGAGGGCGACCGGGTGCTCGACGTCGGTTGCGGTTGGGGCGCCTTCCCACTGCGGGCGGCGACCAAGTACGGCGCCAGCGTTGTAGGCATCACGCTCTCGCCTCCCCAGGCCGAACGGGCCCGGCAGCGGGCCGAGGAGGCCGGCGTCGCCGACCGGGTCGAGATCCGCGTAATGGACTACCGCGACCTCGCCGGCGAGCGCTTCGACGCGATCGCCTCGATCGGCATGGTCGAGCACGTTGGCGAGGAGCAGATCGACGTCTACGCCCGCACCCTCGCCGGCCTACTGGAGCCGGGCGGGCGGCTGCTCAACCACGGCATCTCCCGCCTCCGCCACACCGACCCCGAGGCCGGTGCCTTCACCGAGCGCTACGTCTTCCCCGATGGCGAACCGCTGCACCTCTCGCGTGTCCTGCTGGCGCTGGAGCGAGTGGGCTTCGTCACCCGCCACGTCTCCGAGCATGGCGCCGACTACGCCGAGACCCTGCGCCACTGGGCGCGGCGGCTCGACGAGAACCTGGACGAGGCGCTGCGCCTCGCCGGCCCGGAACGGGTCCGGGTGTGGAGGCTTTACCTGCGGGCGGCTAGGAACGGCTTCGAGAGTGGATTTCTGTCGATTTACCAGGCCAGATGCTCGCTGGCTTAGGGAGGCCATCCGGCAGGGCTTTCACTTAACTTTTTCGGTGAAACGCGGTTGGGCTGGCGCCCGGTGCCGGTGACGAAAAAGTACAAGACGTTTCAGCCCTACCGGATGGCCTCTATGCCGGGAAGCCGGCAGTGACATCGGCAAGAGCCCAGTCGGCTTCAGCTTGTTTGAGCTGATCGACTGTGTAGCTGCCGGTTGCTACGCCGACCACTTTGATACCCGCGCCATGGCCAGCGGTGACGTCACGGGGGGTATCGCCAACTGAGATACATGAGCTGTTCTGAAGAGAGCCGCCGGAGACGAGCTCGGCTCGGCGCAGGGCGGCCTTGGTCACCTCGGTGCGGTTGGCGGAATCGGATCCGTAACCGCCAAAGGAGAAGAAGCGATTGAGGTGGCCGCGAGCGAGCTTGATGTGGGCCGCGGCCTCGACGTTGCCGGTGACCAGGCCGAGTAGGACGCCACCGTCGATCAACCTGTCGAGCAGCTTCTCGACCCCGGGCATCACTCGGTAGCCATCGGACTCGGCGACCGCGTCGGGCAGGTGCTTGAGGTAGCAGCCGATTGCCTTGGCGCGCTCTTCGGCACTGCCCTCGCGACCGATCACCTCGCGGAAGATGATGCTGACGATCTCGGGGTCGGTCATGCCTGCGTCGGTGTGCTCGGCGATGTCGGCCTCAACCCCGTAGAGCTCCTCGAAGCCCCGCTGCCAGGCGACGCCACCGGCGCCGCCCGTTACGAGCAGCGTGCCGTCGATGTCGAAGAGCACAGCGCGGATGTCGCCCTGCTCACTCATCGAGCAGTTGGCGCTGACTCAACCAGTAGAGAAGCCCGAGCGCCGGCAGGACGACCAGCGCCGCAATGATGAAGACGATCAAGACAGCGTCGAGCGTCGGCCCCGGCGCCGCCGCCTGGCTGATCTTCAGCGACGTCGGCAGTAGGTAGGGGAACTGGGCGACCCCCCAGCCCCAGATCACCGCGATCACGGCGCCAGCGGCAAGCGGGCGCAGGCCACGGCGCTGACGACCGAGAAGCATGGCGAGGACCCCGAAGCCGCAGAGGATCGAGACGATTACCAGCGGCAGCCCCTCAACTATCAGCCGGTCGTAGACATAGCGAGCTTCGCCGTGCAGGGCGATCAGGCCGAAGAGGGCGACGACGCCGGCGAGGACGCCGGCGGCCATCGCGCGGCGGGAGAAATAACTTTCCATCGGTTCGTCGTCGGCCCGGTGGGCATCGGCGAGAAGGTAGACCGCCGCCAAGTAGGCGCCGCTGGCGACAAAGAGCGCGCCAGTGAGCAGTGGTAGTGGCGCCAGCCAGCTGGAGAAGGCGTCGCCATTTCCCCCGGCCGGCACGTTGCCGGCGGCAATCGCACCGACCACCGTCCCCATGAAGAAGGGCGTGAGCACCGAGGAGAGAGCGAAGGCCGCGCCCATCGCTCGCCGGTACTCGAGCCGCCGCACCGATTTGCGGAAGGCAAAACCGGCGCCGCGCAGGACGATCCCCACGGCGGCCAAGGCGATCGGCACATAAAGCGTCGACATGATCGCCCCAAAGACTTCTGGGAAAGCGGTCCAGAGAACGACAAGGATGAAGATCAGCCAGACGTGGTTTGCCTCCCAGACGGGGGTCAGCGAGCGCTGAATCAGCGCCCGCGGCCGCTCACCAGTCTCAGCGTCGCCGGCGATCAGGTCCCAGAGCCCGGCGCCGAAGTCGGCGCCGCCGAAGAGCGCGTAGAGCGTCGCCCCAATCCAGAGAATCGCCGCGGCGACGTCGGCGCGACTCATCCCAACCCCCCGCCGACGGGCCTAAAACGTCGCCTATAGACGCGTTTTCGTCCCGTCGGCGTCATTTTGCGGCGGGCTCCTGGGGGCCGTAGGGGACTTCGGCCTCGTCGTCTTCCTCGGCGCGCCAGCGGCGCGACATTGCCCGCAGGACGAGGATCGCGCCGGTGCCCAGGCCGGCGTAGAGCAGGAGCACGCCGCCGAAGGCAAACCAGATCCCGTCCGCCTCGGTCACGGCTTCCTCGGTGCGCATGTAGCCCTGGACGATCCAAGGCTGACGGCCGACCTCGGTGACGATCCAGCCGAACCAGAGGGCGAGGATCGCGCCGATCCCAGATACGGCTACCGCGCGTAGGAACCAGGGCGTGCGCGGGATCTCGCGCCGCCGCCACCAGACGAAGCCGAACCAGACGCCAAGCGCCAGCAGCGCAGTGCCGATCCCGACCATCGCGTCGAAGGCGAGGTGGAGCAGCGTGTTAGCCGGCGGCCGTTCGTCAGCGGGGATGCTTGCCAGCCCGGTGACCTCGGTGTCGGCGCTGAAGCCGACCAGGTAGGAATCGAGGTCGGGGATCGGGATCGCCCCCTTGACCCCGTCGCTGGTGCAGATGCCGCCGACGTACTCAGTCTGTTCGTCGCCGCTCTTTTGGATGCACTCCATGCCGGCGAACTTGGCCGGCTGGTGGTCGGCGACTTCGCGCGCCGCGGTGTCGCCGACGAAGAGCTGAATCGGGGTGACGATGCAGGCGATCGTGAGCGGGATCAAGAGGCCGAGCCGGTGCAGGCGGTCGCGCCGCCCACGCAGCATCCCCACGGCGTAGATCGAGGCGACGAGGAAGCCGGTGACCATGTAGGCGGCGAGGATCATGTGCGGCACCTCGTAGCTCCACGCCGGGTTGAAGAGCACCTTGAAGGGCTCGGTTTCGACCACCTTGCCGACGGCGTCGAGGGTGAAGCCCTGCGGCTGGTTCATCCACGAGTTGGCGGTGACGACGGAGAAGGCGCCGCCGATGCCGGTTATCACCATTGGCACGCCCGACCAGAAATGCGCCCAGCCGCTCAGTCGCTTCCAGCCATAGATGTAGATCGCGAGGAAGATCGCCTCGGTGAAGAAGAAGAGCCCCTCGATCGCGAAGGCGATGCCGAAGGCGTCACCGAAGCGCGACATGAAGTTGGGCCAGAGCAGGCCAAACTCGAAGCTGAGCACGGTGCCGGTGACGGCGCCGACGGCGAAGGTCACTCCCATCGCTTTCGACCAACGCCGCGCCAGCCGCATCGCGTCGGGGTCGTCGCGCTTCAGCCCCAGCCAGTTGGCGGTCAGGATCATCGCCGGCAGGGCGACGCCGAGGCAGGAGAGGACGATGTGGAAGGCGAGCGTGAACGCCATCAGCTCGCGCGCGGCGAGCAGGTTGGACTCCGACGCCGCGAGCGGGAGGGCGTCGAAGCCGGGCACTTCTACACCTGCGCTCGTGCCTGTCGGTAGCGGCGGATCAGCGCGTTGGTCGAGCTGTCGTGGTGGAGTTTCGGCTCATCGTCGGCCTGTAGCTCGGGGATGATCGCGACGGCGAGCGCCTTGCCCAGCTCGACCCCCCACTGATCGAAGGAGTCGATCCCCCAGATCGCCCCCTGGGTGAAGACGCTGTGCTCGTAGAGGGCAACAAGCGTGCCGAGGGTGAACGGGTCGAGTCGCTCGGCGAGGATCGTGTTCGAGGGACGGTTGCCCTCCATCACCCGGTGCGGCACGATCTCCTCCGGGGTCCCCTCCGCCCGCACTTGCTCCGGCGTTTTGCCGAAGGCGAGCGCCTCGCTCTGGGCGAAGACGTTCGACATCAAGAGGTCGTGATGCTCGCCGAGCGGGTTGTTGGAGTGCATGAAGCCGATGAAGTCGCAGAGGATAAGGCGCGTGCCCTGGTGGATCAGCTGGTAGAACGAGTGCTGGCCGTTGGTGCCGGGCTCGCCCCAGAAGATCGCCCCGGTGTCGTAGTCGACGCGGACACCCTCGAGGGTGACGTGCTTGCCGTTGGACTCCATCGTCAGTTGCTGCAGGTAGGCCGGGAAGCGGTGCAGGTACTGGTCGTAGGGGAAGACGCCGCAGGTCTGGGCGCCGAAGAAGCCGCCGTACCAGACCGAGAGCAGGCCCATCAGCATCGGCAGGTTGCCCGCAGGCGGGGTCTCGCGGAAGTGCTCGTCCATCGCGTGGAAGCCCGACAGCATCTCGGCGAACTGGGCGGGCCCGATCGCCAGCATGGTCGAGAGGCCGATCGCGGAGTCCATCGAGTAGCGGCCGCCGACCCAGTCCCAGAAGCCGAACATGTTCTCGGTGTCGATGCCGAACTTGGCCACCTCGTCGGCGTTGGTGGAGACGGCGACGAAGTGCTTGGCGATCGCCTCCTCCTCGCCGCGCAGCCCGGCGAGCAGCCATTCGCGCGCGGTGTGGGCGTTGGTCATCGTCTCCAGCGTGACGAAGGTCTTCGAGGAGATCACGAAGAGGGTCTCCGCCGGGTCGAGGTCACGCGTCTTCTCGGCGAAATCAGTGCCGTCGACGTTGGAGACGAAGCGGAAGGTGAGATCGCGGTGGCTGAAATGGCGTAGCGCCTCGTAAGCCATCACCGGTCCGAGGTCCGAGCCGCCGATGCCGACGTTGACGACGTTGCGGATCAGCTTGCCGGTGTGGCCGGTCCAGGCGCCCGAGCGGACCCGCTCGGCGAAGTCGCCCATCCGGTCGAGCGTCTCGTGCACCTCTTTGACGACGTCGACGCCGTCAACGATCAGCGAGCGCTCGCGCGGCATCCGCAGCGCCACGTGCAGCACGGCGCGGTCCTCGGAGACGTTGATGTGCTCGCCGGCGAACATCGCTTCGCGGCGCGCCTCGACGCCGCGCTCGCGGGCCAGTTGGCCGAGCAGGATCAGCGTCTCGTCGGTGACGCGGTTCTTGGAGAAGTCGAGGTGGAGGCCGGCGCCGTCGGCGACGAGGCGCTCGCCCCGTTCGGGGTCGGCGGCGAAGAGGTCGCGCAGGTGGGTGTCGGCGATCTGCGCCTGGTGGCGCTCCAGCGCCGGCCAGGCCTCACCCCAGCGCAGCGAAGGAGCGGCCTCGCTGACCCCGGCGCCGTCGCTCACGCCCGCGCCCCGGCCTGGGACTCGATCGTCTTCAGCATCTCGTCCCACGACTTGGCGAAGCTCGCCTTACCCTCCTCTTGCAGGCGCTCGGCGAGCGCATCGATGTCGACCCCGGCCTGCGCGAACTCCGCCAGCACCTGCTCGGCGTCGCCCCCGTCGGCAGGCACGACGTCGCCGACCTCGCCGTGCTCGGCAAAAGCGTGCAAGGTCGGCTCCGGCATCGTGTTGACGGTGAGCGGCGAGGCGAAGCCCTCGATGTAGAACGTGTCGGAGGCTTCCGGGTCCTTGGTGCCGGTGCTGGCCCAGAGCAGTCTCTGCGGGCGGGCGCCCTCGTTCATCAATCGCTGCATGCGGTGAGAATCGAGCAGCTCGCGGTAGGCGCGGTAGGCGCGGAAGCCGATCGCCAGTCCCAGGCGATTGCGTAGCTCATCGGGCACTTCATCGGAGACGGCCACGTCCCAACGGCTCATGAAGATAGAGGCGACCGAAGCGACGTCGGCGCTGAGTCCGGCCTCGATCCGCCGTTCGATCCCGCGCATGTAAGCGTCGGCAGCAGCCAAGTACTGCTGGCTATCGAAGAGCAGGGTGACGTTGATCGGGATGCCGGCGAAGATCGACTCCTCGATCGCGGGCAGACCCGCCTCGGTGCCGGGAATCTTGATGAAGAGGTTGTCGCGCTCGGCTTTGGCATGGAGCTCGGCAGCCTCCTCGATCGTTGCTTCCGCATCGTCGGCGATCAGCGGGGAGACCTCCAGCGAGGCGAAGCCGTCGACGCCGGCGGTGCGCTCGTGGACCGCGGCGAAGAGGTCGGTGGCGTCGCGCAGGTCGGCCAGCGCCAGCTCGAAGAAGATCCGCTCCGTGGGGGTGGCGCCGATCCCCTCGTCGGGAATGGCGCTGTTGCTGAGCTCGGCGATCTGCTCGTCATAAGCCTCACCAGCCGAGATTGCCTTGTCGAAGATCGTCGGGTTGGAGGTGAGGCCGGTGACCGAGAGCTCGTCGATGTAGCCCTTCAGGGTGCCGTCCCCCAGCATCGTGCGGGTGATGTTGTCGAGCCAGAGGCTCTGGCCGAGCTCGTGCAGTTTTGCGGTCGCTTTCATGGCTCTCCTTCCGGTTGCTTTTCCAGTTTCAGCTTCGCATGCCGAGCACGTCGCGGGCCGCCTCGGCGACCTTGTCCGGGCTGAAGCCGAACTTGTCCTGCAGATCCTTGAGCGGGGCCGAGCTGCCGAAGGTGTGCATGCCGATCCGCTGTCCGGCCGGGCCGACGTAGCGATCCCAGCCGAGCGTCGAGGCCTCCTCGACCGAGACGCGCGCCGTCACGCTCGGCGGCAGCACCTCGTCGCGGTAGGCGTCGTCCTGGCGGTCGAACAGCTCCCAGCAGGGCAGGCTGACGACGCGCGAGCGGACCCCTTCGCCGCTGAGCTCCTCGTGCGCGGCGAGCGCCAGCGCGACCTCGCTGCCGGTGGCGATCAGGATCAGGTCCGGATCGCCCCCGTCGGCGTCGGCGAGCACGTAGCCGCCGCGCCGCAGGCCCACGGCGGAGGCATACTGGGAGCGGTCGAAGATCGGCACGTTCTGGCGGGTGAGGACGAGGGCGACCGGCCCGTGGGTGCGGTCGATCGCCACCCGCCAGGCCTCGGCGACCTCGTTGGCGTCGGCGGGGCGGATCACGTCGAGGCCGGGGATCGCGCGCAGCGAGGCGAGCTGCTCGACCGGTTGGTGGGTTGGCCCGTCCTCCCCCAGCCCAATCGAGTCGTGGGTGAAGACGTGGATCACCGGCAGCTCCATCAGCGCCGAGAGACGGATCGCGGGGCGAGCGTAGTCGGAGAAGGTGAGGTAGGTCGACCAAAGCGGCCGCAGCTTGGAGAGCGAGAGGCCATTGGAGATCGCCGCCGACTCGTGCTCGCGGATGCCGAAGTGGAGCTGGCGGCCATCGTAGGCGCCGGGCTCGAAATCGACCGCACCGTCGAAGTCGAGGCGGACCGAGGTGGAGTCGGTCAGATCGGCGGAACCGGCGAGCAGCCACGGCACCCGCTCGGCGATCGCGTTCTCGACCTTGCTCGAGGCCTTGCGGGTCGCGAGTCCCTTCTCGTTAGGCTCGAAGCTAGGGATGCCGGCGTCCCAGCCCTCGGGCAGGGCGCGCCTCTGCGTCGCCTCGATCTCGGCGGCGAGGTCGGGGTTGCTGCCGGCGTAGGTGGCGAGCTTCGCCTCACACTCGGCGCGCGACTCGGCGCCGCGCTTGCCGACGCCGGCGGCGAAGTGCTCCTTGACCCCGTTGGGGACGAGGAACTGGGCGTCCTCGGGCCAGCCGTAAGCGCGCTTGGTCTCGCGCACCTCCTCCTCGCCCAACGGCTCGCCGTGGGCCTCGGGCGTGTCCTGCTTGTGCGGCGAGCCCCAGCCGATGTGGGAGTCGACGATGACCAGCGTCGGCCGCCCCTGCTCGCCTTTGAACTCCCCAAAGGCGCGGCTGAGCAGCTCGATGTCGTTGGCGTCGCCGACCCTGGTGACGTTCCAGCCGTAGCCCATGAAGCGGGCGGCGACGTCGTCCTCGTAGGCGATCCGAGTCTTGCCGTCGATCGTGATGTGATTGTTGTCGTAGATCCAGCAGAGGTTGTCGAGCTTGAGGTGGCCGGCGATCGAGGCCGCTTCGTTGGAAACGCCCTCCATCAAGCAACCGTCGCCGGCGATCGCGTAAACATCGAAGTCGAAGAGCTCGGCGCCGTAGCGGGCGCCCTGCCACTTGGAGGCGATCGCCATGCCAACGCTGGTCGCGATCCCCTGCCCGAGCGGGCCGGTGGTCGTCTCGACGCCGGAGGTCCAGCGGTACTCGGGGTGGCCAGGGGCGCGCGAGTCGAGCTGGCGAAAGCTCTTTATGTCGTCGAGCGAGACCGAAGGGCGACCGACGACCTCGTAGTCGGATTCCACCGCCTGCACCTCGGCCAGGTAGAGCAGCGAATAGAGCAGCATCGATGCGTGCCCGGCCGAGAGCACGAAGCGGTCGCGGTTGGGCCAGATCGGGTCGGCCGGATCGAAGCGGAGGAAGCGCTGCCAGAGCGTGTAGGCGACCGGGGCCATCGCCATCGGCGTCCCCGGATGGCCCGAGTTCGCCTTCTGGATCGCATCGATCGACAGCGTGCGAATCGTGTTGATGCAGAGCTGGTCGATGTCCTTCGCCACGAAACCCGATCCTATCCTCCGCCGACGGGCCGCAAAGTGTCCTATTTGTCCACTTTGAGGCCCGTCGGCGGTTAGGGCTCGACGCGGGTGACCGTGCCGTCGCCGTTATTGGCGACCCAGACCGCTTCGGCGCCGACCGCGACCGCGCCGGGCTGAGGTCCGACGGATATCGGGCCGCCAACCGTCTCACCGCTTTCGATGTCGATCCTGCTGACACTGTCGTCGGCAGAGTTAGCAACCCAGACGGTGTCGGTGCCGGCATCGATCCCGCCGGGGCGGGTGCCGACTGGAATCGGGTCACCGAGGATCGATCGGGTCGGCGGGTCCACGCGCGTCACCGTTTCGGCGCGGCTGTTCGCCACCCAGACCAAGCCGCCACCGACCGTAATGCCAGCGGGCCCGCGGCCGACGAGGATTGGCGCATCCGCCTTGGCCGTGGCACGGTCGATGCGCCGAACCGACGCGGTGCTCGCGCTGCTCACCCAAACGGCGCCGGCGCCGAAGGCGAGCCGCAGCGGCGTCGCGTGGGGCGCGATGCCGCGCTTGACGACCCGGCCCCCCTTTGCGTTGATCGCCGTCACCCCGGCGCCGTCCTCGTCAGCGACCCAGAGCCGGGCGCCGCCGAAGACGATCGCGCCAGGGTGGCCGCCGACGGGTATCCGCACGGTCCGGCGCGCGATCGGATCGATGCGCAAGACGCTGCCGATGCGAGGGTTCGAGACCCAGACCGAGCCGGCGCCGATCGCCACGCCGGAAGCGCCCCGACCGATGTGCATCCGTAAGCGCACCTGCCCAGTCTCGGGATCAATCCCGGAAAGGGTGCCGTCTGGTGCGCTCGTCACCCAGACGGTTTCCGGGCCGACGGCCAGACGTAGCGGTGGATCGCCGACCCGGATCGGCTGCGAGACCGATGGACCATCGCCTCCCAAGAGCAGAAATCCCACCGCGATGGCCCCGGCGAGAACGGCAACCAATGCCCCGAGCCATTGCCGCGGCGCGTCAGCGATGCGGCCACGCCAGCCGACGTGCCGGTGCTGCGGTGCCCGTATGGACCCTTCTCCACCAGCACGTCCGAGGGTCGGGCGCTCGGCGGAGTCGGAGAGGATCCGGGTGGCCGCCAGCCCAGCGTCCTGGCACTCGCGGGCGGCTTCGATTAGATCGCCGGCAGTCGCGTAACGCCGGCCAGGATCCTTGGCGACGGCCCGTTCGATCACCGCTTCGAGGCCCTGCGGCATCTCCGGCTCAACATCTCCGGCCTGGCGCGCGTATGGCACGACCCCGGTAACTGCCTCGTAGAGGACGCAGCCGAGCGCGTAGACGTCGGCGGCCGGGCCGACCTGCTCGCCGCGCCACTGCTCGGGCGACATGTATTCAACCGTGCCGACGATCGAGGTGCCGCTGAGGACGCCACTGTCGCCGACCGCCTTGGCGAGGCCGAAGTCGGTCAGGTAGGCGCGCTCGCCTTCAAGCATGATGTTGTGCGGCTTGACATCGCGGTGGACGATGCCGGCCGCGTGGGCGGCATCGAGGGCTCCGGCGACCTGGCCGAGAAGCTCCACCGCCTCCGCCGGCGGCAGCGACCCCTGGTCCTTGATCCGCTTCTTCAGGTCGCCGCCTTCGATCAAGCGCATGGCGACGATCAGCTCGCCGTCCTCCTCGCGGGCGTCGAAGACCGGCACAACCGCCGGGTGATCGAGCCGGGCGGCGAGGCGCGACTCGCGCAGGAAACGATCGCGAAAGCCCTCGTCCTCGGCAAACTGCCGTGCGATCACCTTCAGCGCCACCGGACGGTCGAGCGCCAAATGGGTCGCCCGGTAGACGACCCCCATCCCGCCCCGCGCGATCAGCGCGTCGAGGCGATAGCCGGCGAGGGTCGAGCCAATAGAAGGATCCGCCACCCGGCGGTTATACCGCCGCCAATGGCGGACGTGCCGGGGATTGAGTACCCATATCGGCCTCTAAACCCCGGCACGTCCTATCGGCTCGCGATCAGCTGCCCTTATGGGGCGCCGGCTGCCATGCGATCACCGGACCGATCGCGGTGCCGTCTTTTTCGGAGGCCTCGAAGCCTTCCGCGAGCTGGGTCTGACGGCGGTTGGCGACGTCAATTGCGACCAGCGACTGCTGGTCTTCGGCCGCCACGAACGCGGCAACCTTGCGTCCGTCGGACGAGAAAACGCCGTTGGTCTGCGAGGCGTCGGGGAGCTGAGCGAGCTTGCGCGCCTTGCCCGGACCGATCCGCTTCGACCAGAGGCCCTGGTCACGACGGAAGAGCAGGGTGTGGCCGTCGGCCGAGACGTCTTCGACGTAAGCCGAGCCGATACCGGCGACCAGCGATTTGATCTTCTTGCCGTTGCGGCGCATCGTGTAGACGTCGGCGTATGCCGCCGGCCCTTCACTGCTCTCACCCCGACTGAAGAGGATGCCGCCAGCGAAGTAACGCGGCTTGAACTCGTCGATGCCTTCGGTCCTGGTCAGACGCACAAGCCTGCTTCCCGAAGAGCGCATTGAGTAGAGGTCCTCCTTGGTGTTGGCCGAGCTGCCGCTGTCGCGGACGAAGACGATCGCGCGGCCGTCCGGGGAGAAGTCGGCCTGGTGGTCGTCAGCGGAGCCGCTGGTCAGAGCGTGCAGGCCGCCACCCAGCACCCGGACGCTGTAGAGATCCGCCGGGCCGCTTTCGGAGGCGCGGCGCTCGAAGACGACACTGCGGCCGTCCGGCGAGACAACCGGCGCTGAGTCGAGCTCAGCCCCGCTGGTCAGCTGCCGCTGGCCGGAGCCATCGGGGCGGATCGAGTAAACGTCTCCCGCGCGGACGAAGGCGATCGTCCGCCCATCGGGGGAGAAGGCCGGTTCGGTGTCGGCGGGGTTCTCGGTGATCTGATTCAGGTGGCCCGCTTTGACCGCGAAGAGGCCGCCTTTGACGACGCCTTCGACCGTCGTCGACTTGGAATAGACAACGGCTCGCGGCGATGCCGCCAGAGCAGCGGACGCCGAGACGGCGAGCGCGAGCAGTGCGAGCATTGAGATGAACAGTGATCGGTGTCGCATGGCATTCCTTTCAATCGGTGAACTTGCTCCACCGATGCTCGGCCCACGGGCCGTACGCGCCAACGACAACCGCGCCCCACACCGAGCCACATCTGGCCCGGTGTGGGTCAGCGGTCGAGGCCGAGCTCGATGACGCGGGCGGCGATCAAGCGCGGGCGCTCGCGACCGGCGTCACCGGGGACGTCGAGCTTGGCGGCGAGCGCGTCGAGGCGGCGCTGGGCGGTGCGCTCACTTACATGGAGCGCCTCGGCCAGCTCGGCACGGGTGGCGGGACGGCCGGCGAAAGCGCCCTCGCTGCGGTATGGAGCGACAAGCGCCGCCGCGGTCGCCCGCTCCTCCTCGTTCAGCGCCACCGCGGGTTCGCTCGTCGCCACCGTCGCGCCAGCCCTGCCGGGGACGGGGTCGGAGACTTCGAGCCGGTAGTCGGCGACCGTAAGCACATCGCCATCGCGCAAACGCCGCGGTCGATCGAGCGGCTCGCCGTTGAGCGCGGTGCCGTTGCGGCTGTCGAGGTCGGTCGCGATCAAAACGCCGCCACGGATCTCAATCTCCAAGTGGTGCCAGGAGACCGCCTCGTCGTCAATGCAGACGTCGGCCTCGGGATCGCGCCCCACCGTCATCCGGCCCACCAGGGTGGACGACCGCGGCTCGCCGCCCTTCCCCGTTAACCAAATCCGAGCGTCCATCTGGGCGAGCATAGATCTCCGCGGACGTGCCGTCGCTTAGAGGTCAATATGGGTACATAAGCGACGGCACGTCCCCTAGAGTGCGGGCGCGTGGGGGCTGACGAGGAGAAGCGCATCGCTGCGGAGGCCGCGGCGTTGCTCGTGGAGGATGGGATGACCGTGGGCCTTGGCACCGGGTCTACCGTCGAGCACCTGCTGCCGGCGCTTGCGCGTCGTGAGCTGAGCGGGGTCCGCTGCGTCGCCACCTCGGTCGCAACCGAGGAACAGGCGCGCGGCCTCGGCATCCCGGTCGAGGAGTTCAGCTCGCTGGAGCAACTCGACATCGCGATCGACGGCACCGACCAGGTGACCCCCGACGGCTGGCTGATCAAGGGCGGCGGAGCTGCCCACCAGCGCGAGAAGATCGTCGCCGCTGCCGCCGAGCGCTTCGTCGTGATCGCCGATTCGAGCAAGCCCGTCGATGCGCTCAGCGCGCCGGTGCCGCTCGAGCTGTTCGCTTTCGGACTGCGTTCGACCCTCGCCCGCCTCGGCCTCGAGGTCGAGTTGCGCGATGCCCCCCCCAGCCCCGACGGCGGCGTCATCGCCGACTACCGCGGGGAGATCGGTGATCCAGCCGCCCTTGCCGCCCGTCTTGACGCCACCCCCGGGATCTCCTCGCACGGCCTCTTTCCCCCAGATATGGTGAGCGAGGTTCTGGTAGGGGAAGGCAGTGCCGTGAACCGTTTGACGCTGAACTAGTTCTGACTGATTTCCGCACTGACTCAGCCCCGACCTTCGAGGAGATCCCACATGACCGACTTCACCGGGCTGGCGATCGCCGGCCGCACCGCCACCCCCGAGGACTCCGACTGGGACCAGGCGCGGGTCGCCTGGAACCTAGTGGCCGACCAGCAACCCGAGGCCGTGGTCTTCGCCGAGAGCGCCGACGACATCGCCGCTACGGTTCGCTTCGCCGCCACCAACAGCCTCAAGGTCGCCGCTCAAGGGACCGGCCACGGCGCCGCGCCGCTGGCGCCGCTTGACGGGACGATCCTGCTCAAGACCGAGCGCATGCGCGGCATCGAGATCGACCCCGACGCCGAAACGGCGCGGGTCGAGGCAGGCGTGCTGGTTCTTGAGCTCAGCGAGGCCGCGGGGGAGCATGGCCTCTCCTCCATGCCCGGCTCCGCGCCCGACGTCGGCGTGGTCGGCTACACGCTGGGCGGCGGGCTCAGCTGGCTCGGCCGCCGCCACGGCTTCGCCTGCAATCGGGTCAGGGCGATCGAGCTAATTGACGCGGATGGCGAGACACGGACCGTCGATGCCAACAACGACGCCGACCTCTTCTGGGCCCTGCGCGGCGGCGGAGGCGGCTACGCGGTCGTCACCGCGCTGCACCTCGACCTGCTGCCGATCGACGAGATCTACGCGGGGGCGCTCGTCTTCCCGGCCGAGGTCGGCGCCAACGCGGTCCGCACCTATCGCGACTGGATCGAGACCGTGCCCGACGAGATCACCTCGGTCGTCCGCTTCCTCACCCCACCGCCGATCCCGGACGTGCCGGAGCTGATCCGCGGCCGACCGCTGCTGACGATCGACGCAGCCTGCATCGGCAGCCAAGAGGACGGAGAAGCAGCGATCGCCCCGCTGCGCGAGATTGGCGAGACGATCATGGACACGTTCGCGTGGATGCCCGCCGCCGGGCTCTGTCGAATCCACATGGACCCGGAGGCCCCGGTGCCGGGGGTCGGCGAAGGCGCAACCATCCGCGCGCTGCCCGACGAGGCAATCGACGCCTTCGTCTCGGTTGCAGGCTCCGACTCGGGCTCGCCGTTGCTGCTCAGCGAGCTGCGCCACATCGGCGGTGCCCTGGGACGACCGGCGGAGAACGGTGGCGCCCTCTCCCACCTCGACGCCGGCTTCGCGATGTACAGCGTCGGCATGCCGATGACCCCGGAGCTGGGCGAGGCGATCCCCGCTCACCTGGACAAGATCGCCGAGGCGATGCAGCCCTGGCGGGCCAACGGCGGCTACTACAACTTCGTCGAGGGCCCCTGCGACGTCGACGCGATCCTGCCGCCCGACGTCTGCGCCCGCCTCGGCGAGGTCAAGGAGAAGTGGGATCCGGACGGTCGCATAGTCGCCAACCATGCCGTATCCCTGGGCGAGGTCTGAGCGCAGGCCGGCTAGCCGGCCAAGGCCCTCAACTTCCCCACCGCTGGGTCCCCCTCACTGACCAGATCGGCGATCGTCGTCGCCGCGCCCTCGATGTCCTCGGGGGAGGCGATCGCGATCGCCTCGATGTCGGCCCAGTCTTTGGTGCGATCAAAAAATGCCTTGAAGATGACGAGCGAGGCGCAGTCGAGCACCGGGATGTCGCGGCCCTCGAGCTTGACCCACACCACCGAGGACGCCACGGCCTCGTGCAGGGGAATGTTGTTGAGGAAGACGTCGATCGGAGTTCCATCCCAGTCGAGCCTGGCTTGGCCGTCCCGTCTGACCTTAGCGACGTCTTTCTTCCTAACCCGCACCCCTTGCGGCAGGGCGGAGAGGGTGGATTCCGCCGCAGAGGCGTCAACGAAGATGTTGACGTCAAGGTCGCGCGTCCCGCGCGGCTCCTCAACGCAATAGGCAAGGGCGATGGCGCCGCCAAATGCGTGAGCGAGCCCAGCATCGGTAAGCGAGTCGTGTATCTCGAACAGCTTGTCGACCAGCTCGCTCATCCGGTCGACCCTTGTCTCGCAACCCGGTCCGGCAGTCGTGGGTAACCGAGCTCGGGCCGGGGACGGAACGGGAGCGCCTCAGCAAGCTCGAGGACCTGAACCAGGATCTTGCTCGCCCGGTCAACATCGACTGGCGGCACGCGCGGGGCCAGCTGCAGTTCAAGGCCGCCGGCTGCGGCGAGCCGTGCAAGCGCGTCCGCGCCCGGCTCACGCTTGCAACGCACATAGGCGTTGACCACCGAGCGGGGCATTCCGGCGCGCCGCGCCAGCTCAGCCTGACTAAGACCACTTCGATCGAGGATCTCGCTTACTTGCATTACAAATGCAAATGTTAGCGAATTCGCTAACGTTGATCTAGGGCTCGATCACGTTGTCCGGATCCGGCTTGTCCTCCGCCCCGGCCTGACTGTAGTCGCCAAAGGGACCGTCGCGCTCGGTTACTGCAGCGCGGACGCCCTGCTGCTCGGCCAGCTCGATGAAGCGCTTCGCATCCGGGGTGTTGCGCATCAGGCCGTCGAGGATCGGGCCGAGGGTCTGGGTCGAAGCGAGCCCCATGTTCTCGTAGGCATGGTTGACGACCAGCTTCATCGCCGCCAGCTGCGAGGCGGGGATCGAGGTCAGCTCGTGGGCAGCTTCGGCGACGGTTTGCTCCAACTGATCGAAGGGCACCGCGCGGTTGATCAACTCGATCTCCGCAGCCTCGGTACCGGAGAGTGGCTTGCCGGTTAGCGCGTACTCCTTAGCCTTGGTCAGGCCCAACCGATAGAGCCACATGCCCGAGAGGTAGGCACCCCACATGCGCGAATAGGGGGTGCCGATACGGGCGTCCTCGCTGGCAATCACGAGGTCGGCACAGAGGGCGAAGTCACTGCCGCCGCCGACGCACCAGCCGTGCACCTGGGCGATCACCGGCTTCGGCGCCCGCCAGATGCTCATCAGCTTCTGGGTCGGCGCCAGCGCCGGCGCGGTGGCGGCGACGAAGTCCTTGCCGGGGTCCCACTTGCCGTCGGTGGTCAGCGCCTCGTCCCAGTGATGGAAGCCGTCGCCGAAGTCATAGCCGGCGCAGAAGGCGCGCCCGGCGCCGCGCAGGACGATCACCTTTACGCCTTCGTCGCGAACTGCCCGCTCGACCGCGGCCTCGACCTCTTCGGGCATCGGCGGAACGATCGTGTTGAGCGAGTCTGGCCGGTTCAGCGTAATCGTGGCGATGCCGTCGCCCTCGCCGTAAAGCAGCGTCTCGAAATCGCCCGCGCCGGTGCCGGCGGCGGGGCCGGCGCTCATCCTGCCGGTCTCCCGGCCGCGGCCTCGTCTGCAACAAGGAGCATGTTGCCGTTCTCAACCCGGCCGGCGGGGATCGAGGTGTCACCAGCGAGCAGCTTGGCCAGCGGCTCGCGCGCTTTCTCGCCGAGTACCAGCCAGAGGATCTGACGGGCGGCGGAGAGCGCCGGGTACGTGAGCGTCATCCGGCGATGGCCTTCGTAGAGCCCGCCGGTCATCGCCACGCGCAACTCGTCGACTTCAAGCACGGAATCACCGGGGACAAGCGAGGCGGTGTGGCCGTCCGGTCCGAGCCCAAGGTGCACCAAGTCGAGCTGCTCGGGGACATGAACTTCGTACTCGGCGGCAGAGAGTTCGAGGTCGCGGCTGGTCACCGGCATCGGCCGCAGCGCGGCCTGGTGGTCGAGCGAAAGCATCTGCACCAGGTGAGTGAGGTTGCGCGCCTCGTCGCCCGGCGGCGCAACGCGCTCGTCGACTTGGAAGATGTGCGCCTCCTCCCAGGGCATCTCATTCATTTCGCCGAGCAGACCAATCATCACCCAGGGCGTCTTGCCGCCGCTGAGCGCGAGCTCGAACTCGCCCCGCTCCTCGACCGCTTTCTGCCCGGCGGCGGCCACGGCTTCGGCCGCATAGCGGGACGCCTCCTCAGCGCTGGGCAGGATCTTCGTCTCGATCGCCATCAGCTCGCCTTTCCCGCTCGCGGGTCTACGAAGCCTTCTCGTCGTGGCCGCCAAACTGTTTGCGCATGGCGGAGAGCACTTTGTCGCCGAAGTCGTCGAGACCGCGCGAGAAGAAGCGCTCGTAGAGCGCCGTCGTCAGGACCGGCGCTGGCACGCCCTCGTCGATCGCCGCGATCGAGGTCCAGCGACCCTCACCCGAATCGGAGACGCGGCCGGAGAACTCGGCGAGATCCGGTGACGCCTGCATCGCGGTCGCGGTCAGGTCAAGCAACCAAGAACCGACCACACTGCCACGCCGCCAGACCTCGGCGACCTCGGGCAGGTCGAGGTCGTACTGGTAGTACTCGGGCTGCTCCATCGGCGCCGTCTCGGCATCCTGCTCGCGCTGCACCTTGCCGGCGTTGGCGTTTTTGAGGATGTTGAGGCCCTCGGCGTAGGCGGCCATGATCCCGTACTCGATCCCGTTGTGGACCATCTTCACGAAGTGCCCGGCACCGTTGGGGCCGCAGTGCAGGTAGCCGTTCTCCGACGGAGAGGGATCGCCATCGCGACCCGGCGTGCGTTCTGCTGAGTCGACCCCGGGGGCAAGGCTGGCAAAGATCGGGTCGAGTCGCTGCACTGCGCCATCGGGCCCGCCGATCATCAAGCAGTAGCCCCGCTCGAGGCCGAAGACGCCGCCGCTGGTGCCGCAGTCGACGAAGTCGATCCCAGCGTCGCGCAGCTTCTCGGCGCGGCGAATGTCGTCGCGGTAGTAGGAGTTACCACCGTCGATAATCGCGTCGCCTGGCGCTAACACCGCGGCGACATCCTCAACCGTCTTCTCGGTGATCTCCCCTGAAGGGACCATCACCCAAACCGCCCGTGGTGCGCTCAGCTTCGAAGCAAGGTCCTGCAGCGACGAAACACCGTCCGCTCCCTCGCCGGCCAATCCGGTGACCGCGTCGGCATTGACGTCGTAGGCAACGATGCGGTGGCCATCGCGCATTAGGCGACGGGCCATGTTCGCCCCCATGCGACCAAGTCCGACGATTCCCAGCTCCATCAGCAACTCCTCCCATACTCGCTCAGCTCTAGCTTCGTCGGCCTACCCTACGCGACTCCCCTGGCGCGCTCGGATAGCCTGGCGAGCGATGGCGAAGCAGAAGGACGGTGCCGCGGCCGACGTGCTGACGATCTTCGGGATCAGCGGCGACCTGGCGAAGAAAATGACCTTCAGGGCGCTCTATCGACTTGAGGCCCGCGGCAAGCTCGACTGCCCGATCGTCGGGGTCGCAATCGACGACTGGGATACGGCGAAACTGCGCCAACACGCCCATGACGCGATCAGCGCCACGGTCGGCAGCCCCGATGGAGAAGTCTTAAAGCGCCTTGCCGAGCGGCTGACCTACATCCAAGGCGACTACGCCGACGCCAACACGTTCACGCGTGTCGGCGAGGCGATCGGCCAAGCCAAGCGCCCGGTCTTCTACCTGGAGATCCCGCCGGCGCTCTTCGCCACAGTCGTCCATGGGCTGGGCGAGGCCGAGCTGACCGAGAACGCTCGGGTCGTGATCGAGAAGCCCTTCGGCCACGACCTCGACTCGGCCCGAGCCCTCAACGCCGAACTCTGTGAGGTTCTGAGCGAGGAGCAGATCCTCCGCATCGACCATTACCTCGGCAAGGAGCCGGTCATGGACATCACCTACCTGCGCTTCGCCAACTCGGTGCTGGAGCCGGTCTGGAATCGCGAGCACGTCGCCCACGTGCAGATGACGATCGCCGAGAACTTCGGCGTCGACGATCGCGGCCGCTTCTACGACGCGGTCGGGGCGATGCGCGACGTGATCCAGAACCACGCCCTGCAAGTGCTGGCGCTGGTCGGGATGGGGCCGCCGACGGGCAACCACCATGACTCGATTCGCGACAAGAAGCTGGAATTCTTCAAAGCGACCCGCACCGCCGACCCGAAACGCTACGTGCGCGGCCAGTACGAAGGCTTCCGCGGGGTCAAGGACGTTGCCGCGGATTCGACCACCGAGACCTTTGCCGCGGTTGAGCTGGAGGTCGACAACTGGCGCTGGAGCGGCGTCCCCTTCTTCATCCGCGCTGGCAAGTGCATGCCGGCGAAGGCGAGCGAGGTGACGGTCACCTTCAAGCGCCCGCCGCGGCTTGGCGTCGGCGGGGGGAAACCCGACCCGAACCAGCTGACCGTGCGGATCGAGCCCACCCCGGGCGCGCGCATCCGCCTCTTCGCCAAGCGGGCGGGAGAGGAGGCCTTCGAGCCGGCCGACCTCCAGGTGCTGTTTGAAAAAGTCCCCGGCGAGGAGCCGGAGCCCTACGAGCGTCTGCTCGGCGACGCCCTCGCCGGTCGCTACCAGCTCTTCACCCGACAGGACACCGTCGAGGAGACCTGGCGGATCGTCCAGCCCCTGCTCGATGAACCGGGGCCGGTCCACCCGTACGCACCCGGAACCTGGGGGCCGAAGGAGGCCAACGAGCTCACCCGCGGCCTATCGCAGTGGTACGAGCCCTGGCTGCCCGAGAAGGCCGAGTGACACTGCGCGGATACGGTCCCTCCCCGACGTTCCGCGTAGCGCTGCTACGCGGAAGTCGTGTCGTGACCGTCCCGCTTGGTCATCGACCTTCTCAAGCCTAATCCCAACCCCTATGCTAGGTTTTCGGATCCCCTAATTAGGGAGACCTAAACCTCTTGATTCCAACTCTTGTCATAGCACTGCGTGAGGGCGTCGAGGCTTCGCTGATCGTCGGCATCATCGCCGCCTTCCTGGTCAAGGAGGGCCGGGGCGACGCGATCAAGCAGATGTGGATCGGGGTCGGGATCGCGGTCCTCCTCTGTCTCGGGATCGCCGTGCTGCTCGAGGTCGTCGGCGAACAGCTCCCTCAGAAAGAGCAGGAGGGCCTTGAGACGGTGATCGGGTTGATCGCCGTCGCCGCTGTCACCTACATGATCGTCTGGATGCGGCGCAACGCCCGCGGCATCAAAGCGGCGCTGGAAGGGAGCGCAGGAGCGGCGCTGGCACGCGGCTCGGCCATGGCGCTGGTCGCGATGGCCTTCCTCGCCGTGCTGCGCGAGGGTTTCGAGACCTCGGTCTTCCTGCTCGCTGCCTTCCAGGACGCGAGCGACACCACGGCGGCCGGAGCCGGCGCGGTGATTGGGCTGGTGGCGGCGATCGCGATTGGCCTCGGCATCTACCGCGGCGGCGTGCGCTTCAACCTCAACCGCTTCTTCCGCGTTACCGGTCTGATCCTCGTCTTCGTCGCCGCCGGCCTGCTCTCGACCTCTCTGCACACCGCGCATGAGGCCGGCTGGCTCAACCAGCTGCAGGGGCAAGCGCTCGACCTGACCTGGCTGGTCCAGCCGGGGACGATCTCCGGCTCGCTACTGACCGGAATGCTGGGACTGCAGCCCACCCCAACGGTGGGTGAGACGCTGATCTACCTGCTCTACGCGGTCCCGATGACGCTCTACGTGCTCTGGCCAGACCGCCTGCGGGGTCGCCGTCGTTCCGGCCACAAGCGCGACGCGCCGCGTCCGGCTTCGACCGAGCGCGCCCCGGCCGAGAGCCCGGCCTGAGACCGGCCAGCCCGCGATGACCGCGATCACCCGTCGTCGTCTGCTGACCTCGGCCGGCGCCGGCGCCGCTGGCATTGGGCTCGGCGGCGCGACCGGCTTCTTGGTCGGCCAAGAGACCGCGGAGGCAAAGACGGACGGGACCGGCTCGGTTCCTTTCTACGGCGAGCACCAGGCGGGAATCGACACGCCCGCTCAGGACCGCCTCCACTTCGCCGCCTTTGACCTGGTGACCGAAAACCGCACCGAGCTGCGCGAACTGCTGCGGGAGTGGTCGCGGGCGGCAGCCGAAATGACCACCGGCGACATGATCGGCGACGCCAATAGCGTCGAGCTGGCCCCTCCCGAGGACACCGGCGAGACGGTCGGCCTCCTCCCCTCCCGCCTCACGATCACCATCGGCTTCGGGCCGAGTCTGTTCGAACGAAAGGGCCTCGGCCTACAGAGCAAACGCCCCGCCGCGTTGCGCGAGATCCCACCGCTGCCCGCCGACGAGCTGAACGCGGGGGAAAGCGGCGGCGACATCTGCGTGCAGGCCTGCTCCGACGATCCCCAGGTCGCCTTCCACGCGGTCCGCAACCAGGCGCGGATCGGTCGCGGCACGGTCGTAATGCGTTGGTCGCAGCTCGGCTTCGGCCGCACCGCGAGCACCAGCCGCAGCCAGGACACGCCGCGCAACCTGATGGGCTTCAAGGACGGCACGGCGAACATCCGCGCCGAGGACACCGAAGCGATGCAGCGCTTCGTCTGGGTCGGCAACGAAGGCCCCGCCTGGATGCGCGGGGGCAGCTATCTGGTCACCCGCCGCATCCGCATGCTGCTCGAGGTCTGGGACCGCTCGGCGCTGGAAGACCAGGAGGCGACGATCGGCCGCGACAAGTACGAGGGCGCCCCCCTCGGCGGCAGCAAGGAGTCCGACCCACTCGACCTCGATGCCGAACGCGGCGGCGAACCGGCGATCCCCGTCGACGCCCACGTCCGCCTCGCCTCTGCCTCGGCCAACGGCGGCGAGCGGATTCTGCGTCGCGGCTACTCCTTCACCGACGGCGTCGACGAGAGCCTCGGCGAGCTCGAAGCGGGGCTCTTCTTCATCTGCTTCCAGCGTCACCCGGAGCGCCAGTTCGTCGCGATTCAGCGCCGGCTCGGCTCCAGCGACGCCCTCAACGAGTACATCAAGCACGTCGGCAGCGCCGTCTTCGCCGTGCCCCCGGGCGCACGCAGCGGTGGCTACGTCGGCGAGACGCTGCTGGCTTAATCCGACTCTTTCCATCGGATTTTGTTAGGTTCCCCTAACTTTCCCCGGATACCTAGCAAGGAGCTTCAACCCCGATGAACCGATCTCTTGTCCGCACGGCGCTGACTGTTGCAGCCGCCGCCCTCCTCGCCGTCTTCGCAGCCGCCTGCGGCTCCAGCGACGACGCACCGAAGGGCGCCAAGACGATGTCCTTCGAACTGACCGACGCCGGCTGTGTGCCGAACACGGCGAAGGCGCCTGCCGGACCGATCACCTTCAACGTCGAAAACGCCGGCACCTCCAAGGTGAGCGAGTTCGAGGTCCTCGACGGCGACACCATCCTGGGCGAGAAGGAGAACCTCTCCGACGGCCTCTCGGGCAGCTTCTCGCTGACCCTGGAGCAGGGCGAATACACCCTCTACTGCCCCGGCGGAGACGACGAGAAGGGGACGCTGACCGTCAGCGGCGAGCTGAAGAGCGCGAATAGCCCGCGGGTCGAAGAAGCGATCGCCCAGTACCGCGACTACCTCGAGCAGAACACGGCTGAGCTGGTCACCGCCACGGCGCCGTTCGTCGCCGCAGTCGAAGCGGGCGACATCGAGAAGGCGAAGGGTCTGTACGCGCCGGCCCGCATCCCCTACGAGCGGATCGAGCCCGTGGCCGAGTCCTTCGGCGACCTCGACCCGCGCATCGACGCCCGCGAAAACGACGTGCCCGCGAAGGAATGGAGCGGCTTCCACGTGATCGAGAAGGCGCTCTGGGATGAAGACACGGCCGCGGGGATGGCCCCGGTCGCCAAGCAACTGCTCGCCGACATCGAAGAACTGGCGCGCAAAGTGAAGACGGTCGAGCTGCAGGCAGTGCAGATCGCCAACGGCGCCAACGAGCTGCTCGGCGAGGTCTCGGCTTCGAAGATCACCGGCGAGGAGGAGCGTTACTCGCACATCGACCTGGTCGACTTCGAGGCCAATGTGGAAGGCGCCGAGGCGGCGTTCGAAGCGGTCGAGCCGCTGCTCTCCGACAAGGACCCAAAGCTGGCGAAGGAAATCGAAGCCCACTTCGAAGATGTCTACGCCGCGCTGAAGCCCTATCGCCGCGGTGACGGTTTCGTCTCCTACACCGAACTGACCCAGGCCGATACCCGCAAGCTGGCGCAGGAAATCGATGCGCTGGCCGAGCTGCTGTCGGAAGTGCCGGCTCAGATCGTCAGCGAATAGGAGCCTCGGCCGGCGGGTCCTGTCACGGCGGCCCTCCCCCATGTGCTCGGACGCGCTCCGCGTCGCGCCCTCCGCTATGGGGGACCCCCGCCGCCGTGCCACCCGCCGGAGACGCGTCTGGAGCTGACGCGTCTGGCCGGCAGGTGTTTTTGGTGGGGGGTTTAGCTGCGGGAGCGTCTTGCCGTTAGTCCCTCGAGTACGACCTCCAGTGGCGAGCGGTGCTGGCCGTTCGTCCCTTCCCGATTGCGTTGCAGATCGGATGCGAGGTGACCCGCTTGCACGCCGAGTGCACCGACGCCCTTGGCCGCCTTGGCGAAGCCGTGTGGGTGGCGGCGGGCCTGGCGAGCACCGAGCGCGGCGCCACCCGCGACTCCGGCCAGAGCCGCCCCTCCCGCTAAGAGCGGCAGCTTCGCCTTGCTCGCGGCAGTGCCGACGGCATTCGTGGCTTTGGCGGCCGTGTCGCCGACGGCATTCGTGGCTTTGTCGGTGGCATTTCCCACCGCGGCCATCGGGGTCGTTTTCGAGTTGTTCGACTGTTTGCGCGGCGTCGCGCGTTTCCGCGAGTTCGCCGCTTTTTTGGATGAGCCTCGCGAACGGGCCTGGGGTTTTTTCGACCCCGTGGACCTTTTCGACGAAGCTCTGGTTTTGGTCTGAGCCATCGTTACCTCCTAGTTGTTCCTGCCAAGCTCCCGCTCACGTTGGTCGGCGCGCTCCTCGTTGAGCTCCGCCTCGACTTTCGCCCGCTCCGCCCGCTCCTCGGCGATCGCCGCCTCCGTGCGGCTGTCCTCGGCCTTCTCCCGGTGATGACGCACGTCCTGATGCTGCGCCTCACCTTGCACCTCCGCGAACTGCCGGCGGCCACGAGCACGGCGGATAGCCGAAACCACGATCGCCAGGACGATCAGGGCACCAACGACTATGGCGATGACTGCGACGGTGGACATCGCTCCTCCTTTACGTTGACGAACTCTTCCAATGCCCGATCGACAAGGTTCAAAACCCTTGGCCGGCGGGTCCTGTCACGGCGGCCCTCCCCCATGTGCTCGGACGCGCTTCGCGCGCCCTCCGCTATGGGGGACCCCGCCGCCGTGCCACCCGCCGGAGGAAGGCATAGCCTGGACGACCGTGGACGGGCAAGCTGAATTGATGACCGCTCCGGCGCCCGATTGTGCCGATGAGCTTTTGGGCAAGCTTGGCTTCACCTCATGGCGACCGGGGCAGAAGGAGGCGGTGGAAGCCGCTCTGTCTGGCCGTGACTCCTTGATCGTCATGCCTACCGGGGGTGGGAAGAGCCTCTGCTATCAGCTGCCTGGACTGGCGACCGAGGATCTGACGATTGTTGTCAGTCCGCTAATCGCGTTGATGAACGACCAGTGGAAGCGCCTCACGGCCGCCGGGCACCCGGTGGCGATGATCTCCTCGGGGATGAGCGAGGAGAGAGCCCGCGACGCCCTGGCCCAGGTGCGCGGCGGGGAAGCGCGGATCGTCTACTGCTCGCCGGAGCGCTTCGGCTCGACCGTTTTCCTGAGCGCGATTGAACAGCGACGGATCGATCTGCTCGCGGTCGATGAGGCCCATTGCGTCTCCGAGTGGGGGCACGACTTCCGGCCCGACTACCTACGCCTGCCCGAGATCGCGGCGCGGCTCGGGCGACCAACCGTGATGGCCTGCACCGCGACCGCAACCGAGGCGGTGGCGCGCGAGATCGCGGCCCGCTTTGAGATGCGCGGCCCGCTCCAGGTCCGTTCCGGCTTCGACCGTCCCAACATCTCCTTTGACGTGGTTCGCCTCGAGGGAACCGGCTCCAAGGCGCGGCGGATGGCACTGCTGGAAACCGGGCTGGCCGACCCGGCCAACCGCCCGGCGATCGTCTACTGCGGCACCCGCCGCGACACCGACGAGGTCGCGGCGACGCTGCGCGAAACGGGTGCGCGGGCGCTTCCTTACCACGCCGGCATGGAGGCCGATGAACGCAGCGACACCCAAGCACGCTTCATGGAGGGCGAGGTCGAGGTGATCGTCGCCACCAACGCTTTCGGTATGGGAGTCGACAAAGCCGACGTGCGCTCGGTTTGGCACATGGCGATCCCGACCAGCCTCGAGGCCTACTACCAGGAGGCAGGACGCGCGGGGCGCGACGGGCTGCCTGCAAAGGCCGTGTTACTGGCAATGAAGGCAGACCTGGGACGGCTGGTCCGCTTCAACCAACAGCGTGCCGGCAACCCTGACCTTGCGATCGCGCATGAGCGCGGCTGGCGCGATTACCAGACGATCAAATCCTTCATCTACTCCGAGCGCTGCCGCCGCCGCAGCGTGCTCGACCACTTCGGCGACGGCCAGGTCGGCGCGCCGCTGGAGCGCTGCTGCGACGCCTGCGACCCGCAAGGGTGGCTTCCCGACCCCGAGACGATCGCGATCCGCCGCCCCCGCAGCGCCAAAAAAGCGGTGGCTGCGGTCGACCTCTCCCCCGCCGATGTCTCGCTCTTCGAGCAGCTAAAGGAATGGCGCCTGCGCGTCGCCGACGGTAAGCCCGCCTTCACCATCGCCCACAACTCGACCCTGGAAGCGGTAGCGGCCACCAGGCCCGGGGACGACGATGCTCTGCTGGCGATCAAAGGCATCGGCCCCAGTTTCGTCTCCAAGTACGCGATAGAGGTGCTGGGCATCGTCAACGAATCTCAACACCCTTAGGCAACAGCCGCTGCGAAGATGAACACGTGGTGTCCGGACAGGGTACGGAGCGGCGTCGCAATATCGCTCTGCTTGTGGTTGCGAGCGTGGCGGTCCTTGCCGTCATCGCCTGGCTGAACCGACCCCGCGACGAGCCAGCCAGGGCCACCGTCGATGACGCCGTACGGTCTTTCCGCGCGGAGGGTGATTCCGGTGGCCAAGGCGGCGGGCAAGGAGAACCGGCACTCGGCGTCTACCGCTATACGACGCGGGGCTCTGAGTCGGTGAAGAGCCCCGTGTTCGGCGCGACCCATGGCTATGGAGGTGTATCGACGATCGTCCTCAGCGCAGGGCGCTGCGGCGAGCGCGAGCGCTGGCAGGTACTGGCCGGCCGCTGGAGCGAAGCTGAAGCATGTACCACCGCGCACGGAGAAGGCTCCGCAACGGTGACCGAATTCCATGAATTCTTTGGCACCGGACAGGAAGACTCGTTCCGCTGCCACAGCGCGCCGGTATCGACGCAGCCTGGCTCGCACTTCTCCAGCTCATGTGGGTCGGACGACTCCTCGATATCCAGCACGTCCCGCGTCATCGGGGTCGAGCCGATCACGGTCGGAGGCGAGACCTTTGACACGACCCATCTGGAAACGCGGAGCGTGCTTGAAGGGGAGACGTCGGGCAGCGCGCGGCGCGACGAATGGCGGCGCCGTTCCGACGGGCTGCTCCTGCGGCGCTCGGCCGAAAGCGAAGGGGACACGAGTACGGCCGGTGGCTCCCACTACAGCGAGAAGTACACGATCGAGCTGGTCTCGACGACGCCGCGGCGTTAGTTCGAAGCCCTCGCTTCGCCCTAGACGTCGTCGCGGCCGAAGTTGGCAAGCGCCACCTGTTCGGCGAGCTTCAACAGGCCGAGGGTCGAGTGAGGAGAGGAGGCGGTACTGCGCATACGTACGTGGGAGCCGTGCGGACCCCTGATCTCGACGATCGTGCAGATATCGCCGATCTCGCAGTCGTCCCCGTAGTCGGCTTCGATCGCTTCCATCTGGGATGCGATGTGCTGCCCTACTTTGCTCTGGTCAAGCGGCATCTGGATCGTCCCTTCACCTCGTGGTCTCGGTCCCCTAGAAGTAAAGCGGGAGACGAATTTCATCGCCGCATGCCTTGGCCGGCCGGAGACCCTCGCTTGCCACTATGTCCGGTTCGTTCGTGCGTTGCTCTCAGAAACAAAAGACCCTTGCCACCGTGCTCGGCGCCGTGGCCGCGCTCTGCCTGATCGTCGCTGCCCCCGCCGGCGCCGGTTCGCTGGTTCCGCGCGGCAACAACGTCTTCTTCGGCATCAGCGATACCGGCGACAGCGCCGACTTCGGCCAGTTCTCCAGCGCGCTGCACAAGCACCCGGCGTTGATCGAGTCCTTCCGTACCTGGGGCTCGGACTTCCCCGAGTCGATTGAACGCTGGCAGGCAGCGCGGGCGCGGCCGGTGCTGCACATCACCACCGCCGACAACGACGACGGACACGAGCTGATCAGCCCGCGCGGGATCGCCACCGGCGGCGGCGACGACTACCTGATCCGCCTCAACAAGCTCTTCTGGACGAAGAAGATGCGCGCCTACATCCGGCCGCTGGGCGAGCCCAACCGCTGCCTCAACGTCTATGCCGCCTACGACTGCGCCGGCAAGCCGCGTGACGCCGCCCACAGCACCCGCTGGTACAAACTCGCCTTCCGCCGCATCTACGTGATCGTCCACGGCGGCGGCAAGCGGCAGGAAATCAATGCTCGCCTGCGCGTGGCCGGCCTCCCCCCTCTACAGAGCAACGTCGGCGGCCTGCCCCAGGCGCCGGTGGAAGTGATCTGGAGCCCACTGCCGGCCGGATCGCCGACCGTTCCCCCCAACCGACCCCGCCACTACTACCCGGGCAGCCGTTGGGTCGACTGGGCGGGCACCGACTTCTACTCCGACAACCAGGATTGGAAGGGCCTCAACGGCCTCTACAACCGCTTCGCCGGCAAGCCCTTCGCGATAACCGAGTGGGGCGTATCAACCGGCGACGACTCGGCCTACGTGCGCAAGCTGATGGCCTGGGTGCGACACCATCCCCGCGCCAAGATGCTCATCTACTACCAGGACTTCGGCTCGACCAGCTCTTACCGAATCCAGAACTGGCCAACGAGCCTCGGCGTGCTGCGCAACAAAATCCACAACGGCCGCTTCCCCTCCTACGCCCCGTTCCCGCCCAAGGCGCCTCCGCCGCCGCCGGGCGGAGTCGCGCCCAAGCGTCACTAGCGGGCGACGACCCGGTCGGCTAATCCCAGCTTGTATTTGAACGGCTGCAGCGCGGTGATGCTCGAGTAGCCGACCAGGTAGAGGCGACGGCCGTCGGAGACAACCGGCGTGTAGGTACCACGTGGATAGCGGAAGACGGTGTGGCCGCCCTTCATCGTGTAGCCGGTGGTCGAGGTGCTGTCGAACTCGGCCGCGTAGACGATGTTGCCGACGGCCGTCAGTGAGCCGATCACCGAACCGCCGGCCGAGCGGATCCAGCGCGGCACGCCATCGCGAGCGTTGAGCGCGTAGACGTTGCCGTCGAAGGAGCCAATGTAGACGGTGGGGCCGGTGCGGCTGGTGCGGGCAACGGCCGGGCCGGAGTAGACGTAGCCGCCGGTGGAGTAGGTCCAGGCAATCGTGCCATCGTGCCGATCGAAGCTGTAGACGCGGGTGTCGTTGTTGCCGGCGTAGACACGGCCGAAGGCGACCGCCGGAGTCGAGTAGAAGGCACCCGAGCTGCCAAAGCCCTGACCGAGCGAGTCGCTCTGCCAGGCGAGCTTGCCATTCCTGGCCTCGACCGCGTTCATATAGCCGCCGTAGTCGCCGACGTAGAGGACGCCGCCGTAGTAAGCGGGTGCGGCCTTGACTGGCCCGCCGAGGCCGGTCGCCCAGCGGACGTTGCCGTTGCGGGTGCTGAGCGAGTAGAGGTTGCCGTCTTCACAGCCGAAGTAGAGGCTGCGACCGACGACCACGGGTGAGGACTCAGCCCGTGCGGGAAGTGAACGTTTCCACAGGATCCGCCCGGTACGCGCGTCGAGCTTGACAACGTGCCCAGGCACGAGGTTGACGATGTAGAGACGGTGCTTGTAGTAGGTCGGCGAGGAGGCGTTGAGGCGGCCGATCCGTCGCTTCCAGAGCTGCTTACCGGTGTCCGCGTCGAGTGCGACCGCGTAGCCGCTGTTGTTGACGAAGAAGAGTTTGCCCCCAGCGATCGTCGGCGGGAACTCGAGCAGTGGCCGGTCCTTGTAGCGCCACACTCGCTGGAAGGGCGGCCGCACTCCTTTGGCCGGTAGGTAGCGGGTACGGGCGCGGTCGTAGCCGTAGAGCGGCCAGCCGACCGTCTTGCGCTTCTCCAGCTTGGGCTTCTGCGGCTGGAAGGCGGCTTCTTCGTTGTGGATGTCGGCGGGCCGCTTGAGCTTGTCGTAGGCGATCCCAATGACCCCCCCGGCGATGAGCGCAAAAGCGCCAGCTAGCGCCAGCGCTGCGAACCGGTGCTCGCGCCAAAACCGCTTAAGCGGCGCCCACCATCTACTCACTTGCACAGCTCCGCGTCGTCGACCCGTTGGCCCATCCGGGCCGGCTCAGACCGCCGCCGCTTGGCGTTCGGCCTCAGCAGATACAGCGTTGAGCAACTGCGTGACCGCCCGCTTGACCGCCGCGACGACAATGGCCCCGGCAAGCGGGACGGTGGGGGTCGTCCGCAACGCATAAGTCACTTTGGTCCCATCGCCGGCTGGTTCCAGCAAGACGGTTCCAACGTGGTCACGAACGGGGAGGCCGGAGAGCACCTTGTAAGAGAAACGGCTCGGTCGCTCGTAGACGATCGTTTCCTCTCGCATCGGCGGCCCGACCGCGGTCAGCACGCGGATCGACCCGACGCCGTTGGGCGTGGGCTCGCCCTCGCGCTCCAGCACCGACTTGCGCAACGGCGTCAGCTCCGCGTAGCGGCAATGGTCGGTCAGAACGTCGAAGACGGTCTCGGGCGACGCCTTTACCTCGCGAGAGAGAGTGAAGCTAGCCAAGACGCAAGAGCCTAGCGGGAGGACCGGGTCATCCCGCCAACGCCCATCGTTTTGGGTCGCTGCCCTCGACCGCAGCAACCTCGCCGAGGATCGCCAGATGGTCGAGGCTGGAGAGGACGATCTGCAGGGCCCAGATGCTGGCCGGGCCGTTGACGTTGTCGGGCCCGACCAGGTCGGCGACGATCTCGAACGCCATCTTCTCTCCTCCCCGGAGCGACTCGCGCACTTTGCCGAGCAGCTCGTCGACCTGGCGCCGCGCCTCGGCGATCTTCGCCTCCGGATCGCGGAAGGTGCGGCCGTGGCCGGGCAGGACCAGGTCGACGTCGAGCGGCTCGACCTCATCGAGGCTGCGGAGGAATTCGCCAACCGGGTCGGGGCTGTGGCCATGGTCGAAGAAGAGCACCGTGCGGCCGAGCAGGTGGTCGCCGGAGATCATCAGCTTGCGCTCGGGCTGGTGCAGGACCACGTGCGACGGAGCGTGGCCGGGCGTCTCATACACCTGCCAGGTGCCAAGGTCGGTCTCCACCTCGACCCCCGGCAGCAGGTCGCGGTCGGGCTCGGCGATCCCGTCGATGCCGTTGTCGTCGTCGTCTTTGTTGCGCTGCCGATAGCGCTCCAGTGAAGCCGCCGGCACGCCACTCTGGCGCGCTACCTCGATCCGCCGCTCGAGCGACGCCGCTGGATCGTCGGCGTGCAGGCGGATGTGCCCCCAGGCCGGATGCATCCAAAGCTCACAGCCGGCACCCTCGACGATCGGCGCGGCGAGACCGTAGTGGTCGGTGTGGGAGTGGGTGCAGACGAGCAGGCGCACGTCCTCGAGGCCGAAGCCGGCCTGGGCCAAAGCGACGTCGAAGCGGCGCAGGCCGCCCTTGCCGCCGATCCCGGTGTCGAAGAGGACGATGCCGCCGTCGGCGGCGACCGCCCAGACGTTGCCGTGCGGAACGCCCGGCCAGGGAAGCGGCAGTCGCAGCCTCCAGACGCCGGGGATCACCTTCTCTGCGCGGGGCGTCTCGGGCTTTTTGCGCTCGTCCGCCATCGACGGCAATCCTTTCAGGGCGGGATGGATCCTCGCGTGAGGACCGTCAAGCTGGATAGGTTGCTCCCTTAGATGGTGGAGAGCAGCCCCAAACGCGCCGGCCTCGTCCTCACGGCGCTGATCCTGGTCGCCGCGGTCGCCAACCTCAACCTCGCGGTCGCCAACGTCGCCTTGCCCGACATCGGCAAGGCATTCGGCTCCGGCCAGACGACGCTCAACCTGATCGCCGTCGGCTACTCGCTCGGACTGGCGACCTCGGTCCTCTACCTCGGCGCGCTCGGCGACCGCTACGGGCGCAAGATGATGCTGCTGCTCGGCATGGGGCTCTCGATCCCCGCCTCGCTGCTGGCCGGCCTGGCGCCCTCGGACGGCGTCCTCTTCGCCGCTCGCGTGTTCGGCGGCATCGCCGCCGGGATGGCGTTCCCAACCACGCTGGCGCTGATCACCGCGCTCTGGTCCGGCAACTCGCGGACCCGCTCGATCGCGCTGTGGTCGGCGATCGGCGGCGCGATCGCCTCGCTCGGACCGCTGCTCTCCGGCGCCCTGCTCGAGCACTTCGCCTGGGGCTCGGTCTTCTTGGTCACCCTGCCGCTCGCCGTCCTCGCCTTCTTCATGGCCTGGCGTTACGTCCCCGCCCACGTCAACGAGACGACCGAGCCGGTCGACAACTTCGGCGGCATCCTCTCGATCCTCTTGATTGCGGCGATCGTGATGGGAATCAACCTCGCCCCCGTTCCCGGCAAGGGAACGCTGGCGATCGGGCTCGGGCTCGTCGCGATCGCAACCGCGGTGGTCTTCGTGATCCGCCAGCGGCGCGCGCGCTCGCCGCTCTACGACCTCGAGGTCGCCGCGCGGCGGATCTTCTGGGTCGCTGCCTGCGCCGGGATCATCGTCTTCGGCTCGCTGATGGGGGCGATGTTCATCGGCCAGCAGTTCCTCCAGAACGTGCTCGACTACTCGACCGTCGACTCCGGCTTGGCGATCCTGCCGGCGGCGGCGCTGATGGTCGTCGTCGCCCCCCGCTCGGCAAAGCTGGTCGAGGCGCGCGGCGCCCGCTTCACCCTGCTGATCGGCTACGTCTTCTGCCTGCTCGGCTTCCTGACGATGCTGCTGCTCTGGAAGCAGGGCATCGCCTACTGGAAGGTCGGCCTCGGCTACGCCCTGATCGGCATCGGCGTCGGGTTCGCCGGCACGCCGGCCTCGCACTCGCTGACCGGCTCGGTGCCGGTCAAGCGCGCCGGGATGGCCTCTGGCACCGCCGACCTGCAGCGCGACCTCGGCGGCGCGATCATGCAGTCGATCTTCGGTGCCCTGCTGACCGCCGGCTACGCCGCCGCAGCCAGCGCCGCGATCACCTCCTCGCCGGAAGCAAGCAAGGTCACCGAAAACGTCGAAGGCGAGCTGACCAAGTCCTTCTCCAGCGCCGCCGACCTCGCCGAACAGTACCCGCAGTACTCCAACCAGATCGTTGCTGCCGCGAAGACCTCTTTCCTGAAGGGCGATGAGCTGGCCTACACCGCGGGCATACTCGCCGTCCTGCTCGGCGCCGCGCTGGTCTTCTTTTTCTTCCCGAAGAAGGACGAGGAGGAGGCGCTACTCGCGCACTACGCTGCAGAGGATGCCTGAGGAAAGACAGTCCCGCCTCGGCGCCACCCTGCGCGAAGGCGAGCGGGTGACGCCGCTGGAGCTCTTCTTCGACCTTGTCTTCGTCCTCGCGATCACCCAGTGCACGGCGCTGATGTCCCATCACCCGACCTGGTCGGGACTGATCCAGGGGCTGCTCGTGCTGGGGATGCTCTGGTGGGCGTGGACCGGCTATGCCTGGCTGACCAGCGTCGTCGATCCCGAGGAGGGGGCGGTGCGGCTGGTCATCTTCGGCGCGATGGCGGCGCTGCTGCTGGTCTCGCTCTGCGTGCCGGAAGCGTTCGGCAGCCTCGCCCTCGCATTCGCCCTGATCTACGGGGTTGTGCGGAGCGCGCAGATCGCCCTCTTCATGCTCGCCAGCCCCGACGACGACGGCCTGCGCCACTCGGTGCTCGGGCTGGCGGTCAGCACCTTGGTCGCCGTCTCGCTGCTGGCGCTCGCCTCTCTCTTCGACGGGCTCGCCCAGGGGGCGCTCTGGGCCCTGGCCCTGTTCCTCGACATGGCGGGGCCCTATTTCTTCGGCTCCGAAGGCTGGAAACTGATGCCGGGGCATTTCGCCGAGCGCCACGGCCTGATCGTGATCATCGCCCTCGGCGAGTCGATCGTCGCGATCGGGGTCGGCGCCTCCCACACCCTCGACCTCGGGATAGGGACCGCGGCGGTGCTCGGCGTCGCCTTGACCGCGGCGATGTGGTGGACCTACTTCGACATCGTCGCGATCGTCGCCGGCCGCCGCCTCGCCGAGGCCGAGCCCGGACGCGTGCAGAACGAGATGGCCCGCGACTCCTACTCCTACGTGCACCTCGGCATGTTCGCCGGGATCGTCCTCGTCGCCCTCGGCCTGAAGACGACGATCGGCCATTTCGGCGACCACCTGCACGCGGTGCCGGCCTTCGCCCTGCTCGGCGGCCTGGCGATCTACCTGCTCAGCCACGTCGCCTTTCGCTACCGCCACGTCCACACGGTCAGCCGCCGGCGCCTGCTGATGGCGATCGTCCTGCTCATACTCGTGCCCGTCGCAACGGAGGTCCCGGCGCTGGTCGCGCTCGCCGTCGTCAACTTGATGATCTGGGCGCTGATCGCCTACGAGACGCACACCTACGGTGAGGGCCGTCAGCGCGTCCGCCGTCCCGGGTCCGCCCCGGCCTAAGACCTGGGCGATTCGGCGGCGCCCTGGCCAGCCAGCCAGTCGATGCCTAGAATGCCGGCATGAGCGAGCGGGAGGTCAGGGTCGCGGTGATCGGCGCCGGCATGTCGGGGATCGGCGCAGCGATCCACATGCGGCGAGCCGGAATCGAGGATTTCGTCGTGCTGGAGCGGGGCAGCGAGCCGGGTGGAACCTGGCGCGACAACACCTATCCCGGCTGCGCCTGCGACGTGCCGACGGCGCTCTACTCCTACTCCTTCGCGCCAAAACCGGACTGGAGCCGAGCCTTTGCGCCGCAGGAGGAGATCCGCCGCTACCTGCTCGACGTCGCCGCCGAGCACGACGTCGCCGACAGGATCAGGTGCGATGCCGACGTGCTTGGCGCGGAGTGGGACGAGGGTCGCCGGCGCTGGCTGATCGAGACGAGCGCCGGCGAGTACGCAGCGCGGGTGCTGGTCTCGGCGACGGGCCCTTGGAGCGAGCCGGTCATCCCCGACCTTCCCGGCCTGGACAGCTTCGAGGGCAAGGTCTTCCACTCCTCGCGCTGGGACCACGAGCACCGGCTTGAGAATGCCCGCGTCGCGACGATCGGCAGCGGCGCCTCGGCGGTCCAGTTCGTGCCCGAGATCCAGCCAAAGGTTGAGTCGCTGACCGTCTTCCAGCGCACCGCGCACTGGGTCCTGCCCAAGGGCGACCGCCCGCTCGGACGCCGCGCCCACGCGATCTTCCGCCGCTATCCGGCCTCCCAGCGTGCCCTGCGCGGGGGGCTCTACGGCACCAGCGAGATGATCGGGGTCGCGACGCGGAATCCGCGGCTACTGGCGCCGCTGCAGGCAGCCGGCCGGCGCCACCTGCGCCGCTCCGTTCCAGATCCCGAGCTGCGCCGCATCCTCACCCCTGACTACACGATCGGCTGCAAGCGGCTGCTCTTCTCCAACAACTGGTACCAGGCGCTGAGCCAGCCCAACGTCGACGTCGTCCCCCATGCAGTCGAGGAGGTGCGGCCACACGGGGTCGTCGGTGCCGACGGGGTCGAGCGCGCGGTCGACACGATCATCCTCGGCACCGGCTTCACGATCACCGACCTGCCGATCGCCGCCCGGGTCCGCGGGCGCGAAGGGCGCAGCCTCGAGGACACCTGGCGGGGGAGCCCGACCGGCTACCTCGGCAGCGTCGTCCACGGCTTCCCCAACTTCTTCGTCCTGCTCGGTCCCAACATCGGCAACGGGCACTCCTCGGCATTCATGCTCTCCGAGACGCAGATCGGCTACATGGTCGACGCGCTGCGCAAGATGTCCAGCGGCAACCTGGGCAGCGTCGAGGTCCGAGCCGAGACGCAGGAGCGCTTCAATGCCGAGGTCCAGTCCCGCCTTGCCGGCACGGTCTGGAACGCCGGTGGCTGCATGAGCTACTACCTCGACGCGAACGGTCGCAACAGCACGATGTTCCCCGGCTCGACCCTCGAGCTGCGACGTCGCCTCCGCCACTTCGACCTCGCCGACTACACCAGTCGGATCGAGGAGCCAGCCCCGATCACTGCTTGAAAGCAGGCGTCAAGCCCGTCGGCGGCGCGGTCCGGCGGGGTGCTCGAACTCCTGCATTACGCCAGCGATCGCGAAGCAGAGGGCGCCGGTCAGGGTGCCCCAGTTAGCAACGCCGACCGCCAGCGCGTCGCCGGTCGCAGGGCGCACGAAGGAGGCGACGGCGGAAACCATGAAGAGGATTGAGCCGATCTGGTTGACGGCGACGATCCACCAACCGAGGTCGCGACGGCGCCAGAAGCGCCAGCCACCGATCCCGACCAGCGCCAGGTGGCCGGAGACGAGGAAGAGCGCGCAGCCAACTATGTCGGGAGACCAGACGAGCCGATCCTCTTCGGCGGAGCTGAGACCCTCGATGAACGAGTCGATCAGGTTGATCGCGAATACCAGCGTGCCGGCGAAGAGGACCACGGCGCTGAGCCAGGCCAGCCGGCGCGGCTCGCGCGACCACCAGCGCCAATGCCCCGGCACCACTCCCCCGGGCTCGTCGGGCTCGTTGATCACCTGGACCAGCGAGGCGTAGCCGCCGCTGCTGAAGAAGACGCCGCCAACCAGGTAGACGGAGAGGTACAGGGTCGGCACAGCTCCGCCCTGAGCCAGCGCGGCGCCGATCGCGAACAGCGAGCCACCGACGACAAACGCCGTCGCGGCGACAGCATTGATGATCCTCAGATCTCGAACCCGGCCTATGGGGCGACGAAGGTACTGGGATCCGGCCCGATCCGCTGGCCGACGTCTAGCGCAGCGATCTCGGTCAGATCGTCGTCGCTCAGCTCGAACCCGAAGAGGTCGAAGTTCTCCCGCATGCGGGCGGGCGTGACGGATTTGGGGATGACGACGTTGCCGAGCTGCAGGTGCCAGCGCAGGAGCACCTGGGCCGGGGTCCGATCGTGGCGAGCGGCGGCGCTTGCGATCGTCTCGTTGACGAGCAAGTCCCCTTGGGCCAGCGGGCTCCACGACTCGGTCGCGATGTGGTGCTCGGCATGCCAGGCGCGCAGCTCGACCTGCGGCAGGTGGGGATGAAGCTCGATCTGGTTGACGGTCGGCTGGGTCGCCGCTTCCCTCCCCAGCTGTTCCAGGTCCTCGATGCGGAAGTTGGAGACGCCGATCGTGCGCGAGCGGCCCTCCTCGTGGATCCGTTCGAAGGCGCGCCAGGTGTCGAGCGCCCGGCCTTCGGTCGGGACCGGCCAGTGGATTAGGTAGAGATCGACGCGATCCAGATCGAGGCGGGCGAGGCTCTTCTCGAAGGCGCCCAGGGTCGACTCGTAGCCCTGGTGCGAGTTCCACAGCTTGGTCGTGACAAAGATCTCCTCGCGCGGAATGCCGGAGGCGGCAATCGCAGCCCCGACGCCGCGCTCGTTGCGGTAGGCGGCAGCGGTGTCGATGTGGCGATAGCCGATCTCGAGCGCCTCCTCGACCACCTCCTGGGTCTTTTCGGGGGGCACCTGAAAAACACCGAAGCCGAGCTGTGGGATCTCGACGCCGTCGTGCAGCGTCACTGCGGGGACGGAGGTCACCTGGGTCATCTCCCTACTCCCTTCCTGTCGGGGACTGCTGGACTGGGAACCGCAGGGGGCAGCTACCCCATCGAGGGAGCAATTACTCCTCTGGTCGAGGCTAGCTGGTCGCGAGGCCGATGGCCAGCAGAGGAAAACCGGCCATGAGGCCGATGTAAGCGCCGATCGCGAGACCGGTGAGCGTGCGGGTGGTGCTCGATTTGGCGCCGGCGATGAAGCCGACAAGCACGCAGAAGGCCGAAATTCCGAGGCCGATCCAGAAGACGTCAGGCATGGGCCGCGGCAGCTTATCGAACCATCCCACGGTCGGCCGTCGTAGTCCGCGGCACCCGCTGGTACGTTGGGCGGCGATGGTCCGGCGGCTCGCCCTTGGCTGCGCGACGGTTGCGCTTCTCTGCTGCGCCCTACCCGGGAACGTCTCGGCTGCTGGCGAAGGCGGCAAGGCCGCCGCGACACAGCGCTTGATCGACGCCTACGTACCGCGGTTGATGCTGCGCGAACGCGACGAAATCTGCGACACCAGCGGCGAGCAGTACGAGCCGACGACGGTCAACACCGTGCTCGGCAACCCCCGCGTGACGCTGACCGAAGCCGACTCCAACGGCGACGAAACGCTAGTCAAACGCGCTCCCACCGCTGCCGACATCGCCGGGCTCGGCGAAGGCTTCCACCTCAACCTCCCCGCCAGCCCGCTGGGCGAGACCTGCGATTACGCCCGCGACTTCGCCAAGCTGAAGCGCGAAGGCAAAGCGCCAGCTATCACCTACGCCCACATCGCCCGCCAGAGGGGGCGCCCTGGACTCGCCATCCAGTACTGGTTCTTCTGGTACTTCAACCAGTTCAACGATCTGCACGAGGGCGATTGGGAGGGGATGCAGGTCGTCTTCGAAGCTTCCAATCCGGCCCAGGCACTGCGCGAAGGCCCGAGCGAAGTCGGCCTCTTTCAGCACGGCGGCGGCGAGAAGGCCGACTGGACCGACGGCAAGGTCGAGAAGGAAGGCACCCACCCGGTTGTCTACCCCGCCGCGGGCTCGCACGCGACCTTCTACGAACCAGCGGTCTATATCCAGAACGGACGCAAGGGCTCTGGCGTCGGTTGCGACGACACCAGCGCGCCGCTGCGGCGCCTCGTCGTCCACCCGATCCAGGTGCCGACCCACCCCAGCCCGCACGGCCGCTTTGCCTGGCTCACCTACGAAGGCCGCTGGGGCCAGTGGGAGAAGAGCTTCAACAACGGGCCGACCGGCGCGCAGACCAAGACCCGCTGGCTCGAGCCGATGACCTGGATGGAAGAAATCCGCTCGACCAGCCCGCACCTGCCGGCCGGCGCGGTGCTCGGACCGACGGTGACCAAGTCCTTCTGCGGCGCCGTCGCCTCTGTCACCTCCTTCCTCAACCACACCCAGGACTCGCCCTGGGTGCTCGTACTCGTACCGATCGTGGCGCTGCTGCTGATCGGGCTGATCGCGTGGCGCACGCGCTGGTGGCCGCTCCACCTCGGCGACCTGCGCCGCAGCCGCGCCTTCGGGCAGCTGCTGCTCGCCTCGGTCGGCCTCTACTGGCGCCATTGGCGCGTCTTCGCGCCGATCGGCCTGACCGCGATCCCGATCATCGGCGGTTTCGACCTCTTGACCCGACTGCTCACCGGAGACGCCGGTCGGCGGCTCGATGACAAGGTCGGCCACTCCGGCCTGCACAGCGCGCTCGGCGACATCATCAGCGGTGTCGGCGGCCCGATCGCCTCGGCGATCATCGCCGCGGTGGCGATCGCCGCTGTGCGACAAATCAGCGAGTCGGGGGAAGCGGGCTTCGTCGAGTCCTACCGCGGCATGTGGAGGCGCTTCCGCCGGGTCGTCGGAGCGCAGCTGCTGGCGACGCTGGCGCTGTTCGGAATGCTGATTACGGTCATCGGCGTTCCCTTCGCCGCCTGGAAGTACGTCGGCTGGCTCTTCCTCCAGCAGCAGATCCTCTTCGAGGACAAGGGGGTGCGCGACGCCTTCCGCGGCAGCTCGGAGCTGGTCCGAGGGCGCTGGTGGTACACGCTGCGGGTCGCCGCGGTCTTCTGGCTGATCGGCATCGTCACCGGCCCAGCACTCGGCTTTGCCCTGATCTTCGCCGACCTCTCGCTGATCCTGATCAACGTGATCGGCGCCGTCGTCTTCGCCCTGCTCGTCCCCTACATCGCGATCGGCCGCACCCTGCTCTACTTCGACCTGCAGGCGGAGACCGAAGGCGCGCTGGCGAAGAAGCGCTGGCGCGAACGACTGCCGCGGCGCCCGGGGCCGGCCGAAGCGCAAGCCCCGGCGCGGTAGGTTTTGCAGCCGTGAAGCTGCTCGCCTTCAGCGACCTACACCGAGATCTGAGCCAGGCCGCCAAGCTGGTCGAGATGTCGGCCGAGGCCGACGTCGTGATCGGCGCCGGCGACTTCGCCTCCGTGCACGAGGGCCTGGAGGAGACGATCAAGGCGCTGGCCGCGATCGAGGCGCCAACGGTGCTTGTGCCCGGCAACAACGAGACCGAGGAAGCTCTGCGCGATGCCGCGGCCGACTGGAGCGCCGCCACCGTCCTGCACGGCGCCGGCACGGCGATCGACGGCGTCGAGTTCTACGGCCTCGGCGCCGGAGTCCCAGTCACCCCTTGGGACTGGAGCTTTGACCTCGACGACGAGGCAGCCACGGAGAAGCTCGCCGCCTGCCCGATCGGCGCAGTCCTCGTCCTCCACTCGCCGCCGCAGGGCCACTGCGACGCCAACGGGGGCGGCGACCACTTCGGCAGCCTCGCCCTGCTCTCAGCGATCGAAGCGAAGCGCCCTGTACTGACGGTCTGCGGTCACATCCACGAGTCCTGGGGCTGCCAGAGCCAGATCGGTGAGACTCCGATCCGCAACCTCGGCCCAGCCGGCACCTGGCTCGAGGTCTAGGCCGGAATTCACCGGAATCTTGCTGTCCCCGGGCTGAGCGACTTCGTTTTCTTCATCTCCAACCGGGGGTTCCGTAACGCCGCCGGTTTCAGGTGAGCCTTCGCGAGGGGGCAGCGGAACTTCTTCCGGCGGGGGCAGGACTTCTGGTTCTTCTTCTGGGGTGAGAACGGGGGTGAGAACTCGGGTGGGAATCGGCGAGACAGTAGTCGTCTGGCCCTCACCTCGACCTTCCTCTTCGGTCGCCGCTGAGCCCGGCGGCTCGGTGGGTTCAGTTGGCTTTACGGACGATGGGGGCGAAGGGGCGTCGGCGCCTTTTGGCGTCAGGGAGCCGGGATTGCCGGCAACGACCTTGGCAGAAGCTGGCGCGATGGCGGCCGTCTCGGTTGCGGAGCCTCCAGTCTCCACCTTCCCGTTTCGCCCACCGCGGTCTTCGGCATCCAGAGGAGCTCCAGTGCGAATCGCCGCGCCGCCCTCAGCGGGCGTAACACCAGGATCGCCGCCCGCCGTCGAGTTGGCCTCACGCGGGGCGTGCTTGATCCCAGCGGCGACCGCGACCGCGCTGCCCACATCGACACTGCCCCCACCCGCCGAATCTTGAAGCCCCAAACCGGGAACCGACCAGTCCTGCGGCGCCTGCAACGAGACCAGCGGCACAAAGGCGACGAAGGCCGCCACGATCAGGGCAGTCCCGAACACAGCACCGGCTAGATAGGTCTGGGCCCAGCTTTTCATCCTGCCTCCATTGGATTACTAATCCAGCGTGGCATGGCTCGGGGGAACTGCCATACCCATTATTTGGATTTTCCGGTGTAGGCTCGACTAGACCACCGAGAAACCGAGTGGAGGAGGATGAGATGTACGCACGAGTCGCACGTTGGGAGGGCGCCGATGCCGAGGTTCTCGAACGGACCGCCGCGGAGATCCGCGAGCAGGCCGGGTCGGGTCCCCCCGAGGGCGTTCCGGCAAAGGGGTTCCTGCTGCTGAACGACGTCGAGAGCGGCCGCTCGATTGCGATCAGCCTGTTTGAGACCGAGGATGACTACCGCCAAGGTAACGAGACGCTGAACTCGATGAGCCCGCCGGCGGATGGAATGGGAAAACGGATCGCAGTCGAGAAATACGAGGTCGGAGCCCAGCTCGAGGCCTGAGCCCAGCTCAGCAAAACGCGCCCGACAGGATTCGAACCTGTGACCTTCGGTTTCGTAGCCCGAGCCCGTGGGTCGGCCGGGCTACGTGGAGCCCGGTTTCAAGCGGTTTCCGGCGAATCGGGCCCCGCTGGGATCGGCTGGAATCTGTGGGGCATGTTGCCCCATTTGTTGCCCCAGCAAGCGTCGGAGGGAGTCAATGCCCGAGTACCCTGAGGGCATGACCCACGTCAGCGAGCCGGACGACTCGGTCGCCAAGCGTCGGCGCGCAGCGGCCGAGCAGATGCGAGGCATGTTCGCCCACGTTGCTCCCGGCCTGAGCTTGGCAGATGAGCTAATCGCTGACCGCCGAGCCGAAGTCCGTGCCGAAGAGGACGCCGAGCGGCGACGTGACAAGGATTGACCCCCGGCGCATCAGTTGACGTGGGAAAAGACCCCTGGACAGATCCCGATCCCCAGCCCGGCGACTTCGACGCTGAGCTCAACCGGGGTCGCTCAGACCAGGTTGAGATGCATGAGGGCAACCCCCACGCGAGACTGTCGATTCTCGCTGGCCAAGCAAGCTGTATCGCGTATCGATACGCGATACATCGACACAGCGACCCGAAATGAGACTATTGCTCAGTGGCGGCTCCTTCGAACACGCCCACGGCGCAAGCCTCGACCCGCTCAACCGGCGAGTTGACGAAGGCGGCTTTGGGTCGCGAGCTGTCGATGGCGGCCGCACTTGAGCTGATCGAAGCCCTCCCGTTCGATCCCTCCGACCTGCCGGCAACGGAGGGGGCTTCAAGTTCGGTTTGGATTGGAAGCATCGGCTACGAGAACTACCACTCGGTTGAAGACTTTGCCCGGCTTTTGGCCGATTCGGGTGTCGAGCAGCTGGTCGACGTGCGCGAGTTGCCAATCTCCCGCCGACGCGGGTTTGCAAAATCAGCATTGGCCGCAGCGCTGGCCGAACAGTCGGTCGAGTATGTCCACCTTCGGAGCATGGGCAACCCGAAAGAATTTCGCGACCTATACAAGTCGGGAAAGGTCGCAGAGGGTCGTGCGGGCTATGAGCACCTTCTAACCCATGAGCGAACCGACGAGCTTCGAGAGTTGGCGACAACGATTCAGGCGAAGAGATCCGCCCTTATGTGCGTTGAGGCGGAAGAAGATGTCTGCCATCGACAGGTCATCTTCGAGGCCCTACGCGATCAGGTTGGGCTGGACCTAGACATCGCTCAAATCGCCTAGCGAAAGCTGGTCTGATCGAGGGGGCCACCACACGCCGAGAATCAGGAAGCCATCGAGGTGCTGGTGCTGGTTGCCGACGATGAACGCGGTGTCCCTATCGGGTCCGCACATCTGATCGAACCACTTGGTACGAATCAGGTCGCGCCAGTCCTCTTGCTCCCGAATGTTGCGATAAAGCGCGATGATCTCCCAATCCACAATCGACTGCCGATGCCCAGGGCAATCGTCAGCCGCGCACAAGTAGCGATATAGGAATCGAAAGGGAATCTGCTCCAGCGCTTTCCGCTGAAGCTGAAGGTCCGCCGAACCGAGAAGAGACCCCTGCGCCGCCCAATCCTCGGCCCGCCTGCCCTTCTCCGGGTCGGTCTCAGCGTCCTCGATTATGAGCTCCAAAACCTCTCTTGGGCGAAACATCTGAAGGGACGTTCCATTCTCTTTCTGGGCATTCCTGACGGCGCACATAGACTCGCCGATCGCGGGCTCGACGACTGGCCGCCGTGCCGCCCACTCATGCTCTGAACTCAACACCGGACCGACGACCTCAATCGATTCCGCATCGACCCGCCATGACTCGGGGCGCCGATCGTCGCGCGGCCTTTGGACCCTGGCCCGGATCGGCTCGTACTTCCGAAACTTCTGCGCATCTTCAAGCGTTCTAAACGGAACCGGATAGAGCCGAATCCACTCGCTCGTCTTCATATCCAGTCCGGCAATGCAGGAGACCTCGCCGTAGCGCCGACTCAAGGCCGGGTACGCCTTGACCAGCGGCAAGAACTCGATCTCGCGTGGCTCTGACACCTAGCGTGCGCCAATGAGCGGGCGCAGCGCCCTGATCTGGACGCCCTTGCGCTCGGGAACCAACATCGCCAACACGGCGAAGTGGGTGTCGAGCCCTTCGATGCCAATCACCGTCTGGCTTCCTGCGGTGTCGCCAGAGATAAATGGCTCCGCGACGCCCGTGTTTGCGATCGACGCAAGTGCAGCTTTTATCTCCTCGGCGGGGTGCCCAAGAGCGCGCCAGCGATAACGCCGCTCAAAACTCGCCGAGGTCCAGACCTTATAGCCAGCAAGGTATAGGGGTCCGCGACCACTGTCCGTCCGCCATGCGATCGCCACGGCGCAATCCTGCTCACTCTCCTCGGCGATCCGACGGCCCCCTGCCTGGCGGGATATCTGAAACCGATCGGTGACCTGCTTCAGATTTGCCATGCTCGGCCGGGATCCGTCGAACTCGCGGCGCAAGCGGTCTCCCTTCGCCAGCAACTCGATACTGAACTGGTTCGCTTGAGACTCCAAGCGATCGGCGTATTCCGGGTTTAGACGCTTGTAATCATCGAGGTAGGCAAAGATGATCCGATGGTCCTCAAGGGCGGCATGGCCAATCTCGTGAGCAAGGACAAAGCGACGACGCTTCTCATGCATTCCCGCCTGGACGAAGACCTCTCTCGAATCGAGGTTGACCATTCCCTGCAGGTTCTTCAAGGCCCAATCGACGAGGTGACCAAAATGCTCGCGCAGCCTCCGCTTTTCCTCTAGGTCAAGTTCGATCTCTCCAGCTTTAACGAGCTCGGCCACCACCATCGCTTGGTCAAGGTCGACTGGCTCGGAGGAACGATCCGCGTCCATCTCGCGTAGCAGCGCGAGTGCGGTCGCCCTAACCGTGCGCTTTTCGTCCCCGAGCAACTCCAGGTCGTAGCGATGAGGCTTCTTCAGCAGCGAGTTGGCCGAAGTGTCGCTCCCCCGCAACGCCTGAAGCACGGCGCGCAGCGCTTTCAACTCCTGGTCGTTGATGTCGTCGGGGATGAAGTTGAGCGCGCGCTTTCGGTTTGGGGAGATGCCCTTTGGGTCGGCGCTGATATAGCCGGCCCACTCCATCAGCACCTCCAAAGGCTCGCCATAGGGCTCGGCGATCCGACTGAGCACAGATGGCGTTGGCTGTGCGATCTCGTTGCGCTCGAGTTGCGAGAGATAGCCGCTGTTAATACCGGAGCGGCGCTCCATCTCCCGGAGGCTGATGTCACGCGCCTCGCGGGAGGCTCGCAACCGGTCCCCTAGAGGCAGAGGTTGGTCTTTTTGACGCGCGGGTTTTTTGGGTTTCGCCATACGAGCAATCTTGACAGGAGCTTCGGCGAAACGTCAAGCAGTGCGCTGATGCTTCTAGAAGCGTCAGCGCACTGCTACACTTCTGTCGCAACGAAGAACGATGGCCGCGACCGGCGCTCGCTCAAGCAAACCGGCCGCGGCTCGAAGCGCTCATAAGCCGAGTCACTCCGAATCGCCGTCGAAGACGGCAGAAGGGAATATCGCACGATGACTACCGAGCAGCAGGTCAAGAAGAAGCCGAAGTACGAGATCAACATCGAAGGGGTCAACCACCCCTGGGAGAAGGACACGATCACTGTCCCCCAGATCCGCCAGCTGGCCGGGTGGGACGACACTCAGCCCGTGGTCGAGGTCGACCTCTCCGATAACAGCGAGCGAACGCTCTCGGAGGATGAGGTGGTGGAGTTGAAGCCCGGCCATGGCTTCGGCAAGAAGATCAAGTTCCAGCGCGGATGAACCGGCTGGACCAAGAGCTGGCGCTGGTGAGAACTGCCTTTCCCGCGGCCGAGCTTGATCCGCACGAGGGGGTGAACTGGGTGCGGATCCCCGCCTACCCACTACCCCCTGGGATCTACCGGCAGGGCGGCGAGCTTGAACTGCTCGCCTTCCGCATCCCATCGCAGGCTGGCGAGGCCCCGTACGGCTTCTGGGTCCATCCGGGACTTGAGCTCTGCTCGGGCGAGCCGCTTGGCAACTACACCTATCCGACTGCAACCCCGTGGGGCGAGAGCTGGGGCCAGTTCTCCTGGTCGCCACAGGGCTCGTGGGTCCCGAAGGCCGAGATCCGGTCCGGCGCCAACATGCTCGACTTCGTGCGCACCTTCGCCGTTCGCCTAGAGGAAGCGTCGTGATGGCCTCATTTGAGATCAAGAACGCTGGCCTTCAGCAGATGCGCAGCGACCTCTTCGGCGCGGTCGAGCACGTCGGCTTCTTCCTAGCGGACTACGACGCCGAGGACCGTCGTTTCGAGTTGGGGGAATGGATTGCCATCCCCAGTGAGGGCTTCGAGTTCCAATCCAGCTACCACGTCAGCCTCACCGACGAGGCAATTGCCATGGTCCTCGGCCGTGCTACTGCGGCAGAGTGCTCGCTGGTCGAGGTTCACTCCCATCTGGGTTACGCCGGGGCAGCATTCTCGCCCAGCGACATCATTGGCTTGCGGGAGTGGGTACCGCAAATGCGCTGGCGCCTGCGGCGTCGACCCTACGCGGCCATGGTCTGGGAGGACGAAAGCTTCGATGCGCTCGCCTGGATCGAGACCGCAGGGGCTGAGCAGGTAGAGACAATCTCGGTCGACGGCGGCAAGGCAATGGCGACCACGGGATTCACCCTCGCCGAGCCGCGACGGGGGAAGGGTGATCGTGTCTCGCTTTAGCCGCAACGAAGCACTCTTCGGCGCGCAGGGGCAAGCGCTAATCGAGAAGGCCCATGTAGGGATCTGCGGCCTCGGCGGACTGGGCTCCCACGTCGCCCAGCAACTCGCCTACTTGGGCGTCCGCCACTTCTTGCTGATCGATTTCGACGTCGTCACCCCCTCAAGCCTCAACCGCCTGATTGGAGCCATTGAGGCCGATACCGAGGCAAGAACGCCAAAGATCGAGGTCGGCGAGCGGACCATCAAGTCCGTTCGCTCCGACGCGGAAGTGAGCAAGTTCAGTGGCAGGGTGGCCGACGAGGGCGTCACCGACTTTCTGAGCAAAGCCGATGTCGTCTTCGGCTGCCTCGACAGCGATGTCCATCGACTTGAGCTGCTGGGCGCCATGGCCTCGGGCGGTATGCCCTACTTCGACCTCGCCACTGACATCATCGGCGAGGGTGGGGAGCGAGTTTACGGTGGCCGCGTCATTCTCAACCAGGGCGAAGGATGTCTGGTTTGCCTGCCTGAGGTGCTGAACCAGAGGGCTATCGCGGGCGAGCGACTCAACCCAAGTCAGCGCGAAGCGCACCGACGGATTTACGGGATCGAAGCCGACGCCCTGGCGGGGACTGGCCCCTCGGTTGTCTCGCTAAACGGCGTCGTCGCCTCGCTTGCCGTCACCGAGTGCATGGCCCTCCTGACTGGGCTACGGACATCATTCACCCAACTCACCTATCGCGGCCAACAGGGCGTGGTCGCGAAGTCGCGCGACCTCGGCGAGCCCGACTGTCTCTACTGCACGGCGTTTCGGGCCTCGCGATAGGCCGGGTGACATCGAGGGTGGGCTTCAGCAGTCGTAACTCGGCTGGAGAACTGCTTCGACCGGGCGATCCCCTCTGTCTCGGACCGTCCTTCAATACGAGGCGTCAAGTCAAGCGCCGGCGCCTCGTCGCCCGGCAACAGATGCGTGTAGCGGGTCAGCGTGAAGGCGGGCGAGTGGTGGCCGAGCGCGCGGCTTAGCTGGAGGAGGTTCGTGCCTTGGCTTAGGTGAAGCGAGGCGAAGGTGTGGCGGAACGTGTGGAAGCCGGCCCAGGGGGCGTCGACCTTCTCGGCGAGCGGCTTGAGGACGCGGCGGCGGAGGTTGCCGGGGGCAAGCGGGCCGCCTGCTTCGCTGGGGAAGGCGAGGGCGGTCGAATCTTGATCGGGCTGGGCGGCGAGGTGGGTGCACAGCTTCGCAGCGAGCGGTTCCGGTAGGCGGACCTCGCGGCGGCCGTACTTGCTCTTGGGCGGCACGATCCGGTCGCGGACGATGGCGCGGCGAACGCAGACCTCGGGCTCGTCGGCGTCGAGCTGGAGATGTAGGCGCTGGAGGGCGATCGCCTCGCTGATTCGCAGGCCGGTGGCAGCCAGGAGTTCGAGGAGGGACTTGTGGCGCTCGGGTGCCATCGCCAGGACGGCGGCGAGCTGCTCGCTGCTGAAGACCTTGACCTCCTCCTCGGGCAGTTGCTCGCGATGGGGCATGGCGAGACCCTGAGCCGGGTTGTGGCGGATCAGGCCCTCGCGCTTGGCGGTCGCCAGCGCTGCGCGCAGCGGGATCACGGCGTTGGCGATGGTGCGGTCGCTGAGGCGCTTGCTTTGCTCCTCCTCGTCGGCCAGCCAGTCCATGAAGCGGGCCAGCGCATAGGTGCTCACATCGGCGAGCTTCAGCTTGCGCGGGAAGTGGCGGTGGGCGTAGGCGCGGATCAGACGGCGATATTCCTCGCGGGTGCTCTCGCGGAAGCCTCGCCTGCCCTGGCCTCGGTAGCGCTCGACCCATTCATCGACGTAGCGGAGGAAGCTGATGGTCGTGCGCTCCTGAAGCTCGCCGCGGTCGCGGTCGGTCTCGCTCTCGCGCTTGATCCGCTTCGCCTCCTCGTAGGTGCGGGCGTGGCGCTTTCTCTGCCGCCCGGCGCTGCGGAAGACGCAGACGTAGCCAATCGTCCGCCCGGCACCGTCAACGCGCTTGAAGACGCCGGGCGTCTTGGTCTTCCTGAGCCGCCGCTTATCGCCGCAGCCTGGATCGGCCGCTGGAGCCGACGTATCCTGGGAAACGCTCATGAGCTAACCCCTCGTGAGCCGGGGGCGGGCCGTTCCACCGGCGCCGCCCCATTTGCGTTGTCGGACAAAACGTTAACAGGAAGATTGGGTGCTCAGAGGCCTTTCAGCAGCTTGGTTGCAGCTCGTTGTCTACTTCGCACTGCTGCTCGCACTACGGCTCGTTCTACGGCTCGCACTGCGGCTCGCATCGCCTGGTGCAGATGGCGGAGCAAAGCCGCCTGTCGCCTGCGATTGGGACGATGCCGCCTCGCTGACATCTATATGTCGCACTGGGGTTCGCAACGGGGTCCGCACTGGGGTTCGCTATGGGGTTCGCATGGGGGTCCGCACGCCCGACAGTGGGGACTGCCTGAAAACCGCTTGCCACCTGGCGTTCCAGCGGCACGCGCTCGCTGACATCTATATGTCGATGCAGAGCGTTCCCGAAATTCGCCGCAATCGCCGGGGGCTCGCGATCCGACCGCTGCGTCAGCCTCGCCGTGGCTCTGCTGATCTTCGCCTTGTGGGTGGACCGCCCGGCCGCCTGATCGGACGGCCGGACATTCATCGAGGTCGGTGAGACAGATCGGCGGCTGCGGCTTGCCGAGGGCCGAGGCAGGGACGCAGCCATGAGCTGCGCTCCTCCCTGTGGCCTGCGCCTCGACCCTCGGGAAGCCGCTCGCCGCGTCGGGTCAGCTTCCGCGTGGATCGAGCTGCTCGATCAGCTCCTTGCACGCGCCCCTGGCTCGCTCGTAGCGCTGCTTGGCGCTCTCCTCTTCCTTCTCCAGCAGGCGCGCGCAGGCGGAGCCCACCAGCACACACTCGGCTTCTGCATGCAGGCGCCGCAGCAGTTCCATCAGGTCGTGCGGAGGCATTGTCAGGGCGACAGTCGCCCGCCCATGCCCTGGCTCCCAGCCGATGTCGTCGAGCAGGCGGAAGTCTTCGCCGAACTCGATGCCGAGCCGCTCGGCCTTTGCAAAGTCCTTCTCCTCGATTGCGATCCAGAAGTCGCCGATGCCGCTGAGGTGGTCGAGGACGAGCTCGTAGAGCGCGTCTCGGCGCTCCCGGTCGATCGTCGCGGTGGTTTTGCCAGGCACGGGGTCCCCTTTCGCTCAAGACGCCGAAGGGAAGCCCAGGGATGCCGTCCGGCTTCCGCCCAGGGGGCGGTACCGTCTCCATCGCATCGAAGCTCGTTCTTCGGTGCCGGGCCCCGGGGCGTTCGCGCGTCGCCGGGGCCGCTATTTGGTCTTGTCGGCGGCGAACGTAGGTGGACGGGATGCCCGCCTCAAGGCCTGGGGCAAAACCTCACTCGGGTCTCATGTTGCCCCAGGCGTTGCCCCAGCGGCGATTTCGGCCTCTCCCGTCAATCCCAAAACCCCCACAAACCCGCTTCCCAAGCGGGATTGCGTCAGCGCGCCTGACAGGATTCGAACCTGTGACCTTCGGTTTCGTAGACCGACGCTCTATCCAACTGAGCTACAGGCGCGGGTTGAGGCTGAAGCGCCTCTTGGGGCATTCTATGGGGCGAGGCTGGGACCTGTTCCCGTGATCAGCGGCCGTGGAACTCGGCGTGACCGGGGCCCTTGTCAAGGAAGGTCTTGACGGCGTTCTGGAGGTCCTCGGTGGCGAAGAGCTCGGCGGCGTCCTCGCGGACGGCTTGGTCGGCCGCCGGGATGCCGCCTTCACGGTAACGGCGCAGGATGTGTTTGGTCATCGCGTGGGCTTTGGTCGGGCCTGCGGCTAGCTCGGCAGCGTAGGCACGGGCGCGCTGGTCGAATCCCTCGTCATCGAAGAGGAGGTTGACGACACCCCAGCGCTCCATCTCCTCGGCACCGAAGAGCTCGCCGCTGATTACGAAGTGGCGAGCGCGGCCGCTGCCAGCGCGCTCAGCTAGCCGCTGGGTGCCGCCCATCGACGGGGTCAGGCCAACTACTTTCTCGACCAGGCCGAACTGGGCCGAACGCGCGGCGAGGATCAGGTCGCAACCCAGCGATAGCTCGAAGGCGGCCGTGAGCGTCAGGGCATGGGCGGCGAAGACGACCGGCAGCGGCAGCGCTTCTACCCGCTCGACCGTGCCGATCAGATCGTCCCAGAGCCGGCTCCCCTGTTCGGGCATGAGGCCATCGAACTCGTGCACGTCGACGCCGCCCGAGACCGCACGGCCCTCGGCGCGAAAAAGAAGTGCCCGCGGCGGATCGGCCTCGACCGCCGCAACTACGGCCTGCAGGTCTTCGAACAGCTGTCGGTTGAAGAGATTGAGCGGCGGGCTGTCGAAGCTGGCGACAGCCAAGCCCGCCTCGTCGCGGTCGAGCCGGACGAGGGTCATGCGTCGGCGGTCGCCGGCTTGTTAAGCCGCACGTGCCAGCTCACCGTCGCTTTCGCGACCTGAGTACCCGAGCTGTCGGCGAGCTGGACGTCGCATGGGAACTCGACCTTGCCCTCGGCGTCGAGCGTGGCGAGTGCCTCGGCGGCGGGCACTCCCAGCGTCGCGCTCGCCTCGATCGCCCCCTTGGCGATCTTTTCGTAGGAGATCTCGGCGCTGCGCGCCAGCGGCGTCACATCGCCGAGTCGCTCGGCAAAGGCGCCGACGAAAGCCGCGCCAGACGCCGTCTCGGCGAGAGTGAAGAGGGCGCCGGCATGCTGGGAGCCGACGTGGTTGGTCAGCTCCGGGCGCTCCGGCAGGACGACAACGGCCTTGCCCTCGTCGATGCTCGTTATCTTCAGCCCGAGATGCCCGGCAAAGGGCACCGCCTGCGTCATCCCCTGTGCGATCGCGTCGAAGTCGGTCACTGGCGCGCCAGCCTACCGGTCAGGGGACCCGATGCACCTCAAACAAGTTCGTCCCCAGCTCCTGGTCGGGCATACCGGCGACAATCGCGATCAGGTCGCCGGACTTTGCCACCCCGTGGCGGACCGCCAGGGAGGCGCAGTCGTCGAGCAGGGTTCGCACCTCGTCCTCGTGCTCGCTGAGGATCGCGGTGACGCCGAAGAGCAGATTGAGACGGCGCACCGTCTCGATCCGAGGCGAGATCGCCAACACCGGCACGTTGGGACGGTGGGCGGAGACGAGACGAGCGCTGCGACCGCTGGTCGTCGGTACCACCAGCGCCGCCAAATTGAGCCGGTAGACCGCACCGACCGCGCTCTGGGCCACCGAGTCGGCGACGTCCTGGGTCGCCTGATCGGTGCGATTGAACAGCCACGATCCATACGGCAGGTCGGGCTCGGTGGCACGGGCGATCTGGTCCATCACCCGCACGGCCTCGATCGGGTGTTGGCCGACCGCGGTCTCCTCGGAGAGCATCACCGCGTCGGTGCCGTCGAAGATCGCGTTGGCGACGTCGGTCACCTCGGCCCTGGTCGGACGACGCGCGGTCACCATCGAAGCAAGCATCTGCGTCGCCGTGATCGCCGGCTTGGAGCGCTGGCCGGCGGCGCGGATCAGCCGCTTCTGCACAACCGGCACCTGCGCCAGTGGCAGCTCGATCCCGAGGTCGCCGCGCGCAACCATGATCCCGCCGCTCGCCGCGGCGACGATCTCCTCCGCGTTCTCTGCTGCCTGCTGCTTCTCGATCTTGGCGATCAGCGGGATATCGGAGTCGAGCGACTGCAGCCGCTCGCTCACCGGCTCGAGATCCGCCGCCGAGGAGACGAAAGACATCGCGATCAGATCAAGCCCCTGCTCGACCGCGAACTCGACCCAGCCAAGGTCACCGTCGGTGGCGGCGCGGACCGTGGCCCCCGGAATGTTCATCCCCTTGTGCGAGGAGAGCGTGCCGCCGACCTCGACCTCCGCGTCGACCCCGCCGTCCTCGGGCTCGCCGACACGCAAGCGGATCGAGCCGTCGGCCAGGTAGACCAATTCGTCTTCGCGCAGCGAACTCACCCCGGGCCAGTCGACCGGGATCGTCTCCTTGTCTCCCTCGACTTGCTGCGGGGTCAGCTTCACGTGCATTCCCGTCTCCAGCTCGGCGAAGTCGTCGCGCAGCTCGCCGATCCGCAACTTGGGCCCGGGCAGATCGCCGAGCACGGCGACCTCGCGCCCGACTCGCTCCGCCGCAGTGCGGATCGACTCGATCGTGTGCGCGTGGCGCTCGCGGTCGGCGTGGGAGAAGTTGAGGCGGAAGACGTCGGCGCCGGCCTCGATCAGGCGCACCAGGACGTCGTCGTCCCAGCTTGCCGGGCCGACCGTGGCGATGATCTTGGTCCGCCTGCCGTGCATACGTCACATGACTGTAGAGGCTGCTTGATGTGACATGGATCTGTGTAACACTGATCCCTATGACCAAGCTGGCCGATCCGCCCGCGCCACTCGAGACTGGGCTCACGGACGGCCTCATCGGCGAGGCCCCTCCCTCCCCCGCCGGCCCGATCGACGCCGCCGAGGCAAGCGGACTATCGGAGCCGCCGGCGATCGCGCAACCGCGGCTGCTGCAGACCCTGCGCTTTACCGCGCGCCAAATCGAGTTCGTCTTCCGCGCCCGCCGTGAGCTCGGCGAGGTTTTCCGCATGCGCGGCGCGCTCCCCGGCCCCGACCCGGTGATCACCAGCCACCCCGACCACGTGCGCTCGCTCTTCACCGCCAAGCCCGAGCAGGCGCCCTCGCTGACGGGTGAGTCGCCGCTGCGGCCGATCGTCGGACCCAACTCGGTCCTCACCGCGGTCGGCCCGCGCCATATGCGCCAGCGCAAACTGCTGCTGCCTCCCTTCCACGGCGAGGCGATCGAGCAATACACACAGCTGATCGCCGACGCCGCCGAGCGCGAGATCGAGCGCTGGCCCGTCGGCCGCCCGTTTGCCCTGGCGCCACGAATGCAGGCGATCACGCTCGACGTGATCATGGCCGGGATCTTCGGCATCGAGGGCGAGCCCGAGCGCGGCACGCCCGAGCACTGGCTGCGCATCGCCACTAAGCGGATCGTCGCCGCCTCGACCTGGCCGCTGGCGCAGGTGAGCGAACTGATCAACCTCAACCGCACCGAGGCCGTCGGCCTTACTCGCGTCGGGCTGGAGCTGCTCGACCGCCCAACCTACGCGGTGATCGAGCAGCGCCGCCGTGCCGAGGACCTCGGCGAGCGGCGCGACATCCTCTCCCTGCTGCTGCAAGCGCGCACCGAGGAGGGCGAGGAGATGAGCGACAAAGAACTGCGCGACGAGCTGCTAACTCTTGTCCTCGCCGGACACGAGACGACCGCCAACTCATTGGCCTGGACCTGGGAGCGGCTGGTCCGCAACCCGGCCGCCCACGATGCCCTGCGCGACGCCGTGCGTGGCGAGGCCGACTCCGCCGAGCAGATCGAGGCGACGATCGTCGAGGCAATGCGCTCGCGTCCGGTGATCCCGATCATCGGCCGGCGGGTCAAGGTCCCCTGGCGCCTCGGCCCCTACGCGGTGCCGGCGGAGACGCCGGTGACGATGAGCATCCTCCTCGTCCACCACCGCGAGGACCTCTACCCCGAGCCCTTCGAGTTCCGGCCCGAGCGCTGGTTCGGCCGCAAGCCCGGAACGTATGAGTGGATCCCCTTCGGCGGCGGCATCCGCCGCTGCCTCGGCGCGGCCCTGGCGATGGCCGAGCAGCGCGTCGTCCTGGAGACGATGGCCCGCCGCCTCGACCTTGAAGCCGACGACCCCGCGCCCGAGCATGCGGTGCACCGCAACGTGACGATGATCCCCGCGCGCGGCGCCCGTGTCGTCATCCGCTCACGGCGTTCCTGACGACCGAACCGAGGACGTAAAGGCGGCGCTATGGTTTTCGAGCCCGGAGAGGTGGCCGAGTGGCTGAAGGCACTCGCCTGCTAAGCGAGTAGGGGGCGCAAGCTCTCTCGAGGGTTCGAATCCCTCCCTCTCCGCTTTTGGGACCTTGCCCGCGGTTAGTCTCGGAGTGTGTCTCCGGGGTCCATCCGCTCATATGACGAGTACGAGGCGATCTTCGCCGAGGTCGAGGCGCCATTTGCCTTCGTCGACCTCGACGCGATGGCGGCAAACGCGGCGGAGATGCTGGGGCGGGCCGGCGGCAAGCCGATCCGGGTAGCCAGCAAGTCGTTGCGCTGCCGGGCGTTGCTGGAGCGCATCCTGCACAGCGACCCCCGCTTCGAGGGGCTAATGACCTTCACTCTGCCCGAGACGCTGTGGCTGGCCGAGCAGGGGTTCGAGAACCTGCTGCTCGCCTACCCGACCGCCGACACCGGAGCGCTAAGCGAGCTGGCGCTGCGCTCAGTCGCCAACCCGGAGGGGGCGCCGATTGTGATGGTCGATTGCGTCGAGCACCTCGACGCAATCGAGTCTGTGCTGGGCGCTGCCGCCGCTCCGGTCAGGGTCTGTATCGACATCGACGCGAGTTGGTGGGCGCTCGGGGGCCGGGTCAAGGTCGGCCCCAAGCGCTCCCCCATGCATACGGTCGAGCAAGCGGTCGACCTGGCCCGCGAGATCGATCGCCGACCGCAGCTCGAGCTGACGGCACTGATGTCTTATGAGGGCCAGATCGCCGGCGTCGGCGACCAGCCGCCGGGTCAACGGCGGCGCGGCGCGGCGATCCGCTTCATGCAGCGGCGTTCGGCCGCCGAGCTGGCCGAGCGACGCGGCGCGATCGTCGGCGCGATCCGCGAGTTTGCCGCGCTGCCGATCGTCAACGGCGGCGGCACTGGCAGCCTCGAGCTCACCGCAGCCGAGGAGGCAGTCACCGAGGTCACCGCCGGCTCTGGCTTCTATGCCCCCGCCCTCTTCGATCACTACAGCCGCTTCACGCTGACCCCGGCGGCGGGATTTGCGCTGCCGATCGTACGCAAGCCGGCGCCTGCCGTGGCAACGGCGCTCGGCGGCGGCTACCTCGCTTCAGGCAGCGGCGATCCGGCACGGCTGCCGGCGCCCTGGCTGCCGGCCGGTCTGCGCCTCGACGCCGAGGAGGGCGCCGGCGAGGTGCAGACTCCGCTGCTTGGCACGGCGGCAGCCCAGCTCTCGATCGGTGACCGCGTCTACCTCCGCCACGCTAAGGCTGGCGAGCTGTGCGAGCGCTTCGATGTCCTCCACCTGGTCGAGGGCGGGGAGATCGTCGACGTGGTCCCGACCTACCGGGGCGAGGGGAAGAGCTTTCTCTGACGAGAGCTACATTGACCCCGTATGACGTGGCAAATGTAGCTCTCGTCAGGTACCGAGGACGCGCGTCGCGTACTCGTTGCCGAAAACGCGATCGGGATCGAGCTCGTTGCGCGCAGACTGGAACTTCGCCCACTCGGGATAGAGCGGCGCCAGGGTCTCCGCGGTCTGGAAGTGGCGCTTGCCCCAGTGGGGACGACCACCGAAGTCGCGCATGATCCCCTCGACCGCCTCGAAGTAGGGACGCCACTCCATGCCGCGGTACTGGTGCACGGCGATGTACGAAGTGTCGCGTTCGTGCGAGGGGCTGAGCAAGGCGTCGTCGCCCGCGGCGACGCGCATCTCGATCGGGAAGAAGACCGGGTAGCGATTGGTGCGCACCCACTCGATCACCCGTCGAGCCGCCTCTGGGCCGTGCTCACGCGGCACCCCGTACTCCATCTCGGTGAAGCGGACGCGGCGTTCGCTGGCGAAGACCCGGTCGCTGCGGTCGATCGTCTTGCCGCCTGAAGCGAGCGCAGCCGCAAGACGGGAAAGGGAGGGAATTGCCCGGGGGAGCAACCTGCCCGTTGCTGAGAGCGCCTCCAGCGCCCAGTTCTCGAGCACGATGTCGTTGAGGTAAGCGGCCGCGCGGCCGCGCGGCCTGGGCGCCCCGTCGACTCGGTTGCGCTCCAGGACAAGAGCCGAATCAGCGTAGGGAAAGGTGAAGAGCTCAAAGTGGTCGTTCGCCTTAGCACGCTCCTCGAAAGTCGCGAACACCTCCTCGCGCGGCTGCGGGGAGTCGATCCGCTCGAGCACGAAGGCGGGAACGCAGCGCAAGGTCACCGCCGAGATCGCGCCGAGGGCACCGATGCCGACCCGCGCGGCCCGCAGCAAGTTAGAACCAGCGCTGTCCAGCTCTCGCACCTTGCCATCAGCGGTAACCAGCTCCACCGCCTCGACCTGGGCCGAGATGTTGCGCAGCGTTGCCCCGGTGCCGTGAGTGCCGGTCGAGATCGCTCCGGCGATCGTCTGGCGGTCGATGTCGCCGAGGTTCTCCATCGCCAGGCCAAGGCGGTGAAGGTCCCCGTTGAGATCGGCGAGCACGGTTCCCGCTCCCACCTTGACCAGGCCAGAAGAGGGATCAGCATCGATCGTGCCACTGAGCGCGGTGACGTCAACCATCGTGCCGTCGGTCAACGCCGCGCCGGTGAAGGAGTGGCCGCTGCCGGCAACGCTCACCTTGCGGCCGGCGCTCGCCGCCGTGACGATCGCCGCCGCCAGCTCGTCGCGGTCCCGCGGACGCACGACCTCAGCTGGTGCGCAGCGCTGGTCTCCCGTCCAATTACGCCAGGTTGCGGTCATCGGTCCGGGCGTACGCTAACTCGCCGGCGCCTGGACAAGCGGCGGCGCCAGTGAGCGGTAGGCATAGGCGGAAGTAAGAAGAAGCAGCGCGGCGACTGCCAGGCTCGGCGCCACATAGCCCGTCGCGCTCGCCACGCCGCCGCCGGCGAGCGCCCCAGCCGCCTGGCCTGCGGCCCAGGCCATATTCGAAAGACCTGCGGCAAAGCCCTGATGAAGACCACTCAGGTCGGCCGTCTCCGAGAGCGTGGTCAGGGCTGGCGCAAAACAGATGCCGGCACCAAGTGAGCCGAGGATCAAGGCGGCGATGACGGGCCCGAGCGCCTGCGCCGCAGCGATGCCGACCATCGCGCAAGCACAGATGCCGATCCCGACGACGAAGGGAAGGCGGCGGCCAATGCGGTCGGAGTAACGACCGGCGATCGGCGCCAAGCCGGCCTCAAGGGCGGCACCGGCGATGAAGCCTCCGGCGATAGCCACGTGGCCGCCGCCCAGTTCGTCGATCCGCAGCGGCACCAGCACCTCGACCGTGCCGAACATCAGCGAGGGGACGGCGACGAAGGCCGTCGCCGTGAGGATCGGTCGGGAAACGATCGTCGCCCCAACCTCGCGCAGTGGCTGGCGCTCGGGCGGGCCCGCTTCCGGCAGGCGCGCCGCGAACGCGGCAAGCAAGACAGCAATGCCAAGCACAGCACCAAAGACTGCCCCGGTACCAACTTCAGCCGCAACCGCACCAAGAATCGGCCCGACCAAGGCTCCGGCAACCGCGGTCCCCAGGGCAGTGCCGATAACGGAGCCGCGGTGCTCGGGCGGGGCGGTGGTGATCAGCCAGGTCAGCGCCCCCGACCAAATCAATGCCCCCGAAACTCCCTGTGCAAATCGCGCTGCGTCAAGCAGGGTGATCTCATCAGCGAGGCCGAAGATGAGGCTGGAGACTCCAAGCAGCAGCAGGCCGCTAATTACCGTGCGGCGGGGGCCGACCCAAGTGGCGACCAGACCAGCGGGCAACGAAGCGAGCAACGTCCCGGTGGCATAGGAGGCGGCGAGGATTCCGGCCTGGGCCTTACTGAGCCCGAACTCGGCGACGTAGTCAGGCAGCAGCGGAGCTATCGCCGCGTAGAAGGCGACGTCAAAGAAAACCATCGTTGAAGCGAGGATCAGGAGGCGCCGCATATTCACTATCCAATCACCACGGGAACCTTTTACTCCATGCCCTTTCGTCCATACATTTGCAGCTAGCATCGACACATCGTCTGAGGCCCGGAGGGGTGGCAGAGCGGTTGAATGCGGCGGCCTTGAAAGCCGTTAGGCGTCGTAAGGCGTCTCGTGGGTTCGAATCCCACCCCCTCCGCTGAGGTTGAGCCTAGAGGCGCTTGCGGGCGTCGAAGAACAGCAGCGGGCCGGAGCGCTTGGCGCTGGTCAGATTGAGCCCAGCCCCCTCGAGCCAGGACTCAATTTCGGGCTGCGTACCGAGTGGGCCGAAGTCGCCGACGTGCGGCCGGATGAGGAGGCGCTGGCGCAGGCTGTCCCGCCCGCGCACAAAGGAGGAGCCGACCAAGCGACCTCCGAGTTTGAGAACCCGAGCCAGCTCAATCGTCGCCGCCCGCGGTTCGGGGAAGCAGTGCAGTCCCCAATAGGAGAGCAAGAGCTCGGCGCTCGCGGAGGGCAGCGGGATCGCGGTCGCATCGGCTTCGATGAACTCGGCGTTGGTTAACCCGTGGGCGGCCGATCGCTCGCGGGCGCGACGTAGCATCGCGGGTGATAGATCGACGCCCACGTAGCGAACATCCCGATCTGCAGGAATTGCCCGCAAGGCAGGGCCCGCGCCACAGGGACAATCGACGATTGTTCCCCCGCTGGGCACTTCGGGCGCCGCGGCCATGCTGGCGTAGTACGGCTTGGTGTCGCCGCCCCAGACAAGCCGGCTGATGCGGCTGCTGATGTGGGGCCGCTCCATATAGGCGCTATAGATCGCACCGAAGGGCGAATCGTAGAAATCGTCGCGTGCCACCTAGTGAAGACTAGGTTAGAGCTGGCCCAGGCGATGTGCGGATGATCACCCAGCCGATGCGCCCCGGCAGGATCGCCGCGGTGGCAGCCGAACTAGCTGAGATGAACCCTGAGCGGTGGCGGCGACGGGCGGAGCGCGCCAGGGACGCTTTCGGGCTGGTCCTGGCGCTCGTCCTGACGACCTATGTGCTCGCTTCGGTGCTCTCGAATCGGAGCTGGTCGGCAGTACTGCTCACGATCGTCACCGGCGCCACCTCGGTGGTCGCTCTGACCAGCTCCCACGCTCGACCGATCTTGGTCAGACGGGCGCTGATCCTCGCGGTAATCGCAACTGCACTGGCCTTCGCCTCGGCGGCGTTTGGCGGTCGCCTTGGGCTCAACGCCGCCAACTTCATCGAGATCGGCCTGCTGGCGGTGGCAATGGCAGCCGTGCTGCGACGCGTGGTCACCGCCGGCAACGTCTCCTCACGCACGATTCTCGGTGCGATCAGCGTTTACACCGCCCTCGGCATTCTTTTCACCTGGGCTTACGGGTTGATTGACCGAATCGAAGGCGGTGGCTTCTTTGGGCCCGAGGTGGCCACCAAGGGCAGCGACTTCCTCTTCTTCAGCTACACCACGCTGACCACGACCGGCTACGGCGATCTGGTCCCGGCTGGACAGGTGGGCCGCATGGTCTCGGGCCTGGAGATGATGCTCGGCCAGATCTTCCTGGTCACCCTTGTGGCGGGGCTGGTCAGCCTCTGGCGCCCCGGCGAAGGGCTATTGCGCCGGCGCGCCAAACGCTCCGGCGAGGGTCCCGCAATCAGCCCTGAGCAGCCCGGCTAGTCGGAGAGCTCTACGCGCTCGATCTTCTGCTCGTCGATCGGGCGGTCCGAACCGTCGGTTGCGGTCGCCTCGATCGCGTCGACCGTCTCCATTCCGCCGGTGACCTGGCCGAAGACGGTGTGCTTGCCGTCTAGCCAGGGCGCCGCCTCGGTGGTGACGATGAAGAACTGCGAGCCGTTGGTGTTGGGGCCGGCGTTGGCCATCGCCAGCGCGCCGCGGACGATCTTGTGCTCGTTGATCTCGTCCTCGAAGGTGTAGCCGGGGCCGCCGCGGCCGGATCCCTCCGGGCAGCCACCCTGGACCATGAAGTCCTTGATCACCCGGTGGAAGACCAGCCCGTCGTAGAAGCCGTCGGCGGCGAGCTTGCGGAAATTCTCGACCGTCTTCGGGGCGTCGGAGTCGTGCAGTTCGAGCACGATCTCCCCGGCATTGGTGTGAAACGTGGCCTTTGACATGGCCGCTCACCCTACCGATCCCCTCACCTCAACCGTGACCGGACGCGAAGCCCCGGGGGCGTACGGCCAACGCTCCTCGGCGAGCGCCACTGCGCGCAGTCGAATCCGTGCCGTGCCGGTGATGTAGCGGAAGCGGTAGCGCGCATGGAAGCGGCCGCTGTGATCGCTGCGAGTGACCAGCACCGGCCGCCAGAGGCGTGCCTCGTTCTCGTAGTACTGGATCGCAATCAACTTGCCACGCCGCGGCAGTGGCGCTCCGCGGGCGCGGACCCTGCCCCAGAGCCGCACCGACTCACCAGTACGGAGGCTGTGCGGGGTCGCGCTAAGGGTCGCGGCACCCTGCACCCTCAGCGCCAGCGCCGGGCGACGTGCGCCGGCCAGCCCCGGGTCGCCGCGATAGACGACGGTGATGCGGCGCGAGGAACCGACGGGCAGCGCGAGCTTGAAGCCACCGTGAGCACCCGATTGGACCGTCTCGACGTGAACCCCGGACAGCGCGCCACGCGATGGCCGCGAGACAACGCGCAGTCGCCGCCCGGCCAGCCCAGCGCCATCGGCATTGAGCAAGCGTCCGGAAAGCACCACGCCTGCGCCAAACGGAACCGTCACGCTCGAACCATGACGGTGGCGCCAGCGCAGCTTTGCGAAGAGCCGCGTCTTTGCCTCGGGCGCCGAACGAGGGCTCTCGCCAGATCCCACCGCCGGCCGGCTGGGGCCTACCGGGGGCGGCGTCTTGCGCAGCGCCATCTCTGTGCCGTCTGCACGACGCGTGGTCGATGCAGTGTTACCGGCACCGTCCGCGGCATCGGCGCGGAAAACGTAGGTGCCGGGACCGAGACCATCGGGCATCGAGGCGGCAAGAATCGCTTTGCCCGCCTCACCCTCGGGTTGCAACTTGGTCGGCAGCTCGATCCAGTGCTCGGCGTTGAGCGGCCGATACTCGATCTCGCCGCTTGCCGGCCCTGAATGCTCGTCGCTCACCTCCGCGCTGATCGTCGGCGGCAACTCCGGTCCGGTTGTGTCGGGCACGGGTTCGAAGGCCAGGCCTGGAGGTACATCGTCGAGCCGCATAGGAATGTCGATCGCCGAGCCGGAGTCGGCGTTGCTGGCCTCGTCGCGCAGCCAGAGGTGTAGGGCATAGACGCCCGGCCGCGGCAGCGTCCGATCGGCCAGCGCAGAGATGTCGTGCCCCGAAGCGAGATTGAGTCCACTGTCGTAACCCGAAGGGCCGGTGATGCGCCAGTAGGCACCACCAATCGGGCTGGCAGGGCCTTGATCGGGGTTTCGCCAAACGAAGTCGAAATTGTCGACGTGGCGCCAGTTCTCGCCGCCGGCCAAAGTGAGATTGCGGGGCGATGCCGGTGGGTGATTGTCGATTAGGACGCCGATCGGGAATAGGCAGGCGCTGTTGCCAGCAAAATCGGTCGCACAACGGGTCAGCGCATGCGGTCCATCACTGAAGCTCGTGGTCTGGACCGTCACCTCATCGGCCGCACCGGTCGGGCAAGGTTGCATCCGAGTAGCTCGCCACTCGCCATCGATCATCGCCTTTGCGCATGGGTACTCAGTCAGCCCTACACGGGCGCCATCAAGCAGCGTTTCGCTAAAACGAACCCCGCCGCCGACGTCGGTATCCCAGTAGTTGACCCGCTGGGCACCACGGCGCCAACCGCCGGCGGCCAGATCGGCGCCAGCGTCGCCCGGTACCGGCGTATAGCCGTCATAGATATCGAAGGTCAGCCCCCTCACCGCGGACCAGGAGTCGCTGTCGAGGGAGCACCACTTGCTCTCCGCCCGTGCGCAGAGCAGCCGGTCCTCGATCGCCGGTTGCGGAATCGACAGCTGATAGTCGAAGCTGCGCTGGGCCGTTTCCGTCCAGCTCTCACTCAGCATCGGGTCGAAGCCACCGTTCCAATTGCCAGCGCCGATTCGCTGCTCGATGCCGTCATGCAGCGTGTGCCACCAGGTGCCGCTGAGGCGGGCGATGCTGGCGCCAGCCGGGGCCACCCAGCGCCAGCGGGCGAAGCGGCCGCCGGAGACGGTCCCACCGCCCTTGGTGAAGCTCTTCACGTGAGCCCCATCGTCAGCGCCGCACCAGGCGTCCTGGCGAAACTTGGCGCTGCCGGTGCTGTCGGCCCAGTCGGCGTCGATATCGACGCCCCAGCCACACTGCGCAACCCTGTAGTTCCCGGCTGTCGCCTCGCGCGCGGCGAGCAATAGCAACGCCAGCGCCAGCGCGACCCCCATCGCGACGATCCGTCCAATCCCCCCACGCGTTCCCGACATCGGCCCTCCTTCGATCACATTGCAGATAGAGGACCAAGGGCACAGCGGTGCAATCTCTCCCCCCCGCAGACAGATGTCTAGAGACGATGCTGGGGGCGCTGGGGTGCCGGGGGCTGCGCTTTGCGAAAATGATCGCGATGCCACTTCCTACCGAAGATCAGATAACCGAGAAGTTGCGCGCCGTCATCGACCCCGAGCTGCGCCGCTCAATCGTCGAGTTGGGCATGGTTCGCTCGATCGACATCAAGGACGACGGTCGGATCGAGGTGATCATCTCGCTCACGACTGCCGGCTGCCCGATCCGCTCCCACTTCGAACAGGCGGTCGCTCAGCAGGTCTCCCAACTAGATGGGGTCACCTCGGTAGCGGTCGGCTTCGACGTCCTCTCCGACGATGAGAAAGGCCAGCTCCAGCAGACCCTCGGCCGCGGCAAGCTGCCAGAGGGCGCCCTGGCCCAGGTGAAAAACGTGATCTGCGTCGCCTCCGGCAAGGGCGGCGTCGGCAAGTCGACGATGACCGCCAACCTGGCGGCGGCGCTGAGCGCAGAAGGTCACGCGGCCGGCGCCCTCGACTGCGACGTCTACGGCTACTCGATGCCGCGCATGCTCGGCGTCAACCGCAAACCCGAGGTCAACGCCGAGCGCAAGATCCTGCCGATCGAGGCAGCTGGCGGGGTCAAAGTTATGTCGATCGGCTTCTTCGTCGAGGAGAACTCGGCGGTCGTCTGGCGCGGCCCGATGCTGCACAAGGCGATTCAGCAGTTCCTCGAGGATGTCGCCTGGGGCGAGCTCGAGTACCTGCTGCTCGACCTGCCGCCGGGCACGGGCGACGTCTCGATGACCCTCTCCCAACTCTTGCCGCAGGCTAAGTTCGCGATCGTCACCACGCCGCAACCGGCGGCGCAGACCGTGGCTAAACGAGCCGCCGACATGGCGGTCAAGTTCGACCTCGAGCTACTTGGCGTGATCGAGAACATGTCCGGCTTCACGACCCCCGGCGGCGAGCGCCTGACGATTTTCGGCGAGGGCGGCGGCCAGCTACTGGCCGACGAGCTCGACGTGCCGCTGCTGGGCAAGGTTCCGCTGTCGGAGCCGCTGCGCGAGCACGCCGACAGCGGCTCGCCGCTCGTCACTGCCGAGCCTGACTCGCCTGCCTCGCAGGCCATCCGCCAAGCCGCCCGCGGCATCATCGCCTCCACGCCACAAGAGCTGCCAGTACTGCAGGCGGTCCCACTCCCGGCCGAAGCGCCGCCGGTTGGCGGCACTCCGCTGCCCGTAGTTCAGTAGGAGCGCATAGGCGTTACTCGAGCTCTTCCCGTCCGATTCGAGCCCTCCAATGCTGGTCTTTCCTGCCTGGGCGCCGCTTGAGTTGCGTGCTATAGCTTATATGCTATGGCGTAATACACGCGGCCGCGGGAGGCTGTCCTCTCTTCGTGCCGCAACCGACATCCGCCCAACTTGGCTCCGCGATCCGCCACATTCGCGACTCACGCGAATTGAGCATCGAAGCCCTTGCAGCAGATGCCGATATGCATTGGACCTCTGTCTCGCGCATTGAGAACGGCCGGCAGAACCCAACCTGGGACGCCGTCGCCAAGCTCGCCATGGCGCTGGACGTAGAGATCAGCGACCTGGCACGCCTGGCCGCCGAACAGCCGCCGCGCGAACGACGCTCAGAGCCTACTCCCAGCAGTTAGGCCGCCTGGCAGTCGCCTTTACTCGCGCCGGAGCGCGAGCGCCGAGAGCACCTCCGATGCTGCCCGCTCGCCCGAGCTCACAGCACCATCCATGTAGCCGTTCCAAACCGTTGCAGTCTCAGCGCCCGCCCAATGCAACAGGCCGATCGGAGTGCGCAGGGCGCTGCCATATTCCGTCCAGCCGCCGGTGGTCATGAGACAGCCGTAACAGCCGCGAGTCCACTCCTCGTCCGACCAAACCCGCTCGATGAAGTGCTCCGGCTTCATCGCCCGCTCGCCGAAGAGGCGGGCGTGACCGGCGAGAACGGCCTCGCGCCGCTCGGTCGCTGCCCGTGCGCCCCACTGGCGGGCCAGCCGGCCCTCGAGGAAGCCGAGCAGGACCCCCGGGCTGCCATCGGGTGGTGAGTTGTCGAAGACGACCCGGGCAGGTCCGTCGCTCGTCGCCTGGCCCGAGAGACCTTGCTCCCGCCAGAACGGGTGCCCGTAGACAGCCATCGTCTTGATCACCGTTCCCTGCGGCATGCGCTGCGTCAGCTGGTCGCGCCGAGCCGGCAACGGCGGGTCGTAGGAGATCCTTCCCGCCAGGGTCGGCGGCACCGCGACAATCGCCCGCCGCGCGCGCACCGTCAGCCCGCCGAGCTCAGCGGCGGAGCGATCGGCATGGATGACGACCCCGCCGTCGCCATGCTCGATCCGGCGCACCGGTGAGCGCAGCCGCACCCGCTCTTCCCCCAGGGCTTCGGCGAGCAACTGGGCGATTCGCTGCGAGCCGCCGTGGAAGCGGTCCTGCTGGGCGCCTCCGCCGGTTCCGATCAGCATGTTGAAGCCGCCGCTGGAGTGGGCGTAGAAAAGGACGTGCAGGAGGGAGACATCGGCGGGCTCGGCCGCCCAAACCGCCTCAGTCGCCAGCTCGAAAAGACTACGAGCAGCGGCCATCCGGGTGTTGCGCCGAATCCAGGTAGCGAAGGTCTGGCTGTCCCAGTCGGATGCCTTCGGCGCCGACCACGGCGCCTCCAATGGCACCCGTCGCGCCATCCGGTCAAGTCGGGCGCGGGCCTGTTCGAAGTCGATCAGGGCAAGCGGGGAGATCGCTCGCGACAGTTCGCGGCCCAGGCCGATCCGCGCATCGGTCAGGGCGCCGCTGTAGGAGGCGAGGCGACCCGACATCTCGATCAGATGCCGTCCCTCGTCGTGGGTCGGGAAAGTATCGACCCCCAACTCCGCGGCAAGAGCCGCGATCCGCTCTTGAGTCGGCCCGATCCATTGCCCACCGACCTCGACGACCTTGCCATCGCCGATCTCCTCGTTGAGCAAGCGTCCTCCCACGCGGTCCCGGGCCTCCAGGACAAGAGGACGGACGCCGTTCTGCAATAGCAACCGCGCTGCCACCAGGCCCGCGAGGCCGGCGCCCACCACCGCCACATCGGACGTGATCGTCTCAGGGCCGTTCACGCGCTACGCCGATCCAGTTCGAGAGTCACCGCGCCCCGTCTGGGGTGTGCAGCTTGAGAGGGCCAAGAACGTTGCCCTCCGTCCGCTCGCTAAGGTTTGGCGTCAGCGGCACAAATCCGCGGGGTGGGAGCTAACGGTGGCCATCCAGAGCCGACTTTAACCGGCTCGAATAGGTGGCTCAATTACCCCCCAGGTAACCTCTCTCGAGGGGCGGGTGATCAGTAGGAGCGACTCGCCGGTTCGACCCCGACGGGGTCGGACATTGGCCTTAGGCAGCGCTTTGCTCTTGTATCAATTGTTCGGCCCGATTCCGGTCAGCCATACCTAGGAATGGTCTGGAGGCGTCGCGCACTCAAACGCTACGCTCCCTACGGGATGAAGTGGACATGGGCCTACCTGGCCTTACTCGTTGCCGGGACCCTCGTGTGGAGCCCGACATCCGTCGGCGCGATTGAGAAAGCGTCCGTTTCGACGAACCTCAAAGCGAATGGCAGCGGGTTCCTGATCGCCAACTCGCAAACGAACCCCGAGGATGAGACCTGGGTCTGGCAGGCCTGCTCGGCCGATCTGTCTAGTTGCGTCTCGTTCGGTCAAGGCGGGACGATCAGCACCAGCAGCGCTCGACCAAACACCCGCTTCAGGGCCACCTCGAGCTACGGCGCCACTGCGGTCAGCTCTCTCTGGCGCGGCAGCTTGCGACCACTCGAACCCCCAACGGTCACCGGGACCCTGCGAGCCAACATGCGGGTAACCCCAGGCCCCAGCCAATGGCACGGCGGCTGGACCGACGACTACGACGTCTTTCAACTGGCGGCCTGCGAGAGTCCGAAGGGTCTACGCTGCACGACGCTCTCCGACCTGCATTACCCCGGTGGTTGCCCACACGGCGCGGCGGTGCTCGATCCCCAGTTCACTGGCAGCTACCTCCGCGTCGCCGATCAGCGCATCGGCGCCGGCACGGCCTTCTACGATATCCGCGTCCCAACCCCCTACGGGAGAAAGATCTGGGCCGCGGATCGGATGACTTCCGTGATCGTCGGCCGCATCGCCCAGGCAACCGGTCCACGTATGGTCAGGTGTGGTCCGCCGCCATTGACTGAGGTGCCGTAAGGCATATCGCGAGCGGCGTCGTGTAACCCGCGCTGTAGCTCAGGCGGCGCTTTTGCTCTTGTAGTACTCGGCGTTGATCTCGGCGTATTTCGCCCACTCAGCCGGAAGCTGGTCCTCGGCGAAGCAGGCATCGACCGGGCAGGCCTCGACGCAGGCATCGCAGTCGATGCACTCGTCGGGGTCGATGTAGAGCATCTCTACCGAGTCGTAGTCGGGCTCGTCCGGGGTCGGGTGGATGCAATCCACCGGACAGACCTCGACGCACGAGTTGTCCTTCTGGCCAATGCACGGCTCGGCGATGACGTAGGTCATTCGAAGCTTTCTCCTGGGGTCGACTTTGCGGTGCCCGGCGGGTATTCAGACCCTGCCGGGTACGAACAGACATTTTAGGGATTGTGGAACCTACCCACGTGCTCGGCGTCAAAGGCACGACGTTCACACGAAAAGATCAGCGGGGCTTATAGGCTCCCCGCGTGTCCCCGTCCCGTCTTTCCTTCGCCGGCGGCATGCTGGCGGCGCTTGCTCTCGCTCCCGTCGCATTTGCTGGCCAAGAGCAGGTCGCCGCGCCCACAGCGCCACCGACTCCACCGACCGTTTTCTCGAACAGCCGGGTCATCGTCGAGTGGACGGCGGGCGCCGACCACGCCGACAAAGTCGATGCGCGCAGCGATGCGGAAGTCGAGTTCCAGGGAGACCTCGACAACCGCAGCTTCCAGCTCGTCGAAGTCGAATCGGGACAGACCGCAGCGGGGGCGATCGAAGAACTCCGGGCGAGTCCCGGGGTCCTCCTTGCCGAACGCGACGCCGCCATTGCCACCAACTCGATTCCCAACGACCCGGAATTCGATCAGCTCTGGGGGTTGCAGAACGGCGGCCTTGGGATTAACGGCTTCCTCGGCGCCGTGCCCGGGGCAGACGTCAACGCGCCGCTCGCCTGGAGTCGCACGGTGGGCGATCCGGCGATCGTGGTCGCCGACATCGATTCGGGCTACCGCTTCGAACACCCGGACCTCAAAAACGTCGCTTGGACGAACACGGCAGAGGCTGGCGGGACCGCCAGCGTCGATGACGACGGCAACGGAATCGTCGATGACATCCATGGAGCCGACTTCATCGGCAACAACGGCGAAGCACCAGCAACCGACGGCAACCCGACCGACGAAGACCTGCTCGGCGGCGGACACGGCGTCCACACTGCCGGCACAATCGGTGCCGAGGGCGGCAACAGCATCGGCATCACCGGCGTCGCCCAAGACGTCAGCATCATGCCGCTGCGGGTCTGCTCCCGCTTCCCGATCCAAGAAAAGTCCAGCTGCCTGATCTCATCGGTGGTCGCGGCGATCAACTACGCCAAAGCCAAGGGTGCTCGCGTGGCGAACATGTCGCTTGGCGGCAACACCGGCTTCCAGTCCGAAGTCAACGCGATCGCAGAAGCAAAGGAAACGCTCTTCGTCATCTCCGCCGGCAACGACGGATCCGACAACGACGGCGGTGGCGCAGCGCCCCAGGGCCACCACTTCCCCTGCGACTACACACCACAGACCCAAGCGTCGCCGCCCGTTTCGGGAGCGATCGACAACATCATCTGCGTCGCCGCAACCAACCAGGCAGACGGACTGGCCAGCTTCTCAGACTGGGGAGCGACCTCGGTTGACCTGGGGGCGCCGGGGACCGAGACGCTCAGCACCTATCCGTACACGACGCCCTTTGAAGACACTTTTACCTTCAACGACTTCAACGCGAGATGGCCGGCAACCGGAGTGAACGGGGGCTTCGAGCGAACCGACGAATCGCCGTTGACATCATTCGGGATGACCGATGTCGCGGGCGCCCCTGCGGCCAACAGCGTGCGGGAGACGACCTCAACTCCAGTCAGCATCCCCGCCAATGGCGGTTGCAGGCTCAACCAGACGCGGCGGGTCGTGCTTGGAGGCGGCAGCCACTACCGGTACTCGGTGCTTCTGAATGGTGTCGAGCAAGGGGGAGCCATCTCCGAACCCACCAGCACGTCCGTTCCTGGCCTGGACCAGCGTTTCCTCCAGCTACCCGCCGCCTTCAATGCGGGGGGGAACGTGCAAGTTCGCTTCCGCTTTACCACCGGGTCCTCGCCGACTGCAGGCGACGGAGTCTGGCTCGACGGCCTCTCGATCGTCTGCGCGCAAGCGGTCGGTCAAGCTTCCAGTTACGGGTTCCTCCAGGGCACTTCGATGGCGGCGCCGCACGTAACCGGTGCCGCCGGCCTGCTCTTCTCGCTGAAACCACTGGCGACGGTGACGGAAGTGAAGAGCGCGCTCCTCGCCGGTGTGGACGCGGTTCCCTCGCTCAAAGGGAAAACGACCACCGGCGGGAGACTGGACATCGCTAAGGCGATGGACAGCCTTGAAGGGCTGTCGATCGACAACGTTGCGCCGGCAAAACCGGTCCTCCCCGATCCGGTGCTCGGCTCGGGATCGAGCAATAACCGCCCACGGATCAAAGGGTCAGCGGAGGCCGGCAGCGTAGTGACCGTCTTCAAGGGCCTGACCTGCAACGGGCCGATCGCCGCGATTGGAACTGCGGCGGAACTCATTGGCGCAGGCATCGAAGTGACGGTGCCGGATAACTCGATCACTTTCTTCTCGGCGACTGCAAGCGACGCGGCGCGGAACAAATCGCCTTGCTCCTCGCCGACTTCCTATCTGGAGGACTCTCCCGAAGAACCCGAAGCGCACGAAGAATCGGGTGGCGGCGAAGTTGTGACCTCCTTCCCACCGCCTGCAGCTCCACCGGCGCCGGGGCCGCTCGCCGGCCCGAGCTGCACCACGCCGAAACTCGTCGGCAAGAGACTCGGTCAGGCAAAAGCAGCGCTGACCAGCGCCCATTGCACGCTCGGCAAAGTGACTCAGCCGAAAGCAAAAAAAGGGCACAAGCTGCCGCCGCTGGTCGTCAAGTCTTCGACGCTCGGCGCGGGCAGCACAGTCAATCTCACCCTCGGCCCGAAGCCGAAGCCGAAAAAGCATCATCACTAGCATCGCTTCGCGATGCTGTTGCTGACGGGCGCCACTGGAAGCATTGGGTCGCGACTGCTGCCGTTGCTGCTGGAGCGGGGTGAGGACGTGCGCTGCCTAGTGCGCGAGCCGAGGCGGCTCGGCCCGCACCGAGTCGACGTGCAGATCGCCCTCGGCGATCTAGGCGAGATGTCGGACCCGTACCTGGTGCGGCAGGCGCTGCGCGGCGTCGACACGGTGATCCACCTTGCGGCGACGATCCGCGACCAACCGCCGCACCGGATCGAGGAGCTCAATGGGCTGGCGACGGTGCGACTGCTGCGCGCCGCCGAGCGCAGCGGTGTGGGCCACTTCGCTTTCTTCAGCGCGCTCGACGCCGCAGCGGCCCAACGCACTCGTTTTTTCCGCGCCAAGTGGCTCGCGGAGCAGGCGATCGCTTCCTCCCCTCTGGATACGACCGTCTTCGCCCCCTCGATCGTCTATGACCGCAGCGACCCTTGGGTGACGCTGTTGCGTCGTTTCTCCTTCCTGCCAGTGCTGCCCGTATCGGGCGACGGGCGAGCTTGCTTCCAGCCAATCTGGGCTGACGATGCCGCTCGCTGCGTAGTCGCCGCCCTCGGCCGCGGTGAGCGCGACCGTTACGAGCTGGCCGGCCCCGAGACGCTCAGCTACGACGAGATGTCCGACTTGGTCAGCCGCGTCGCCGGTCGTCCGCGACCACTCGTCCATGTTCCCCTGCCCCTCATCCGCGCTGGCTTGATCGGACTCCGCAACGTCTTCGGCGAGGCCGTGTTCGCAACTTGGGAGGAGGCAGAGTTGATGGAGGTATCGATGACGAGCGAGCGCGGCACCGCAGACGCGGAGGAACTCGGAATAGAGCCGAGAAGGATGGGCGATGTCCTGGCGGAGGCTTAGCGGAGCCCTGATCGCAGCTGTCGCGCTGGGAACGACTATCGGCACAATCGCAGCGGCGCCGGCCGCGGCGCTTTCCCTCGTCCCCCCCAAGCCGAATGTTTTCTTCGGCGTCAGCGACCGGGGAACGGCGCAGGAATTCAACGAATTCACCGAACTGCTCGGCGGCAAGCACCCTGCTCTCCTGGAGACCTTCCACCCTTGGGGCAACAGCCTTAACGCCTCCTACGAACGCTGGCGCGAAACCGGCACGCGGCCGATCCTGCACATCTCGACCGCCGATGACCAAACCCTGGCCGAGTTGATCACGCCTGAGCAGATCGCGCTCGGAGCCGGCGACGACTACCTGCTGCAGCTCAACGACTTCTTCTTCAAACGTGGCCTGCCCGCCTACGTCCGTCCCCTCGGCGAGCCAAACCGCTGCCTCAACGTCTGGTCGGCAGTCAACTGCGACGGCAGCCAAAAAGGCGGCGAACACACGACCGGGTGGTACAAGCAGGCGTTTCGCCGCATCGCGCTGATCGTGCGCGGCGGCAACAGTCTGGAAGGGATCAACGCGACGCTGGCGGAAATCGGCCTGCCGCCGGTGAACCGCACCAAAGGACCGCCGCCGTCCGAACTGCCAGGGGCTCCTGTGAGCATCATCTGGAGCCCGCTGCCCGGGGGCTCGCCGCGGGTGAAAGGCAACTTCCCCGGCAACTACTGGCCGGGCGCCCGCTGGGTCGACTGGGCCGGTACCGATTTCTATTCCCAGTATCCCGTCTGGAAAGACCTCAACCGCTTCTACGAAGGCAAGCAGTGGCGGCACAAGCCGATCGCGATCGCCGAGTGGGCGGTCTACGGTGAAGACGAACCGCGCTTCGCCAAACAGCTCGTCTCCTGGCTGACGAAGCGCCAACGGGTGCGGATGTTCGTCTACTACACGGGCTTCGGGCCGGGCTACAACCCCTATGACCTGAAGCTCTACCCGCGCACCACGAACACCCTGCGCCTGAAGATCCGCCGCGCGACGTTCCTCACCGAAGCGGAATACAACGCCGGCCTCCTACCCCCGCTACCGCCGAAGCCGAAGAAGGGCAAGCAGCCGGCCCCGGCCGCCTAGCCGCCGACGGGCCTCAAAGTCTCCTATTTGTCCACTTTCAGGCCCGTCGGCTGAGAGTTCGGCTTAGCCAGAAGACAGCGGATGACCTCGGAGAGGCGCCCAGATTCGCGCTCAACCTGCTCCCAGGTGCAACGGGAGACGCGCCATCCGGCCAGTTGCAATCGCTGCTCGCGCTCTCTGTCACTCTGGAAGGCTGAATCGGTGTCGTGGTAGCGGCGACTATCTGCTTCGACAATCAAGCCGGCGTCTCGCCATAGAAAGTCGGGCATTGTGCGACGCCCACCGAGATTAAGCGTTGGATTGACCTCCGGCTGCGGCAGTTTCGCCCGCGCGCACATCTTTAGAAAGAGGATCTCCATCTCGCTTCGCGTCCGCCTAGTCTCCGGATGAATTTCGTCCATCAGCATCCGCAAGCGAGCGACGCCGCGCCGTCCCTGGCTGCGTTTGATCACCTGTCGAACTGCGCCGTGTTCGAGGATCCGCAGTACCTCTGCCTGAGAAATCGCCTTTCGCAATTCCCAGACCGGAACTACCGCTGCCAAATCCAACAGCGTCCGCGCCACACTTGTGCAGGGAATCCCGCACAGAACCGTCCGATCGATGGGAGCCAACGAGCCATCCCTGTGTGCATCGATGCCTTTTGGAATACGCCCTCGCCGATTGGGTGCCGTCACATCGATCGACAAGCGGCGATCCTCGCGTAGCCCCCATAAGGCGGCCGCCGACCGATGCGACAAAACCGCATCTGGACCACAAGCAAGCACCGCCGCTAGACGCCTGCCATTTGACGAAAGCATTGGATACCGAATAGCAAATACACCCTCATAGACTCGATATAGCCGCCCCGCCGCAACCCGCTTCGAGGCGGCGGCCTTGCTGACCCCCAAGCCTCGAAGCTGCGTCAAGGACACCAGACCCTGCTGTCGTTCCGCGATTCGAGCGATTTCTTTTTCCTTCGATCGATCCAACCCCCGCCGACGGGCCTCAAAGTCTCCTATTTGTCCACTTTCAGGCCCGTCGGCCGGGGGCTGGGGGTGGCGGAAAGGCATGGGGTCGACGCTGGCATGCCTTCACGCGCGGGTGGTGCGCTGATTGGGCCGATTCGGTGTAGACCCTGTGCCGGCTTGCGCGGCAGATCCTCCGAGGCGGCAAACGACGAGGGGCCCGGTTTCCCGGGCCCCTCGTCAAAGCCACTCGCCTGTTGAGGCGAGGATACGCCTGGGCAGGCGTGGCTACATCATCCCACCCATGTCCGGCATACCGCCACCGGGCATACCGCCGCCGGCGCCGTCCTTCTCCGGCGGTTCGGCGATGATCGCCTCGGTTACGAGGATGTTCTTGGCGATCGAGGCGGCGTTCTGCAACGCCGACCGGGTCACCATCGTCGGGTCGATCACGCCGGCCTTGATCAGGTCGCCGTACTCGCCGTTGGCCGCGTTGAGGCCTTCGCCTGCTTTCAGGTCGCGGACCTTGTTGACGACGACCGAGCCCTCCAGGCCGGAGTTCTCGGCGATCTGCCGGACGGGCTCCTCGAGCGAACGGTGCACAATGCGGGCGCCGGTCACCTCATCGGGATCGTCGAGCTTCTCGGGGTTGAGGTCGCTCTGCGCGTTCAGCAGGGCAACGCCGCCGCCCGGCACGACTCCCTCCTCGAGCGCCGCCCGGGTCGCCTGCAGGGCGTCCTCGACACGGTGCTTTTTCTCCTTCATCTCGGTCTCGGTGGCGGCGCCTACCTTGACCACGGCGACACCACCGGCCAGCTTGGCGAGGCGCTCCTGGAGCTTCTCGCGATCGAAGTCGGAGTCGGTGTTCTCGATCTCCTGTTTGATCTGGCCGATCCGGCCCTTGATGTCCTCAGCGTCGCCGGAACCGTCGATGATCGTCGTCGTGTCCTTGGAGACGACGACACGGCGTGCCTTGCCGAGCTGAGAGAGCTGGGTGTTCTCCAGTTTGAGCCCCATCTCCTCGGTGATCACCTCACCGCCGGTGAGGATGGCGATGTCCTCGAGCATCCGCTTGCGGCGGTCGCCGAAGCCAGGCGCCTTGACCGAGACGCCGGTGAAGGTGCCGCGCAGCTTATTGACCACCAGGGTCGCGAGGCACTCGCCCTCGACGTCCTCGGCGACGATCAGCAGCGGCTTGCCACCCTGCATCACCTGCTCGAGCACCGGCAGGATGTCCCGCACGGAGCCGATTTTCTGGTTGGCGATGAGGACGTAGGGATCCTCCAGCACCGCCTCCATGCGGTCCTGGTCGGTGACCATGTACGGGGAGATGTAGCCCTTGTCGAACTGCATCCCCTCGGTGAACTCCAGCTCCATGCCGAAGGTCTGGCCCTCCTCGACATTTACAACGCCGTCTTTGCCGACTTTCTCAATCGCATCGGCAATCACATTGCCGATCTCGTCGTCGGCGGCGGAGATGGCGGCCACGCGGGCGATCTGCTCCTTGCCCGAGACCTCCTTGGACTGCTTGTCGCGCAGGTTGTCAACTACGTCGTCGACAGCCTTCTCGATCCCGCGGCGCAGGGCCAGCGGGTTGGCGCCGGCGGCGACGTTCTTGAGGCCGTGACGAACGATCGTCTGGGCCAGCAGGGTCGCCGTCGTGGTGCCGTCACCGGCAACGTCGTTGGTCGCCGTGGCGACCTCGCGGACCAGCTGGGCACCCTGGTTCTCGAAGACGTCCTCGACCTCGACCTCGCGGGCGATGGTGACGCCGTCGTTGGTGATCGTCGGCGCGCCGAACTTTTTGTCGAGCACGACGTAGCGGCCTTTCGGGCCGAGGGTGACCTTGACGGCGTCGGCGACTGCATCGACGCCGGCCTGCAGGGCCCCGCGTGCCTCCTCCTTGTACTTCAGCTCCTTGTGAGCCATTGGTTTCCTTCCTCCTTGGTGTCTCTAAGTCCTGGTGGCGGGTCTAGCCGAGCTTCGCGAGAACGTCCGACTCACGCAGCACGAGCAGGTCGTCGCCCTCCACGGTGACCTCGGTGCCGCCGTATTTGGAGTAGAGGACTTCGTCGCCGTCGCTCACATCAAGCGGCTGACGGGTGCCATCCTCTTTGATTGCGCCATCGCCGACGGCGATGACCTTGCCCTTCTGCGGCTTCTCTTTGGCCGTGTCGGGGAGGACGATGCCGCTGGCGGTCGTCTCCTCCTCCTCAATCGGCTTGACGATCAGCCGGTCCCCGAGGGGCTTCAGCTTCATCCGTGAACCTCCGTTATGGGTGATTTACTGGTCAAAAGTCGTGAAAATCGTCGCGTCTGCGGTCTCTGGGGCTTGGCACTCTACACAGGGGAGTGCCAACGGCCTTAAAGATAGCGATAGGACTCAGCCGCTGGCAAGCAACTTGCAGCCGAGCAGCTTGGCAATGCCCGTGGCGCCGTGAGACATCACCCAGTCGTGGTTCCACTCGAAGGCCGGACGGGCAATCGGAGCGAGCAGGTTCATCCACGGCTTCGTCGTCGAGACGTTCCACTCGTAGAGGACAGCAGTGGCGCCATCGTGCTCGTAGAGGCGCCAGCGGCCGATCCCGGCCAGCTCTCCAACCGCGTCGGCCTGCAACAGGTAAGGGCGCTCGATGTGCGTCGTCGTCACCTCGAACTCAACCCGGTAGGGCAGCAGGCTCTTCCAAACCATGCGCGAGACCGCACCGATCCCACCGTCATCCCCACCGTTACGTTCTTCGACCTCCTCGACCCCACGCCACCACTCGGGCCAGCGCTCCTGGTCGTAGATCACCTCCCAGACGGGTTCGCGCGGGGAGTCCAGAAGCCAGGTGGTGAGGAAGGCGTAGTCAGCCATTGAGGCGAGATACGGAAGCGGGGCGCTCCCCGATCAATTGTGGTGCGGGGTCTCCCCATTGCCGAAATGCGCTCCCGGAGGCTCGACGATCTGCGAGAAGCGAATCACCGTAACGATGTCATCGGGGCCAACGGTGCGGCCGTAAATCTGTTCGAGGAACTTGACCTCGTCCTCGAGCCGGCGGAACTCGGGATTGTCGTGCTCGATGTCGCGCGGGGAAAGGTCGCCGACCTTCTTCACCTCCACATCGTCGATTACCGCAGCAAAGATTTTCTCGCGCGGACTGTGGCGGAAACCGACCGTAATCCAGACCACTTGCCCGCGTTCGTACTTGCTCGTCTTGTCACCGAGACGGATCGTCGCCGTCTTGCGACCGCGCTTGAGCTGGTCGACAAAGACAGTCGAGTAGAAGTTGAGCACGTAGATCCCGCCCCGCATCGCGCTGCGAGCGTATCTAAAGGGGCCGGGCGCGGTCGGCGAGTCGCACGATGAGGATGGCGGCGGGGTTGTCGGCTGACCGATGGCCGCGATCCGATCCATGGACGTTTGTATGGACTCGGGTGTAGGGAAGCCGAAAACGGGCGATGAGAGCCACGATGCCCTCCGCCGCCCCGCGCACGCTCAAATCCCTCGCCGCCATCGCGGCCTGCGCCGCCTCGCTCCTGCTGATCCCCCTGGCGAGCGAGGCCTCGGCCGCCACCTGCGCCGGCAAGCACGCGACGATCGTCGGCACCCCCGGCGACGACGTGATCGTCGGCAAAAAGGCCAGCGACGTGATCTATGGCGGCGGCGGTGACGACAAGATTTCCGGGGGACCCAACGGCAACGACACGATCTGCGGCGGGCCCGGGGACGACTCGATCCACGGCGGTCGGGGCTTTGATGCGCTCTACGGAGAAGGCGGCAACGACCGGCTCGGCGGCGACAGTGGCTCCGACCACATCGAGGGCGGCGGGGGCAATGACGGCCTCGTCGGCGCGGATGGCAGCGACAGTCTCGTCGGCGGTAGCGGCAGCGATGAAATCCGTGGGGCAAAAGGCCCGGACCGCATGATCGGCGGCAGCGAAGAAGACGTGTTGATCGGCGGTAAAGGTAGCGATGACGAGATCGGCGACGGCGGAAAAGACTCGCTCTATGGAGAAAAGGGCAACGACCATCTCAACGGCGGCTCGGGCGACGATCAGCTCGAAGGCGGCCCAGGTGACGATCCCGACCTCGAAGGCGGCCCTGGGACTGATCTCGTGCTCGGCGGCGCGGGCAGCGACAGCGCCGACGGCGGCGGCGGCGACAACGACGTCGTCCGCGGGGACAGCGGCGAAGACAGCCTCGATGGCGGCGAAGGCACTCAGGACATCGTCTCCTACGCGAGCGCGACCCGCGGCAGCATCGACGTCAATCTTGAAAGCGGGAAGTCGAAAGGCGACGGCCACGACAGCTTGCAAGGCTTCGAGGACGTCGTCGGCTCGCCACAGGGCGATGAAATCGTCGGCGACGGCGACGTCAACCGACTCGACGGCGGCGTCGGCAACGACGACCTCGACGGCAGCGGCGGTCCCGATGAAGCGTTTGGCGGCGCCGGCGACGACAGCTGCAACGGCTTTGCCGCCGAGCATTCCTGTGGAACGGAACCCGATCCGCCGCCAAATGACACCTTCGTAATCCTCAACCAGGGCCTCGACGGCGCGAGCCTGATCGTGCAGGGCACCGATGCCGCAAACCACATCCAGGTTTCCTACAGCGGCGGCAACTGGACGGTCTCCGACGACTCCGGACTCTTCGCCGGTGAAGGGTGCGCGCCAACGAGCAGCAGCGCCGTCAACTGCGCTGCCTCGGTCGCCACCGGCCTACTCGTCGTCACCGGCGGGGGCGGCAACGACGACATCGGGGTCGCCGATAGCGTCCCCACCAGCGTCCACGTCCGCGCCAACGGCAACGCCGGGTCGGACACGATCAGTGGCGGCCCCGGCGACGACGTGCTGGAGGCCGGTGAGAACTACAACAGTCCCGACAACGGCAACGACACGCTGATCGGCAATGCCGGTAGCGACGTGCTCTACGCCGATCCCGGCGGTGACCAGCTTTCCGGCGGGCCGGGTGACGATCTCCTCGTCTCATCGGTGCCGGTCTGCCAGGGCCACGTCTACAACGGTGGGCCCGGCGACGACACGGTCTCCTACGGGCGCTCGGACGCCGCGCTGAACGTGGAACTGGGCGGCACCGGCGGCCCCGGCGGGTGCGGCAACCCGGATCAGGTCCAGAGCGATAACGAGAGCCTCGAGGGCTCAGACGGTCCCGATGTCCTCGTTGGCGACAACGGCAGCAACAGCTTCCTCGGCCACCTCGGCGCCGATACTTTCATCGGCAAGGGTGGCGACGACTTCATCGACGCGATCGACGGCAAACAGGACAAATCGATCAGCTGCGGCGGTGGCGGCGGCGAAGTGATCAAGGACAAAGTCGATCCGAACCCGGTCGGCTGCTGAGCCGCGCCACCCAGGCGACTCAGTACGCAAATACGGAGTAGACCGGTGTCTTGCACCTCTGCAGGAGGGCGCGAAGGGAGTCGATAGCGGGGCAATGGCACGCCCCCTCACCCTCACAGCCTGCTTCCCGCGGATCGCCCTCGCCATGCTCAGCGCCGGCCTCCCCTTCCTGCTCCCCGCCTGGAGCGAGGCCTCGGCCGCCACCTGCGCCGGCAAGCACGCGACGATCGTCGGCACCCCCGGCGACGACGTGATCGTCGGCAAAAAGGCCAGCGACGTGATCTACGGCGGCGGCGGTGACGACAAGATTTCCGGGGGACCCAACGGCAACGACACGATCTGCGGCGGGCCCGGGGACGACTCGATCCACGGCGGCAAGGGCAACGACACCATCGATGGTCAAGGCGGCGATGACCGACTGATCGGCGAAAAGGGAGCCGACAACCTGTTTGGCGGCGAAGGTGAAGATCAGCTCCTCGGCGCCAAAGGCCCTGATGCGGAGTTCGGCGGCGCCGGCGACGACGAGCTCCTTGGCGGCCGAGGTCCAGACGAGATGAAGGCGGGTGGCGGCGACGACACCCTCTACGCCGGTAAAGCAAGTGAGAAGGACATCGACGGCGAAGGTGGCGATGACCGGGTCTACGGTGGGCGCGGCAACGACGCCCTCGACGGTGGCTCCGGCAACGACACGGTTGACGGCGGTCTCGGCGACGACATCCTGAACGGCGAAGGGGGAACCGACCTCCTGCTGGGTAGTCACGGACGCGACGACATCTTCGGTGGCGCCGGCGACGAAGATGTGATGCGCGGCGACATCGGTTTCGACAAACTCGATGGCGGGCCCGGCGCCCGCGACATCGCCTCATTCTCGACCGCATCCGAAGCGGTTACCGCGGACCTCGCCACCGGCAGCGCCCACGGCGACGGCCGCGACCGGATCGAGCCCGGCACCGAGGACATCGTCGGCTCTGCCTATAACGACACCCTGATCGGCAACGGCGAGGCGAACCGGCTTGACGGCGGCGCCGGCTATGACGACCTCTCGGGCGGCGGTGGTAGCGACGAGCTCTTCGGCGGCCCGGACGGCGCGGACTGCAACGGCGGGACCCCCATCGACGGCTGCGAACCGCCCTCCCCCACCGGCGCCGGGCCATCGGTCGCCCGCGTGCATGGCATCGACGGGGGCGGCTCGCTCAGCGTGCGCGGCACCGCGGCCGATGACTCGATTGCGATTGCCAAGCAGGGCTCGGCCTACGTGGTCACCGACGCGGGCGTCTCCTTCTCTGCCACCAACATCGATGGCTGTGAAGTGATCGGCGCTAACGCGGTCTGCGCCGCCGACGTGCTGACGATCGTGATCGACGCCGGCAGGAGCGACGACAATGTGACCGTCGACAGCAGCATTCCCACCGAGATCGAAGTGCGGATTGAAGGCGGCCCTGGCGCCGACCAGCTCCGTGGCGGTCGCGGCGGCGACGTGCTTGAGGCCGGTGATGACAACGATCCCGACGTGCTCGAAGGCGGCGCCGGCGACGACGCCCTAGTCGGCGCCCGCACCGATTTTCACGTACCCGTGAACAGCGGCAAGAGCACCCTGATTGGCGGCGCCGGATCCGATGTGATGGTCGGAGGCGATCCCTGCGACGGTGACCTCTTCGACGGCGGCCCGGGCGAGGACGATGCCAACTTCTTCCGTTTCACGCCGGGCGTAACCGCCGAAATCGGCGGCTCGGTTAGGCGTGCCGGGAGTCCCTGTAACCCCGGTCACATCGATCACTCCGTCGAGCAGCTCGAGGGTTCGCCCGGACCAGACACGCTGATCGGCAGACACCACGACAGCCTGATCGGGCACGGCGGCCACAACAGGCTGCGTCTGCGCCGCTAGCGGGACGTGCCGTCGCTTAAGGGCCAGTATGGGTACCTAAGCGACGGCACGTCGCTCAGAGCGAGGGTGGGCTGAAACCCTCTTCGCCGATCAGGGGTACGAAGCGGCAGGGCCCGAGCTCCTCGCGACGCAGCTCGGCGCCGTCGCGCCTGAAGACCGTCAGCAGGTCGGCCCGATCGGCGGCGATCGGGACGACGAGGCGGCCACCATCGGCGAGCTGTCCGAGCAGAGTCCGCGGTGGCGCCGGCGCAGTGGCATGGACGGCTATCGCCTCGAAGGGAGCCCGCTCGGGTACCCCGCGACTGCCGTCGCCGACGCGCAGCTCGACGTTGCGCACCCCGAGCGAATCCAGGGTAAGGCGAGCACCTGCCGCGAGTGACTCGTGGCGCTCGACCCCGACGACCTCAGCCGCAAGGCGAGCAAGGATCGCAGCTGAGTAGCCAGAGCCGGAGCCAACCTCCAACACCCGCTCAGACTCGCACAGCTCGAGCGCCTGACAGATCGCCGCGACGATCCAGGGCTGGGAGATCGTCTGACCCTCGCCGATCGGCAACGCCGAGTCAGCATATGCCCGACCACGTGAGCGCTCCGGCACGAATTTCTCTCGCGGCACCGCCGCCATTGCCGCGAGAACCCGCTCGTCGTCAATCCCCCGGCGGTGCAGCTGCCGCTCGACCATCCGCGCTCGCAGGGATGCGAAGTCGGTCATGACGGCCCCAGGGGTCGCCATGCGGTGTCCTCGGTCGTCCTCCTCGGGTCACGCACAACAGGTGCGCTCCCCTCGTCGATCCTTCATGCGTCCTTGCCTGGCGACCCCTGGGGCCGTCATGTCAAAAAATGTAGTTGCGGAGTTTCGCTGGAGCGAGAACGGCCACCCGACCACGACCCGGACGGACAATGCCGGCGCGCTCGAGGTCGGCAAGGAAGCGACTGACGCTCTCGCGGGAGGTGCCGGCAAGCTGAGCAAGGTCGGACTGGTTCATGCGGATCGTGATCTCGCCGCCCTCGGCTGTGCGTGGCCCCTCTTCGGTGACGAGCTGAGAGAGCACACCGGCGACCCGGCTGGGCACCGTCTGAAAAGACTGACGCGAGATCCGCTCGTTGGCGGCGCGCAGCCGCCTCACCAGGGCGGCGACCAGCTTCACCGTGATATCCGGGTGACGAGCCAACAGCGCCCGCACCTCTCCCGCCGGCAAAGCCAAGAGCTCGCCGTCGGTGAGTGCTTCGACGCTGGCCGAGCGGACCTCACCGTCGAGCATTGCGAGCTCACCAAAAATGTCCCCAGAGCCAAGGGTGGCCAGGGTTATCGCCCGTCCATCGGAATGCTCTCTGGTGACGCGGAAGCTGCCGGAACGAACGATGTAACAGGCGTCGGAGTGGTCGCCCTCGTGAAAGACGCGCGTCGCAGCGGGAAAGGAGCGCGGCACGGCAACGTGCGAGAAACGCTCCAACTCGCCCGGCTCGAGGTCGGCGAAAAGCGGCACACTGCGTAACAGCTCGACCGGGCTTTGACTCTCCTCCGAATCGGTCACGCCTGGATTATCGCCCCTTCGCCCCGACTAGGACTAGGAGACGCGAGCGGCCGCATGAACGGCCGCTCGCTTGTGGTGGCGCTTGAAGCGGCGGTGCTTCCCTTTGGGCCGGTTGCGCTCGGGGGCGGGCCCGGGCGCAGTCGTACTCGCGGCACCGGCCGCAGCCGGTCCGGAAGCCGCGCTGAGAGGGGGATCGGGTGCAGAGCCAACGCCGGTGAGGGAGATCGGCATGGGCCCTTCGCTTTCGCCGAAGAGGCCCAGCGTCGCTTTCTTGACGCCTTCGCTGAGCGGCTGAAAGCGGACCTGCACCGTGCAGGTGGCGGCTGGGGCGAGCTCGACGCCGGTGCAGTTCTCGTCGAGGATCTGGAAGCTGCCGATTGCGCCGCCGGCGATCACGGCGATGAACATGCCCCCGGGCATGTTGCCCGTGTTGGTGACTTCGATCTCGCGGGTCACACCGGAGCCGACTTTCGCCACGCCGAAATCGGTCGGATTGGAATCAGGAGTGAAAGCTGCGCGGCCGCCGATGCCGGTCAGGTCGGCGCTGAACGAGTACGAGCCGACGCTGACCCTGAACTGGGCGGCGTATTCGGCGGCGTTCTGGGGGCCGAAATACACCCGCACCGAGCAAGATTCGCCTGGCTGCAGGAACGATCCGTAGCAGGGGCTGTAGTCGGCCCAAAAGGCTTCGTGGCCGGGCCCGGAGATTTCGGGCGAGCCAACCTGGAATGCTTCCGTGCCGGCGTTGCGCAACTGGAAGTTCGTTTCGCGACTTCCCCAATTGAGCGGCTGCAAGCCGAAGTCATAGCTGCCCGGTTCGATCACGAGCTGAGGCGGCTCGGGTTCAGCCGGCGGTTCGAGCGGCGCGGCGAGGCCGGCGGCCGGACGAACCGCGACCACCGCCAGGAAGGTGAAGAGCATGGCGAAGAGAACGGCGGTGGTTCGGGTTGGCTTGGACTTCTGTTTGAGTGAGGGCATGGACGGTTGATCGACCCAACCGGCAATCCACTGAAGACCGGTTGAGATGTTTCATCGGGCGCGCCCCAAGGCCAGTCATCTGGCTGAGGCGGTCAATTTGCGCGGGCCGCGGCTGAAGCCGGCACTAAGCAGCGCCTCCTCATGGCCGGATCCGATCACCGGCTCGCCGTCGAGCTTCTCGATTCCGAGCTTGGACAGGCGGCCGGCCACGACCGCGTCGGCGAGGGCCTGCATCGCCGTCGCCAGTTCGGCGTCGCTCAGCTCGCCGAGGCGGAGGATGCTGCGACCGCCACGCTCGACGTAGGCGAGTGGCTCGCCATCGCGCAACAGGACATGGGCACCGGGAGCACGGGCGGGGCGGCGGCCGGAAGGCGGTTTGGGCCAGGGCAGAGCGGCCCCGTAGGGGTTGGCGGGGTCAGTTGCGGACAGAACCTGGAAGGAGCCGTCGGGTTCGGGCAGCGAGCGCAGGCGCTCGACCGCACCCGGAAGCGCAAACTGGGCACCGCCGAGACCCTCGACGAAGTAGCCGCGACGGGCGGTGCCGAGCAGCTCGAGGTTGCCAAGCTCGGCGTAGAGCGTGGAGAAGCCACCTGGCACGCCCTCTGCAAGCACCGTCTCGCGGGTGACAATCCCGTAGCGCTCCAGCATCAACTCGGCCTGGGCGCGGAGCTTCGCCCCCGGCCCGGGCGCATCGGCGAACAGTGGCGCGGTCAGCGACCAGCGCCCCTGTACCGCCGCTCCGGCGCCGGAGCGGCGGCGGGCGAAGCGGCGACCACGGCGTTCGTGCGCGGGGACTGAGCGCAGCCGTGGCGCCCGCAGGGGCGCGAAGGCGTCGTTGGTCACCTCACCGGACCAGGCCAGATCCCAGAGGGCGTTGTGCAGCTCCTCGGCGGGGAAGTCGAGGTCGGCCAGGAGGTCGAGCCAGAACGACGGCCCGGCCAGGAGCCGCTCGCGGATCGCCTCCTGCGCAGCGCCCTCAGCACGGTCCAGCTTTGCATTCGCCGGCGGCGGGCCGGCGAGGCGGACGTCCTCGCGGAAATAGAGGGCGACACGGCCGTCGCTGCGACCGCGCGAACCGGCGCCGACCCAGACCACCTCGCCGCTGGTGCAGAGTTCGTCGAGCCAGGTTGGCGAGTAGGCGCCGAGGCGGCGCGGCAGCACCTCGTCCTCCCAGACTTTTGGCGTTAGGGCGACACCCTGTAACGGCACCAGCGCGTCGCGCAGGCGATCGGGACCAGCACCGGCGGCGCGGTGGGCGTCGACGTTCTGCCAGCTCGGCAAGAAGCGGGCGAAGCGGTCGCGGGCGGCGGGCTCGACCTCGCGCCGCAGGTGGGCAAGGCTGGCCCGCCGCACCCGGCGCAGGACGTCGGAGTCACACCACTCGCGCTCGCTGCCGCCCGGCGCCAGCTCGCCACGGACGAGCCCCCCTTCGCGCTCCAGCTCGCGCAGCGCCGGGGTCGGATCGACCCCGTAGCGCTCGGCGAGCTGCGCCGTCGGGAAGGGCCCGTGAGTGCGTGCGTAGCGCCGCACCAGGGCGCGCATCGCATCGGGGTGGTCTTCGAGGAAGGTCTCGGGCAGGCCGGCGGGCGGGGGCACGCCGAGCGCGTCGCGGTAGAGACCGGCGTCCTCGCCGGCGATGTAGCGCTCCTCGCCGCCGATCCGGACCAAGGCTACGCGGCGCTCGGCGACCAGCTTTTCCAGCATCGATGCGGCCGAGTAGCCCTCGCTGACTCGCTCGGCGGCTTCCTCGGCGCTGAGGTCGCCGACGTTGCGCAGCACCTGCTGCAGCGCGTCGCGGTCAGCGGCGCGGCCGGCCTCAGTGCGGTGCTGCAGCTGCGCCTCGACCTCGACCAGCGCCTCGGGATCGATCAGCTCGCGCAGCTCCTCCTGGCCGAGCAGCTCGCGCAGTAGGTCGCGATCGAGCGAGAGGGCGGCGGCGCGGCGCTCCGCGTTCGGCGTGTCCCCCTCATACATATAGGTGGCGACGTAGTCGAAGAGCAGCGAAGAGGCGAAGGGCGAGGCGGTCGGCGTCTCGACCTCGACCAGGCCGAGCTTGCGCGACTGCAGGTCGGTGAGGATCTCGCGCAGCGAGGGCAGGTCGAGGACGTCGCGCAGGCACTCGCGGTAGGTCTCGAGGATGACCGGGAAGCGGGGGAAGTCACGGGCGACCTCGAGCAGGCTCTGCGACTTGAGCCGCTGCTGCCAGAGCGGCGTGCGTTTGCCCGGGTAGGCGCGCGGGATCAATAGCGAACGCGAGGCGTTCTCGCGGAAGCGGGCACCGAAGAGAGCCGAGCCGGAGAGCTCACGCACGACCAGGTCCTCGAGCTCGTCGGGCTCGACCATGATCAGGTCTGCGGATGGCGGCTCGTCAGCATCGGGCAGGTGGATGACGATGCCGTCGTCGGACCAGATCGCGTCGGCCTCGAGTTCGCGCTCCTCGCGGATCTTCTGCCCCAGGGCCAGTCCCCAGGCGGAGTGGACGCGGCCGCCGAAGGGCGAGAGGATGCAGAGCCGCCAGTCGCCAATCTCGTCGCGGAAGCGCTCGACCACGATCGTCTCGTCAGAGGGGACGACGCGGGTCGCCGCCTGCTGCTCACGCAAGTAGGCGACGAGATTCTCGGCAGCGCGGCGGTCGAGGTCGTACTCGCCGGCCAGCTCCTGGGGGTCGCGCGAGACCGCCTCGCGGGAGAAGGCGCCGATCGCGCGCCCGAGCTCGGCCGGGCGACCGATCCCGTCGCCCTTCCAGAAGGGAACTGCGCCGGGTAGGCCGGGCGCCGGGGTGACGATCACCCGGTCGCGAGTGATCTCCTCGATCCGCCAGGTGGTCGCGCCGAGTAGGAAGGTCTGGCCAGCTCGAGCCTCGTAGACCATCTCCTCGTCGAGCTCGCCGACCCGACGGCCGTCGGGCAGGTGGACGCCGTAGAGGCCGCGGTCGGGGATCGTGCCGGCGTTGGTGACGACCAGCTGGCGAGCGCCTTTGCGACCGTGCATCGTGCCGCGCGTGCGGTCCCAGACAATCCGCGGCCGCAGCTCGGCGAAGCGGTCTGACGGATAGCGCCCGTCGAGCATGTCGAGCACGTTCTCCAGCTGTTCGCGGGAGAGCTCGCTGAAAGGCTCGGTCGCGGTGACGACGCGCTCGACCTCGTCGATCTCCCACTCGTCGAGCGCCGCCATCGAGACCAGATGCTGGGCGAGCACGTCGAGTGGGTTCTGGGGGATCACCGTCTCCTCGATCGCCCCCTCGCGCATCCGCCGCGCGACCACCGCGCACTCGAGCAGGTCGGCGCGGAACTTGGGGAAAATGCGGCCGCGGCTGACCTCGCCCAGCGAGTGGCCAGCGCGGCCGACCCGCTGCAACCCCCGGCTGACCGACTTCGGCGACTCGACCTGGATCACCAGGTCTACCGCGCCCATGTCGATGCCCAGCTCCAGTGAGCTGGTTGCCACAAGACATGGAAGCTGCCCAGACTTCAGCATCTCCTCGACCACCGTGCGCTCCTCATGAGAGAGAGACCCATGGTGGGCACGGGCTATTTCGACCGGGGCATCTGGGTCGGCGGGTCCTGTCGGCGCAGGGGACCCACCTCCCCTTCCGGTCGCTAAAGCGTCCTCAGGGGAGGTCCCCCCTACCCCGCCACCCCCCGACAGAGGCGCTTGTCCAAGTTGCTCGGTTGCCGGCAGCTCTCTCTCGGGGTCGCCAGCCGCAAGCTCGTTCAAACGCTTGGCTAGACGCTCGGCGGCTCTCCTTGCATTGACGAAGATGATCGTTGAGTTGTGTTCCTGGACTAGCTTGAGGAGCTCGGGGTAGATCGCGGGCCAGATCGAGCGGACGTGGGCCAGGGGCTCGCCGTCGGTCGGGTTGCCGTCGGCGTTGGGAAAGCTGGGAGCTCCCGGTTCCGACATGTCCTCAACCGGCACGACGATCTCGAGGTCCAGCTCCTTAGCCACCCCAGCATCCACAATCTCGCAATCCCTTTTACGACCGACCAGGAACCGAGCTATCCGCTCAAGTGGCCGCTGCGTAGCCGAGAGACCAATCCGCTGCACCCTCTGCGCCCCTCCCGCGGGTGGCGGCGTAGGGGGGACCTCCCCTGAGGAAGCTTTAGCTACCGGAAGGGGAGGTGGGTCCCCTGCGCCGACAGGACCCGCGGGCCGACCTGCATGGTCCCTGACGAGATGATCTAGACGCTCCAAAGTCAAGGCCAGATGCGACCCGCGCTTACTCTGGGCCACCGCATGAATCTCGTCGACGATCACCGCCTCGACGCCGGTAAGAATCTCGCGCGCGTCGGAGGAGAGGATCAAGTAGAGCGACTCGGGCGTGGTGATGAGGATGTCGGGCGGCGTTTTGCGCATCGCCCGGCGCTCTTTCTGGCTGGTGTCGCCAGTGCGCAGGCCGACTGAGATGTCGGCGCCGATCCCGCGCAGCGGCGCCCGCAGGTTGCGCTCAATGTCATACGAGAGCGCCTTGAGCGGCGATACGTAAACGATCTTCACGCCGTCATCCCGCCGAGTGGTCACTTTGCCACCGATTCCGTGGGCAAAGTGACCATCGGGGGCTTGACGGGAGAGCTTGTCTATGCCCCAGAGGAACGCGGCGAGGGTCTTGCCGGAGCCGGTCGGGGCGCAGATCAGGGCGTTGGCGCCGCCTGAGATCGCCTCCCAGCCACCCGCCTGGGCAGGCGTCGGCCCCTCGAAGGAGGACTCGAACCAGCGCCTGACAGGGGCGCTGAACGGCGCCAACGGGTCAGGTTTCGCGCGTGCTTTCGGGCGGGTGCTCAACCCACTGATCTTACGGGTGCCGGGTTACGGACGGCCGCCGGCGAACTGCACGTACGCCTTCCAAGCGGGCTTTGGCTTGAAGCCACCGCGAAACAGGCCCGAACCGCCGCAAAAATTGCAGAGGCCGGCATAGTCGCTGATCGAGAACCAGTAGATCCGCTGCAGGTTCCACTTGCGCTGGTTGGCGGTGAAGAGGCGGAAGGCGCCCTTCAGTTCCCGCGCTTGGCCAGCGACGCCTTTGGCGAAGCTGTTGTGGGGCTGTGGCGGTTCGGAGCTCCAGCCCACCTCGGTGAGGTAAAGGTCCTTGCCGATGTCGCGATTGGCCTTCAGCACCGCCCGAACTTCTTCGATCCGCGAGGTGAGGTTCTTCCAGCTGCCGGTGTACGGGTGCAGCGCGTATCCCTGGAACTTGGACTTGATCCCAGGCGTGCTCCTGTACATCTGTGCGAGGAAGTCGGAGGCGAAGTAGGCCTGCGGCGGCTTCTTGTGGAAGGTCGCCTCGATCGGCCGCGCGAACAGCCCGCCGAGGATGACCTGCGCACCAGGGTCCATCGCTTTGATCGCGGAACTGGAGAGCTTCACCAGCGTTCCGTAGTCAGCCGGGTCGGGATGGGCGACGAAGTATTTGAAGTTCGGCTCGTTCCAGATCTGCCAGATGCGGATCGGCCTCCGCGGCAAGCTGGGGTTTTCGGTCCAGAAGGTGCCGTTTGGTCCGTATCGCAGCACCGCCTGCTTGACGAACTGCGTCCAGCCGGAACGCTGCACGCCCGTTCGGACTGGAAGCGTGCTTGAACTACCGACGCGCCGGTCGACCGGTACCGCCCAGGACGGCGCCGTCGAGAGGAAGGGGAATACCTCGATATGCGCGGTAACGGCGGCTGCCACATACGAGTCGGTGCTCGACCAGTCGTAGCCACCACGCCTGGTGGGCTGGATCGAGCCCCAGGAGACGGGAATGCGGATGCTGTCCACCCCGCCGCGTTTCAGCCGCTGCAGTTCTTCCGGGCTCGGCGCGACCTGCGGAACCACACCCCAGAAATTGGCGGGGACGGCGAAGGCCGAAGGGGCGAGAGCAAGCGCGCCGAGGGCGGCAACCGCGAACGCCGCTAGCCAAAGGCGAGCCCGCCTTTGCGGGCTGATTACCTGGTGGCGCATCAAATTAACTCGCCTCGGGCGAAACGGAGGAACTGGGCGAGTCCGCTGAGCCGGAATCGCTGGCGCGGCGGCGTTTGATCACCACGTAGGCGATCGAGCCGCCGGCTAGCAATACGATCGCGATCAGGATCGGCACCAGCGGCGAGGAACCGCCGCCGCTCGAGCCCGGTTCAGGGCTGTTGCCGTTCGCCTTACCGGTGCCGGCAGAGTTCTGAGCGCCCTGGCCGGCTTCGTTTCCACCGCCTGCGGAGCCACCGGACTTCGAGTGCGAGCCGTTCGCCCCGCCAGGAGCGCCCGAGGACTTGTTGCCGCCGTTCGCTTGCGAGCCTATGCCGTTGGTCGTCTTGGAGCCACCGGAGAGGTTCGATTCGTTCGGCGCTCCGCCGCCGCCCCCGGTTACCGTGGGCGGCGCATCGGAATACTGGTAGCCGGCGGAAGAAGCCTGAGCGAGCACCGGAGCGCAACACATTGCGAGCAGAGCCAGCACTGACAGAGCAAAAATATGGCCGCCCCGGCGAGGGGCGAAATTCTGCCGGGTCTCAAACATGGCGCGGTAGGTTAGAGGAAAGCGCGGCGTTACTTGCTCCAGTCGCCCTGATCGTCGGTCTGGCGCTTGCCGGTGGCGGCTTTGAAGTGGGCGATCGCCATGTCGCAGGTCTCGCCGTATGGCTAGTCGTGGTCGCCCTGATCCTGCTCGGCGTTGCCTCTCGGGCAACGCTGGCACGACCGTTGTACTGGGCGACGGGGCTGATTCTCGCTTTTTCCCTGCTGTCTGCAATTTCATCCCTCTGGTCGGGCTCAGCCGAGCTGAGCGTGATCGAGGCAGATCGGGGCCTGGTCTACTTGGGAGTCTTCCTAGCCGCATTCCTCATCGCCCAAACCGACCAAAGGCGCCAACGTTTCGCTGAAGGCCTTGCAATTTCTTTGGCGCTCGTCGCTCTGCTGGCCCTGGCAAGCCGCCTGCTGCCCCACGTGCTGCACGCCGGCGACGCGTTTGGCACCGGTCCCCGGCTCGGCTACCCGCTCGGCTACTGGAACGCCAACGGCGCCATCTTTGGGATCGCCGTCGCTCTGCTGCTCTGGTTCAGCCGCCAGGCTGCGTGGAGCGCTCTGCGCTGGCTCGCCGCCGGGATGCTGCCGGCGGTCCTGCTCGCCCTTTACTTCACCTACTCGCGTGGTGGGCTGCTGGCGCTGGCGATCGCCGCCGGCTGCCTGATCGCCCTCTCCCGGGACCGCCTCTGGCTGCTGGCGACGCTGGCCTGCGGCGCGCTGGGAGCACTGCCGGCGGTGCTCGCGGTACAGGCGCGCCACAGCCTTGCGGATCACATCGACAACCAGGCGGCGGTCGATCAGGGCGTGACCGTGCTGCTGATTCTCGCAGCGGGAACCGCCCTCGCCCTGCTGCTCTTCGCCGCCCTGCGCTGGGCCGAGCGGCGCGAAGGGCGGCTAACCGGGCGGGCGGTCGATCTCTCGCGTAACCGACCGCTGCTGAAAGGCCTCGCCGTCGTCGCCGCGGTTGTCGCCATCGGCGTGGCGATCGCGGTCGGCGGTCGCGCCTGGGACCAGTTCTCCAGCTCCGACGTCCAGTTCCCAAACCAGCCCGAGCAGCACTTCTCCCAGCTCAACGGCGCCGGCCGCCATGACTTCTACCGCGTGGCAATCGATGCCTTTGAGGAAAAGCCGGTGCTTGGGGTCGGCGCCGGCACCTACGTATTCGCCTGGGAGCTCCACCGCTCGATTGCGCTGCCAGTCCACGATGCCCACTCGCTCTACCTGGAGGCGTTCGCCGAGCTCGGCCTCGTCGGCGGCCTGCTCGTCCTGGCACTTGTCGCCACGCTGCTCTGGACCGGTTTCAGCGCCTGGCGCGCCGCCCGCCACCGCCAGCGCGAGCTCTACGCAGCGCTCTTCGCGGCCATGCTCGCCTTCGCCGTCGTCGCCGGGCTCGACTGGTTCTGGGAGATCGCCGGGCTCGGCGCGGTCTTCTTCCTTGCCGCCGGGGTGCTGGTGGCGGCCAGGTGCGCTCAACTGTCCGCCCCTCCCGACCCCAGACTCGTCGCCGCCGGTGAAGAGCGGCGCTTTGGGCTCGCGGTTGCCGGTCTGGCGGTCGCCTGGATTGCGGCGATCGCGCTGATCGGCCCGTTGCTCGTCGACCGCGAGATCGACGCAAGCCAGAACGCCGCCGCAAACGGAGACCTCACCAGCGCCACCAGCCACGCTAAGACGGCGCGCTCGATCGAGCCCTTCGCCGCCTCTCCATATGTGCAGCTCGGACTGATCGCCGAGAGTCAGGGGGAATACGGCGTCGCGGTCGAACTCCTCTCGCAAGCAATCGACCGCGAGGACCGCAACTGGCAGTACTACTACCTACGCTCTAAAGTCGAGGAAGAGGCGGGCGACCCGGCCGCGGCAAAAGCGGACCTGGAACAGGCGAGGCGCCTGAACCCACTCGAGAAGTGCCTCCTCGGGAAGCCGAGCTGCGGGTGAGCCGACGATGACGAGCAAGGCGCAGGAAACCCCAACGCGCAAGTCCCCCCCGGCGCAGCAGCCGGGGCAAGGGCCGCGTGGAGGCAGAACCGAAACGGCGACGCGGCTGGGGCTGACTGGCCCCGACGGGGCGCGGCGACGCGGCTCGCTACTGCGGCGGACGCTGGCCACCGGCGACTGGCTGACCATGGTGACGACGCTTTGCATCGTCACCGCAGCCAGTCCCGAAACCGACGTCGGCACGCTTTTTTGGGCGACGATGTTCAGCCCGGTCTGGATCCTGGTGCTGAAGCTGCACGGCCTCTACGACAACGACCACCGCCGTATCCGCCACAGCACCCTCGACGAGCTCTCCAGCCTGATCTCGGCAGCAGCGCTGGGCACGCTGGCGCTCGACGGGCTGCTGGCGCTGAGCCCGGTCGGGCCGCTGGCGCCGATCAGCGCGATCGCGGTCGGCCTCGGCGCCCTGGTCGGCGCCTTCGCCTCGCGCGCCGTGCTGCGCTTCTTCTGGCACCGCCTGGCAGGAGCCGCGACCGGGATCGTGGTGGGGCCGGCGGCGGCGATCACCGTGGTCGCGCGCCGGGTCGCCACTCACCCTGAGACCCGGCTGCACTTGGTCGGCTACCTAACGCCACGGGGGGAGGACGCGGCGCCGGGAATAGGTGGCCTGCCCCGTCTCGGTTCGATCGCCGACATCTCCCGGGTCGCCCGTGAGCACGAGGTGGAGCGGGTAATCGTGACCGAGCAGGAGATGAGCGAGGCGGCGGCGGAGCGGCTAATCGAGCAGTGCAAGGCGGCCGGCCTGGCGCTCACTTTTCTCCCTCAGCACTTTGGCTTGCTCGGACCCGGCATCGAGCTGAACCGGCTCGCCGAGCTGCCCGTGCTCGACTTCCGCTTCTCAGACCCACCACGCTCGACCGAAGCGCTGAAGCGGGTGATGGACGTGACGATCAGCGGATTCATGCTGGTGTTCTTCTCCCCGGTGCTGCTGATCAGCTCGTTACTGATTCTGCTCGACTCGGGGTGGCCAGTGCTCTTCCGCCAGCGCCGCGCCGGCAAGGACGGCAAGTCATTCACGGTTTTGAAGTTCCGCACGATGGTGCAGGGAGCCGAGGAGCAACTGGGCGAACTGGTCGACCTCGAAAAGCTCAAAGAGCCCGCCTTTAAGATCGCCGAAGACCCCCGCGTCACCCGCGCCGGCCGCATGCTGCGGCGTTTTAGCCTCGACGAGCTGCCGCAGTTCGTCAACGTCCTCCGTGGCGACATGTCACTGGTCGGCCCGCGACCAGAGGAGGAGGCGGTGGTCGCCCTCTACGACGAGCGCCAGCGGATCCGCCTCGCGGTCAAGCCGGGGATGACGGGACCGATGCAGGTCTACGGCCGTGCCGACCTGACCTTCGAGGAGCGGCTGGCGATGGAGCGCGACTACCTCGACAACATCTCCGTTGCCGGCGACCTGGCGATCCTGCTGCGCACCCCTGCCGCGATCGTGCGCGGCGAGGGCTCGCACTAGCGCATTCTCCGGCCCGGTCGTGGTGCTGGCTCCAGTATCAGAGCTAAGCCGGCACGCGGCTGCGCTCGAAGAGCCAGGCCGCCAGGTGCTCGCCGGCGATTCGGGTCCCGAACGTATTGAGGTTGAGGCGATTGAGGCAGCGAGCGGACTGCCCGTGCGGTTCGAGCAACGGGGCGAGGTCGAGAACCTCGACGCCGGCCTGTACGCATGCGGCGCGTAGGTCCGCGTGAAGCACCCGTTCGGTCTTGCGGTCGCCGTGGTAGTGCTGGAGCCGCGGGTAGACCGGAATCGCGGCGAGCGCCGCGTCCGGGAACACCGACCGAGCGGCAGCAAAGAACGGCGCGTAGGTCGTCGGGCCGGGGTACGGGAGGACGTTCGGCCGGAAGCGCTTGACGACAGGGTCCTTCAGCCGCTTGACCCTGAGCGCGTGGCGGCCGAGCATGCGCGCAGCGCGATTACGGTAGCGATCCCACTGCTCCGTGCTCGGGAACAGCCGCCGGGTGTAGTGCGCGGCGCCGGTCTGCAACAGCAGGGCGTCCGGCGGCCCGGTCAGGCGCAGGTAGTGGACGAGGTCGGCCTCGGTGCCCGGCAGCTGCCCGACACCCTCGACGGTGACCACCGACACCTCGAGCCCGACGCCGTGCTGAGCGACGAGCGTCTCCCCCGCCACCCGCGGCCACCCCGGTCCGTGGTGCGGGCCGTGCCAGCCCTCCATCTCCCGCCACGCGCAGTCGGCGAACAACGCGAGCCGCAGTACCGGCAACCCGTCCGGCGTCACCCCGCGCCAGCAGCGCGTAGGGTCCTCGATCGGCGGCAGCTTGAACCGCGTCAACACGCGGACCAGCTTAGTGGCCTAACTTAGCCGCGCGAGACCCGTGCCCAGGGCATCTCCTCGGGGGGAGCGGCCGTGCCGTCGGGCGGGTCGAAGATCGCGCCGAGGATGCCGTCCATCACGTACCCGGCCTCGATCGCCTCGTCGGGCACGCGGGTGACGAGCTGGTCTCCGGTCACCGGGTGGATCGTGCTGTAGAGGATGCTGCAGCCCGGCATGAGCTGGGGCAGCAGGTAGCCGAGGGCCTCTCCCTCCTCGTCGGCGAGCCGGCGCTCGCGGAAGTTGCGCGCGAGATGTCGCAGGCGGGAGGCAGCGCCGCGAGCGCGTACGCCCGCCTCACGATCCGCTAGGAGGGGTTCGACGAGCCAGCCCCCCACCTTGCGGGGGTCGCGGCTGGCGCGCCCGGGCGTGACAAGCTCGCTTGCCAGGCGACCGTCGGGCCGCAGCCGCAGCGCCACCGTGCCCGGCATGGCATAGCGGTTGAGCGAGCCGAGCAGCAAGCCTCCCTCCTCCTCCCCTCCGAGCGCACCGGCACGATAACGGTGTCTCCATGTCCGATCATCGACCTGCCGACGCAGACCGACGACCGCCCAGGGGCCCGTACGCAGGACGTCGCCAGCACGAGGACGGATCGGGCAGGGCTCTATCCAGCCGAGCGCGTCGATCTGCTCGGACTCATCGAGGAGCGGATCGTCGGGACCTGCCACGAGGATCTCCTGGCCGGTGCCCGTCACGTGCCGTAGCTCTAGGCGCTCGAGCATGGGCAGCCGTTTCTGCTCGATGTATCCAAGGTCGTATTCGCCTTCGGTTAGATCGCCCTGCTCGTCGCTCGTCGCGAACCGGTCGTTGGCGTGGATCAGACGTTTCGTGTCTGGTGCGGGGAATCGATGGACAGATCCAATGACGTGCTCGAACGCGTAACCGCGGGGCGACTCACGACCCGCGGTCACCATCCTCAGCCCGGTCTTGGGGTCGACGTGGCGACACAGCAGCAGCGATTGGGGTGGGGTCCATGGTTCCGATTTCCTCCACCGGCGCATCGCACCGGGCCTGAGCTCCGGCAATTGCGGGGGCTGGTGCAGGATCATCTTGCGAGCTGCCATCTCGGGTCCCTCCTGTTTCGGCAGGTTGACGTCAAGCGACACAGCCTCCGCTGGGTCCCGATCCGGGCGTCTTCGCCACGGCGTACTCGATCCGGAGGCGGGTGCCAGCCGCCACTGCATACGGCCGTGCGCCTGCAATCCGACTGCGATGTCGGCAAGCGGCGAGTCCTCCAACCCCAAGCGCAGCTCCGGGATGCGGCCCCAGGTCAACCGCTCAAAAGCCACAGCTGCAGGCATAGCCGACAGCCGCTCCACATCACCGAGTTGAGCGAAGGCGTGGCGACGGTGCCCGGGCCAATCGGCCAGAACGGTGCCGAGCACACCCTCATTGGCGATAAACGTATGGAGAAGTTGCTCAGCAAAGGACGGGCTCTCCAATACGGCGGAGGCGGAGCGGGATAGGAGAAGGACCCAGCGTCCACGCGCCTGATGGATTGCGCTTTGCAACCAGACCAAAGGCGATTCGGACCCGCCGGCAACCACTTTCACTCCAGCGGCCAGATCGCTTCGGGCCAGCAACTCGAAATCTCGCCAGGTTTGCGCGCTCAGCTGGGAAAGATCGCTCGGCGCCCACGCGCAATCGTCATCGTCAAGCAACACGATTGAGAGCGCCGGGGCCCAATGTGCCTTGATCGCCTCGCGGTCGCTGTAGAGACATGGATGGCGTCCTTCGATCACAGCATTGAAGAGATCGGGGCCGTAGTCGACCGCGTTGGCGCGGCTGAACCCCTGCTTTCGATAGAGAAAGGTAGGCCCGTCGGCGGGCAACCCGTGGACCCCTCGTTCAGCTAGCTGGAGGACCAGATCCCAGTCCTCATGGCCGTGGACGATCTCCTCGGGGTAACTGACTCCGGTCCCCTCGAACAGCCTCCGGTCAAAGAGCGCCGGCGCCGGACAGTAGTTCTGCCCCATCAACAGCCATAGGTTGTAGGCGGGGGACTCGGCGTAGTCGCACCGATTGCCCGTGTATTGGATATGTGGGTATATGAAGCCGACGTCCTCTGGGGCCTGCTCCAGCTGCGCCTGCATTCGCTCCAACGCGTCGGGCAGCAACTCGTCGTCGGCATCGATCGGCAGCACGTAGCTCGTACCGAGCTCAGCCAGCGCCCGGTTGCGCGCGGCGCTGGGTCCAAGATTGGCTGGTTGTCGCAGTACGGAGACATCCGGGTCTTGCTCGAGACGAGCGAGCGCCTCGACAGTCTCGACGTCGTCAGACCCGTCGTCGACCACGACGATGCGGTCGGGAGCCAGAGTCTGCGCCCTGATTGAGTCGATGCAGGCCTCAAGAAATAGCCCATGCCGAAAGCAAGGGACGATCACACCGACCGTGGGGTCGGGTGGTGGGTCGCGAGACAGCCGCAGGTGGGACCTGGAAAGGTCCACTTCGCCGCGCTGGAGTGCCGTCGCCGAGCGGCTGCCAAGCAGGCGCTCGTACAGACCGTCGTGACGCCGACCCATTTCGTCCAAGGAGAAATCCGACAGCATGCGCCGACGTGAGCGTTCACCCATAACCCGGCGTCGCTCGCCATTGTCGAGCAAGGAGACGATTGCATTGGCGTAGCCATCGACGTCGTCGCGTGGCTCCACCAGCACTCCGCTGTCGTCGTCCATGAACTCAACATTTCCCGGCAGTGCGGGCGCGACGACGGGTACACCCATGGCCAATGACTCATAGATCACATACGGAACACCCTCGTAGACGCTCGTCATCAGCATCAGGTCAGCGCTCCGATACCACCGGGCCATTTCTTGGGATGGCGGATGCCAATTAACGACATCCGTGACACCGAGCTGCTCGGCGCGCTCACGCACGACGTCTCCCAGGTGGCCATCCCCGACCATCTCCAGTACGAACTCACCACCGCGTTCCCGAACGCGGGCGGCCACATCCAGCGCCAGCATCGGGTCCTTTTGATCAACGAGGCGACCAGGCCAGAGGACCCTGCTCACGCCGCCTCGGTCGGGTCCAAGCGGCTCGACGCGCGCCGGATCGAACTCGTGCTTGCCATCTACCCCCGAATAGATGACCTCGATCTTGCTGGGCGCGATCTCATAACTCGCGACAGTCCCCTTGAGGTGTCGGCTGGTCACCGAGAAGGCGTCGACTATGTTCCCGTAGCGTCGCGTCACATAGCGGACATAGCCCGCCTGGTTCGGCTCCTCGGCATGCAACTGGACAACAACCGCCGGCGGATCCGCAATACAGGCGATGTCCGGCAAAAGGTCGAACGCCAGCCTGGAGTTCATGATGTGCACGACCTGCACGCCGCGACTTTCGATGAAGCCCAAGATGAATTCCGGGAAGGCACTCCCCGGCATCAGGTCTGGCAGCTCCCAAACCTCCTCGGCGTAAGGCTCGAGATGGTGCAACCACCGATTGGCCGACGGCTGGGTGGTTATCAGCGACGGCGCCCATCTATCGCGACTTAGGTTCTTGAACCAATCAATCGTGCCCTTGTCGGAGCCACCGAGATCAACCCAGGGGGCGATGTAGAGGATTGGAATCCGGCCCTCGCTCACGCCGGGCAATATACGGCGGCGGGGGTGAGGTGGAATGAACGATGCGCTGCCGCCGAAGGATTACCGGCCGACTGCGTCGAGATCGCTGCAAAGTTCGAATTCAGCGCAGCAGCCGCCGCAAACGGGCTCTCAGGCGGCCAGGTCGGGGGTCCAGGCGGACGCGCGCTGCTGCGAGCTCCTGCGTGCTCGCCAGCTCCGCCTCGAGCTCCGTCACCCGCTGCTCGAGTCGGCTCACGAATGAGGCAGCGCCCGAGTCCGCACGCCCGATCAGGCCGCGGGCGAGCTGGGCGTTGCGGCGGCGGAGCTGGACGTTGGCCTGCTCCAAGCTCTTCATGTAGCGGTTGTAAACCGGGGCGAGCACGAGCTGCGTCCGCGCCCTGTGGGTGGCCCGCACGATGTCGGGGTCGAATCCGGCGGCGATGATGAAGTGGTTGGCGAACTCGGGCTCCCCGTAGTCCATGTGCACCAAACGGGCGTCGAGCTCGTCCGCTCCGACGGCGAGCACGACCGAGCCCTCCGCCAGGTGCTGGAATAGCAACACCGCGTCATCGAACCCTTCCAGGACGGTGTGGACCTCCTCCCAGCCAAAATCGGTGAGATGGAACTCGTTGTCCTCCTCAAAAGCTTTGCTGTTCGGGATCGAGGCGAGTATCCGCACGCCGGCTTTGGCATGACGTTGCAGTTCCCGCAGGGCTGCCTCCGCGTCGGGCAGATGCTCCAGGCCCTCGAAGCAGACGATCGCGTCGAAGCGCTCGGCGAGGTTCTCTGCACGGAGGAACTCCACTGCGTCTCGTGCCTCGAACGTCGCCTTGGTCTCGCGCCCGACAGTCGCAGTCGCGAGATCGACCGTCGCAACGTCGATGTCGACTCCGTGGACGACCCCGGCGCGCTCCGCCAGGATCGCCGCACCATAACCGGAGCCGCAGCACAGATCGACCACCCGCAGTCCGGCAGTCAGCTCGGCAGCGATCTCGTACCGGTGGCGGTGCTCGCAGGCGATCAACGTGTGCTCGGTGATCTCCTCGAGACTTAGTCGCTCCTTTACGTCCATTCGATCCTTCCCTCCCTCAGGTGGGTGCCAAGCTCCCCTTTCAGCCGCTCCGCTTTCGGCATCCCGATCTGCCGGAACATCGACTCGGGGCGGATGCGATACCGAAACAGCCGTTCGGGAATGATGATGCCCTCGTACCCGTTTTCGCCGAGGTCGCGATAGAGGCTCCAGTCCTCATAGCTCGTGAGGTCGTGACTGTAGGCGAAACCCAAGTCGAAGACGTGGCGCCGAATTACCGCGGTAGCGACCCCCGCAACGTTCATGTCCCGGACGAGCTCGCTCATATTCCCCAGGGGCTGGTAGCCCTGGTCTGACGGCTCGAGCTCGGTGCCGTCCTGGTCGACGTAGCGCGTCCAGGAGCTGACGTAGGCCAGGTCGGGCTGGGACTCGAGCAGCGTCACACCGCGCTCGATGTAGGTTGGCTCGAGCATGTCGTCGGGGTCCAGCGGAACGATGTACCGGCCGCGCGACTGGGAGATTCCGAAGTTGCGCGCAGCGCCAAGCCCAGCATTCATCTGCGTAAGCACGGCGAGCGGGTAGCGGGCGGCGAGCTCGCCCAGGACCCAGTCGGCGTCGTAGAACGACCCGTCGTTGACGATGATCACCTCGAGCTGGGGATAGGTTTGCGCGAAGATCGACTCGACCGTCTCCTCAACGTGCTCGTGAAGACGGTAGTAAGGGATCACCACCGACACGAGCGGGTCTCGCGCCGGTTCCACTGCCGCCAGCCGGCGGGTATCCGCGCGAGGGCGCGAGGGCGCGCTGGGCAGATCCCACCGCGCCGGCTCGCGCAGAAGCGAGTCGTAAGCCTCGAGAATCTCCGACTCATCGGTGAGCTCGGCGAACGTCATCGCAGGTAGCTCCTCCAGCCGAGGTCGCTCAACCGCATCGCGATCCATTATCAGTCGCTCGATCAGCTCGGCGAGGTGATCCGCCCCCACCTCGGTACGCCAGCCGTTGACGTCAGGACGAACCATCTCGGTGAGGCCCCCGGTCGGCGTGGCGATCAGTGGCCGGTTGAGGCGCAGAGTCTCAAGCCCCACATACGGCCATGCCTCCCACAGAGATGGAAGGACAACGGCGTCGTGGGCGCGGATCACCCGAGCGAGCTCCGAACGCGGTACTGCATCGAGGAATTCGATCCGCGGATCGCCGGAGGCGACCAGTTCGAGCTGTGCTCGCATCGAGGTTCCCAGTGGCGCGGTGTCGGTGTCACCGCCGAGCAGCGTCAGGTGGAGGTCGTTGCTCTCGATCGAGGAGACAGCGCGGAGCAGGTTCTGGACCCCCTTTCGCCGCTCGAATCGTCCGAGGTACAGCAAACGAAGCGGCGCCGCAGTCTCGGGTGGCTGCTCGATGCGACTCGCATCGTCACGAGCCGGGAACGGGTTGCGGATCAACTTTGGGGAGGCCAGCGCCGACCCGTAGAAGCGCTTGTAGAACTCGAACGTATCGCCCCCGGGCCACAGGATCGCGTCGGCATTCCGCAGCGCGATCCGCTCGAGCTCGTAGGTCACCCGCCCTTCGAAGCCGGGGTCGACGTAGCCGTCGAGCACCGCGCAGACCTCGGCGGTCGTGTGGAGGCGCACGCCGACTCTGGTTGCCCGCAGCATTGGGTCCCCCGCCCGTCTCGCTTGAGCGGTGATCGCACCCTCGCCGAGGTAGTCGGAGAACTCCACGAGGCTGGGTCCGCGACGTCCGTAATGGCGGCGGAGCGTCTCGAGCACCCGCGCGCTGTAGAGGTGGAGTGGCGAGAAATAGCTGCCGATCTCGTCGGGCTCCGGCTCCGGAACGAACGCCATATGGACTCCTGGCGGCGGCAGGCGCGGATCGGCGGCCGCCGTCATCGCGTGGAACGACTCCTCGTGCTTGCTCGAGGTGAATATCGTCACCTCACCGACGCTGGCGAGCAGGCGCGAGCACGAAACGATGTACTCGCCGATTCCACCACCGTCGAACGGGTAGACCTCGCGCGAGACAAGCGCGAAGCGATGGGTGCGCGCGTCAGCCATGGACTACGACCGGCTGTCGGGCGCCTTCGTCGCCGTACGGCGCGCCCCGTGCATGGCCGCTCGCAGCGGCGCGGTGATCCTCCAACTGAGCGAACCGGTCACGGTGTCGGACAAGGCCCGGTAACGCTCGCGTTCCTCCTCAACCGCGGTCAGCTCCTCGGCGAGCGTGCGCTGCGCCCGGACCTCTGCCGGAGAGGTCGGTTCGCCGCGCTCGGCGGCGACCACCAGGTCGCGCACCCGCGGGTATAGATGCCCTGCCGCGTAGTAGCGGTCCTCGATGACCGGCACTGCCGGAAAGTAGGCGGTCCGCGTCGCGTCGACGATCACGAGGCCGAGGCCGCCCGCAAGTTCATGACGATGGTCTGGCTCTCGGCGCATGTATCCCGGCACGAAGTCGAGATTCACGTGCGCGACCTTCGGATAAGCGACATACCGAACTGTGTCGAGGCCGGACCGGACCTGCTCGTTGGTGACGCCATGGATGAGGATGACCGTGTTGGCGACGGCGGGCGACGAAAGCAGATCGTCGAGGTCGCGCCTGATGCCCTCCGCGGAATGGTCCCCGTCGACGAGCACGAAGTCGACCTTGTGCCCCTGCTCGGCAAACCGCTCCAGCGCCTCGGGAAGAAGCTGGTGCGAATCGCCCGTGTGCAGGGTGACATTTGGCATCTCCTCGACCGGCATCTGGGGCGGGACCAGGTCGATGGAATGCACCTCCTCGGAGTGCGCGGCGATACGACGCAGGCCGCCGCCATCGGCCGACCCGATCTCAATCGCAAGCCGCGGCTTGAGCTGGGCGAGCACACCCTCGATCGCCGCCCGCTCGCCCAAGGTCATCTGCCAAACAGAATCGCTGAAGATCTCCATGTCGCCTCGCCCGCTTCGCCTATCGGGGCCGCGAGGCCCCGGCACTTGGTTCGACCGCAGGTTGCACGCCAGCCATGTTCAGACCGCGGAGCCACTCCCAGCTCGCCGCCACGCCGTCACGCAGCTCCGTTGTCGGCGCCCATCCGGTGAGCGCCCTGATCCGCGAGCAGTCGAGCTCGACCAGCGGCACGTCAACCTCGCGAGCTTCCCGGGTCTCCACGACGAACGGCTGATCGACGACATCCTCGACCACATCGAGGACCTCTCGGAGTGAGGAGGCACAACCGGTGCCGACGTTGTAGGCGCCGTGCGCAGCGGGATTCAGGGCAACGAAGACCGTCGCCTCGGCCGCGTCGGCCGCGTAGACGAAGTCGCGGCGCACCGAGCCGTCGCCGAACAGGACGATCGGCTCGCCGGCCATGATCGCCCGAGCCCAGGCCGCCACGACTCCTTGGCTGCGCTGCGCAAGCTGCCCTGGGCCGTAGAGGTTCGAGTACCGCAGCACGACCAGATCGAGCGAGTGCCGGTCGGCGAAGAACTGCGCGTAGCGCTCCAGGGCAACCGCATTGAGACCGTGGACCGAGATCGGCTCCAGTGGCGCATCCTCCGGCGTCGGAAAGGTCGTCGGACACCCGTAGACGGTGCCGCCCGAGGAGGCAAGGGCCACTCGCCGCCCCCCCGCGCGGCGGACCTGCTCGAGCAGAGCGACCGCGGGCGCCACCGAGCCGACGAGCGAAGCAGCGGGATCGCGGTCCGAAGCGCCCGGCGTGCTCGAGCCCGCCGTGTAGAAGATGACGTCCGCCGCGTCAATCTCCTTCGCTAGCGGCGTCGAAAGCTCGACCGCTCCCTCCACGAGCCGAACGCCTTTGTCGGCCGCCGCTGCATGGAGCAGCGGGTTGAACGAGCGGCTGAAGACGGTGGTCGGGTGCCCCGCGGCGGCAAGCCGCAGAGCGACGTGAGAGCCGAGCAGCCCTCCGCCTACGACGAGACTCGGCTGGGGTGGCCTTGGGCGCCTAGATGCCGCGGTCCCCTGCCGCATACGCTGAGCTGGATCCGACAAGGCAGCCATTATTGCAGTCGGACGAGCGCTCAAACTGCCTATGACCGTCATCATTAATAGTGAATCTTGAGGTAATCATCGTTAGCCACGGCGCCGAAGAGTTCCTGCGCCGCTGCTTACGCTCGCTACTCAAGCACTCCGCCGCCGGCGAAACGCGGATTACTGTCGTCGACAGCGGAAGCCCCGATTCGACTCCGCGCATGGTCGAGCGAGAGTTTCCCGGTGTGAGATTGATCCGCCAGCAGAACATCGGCTTCTCTGCTGCGAACAACCTCGCCCTACGCGAGAGCACAGCCGATGCGGTCCTGCTGCTCAACCCAGACACGGAGATATATGCGGAAACTTTGGATGCAGCACTGAAGCGCCTTTGGAGCGACGAGGGAATCGGCATGGTCGGGGTTAAGCTCGTCACCGAAAACGGTGAGCTGGATCATGCGTGCAAGCGCTCCTTTCCAACCCCGCTTTCCGCACTCGCTCATTTCAGCGGGATCGGTCGCGGCGAGGATGCCTCAGCTGCCCTCAGTCAGTACCGCGCCACGAATCTGGGCGATGACGAGCCGGGCGAGGTCGACGCCGTCAATGGCGCCTTCATGCTCTGCCGCATGGAAGCCGTGCGTAATGTGGGCCTGCTTGACGAGGGCTACTGGCTCTATATGGAGGACCTCGACTGGTGCCACCGCTTCTGGGATGCCGGCTGGAAGGTTTTCTATGAGCCTGCCGGCACCGCCTTACACGTCAAGGGAGGCTCCAGCGCCGGCCGCCGCGCCTTCCGCCAAGAGGTCGCCTTTCACCGTGGCATGGCACGCTTTTACCGTCGCTTCGACGCCCCCAAGCACAACCCGCTGGTCAACACCGTCATATACGCCGGCATCGGGGCCAAACTTGCCGCCAGTCTGGCAATCATGACGTTGAGGGGCGGCATGAGCCGGGCGACTGGCGAGCGACCCGATCGCATGCGCGACGGGACGAAGAATTGATGCTTTCCTAATTACTACTGCCGATTTTCCCGAGTTAGCGTAGTTAGTATGTCGCCCCCATGTCTGACCCCGCCCTCCCCGATGGCCTATCAATCCTGATGCCGGTCTACAACGAGCAGTCGCGCGTCGAGCAGGCTCTTCGCGAGACTCTCGCGATCGAGCTTCCATGTCCGTTTGAGGTCGTAGTCGTCGACGACGGCTCGACCGACGGGACGACCGACCTGCTGCGCACGGGCGACTGGCCGGACAACGTGCGCCTTCACTATCACCCGAAGAACCTCGGCAAGGGCGCGGCTGTGCGCACCGCCCTCGCCGACGCTCGCCTCCGGTTCTCGGCCATCTTCGATGCCGATCTGGAGTACGACCCCCAGGACCTCGCGGCCGTCGTCGATCCGCTGCTTCGAGATGATCGGATTCGCGTCGTCTACGGCATCCGCACGTTCGACGCCTACCACAGTCACTCGTTCTTGTTCGTGATGGGAAACAAGGGCGTGACGCTCGCCACCAACATTTTGTTCAACGTCTATATCCACGATCTGATGACGTGCCATAAGGCGCTGTACACCGAACTCTTCCGCTCGCTGCCATTACGCGCGCGCGGTTTCACGATTGAGCCGGAGATCACGGCGCGCCTGCTCCGGCGAGGCGAGAAGGTGTACGAGGTGCCGGCGCACTACAACGCGCGCGGCTCGGATGAGGGTAAGAAGCTGACCGCAGCCGACGGGGTTCGGGTGCTGATGACGCTCCTGCGCTGCCGGCTGACGGCGGCGTGAGTAACTTTTCGGCGCCGACGATGCTGCGCGGGTTGTCGCCCGCGCAATGGGCTCTGGCCGCACTGCTCGCCGCGGGGGTATCACTGCGGATCGTCGCGCTGGCCTCCTACTGGCCAGTCGTGACGAATCTCGCCGACTCAACCGCTTATGCGGCGTACGCGCAACAGGACATCGTCGGCAACCCCCAACATCCAGCCGGATATTCGACCTTCCTCGCGGCGCTTGGGATCGTCACCCATCAGGTCGCAGTCGTAACTGTGCTCCAGCACGCGCTGGGAGTTGCCACGGCGCTATTGCTGTACGTAGCGGTCCGTCGTCTCACGTGCTCGCCCTGGCCGGGGTTGATTCCGGCCGGCGTAGTACTGCTGAACTCCGACCAGATCTTCCTCGAGCAGAACATCGCGTCCGAGCCACTCTTCGGACTACTTCTTGCCGCCGCGCTGTACTGCGCGGTCCGGGCAATCGATACGCCCGACCCCTGGTGGTGCTGGCCAGCCGCCAGCGGAGCGCTCACGGCGGTCGCGGCGGTCGTGCGGACCGAAGGTGTCTTTCTCGTTCCTGTGCTGTTCCTGGCACTGCTCCTCGCGCACCCGCGTCCGTGGCGCGGGCGACTGGCGGCACCTGGCGCAGCGCTCGCGAGCGCCGTCGCGATCCTGTTCTCCTACGCGGTCGTAAACGATGTGGCGAACGGGCGGTTCGAGGTCGGTCCGTCGGTCGGTTGGCACCTGTACGGTCGCGTGGCGCCGTTCGCAGACTGCAACCAGTTCACTCCCCCGAAGGGCACCGAAGCACTCTGCGACCCGAATCCGCCAGGCGGACGGGCAGGCAACGACTGGTACATCTTCCAACCGGAATCGCCGGCGGTACGAATGTTCGGGCATATCGGCGAGCAGGACGGGACGCTGAAGGCGTTCGCGATCAGGGCGATCGAGCACCAGCCGCTCACCTTCGCACGCGCCGTCTTCAGCGACATCAAGACTTACTTCGTTCCGGACACGCGTCACGACCCGCCGCCATATGCTGAGCCGGGACTGAGCGACGAGCTCGACTGGGCTCGGGTCGTGGACCCCGTCACTCTCGGTCAGATCAGAAGCGACATGGAGTCCTTCTTCGACCCTTTCACCGTGCATGAGTCTCCGGGGGGTACCCGATTCCTCATGGACTACGAGCACCCGTTTCGCTTCGGAGCAACGCTGCTCACGCTCTGCTCGCTGCTGACCACCCTCGGACTGCTGATCGGAGATCGACGCCTGCGCATCGGGGTGCTGCTGTTCGGCGTCGGCGCGCTGGCGATCCTCGTCCTGTCGACGCTCGGCACGTGGTATGTGGGCCGCCACACCGTTCCGATTGCCGGCCCGATCGCGGCGGGCGCCTCGATCGCCCTGCTTTCACTGTGGCGGCTGGAGCGAGGGCGCCGCCATGCGCTACCTTCAACGCGGAGCCAGCGCACGGCTAGCTAGCCGAATTCTTTCGCTTGTGGGGGCCATCCTCGGAGAAGTCGCGGCGTACGAGATCGGCTGCCACGAACGCTCCCGCAGGACCTCGTCCTCCGCCGGCGGCTTGGGCAAGCCCTTCAAGCCCTACTCGCGCATGATCGAGTGGACGAGCTTGTGGTTGGCGATTACGCCGTGGCCAAGCCGCAGCTCCGCTGCCACCCTGACGTAGCCATAGGTCCTGAACGACTCGGTGTGGATTTTCGCCACCGACGGCCCGAGCCCTGCTCTCCTCAGCTCGCGCTGGTTCGGCGGCCGCTTGCGCGCCAGTAGTTGTAGCTGCTGCGGTTGATGCCGACCACGCAACACGCCTCTCGCTCGCTGAATTCCCGCCCAGTCAGGCTCTCGATCACCGCGTAGAGCCTTTGGGCGGATCCTCTCCTGTTCGTCGAAGATCGCAGCCGCCTTGCGGACCAACTCGAGTTCGTGCTTGAGCTCGCGGACCCGTTTCCTTGCGGCGGCCAACTCGGTGTTCTGAGTGCCGGTGGCGCCGGGCTTCTCACCATGGTCTATGCGGTCCTAGTCAAGCCAGAGGTAGAGGGCAGCGACGCCGTAGTCGGCGCTGAGCTCTGAGACGGGACTTCCCGACTCGCCAGTGCGACGATTCGCGCGGAACTCCGTAAGGTACGCCTAGACTGGCCCGGGCCGTCACGTCTGATTCACTATCAATGCCACATCTGCCCGCCAATGTTCCATTCGCCCCAAGAGGAACCGTTGTAATACCACTGGCGCAAGTGTCCTTCACTACCCTGGAAGTAGACCGACCAGTGGCCATTTTCGTACGAGGCAGCCGGGGTCGTGCCTGCCATCATTTGGCCACCGAGACGCCAGTTGGACCAGGACGCGCCGTTGTAGTACCAGTACCACAGAGCGCCGTCGGAGCCTCGGTAGAAGATGTACCAGACAGCTCCTACATGGACGGCCGCGGGATCGGCACCGGGAGCCATCTGGCCTCCGATATTCCATTCGCCCCAAGAGGAACCGTTGTAATACCAATCACGTAGGCTTCCTTCGCTGCCTTGGAAGTAGATCCACCAGTGGCCGGCTTCCCCAGCGATAACGGGAGATGCCCCATTCACAGTAGTGAACTGCTGATCACCGCCGTAGCTAGTACCCGCCGCACTCGTCGCGACTATTCGATAGTGATAGATAGTTGACGGTTCCAGATTGCCGAGCGTAGCGTTAACACCAACCGCACCCGTTCCATGGCCGACGTCTTTGTCTGGAGCAGGTATGGAGCTGCCGTACGCGAGCGTCTTTCCATACTCAAAGTGGTAGTGCGTTTCTACTGAATTTGGATTAACATCCGCGCTGATCGTGGCCTGGCTGCTGCTTACGTTGGAGGCTTGGTTCGTCGTGACAAACGGCGCTCCACCGATTCGATAGCCGACGCTGACGCCCATCGCGCTAGTGGCTTCCGTAATCTCGGTGTAGCGACCGGTCTCGCCATTGAAGAGACCGCTTCCCACGGGGCATTCGTGTCCATTTGAACTACCACCACTATAGATACCGAGAGCCGTATTTCCGGTAAAGACCGGGCCTCCGCTATCCCCTTCAATCCCACAGTCTTCGCTGAACTCGGTCATGTGGTAAATAAGACCGGCGCCCGTTTCGCCCGTTACATTGAGCGCTGATACGGCGCCGCACGTAGTGCCGCTGTGATTTCCCGAGTGGCACACGTACTCTCCGAGATAGCTGTAGCTTTCATATTGTATGGAACGTTCTTGGTCTTCCCAGAAGTGGGCCACCTCAGACGGCCATGGACTAGTGTCCCAAAAAGAACCAGTTGCATTGATCTGAGCCCAATCGCCACCTGGAAAGGTGTATCCGGCTACCGTGCCAATCGCTTTTTCAGATTGCGTAGTAGGTCGCGACACCCAATTTTTCACACTAATTGCGCAATGGCCAGCAGTTAGAATGAAGCGATTTCCGTATTCGTTGCCAGTCGCTTTGAAGCCGGCCGTACACAACCCGGAGTAATTGAAGCCTTCTTTGGAGTAGTCGGGTTCTATGGATACCCCGCCGCGAAGAGGTCTATCGCATACCCGGGCCCCTGAATATATCCCGCACGCCCGAAGACGGGTCGACAGATCTGGAGCTGACACGCTGCGGAATTCGATATTGACGCCCTGTTCGCGCAATACCCTATCGAGGGTGTTCTGCGCGGCGGGACTAAGTGTCGCGGCGCGGCGTACTACCAGGGAGTTGGTTCTGGGGTCGAGCAGAGTGTTGATTTGCCCTGCCTTGAGAAGAGAACCAAGGCTGCGATTGGCGGAGTCCTGCGCCTTTTCGAGATCATTCCAGCTTGAGCTGGCCTGCGCGAAACGGTAGTGCCCCGTCAAAGCAGCATCAGCGAGTACTGTGTTGACTGCGTTCTTATCGGAGGTCCGAAGTGCCGGGATAACATATTCAGCGGCCTGGTTGTCAAACCATACGCCCGCATAGTCGTCATGTAACGCAGCTTTCAGTTGGCCAACGATCGCGACGGCCTTTCGTTGGAGCGTAAGGCGTTCCTCTGCCGTACTGGGTGATACGGAAAAGTCTTGGGCGTATTCTTGGACTTCGGTCGGAAGGACCGAGGCGCGCGTGGGCGCAGGGACGAATAGAGAGATGCAATACAGAAGTCCGAAGAGGGCGAAGAGGAAGGCGAGAAAGGTGATGGGCGATGCGAGCAGGCGTCCAAACCGGGCGCTTTTGACGTTCAAGTGCACGATATCCCCTTCCGGCGGCCCGGCTCGAAGCGACAATCGCCTGTCTTGTTCCGCCAAAATGGTCGGTTTATGAACTTTACGTAAGGCAAGCAGGATGTCGGGGGCGGTGCATCTGCGATTTGGGTGATTTGCGCGGCTTAGATCTAACGGGGTGTTAGGGCCGACAAGGTGGGCGCACCGTAGACTGTCCACATGCGATTCAAGTGGGCATTGGTCGCCACTTCGCTTCTCTTGGCGGTGATGTGGCCTCCGCTGGGGAGCAGCGCTAACCAAGACGTATCTACCTGTCTTCGATTGGCCTCGGCCTCGGACGGCTGCCCACCAGGGCTACTCGAAGTCGACTTCAGTGCAGGTGTCTCACCACGGCGGCTGCCAAGACACGAATTGGCGCCGGTCGCCCTGGCGGTCCGCGGGGCGGTCGAAACCGAAAGCGGGGGACATCCTTCGGCTATACGCAAAGCGTCGGTTGTCGTCGCCGAAGGCATGAAGATCGACACGGAAGGGCTGGTTGCGTGCTCGCGAAGGCGGCTCCTGCGACTGGACGCAACCGGAGCGGAGAGGGCTTGCGGAAAGGCGATCGTCGGTCATGGGACTGCCCATGTTGGCTTTGCCTCGTCCGAAAGCGTCGTCAGAGCGCCGTTCACGCTCTTCAACGGCGGCACCTCAGGTGGCGTGACGAGGCTGTTCGTGCAGAGCGTGGTCGACCTCCCCGACCCGACCACACTGGTCGGAGTCGCGAAGGTCGTGAGCCGGCACGGAGGCCTCGAGGCCGACCTGTGGCTTCCTCCGATCCTCGAAGGCGACGGATCGGTGCTGGACTTCAGGCTCCAGATCGGGAGACGCTTCATGGGCCGCGGGGGGCAGCGCAGCTACCTCACGGCGAGCTGCGAGCGACGAGTGCTCAGGGCGCAGTTTCCCCAGCTCGTCTTCCGCAACGAAGCACACGTCCCGGGCGTGCCAAGCCAGACGGTGCTGGGTGGCGTCGCGGCTATTCCCTGCTGAGCTCGGGCGCCCGGGCGCCCAGATACACACTCCTTAGTATTGCCCGCCTCGGCATCGGTCGAGGGCATCCAGGGCAAGGGCGGTTTCGAGGTCGTGGGCGCATGCGTAAAGGTCGGCTCCAAGGCGCACCTCGATCGCCCGCAGCCGATAGGAGACGGTCTGGCGAACGATTCCGAGGGCCAACGCGGCGGCCTCCAGGTTTCGGTTGCGGCTGAAGTACGCGCGCAGTGTTTCTCGAGATTTCCTGCCGCCATCCCGCTCTTCTTCGAGCGGGACCAGGTAGCGCTGGCGCAGGGAGGTCGCTCGAACGCGGTCGTGAAGCAGCGAGGCCTCAATGGGGACTTCGCCGTAGCGGACGATGCGATCCTCGCGGCGCAGGCCCACCCGCAGCCCGGCGGCCGCCTGGTGGTGGGAGAGCCGCCACCCCGAGAGGCCATGGTGCGGCTCGCCAAGAGCAAGGCAGCCCTCGGTCGGCATGCGCTCGGCCGCAGACAGCTGCAGCTTCGTCGACTCCATTTTGCTCCTGCCCGCGAACCAAGCCCACACCGAGTGCTCACCCCGACGTACCTGCAAGAGCCGGCGATCGGAGGCTTTGGCAAGACGGCGGACGGTGTCAACGGCGCTTTCGCCTGTCGCAATCAGGCCGATGTGCCACGAGTCGAAGTCGAAGTCGGACGCGAATTCGCCGGCGTCGACGGGATGACCGGCGAGGAGCTCCTCGATGAGCTTCGCGCGGCGCGATTCTCGAGACGGCATCCCGTTCTCGGCCTCAAGAGAATACGCGTTACCGATCTCGTCAATGAGGTCCTCGAGCAGCCTGGCGAGCATCCGGCGCAGGCGCGCAGCCTGGCCCGTCTCGGCTTCCTGGTCAACGAACTCGCCAAGCGCGAGGAACCCGGCCAGATAGCGCCGCACGACTGTGCTGAAGCTGATTCCGTTGCGCGCTGCTAGACGGGCCTGCGAGTACAGGGAGAGCGGGACCGCCGGCGCTCTTCCCCCGACTATCGCCTCGATGGCGAAGTCAACTGTCTCCGAAACCGCGACCCGAAGGCCCGCGGCGTATTCCGGATCGGGCATCGCGGTCGGATCGTCGATCGCATAGACCCGGGTGAGCGTCGCCCGCTTGATCTCTCCACGGCGGGCAAGGAGGCGCTCGCCAAGCTCGGACCCTCCCTGCGACGGCAACTCCCCGTCTGAGTACATCTGAAGCAGCCTATAGAAAATTAACGCTTCTGATTCCTCTGCTCCCCCAGTTCGCGTTGCCGAAGCCGATTCCGGGCCCGGAGCATACGCCGGTCATCACGGCCTGCCGCTCAGAACAGCACAACTCAGCGACCCTCGGAATCCACGGCACTCGTAGCCCAGGGAACGACCGCCCTCGAGGCCGCGTCTTTGGGCCGTCACGTAGTCGTCGCCCGGTCCCTCGGAACACGCAGCGCTTCCGCCGTGGTGCTCACGCCCGCCAACTACGACAACGCGGCCGGCGACCCCTTCGGGGATCCCAAAGTGACCGAAGACGCAGCTCAGCTGTGGGACGAGCTTCTAGGGCACGATAAAACGGACCTCACCACACTGCGGCGTTTAGTGGAAAGCCACAACAGCCTCGAAGTCGCCTCGCAGGCGTTAGCGGCCACCGGGGCATAGACGCGCCGGAAACGACAAGACCCGCCGAAGCGGGTCGAGTCTGGTGACGCGGGGAACCACCCCCGCGAGCGACTGATATCCGTGTCCTAGGCTACCACGGCTTCGCACCATTCTCGATCCGCTTCGATGGGTCATATGCGGAGGGCGCCGGACTCGAACCGGATCCGACGGTCAATCGGACGTGGCGGATATCAATCGCCCGAAGCACACCTGTCTCCTTCAACCCTCCTACCCGCGAAGCTAGCACTGATTTTCCTGGCAAAAACAAGGATTAGCCAATTGACACACACTTTTTTTCAGTTCTGTTTGAGAACTGTGTGAAAGCGTTCTACCTCTTAAACAGCAGTGCCTCTGCAACCCCGGCGAGGCGCGGCGCGCTCTTGTCGCGCTCGCTGAGCAGCGGCTCCTCGACCCGCCACTCGACTCCCACATCGGGGTCATCCCAGGCGATGCCCGCCTCGGTCGCCGGGTCATACACGCTGGAGAGCAGATAGGTGACGTCGGCCTCCTCGCTGAGCACGGCGAAGCCGTGGCCGAAGCCGACCGGGATGAAGAGCTGGTGGTGAGACTCGTCGTCGAGCTCGTGGCCCTCCCACTGCCCAAAGGTGGGTGAGTCGCGGCGGAGGTCCACGGCGACGTCGAAGATCTTGCCGCGCGGGCAGCGGACCAGCTTCGCCTGGCCAGGCTCGGTCTGGAAGTGGATGCCGCGCAGCGTCCCACGCGCCGAGCGCGAGTGGTTGTGCTGGACAAACTCGACCTCGATACCCAGCTCCGCCCAACCGTCCTTACGGTAGGTCTCGACCATGAAGCCACGGGTGTCGCCGTGGACCTCGGGCTCGAGCAGGACGAGGCCATCGAGCTTCGTCTCCAAGCGGCGGGGCATCAGCCGAGCGCTTTGCCGTACTGCTTTTCGTAGTACTCGCGATACTCGCCGGAGCGGATCGGCCCCCACCACTCCTCGTTGTCGCGGTACCAGTTCACAGTGCGCTCGAGACCCTCGGCGAAGTGCACCTGCGCCTCCCAGCCGAGCTCATCCTGGAGCTTCTGCGAGGAGAGCGAGTAACGACGGTCGTGACCGGGGCGGTCGCTGACGTACTCGATCTGCGACTCCGCGGCGCCGGTCAGCTCGATCACCCGCTTGACCACTTCGATGTTCTCGCACTCGTCGGGGCCGCCGACGTTGTAGGCCTCGCCTGGGCGGCCATTCATCAGCACCGCGTGGATACCGCGGCAGAAGTCCTCGACGTAGAGCCAGTTGCGCACCTGCCGCCCGTCCCCGTAGACCGGTAGCGAGTCGCCGTGGATCGCGTTCAGCACCATCAGCGGAATCAGCTTCTCGGGGTACTGGCGCGGGCCATAGTTGTTCGAGCCACGCACGATCGAGGCGTCGGTGCCGTAGGTGTGCACGTGAGCGGAGACGAGCAGGTCCCCCGCGGCCTTGGTCGCCGAGTAAGGCGAAGAGGGATCGAGCGGCGAGGTCTCGGTGAACGAGCCGGAATCGATCGAGCCGTAGACCTCGTCGGTCGAGACCTGCAGGTAGCGCTCGATCCTAAGTTCGCGGGCGGCATCGAGCAGAGTGCCGGTGCCGATCACGTGGGTGCGGGCGAAAGCGTCCTGGTCGTCGATCGAACGATCGACGTGCGACTCGGCGGCGAAGTTGACGACTGCATCGCAGCCCTCCATCGCCTCACGCACGACGGCTGGATCCTCGATCGCGCCTACCACCAGCTCGGTGCCGTCGGGCAGGTTCTGGCGGCGCCCAGCGTAGGTGAGCTTGTCGAGCACGCGCACCTCGTGCTCGTCACCGATCAAGCGGACATAGGTGGAGCCGATGAAGCCGGCCGCGCCGGTGACGAGAACCTTCATGCCGCCGCCTCGGTCTCGGCGCGACGCTGAGACAGGTAGGCGGCGAGCCCGTCCTGCCAGGAGGGCAGCTCGATCGCGTGCTCGCGCTGACTTGTCAGCGCCGAGTAGGCGGGGCGAGGGGCCGGGCGGCCGAGCATCTCGGTGGTCGCCGACATCACTTTGCACTCCACGTTGGCCTGCTCGAAGATCTCACGCGCGAACTCATACCAGGAGCAACTGCCGGCGGCGGCCATATGGTGGATGCCGAACTCGACCCCCTCGATCAGGCGGACGATGCCATAGGCGAGGTGCCAGGTGTAGGTGGGCGAACCGACCTGGTCGCGGACGACGAGAACCTCGCCGTGATCGGCGGCAAGACGCAGCATCGTCTCGACGAAGTTGGAGCCGCCGGTGCCGAAGAGCCAGGCGGAGCGGACGATGAAGTGACGCTTGTTGGCAGCGCGGGTCGCCTCCTCCCCGGCCAGCTTGCTGCGGCCGTAGGCGGAGAGCGGCGCGGTCTGGTCGGTTTCGACGTACGGCGCGCCCTTACTGCCGTCGAAGACGTAGTCGCTGCCGACATAGACAACCGAGGCGCCCACCGCTGCGGCCGCGGCGGCGACGTTGCCTGCGGCCTCGCCGTTGATCCGGGTCGCCTCCCCCTCGGACTCCTCAGCGCCATCGACGTCGGTCCAGGCAGCGCAGTTGATGACGACGTCGGGGCGCTCGCCCTCGATCTTGGCGTTGACCGCGGTCCCCGCGGCGATGTCGAGCTCGGCATGGCCGAAACCGACCACCTGGTGGCCGGCATTGCCGGCGGCAAGCATCACATCGCGGCCCAGCATCCCGGCAGCGCCGGTGACCAGTAGCTTCACAGCGCCCTCACGATCTGTGTATCTCGATCTTCACGAGTCGAACAGGCTAGTCGCTCGCCCCCGATTCACGCGACGAAGGACCAAAGGGCAAAGAGGCCCGTGAAGATCGACATGCCGGTGGCGAACAGCGCGACCACCGTCGTCGTCGCTTCCCGCCGCTCGCACACAATCGCCAGCCAGAGGAAGATCGGAAAGAGGACGACGATGAACCGCGAGGACGACAAGAGGGGGTTTTCAGTCGGCTGGGAAACGAGTATCGGCACGAGCGAGACGAGAACCCACGTTCCGTAGGCCACCGGGAGCCTCCGCAGCGCACCGATGCCGCCGGCGACCGCGAGGGCGACGAAGCCGACCTGGGCAACGTTCAGATGGTCGTAGGTCACTTCTTTGTATGGACCCGACACCATCCGACCGAGGCTCCGCCCGGCCTCACGCAGGCCCGTCCAGATCCCCGTCAGCGGATCGACCGTGTGGCGACCGAACAGCGCCTGGGCGTGCTCCCACGCAAAGGCGTCACCCAGCGCGAAGTGCAGATAGGCGCTGAAGGCGACGATTCCCAGAGGCGCAAGCAACAACCACGCTGCTTCGGGCCGTATGCGATACCGAGGCCAGAACCCCCGACCCGGGACCAGCTCGCGGTCGGTCCGCGGCCCGTAGAGATAGAGCAGTGCAACCGGGATGACGAGCAGTAACCCGGGAGCGCGGGTAGCCGACGCCAGCGCCAGGATCACCCCAGCAATCGCCCAGTGCCCCGTGCGCGCGGCGAGGAACGCTCCGACCGCCAGCAGCAGGAACATCGACTCGCTGTAGGGGATCCCAAAGAAGAGCGCGGTCGGGAAGAACGCGAGCAGAAGTAGAGCTGGACGGGCGTAGCGCTCACCGATTTCGATCACGGTGAGGCGATGGAGCAAAACCAGCGCAGCGAAGAAGCAGCTCAGCGAGACGAGGTAGGCCATGATCAACACGAGGCCCGGACTTGCGCCGAAGCCGCTCAGGATATGAACCACCCCTGGGTAAAGCGGGAAGAATGCAGCCTGCTCTCCCCCCAGCGGGAGCCCCGGGTGACTTTGGACATAGCCGTCGAAGGCGATCCCCAGGTAGTGCTGGGCGTCCCATTTCGCAAGCGGCGAGAGAACGAGTTCGAGAAATCCCTTCGCTGGCCAGGCGCCGAAGGGATGGGAGAGAACCCGAGATTCCACCGGTTCGTTGGGAGCGATAGGAGCGATCGCGACCCAGATAGCGACCCCGAAGACCGCCAGTCGACTGGGCCAGAATGCACTCCACGCCACCCGAGCGCTCGCCCTCCACGCCGGGGCGTCCGCCCCGGAGCCGGCTAGACGATCTTGATCTCGCACTTGTCGCCGACCAGCATCCGCAGCGTCTTCGGCATGCCGTCGCTGCGGGTCAGCTTCACTTCGCGGCCCAGCAGGCTGGCCTCCATGCGGGTACCAAGGTCTTCGACAACGGAGCCGGCGAGGACGATCGAGTGCTCGATTTCGGAGCGGCAGATGCGCACCTCCTCGCCGATCGAGGTATAGGGACCGACGTAGGCGCCCTCGATCCGCGCGCCGGCGCCGATCACGGCCGGGCCGCGGACCACGGAGCCGCTCACTTTTGCGCCGGCCTCGACCACGACCCGACCCTCGACCCTCGAGTCCTCGTCGATCTCGCCGTCGAGGCGTGTCTCGAGCTCCTCGAGGACAAGGCGGTTGGCCTCAAGCATGTCGGCGAGCTGGCCGGTGTCCTTCCACCAGCCGCTGACCACCTCGGAGCGGACCTTCTGACCACCCTCGATCAGGCCCTGGATCGCCTCCGTTATCTCCAGCTCACCGCGCCAGGAAGGCTCCAGCGCGCGGGCGGCCGCGAAGATCGCCGGCTGGAAGAGGTAGACGCCGACCAGGGCGAGGTTAGAAGGCGGGTCCTTCGGCTTCTCGACCAGGCGGACAACGCGCTCGCCGTCGAGCTCGGCGACGCCGTAGGAGCTGGGATCGGAGACGGGCGTCAAGAGGATCAGCGCGTCGGGTTCGGACTCGCGGAAGGTGGCGACGAGACCGCGCAGGCCATCGGCGAGCAGGTTGTCGCCGAGGTACATGACAAAGGGCGAGCCGCCGATAAAGTCCTCGGCGGTAAGCACAGCATGGGCAAGGCCGGCGGGTTTGTCCTGGACGATGTAGGTGATCTCGGCGCCGAACTGGGAGCCATCGCCAGCCGCCTCGCGGATCTCCTCGCCCGTCTCCGGCGCGATGATGATCCCGATCTCTTTGACCCCGGCGTCGACCAGCGCCTCAATCCCATAAAAGAGCACGGGCTTGTTGGCGACGGGTACGAGCTGCTTCGCCGACGTATGGGTGATGGGCCGCAGGCGAGTGCCCGCCCCACCGGAGAGAATAAGTCCCTTTAGGGGCTCCATGGCGCGGCCCAACCCTACTGCGCTGCTCTCGCCACCGCGGCTGGGGACAATGGCTGCAAGCGTCGTGGCTACGATAGGCCGCGATGAGGGTCAGAACCCACACGAGCAGTCACGAGAACGAGCTGGAGGCCAAGCACCGCGCCGAGCTGGATCTCCAACGCGAAGAGTTCCACCGCGAGCTCAGCCGCCGCAACTTCCGCATCGGCGAACTCGAAGAGCAGGTCATCGAGGTCGCCCAGACCTATGAGACTTCTCTCAGCTGGCGGCTGACCCGGCCCGTGCGTTCGGCCAAGACCGCGCTGGCGAAGCTGCGCCGAGGCTGACCCATGCCGAGGGATATCCGCTTGCTCAAATCGATCCTGCCGCCGCGCCTTTTCGCCTTGCTGCGACAAGTCAGGAACTTGGCCCGCCGCCTGCGGCGGGAGCTTCACCTCAGCCGGCCGCGGGCCAAGCGCGAAGCCGCTCTGCAGGAAGTCGACGCGCTCGAGTCGCGACCAACGATCTCGCTGGCGATGCCGACCTACAAGTCCGATCTGGGCTACCTGGCCAAGGCGATCGAGTCGGTGCGCGCCCAGCACTATCCGGAGTGGGAGCTGTGCATCGTCGATGACGGCTCCGGGCAGCCGGGGCTGAACGCAGCGATCCAGCGTTACGCCAACGCCGACCCAAGGATCAAGTTCGAGCCGGCTGCCGAGAATCGCGGCATCTCTGCGGCCACCAACGCCGCCGTGAAGATGTGCGGCGGCGAGTTCGTCGGCTTCCTCGATCACGACGACACGCTTACGCCCGACGCTCTGCTGCGCGTGGCCCAGGCGCTTACCGCCGACCCCGAGCTCGACGTCGTCTACTCCGACTCCGACAAGCTGACCGCGCACGGCGTCCGCGCTGACCCGTTCCTCAAGCCCGACTGGTCGCCGGTCTACGCCCTCGGCGCGATGTACATCGGCCACCTGCTGGTGGTGCGGCGTGCACTCGCTGAGGCGGCCGGCGGTTTCGACCCCACCTTCGACACGATCCAGGACTTCGAGTTCTTCCTGCGCGTCTCCGAGCGCACTGATCGCATCCACCACATCCCCCAGACGCTCTACCACTGGCGGGCAATCCCCGGCAGCATCGCCGCCGGCACCGACCAGAAGGACGACGTCGCCGAGCTGCAAACGCGAGCGGTGAGCGAGCACCTCGAGCGGCTCGGCGTCGAAGCCAGGTCGATACCCCACCCGGCGATCCCGCACCGGGCGATCCTGGCGCCGCGCAACGGCGCGGCGCCCCGGCCCGGGGTCAGCGTCGTGATCGGCGCCGGGGGCGGCGAGGTCGGCTTGAAACGCTGCCTCACCTCACTGCTCGCGCTGACCTCCTACCCGAGCTTCGAGACGATCGTGGCGGGGCGCGGCGAGGAGGCGCCGGCGTGGCTTCCCGAGGGCATCACCTGGCTCACCGGCGAGCCCGGCGCCTTCCGCCGCGGACGCGCCAACAACCTGGGCGCTGCCGCGGCCAGCAGCGAGTACCTGCTCTTCCTCGACGAAGACGTCGAGCCGGTCGAGCCCGACTGGATCGAGCAGCTCATCCTCCACGCCTGCCTGCCTGGCGTGGGCGCCGTCGGCCCGCTGCTGGCCAAGCCCGACGGCCTGGTCGACCAGGCGGGCGTGGCGATCGGCCTGCGCGACCCGGCCAGCCCGATGCTGGCAGGCTTTCCGGCCGGCGGCGACGGCTACTACGGCTCCCTTCCCTGCGCCCGCGAGGTCTCCGCACTCGGCGCCGAGTGCCTGCTGGTGCGCAAAACCGACTTCGAAGTGGAGGGCGGTTTCAACGAGTTCTACAGCCGCCAGTACGAGGACTACGACCTCTGCCAGCGGCTCGCCAGGCGCGGCTTGACGTCCCTCTACGCACCGCGACCGCGGCTCGTCAACCACCGCACGCCCGCCGCCCGGCGCGCCGCCACTGACGCCGTCGACCGCGCCCTCTTCGTCGACTGCTGGTATGACGAGCTGATGCGCGGCGATCCGTACTTCAACCCGGGCTTCGCCCAGCAGCTGGCCGACTACGTGCCGGCAGCCTGGCGCGAACGGGTCTACCGGGCGACCGCGCCGCTGGGCAGACGATGAGACTCCTTGTTGTCTACTTCGGCCCGTTCGACGTCAACAGCGGCATCCAGGCCTACCACTTCGGCAACGAGCTGACTGACCTCGGCTGGGAGGTGACCGTCGCCGGGCGCGGCGACCCGGCCCGAGCCGCGGCGGTCGGCGAGCCGCGCTTCGAGTGCATCTCCCACGACGACCTCGAGCGCAAGCTCGGCGAGATGCGCCGCAACCCCAAGCAGACGATCGTCCTCGGCTGGACGCCGCGCGAGCCGGTGCGGCGGATGACGATGGAGGCGGTGCACCAGCTCGGCGTCCCCTACGTGATCCACCTCGAGGACAACGAGGAGTTGCTGATCGAATCAGCGACGGGACGCTCGCTGGCTGAACTACAGCGGCTGCCGCTGCGCCAGCAGGACAGCCTCGCGCCGCCCGATCTGATCCACCCCACCCACCACCGCGAGTTCCTCGACGGCGCCGCCGGGATTACGGTGATCACCGAGGCGCTCAACGAGTTCAATCGCGCCGGCCGGCCGCACGCGCTCGCCCGCCCCGGCATCGACCTCGAGCGCTTCCGCCCCGACCTCGAGCCGCACCCGCGGGAGCAGCTCGGGCTCAATCCTGAGGACTTCGTCCTCGTCTACCACGGCACGATCCACTACGCCAACCAGCACGAGATGCTGAGCCTCTACCTCGCGGTCAAGCTGCTGCAGCGGCGCGGACACGGGGTGCGCCTCGTCCGCCTCGGCCACTCCGAATTCGGTGGGCCTGACCCGCGCGCCTTCCGTGCCCTCGGCGACGGTGTGATCGAGCTCGGCCCGATCCCCTGGCGCGAGATCCCCGCCTACTTGGCGATGGCTGACGCCTACGTCCAGCCCGGACCGCCCGATGACTTCAACCGTTACCGCCTGCCCTCCAAGCTGCCGGAGTTCCTGGCGATGGGGCGGCCGGTTATCTTGCCGCACTGCAACATCGGCAACGACCTGAAGCACGGAGAGGACGCGCTCTTGCTGGAGCAGGGAAACGCAATGGAGATTGTCGTCCACATCGAGGGGCTACTCGCCGACCGCGAGCTGGCCGGCCGCCTCGGCGCCGGCGCGCGCCGCTTCGCCGCCGAGCGGCTGAGCTGGCAGGCGAACGCCGAAGGTCTGGGCTCGTTCCTGCGCGAGTGCTCGGCCAGCAGCCGGCCGGTGGGTTCCTCGGCGTGAGCGCGACGGCACAAGCTCAGCGTCTGCGCGCCGCCGCGGCACGCTCGCCGCTACTGCGCAAACTTGCCGGCAAGGCCGCGCTCTATGCCCCATCGGGAGCGACGCCCGGCGCCAATGCCTCCGCCTGGACGATCGCCGACGGCGCGCTGTGGCCGATCGCCGAGCGCTACGCCGGAAACTTTCCGCTACCACCGATCTCCTACGGCACCGTGCGCGATTTCGCCGACAGCGCCGACCACCTCACCGGCCTCGCCGGGGCAAGCTTCGACATGAAGGACCTGCAGCGCTGCTGGACGATCAAGGCGATCCTCGGCAACGTCGAGCGCGGCGCCCGCATCCTCGAGATCGGCGCCGGCGAGCCACTGGTGGCGGGGATGCTCTCGCGCCTCGGCTACGACGTGACCGTCGTCGACGACTACATGGGTGGCGGCAACGGCCCGCGCGAGTTCAAGCGCTTCCAGACCGCCTACCCCGACGTGCACTTCATCCGCGAGCTCTTCCCGCCGAGCGAGCCGCTCGGCAACGACTTCAGCGCGGTCTTCTCGATCTCGGTGCTGGAGCACGTGCCGCTTGATCAGGTTGCCAACGTGGTCGAAACCGGCCACCGGCTGGTGGCCGAGCGTGGCGGCTGCTCGATCCACGCCGTCGACCACGTCCTCGCCGGCTGGGGCGCCGAGGAGCACCGCGAGAAACTCGACGCGATCGCCGCCGCCCTCGGCCTCTCCGAGCAGGAGCTGGCGAGTCAGATCGAGGCGATGGAGGGCGACCCCGAGACCTATTTCGTCTCCGCTGAGGCGCACAACCGCTGGCGCGGCGACCTGCCCTACGACCAGTACACGATGCGCCGCATCGGCTCGGTCAATTTGTTCCGCTCAGGCGGCTAGCTGGGCGTCGCTTGAGCCGGGGCACCCGCCGGCTCATAGGTGCGAAGGATGAATCGGCCCAGCAGGGGCACTGCAAACGAGTACTTACCAAGGCGGTTCTTGTAGATCATCCCGCGCTCGGCCAGACTCGAGAGAATCTGGTTGGCATGGCTGGGAGAAAAAGCCTTCGCCAGCAGCCCTTTGGCCGTTTCCGTAAGTTCGAGGATCGTGAATTCCGCGTCCGGGTGCTCAAGGTGAGCGACCACCCAGAGCAGTTCCCGCTGTCGATCCGTGATCTTTGCCCACCGCCCAGCGAAGAAATCGGCGTCGAGCTTGTGCTGGATGGCGCCCACCGGAACAGCTTTCTGCTCTTCATCCGCGTGCTGGCGGATGAAGACGTCATAGACCTCGCGACAGATGAACTGAATGAAGTACGGATATCCGGACGACTCATGGACGATGATCTCGACTGACTCAGAGGAAAGCTGCACCGGAAACTCCGCCATCTGAATGGGCTTCAGGATTGCTTCCCGGCTCTCCCCAGGGCTCAGCTTGGTGAGCGTCATGACCCGGAACATTCGCTCCGAAAAGGTGCGGGCATCGACCAGCTTGGGAAAGAGAGTGGGAAGGCCCGCGAGAACCAACATGAACGGGATGCCCTTCCTTTGGATCGACTGGAAGACGTCGAGCAGAACTGAGAGGGGGAACTGATCCTTACCCGCGTGATCGGAAAGGTTTTGAGCCTCGTCATAGGCAAAGATGACCTTGTGCTCGCCCTGCTCTCTCAGATGCTCCCAGGCGAATTCCAGGGTCGTCTTGATCTTGTCTGCGATGAGACCGGGCGTCCTGGCGTAGACCTCAACTAAGACATCATGGGATAGCGGGATCTCTTCTGGCTCTTCGGATGCTGAAAACCCGACCGCTCTGCCCGCCTTGGCATTGGTCACCATGACGGACGAAGTGATCAGGGCCAGGTCCGCCAGCAACCGTTCCGCCAATGCCGCCTCGCTGATGCTGGCGGACTCCGAAAGGTCGGCGGAGGCCCATAACCACCCCGCTCCGAGCGCCCGAGGCTTGAACATTTCCAGCAGAACCGTCTTACCAACCCCCCGCAGACCGGTCAACACCAGATTCTCAAGGATCTCGTCCTGTTGCAGTAGCCGATCGAATTCGGCGTACTCGCCCTCGCGGCCGGCGAGATAGGGCGGCATGTGGCCGGCACCGGGCCTGTATGGATTTTTGAATTCCACGACATTCATAATGTATTAGCCCTTCTGCTAAATCAAGTTACAGGGCTAAATTTAGCAGCATGGCTAAATCCTTGTTAGCCAGCCTAACCGCTGAAGCTGGCCCGGGGGACGATTTCCGGATCGCCGCCGGTCCATTCGGCGAAGCGGTACCAGGCTGGCTTGGCTTCGCGACGTTCGTTCAGCAGACCGGCCGAATCGCAGAACTGACAGAGGCGGCCGGTGTCGGCCCAGGTGAACCACCAAACGCCGGCGATGCGCCAGGAGCGGCGGTTATCGGTGAGCATCGAGAAGGCCTGGTCGAGCTCGCGAGCCTGACCCCACATGCCGCGCTCCCAGCGAGTCTGGAAGCTATCCGAACCCCAGCCAAGCTCGGTGACGTAGATCGGCGTGGCGGCGTCTTGGTGGCGGCGCATGACGCGGCGCAGGTTGCGGATCTGCGGCTCCATCGCGTCGGCATCGGCGACATAGGGGTGCAGAGCCACCCCATCAAAGAAGCGCTTTACGTTGCGCGCACGGTAGACGCGGTTGAGGAAGTCGCCCGAGGCGATATTGGGGGGAATCTGCAATGGCCGACCGAAAAGGCCGCCGAGGATCACCTTGGCGCCATGATCGGCGCGGTGGATGGCACGACCCGCGACGCGTAGGACCTGAGCGAAGCGAGTGGGATCAGGGCTGGCGGAAAAGGTGACGATGTTCTCCTCGTTCCAGATCTCCCAGTCGCGGATCGGGTAGGCCGGCAGTTCGGGGTTTTCGCGCCAAAAAGTGCCGTAGGGGCCATAACGGCGCACCGCTTGCCGCAAAAACGAAGCCCAGGCGCGCTGCTGCCACTTTCTGTAGACCGGTTCGACCCGCTGCTGCCCGGCGACCCAGGACGGCGTCCCCCAGACGAAGGGGAAGACGCGCATCCCGTATTCCGCCGCGAGTTCCACCGAGCGATCGAAATCCGACCAGTCCGGCGCTGTGAAATAGGGGCTCTGTGCCTCGATACTGGGCCAGCCGAGGGGCAACCGCAGGCTCTTAACACCCGCCTCCTGCATCAGGCTGTAATCGGTTTTCCCAGCCGGCGTCTGCGGTGAGATGCCGACCGCAAAGCTGGCCGGCGCCGGAGGCGACGCGGCAGCGAGCGCCGGCAGACAGAGCAACGCCGTGACCGCGACGGCAAGCGATATCGACTTTCGGTTCAAAGCATCACCTGAAACTCTCCCCGGCGGCAAAGTAGCGCTTGAAGTCGGATCGACGCCTAGAGCTGCTCGGCGATCCGCGGCGCCTCACGGTTGAAGACCCAGACGCCGGCCACGCAAATGCCGACGTAGATCAGGGCGGCGGCGATCAGCGGCAGGGGGCCGCCCGCAGCCGTAATCAGACTTTCGGTTTTAGGATCGTTGATCAGCCAGAGGTGCGCCTGCTGGAAGAGCGGCGCAAGCGGGTTGGCCATGAGGGCGTGTTTGAGCGCTTCGTTCTGAATGATCTGCAACGGATAGATCACTGGCGTCGCGTAGTTGAGCGCAGTCGCGACTACGGTCCAGATGATCGCCACGTCACGGAAGCGGACGTTGAGCGCGGAGAGAAGCATCGATAGCGCGCAGACCAGCACCAGTAAAGGCACGAGAATCAGCGGGAACAGTAGCCACGTCCACAGCGGCGGTGCGCCGAAGGCCAGCATGAAAATCACCACGATGATCATGTTGAGACCCAAGGTGAAAAGGGCCGTCAGCACGACCGAGAGCGGGATGACGAGACGCGGAAACTGCGTCTTGCGCACGATTCCCTCCTGCCCTACCACCGAACCGACGGCGCCGCTGGTGCCTTCCAGAAAGAGGCCAAAGAGGACGATGTTGAAGAGCAGCAGCACTTCGTAGTGGGCTACTTCGCTGCCCAGTTTGAAGACCTGGGTGAAGACGAGCAGCAGCACGGCGAAAAGCAGCAGCGGGCGCATTAGTGACCAGACGTAGCCGAGCACGGTGCCAAAGAAGGTTTTCTTGAATTCGGTCACCGACATCAGCCAGAGCAGCTCGAAGAAGCGGTGCCAGCCACCGCCAACGGCGGACGGGCCCTTTACCTCGTACAGCTCGGCGCTCGCCGGCTCGGCGTTCACGATCCCACCACCGTCGCTTTGATCTCATGATCGAGCGCGACCACGCCGGCGCCATCTTTGCCGTAGACGACGAAATCGAGCACGTGAGGCGAGTGCAGGACCAGCTTGGCGAAATTGTGTTCGCGGTGGACCCAGCATTTGGCAACGTAGCGGCCGGGTGCCAGCCGGTTCTCGATCTCGCCGCCGAGGCGCACCTGCTGACCCGGCTCGAGGCGGTCCGGCACCTCACTCGATAGGCCGAGGCCGAAGCCGGTCACCTCAACCCCGTCGGCGTTGGTGAAGGCGAAGCCGAAGCTGGGACCGTCGACCGGGCGGTGGGCTTCGAGGAGCGCGCCGAAGCGCAGCTCGGAGCCCTTCTCGACGTTGGTGATTCGCTCGCCCTCGCCGTTCTCAAGCCAGACGTCGGACAGGGTTATGTCGGCAACGCCTCCCATGTCGGCCTCTCCCCCGCTTGGAGCCTGCTCGAAGTTGAGCCGCAGATAGCTGCGCGCGACCTCGTCGGCGTCGCCGATCGCCGTGATCCCACCGTCGTGCAGGAGCATCGCACGGTGGCAGTACTGCTCGACCGCCCCCATGTCGTGGGTGACGAAGACGACCGTGCGGTCGGAGTCGCGGATCTCGTAGAAGACGTCGGCGCACTTCTGCTGGAAGGAGGCGTCGCCGACGGCGAGCACCTCGTCAATCAGGAGGATCTCGGCGTCGGACTGGATCATTACCGAGAAGGCAAGGCGGACGAGCATTCCCGAGGAGTAGTTCTTCAGTTTGAGGTCGACGAACTCCTCCAGCTCGGCGAACTCGAGCACGGCGCCGAGGCGGCTACGCGCGTCGCGTCGCGTCAACCCCATCATCACCCCGTTCAGCTCGACGTTCTCACGCGCGGTCAGCTCGTTGTTGAAGCCGACGCCGAGCTCGATGAAGGGGGCGAGGCGGCCGGCCATCCGCACCCGGCCGGCGTCGGCGGCATAGATGCTGGCGAGGATCTTCAACAGGGTGCTCTTGCCCGAGCCGTTGCGGCCGACAATGCCGAAGAACTCCCCCCGCTCGACCTCGAAAGAGACGTCACGCAGCGCGTGCAACTCGCGGTAGTCGCCGCCAGAGAAGGTGGTCAGCCGCTCCTTCAGCGAATCGACCCGCTGGGTGGGGATGCGAAAGGTCTTCTCGACCCCGCTGACCTCGATCGCGGCTGGGGAAGGGGCAGGGGGCGTCAAGGGGGGCAGATAGGTTACCGGCGTGGGCGGGGCAATCCGACTTAAGAACCCGGCGTCGCTGCTGCTCGCGGTGACGATGGCGGTGGCGGGTGTCGTCATTGTCGTACTCGGCTCGAGGTTGACCTTCATCCTCGACGACTGGACCTACATCCTCTACCGGCGCGACTTCAGCGCCGACGCCTTCTTGATGCCGGCCAACGAGCACCTCGTCGGCGGCGCGGTTGTGATCTGGAAGCTCTTGCTGTCCGGCTTCGGCATGGGCTCACTGGTGCCCTTCCGCATCGTCTCGACGGCGATCTTCCTGCTCGGCGACTGGTTCCTCTTCGTCTTAATCAGGCGACGTTTGGGGGCCTGGCCAGCGCTAATCGCAACCGTCCCGGTCATCTTCCTCGGCGCCGCCTTCGAAGATCTCCTCTGGTTCTCCTCGATCACCTTTCTCGGCTCGCTCACCTGCGGACTCGGCATGCTGGTCGGCCTGGACCGGCGTGACCGGCTCGGCGACCGGTTTGCCTGCGCCTGGCTGGTCGGCACGATGCTCTTCTCCAGCCTTTGGGTCCCGTTCGCCGTGGGGGCCACCGTCGATATCGCCCTACGGCGCGTCGATCGAGACTGGCGCCGCCGCGCCTACGTCGTCCTCGTACCGGTCGTTCTGTATGCGATCTGGTGGCTCGGTTGGGGACACGACGCCGAAAGCTCGATCTCGCTCCACAACATCGCCGCCACGCCAATCTTCGTTCTCGACTCGTTCGGCGCCGCCCTCGCGGCCCTACTCGGCCTGGCCACCCCGGCGGAAGGGATGGGCTCCCCCGCCGGTCTCGACTGGGGGCGTCCGCTCGCCGTACTCCTCGGCGGCCTCGCCGTCTGGCGCGCCTACCGACTCGAGAGGATCCCACGCTCGTTCTGGGTCGTGCTCGCGGTCGGTCTCTCCTTCTGGATCCTGGGGGGGTTCGACGTCAAGCCCGGCCGCGTGCCATGGGCCAGCCGCTACCAGCTTCCCGGCGCGGCGTTCGTACTGCTCGTCGCTGCCGATCTGCTCCGAGGCCTGAAGCTTGATCGGCGACTTCTGGCGCCCGCGCTAGCCGTCGTACTCGCCGCGGTGGCCAGCAACAGCCTCTATCTGCACGAGGCGTACAGCAGCTACCGCGACAGCGCCGAAATCATCCGTGGCAACCTGACGGCGATGGAGATCGCCCGCGAAACGGTCGATCCAAACTTCTATCTCGAAGAAGAATTCGCCGATACCGGCTTCGACCACATCGACGCCGGCTCTTACTTCGCCGCCGTCGACGACTTCGGCTCTCCCGCATACACCGTCAAGGAACTGCAGGGCAGCTCAGAGCCCGCCCGCTTTGCCGCCGACAAGGTGCTGCTCAACGCGCTGCGGATCGCGGTCGAACCGATCCCGCGCTCGGCGGCTCCGAGCGGCGAGTGCTTCCCTGTCACCGATACCCGCGCGTTCGAGGTCCCGTCCGGAGGCCTCGTCATCAGAGCTGGCAAACAGCCCGTCGCCGACATCAAGATGAGGCGCTTCGCAAGCGAATTCCCGGTCGACTTCGAAACGAGCGTCGGCCCCAACGGGGCGGTGGCCCTCCCGATCCCGATCGATCTCTCGACCGTCCCCTGGAAGATGCAGCTCGAAGGCGGCCCGGCGACCGTCTGCGCCCTCGAGCACGGAGCCGGCTGAGCTTCAGCCCGCGGTAGCCATCCAGCGCTCGACGTTCTGCTCGTACATCTCCTGCAGGATCTCGTCGATGCCGTAGCGGGGCTGCCAGTCGGGATAGTCGGCGGCGAAGTCGGAGACGTCAGAGATCCACCAGCGGTGGTCGCCGATGCGGTTCTCGTCGCTCAGCTCCCACTGCAGCTCGCGGCCGCTGATCCGCTCGCAGACCTCGATCGCCTCCAGCATTGAGCAGTTGCTGCGGCGGCCGCCGCCCATGTTGTAGACGGCGCCCGCGCGCGGGGCGCGCTGGAAGGACTGGAAGCAGGCGACCAGGTCGGCGCTGTGGATGTTGTCGCGGACTTGCTTGCCGCCGTAGCCGAAGACGGTGTAGGGCGTGCCGGTGACCGTGCACTTCATCAGGTAGGCGAGGAATCCGTGCAGCTGGGCGCCAGCGTGCTGGGGACCGGTCAGGCAGCCGCCGCGGAAGCAGACGGTGGGCATGTCGAAATAGCGGCCGTACTCCTGCACGAGCAGGTCGGCAGCCGCCTTGGAGACACCGAAGAGCGAGTGGGTCGAGTGGTCGATCGACATCGAGGTGTCGATGCCCTTGTGGAAGGGATGGGACTCGGGCAGTTCAAGCCGCTTCTCGAGCTCTTCCAGCGGCAGAAAGTTGGGCGTGTCGCCGTAGACCTTGTTGGTCGAGCAGAAGATGAAGGGCACGTCGGGGGCGTGCTCGCGCGCCGCCTCCAACAGGTTGAGCGTGCCGAGCGCGTTGACGCCGAAGTCGGTCTGCGGCTCGCGCGCCGCCCAGTCGTGCGAGGGCTGTGCGGCGGTGTGGATCACGGCGTCGAGCTTGCCCCCGAGGTCGGCGAAGGCGCGGTTGACGCCCTCGGCGTCGCGGATGTCGAGGTCGAGCGAGCGGAACTCGGAGTAGCCCTCGCGCAGCTCCTCGGTCACGTGCGCAGTCGAGGCCTCCTCACCGAAGAAGCGGGCGCGCATGTCGTTCTCGATCCCAACGACATCCCAGCCGGCCTCGATGAAGCGGCGGACGGACTCGGAGCCGATTAGGCCGCCCGAGCCGGTGACTATTGCGGTCGGCATCGGCCGCAGCCTAGCGAAGCCACCCCTGCTATGAATGCGCCGGATGAGGGTGCTGATCACCGGCGGAGCCGGATTCGTGGGAGCCAACCTCTGCGTCTCGTTGGCAGCTCGCCACCCAGACTGGGAGGTCGTCGCGCTCGACAACCTGATGCGGCGCGGCTCGGAGCTGAACTTGGCCCGCCTGCGCGGCGCCGGGATCGAGTTCGTCCACGGCGACGTCCGCGAGCAGACCGACCTGGCCGCCGCCGGCCACTTCGACGCAATGGTCGAGGGCTCGGCCGAGCCCTCGGTTCTGGCCGGCTTCGCCGACACTTCCTACTCGGTGCAGACCAACCTCGTCGGCGCCTTCAACTGCCTCGAGCGCGCCCGCGAGGAGGACGCCTTCGTCGTCTTCCTCTCGACCAGCCGTGTCTACCCGGTCGCCCCGCAGCTCGAGCTGGTACTGGAGGAGGCCGAGACCCGCTTTGAGCTGGCCGCCGAGCAACCGGTCCCCGGCGCCAGCCCGCTGGGTATCTCCGAGGACTTCCCGCTGCCCGGCGCCCGCACCCTCTACGGCGCCACCAAGCTCTCGGCCGAGCTGCTAATCGAGGAGTACGCCGACGCCTTCAATCTGCGCGCGGTCGTCAACCGCTGCGGCGTGATCGCCGGCCCTTGGCAGATGGGCAAGGTCGACCAGGGCGTTTTCTCCTGGTGGCTGCTCAGCCACCACTTCGGCAAGCCGCTCTCCTACATCGGCTTCGGCGGCGCCGGCAAACAGGTCCGCGACCTGCTCCACATAGACGACCTGGTCGACCTGGTCGACGAGCAGCTCGGCGACCCCGAGGGCTGGAGCGGCTCCGTCGCCAACGTCGGCGGCGGCCGCGAGTGCAGCCTCTCGCTGCTGGAGACGACGGCACTCTGCCGCGAGCTGACCGGCAATGAGATCGAGATCGGCGCCGAGGCCGAGACGCGGCCTGGCGACGTGCCGATCTACCTCGCGGATTGCTCGCGGATCTTCGCCCGTACCGCGTGGCGGCCGCGGCGCAGCCCCCGCGACGTGCTCGCCGACCTGCTCGAGTGGACGATTGCCAACGAGGACGCGGTCGCCGAAGCCCTCGGCTTCGAGAAAGTGACCTGATGGAGTCCGCGACCACGCCCTTGAAGCTCTCGGTCGTAATCCCCGCCTACAACGAGGACGGCACCGTCGCCGAGACGCTCGGCGAGATCGTTTCCACCTTGGAGGCCGAGCAGATCGAGCACGAGGTGATCGTCGTCGACGATTCCAGCAGCGATAACACGGCATCCGTGGTCGAAGCCTTCGCCGCCGCGCACCCGCAGGTGCGCTGCCTGCCTTCGCCCTACGAAAACGGCTTCGGCTTCGCCGTCCGCGCCGGCCTCGAGGCCTTCGAGGGCGACGCTGTGGCGATCGTCATGGCCGACGGGTCCGACAGCCCACGCGACCTCGTCGCCTACCAGCGCCTGCTCGAAGAAGGCTACGAGTGCGCCTTCGGCTCGCGCTTCGTCCACGGCTCGAAAGTGATCGACTACCCGCGCTCGAAGCTGATCATGAACCGGATCGTCAACTGGGGCATCAGGGCCCTGTTCCGCCACGGCTACAACGACACCACCAACGCCTTCAAGGCCTACCGGCGCGAGGTGATCGAAAACGTCCAGCCCTTCCTCTCTCACCACTTCAACCTGACCGTCGAGCTGCCGCTGAAGGCGGTTGTACGCGGCTACAGCTACGGCATCGTGCCGATCTCCTGGGCCAATCGCAAAGCCGGCGTCTCGAAGCTGCGCCTCAACGAGATGGGCAGCCGCTACCTCTTCATCGTCCTCTACGTCTTCCTCGAGCACCACCTGAGCCGCGGCGACTACCGCCGCGCCGAGCTTTGATCGCCTTCTTGCGAACTCCGCGGGGCGCTTGGATCGCGCTCGGAATTGCGATGGCGATCTCCGCTGCCCTGATCCTCGCCACGGCCCACGGCGAGAGCTTCGGCATCGACGAGATGTTCTACCTCGGCCGCATGGTCCAGGACTCCGGCCAGGTCGTCCAGTTCCACTCGCTCAGCCTCGAATACCTGCTCGGCCCCTACAACGGCCACCTGCAGCTCGGCGGCAAGCTGATCTACGAAGCGACCTTCGCCCTCTTCGGCGCCAACTACACCGCCTTCGTCGCCGTCAACGTCGTCGCGCTCTGCGCCTCGGTCGGCCTCGCCTTCGAGCTCGCCCGTCGCTACGTCGGCTCGTTGGCAGCGCTTGGTCCCTGCATCCTGTTGCTTTTCCTCGGTTTCGCCCGCGAGGTCCTGCTCTGGCCCTTCGACGTCCATACGCTGGCTGCAATCGCCTTCGGCCTCGGCGCCCTCCTAGCTTTGGAACGGGATGACCGCCGCGGCGACGTTCTCGCCTGCGTCCTGATCACCCTCTCCGTCGTGACGATCGAGGTCGGCATCGCCCTTTTGGTCGGCATCACCGTTCTTGTCATGCTGCGACCCGACCGGCTGCGCCGGGCCTGGATCTTCGTCCTGCCAGCCGCCCTCTACGCCGCCTGGTGGATCTGGGCGCGCAAGTTCCACCAGGACGAGAGCGCGATCTCGATCGACAACGTCCACCTGATCCCGAAAACCGTCTTCTACTCCGCCGCAGGGGTACTCGGCGCGCTGACCGGCACGAACCCGGTCATCCCGGCCACCTACATCACCGCCGTGACCTGGTTCGGCAAAGCTCTGGCGGTCTTCGCGGCGGCGATGCTCGCTTATCGCCTTTACCTGCGCAAGATCCCCGCCGCCCTCTGGGCCTGGATCGCGGTGGTCCTCTTTTACTGGGTGACGATGGGCGCCGCAGCCAGGCCCGCGGAAGGCATGCGCTACGTCTTCTTCGGCGCAGTCGGCGTACTGCTGCTTGCCGCGGCGGCTGCCTCGGGCCGAATCGGCAAGTGGATGACGGCAGGCGTGCTCGTCATCGCCATGCTGGCGCTGCCGGCCAACATCGCCCAACTGAGCAGCGGCAACGCCGACGACACGCTCCACCACGACGCGAAGGTCAGCAGAGCCGAGTTCGCGATGCTCGAGCTCGCCGGCGACAGGGTCGACCCGGAATACGTCGCCTCGGCGGACCCGAACGTGAGCGCCGTGGGAGGCGGCCTCTTCATCGGCATTCCCGCCGGGGCCTACCTGAGCTCGGTGCAGCGCAACGGCTCGCCCGCCTTCGACCTGGCCGAACTACGCGCGCAACCCGATGAGCTGCGCAAGATCGCCGACATCACGCTCGCCGACGCATTCGGGCTCCAACCGCAAGCAATCCGACGACCCGCCGCGGCCGACAGCTGCCCGGTCTTCTCCCCGGCACCGGGCTCGGATGCCGCTTCATTCCCCCTGCGCCCCGGGCGAACCACGTTCGGGCCAGCGGGCCAGCGGGCCGTGACCGTCGGCCTGAGGCGCTTCGCCGAGACGCAGAGCGGCGTGCTCGAAGAACTGCCGCCGGGGACGTGGCGAAGCCTCGCAATCCCAAGGGACGCGGCTGCCGAGCCCTGGCGCGCCGTGGTCGACGCGCCGACGCGCGTCTGCTTCGTGCCTTAGAGGCCCTCCTAGGCCCGGGTGAAGATCAGCCCGCGGCGCCGGGCGTGGCCGTGAGTGGACAGACGTAGGTCGGGCCGTCCACCACGACGAACCAGCTGTCCGGAGCAGAGTCTGCCGGCAGCACCAGGCTCGCCCACTTGCCGGCCGGAAGCGTGCCAAACTTTACCCCCGGCCCACCGGTGCTGAAGCGGCCGAGGGAGACGTCGATTGGCTGCTCGGAGCGCGAGCCAAGTAGGGCGCCAGCTTGCGGCGGGGTGAAGAAGACCCCGTGCCCCGGCCGGCCATCGAACGAGCTCGGGCAGGCCGCCGGGTCGCGGGGCACCGGGGACGGGTGCAGATCGAGGCCGAGCGCTCCGATCAGGCTCGCGTCGGCTATCTCCCGCCGTTCCAGGCTCTGCTCCCGCAGTTCTTCGAGCGGCATGCCGAGGTGGCCGAAGCGGTCGGCGGCTTCAAGGTAGTCGCCGGCTTCCAGCGCCGTGAAGACGCTGCCGCCGAGATCGGTCACGCGTTCGTCCTTGCCGGGCGCGTAGCCGGCAGGGATCGGTCCCCGCACCAGGTCGAGCATCGCGTACTCGACCCGACTGGTCGTCGCGTCGTTCAGCTGCGGTCCACGCCCGTCGTAGAGCTTGGCGACGTTCGGCGGTATGGCGAAGGCGACGACGCCAAGGGCGGCAAACACAGCGACAGCCGGCAGGCGCGCCCCGGCAAGGGCGTCGGCGGCAACGAGGAAGACGAGCAAGGTGCCGACAAAGATGTAGCGCGAGGAATCGGCGGCACGACCGCCGAGCGCGATCAGGATCCAGTAGGAGACGACGACGGCGAGGAAGACCCAAAGCGTGCGTGGAACGCCGCCGCGGGAGATCCGCCAGACCAGGGCGACGACGGCGAGGGCGGCGATTGCCGAGCCCCAGCCGGTGATGCCGGTGGTCGGCTGGAAGACCCCCGGACCGGTCGGATTGAGCCCGAAGACCGAGCCCGCGATGGCGGCCACCGCGTTGGTCACGGTGAGTGGGATCAGCTTGATGTTCGTCAGCGCGATCGACGGCTGGTCGAAGTGCTGCGCCCAGAGCCACCAGCAGCCGTAGAGAACGACCGGGACGAGGAATATCCAGGCGCGCCGCAGCCGGTCGGGCCGGATCAACACAGAAATCGCGATGCCGACCGCGAAGGCGAGGCCGAGCTCGATCATCGCAATCGAGAGGATCAGGAGGACGCAGGCGAGAACGTCACCGCGGCGGTCGCCGCGCTGTAGTGCGAGGACGGCGCCGAGCCCAAGTGCGAGCGCGTAGATCGTGTGCAGGTCGAACGCCCAGAGGAACGACTCCCAGGCATAGCCGAGGAAGAGCAGCGAGAGGCAGGGGACGAGCGCGATAAGCGGCCCAACCCTGCGCCTGGCGAAAGCGTAGAAAAGGCCGACGCAGAGGATCACACCGGCGACGTCGAAGGCACGGAACACAGCGTAGTTAGCTCCGAAGACTTCGAAAATGCCTCGGTAGATCAGCTTGCCGAGCACCTGCAGATGCCCATTGCTCGGCGCGAAGAAGTATTCGACCCCATGCGAGGGCGCAATCGTCGCCCCGTGCACCAGGAACTGGGCGTAATAGAAAATATCGTCGTTGACGAAGGTGAGGCCGTCACCCGCGATCATCATCCAGGTCGCCGACGCGCACATCGCAGCGGCGAGCAGGATCAGGGCAAGCCGCTCGTCGCCGATCGCGCGGACCCGACTCTGCATCAGGAGCCTCGTTTGGGCAATTGCAGCTGGAATTGACCCGATTCCGCGACCGTTTCAAAGTCTTCGGAGATGTAGTGGGCCAGTGGCGTGTCGGGCGGTTCCTTGCCGCTGAGCCACATCCCAGCGACCTTTTCGTTGCGCAGGACGCAGGGTCGCGGAGAGGCGCGCAGCTGGGTAAGGATGCGGGCCTGTCCCTTGTCGTCGAGGGCGGCGATCCAGGCGCCGGGCGCAGACGGTTTCGGCGGCGTGATGCCGGACCACAGATAGAGGCTGTCGACGTTGGGGTAGCCGATGAAGGTCGAGCAGTTGCGTTCGATGAAGTCGACTACCTGGGCGTATTCATCGACCTGTTCGGGGGCGAGGTGCACGTCGCCGGCGCCGGCGAACGGCAGCGCCGGCCATTCGTCGTAGGTGATCGTGTCGCTCGCCGCCGGCAGGACGATCTGGCCGAGGGCAAGCATCCCGAGCAGGGCGGCGCTGGTGACGCCGACGATCGAGCCGAAGCGCCTCAGGTCAAGCTCGCCGCGGGCAGCGCTCCAAGCCCGCAGCGAGGTGAGGGAGTCGGCGAGGCAGAGCGCCCCGACCGGCGCGAACATCAGCGAGGCGACGCCAATTTGCGCACCGGGGACCGGGTAGGCGCCCAGCACTCCGGCGACCGCCACGGCCGGGAGCGCTACGCGCAGGAAACGCTTGAAGGGCGGCTCCAGCGGACCGGCGGGAGGAACGACCGCGACCCAGGAGAGGAGCAGCGGCAGGATGTCGGGGTTGGTGCTGGGGTTGAGCCCAAAGGGCGCCGCGTGGGAAATCGTCAGCCACATCGTCAGGCCGGCCAGAGCGCGCAGGAGAGCGGTCCAGAGCACAGGCTTGCCGGAGTGGACCGTGCGCAGCTTGACCGTGAGCACCGCCGCGGCGAGGGCCGCAACGCTCCAGTAGATGGCCTGATCCGGCGTCGGAAATGCCCCCTTGGCAACGTTGCGGACGTTGATCGCCTGGACGATCATGCCGTCGTAGAGATCGCTCGGGCCGCTGCCGAGCAGCATGATCGCGGCGAGGATCGCGGCGATCGCGGCGAGGCAGCCGGCAGCGGCGGCGAGGAGCCAGCGGCCGAGCTCGACTTGCCGTTCTCCGCGGCTCGGTAATAGCGGCCAGGCCGCGGCGACGATCGCGGCCGAGCCGAGCACCTCCATCGTGATGAAGGACCGCACCCAACCTTCGCGCAGGTCCGAGAACATGATCACGAAGGGCATCGCCAGGAAGGCCACAATCAACGGCCAGCGCAGCCAGGGGCGACGGCTCAGGGGCTCCCAGGTGAGCGCTGCTGCCAGCACGACCCCGGCGACCGCGTAGGCGCCGAAGTTGATCTTGGTCATCAACGCCGCCCCCAGCAGGGCACCGGCGATCGCTCCCCCCAGCGCCACCCGCCGGCCCGGTCCGCGCACGGCGGCAAGCACAAAGCCCGCCAGCAGAAGGACGAGCAGACCGTGTGGGTGCATCGGCTCCGGGAAGAGGGCGTAGAGAGCGGCGAAGGCGACGATCATCCCCGCTCCACCGAGCAATAGGCGGCCGGTGAGGCGCTGGCAGGCGAGCCCGATCAGGAGGCTCGTCAGCACCCAGCCGGCGATCACGAGCAGACGGCTGGTGTCGTTGTCGACGTGCAGCCCGAGCGAGAAGATGCCGCCGAAAAACTCGTAGAAGAACGGGCCGTAGGGGGAGAAGACGTCCTTGTACAGCGCATCGCCGTGGACGAATGCATTGAGCGAGACGAGCAGCGTCCCCTCGTCGTCGTAGTCGACAAAGGTGGTGAAAATCGCCATGTAGGCAGCAAGGACCGCGCCGAGCGCGATCGCCGTGTAGAGCGCGATCGCGCGCACCGCGGGGTCGTCCACAGTTTCCCGCCAGAGCGGCTTGCGGACGGCGGCTGGACTGCTCATCGCCGCTTGCCTTCAAAGCGCAACATCGGAACACGCCAGGCGGCCTCGGCGACGATCGAATGGTCCATCTTGGAGGCACCTGCGCGTCGCTCCTTGAAGACGATCGGGACCTCGACCACCTCAAAGCCGTGTTGGATCGCGCGATAGGTCATCTCGACCTGGAAGGCGTAGCCGCGCGAGCGGATGGAGCGGAGGTCGATCGCTTCGAGGACCTCGCGCCGGAAGCACTTGAATCCCCCGGTGAGATCGTTGACGCGCAGCCCGAGCACGAGCCGCGCGTAAGCGCTGCCGCCACGGCTGATTAGGCGGCGCGGCAAGCTCCAGTTGCCGACCCCGCCGCCCGGCACGTAGCGAGAACCGATCACCAGGTCTGCTTTCCCGCCCGCCTCGAGCAGACGCGGCAGGTAGGCGGGGTCGTGGGAGAAATCGGAATCCATCTCGAGCACCAAGCCAGCACCCCCCGCCAGAGCTCGGTCAAAGCCGGCTAGATAGGCCGGGCCAAGGCCTTCCTTGTGGGGACGGTGAAGGACCGCGACGCGCTCCTCACCCTGCGCCAGGCGGTCGGCGATCTCACCGGTCCCATCGGGAGAGTTGTCGTCGACGATCAGGACCCGCGCGGAGTCGGGGAGCTTGGCCAGCACCGCCTCGACGAAGGGCTCGATGTTGCCAGCCTCGTTGTAGGTGGGCAGGACGAGCCAGGCGGGACCCGGTACCTCAGTCTGCAGCATCGGCGGGATGCTATTTGCTGGCCGCCGAGGCGGGCCTACGGGCGGGCCCGGCCGCCGGTTATACCGACGAATGCTTGCCAGGCCGGCTTGGGACGGAAGCGGTTCGATTCGCGGAAAAAGCCGACCGAGTCGCAAAAGTTGCAGTAGTAGCGCGAGTCTTTCCAGGTGAACCAGTAGGCAGCCTTGAGGTTGAGGCGGTGACGGTTAGCCAGCATGTAGCGGTAGGCGCCGCGCAGTTCACGTGCTTGGCCCTGGATGCCCTGCTCGAAAGCGACGATGTTGGGGTCGTTCTGGGAGCCCCAGCCCATCTCGGTGATGTAGAGACCGGCGCCCGGGTCGTGGTTTTCGACCACGACCTGCCGCATCTGCTCGACCATCGCTTCGAGGTCTTCGACGTGAAAGGCATACGGGTGCAGAGCGACCGCGTCGAAGTAGTGCTTGATCCCGGGCACCTTGTAGAGCGCTGCGAGGAAGTCCGCGGCCGACATCCCCTGCTTACCCTTTTGGTCGGGTTCGCCGAAGAGTCCGGAAAGAAGGATCTTCGCCCGCGGGTCAACCGGCTTGATCGCTCCGTAGCTGAGCTTCAGCAGGCGCGCGTAACGGGTCGGCGAGACCGGGTAGACGAAGTAGAAGAAGTTGGCCTCGTTCCAGATCTGCCAGACGTGGAACGGCTTCGGTCGAGGCACGACGATCCCGTCCGGGTTGGCCGCAGCCGGGGTGTGCTCGGTCCAGAATTCACCGCCGGGGCCGTATCGCTTCACCGCCGCCTTGACGAAGGCGGTCCAGCCTTGTCTGGCGCGGGCGTTATCGATCGGCAGCGTGGTCCCCTTGTGCGACACCCAGCGAGGCACCCCCGCGAGGAAAGGCAGCACTTCCAGGCCCTGGTTGGCGATCGTCGAGACTTCGCGGTCGGTGCCTTCCCAGATGTAGCCGCCGCGCTTGGTCGGCTGCACGCTTTCCCAGCCGATCGGCAGGCGCACGCTGCCGATCCTCGCCGCGTGCATGTATTCGGCGTCTTCTTCGGAGAGCGATGCCTGGGGCACGATGCCGAAGAAGCTGCGCGGCGCCGCCTGGGCGGCCTCTGGAGACGAGAGCAGGACTGTTGCCACAACGGAGGCGACAACAAGAACTGCAAAGACAGTGACCAAAGACGCTTTTCTCATCCTCACGCTCATCTCCTCGGGGGAACCCTGCTCGGCCATCGAAGTCGCGGCGGAACCCTAAGGCTTACGATCGGCGGCCAATGCGCGGGGTGCTTGCCAACCGGAAGGTCTGGATCTGGGCTGCCATCTGGCTCGCGACTCGTTTCCTCATCCTCAGCCATGTCGGCTTCTGGAACGACTCGACCGGCGTCCAGGCCGAAGACGTCTCGATTTTCGGCGTCTGGTCCGAACAGCTCGGAGTGCATCACGCCCTACCGAACGAAGAAGCCTGGCAGTACCCACCGGGGGCGGCGCTGCTGATGGTCCTGCCGCGCGTGGGCGGCGGCGACTTCCTCGACCACTTCGTGGCGACGATGCTCGTCTTCGATCTGATCGGCCTGGTGCTGCTGGCAACGCTCGGGCGCCGTGAAGGAAGCGACGCCGGCGTCTGGGTATGGCTGCTGGCAATGCCGATGCTGCGCGCCCTGCCGGTGTTGAGGTTCGACCTCGTGCCCGCCGTTCTGGCGATCGGCGCACTCGTCGTCATCCACCGTCGTCCCGCCTGGTTCGGAGCGCTGGCGGGGCTCGGAGCGATGATCAAGGCCTGGCCGATCGCGCTCCTTTTTGGTGAGTGGGACCGGCGACGGCTCCTGCGCGCCGCAGCCGGGGCGGCCGCCGCGATCGCGCTCGTCTTCGCGGTCTCGGCGATCGCCTTCGACGGCGATCAGCTGAATTTCCTCAAAGAACAGAACGGCCGCGGCCTGCAGGTCGAAGCGGTCGCCAGCCTACCCTGGCATCTCGACCAGTACGTCACCGGCACCGAACCGCACACCGCCCTGCGCTACCGAGCCTGGGAGATCGAAAGCGGTACCGCGGACACGGTTGCCGACTTACTCAAGTGGCTCTCGCTAGCCGCACTGGTCGCATCCGGCGCCTGGTGGTGGGCGCGAGCGCGGGCGATTCGCCGTGGGCGCGAAGATCTCGAAGAAGCCGTGGTCAGCCGCGACTTCGTCTTCGCCGTGGTCCTGCTCCTCGTCGTGACCAGCCGGGTGTTGAGCCCGCAGTACATGATCTGGATGCTCGGCCTGGCTGCGGTCGTCCTCACCGCCAAGGCCAGCGCCCTAAAGCGTCCCGCCTGGACCGTCATCGTCGCCGCGCTGATAACCACCAGCTCTTATGGCCCGATGGGCGCCTACGGCACCTCCTTCAACATCTACGGCTCGCCGTTCATCATGCTCGTCCGCAATCTTCTGCTCCTGGTCGCCGCGATCGACGTCTGCGTCACGATGATTGGCCTTATACGGAATCGCGGTGTTGAGACTCACGGCAGCTCGGCTTCGGCTGTCGAAGCCGAGGCGCTCTAACCCGTTGTCCCGCGCGCCCAAATCAATGTTCGTATCCGAGACGGAACTGCATGTGTGGCACGCCCACCTCGACGCCCCTGGGTGGTCCGACGTCGACGACCTACCCGCCGCCGAGCGCGAGCGCGCCGGCCGTATCGTTCGGCCCGCGGCGCGCAGGCGCTGGATCAGCGCGCGCTGGGCGCTGCGCGGCGTCCTCGGGCGCTACCTCGAACGCGAGCCAGCGCGGATCAAGCTGCGCCTGGGAGCTCGCGGCAAGCCGCTGCTCGCCGCAGGGAAAGAGTCGCTTCGTTTCAACCTCAGCCACTCTGGCGACTTAGCGCTGATCGCCGTCGCGGACGGTTTGGAGGTCGGCGTCGACGCCCAGGGAATCGGCACCCGACCGCCGGAGTTCTACGCCGCCTGGACTAGACATGAGGCGATTGCAAAGTGCCATGGGGTTGGCCTCGGGGCGCCGCTTCCAGACACCCCCGTCGCTGTCTCCACCCTCGAGGCCGGAGCGAGCTTTGCAGCCGCGATCGCCGTCTGCGGCGACGAACTGCCTCCGACTCGGCATCTGGTCGCCGAGCCCGATACCGCTCAGTAAGTCCCGCCGAGCTTGCGGTGGTCCCAGGTCGCGACCCGCAGCGGCTTGAACTGGATCGCGACCCGCTTCGGCGCCTGCGCTTCGAGCGCCGCCTTGGCGTCGCCCTGCACCGAGTCGATCCCCTCCGCGTAGCGCACCGTCAGCTCTTCGGCGAAGCCGATTACGGTCTCAAAATCGCGGTGGATCTCGGCTTCGGCCTCGATCGCGGCGCCGCGCAGCTCGCCGTACTCGTGGCCGGTCTCGACCAGCAGGGTGGCGCGCGGATCGCGTTCGAGGTTGCGCACCTTCTGCGACTTGGCGTAAGTCCAGATCCAGACCTCGCCCTCACGCGGCACGAACCAGAGCGGCATCGAGTGCGGGAAACCGCGGGGCCCATTTGAGGAGACGACCGCGACTCGCTCCGTATCGAGCAGCTCCAGCAGCTCCTCCTCGCTCAGCTTGATCTGGTCGCGGCGGCTCATCGCGCGGACTCTATGCCGCTCTAGCCGGCGCCGGGCAAAAGGAGCGCCGGTACGCAGTCGGGGTCGTCGCCGTCGCCCGGCGAAAATGCTCGCGCAGCGAGGCCGCAGTACCGAAACCGGCGCGCCAGGCCACCTCGTCGATCGGCAGGTCGGACTCCTCCAACAAGCGCCGCGCCTCGAGCACACGCCGGCTGAGCAGCCAGCGCAGCGGCGTGGTGCCAGTTTCCTCGCGAAAACGGCGGGCGAAGGTGCGTGGGCTGACGCCAGCATGGCGCGCCATCGTGGCGACGTCGAGCGGCTCGGCAAGGCGTTCGCCAGCCCAGCGCCGAGTCGCCTCCAACGAACCCGACTCGCCCGGCGCGGGGCGCTTGATGAACTGCGCCTGGCCTCCCTCGCGATGGGGTGCGGCCACCATGCGGCGGGCCGCCCGCTCGCCGACGGCGGCGCCGCAATCTTTGCGGACGACGTGCAGGCTGAGGTCGATGCCAGCGCTGAGCCCGGCCGAGGTCATCACTTCACCCTCGTCGATGTAGAGCGCCGTCGGCTCGACTTCGACTCGCGGGAAGAGCTCGGCGAGCTGATCGGCGTGAGCCCAGTGCGTCGTCGCCCGCCGCCCGTCGAGCAGGCCCGCGTAGGCGAGGGCAAAAGCGCCGGTGCATACCGAGAGCACACGGGCACCCCTTGCGGCAACGGCACGCAGAGCCTCGGTCGCCGCCTCGGGAGGAGGATCGAGCAGGGCGAAGTAGCCGGGAACGACCACGGTGTCGGCGGAGGCGAGCGCCTCAAGGCCGTGACCCGGACTGAGCCCGAAACCCGTCGTCGTCGCAACCGGCGCACCACCCACCGAGCAGGTCGAGACCTCATACAGCGGCCTCCCGTCCGCCGCCGAGGCGGCGATGAAGACCTGCATCGGCGCGGTCAGATCGAAGGCGACGAGGCCGTCGAGGCAGAGTGCGACGGCTCGGTGTGGTCGCTTCGGGCTCATGGCAGAAATCTAACGAACATTGGCATTCCTGCCTCTCGACAGTTGAGAGCGAGCGGGCGATCATCGCCGTATGCAAATAACGATCCTCCTCTTCGACAAGCTCGCCGCCCAAGACGCCGTCGGTCCTTATGAAGTGTTCCGCTGCGTACCCGGGTGGGATGTTCATTTCGCCGGCCTGCGGGCAGGCGAGGTCCGCGCCGAAGGCGGCCTCGGCCTCACGGTCGACCGGACGCTCGACCAAGCCACCGAAGCCGATCTGGTCCTGATCCCCGGCGGCCGTGGCAGCGACGAGCTGCTTGAAGATGAGACGGTCCTCACCTGGCTGCGCGAGATCGACAAGGTGACGAAGTGGACCACCTCGGTCTGCACCGGCGCCCTGGTTCTGGGCGCAGCCGGCCTGCTGGCGGGGAAACGGGCGACCTCCAACTGGCTCGCCCTCGACGATTTGAGCAAGTACGGAGCGGAGGCAATCGGCGGCCGCTGGGTCGAAGACGGCAAGACGATCACCGCCGCCGGAGTGACCGCCGGGATCGACATGGCTCTGCATCTGGTCGGGCGGGAGGCTGGACCGGAGATCGCCCAAGCCGTCCAGTTGGGAATCGAGTACGACCCGGACCCACCCTTCAACGCCGGCTCGCCCGAAAAGGCACCGCCAGAGATAGTCGAGCTGGTCACTAGGGTCAGTCGCGCTGAGGCAACTTAGGCCTTTAGTCGTTACTGAACTTTTCGATTCTGCGCACCATTCGCGCGGCCAGACCTCCTACGGTGGCCGCATGGAGCTCCAGGCGATCGACTCGATCCAGGCTGTGCGACCGCGGGTCAGTGCTATCGTACGTACGCTAACTCAAGCCTACGTACGTACGATCCGACTGGAGGGTCCCATGGCGCTCACCGCGTCGAAACTGCGAGCCAACGTCTATCGACTGCTCGACGAGGTCCTCGAGACTGGCAGGGCGCTGGAGATCGAGCGCAACGGCAAAATCCTGGTAATTGCACCCAAGGAGAAGGAGTCGATCTGGGATCGACTCCCCCGTCGCGAGGGCGCGATCATCGGCGATCCCGACGAGCTGATTCATATCGACTGGTCCTCGGAGTGGAATCCTGACCCTAATTGACACCCATGTCGCGCTGTGGCTCTATGCGGGTATGGCGGAGAGACTTCCGTCTCCGGCGCAGGCGTCGATCGGTGAGCGCGAGGCTCGCCTCTCCCCAATCGCTGCCCTCGAGCTGAAATACCTGCACGAAATCGGGCGAGCGCGAGATCCAGTCGCCACGATGCTGGCCGCATTGCGCCGGGATATCGGCTTGGAGATCGTCGATGCCTCGATCGCCGACCTGGCAGACGCCGCCGTGAATCTATCTTGGACGCGCGACCCCTTCGACCGCCTAATCGCCGCCCATGCGATCGTCGCCAACGCTCCGCTAATCACTGCCGACGAGACGATCCGCGAGCACCTCCCGCTGGCGGTCTGGGAATGAGGCGCGCCGCTACCTCAGGCTGAGCTGGCGGCCGACGCGGCCGCCGGGGATCGCGACCAGCAGGTGCCCCTGCGGACGCTCGCGGCTTGCGGCCAGCAGGCGACCCCGCGAGCCGAGGCCAAGGACGAAGGTGTGCGAGCTGCCGCCGGTGAGTTGGAAGGCGCGGTGCGCAAGCAGTTGCCGCACCGCGCGGGTCCTCACCACCCGCTTGCGGCCACGGCGCACGAGGTAGGGCTGAGGGACCCGGGCACGGATCAGCATCTGCCCGGGGCAGGCGGTACCGACGGGCCATTCGCAGCGCACGCTGATCCGCACCTTGTTGCCTGCTGACTTGGTGCTCAGCACCGCGATCGGCACCGGCACGCCGACGGTGCGACAGCCGAGCAGCTTGTCCGCCCCCGGGCCGACGTCGAGCGCGTAGATACAGAGGCGCTGCTTGCCGCTGCCAACGACCGGGAAACTGGCGTCGAAGCCGTGTGCGGCGCCGGCGCGCGGGAAGAGGGCAAGGAGGTCAGAGCGTTCCTGGGTCGCGATCGGACCGAGCTCGTAAGCGGAGGCGCCGCCTTCGTCGACCTTGCCACCCAAGTAGGCGGCGATCGAGAGCGGCGACTTGGGCGCGTTGGGGTCGAAGGCCCAGCCGGAGATCTGCACCTGGCCAGGCGCCGGCGAGCTGACCGTGTCGAAGCTGCCCCGCGGGTCGTCTCCGGATGAAGCCACTCCCGCGGTCGCCCCTTCGACGTAGTTGTTGTCGATGTTGATCGTCACGCCACCGTAGGTCTCGTCGTGGCCGCCGCGGTACTGGTGGATCCGCTGGTGGTCGCTCCAGGCGGTGTCGGAGACGTACGGGTCGTCGGTGTCGGCGCGGCCGTTCCAGTTCGCCATCCAGAGGTCGTCCGGGAGCGCGTAGGCGCTGGCGGACTTCGAAGCCAGGTCGGCGATGCCCGAGGCGCTGCTGCTGTAGACGCCGGAGTCGTAGCCGAGCGCGTGCAGGCGGGTGGTCCAGGCGGAGAGGAAAGTCAGGGTCGCAGTGCTGGCGCTCGCCGTCCGCGTGTAGCTCTCCATGTCGAAGTAGATCGGGCTGCCTTCGCCGATGCCGGCGACGCGGGCCTGGGCGATGGCGTCGTTCGCCGCTTCGGTCCCCTGGGTCGCGGCGGTCGAGGTTGAGGTGCTCAGCTTTGCGCAAGAGCTGCAGCTCGAGGTCGGCGCCTGCAGGCCGACGTAAGTCGGGATCAGGCTCCACCCTGCCGCCGTCTGTTCAGCGACCCAGCTCGCGGTCAGGTTCGGCTGCGAGCAGCCGCGGTTGAGGCCGCCGACGTAGACGCCAATCGCCCGGTAGGGCGACTTGCCCCAGGCCGACATCGAGCGCGGCGAGGGCGCCGTGCAGGCATCGAAGCCGAGGCCGGTGTACTCAGAGGCAGCGGAGATATGAGCCGGCGAGATGCGGCTCGCTTGCGCCCTGACGTGCGGCGCCCGCGCCGCCGCGCCGGGATCGATGAGGATCGCCCGCCTCCGTCCCATGACATTGGCCGGGCAGCGCTGCTGAGCGCCGGGACGCCCGAGATACACGGCTTTGCGATCGAACCGCACGCACATCCGCGGCCGCTCGGCCAGCCGGTAGACCGGCCACCCCGCAGGCACGGAGGCCCGCTCCCCACGAAAGTGGATCGTCTTGGCACCGGCGCTCGCAGGCAAAAGCGCCGCGAGCGCGACCAGGCATAGAGCAACGCGCCGCATCTACCTCCCAACAATTCCATCCCGCGAACGTTTCGGCCGGAAACAATTCGCGCCGCAACAAGACGTGCCGTCGCTAAGGGGTCACATACGGCCTATAAGCGACGGCACGTACCTTCGAGGCTGGCTTAGGCGGACGGGGCCAGGTCCAGCTCGCGCCAGGGGCCCTCGCCGGCCATCGGCTGGGTGCGACCCTCCAGCCAGTCGGCCTGGAGGTCGTCATAGTGGGGGCTGGCGGGGTGACCGGACTGACCGGTGAACATCTGCCAGCGCGAGCGCTCGGGGGCAGTCGGGTCGGCGATCATGCGCCAGCTCGGCGCCCAGACCGCTTTGTAGGGGTCGTTGGGGTCGTAGGCAATCTGGCTCACGGTCTCCTGGGCGCCGCCGGCGCGGAGGCTGCGGTTGAGCAGCTTGCGCAAAAGGGGATTGGCCTCGCCGAGCGGGTGGGGGAACTCCATCTCGTGGACGTGTCCCCAGCGCCAGCCCTCGGGGTCGGGACCGAAGCGGTCGCTGAGGTCGTCGAGGGCGCCCGCCAGCGCCTCAAGCACGAGCTCTTCCCAGGGGCGCCCGATCAGCTCCTCGTCGCTCTCCTCCCAGAGGTTCATCAGGTGCGAGTGCCAGCGCCAGGGCGAGGTGACGTGAGGCGTGAAGCCGTTGTCGGCGCGGTCGAGCCAGCGCTCGCAAAGGTCACGGTCGCCGATCGCCGCGCGGGCGACCTCGCGTGCCAACCGCAGCAGGAAGGCCTGGTAGATGGTGCCCGCGATCGAGTCGGGGTCGAGCCGCCCGTCCCAGCTACGCAGCCGCTCGACCGCGCTCAGCTCACGCTGCCCCTTGGGATTCAGTCGGCCCAGCCGCCGCGCCGCCTCCAGGCCGGGAAGCGAGAGGTTGTCGGATTGCATGGCCTCAAAGTCATCGACGTCGTGCTCTTCGCTGGCGCGCAACAGTTCCTCGATCCGCCGCGCGCGGAAGCCGTCGAGCCAGTCGCTGGTTATGTGGTGCGGGTACTCATCGCCAACAATGCGGTTGTTGGCAGTTATGAGGAAACCGGCCTCGGGGTCAACCGTTTCGGGCAGCTCGTCATAAGGGATCGCCCCTTCCCACTCGAACTCGCCGTCCCAGCCGGGCTTGGGCAGATCCGGGCAGCCCCCCTTGCGCAGGGGTAAGCGACCGATCAGCTTGTAGCCGATCGAGCCGTGGCGATCGGCCCAGATCAGATTGGAGGCGGGGGAGGTGTGACCCTCCAGGACGGCGACGAGCTCAGGACCCGAGCGGATCCCGTGCAACTCGAACATCCCCTTGAAGGCGGTCGGCTGGTCGAGCGTGATCCAGCGCAGGGCGAGCGGCTCGGCGTCGTCGGCGCCAAGCGCCGCGTTGACGAGTGGGCCGTGGTGGGTGCTGCGCACATCGAGCACCTCGGGCGCGGCGCGGCCCTTGACCACGATCTCCTCGCGCACAATTTCAAGCGGCCGCCACCCACCCTCGAACAGGTAACGCTCGCCCTCGACCCGCTCGATGAAGAGGTCCTGGACGTCGCCCATCACGTTGGTGAAGGTCCAGCAGACGTCGTTGTTCTGGCCCATGTAGACGCCGGGCATGCCGGGCAGCGAAGCGCCGCGGACAAACCGATCGCCGAGGGTGAGCCCGACCTGGTACCAGATGCCGGGCATACTCGGTGGCAGGTGCGGGTCGCCGGCGATCAGCGGCGAGCCGGTGGCGCTGAGTGAGCCGCTGACCGCCCAGTTGTTGGAGCCGCTCGCCTCGGCGGCCATGCCGATAGAGCGCCGCACCGCGTCGATCTGCTCGGCCAGGCCAAGGCCATCGCCCGACCACGGCTCCTGGGTGACGACGGGATTGTCAGCTGGGTAGCCAGGGTCGAGCTTGGCTGCCAGCTCGGGGCCCAGCTCGCGGGTCATGTCGGCGCGCAACAGCTCCTTCTCCCAGTTGGTCGAGAGGCCGAAGGCGAGCAGCTTGCCGAGGCCGAGGATGTCGGCGGGGCGCCAAGGCTCGAACTCAAGCCGCAGCAGCTGCATCTCAAAGGGCGCCGCTTTGGCGCTTGCGGCAGCGGCGTTGACCCCCTCGCAGAAGCGCTCAAGCAGCGCACGCAGCTCGGGGGCGAGCGTCTCTGCCTCGCGCTCCGCCGTGCGCCGCATGCCGAGTGTGCGCATCAGACGGTCGACCGGCAACCCCTCCTCGCCGGCGAACTCCGAGACCCGGCCGGAGAGAGCGCGGCGGTAGAAGTCCATCTGCCAGAGGCGATCCTGCCCGTGGCAGAACCCCTCGGCAAACCAAAGGTCGGCTGCATTCGACGCCTCGACATGGGGCACCCCCCAGCGGTCGCGCCGCACCCGAACCGGTCCCTCCAAGCCGGACAGCTCGATCGTGCCCTTTTGTTGCGGCAGCGGCCGCCGCGCCAGCCAGTGCCAGAGCGCCGCGGTCGAGGCGGCAGCCAGCCCGGTACCCGCAGCCCCCACCACAAGCCCCGCCCGAACTGCCTTCCTGCGACTCATCGAACCAGATTACTGGCTAGCTAGCCAAGGATCACTCCCATAGATCGGACGGCAGCCGACCCTCGGCCTCCAGCTTCTGCAGGTGGGCCTCCATCACCAGGGCTGCAGCGGGACGGAGCTCGGCGGGGACGTCGGACCAGGCCTCCGCGAGTAGCGCACCCTTGGAGCGCTCACCGCGCTCGAGTGCGGCAAGGAGGCGACGCTCGCGCATCTCTCGGTGCTCGACATACTCGGCTAGCTTTGCCGCCGGGTCAGTGACCCAGGGGCCATGGCCGGGGCAGATCAACTCGATCGGCTCCGCTTGGAGCAGCCGCAGCGAGTCCATGTAAGCGGCAAGCGAGCCCCCGTCGGGCGGTACGAAAGTGGAGCCCTTACCGAGGACCAGATCGCCACTGAAGCAGACGTTGTCAGCCGTCAGGAAGCAGACGTGATCGGCGGCGTGCCCCGGGGTGGCGACAGTACGCAGGCCGCTGTGCTCCTCGCCGCCGGACGGCAGCACCACCTCGACACCAAGCCGCTCCGCCCCCTCGGAATGATCGCCGTGGCCGTGGGTGAGCAAGACAAGGCCGATCCCACCCCGCTCCTCCGCTGCAGCGCGCACCGCGTCGAGGTGCCCGGCATCGTCGGGGCCCGGATCGATCACCGTGCAGGGCCCGGACCCGTACAGATAGGTATTCGTCCCCGCCAGCGTCATCGGTCCGGGGTTGGGCGCGACGATCCGCAGAATCTCAGCGTGCCCAGGGGCCTGGGTCACGTCACGCGGCGCTGGCCGCGACCTCCGCGGCGATCGCCTCACGCGCGTCCTCGGGCTCAAGCACAACCAGATCGCCGGCTCCACGCAGGATCTCGCGCACCAGCCAAGAGGTACCCGCGTAAGGCAGCTCGACAACGACGGCTCCGTCGGCAAGCTCCTCGACCACGGTGCGCTCCTCGCGCAACCAGCGCGCGCGCTCCGGTGATACCCAGACGCGGGCGACCTGCGCGGTCGGCACCTCGCCGTCGGTCATCCAGCCCTCCACTCCCGCCAGGTCTTCGACCTCCTGGCGCGGCTCGTAGGTCTCGTTGCTCGCCACCGCCTCCTTGACGCGGTCGAGCTTGAAGTGGCGAATGCCCTCTTTGGTTAGGTCGAAGCACTCGACGTACCAGCCCTCGCGGCCGTTCTCCAGTCTGTAGGGCTCGACCCGCCGCTTGGTGAACTGATCCTCGTTCTCCTTGTAGTACTGGATCTCCATCACGCGGCGCCCGGCTATCGCCTCGTTGACCACCCGCGCAACCTCGGTGTCGCCACCGCTGCCGGAGGCGATCTCGAGCCCCTCCTCGGAGGGGTCGTGGCCGAGCGCATCGATGATCTTCTTGCGGGCGGTCTGCAGACCGCCCTGCGGCAGATGGTCGCCAAAGAGGTCGATAGCCGCAACCAGCGCCTTCGCCTCCAGCGGCAACAGCCGCGCCGGGCGGGCGAAGTTGTCGCCGTAGGGCTCGGAGTCAACCTCGATCTCATCGCCAAGGACTTCGGCGTAGAGAACGTAGGTGCCGCCGCCGAAGTTGACGACGTTGAGTAGGTCGATGTCCTCTTGCAACTCCTCGCCGGTTAGTTCGAGCCGCTGGCGCAGCTCGGAGACGCGCAGCCGCTCGCTTTTCTTGGCCGAGTCGATCAAGAGGCCGGCGAGGGTGACCAAGCGGGCGAAGCGCTCGGGGCGGATCGCCGCCTCGCCGCGGCCGTTGGCGCGCGAACGCGGCGGCGCCTCGCGCAGCGGGCGATCGACGACCTCGGCCGGCTCGAAGTCGCTGCGGTGGCGGTCGTGGAGCAGGTCGAGGCGCTCGCGAGCTTCATCGCGCAGCTCGTCAGGCTCCAGCACCTCGGCGTTCTGGCGCCAGCGCAGAACCCAGGCGATCAGCTCGCGTGGCGAGGCGTAATCGGTCTCGAAGATCGAACCCTTACCGGGCGCGTCGTCGGCTTTGCGCGCCGGACGCAGCTCGCCGTAGGCGCTGAAGTCACGCTCGATCAGCCAGGAGATCCGATCGCGGACAAAGATCTTCGCCGTGCCGCGAATCTCCCCCAGCTGCCAGTCGGCACGCTGGCCATAGTCGCGGCGGTCGAAGTTCTCCGGCGGCGAGAAGTCATGCTCAGCCTTGGAGGCGTAGCCAACCTTGCCCTGGATGCGGGAAAGGCGGAAGACGCGCACCGCGTCACGCTCATGAGAGTGGCCGATCAAATAGAACTGCCCCGAGCGGAAGACCAGGTGGAAGGGATCGACCTTGCGCTTCTCGGTCTCGTCGCGCTCCATCGTGTAATAGGTGAACTCGATCGTCTTGCGACGCGAGATCGCCGTCTCAATCTTGGAGAGGCGCTGGGAGAGGTCGCGTCCTCCCGCCGAAGCCGTCATCGCCATCTCGACCGGTGCTCTTTCGCCCTCGCTGACCGGATTCGGGTGACCCCAGGCAACCTGCTGCAAGGCGAGGCGCAGCGGCTCGGCGTAAGCAAAGCCACCGTCGGTGAGCAGCGAAAGCGCGGTGCTCAAGGACGCCAGCTCCTCGTCCTCGAACTTGATCGGGTCGAGGTAGAAGTTCTCCGGTGGCAGCGAGTAAAGCTCGGCCTCGAAGAAGCCCTCGCCCGGTTTCTCCACCCCGAGCTGGATGCCAAGGCTTTCCAGCTCGGCGCGGTCGGCGTAGAAGCGGCGCGCGAAAGCGTCGTCGTTCATATCGCTATAGCCCTCAACCTCGCGCTTGATCTCCAGCGCCGAGACAGGCCTACCCTGCGCCATCAAGAAGGAGATCAGCGAGAGCTGGCGGATCAGCTTCTCGGTGTCCTTTGCCACGAGCCCAGGATAGTGAGGGGAGCCGGGCAGGCCCCTCGCCGGGACCGCCGGAAAGCCGCATTTTGGCCCTTTCGGGCGGGATAGAGTGGCGCCGACATGGACATCCTTCGCAACCTCTTCGGCAACCTGACCAACGGAATCATCCGCCTCGCGGTCGCCGCGGGCATCCTCTTCTGCGCTTACCTGTTCATCGTCAAGCCGGTTTTAAACACCACCGAAGAGGCGTTCCACTCCTCCGGCCTGGACCAGATCGGCAAGACTCTGAACACGGTCAACGTCCAGGTCCAGCGGGAGATTCGACGTTCATTCAAGGTCACCAAGGCGCAGGGCGGCAACCCCAAGCACCTGATCGCCTGCATCAAGCACGCCCATCAGGACGTCGACAAGATCGAACGCTGCACCAGGCGGTTCTAAGAGACCGACGCGTCAGGCAGCGGCGCGTTGATTGCCGAAGTAAGCAGACCCCGAGAGGGCTCGATCGAAGCCGGACCAGGACTCGCCGGCCGGTAGCTGGCGCTCGAGGCGGTCGAAGCTGCCGAGGCGGCCGCCGAGGTTGTCGATCATGTGGACGAGGACGGCCTCCCGGGTGGCGGGGACGACCGGCGAGCCGTGTTCAAGTGAGCCGTGGTGGCTGAGGATGATGTGGAGCACGGCTTGCGCCAGCGAAGGATCGAAGCCGGGGATCTCCTCGATCTCGCGGCGCACCGTGTAGTAGCCGAGTGGGATCTCGCCCTGCAGCCGGCCGGCGTCGGTGAGATCAATCGCCAGCGGGTCGTCGTTGTAGGCGACGGTCTTGCCGATGTCGTGGAGAAGTGCGCCGGCGACGGCGACCTCGCGGTCGATACCGGGGAAGAAGTTGGCCGCAGCGCTAACTGCCTGGGCTACCGAGACGGTGTGCTCGAGCAGACCGTGGCGGTAAGCCTGGTGGTAGACCTTCGCCGCCGGGGCATCGCGGAAGCGTACCCAGATCGGTGAGGGCTCGCCGAAGAAGCGGTCGAGCAGATCGCGCAATTGCGGCTCCTGCACCGTCTCCAGCAGCTGACGCAGCTTGCCCTCCAGGTCCTCAAGGGAGACATCCGACTCGGCCGCCAGCTCGGCGGAGTCGTACTCGTTGGGAGCGGCCTCGCGCAACCCGGAGAGCTTGATCTTCGCCCCCCAGCGTTCGCTCATCTCGAAAACCCCGCCAACCTCGACCGGAGTCCCCGGGGCGGCGAGGGCGTAAAGAGCCTCGGCGTCCTCCCAAGCGACCGCCTCGGCGCTGCCGCTGGCGTCGCCGAGCACCAACCGCAGCCAAGGCTCGCCGTTGCGCTTGCGTCGCAGCTCGCGCTGGCGCACGGCGTAGACACCCTTCACCTGCTGGCCGTCCTCAAGCTCCCGCAGGGGCACCCTTGCTGGCGGTGAAGCGGGCTCAGCGGGCACGGCAGGCGAGCCGCCGGAGGTGTCGATCAGGGCCTCCTGGAACATGGTTGGATCGAGCTGTTCCATTTCACGCCAAGTTAAAGCGACGGGCGGACGGCGCAGACGCAAACTTGCGTCGCATCTCTTGAGGTGGGTTCGATTAAGACAAGGGGTGCTTCTTGTGCCAAGCAACCTGCTTGGCTTCGTGCCGACGCTGCGTCACCCAGAGCACGACCATGACCAGGGCAGTTAAGGCCACCATGGCGATGACCATCCCCTCGAGGCCCGAGTGACGATGCTCCCCCGGAACCCAGGTATTCGCACCGAAGAACCCAACGACGAGCGTCGGAACCAAGAAGATGGTCGCGATGATCTCAACCCGCCGCTGCAGCCTCTCGCGGTGTTCTCGTTGGGCTTCCGATTTCTGAATGTGCAACAGCTGGAACGAACTGCGCAGGGTGTCTCCAAGTCGGCGCAGGCCAGCTAGGGCTTTATCAACGCGCAGATCGAGCGCCTTGACCTGATCATGGTCGGCGGCGGGGAGCCACGCTTTGTCGATATCCCCGTTGACGCCAATCACGTTCAGTGGGCTGAGCCAGTCGCGAAGCCGGGCACGAGCGCCCCAGAGGTCGCGCAACTCGATCTCTGGATCAACAGCGGCCTTGCCTTCCTCTCCGAAGCCGTACAGGCCCATCTCCCATTCCTCAAGCGCGGTGCGGAAGTACCGGTAGGCGGGGGCGTAGGTAAGGGCGAGCTCGTGCATCACCATCACTCCAAGGTCGCCGGCGGTGGGGTTTTCGGCCGCCAGCCAACACTTGGCAACCGCGTCGATCAGCCCACCCTTGCCAACCGGATCGGCCATCGGCTCCACCAGCGTCGAGCCACAGTAAAGACAGGGGTCATGCCACTTGGTGATCAGCCAGTCGTCCCCCGCCAGCAGCTCGACCGCCTGGTAGACGGCGTTCGGCGAAGGAGCGTCGGCGCGCCCCCAGTCAGATCCGTCCTGGGCCCCCATTGGATAGACCCCAAAGGTCGACGCCAGCCGAATCGCGCCGTCGTTCCAGTGACCGCCCTGGGGAAGGTCATCGAGGATGAGGAGCTCCTGCAGCATTTCCGGCTCCAGCCCGTCGCACTGCGACTTGAGCAGTTCGAAAAGCGGCTCGAGCGTGGCTGAAGAGGAGACATCGAACCAGCGCACCACACCAGCCGGCACGTCGGTGTCAAGCGCGGCGGCCGCGGGCTTTTGCCCGGTTACCCACACCGTCGCGCAGGCAATCGGGTCCGCCTCGAGCAAGCCGACTGCAGCGGAGGTTGCGCCGTCCCCATTACCCAAGGCCACGCGAGGATGTTAACCGTACGGTCTTAGGTAGAGCAAAAACAACACGGTTTACTAATTTGATTCTTTGATTCACTTTGCTGTCGGGGCTCGGTGACGTCGCGCAGGCAGCGATATGACAGAGTCCGCGGCGATGAAGCTCTGTCGGTTTGCAGTCGAGGACGGTGCCGGGCTTGGGATCGTCGATGGCGACGAGGTCATTGATCTCTCCGTCGGAGACCTGCCGCCCGAACCAGCAGTTGCGCTGGCTGAGGTCGGGCAGGCTGGCCTAGAGAGGCTGGCCGGCGACGCACCTCGCCTCGCGCTTGCCGACGTGCAGTTGCTGGCGCCGGCCAAGCCACGTAAGTACCTTGGGATCGCGCTCAACTACCGCGACCACATCGCCGAGATGGGGATGGAGGCGCCCGAGGTGCCGGTCTTTTTCAACAAGCAGGTGACCTGCGTGGTCGGGCCGGGGGCCGATGTCCACATGCCAAAGGTGTCCACCTTCCTTGACTATGAGGCCGAGCTGGCGATCGTGGTTGGCAAGCGCTGTCGACACGTGCCGGTGGACCAGGCACACGGTGTAATTGCCGGTTACACCTGCGCCAACGACGTCAGTGTGCGCGACTGGCAGGGGCGGGCGCAGACGATGACTATCGGCAAGTCCTTCGACACGCATGGACCGCTCGGTCCCTGGCTGGTCACCGCCGACGAGCTCGGCGACCCGAACGACCTCGCGATCCGCTGCACCGTCAACGACGAGCCGCGTCAGGACGCGCGCACGAGCGAGATGGTTTTCGACTGCTTCCAGCAGGTCTCTCACCTCTCCGAAGCCTTCACCCTCGAGCCAGGCGACGTGATCGCCACCGGTACCCCGTCCGGGGTCGGCCTCGGCCGCCAGCCGGTGCGCGAGAACCTGCTCCACGTCGGCGATACGGTCCGGGTCGAGATCGAGGGCATCGGCGATTTGGTCAACACCGTGATCGAGGAGCCTGAGGAATTTCTCGCTCTGCCGAGATAACTGTCTCCTCCTGTGTCGCCGCGAGCCCCACGGTGGTGTGGGACCGGGTGACGACGGCGGCTGGGATCAACGACGAGATGCGGCCGTACCTGCGGATGACTCTGCCGCGCGGGTTGGAACGCATCGATCCAGTTGAAATCGAGATCGGCGAGAGGATCGGCCGCAGCTGGATTCTGCTCTTCGGCTTGCTCCCCTTCGACTACGACGACATCAGCCTTGCCCGCCTCGACCCTGGCCAAGGCTTCCTCGAGCGCTCGACGATGCTGAGCCAACGTGCGTGGGAACACGAACGGACCCTCGAGCCGCTCGAGGGCGGCTGCAAAATCACCGATCGGGTCCGCTGGGAGCCCCGGCTTGGTTTCTTGGCCTCGCCGCTGCGCCCCATCTTCGCTTGGTTCTTCCGCCACCGCCATCGGCGACTTGTCCGCCATTTCGGGCCATGCTGACCGAGCGGGTACAGCGCTGGCGTGAGGCCGGGGCGATCGAGGAGGTCAACGGCCGCAAGCTGTTTGTCCGCCGGCGCGGCGGCGGCGAAGGGGTGCTGCTGCTCTTCCTGCATGGCTTCCCTTCCAGCTCCTATGACTGGCATGAGCTGTTCGCGCTGCGTCCACCCGGCGAGGCGACGCTTGCCTTCGACTTCCTCGGCTTCGGCCTCTCCGAGAAGCCGCGAAACCATGAGTACACGCTCGCCTGGCAGGCCGACGCCGCCGAAGATCTAGTGCGGCGAGCCGGCTCGCCGCCGGTCTTCGTCATCGGCCACGACATGGGCACCTCGGTCGCCACCGAGCTGATGGCGCGCGACCTGCGCGGCGAGCTGAAGATGAACCTGACCGGGGCGCTGCTCTTCAACGGCAGCATGCTGTTGCACCTGGCCAGGCCTACGGTCGGCCAACGCCTGCTGCGCGGGCCACTGGGGCCGCTTTTCGCGCGGCTGACCAACGAGCGCAGCTTCCGCGCCCAGTTCTCGCGCATCTTCTCGTCAGAGCATCCGCTGAGCGACGAGGAGGCGGCCGACCAGTGGTCACTGCTCGTCCACGACGGCGGCCAGCGCATCGCCCACCTCACGATCAACTACATGGCCGAGCGCGAACGCTTCACCGAACGCTGGCACGGCGCGATCCGCGACTGGCCGGGAGCGCTGACCCTCGCCTGGGGCATGCAAGATCCGGTCGCGCGGACCGCGGTCCTCGATGGCCTACGCGAGTTGCGCCCCGGGGTCGAGGTGGCCGAGCTGCCCGACGCCGCTCACTATCCCCAGATCGAACAGCCCGCGCTGATTTCCGCGGCGCTTGACGCGGCGCTCGCAGAGACTCCCGCCTGATACTGGCACTTGTTCCTATTATTAATTAAATATTTCTATGTATTATCGGCCGATGGCGTCGAAGGCACGGGCCAGAGAGGGCCAGCGGCAAGGGGGACATAAGCGGCCTTCGAAAAAGGAGGTGGCACCGGCGCTTCCCAGCGCTCTTCCCCCTCTGGGCGCAGCGGCGCTCGTATTTGTAGCGGCAGGCGCCGTGCTCATGCTGGAGATCCTTGCCGTCCGATTGCTGGCGCCATACGTCGGGCTGACCCTAGAGACGACGACCTCGATCATCGGAGCGGCGCTCGCCGGCATCGCCATCGGTGCGGCGCTCGGCGGGTACTTCGCCGACCACACCAACACGCGCCGACTGATCGTGGGGCTGCTAGTGGGAGGAGGGCTGCTCGCACTGTTGATTGTGCCAGTGGTGCACTGGCTCGGCCCGGGCGCACGAGGGGCGGGTAACCTCGCCGCACTCGGCATCACGATCGCCGCCCTAGTTCCGGCGGCCACGGTGCTCAGCGCTGTTTCTCCGGCCGTGGCCCACCTGCAACTCCACGACCTGCGAGCGAGCGGGACGGTCGTCGGTCGACTCTCGGCTTGGGCAACTGCTGGAGCCCTCCTCGGCACTTTCGGCACGGGGTTCGTGTTGGTGCCACTGATGCCAGTAAGCAGTGCTGTGCTGGCGATTGGAGGCATGCTGGTGCTCGTCGGTGTCTGCGTCGGTGCCTCATCTCGATTGCTGTCAATGGCCGGCGTAGCAGGTGTAGCGCTTTCCGCGCTCGTTCTTGGCGCTTGGTCGGGCAGCCTCGACTCACCGTGCGAAGCAGAGACGAAGTACCACTGCGTGAACATCGAGCGCTACCGCGCACATCCAAGTGGACGCTCACTGATCCTCGACGACCTGCACCACTCTTACGTCGACCTCGACGATCCGACCCACCTCCAGCTCCACTACGTCAAATGGATCGGCAAAGCAATCGACGCCGTATACCCGCTCAAAGAGCCACTCGACATCGTCTTCGTAGGTGGTGGTGGTTTCACGCTTCCTCGGTGGCTCCTCGCCACGCGCCCAGGCTCGCATGCGCTCGTACTCGAGGTCGACGGCGAACTCGTGGATTTCGACAGGGAACATCTTGGACTGCATACGTCACCCGCCCTGCAAGTCTCGATCGGCGACGCGCGCGTGGGCATGCTCGACGTAGATACCGACAGTAGTGATGTCGTCGTCGGGGACGCGTTTGGGAATCTCGCCGTGCCATGGCACCTCGCGACCGCCGAGTGGATCGACGAAGTGCAGCGCGTCCTCAAACCGGGAGGCCTCTACGCACTCAACGTGGTCGACCTTCCGCCCCTGGACCTCGTGCGAGCGGAGACGGCAACCCTCCTCGACGCCTTTGACTATGTTCGGATCGTTTCCTTCGGCGCAGAAGAACATCTACTTGGAGGCAACGCGGTCCTGCTCGCATCGGACCAACCGATCCCAGATGCAGCCGCGACCGAAAACAAGTATGCGACCACCATGAGCTCATCGGGGGTCGAATCGTTTGCAGCGGATGCCCAGGTCCTACGAGATGACTTCGCCCCAGCCGATCAACTGCTGACGACGCCCTGACCCAACGAATCCGGTAATGGCGAGGGTGGGAATCGAACCCACGACACCACGATTTTCAGTCGTGTGCTCTACCAACTGAGCTACCTCGCCTGGGAATGCGCGGGCCGATGGCCGCACAGCGGGAAGGCTAGCGACCGGGGGCGTTGCGGGGCTGCTTGGATTGGCTCTTGGTCTGGGCTCGTGCAGGAATCGCATTTGGCGTGGTCGCCCTTCTAGTCGTGGTGCTGTCCGGGGGCGACCAAGACGACCCGCGGACGCCGGCTGGTTTGCCGGGACTGCCGCGGCCATTTCTGGGGGTCGCGGTGGTCGGTAATGGAGGACGAACGGCGGCGGTGGATGCCTATGGCGACGTGGTCGACCTGCGCGCACCGGGGCCGGCAGGACGGGCATTGGTCACGGTGTCGGCAAAGCGACAGGTGGCGGGGACGGTGGCGGTCAAGGACGTCATCGTGGCGCGGGCGCACCTGCGAGACGGGAGGACGCTGCCGTTCTGGCGGGCTGATTGGGTCCGGCAGCGATATCTGCCGGGCACCAACGTGCTGCGAACCGCCGCGCGCTTTGGCAACGAAAAGAGAGTGGTCATGCGGCAGATCGGGGGACCAGGTACAGCCGCTTTCGACCGGCGCTGGCTAACCCAGGCGCGACCACTGAGCGCTGGGGCCCCGACCTGGGCGCGGGCCATGTACCGGCGCTCGCTGTTGGTGCTGCGGGCGTTGACCGACCGGCACACCGGTGCGGTGGCCGCCGGCGCCCGCGAAGGCTGGGCCTACGTCTGGCCGCGCGATTCCTCAGCGGTGGCGATGGCCCTGGCCGCTGCTGGCTACGGGCAAGAGGCAGGACGGGTCGGCCGATTCCTCTCCGGCCTCGACTTAAACGCGGCAGCCCGGTTCCGCGGCACCGGCGCCCCGGTCCCCGCCCGCTACGCGCAGGGCGACGCGGCAGGGTGGGTGGCCGCAGCGGCGCGGGCGGCTGGGCTTCAGCGCGATGGAGAAATCGACGGTGGGTGGCGATGGCGCAGCCGAGCCGACTACCAGGAGGGCGACGCCGGCGACTACCTCGGCAATGCAATCGCATCCTCCCTCGACGGGCCGAAAACCCACCTATACCGAGGGGAGGCGGCCCGTCGGCTGGAGGATCCGATCGCGTCTGCATTTGGGACGCCGGGGGGACTGGTGCGCGCATCCGGCGATCCGGGTTCGGGGCTCGACTCGGCCGCGGCCTGGGCCGTACGACCCTTCTCGCGCCCCGCCCTGTTCCCGGCTGTGCGTCACACGCTGCTGCGATTGATCGCCCAGCGGGAGAGCCGTTTTGGGATCGTCCCCTCAGAAGACTGGCACGGGGGCGAAGACCCGTGGACGGCACCGACGGCCTGGACCGCCTGGGCGCTCGCCGCGCTCTCGCGAGAAGGGGACGACGGGCGACGGGCAGGCGGCGATCGTCACGCCGCCCTCAGCCTTGTGGCAGACCTGCGCCGGGCCGCAACGCCGCTTGGCCTGCTCCCCGAGCGCGTGGACGCCCGCACCGGTCTCCCGACCTCCACCACCCCCCTGGCCTGGTCCCACGCCTTCGCGATTCTCGCTCTACGCGAACTTTGGCCGGGACGTGCCGGGGATTAGTACCCATATCGACCCCTAACTCCCGGCACGTCTATTCGGCTTCGGAACTCAGGGGGGCGATCGCGTCGAGGGCGGCGGCTACGGCCTGCTTGGCGGTTTCGGCGGGAACGATGCCTGGGCCGCTCTCCATCTCTGCCTGCCCAGAGACGCTCCAGCTACGCAGCGCTACGACAGTCCGTCCCAGGTTGCGGGCGTGGGCGATCTCCGAGAGCGTGCCCCATTCGCCGCTGACCGCGATCGCGGCTTCACCGGAGGCGACGACGGCGAGGTTGCGGGCCTGGCCGATGCCGGTGGCGACGGCTTGGGTGCAATAGGGATTCGCGTCATCGATCGAGACCCAGGGAAGGACGCCGATCACGCTGCCGCCGGCCCCCGCCGCCCCGCGAGCAGCCGCTTCCATCACACCACCCCTGCCACCGCAGACCAAGGTCACACCGGCCTCGGCCAGCAGTCGGCCGACCTCCTCGGCCAACTTCCAAGCCTCGCTCTCTTCCCCGCAGCCGCCCGAGCCGATGACGGCGACCTGACGCGCGCGCTCAGAAGGGAGGGGGCGGGGCTCAACCGAACCTCCTCGCTGCTCGTGAGGGCGAGCCCCACCCCCTCCCTTCACTGCGCTCCCTTCATCGTCCGCATCAGCTCCAGCGCGCCGGCCTTATGCAGCGGTTCGTTGAGGTTGCCGCACTTGGGGCTCTGCACACAGGAAGGGCAGCCTGACTCGCAGGGGCACTCGCCAATCAGCCGCTCCGCGTCGCCAAGCAGCCGCTCGAACTGCTCGTAGCCGCGCAGCGCGATCCCGACCCCGCCCGGATGGCCATCGTAGATGAAGATCGTCGGGCGGCCGGTCTGGAAGTGGACGTTGGTCGAGAGTCCGCCGATGTCCCAGCGGTCGCACATCGCGATCAGCGGCAGCACCGCGATCTGGCCGTGCTCGGTCGCGTGCAGGGCGCCGAGCAACACGTCAGGCGGCAGCACGCCGTCAAGGTCGTCCGGTAGGACGTACCAGAGCGCCTGGGTGACGAAGTGCTGCTCGGGCAGCTCCAGGGCAACGATGTCGATCGGCTCCTGCTCGGAGATCGAGACCCGCTGGAAGGCGATCACCTGCTCGCTCACTGAGACTTCGCCGAAGTGCAGCTCGACCCCCGAGGTCGTGCGCTGCTCGCGCAGCCGCTCGATGTATATCTCGGTCTCCTTTTTCGGCCGCGTGTACCAGTCGCCGTCGAAGCGGGAGACGATCGCCCGCCGCCCCTCTATGTCGAGCTGCTCGACCTCGTAGGAGCGGCCCAGGTGGAGGTAGATGGCGCCGGGGTGGATCGTGGTGAAGGCACGCTCGGTCTCGACCAAACCGAGCATCTCACCCGAGTCGCGCTCGATCACCGCGACCGAGTTAGCTGAAGCCGAGCGCAAGGGGATCTTCGCCGCGACGAACTCGCTGCCGGCCGGCAACAGCCGACTACCGGCGCGGCGCAGCTCGCCGGCCGACGTCAACCGCTCGGCCCGCTCGCGCCAACCCTCGCCGAAGACCTCGTCGTCCTCGCTGCTCAGTGGCAACTCGTAGGCGGCGGCGACCATGTGGCGCGAGGCGATCTGCTCGCTCTCGTGGTCAAGGATCGCCGCCTCTACCGGCCGGGTGACGAACTCGTCGGGGTGGCGGCAGAAGAACTGGTCGAGCGCGTCGGCGCCGGCGACGTAGACGGCGAGCCCGCGCCGTTGCCGTCCAGCCCGCCCCCACATCTGCCGCAGGCTGGCGACGGTACCGGGGAAGGTGACGCAGATCGCCGCGTCGAGCTCACCGATGTCGATACCCAGCTCAAGCGCGTCGGTCGCGACCACGGCGAGCAGCTCGCCCGCTGCCAGGCGCGCCTCGATCTCGCGCCGTTGCTGCGGCGTGTATCCGCCACGGTATGGGGCGATCCGCTCGGCCAGCTCGGGCTTGCCGCGCCGCTGCAGGGCCTCGCCGGCGAAGCGCTGGATCAGCTCGATCCCGCGGCGGCTTTTGAGGAAGCAGATCGTCCGCACGTCCTGCGAAACCAGCTCGGCAAGCAGGTCCGCCGCCTCGGAGAGGGCGGAGCGGCGCGTACCGCTCGCCTTGTCGATCAACGGCGGGTTCCACATCGCGATCTCGCGTCCGCTGCGCGGCGCGCCGTCGTCGTCGATCAACTCGAACGGCTCACCCACCAACCGCTCCGCCAGCTCAAGCGGGTTGGCGATCGTCGCCGAGGCGAGCAGGAAACGTGGCTCGGCCCCGTAGGCCCGCGCCACCCGCCGCAGCCGCCGCAGCACGTTCGCGACGTGCGAGCCGAAGACACCACGATAGGTGTGCGCCTCGTCGACGACGATCCAGCCGAGGTTGGCGATGAAGTCGCCCCAGCTCTTGTGGTTGGGCAAGAGGCCGACATGCAGCATGTCGGGGTTGGTGAGGACGAGGTTGTTGCGGCGGCGGATCGCCGGGCGCTCCTCGCGCGGGGTGTCGCCGTCATAGATCGCCTCGCGCAAGCCGGGGGGCCGCAGCGCCGCCAGCTTGCGCGCCTGGTCCTGCGCCAGCGCCTTAGTTGGGTAGAGATAGAGGGCGCGGCGCTTGGAGTCGCGCGCGATGCCATCGAGCACCGGCAGGTTGAAGGCGAGGCTCTTGCCCGACGCCGTCCCACTCGTGATCACCAAATTGGAGGCGGCAGCCGCTTTCAGCGCCTCGCGCTGGTGCGAGTAGAGCCGCTCGATCCCGGCCCTGCCCAGCGCCTCGACCAGTCCGGGGTCGAGCGAGCGCGGCATCGCCACCGGCTTCGCCTTACGCTCCGGCTCACTGCTCTCGGCGACGATCCGCCCGTCCCGGCGCGCTGGGTCGATGGCGATCGACCATCTGGCGAACCCTGAGGCCGCCAGACTGTGTCCTCGGTCGGCTGTCTGCGGGTCACGCACTAACTGTGCGCTCCCCTTGCCAGCCTCGCTGCGTCCTTGTCTGGCGACCTCCGGATTGCGCCAGAAACGCGCACCGCCTGAAGCGTCGACCGATCGTGGATCCGCAGGATGTCGGCGCCCTCGCGCACGGCCAGCGTCGCCGCGGCGACCGTGCCCCACTCGCGCTCTCCGGCCGGCGAGCGCTCCTCCCAGCTGCCGCCCAGCACCTCACCGATGAAGTCCTTGCGCGAGAGCGAGACGTAGAGCGGCAGCCCTAGAGCGCGCAGCTCGCCGAGTCGCCGCAAGATCTCCAGATCCTGCTCGGTGGTGAGGTCAAAGTCGAGTCCGGGGTCGATGGCGATCTGCTCCTCACCCACCCCAAGTCGGGTGGCCACCTCAACTCTCCCCCCCAGCCACGACTTGAGGTGCTCGACCACGTCGTCATAGGCACGCGGGGGACGGTCGACCCGCGGCGGGCCCTCGATGTGCATCAGCACGTAGCCGCAGCCCGTCTCAGCAACCAGCTCGAACATCTCCTCCGAGCCACCGGAGATGTCATTGACGGCAACCGCGCCGGCGGCCAGCGCCCGCCGCCCCACCTCGACCGAGAAGGTGTCGGCGGAGACTGGCACGCCGGCCTCAGCCAAGCTTTCGATCGCCGGGACCAGCGCCGCGGCCTCCTCCTCGGCACCGACAGGAGGCCCGCTGCGCGCCGCGACAGCGCCCACGTCAAGCATGTCGAAGCCAGCCTCGACCAGCTGCATCCCATCAGCTACCGCCTGCTTCGCGGTTCCGCTTCGAGCTCCCTCGAACATCGAGTCGGTCGTCACGTTGACGATGCCAGCAGCAATCGGCTGATCCAAGCTCAGCTCTCGGTCCGACAGTCGCCAGATCATCGAGACTGCTCTCCCGCGGGTGGCGCGGTGGCGGGGGTCCCCCATAGCGGAGGGCGCGCGAAGCGCGTCCGAGCACATGGGGGAGGGCCGCCGCGACAGGACCCGCGGGCCGGGTGCATGATCCCTAGCCAGTTCATCCGGCTACCGTAGCGACCGCACCATGGCACTGCGATGCGTCTACACCGACCTCGACGGGACCCTGCTCGGGCAGGGTGCTTCGCTCTATCGCGATGCCGAGGGCGACTTCTCGCTGGCCCAGTCACGCGGGCTCGAGGCCTGCCACCGGGCGGGGGTCGAGGTCGTGATCATGTCCGGCCGCCGCGAGCCCCAGGTCCATGAGGCCGCCCGGCTGATGGGCCAAACCTCCTACATCTACGAGGCCGGCTGCGCCTTCGCAATCGACGGCGAGACGACGCTTTTGACCGGCGACCTCGTCCCCGACGAAGAGGGCACCGTCTACGAGAAGATGGAGCGGCAGGGGATTCCGAAACTGCTCTTTGAGCATTTCGACGGGCGACTCGAGTACCACTCACCCTGGCACCACGGACGCGTCCTTTCCCACCTCTTCCGCGGCAAGGTCGACGTCGACGAGGCCAACGAGCTGCTCGCCGCCAATGGCCACGGGAACCTGCGCCTGCTCGACAACGGCGCGATCGGCCGCGAGATGCCAGCAATCGAAGGTCCAACCCACGCCTACCACCTGGTGCCAAAGATGGTCAGCAAGGCGAACGCCGTCGCCGCCCACGCCCGCGCCCGCGGCTTCGACCCGGTCGATTGCATTGCCGTCGGCGACTCGGTCGAGGACCTCGAGGTCGCCGCGGCGGTCGGGCGCTTCTTCGTCGTCGCCAATGGGCCCGAGCGCGACCCCGGCCTGCGCGCCGCGCTCGCCGCCTGGGACAACGCCACGGTCACCGAGGGAAAGATGGGTGACGGCTTCTACGAGGCGGTCGTCACCGCCCTGATGGAAAACCGCTGATGGGCCGAATCCGGTCGCTATCCGTCCACTTTCGGCCCATCGGCGGCCGCTAGTATCGGGCGCATGGAGACCGCAACCGTCGCCGAGCAGGAGTACCTGGAGACCATGTTCTGGCTGGAAGAGGCCCGGCTGCCGATGACCGGCGCCAACATCGCCCGCGCAATGCAGCTCTCGCCCCCCACCGTGCACGAGATGGTCGGCCGCCTCATCGACGACGGCTACGTCCAGCGCAACGCCGACAAATCTCTTGCCTTCACCGAGTCCGGTCGCGAGCACGCCAGCCACATCGTCCGTCGCCACCGCATGATCGAGCGCTTTCTTACCGACGTCCTCGGCATCCCCTGGGATGAGGTCCACGAGGAGGCCGAGCGGATCGAGCACGCGATGTCGCCGGTGCTAGAGGAGCGCATGCGGGCGGCGATCGGCGACGCGACGACCTGCCCACACGGCCACCCGATCGTCGAGGGTGTGCGCGAGACCGGCTCGCTGCTGGCAGATGTCGAGGTCGGCGCCAAGGTCCACGTCCTGCGCTTCGAGAACGAGGCTGAGGAGCTACTTCACTACCTCAAAGGGGCGGGGCTGGAGCCCGGCCTGGAGGGCACCCTGGAGAGCTCGAACGAGGAGGAGATCACAATCGCCTCCGCCGACGGGGCCCACCGAGTCTCCCGCAGCGTCGCCGAGACGGTCTCGGTCCGCGCCGACCCGGCGCCGCCGCCCCGGGCTGCAATCCCCGAGCAGCTCGTTCTCTCCCGCGACCGCTACGGCCGCTGAGGCGGCTGCAAGACTTCGACTTTCGCCGCCTTGAGCTATTGGGGCACGGCCATACTGACGATCGGGTCTGAGGTCGGGTAGTCGCTGCCCCCAGACGGCTCAGTCGTGACCATCACCGCGTTGACGTCGTGCATGTCGTCGAGCACCGCAGTCGCCGTGCCATCGCGATTGGGGACGAAGAGCGTCTGCGCCGATTCGATCCGCTTGCCGCGCCGCACCCATGCCTGCAGGACTTTGCTGGGGGGCAACTGGTGGACGTTGGCGAGTCGCAGGGTGCCGGTGTTTTCATCACGCACGAGCTTCGCCGTCACCCCGGGAGCATGACCGAAAGCCACCGTGGTCGCATCGCCTCCTCCACTGCCACCGTTGTCGCTAATCGCATAACCAGCGACCGCGGCAGCGAGGAGGGCGACCACGGCAACGCCGGCCAACGGCCGCAGGACGGGCATACGCCTCCAGCCGAGGCGAACCCCCGAGCGCTTCGAAGCGGCACCGGCGCTGACCTCATCCATGATCCGCGTCCGCAGCTCCTTTGGCGGCTCAACCCGCTGCACAGTCTCTGGCAGCAGTTGGGCCGCCGGGCGCAGCCACTCAAGCTCGGTGCGGCACTCCTCGCAGCCGGCAAGGTGCTGCTCGAGCCCGGCCACCTCACCGGGATCCAGGACCCCCAGCAGGTAGGCACTGAGCTCGTCGCGCCGCATCTCGTGCTCTCTCTCGTTCATGCCAGGCCCTCCGCGAGTCGTCCCCTGATCTTCTCCAAGCCGAGTCGCATGCGGCCCTTGACGGTGCCCAGCGGCACCCCGACCATCGTGGCGATCTCAGACTGACTGAAGCCGCCGAAGTAGGCGAGCTCGATCACCTTCGACTGCTCTCCGGGTAGCTCGTCGAGAGCACCGCGCACCTCCCGCGCGGTCTCGCGACGCAGCGCCTCCGTGTCGGTGAACTCATCCGCGGGCCGCTGCTCGAGCACCGCCTCGTCATCGAAGCCGAGCTTTGGTGCCCGGCTGGAGCGGCTGCGCAACAGGTCGATCGCCCGGTTGCGGACGATCCCCAGCATCCAAGAGCGGACGCTGCCACGCGCCCGGTCGTAGCGAGCGCCACTGCGCCAGATCGAGACGAAGGCCTCCTGGGTGACATCTTCAGCCGCCGCCCGCTCGCCGACGATCCTGTAGGCCAGCGAGTAGGCGGCGCCGCCGTGGCGGTCGTAGAACACCTCAAAGGCCGCGGCATCCTTCTCACCGATCAACGGCATCAGCTCCTCGTCTGCGAGGCGCTCCGCCTTCTCGCGTCTGACCTTCATCGTCCTCCGTCGGCTCCGACTCGCTCGCCTACTGGATGAACGGTTCTACAGCCTTGAGGACTTCGGCTTCTTCGAGCGAGGGGTCGAATGCTTCCGGCGAAGGTTCCTGCTTGTTCTGCAGACGAATCGCCGCCGCGTGGCGCGCCTCGACCTGGACAATCGAGCCTGCCGCGCCGAGCACTTCCTTGGATTCGATTTGCGGCGCGGCGCCGTTGTAGGCGCTGACCCCGGTGTCCTCGAAGGTCTGGGCCAGCTTGAGGAATTCCTTCGTGTTGTTGTAGGGGAAGTCGAATTTCGGTTCGGCGACGGGCTTGCCCCCCAGTTCCTTGATCGTCGCGGTCAACAACTTGACGTGCTCGTCCTCGTCCTTACCGACCAGGTCGATCAGGCTCTTCAGTTCACCGCTTGCCCCAGCCCGGCGCTTCGCTTCTTTGTAGAAAGCCGACTCCAGGTACTCGAGGGTGAGGGCGAAGTTGAGGATGCCAACGTCGCCGCTTGCAGACATCGCCAGCGCCCGGCTGACGAACGGGGCCACCGAGGCAGCGCCGTAGACGGCGCCGGCGGCAAGTGCCCCCTTGAGAATCACCTCGCCACGCGAGAAATCTTTGCTGTCGACGTCGACATGGACATGGACATCGGCAAGCTCGGGCTGTGCCAGTTCATCGCTTCGCATCGCAGTCTCCTTTCGCGTCCGCTCGCCGGCTCAGCCGACGATGAACGGTTCGACGGATTTCAGGACGGTTTCCGCATCGGCCGGTACGGCGAATGCGCCATCCGGGGTGATCGAGCTGCCCAGCAGCGTGTTGAGCGCCGCCGCGTGACGGCCCTCGACGCTGTGAATCGAAAGCGCCTCGGCCAGTACCGCGGGGCTCTTGATATTTGCTGCCTGACCGAGGTAGGCCGCGGCACCAAGGTTCTCGACCGTGCCCGCCAGTTCGAGCACCGACTGGGCGTTCTTCAGCGGGAATTCGGTCTTTGGCTTCGCCGCCGGCTTGGCTCCAGCGGTCTTCACTGCCGCAGTCAGTGCGTCGACGTGCTGCGCCTCCTCTTCGCCGAATTTCTTGATCGTCGCCAGCTCGGAGCCCGTGAAAAAACCGCTCTTAACGACATCGGCGTAGAACGCCGTCTCCAGGTACTCGAGGGTCAGTGCGTAGTTGAGGATGCCGACGTCGCCCTTGCCGAATTTTTCTTCGATCACCGGTTCGGTGCTGCCGCTGGTGGTTGCGGTCGTGGTCGTGGAACCGCTATCGCTGCCACAGGCGACGAGGAACGCGGCGGCGGCGGACCCACCGCCCAGGGTGATGAACTTGCGCCGCGAGACGGGGTCCTTCGCGATGCGACTCAGCGCGTTCGCTTCCTTCTGAACAGCCATGCCGGCCCTCCTGGTTGCAGTTGGGGTTCTTCCCCCCACTACGGGCCAAGGCTGCCGTTGGATCAGGGACGTGCTCTAGGCCGGCGACGCCGCGCGGACGCGCTCCAGAGCGCGGGCGATGCGGGCGATGCCCTCCGGGATCCGCTCCGGGGGCACACTCGCGAAGGAGAGGCGCAGGCTGTTCTCGCCACCCTCGATCATGAAATCGGGGCCCGCGACGAAAGCAACGCCCTCGCTCTTGGCCTCGGCGAGCAGGGCGGGCGTATCGGTCCCCGCCGCGAGGTCGAGCCAGAGGAAGTAGCCGCCGTCGGGGACGACGAACTCGGCCTCGGGAAGCTGCTCTGCCAACGCCTCGACGAGGGCGTCGCGGCGATCGCGGAGGGCGCTTTTGACGAACTCGATGTTGGCGTCGAGCTTGCCGGAGCGGCAGAGCTCCAGCACCACGGCCTCGGCCAGCATGTTAGGCGAGATATAGGTCTCGTTGGCGCGCTTGGCCAGCGCCGCGATCTCCGCCGCCGGCCCGGCCAGATAGCCGACGCGGACGCCGGGGCTAACCGTCTTGGAGAAGGAGGAAGCGTGGACGACCCGATCGGCAGAGTCGATCGCGAGCATCGACTCCATCGCCTCGCCCTCGAAGGGAAGCTCGCGGTAGGGATCGTCCTCGAAGATCCAGAAGCCGTGCTCGCAGGCAAGCTCGACCAGCCGCGTGCGCTTCGCTGCCGAGAGCGTGCAGCCGGCGGGGTTGTGGAAGTTGGGGATGACGTGGGCGAGCTTGATCGGGCCCTCGTCGAGCGCCGCTTCGAAGGCGCCGATGTCGAGCCCGTCGGCCTCCAGGGGCACCGGCACCAGCTCGACCCCGAGCCGCTGCAGCATCAAGAGCGTGCGGTCGTAGGTCGGCTGCTCCACGACGACCCGGTCGCCGGCCTCGAGCAGATGGTCGAACAGCATCCAGCCCGCCTCCAACGACCCGTTGGCGATCATCACCTGCCCGGCGTCGAGATCGCCGTGCCGCTCAGCGACCCACTGGCAGAGCCCGGGATGCCCGATTCCCGTCCCGTAGGAGAGCGCCTTTTCCCAATCCTCGGAGAGCGCGACGGCGGCAGCGTCCTGCACCGCATCCCTCGGCAGGATGTCGGCGCTGGGCGCCCCCCGGGCAAATGAAATCGTGTCCTGAGCCATCGCCTCCGAGCCTAGCAACGCCTACAGGTTGCGGACTCGTCGCCCGATCTCCCGATCCTTCGGATAGCCGGCGGAGTCCCAGAACGCCCCCGCCGCCCCGTCCTCGAAGGCGACGAGCGCGGTCACGCGGCGAGCCCCACGGCCGTACAGATATTCCTCGCCAGCGCGGGTCAGCATGATCCCAATGCCCTCGCGACGATGCTCCTCGCCGACGACAAGCCGGTACATATTCCCCCGCCACCCGTCCCAGGCAACGATCAGCGCCCCGACGATCTCCCCGTCCAGCTCAGCCACGAGCAGAGCGGCCGGGGAGTCGGCGATCAGTCGCTCGACATCCTCCGGGCGATCGGGGTACTCGCATGCGAACTCCGCGCCTGCGCCCAGAGCTCCAAAACCGACGCCACATCCTTCGGTTGACCTCGCCGCACAGTGATCGCCTCGCCGCTCAAGCGACGCATCGTAGAGGGGCGTCGCTCCTATACTCGCCGCGATGAAGCGGGGTGGAACGGTGCTAGGCAGGGCTGCCCTTGTGGGGATCGTCGTTCTCACGACCGCACTTGCACTCGTTTCTTGGCGGGCCCTCGAGGGAAATGCCGCGACGGTGGCGAGCACCTCAGCCGGCGATTCCACCGACGCAACGCAGGAGCTCCTGCGCCTCCACGACCTCCCGCTCGGCTATCGGTGGTCGGGCGGCTTGGTCGAATTCCCAGTGCAACTGGGCTGCGACTCGATCGAGCCGGCAAAGGCGCAGCCGCGCCTCGCCGCATTTCTGACGCGGTACTCCCCCACCGGCTGCATGGCGCTCTACACCCGACTCTTCCGTGTTGACGGGGGTCAACCCGCTCCCCTGGCGGTCGGAACCGGGGCGCTCGATGCCGGCAGCGTCAAAGGAGCGGAAGCGGGACTAGCGGTCTCTCGCGAATTGCTCAGCCACTTACTCGGCGACGAACTACCGACGGAGGTACCGTCGCCAACGGCGATTGGGGACGCAACCCGGCTCTACCGCTGGGAACACGGTGGCCTCTTTGCGGCGAGTGAACCCTCCAGCTCGATCCTTGTCTGGCGCTCAGGGAATGTCGTCGCCTCAATCTTCATCGGTGGCGGATCCGCCGCGGCGAACGATAGCGAGGCGGCTGAGCTCGCCCGACTCCAGCAAGCGCGCATCGAAGCGCCCACCCCGTACACGCCAGCCGAAGCTAACGACATTGAGGTGCCACTTGAAGACCCCGCGCTGAAGATGCCGGTCTACTGGCTGGGGCGCACGCTGACCCCCGGCAGCGGCTTTCCAGCGATGAAGTTGGTCGATACCAGTTCGTCGACCGGTCCAGCCGGCGCCGGGGTGGGCCTTGCCTATGCCACGCATCCGAACGGCCCACACAGCGAAGGCCTTTTTGTTGACGTTTGGTCGGCGAAGCGATGGAAGGAATTGCAAGCCAGAGGGCTGCCGTTCCCAAGTTCACTGCGATGCCCCGCCATCCACAAGGCCGACCGAATACGCCCCGGTGCGGCCATCCTTCGTGGCTTTGAGCCTTACGATCGGCGTTGCCGCAACCGTCGCCACCGCGCCTGGGCACTGCGGGTTCGCTTCGGCCGCGTCGTGGTCACGGCCGAAACCGTGGATCTCTGCGCGACCTGCGCCCAGGCCGGCACCGGCCCCTACAACTCGTTCAAGGGCATGGCCACGATCGCCCGTAACCTCGAGCTGCGGTCGCCACCAGCACCCTGAGCCCAATATCAGTCCAAGCCAGGGGCGAATTCGGTTGCATGTGTCCTTGACATTGCCATGCATGGTCAATCGCACACGCTTCGTGAGGAGCGCCGCGAGCGCGAAAGGAGAATCGGGGCGTTGGCGGCACGCCAGCAGGGCGTCGTGGCTCGGCGACAGTTGGCAGCGCTTGGACTTGGCCGCGGTGCCATCGACGCCCGCGTGCATACCGGCCACTTTCGCGTGCTCCACCGCGGCGTTTACGCAATGGGACATGGTCCGCTCAGCCTCCGAGGCCGCTGGCTGGCGGCCGTACTCGCCTGTGGCGACCAGGCGGTGCTCAGTCATCACAGCGCCGCTTGCCTCTGGGGACTCGCGCGCGCACGCCGCGGCCAAGTCGACGTGACGAGCCCGCAAGGCAGCCGCGGCCCTGCCGGCATTCGTCTGCATCGGTCAAAGCTGACCAGCGATGAACGGACAGTGGAAGCGAGGATCCCCGTCACGACCGTGGCTCGCACCCTCCTCGACCTGGCGGAAGTCTTGGACGAGGATGGATTGCGCCGGGCGTTCGAGGAGGCCGACCGGCTGAAGCTCCTGCGGATGCCGGCCCTAGAGCAGGTCTGCGCACGAGCGGGAAAACGCAAAGGGCTCGTCGCCCTCCGCCGCCTGATCGACGCCGCGCGCGAACCCGTCTTCGCCCGCTCGCCGCTGGAGAACCATTTCGCCGAGTTCTACCGCGAGCACCTCGCCGACCTACCCGCCCCGCTCACCAATGTCTCGATCCTCGACCACGAGGTCGACGCATACTGGCCCACTCATCGCCTCGTCGTCGAGATGGACAGCTGGGAATTCCACAGCCACCGAGCAGCCTTTGAGAGCGACCGAGCCCGCGACGCCAAGATGCAAACAGCCGGCTACCGAGTCCTCCGCCTAACTCACAGGCAGCTGAAAACGGAAGCCCTCCGAATCACCACCCAGCTACGAAAGATGCTCGGCCCGGATCGGCAGCCGTCTACCACGTAGGTACCGGCTGGAGGGTCGGGGGGTCCCTCCAGCGCAGCGGCGTCCTGTTTTTCGCCCCGATGACAATCTCGGACGGCCGCAAAACCGCGAGGCGAAAAACCCAGCAAGCTGAAGGGACCCCCCGACCCTCCCAACCGAGGCCTAGCCGCGCAGCACTTCAACGGCGATCTTTGCCGTCTCGGTCGGGCTTTCGCCGACCCGCACGCCCTTCGCCTCGAGCGCTTCCTTCTTCGCCTGCGCGGTCCCCGACGACCCGGAGATGATCGCTCCGGCGTGGCCCATCTGCTTGCCGGGAGGCGCGGTGAAGCCGGCGATGTAGGCGACCACGGGCTTGGAGATGTCCGAGGCGATGAACTCGGCGGCCCGCTCCTCGGCGTCGCCGCCGATCTCGCCGACCATCACGATCAGCTCGGTCTCCGGATCGGCCTCGTAGAGCTTGAGGATGTCGATGAAGTCGGAGCCGATGATCGGGTCACCGCCGATGCCGACGATCGAGGAGTTGCCCTCGCCCGCCTGCTTCAGCTCGTTGCCGATCTGGTAGGTCAGCGTGCCCGACTTGGAGACAACGCCGATCTTGCCTGGGTCGAAGAACTGGGCAGGAATGATGCCGACGTTGGCCTTGCCGGGCGAGAGCACTCCGGGGCAGTTCGGCCCGATCAGCCGTACGCCGGCCTGCCTTGCCTTCCAGTAGGTCTTCAGCATGTCGAGCACCGGGATGCCCTCGGTGATCGCGATCACCGTCTCGACCCCGGATTCGATCGCCTCGTCGATCGCCGGCGCGGCGAAGCGGGCAGGAACGAAGATCATCGAGGTGTTGGCGCCCTGCTCCTCGACCGCCTCGCGGATCGAGTCGAAGACCGGCACGCCCTCGACCTCCTGGCCGCCCTTACCAGGAGTAACGCCCGCCACCAGATCGGTGCCGTAGGCCTGATTGCGCAGGCCGTGGAAGGAGCCCTCGCGACCGGTCAGACCGGAGACGACGAGTTTCGTCCCCTTGTCGATGATGATCGACATCAGCCGCTCGCCCCCGCGAGCTCGACGACCTTCTGGGCGGCGCCGAGCATCGTCGTCTCCTGATGCAGGTTGGCCAGGCCCGCATCGGCGAGGATCGCCAGCCCCTGCTCGGAGTTGGTGCCGTCGAGGCGGACGACCAGCGGTATGCCGAGGTCGAGCTGCGAGGACGCCTCGACGATGCCCTTGGCGATCTCGTCGCAGCGGGTAATGCCGCCGAAGATGTTGAAGAGGATCGCCGTGACCTTCTCGTCGGAGGTGATCACGGTCAGGGCGTCGACGATCGCCTCTGCCTTGGAGCCGCCGCCCGCGTCGAGGAAATTGGCCGGTGCCCCGCCCGCCTGCGCGACGACGTCGAGGGTCGACATACAGAGCCCGGCACCGTTGGCGAGGATGCCGACGTTGCCGTCGAGCTTGACGTAGGTAAGGCCCTTCTCGTGCGCCATCGCCTCCTGCGGGTCGTCAATCGACGCGGCGTCGAACTCGGCCAGCTCCTCGTGGCGATAGAGGGCGTTGCCGTCGATCGTTACCTTGGCATCGAGAGCGACGACCTGGCGGTCGGCGGTGACGATCAGCGGATTGACCTCGATCAGCGAGGCGTCCTCGGCCATCGCCGTCTCGGCCAGCTTCGCCAGCACCTCTGCCGCCTCGTCGCGGACGTCCTCGGCGAGCCCGGCGGCGTCGACGATCGGCCGTGCCTCCCCCGCCGTGAAGGGACGCGTCGGGTCGATGTGAACCTTGACAAGGGCGTCGGGGTCCTCGGCGGCGACCGCCTCGATGTCCATGCCGCCCTTGGCCGAGACCAGCGCCAGCAGCTTCTTCTCGCCGCGGTCGAGGATCACCGAGGCGTAGTACTCGGCGGCGATGTCCGAGCCGCCCTCGATCCAGACCTGGTTGACCCTGAACGGTCCCTCGCCGTGGGGGCCGACGATGTCCATGCCGAGGATCGCGCCGGCGTACTGCTCGGCCTCGGCCCGGTCGGCGGCGATCTTGATCCCGCCTGCTTTACCGCGACCACCGATCAGGACCTGGGCCTTGATCGCGCAGGGGTAACCGATCCGCTCCGCGGCAGCGACGGCGTCCTCCGCTGTGGAGGCGACCTCGCCGCTCGGCACGGCGATGCCGTGCGCGGAAAACAGCTGCTTGCCCTGATACTCGAGAAGGTCCATGTCGTAAGCGCCCTGCCAGACGCGGCGGGCAGCCTATCCGAGATGCCCAGCGCGACGCGGCGTCACGGTCCGGTGACATAAGATGCCGCGCTCGCATGGCCCTTCCCCCGCTCAAATCAATCAACTGGGTGACCACCGACTGCTACGGAACCCTGATCGATTGGGAGAAAGGCATCGTCGATGCCTGCAAGAAAGAGGCCGCCAAAGACGGCTTCAGCTTCGAAGAGGGGCCGTTTCTCGCCCGCTTCATGGAAGTACAGGCCGAAATCATGGCCGGCTCCTATGAACTGTATGCCGAGGTGCTGCGCCGCACGATCGTCAAGGTGGCCCGCGAGGTCGGCTGGGAGATCGAGCCCTCGCGCGCCCAGTTCCTACCCGACAGCGTCGCCTACTGGCTGCCCTTCCGCGAGGCAAACGCGGCGATGGACCGGCTCGGCAAACGCTACGAGATCGGGATCATCTCCAACATCGACGACAAACTGCTCGGCATCTCCCGCCGCCACCTGCGCACCGAACTGGACCTGGTTGTAACCGCCCAGCAGGTACGTAGCTACAAGCCCGATCCGGTCCACTTCAAAGAGTGCGCACGGCGGATTGGCGGCAAAAAAGGCTGGCTCCACATCTGTTGCGACTACACGACCGACGTCGCACCGCTGCTGAAAATGAAGGTCCCGGTGATCTGGGTCAACCGCCATGGCGAGAAGCTCGAAGGCCGCAAAGCGCCCACGGCGACGGTCAAGAACTTCCGCGACGCAGCCAAAAAGCTCGGCGCGTCCTAGCCGTCTTCTAGCGTTCCGTTCGCAACTTCACCCGGGAGCGGCGGTTTCGACCCTTGCAGGCGATCCCGGGTCGCCTAGGGCGATACATATTTCGATGGATCGAGTTAGCCATAGCCGAGCGTTTTTGCGCGGCCGCCTCCCAATCGCGGCGGCGCTGCTGGCCTTGCTCTGCGCCCTGACGCTGAGCGTCACCCACGCATGGGCGGTCGTCGTCGAAGAAGAACCGCCGCTCGACCCCAACCCCGAACCACCCAGCTTCGTCGTCATTCAGACCGACGACCAAACCCTCGACGAGCTCTACGCCACGTTCACCGCCTTCCCCGGCGCCGCGGTGACGCGGGCGATGCCGAACACGCTCGACCTGATCGCCGGCCACGGAATGACCTTCAACCGCTACTACGTCTCCTACCCGCTCTGCTGCCCCTCGCGGGTTAGCCTGCTTACCGGCCGCTACGCGCACAACACCGGCGTCAAGGGCAACGTGCAGCCAAACGGCGGCTACTACGGCTTCTCCTTCCGCGGCGCCAACAGCCACAACCTCGCCACCTGGCTACAGGGTGCCGGCTACCACACGATCCACATCGGCAAGTTCCTCAACGGCTACGGCGACGAACCGTACGACAACGGCACCACCGTTCCCCCCGGCTGGGATGCCTGGCACACCGTGCTCAACGCCGACACCCACCACTACTTCTATGGCTACACGCTCAACAACAACGGCCAGCTCAGCGAACCCTACGGCGATTCCGGCACCTGGGAACCACGCGAATACACCCAGCGCGATCCCGCCGGCTGCCCCTTCGCGCCGGAAGAAGGTCGGCCCTGCCTCTACGCCACCGACATCTTCAACTGGATGGCGCGGGAAGAAATGCTCGCCACCCCGGCCGAACAGCCCTTCTACCTCCAGCTCGACTACACGGCTCCTCACGGCGACTTCCGCAAGCCGGCTGGCCCTGAGCCGGCGCCGCGCCACTACAACTGGTTCAAGGGCGCGAAGCTGCCCCACAACCGCTCTGAAGGGCTCGATGAGGGCAACGTCAGCGACAAGCCGGCTTTCATCCGCGAAGCCGAACACCTGTCGCCCAACGACATGCGCACCTACAAGGTCTACTACGAGAAGGCTTTGGAGTCGCTGCGCTCGATCGACGACGGGGTAAAAGAGGTCGTCGACACGCTCGGCCAGCTGCACCGCCTGCGCAACACCTACATCCTCTTCACCTCTGACAACGGCTTCTTCTACGGCGAGCATCGCCTGATCGGCGGCAAGTTCCTCTCATACGAGCCGGCGACGCACCTGCCCTTCCTGATCCGGGGCCCCGGGATCAAGCCCGACACGTCGACCGGCGAGCTGGCGGCGAACATCGACATCGCGCCAACCATCCTCGACCTGGCGGGGGTCGAAGCGGACAAGAGCATGGACGGCCGCTCGATGGTCCCCTACCTGCGCGACCCCGAACTGCGCAGCCGCCGTCCGATCCTCTTCGAGTCATTCGTGCAGACGAGCGACGTGGAAGCAAACGGGGCGATCTCCACGGCCGGCGAAGGCGACGGCGGCATCCCTGGGGGCAACGGGAGCACTGACCCGAGGGAGCCGGAGGCAGGCATTTCGAGCACGGGCCCCAGCGCGCACGCCTCGCTCCTGGCGCCGCCGCTCAATTACGAGGGGATCCGCCTCGGCCCCTACAAGTACATCGCCTGGCCGGATGGGGAGAAGGAGCTCTACAACATCAACAAAGACCCGTACGAGCTCAACAACATCGTCAAAGACCCCAACTACTACCCAATCCGCAACTTCCTCCACCGCCAGCTGCGGCGCTACGAGAACTGCGTCGGCAAAGAATGCCGCGAAGTGGCCCCGCCCCTACCGCTGACCCGAATTGAATTCGAGCGCCTGCGAGCCAAGAGGCAGCAAGAAATCCTTGAACACGAACAGGAACGGGAAAAGGAACGCCGCGAACGGGAACGGGAACACAAGCACTAGGCGGGCGGTCCTGTCACCCCGGAGTAGCGCCGGCGCTACTCGATGACCGCTAGTACATCGCCAGAGGAGACTGCTGCGCCTTCTGCGACATTCAAGGCGGTGACTTTGCCGGCGCGGTGGGCGGCGATCTCGTTCTCCATCTTCATCGCCTCGATCACGCAGATCAGGTCGCCCTCGGCCACCTCGGCGCCCTGCTCGACCGCCACTTTGAGCACAGTGCCCTGCAGAGGCGAGGGCAGCGACTCGCTCGAGGCGCTGGCGCCGCCACCGGACTTGCGCTCGCGCTTCGGCGGTTTTTTGCCGCCTGCCGCGGCTGACGCTGTACCACCCGCCGCGGCCTCGCCGATCACCTTTACGTCGAAGAGCTTGCCGGAGACCTCAACCTTGTAATCGCGGGCGATGAGGGCGGCGCCCTCGGGCACCTCCGGCGCCTCGACCTCTGTTGGCGCGGTCGTCTTCAGCCAATCGCGGTCCTCCATCAGGTCGCGGCAGGTCTCCCCCTTTGCCCACTGCTCGGTCTCGAGAATCGCGCTATGGAAGGGAATCAGCGTGGTCAGGCCGCCGACCTCGTACTCGCCCAGCGCGCGCAGCATGCGGCGCGTCGCGTGCTCGCGGTCGACGTCCCAGACGATCAGCTTGGCGACCATCGGGTCATACATCGGCGTCACCTCGGAGCCGGCTTCAACCCCTGAATCGACCCGCACGCCAGGCCCGGCCGGCTCGCGATAGGTCGTGATCGCGCCCGGCGCCGGTGCGAATTTCTTGTGCGCGGCCTCGGCATTGATCCGGCACTCGATCGCGTGCCCGCTCAGTTCGACGTCCTCCTGGGCGATCGTCAACGCCTCGCCGGCGGCGACCAGAACCTGCTCGCGGACGATGTCGACGCCGGTGACCATCTCGGTCACGCAGTGCTCGACCTGCACCCGCGTGTTCATCTCGAGGAAGAAGTACTCGTCGCCAACCTGCATGCCCTCGACCGTGCCAGCGCCGCGATAGCCGACAGCGGCGGCGGCGTCGGTGGCGATCTTGCCGATCCGCTCGCGCATCTCGGCGTCGACCTGCGGGCCGGGCGCCTCCTCGATCACCTTCTGGTGACGGCGCTGGATCGAGCAGTCGCGCTCGCCGAGGTGGATCACATTGCCGTGCGAGTCGGCCAAAACCTGGACCTCGACGTGGCGCGGATCCTCGAGGTAGCGCTCGACGTAGACACGGTCGTCGGAGAAGAACTTCTCACCTTCGCGAGCGGCGCCCTCGAAGGCCTCCTCAAGATCGTCTGGGGTCAGCGCAACCCGGAAGCCCTTGCCTCCGCCACCGCCGGCGGCCTTGCAGGCGACCGGGTAGCCAGCCTCCTCGGCCTGCGCCTTCGCCGCGGCGACATCCGCGGCGGGCTCGGTCGCGCCGGGGACGATCGGCACCCCGGCCTCGGCCATGATCTCGCGCGCCCGCGTCTTCGAGCCCATCGATTCGATCGCCTCCGGCGGTGGGCCGATGAAGACGATGCTCGCCTCGGCACAGGCCTTGGCGAAGTCGGCGTTCTCGGCGAGGAAGCCATAGCCGGGGTGGATCGCTTCGGCACCCGCCTGCTTGGCGGTCTCGATGATCTTGGGAATGTTCAGGTAGCTCTCGGCCGGGACCGCCGGGCCAATCAGGAAGGCCTCGTCGGCCTCACGCACGTGCGGAGCGTCGCGGTCGATCTCCGAGTACACGGCGACCGAGCCGATGCCCATCTCCTTCAGCGTGCGGGCGACACGGATGGCGATCTCGCCGCGGTTGGCTATGAGGACCTTCTCGAACATCGGGGGCGGCAGTCTATTCAGCCGCGACGAACGAAAGGGGTCTGGGCCGGAGACTGCCGCGCTAACCGAACAGCGCGCAGATATCGAGCGTCTCGCAACTGCATTCGTCAGCAGCCGCGAGCCAGCCGCGCATGGCCGTGGCGCGCTCGATCAGAGCATCGATTTCCGCCAGCTTGCCGGCCGCGAGAGCCCGAAGCTGCTTGCCGGCCGGAGCGCCCTGGTCGGTGGAGGTCAGCAAGACGCCGACCTCATCCAGGGAAAACCCGGCCTCCTTGGCAATTGCGATGACCCCAAGTCGCCGCACCGTGGAGCCCGGGTAGCGCCGCTGACCGCCGAGACGCTGCGGCTCGGGAAGGAGACCTCGACGCTCGTAGTAGCGGATGGCCGAGACGCTGGCCCCGGCCTTGCCGGCGACTTCGCCAATGCTGAGCTTCGCTTCTTCCATTTCGACTTGACCTAAACCCAGGTTCAGGGCCGACACTTGCGACAAACCCTGAAAACCGGAGGAACAAACGATGGCAGATACCACTCCAGCGGCCTGCTCTCTCAACGTGGACGCCCTGAGAAAGCGGCTTGAAGCGATAGTCGAAGTCGGTGCAGGCAGCTTGATCTCCCGGGACACCGAGGGCGGCAACCACATCTTGCGCTTCCGAGCCAGCACAGCGGCTCGGCAGCAGCTCGAGCTGCTTGTCGTCGCCGAGGCCGAGTGCTGCTCGTTTCTGGATCTCTCGTTGAGCGAAGAGGACGGCGAGCTGATCTTGTCGATCGCCGCGCCCAAGGAGACCCAGGCGATCGCGGATGGGTTGGCCGAGGCGTTCGCCGGGCAGGGCCATTAGGGTCTGCCGCCGTGCTGATCGAGCTGCAGAGTCACTCAACCGTTTCCGACGGACAGCTGGCGCCCGCGGGCGTCGTCGAAGAAGCCGCAAAAGCCGGGGTTACTACGTTGGCACTGTCCGACCACGATGCGATTGCCGGCGTACCCGAGGCGGCGGAAGCCGCCGAGAGGCTGGGAATCGAGTTGGTGCCCGCCATCGAGATGTCCTGCGTCCATGAGTATGCAGAAGACCTGCATGTGTGCGGGTACTGGATCGACCTGGGGAAGATCGCGCCCGCTTGCGAGCGGGCTCAACACGAGCGGGTCACTCGGGCCGGAGAGATCGTTGGGAAATTGAGAGACGAGGGGTTCGATCTTCACCTGGAGGATGCGGTGCGGGAGGCTGGCGACGCGCTCTCAATCGGACGGCCCCACATCGCTCGCGCCGCCGGCGCTACCGGCGATCTGGGTCCGTTCTTCGAGGAGTATCTGGTGCCAGGCGCCAAGGCCTTCGTGCCGCGCCGCTGGCCGACCGCGGAGCAGGCGGTGCAGACCATTAAGGATGCCGGCGGTGCCGCCGTCGTTGCCCATCCCTACTGGGACATCTCCGATCCCACCGAGGTCGAGGAGCTGATCCGGGCACTCGGCGTCGATGGCGTCGAGACCTTCTACCCGACGCACAGCAAGGAGCAGACCGAACATCTTTTGGCGCTCTGCGAGGAGCTCGACCTAGTCCCCACCGCCTCCTCCGACTACCACGGCCCGACGCATAAGACCTTCGCCGAGTTCGGCGCGTACGACACCTATGGACTTGGGGACCCGGGAGTGCCGCTGCCTGTTCATTAGGGGTGCCCTAATGAACCCTTAGCCCCTTTTCCGCTTCAACACGACCACCTTTTCAAGCGTCCGCGGCTCGCCCTCGGTCGGCATGAAGGTCACCGCGACGCGAATCCGACCCTTGCCGTGCCGCTTCAAGAAATGCCGCAGCCGCACCTTTGGCTTGATCGGCAGGCTGACGGTCGTCGCCGTGCGCGCCGTACGTGCCAGGCGACGAAAGCCTCTGCCGGTTAGCTTCAGCCTCCCCGGCCCAGGCACGCGCACGTAGAGGACCGCGAAGCCGTTGCTGCGGTTTTTGACCAGGCCGGCGAAATGGAACTTGTTTGACGGCGGTTTCACGACCGGGTCGAAGATCGGTTCGGGCTGCGGCGCCTCGACGCAAGGCGGTGGAGGGGTGCCGGGTTCGCCGAAGCGCACGACCCGGGCGAGCGAGGCGCTTTCCTCGACGGCGAAGACGTTGCCGCCGCACGCGGCCGCGACGCCGGCGACGTTCGGTTCGGCGGCAAATCCGCCAAGGAAGCCGCCAGCTTCGCTGAAGTGCTCGACCCGTTCGTCGACCTGGTCGGCGACATAGATCCCACCCGAACCGTCCAGGACGAGCGCCACGGGACCGCTCATCGCCCCCGATCCGCTTGCACCGAAGGAGCGAAGGAAGCCGCCGCCTTTGGTGAAGACGTCGACGCGTTCGTTGCCAAAGTCGGCGACGTAGAGGTTGCCATCCCCGCCGATGATCACGTCCCGCGGAGAAAATGGCGAAGCCAGTTCGATTTGGCCAAGCGGAGCCCCGGTAACACTGAAGCGCGCAACGCGGTTTTCGCCGCTGGCGGCGACGTAAACGGTCGAGCCGTCGACGGCGACCCCGGTCGGATCGATCAATTCGCCCTCGCCGACTTTGCGCACGAATTCACCGCTTGAGCTGAACGCGTCGACCCGGTCATTGCCTTTGTCGGCAACCCAAACCAGGCCACCGCCGAAGGCGACGTCCTGCGGTTCGTCCATGGCCCCGGTGATCGTCCGCAGAAAGCCCCCATCGCCCGCAAAGACCGAGATCCGGTCGTTGCCACTGTCGGCAAGGAAGAGATCGCCCGCCGCATCGAACACAGCCTGCTTAGGCGCACTCAGCTGCCCAGGACCACCGCCAAGCTCACCAAAGCTCGACAGCTGCCCAAAGCCCATCGCGGCCCCCGGGAAAACCAGCCCCAGGAAGCTAGCGAGCAACACGAATCTGATTCCCCGCCTCACGCCCCGCAGATTAGGGAATCGCGTGCGTCCGTCAAGAGGGGCCGGGGTGCCCCTCCAGCGCAGCGGCGTCCGTTTTTCGCCCCAAACCGCAATCTCGGACGGCCACCAAATCTCCAGGCGAAAAACCCAGCAAGCAGGAGGGGCACCCCGGCCCCTCCCACCAAAAGCCTCGTCCCTAAGCAGTAACCGCAGCCGCCGGAATCAAATCCCGCGACTCGAGGTAGGCCAGCAACTTCTCCGCCGACTCCTCAGGCGTCTCGTTTTCGGTATCGGCGACGAAGTCCGGGTTCTCGGGGATCTCATAAGGGTCCGAGACACCGGTGAATTCTTTGATCTCGCCGGCGAAGGCTTTCGCGTAGAGGCCCTTGACGTCGCGCTCGGCGCAGGTGTCGACCGATGCTTTGACGTAGACCTCGATGAAGCGCTCGCCCATCAGGTCGCGCGCCTCGCCGCGGATCGCCGCGTAGGGGGAGATCGCCGCAGTGATCACCGGCACGCCGTTGCGGCTGAGCAGGTCAGCGACGAAGGCGATGCGGCGGATGTTGGTGTCGCGGTCCTCCTTGGAGAAGCCGAGGCCCTTGGAGAGGTTTTCGCGCACGACGTCGCCGTCGAGGATCTCCAGCTTCGAGCCGCGCTCGCGCAGGTGGCCCTCCAACAGTCGGGAGATCGTCGTCTTGCCTGCACCGGAGAGCCCGGTGAACCAGAGAGTGAAGCCTTGCTCGTCAGCCATCGCTACGTCAGTCCTCCTTGTAAGCGTCGATAAGGATGTCGGCGACCTCGTCGCGCGAGAACTCGTGCGGCGGCCTTTCGCCGTTGCCGAGCATCTCGCGGACCTTCGTCCCGGAGAGGAAGAGGCGCGCGTCTTGGTCATGGGGGCAGGTCTTGTTCGAGGCGAGCCCCTCACACTCGTTACACCAGAAGGTGTGCTCGAACATCAGCGGCTCGATCCCGAGCTCGTCGATGTCGATCGTGTCGAAGATCTTCTGCGCGTCGTAGGTGCCGTAGTAGTCGCCGGCACCGGCGTGGTCGCGACCGACGATGAAGTGGGTCGCGCCGTAGTTGCGACGGACGATCGCGTGCAGGATCGCCTCACGCGGACCGGCGTAGTGCATCTTTGCCGGCTTCACGCCCAGCATCACGCGGTCCTGCGGGTAGTACTTCTCCATCAGCACCTCGTAGCAGCGCATGCGCACGTCGGCGGGGATGTCGCCGGCCTTGGTCTTGCCGATCAGCGGCTGGATGAAGAGCCCGTCGCAGGTCTCCAGCGCCGCCTTGGTCAGGTACTCATGGGCGCGGTGGATCGGGTTGCGGGTCTGGAAGGCGACGATCCGCTTCCAGCCGCGGTCGGCGAACTCCTGCTTCGTCTCCGCCGGCGTCTTGTAACGCCGCATGAAGGCCTCCTCGTGATCGGGAAGCGCATCGACCTCGATTGGGCCGGCAATGCAGCGGCTGCCCTCCTCGTAGATCGCGGCGACCCCGGGGTGGGCCTCGTCAGTGGTGCCGTAGACGCGCTCGGCCTCGCTCTTGGCGTCGCGCTCCCAGATCTCCTCGACCTGGATCCGGCCCAGCGGCTTGCCTTCGTCGCTGGAGAGGGCGATCGTGTCGCCGACCTCGCACTCGAGGTCGGTCGCCAGGGTGATCGGGATCGGCCAGTAATCGCCGTCGGTCGTGCGCATCTCGGCGCAGACGCGCTCCCAGTCGGCGGAGCCCTGGAAGCCGGTCAGCGGCGCGAAGCCGCCGTTGCCGATCATCTCGAAGTCCGCCGTGTGGCGCTCGTCAAGGGTCAGGGAAAGCTCAGTCATCGTCTCGCTCATGCGGGGTTATCACCAATCGGTTAGGGGGAAGATGTATAGAAGGCGTTGCCGGACGCGCCTAGTTGATCCCGCACTCGGTCTTTTCGAGCCCCGCCCAGCGCCCGGCGCGGGGCGAGCCTCCAGGCCCGACCGGCTTGGTGCAGTGGGTGCAGCCGATCGAGGGGTAGCCCTGATCGTGCAGCGGGTTGTACGGGAGGTGGTGCTCACGGATGTAGTTCCAGACGTCACGCTCGGTCCAGTCCGCGATCGGGTTCAGCTTCCAAAGCTCGAATCGCTTGTCCCAAGCGAACTTGGGGGTCTTGGCGCGACTCTTTGAGTCCTCGCGGCGGACGCCGGCGAGCCAGCAGTCTACGGAAGAGAGCGCCCGGCGCATCGGCTCGACCTTGCGCAAACCGCAGCAGGCGTCCGGGTCGCTCTTCCAGAGCTCGTCGCCGTACTGCTCAGCCTGCTCGGCCAGGGTCAGGTTGTGGAAGCGGTCGAACTCGACCCCGAGGTGCTCGGCCAGCTTGTCGCGGGTCTCATACGTCTCCGGGAAGAGCACGTCGGTGTCGAGGTAGAAGAAACGCGCGTCGGAGTTGATCTGGCTGGCCAGGTGCGCCGTCACCGCGCTCGTTTTCTGGAACGAGCAGGCGATGTAGTGACTCTGGCCGAAAGTCTCAAACATCCACTCGATCGCCTCCGAGGCGGTCTTCGCCTCAAGCTCTGCAGCGACCGACTCGGCGTCGATCTCCGGCGTTGTGGCAGCGACGGGGGTCATATCGCGCACTCGCCCTCGCCCCGCTCCACTTTGTAAGGGCTGGAACGGTTCCAGTCGATGAACTGCTGCATCGTCTCGAGGTTGAACTCGGCCGGCATGGTCAGCTCCTTGACCTCTTCTTCGAAGCGGCCGGCGCCGATCCGCTCGGCGAAGGCATTGAACTCCTCGCCGTCGGCGCGCTCGGCCTCATACAGCCTGATCCAGCGCTCGACCGCCTCGGGGACACGCTTGGCCGGCAGGCGCGATTTCAGCCGCGTGCCGAAGATCACCTCGCCGCCCTCGTAGTTGCCGCCGATGTGGGGGATGTAGGCGGGCATCTGCCGCCCGCCCACTTTGAGCGAGGCGCCGTAGAAGCCGATGTTGGCGATGTGGTGCTGGCTGCAGCCGTTGGGGCAGCCGCTCATCTTGATGTGGATCTTGCGGGTCAGCTCGTCGGTGATCTCCATCTCCTCGACCCGCTGCTTGATCGCCCGGTTGAGACCCATCGAGCTGGTGATACCGAGTTTGCAGCTGTCGGTGCCGGGGCAGCTGACCACGTCGGTGATCTCGCGGGCGCCGGGCTCGGCTAGGCCGAGCTCGCCCAGCCGCTGCCAGACCTCATAGAGCGCCTCGTCGCGGACCCAGCGCAGGACCAGGTTCTGCTGCACGGTGCTGCGTGCGTAGCCGCCGGTGAACTCGCGCATGATCGCGGCCAGGCCGCGGAACTGCTCCGGCGTCAGGTCGCCGCGCTCGATCTTGACCTCGACCGAGGCGAAGCCCTCCTGGCGCTGCGGCTGCACGTTGCCCTGCAGGAAGCGGTCGAACTGGGAGCGGTCGCCGTTGGGCGAGACCGGCGCCTCCGGCGCATCGGGAGCGTTCTCCTCCTCCTCGTCGTCGAAGCGCAGGCGCTCGACGTCGAAGTCCCTTTCGCCGACCCAGTCGCCCTCGAGCTCGGTGTCGACCTGCTCGCGGAAGGCGTCAATGCCAATCTTGTCGACGAGGACCTTGATCCGGGCGCGGGCGCGGTTGACGCGCAGCCACTCCTGGCGGTCGAAGATCCGCAGTGCCGCCTCGGCGACCTTCATGTAGTCGCCGTTGTCGGCCTCGACGAACTCGTAGAGGGTCGGGGCGACGCGGGCCATGATCGAGGTGCCTCCGCCGACGCGGATCTCGAAGCCCTTGACCCCGTCCCGCTCGCGGGCGAGGAAGGCGATGTCGTGGATGCCGCTGATTGCGCGGTCCTCGTCGGAGCCCGTGAACGAAGTCTTGATCTTGCGCGGCATCAGCTGCGTGGTCGGGTGGCGGACGAAGTAGCGGACGTAGGCGCCGGCGTAGGGCGTCGGGTCGAAGACCTCGTCGGCGGCGATGCCGGCCCAGGGATCGCCGGTGACGTTGCGCATCGTGTTGCCGCAGCCCTCGCGCGAGGAGAGGCCGGTGGGCGAGATCTCGCGGATCAGCGACTCCATGTCGCGCAGCGGCACGTGGTGGATCTGAATGTTCTGCCGGGTCGTGATGTGGCCCTTGTTCAGCGGCGCGTACTTCTCGACCACGCTGCCGAAAGCCTCCATCTGCTCCGGCGTGACCCCACCGAAGGGCAGCTTCACTCGGACCATCTGCACGTCGGGCTGGCGCTGCCCGTAGACGCCCTGTTTGAGGCGGAAGCCGATGAACTGCTCTTCGGCGAGCGCGCCGGAGAGGAACTGCTCGGCTTCGTTGTCGAAATCGTCGAACTCGCGCTCGATGATCGGGATGATGTGCCCGGGGACGTTCTCGTAGGTCTCCGGATTCTCCAGCGTGCCGGTGCGGCCCTTGCCGCGCTGCTGCTTGTCCTGGTCTACCACTACCTCCATGAAGAGGAAAATAGCAAAACCTGACAGGGATTAGGGTATTTAGCTCGCGGGGCGCCCTCAGGCCGGCTTACCAGGGGGCAAGCGTCCGGCAGCGTGCAGGACCTCGGCCGCTTCGCCAGACTCGGCAACGCGCCCCCCCTCGGGCTCGAGCGGCAGGTCCGCCTCGTTCCAGCCGACGATCCCCTCGCTTAGCTTCGCGGCGTCGAAGCCAGCGGCAGTAAGAGCGTCGGCGGCCATCGTCGAGCGGGTGCCGCCGCGGCAGTAGAGGACGACCGGTCGTGCGGGGTCGAGCTCCGCGGTCCGTTGCGCCAGCTCGGCGAGCGGCAGATGCTTGGCGCCGGCGATGCGACCGGCCTCCCACTCGTGATCGGCGCGCACGTCGACGAGCTGCGCGCCGTCCTCGATCAGCTTCTGCGCCTCGTCAGGCGAAATCTCTCGCGTCTCGTCTGCCATCAGTCGATGTCCGTTCCCTCGACCAGGAACGCAACCCGCACGTGGGCTCGATACTCATCCAGGTTCTCGCCCCGGATCCCGGTCGAGACGATGTCGACGGCGCGCACATTTCGCAACGTGCCCTGCGCCTGGGCGAGCGCCTGTTTCGCCGCGTCGTCGGTTGACGTCTTCGAACTGCCCACCAACTCGATGATCTTCACGACTGCCATTGCGATCCTCCTTCTAGATGCTTCTGAACAGTGCCCTTCGCGCCGACCCCCTCGACCAGTGCTGCCCGTTGCCACGGGCTGACCGTCTCTCCAGCCTCGATCTCTAAGGGAGCCGTCTCGGCCTGAAACTGCCCGATCGCGGCAGCGATCGCGGCGGCCTCGTCTGGATTCGGGCTCCGATCCATACCTAGAGCCTATTCAGGCGCCGTTGCCGTCGAACTTGTAGCCGACGCCGCGCACCGTGACTACAAGCTCTGGGTTTTGAGGGTCGCGCTCGACCTTCTGGCGCAGGTTGGAGATGTGAACGTCGCAAGCCCGCTCGTCGCCGTCGAACTCGGTCTGCCAGAGCTCCTCCATGATCTGGCGACGGGGGAAGACCTCTCCGGCACGCCCGACCAAGAGGCGCAGCAACTGGAACTCCGAGCGGGTCAGGTTGACCTGCTCCCCGTGGACCGTGGCGACGTGACGGACAAGGTCGATCGCGACCGGGCCGGCCTCAACTTTGACCGCCTGGGAGAGCGGCGCCCGGTCGAGCTCGCGGCGGCGCAGCTGGGCGCGGACGCGGCCGAGCAGCTCGCGCACCGAGAAGGGCTTGGTGACGTAGTCATCGGCTCCGACCTCGAGCCCGACGACCTTGTCGACCTCGGCGTCTTTGGCCGTCAAGAGGATGATCGGCACCGCGCTGCGCGAGCGCACGTCGCGACAGATGTCGAGACCGCTCGGTCCCGGCATCATGATGTCGAGGATCAAGAGGTCATAGGGAATGCCATCGCCGACCCGCTCAGCGGCCTCGTCGCCATCGGCAACCGGGGTCACCTCGAAGCCCTCCTGGGCAAGCGCGTAGCCGACCGAGTCACGCACCGAGGGCTCGTCGTCGGCGATGAGAATGCGTCCGCTGCTCATGCGATCGGCGTCGGGCTGGGTTGTGCGACAGGCAGGCGAACCCAAAAAGTGCTGCCCTCTCCCTCGACCGATTGGGCGCCGATCTCGCCACCCATGACACTGACCATGCGGCGGGCGATCGCCAACCCAAGGCCGAAGCCTTCCTGTTTACGCGACTCATCGCGGCGGTAGAACCGCTCGAATACCCGCTCTATCTCCGCCTCGGGAATCCCCGGGCCCGTGTCGATCACTTCCAGCACCACCTCTTTCTCGCCGTCGCGGCGGCCGCGAACGGTAACGCGCCCAGGTAGTGGCGTGTGCTTGAAGGCGTTGGTGAGCAAGCCAACCATCACTTGGCGCAGCAGAGTCGGGTCCCCTTTGGCGGCGAGGTCGGCCTCAACATCGGTAGCCAAATCGATATGCGGGGGGGTCTCCACCGCCTCGACGGTGTCATGGATCGCGGCGGCGACATCGACCTCCTCGGTCTCCCCCGCGCCCAGTGACTCAACTCGGGCCAGGGTGAGCAGTGACTTAGTCAGCCGGTTCATCCGCTCGGCGTCCTCTGCGAGGCGGCCGAGGAAGTGCTCGAGCGCATTGGGGTCGTCCTTGGCGCCCTCCTGCAGAACCTCGATCGCGCTGGAGATGCCGGCGAGCGGATTGCGCAACTCGTGCGCGGCGTTGGAGATGAAATCCGCTTCGGCCAGCTCACGGCGCATCTCGTCGGTGCGGTCACGGGCAACGACGAGGACCGCCCGCTCTTTGGGCAGCGCCCGGGCACTCATCGCGTAGGCGCGATCGCCGATCCGCAGGGCCGGATGGGCGGCGAAGCCGACGTCGATTGCGCGCCTCAATGAGGAGCGCATCGACGATGGCGGTTGGCCGAGGGGGTCCAGCAGCTTTGCCGCGGCGCTGTTGGAAAAACGAACAGCGCCTTTCTCATCAACCACGATCACCGCGTCGGTAAGGCCGTCGAAGATCACTTTGAGCTTGTTGCGGTCCGCAGTGAGGACGCCAAAGCTCTCTTTGAGCGAGGTGCGCATCGATTCCAGCGCGCGGGCGAGATCCCCAATCTCATCACGGCCGCCGACTTCGAGATGGGTGTCGAAGGATCCGGCTGCAAGCTCGCCGGCGGCGCTGGAGAGGCGCCGCACCCGCTGGGAGATGCCAACAGCGATCAGGAAGCCGGCGAGCACACCGAGGGCAATCGCGCCGAGCACCGCCCGCGGTCGGTCGCCGAAGAGGTAGACGACGCCGGCAGTAAGGAGCGTCACCGCGGCGAAGGCGCTGACCAACCAGAGCCTGATTCCGATTCTTCTCACGAAGACTTACTAACACAAATCCGTCGCCGCTCCGGCCGTAGCGGCGACGGCGGCTCCGCGTGGGAGAATCGCCACATGAGGACGCTGGTCTTTATCCCCGCCTGGAACGAGGCCGACTCGGTCGCGACGGTGATCGCCGACGTGCGCGAGCGCCTGCCCGAGGCCGATGTCCTAGTCGTCGACGACGGCTCCACCGACGAGACCGCCGTGCGCGCCGCGGCGGCGGGCGCCACCGTCGCTGCGCTGCCCTTCAACCAGGGGCTCGGTGCGGCACTGCAGACCGGCTACCTCTACGCGTTGCGCGAGGGCTATGACTTCTGCGCCCATCTCGACGCGGACGGCCAGCACCCGCCCGCTGAGGTAGGGCGGCTGCTGGCGGAGGTGCGGGCCGACCGGGCCGACTTGGTGATCGGCTCGCGTTATCGCGAGGCGGGCGCAGGTAGCAGCGGTACGGACGAGGTCAAAGGCGACGACTACAAGCCGACCCTCTCGCGCCGCATCGGCACCAGCGTCTTCCGCTTCTTCCTCACCCTGGCGACGCGACAGCGCTTCACCGACACGACCAGCGGCATGCGGGCGGCAAACCGACGGGTAATGGAGCTGTTCAGCGAGAACTACTCCCCCGACTTCGCCGAGATCGAGTCGCTGCAGCTGGCGGTGCGCCAGGGGCTGCGGGTCGAGGAGGTGCCGGTGCGGATGCTCGAGCGGGTGGGCGGCTCCTCGTTCCTCACGCCGCTGCGCTCGGCCTTCTTCATCTTCAAGGGGATGATCGTGCTGCTGGTCGGCCAGTTCCGGCCGCGCAAGGTTGGGGCAGAGCGATGAAGGCCGCGCTGCTCGCCGCCAGCCAGGACCCCACGGTTCACCTGACCTCGCAGACGCGGATCTTGGCCGCGGTGATCGCCGTTGCATTCATGCTGATGATCCTCGAGCTAATCCGCCGCGACCGCCTGCAGGAGCGCTTCAGTGTCGTCTGGTTCATCGCCGGCCTGGGGATGCTCGCCGGCGCCATCTTCCCCGGCCTGCTCGGCTTCGTCGCCGACGCGATGGGCGTGCGTGACACCAACGTCGCCCTCTTCTCGATCATCCTCCTACTGCTACTCGGCCTGGCACTCAACTTCAGCGTGATCATGTCCCGCCAAGCCGCCCAGATAACGCGGCTGGCGCAGGAGCGGGCGCTGGAGAAAGCCCGCGAGCAGGCGAACGGGAGTACGCCAAGACGAGACTCAGACGTCGTTGGGCAAGGACGCAGGGAGGCCGAATAGCAGCGCTATTTGGCCGACTGAGGACGCCGCACAGCGGCGCCTGAGACCGTCCGCTCAAGTCTGAATTGCAAAGCCTCTAGGGCCAGCTCCTCGGAGACGTTCAGGTCGAGGCGGCTGCGGGTGTCCTGGACCAGCTCGGCAGCGCGACGGGCGCTGTTCGGGTCCAGGCCCGAAGCCAGGGACTGGAGCTGGGGCAGGCGATCGCGGTTGTAGATGACCTCAGCGGCGCCACTTGCGGTAGCTGCCAGATCTCGGAACCAGGCCGCGGCGAGACGCAGGCCGAGGTCGAGCAGTTCGGTGCGACGGCGGCGCCCAGCGCGTTTGGCGGCGTCGGTGATGTCGCGGGCGGAGCGTTTCATCCCTGCCTCCTTTTCCCCCTCTAGCGCCTCGCGCGCTGCCAACTCGGCTTCCTCGCCGGCTCCCTCGGCGCTTTTCAGCATCGCGCTCCAATCCCTCTCGACGGCCTGCAGCCTGAGCGCTCTCCCCTGCTCACTGAGAAGCAGGCGGGCCAGCTCCAGGTCACCGCCAGAGATGCGCGCGGCGGCGGAGATCTCCTCGTCCCCATCTCCAGTGCCCTCGCGCAACGCGGCTTCGACCGCCTCGGCGGGCAGCGGCGCGAAGTCGACGGGTTGGCAGCGCGAGGCGATCGTCTCCAGCAGCGCCGCCGGCTCGGAGGTGAGCAGGATCAAGTGGACAAACTCGGGCGGCTCCTCGAGCGTCTTCAGCAGCGCGTTCTGGCTCTCGTCGCGCATCGCCTCCGCCGCCTCGATCACGAAGACGCGCTTGCCCCCTTCGTAGGGCCGGTAGGCGGAGGCCCGGATCACCTGCTCTCGCACCTCCTCAACCATGTGCTGAGCGCCCTTAGGCGCCAACCAAACCAGGTCAGGATGAGGCGACGGATCGAGCAAAGCCCGACGCCGCACATCCTCTCCATCCTCAGCCGCCGAAGCCAGGATCTCAGCGGCAAAAGCTCTCGCAACTGCCCGCTTGCCTGCTCCCCGCGGCCCCCGGAACAAATAAGCGTGCGAAGGCCCCCGCGAGAGCGCCGCGCTCAAAGCCATCTGCGCGCGCGGCTGATGGGCGGTGCTCTCGCCCAGTTGGCTGGTCATCGGGGACCGTTCGTCTTTTGTCGCGCTGAAAGAGACAAACAGCGAACGCGCAGGGACTCTTCTCTTCTTCCGCGGGTGGCGCGGGGGAAGGGGGGGTTCGGACGGGTGAGTCCGCTAACCCCCCCTTCCCCCGCGACAGGACCCGCGGCCGAAGGCATGGTCCCTAGGAGCGAGATTTGACCGCCTCCATCACCCGCGCATGAACCTCCTCGACACTCCCTTCGGCGTCAACGACGACGACGCGATCCGACGCGATCATCGCGATCTCGTCATACGCCTCGGCGACGGCGCGCTGCAACTCCAAACCCTCGGCCTCGAAGCGATCCTCGCCGCCGGCCCTGCCCAGGCCGACCTCGGGGTCGATCCGCAGGTACACGGTCACGTCGGGCCAGAGGCCGTCGATCGTCGTGTCGACGAGCGAGAGGACGTGGCTGGTGCCGAGGCCGCGGGCGCCCCCCTGGTAGGCGACGCTGGAGTCGGCGAAGCGGTCGGCGACGATGTCGCGGCCGGCCTCGACCGCGGGGCGGATCACACTGCTGACCAGGTCGGCGCGAGCAGCCGAGAAGAGCAACAGCTCGGCGAAGGGATCGATCTCCAGCGCCGGGTCGGCAAGCAGCTCGCGAATCCGCTCCGCCGCGTCGGTTCCGCCCGGCTCGCGGATCTGAAGCGTCTCGTGTCCGAGCGCCGCGGCGAGCAGGCCCGCCTGCGTGCTCTTGCCTGAACCGTCAATCCCCTCGAGGGAGATGAACGTCATTTGACAGTCGTTTTCGCCCTTTTACGTTTGCGAGTCGAGGTGGAGGATTTGTCCGGCAACGGCTTCTTTTCCATCTCTTTTTTCGCCGCTTTCGCCGCTTCACGCTCGGCGCGGCGTTTCTTCATCTCCTGCATCGACTCGCAGTCGTCGTTGAGGCAGAGGTTCCAGGGGCGGCCGCGGAAGGGGACGACTTTGAGCCGCGGGGTCTCGCCGCAAACCGAGCAGCGGTCTTCGAGCTTGAAGACGTCGCCGCGCTGCGGCAGCGGGAAGGTCTGGTCGCAGGACTCGGGGTCATCGAGCGTCCAGCCACTGCAGCCGACGAAGCGTTTGCCCGATTTTTTCGCCCGGATGATCCGCAGCATGTGGGGCGAACCGTCGTCCTTTTTGCGGCCGGCTTCTTCGCAGACTTTGCAGGGACCGAGGATGCGGTCCTCGTCCATCCCTTTCCAGATGACTTTGGCCAGGTCCTCGCGGCTGCCGTCGATCTCGGTCCAGGTCTTGTGCAGGAGGTCGCGGCTCTCACCGACGACGGCCCCCTTGGTCATCTCGCCGGCGGCGATCCGGTCCATCTCCGCCTCGAGCTGGGCGGTCATCTCCGGCGTCGCCATTGCCGGCACGTAGTTCTTGAACGCCTCGTACAGGGCGATCCCGGTCTCCGAGGGGACGGGCGGGTTGCCATAGACGTAGCCGCGGTCGAAGAGCTTCTGGATGATGTCGGCGCGGGTCGCTTTGGTGCCGAGACCGCGCTCCTCCATCATCTCGATCAGTTTGGCCTGGGAAATGCGCGAGGGTGGCTGGGTCTCCTTGTCGACGATCCAGGGCTCGCCGTCGAGATTCAGGCTCTGGCCCTCCTGCAGCGCCGGGATCTCCTCGTCGGCGGAGCGGGCGTAGGTGTAGATCGCGGCGTAGCCGGGGTCGACGACGACCGAGCCGCGGACGAAGTAGGTCTCCGAGCCGGCCTCGATGTCAGCCCGGGTCGACTCGGTGATCATCGGCGGGCTGAAGGTGGCGAGGAAGCGACGCACGACCAGTTCGTAGACGCGCTTCTTGGGGCCGTCGAGGGCGCCAGGGTGGATCGCCTGGGTCGGGTAGATCGGCGGGTGATCGGTGGTCTCTTTTTTGCCCCGGGTTGGCGTCAGCTGGGGCTGGTCGAGTAGGCCGGCAGCGGCGGAGAACTCTTTGACCTTGACCAGCGAGGAAACCAGCTCACGCAGCGGCAGCGAGGCCGGGTAAACCGTGTTGTCGGTGCGGGGGTAGGAGATGAAGCCGTCCATGTAGAGGTCCTCGGCGATCCGCATCGCGCTGGCGGGAGTGATGCCGAGGCGGCTGGAGGCATCGGTGCTGAAGGCCGTCGTGTTGTATGGGGTCGGCGGTTTGCGGGTGTTTTTGCGCGCCGTGACCGATTTCACCGTGCCGGGGCCGGAGGTGCCGGCGAAGGCGGCGTCGGCCTCGGCTTTGTCCCAGAATTTGTCGACGCTGTGGTGGGTCTCGAAGGTCCCGTCGGGGTGCTCGAACTTGGCGAACAGCTCCCAGAACGGTTTGGCGACGTGGGCGCGGCGCTCCATCTCGCGCTCGACGATCAGCCCCAGGGTCGGGCTCTGGACGCGGCCGACGGAGAGGAAGTTGGAGCCGAAGCGACGGCTGGCTAGGGAAACCGCGCGGGTCAGGGTCGCGCCCCAGAGCAGGTCGATGTCCTGGCGCGCGGCGCCGGCGTTGGCGAGCGGGTAGGAGAGGGTGTCGAGCTCGCCGAAGGCGCGCTCGATCTCTTCCTTGGTCAGCGCCGAGTAGCGGGCGCGCTTGATTCGCAGCGTGCCGGCGTTGGCTTCCTCGCGACTACCGAGGTCCGGGTTGGCGTCGAGCATCTCCTCCAGCGCCTCGAGCCCGATCAGCTCGCCCTCGCGGTCGAAGTCGGTCGCGATCACCAGTTCGTCAGCGCCTTTGGCGACTTTTTTGATCGCTTTGACGACGTTTTTGTCGGTCGGTTCCTTGATCAGCTTGGCGTCGATCAGGTCATGCAGGTCAGTCTTCTGCCAGTTCGAGTAGCCCTCGGGGAATGCCGGGCCGAGCACGTGGCCCTTGAGCCCGATCGTCATCTGCTCGCCGCCGTCGGAGTCGGTCCAGGTGTAGAAGGGGACTTTGAAGGTTTTGTCTTCCTTCGCTTCGCCCCGGCCGAGAATGTCGGCAATCTTCTTGGCGCTGTTGTTCTTCTCGGTGACGATCAGTCGCATGGGGCGGCGAGGGTAGCAGGGGCGTTCGGCGACCCCTGCCGGACCGTCCACCGCAGATCCTCATAGGATCGGCGCATGAAGGCATTGGTCACCGGCGGCGCTGGCTTCATCGGATCGAACCTGGTCGACGCGTTACTTGCCCGGGGCGACGCAGTGACCGTGGTCGACGACCTCTCGACCGGGCGGCGCGAGAACCTCGACGGGGCGCTCGCTGCGGGGGCCGAGCTGAACGAGCTGGACATTCGCGCGGCGGAGGCCCTGGCCGATCTGGTCGCTGCAGTGCAGCCGGAGATCGTCTTCCATCTGGCCGCCCAGATCGACGTGCGCCGCTCGCTCGAGGACCCTGCCTTCGACGCCTCGATCAACGTCGGCGGCACCGCCAACCTGCTGGATGCGATGCGGGCGGCAGGGTCGCCGCGGCTGGTCTTCGTCTCCACCGGCGGCGCGATCTACGGCGAGGGTGAGGGCAAGGAGCTTCCACTCGACGAGAGCGCGCCGATCGAACCCTTCTCCGCCTACGGCCAGAGCAAGTTCGCCGCCGAGGGCTACCTGGCGCTCTACGAGCGACTCTACGGTCTCTCCGGAGTAAGCCTGCGGCTCGGCAACGTCTACGGACCGCGGCAAGACCCGCTCGGCGAGGCCGGCGTAATCGCGATCTTCTGCGGTCGCCTCCGCGCCGGCGAGCGGCCCACCGTCTTCGGCGACGGCACCCAGACCCGCGACTACATATATGTCGGCGACGTGGTGGCGGCGGCGCTCGCCGCAGCAACGTCGAGTGTGAGTGGGCCGATCAACATCGGCAGCGGGATCGAGACCGACGTGCTCGAACTTGCCGGCCGCCTCGCCGAGATCGACGGCGCCGAGAACTTCGAGCCCGAGTTCGCCCCACCCCGCGCCGGCGAGGTGCAGCGGATCGCCCTCGACGCCGCCCGGGCCGAGCGCGAGCTGGGCTGGCGCGCGGGGACCAGCGTCGCCGACGGGCTGAAGCTGACGCTGGACTCCCTCTAACCTTTGCCCTATGCCCGCTCAGGCCTATGCCGGCAAGGAGTGCGTCTGCCAGCTCCGCAAGGGGATCTGCGACCAGTCGTGCGTGCGCGACATGCTCGAGACCCCCTTCTACATCGCCTGCCTGAAGACGGCGGGGCGGCGCTGCCTGGTCGTCGGCGGCGGCGACATCGGCCTCGACAAGGTCGAGGGCCTGCTCGCCTGCGACGCCGACGTCACCCTGATCGCCCCGGTCGCCCACCCGGAGCTGGAGTCGCTGGCAGCGGAGGGATCGATCGAGTGGGAGAAGCGCGAGTACGCTGGCGCCGCCGACCTCGAGGGTGTCTTCATGGTCATCGCCTCGACTGACGACAGTGAGGTCAACATCGGCGTCTTCGACGACGCCGAGAAGCGGGCGATGCTGGTCAACATCGTCGACGTGCCCCCGCTCTGCAACTTCATCCTGCCGGCGATCGTCCGCACCGGCCCGCTGGCAATCGCGATCTCGACCGCCGGTGCCTCCCCCGCCCTGGCTAAGCGGATGAAGCGCGAGGTCGCCGAGCTCTTTGGCGAGGAGTACGCCCGCCTCGCGGTGATCCTCAACGACGCCCGCGGCTGGGCGAAGGGGACGCTGCCGACCTACCAGGACCGCAAGGAGTTCTTCGAGGGGATCGTCAACGGCGACCCTGACCCGGTCGAGCTGCTGCGCGACGGCCGAGAGGTCCAGGTCCTGGCGCTGATCGAGGCCGCTAAAGAGCGCGCGGCCTCGGCCCTGGCGACTTAGTCGCACATATTCCGACTAAGGCGCCAGGTCACGCAGCGCCGCAGGCCGAAACGCGGACGCGCTCCAGCGTCTCACGCAGGGCATCGGCTTCGGCGACGCTGAGCCTGGCGGAGAAGGCGCTGCGCAGCTCGGCGATCACCACCGGCCGCATTTCCCCCAGCATCTCCTCGCCGGCCGGCAACAGCGTCGCGTAGCTGACCCGCCGATCCGTCTCGCAAAAAGTCCGCTCCATCAGCCCCGCTTTGACCAGGCGGTCGACCAGCTTGGTCAGCCCGCCGCGGGTGATCACCAGTGACTCGGCCAGCGCGCCCATCTTCATCCGTTGCTCGGGCGCATCGGCGACCGTGGCGAGCATCTCGTACCAGGGGAGCGGCGGCAGGTCGGCGGCGGCCAACGCGTCCTGAAGTCGCTGCACGATCGCCGCGTGGGTACGCGTCAGCGCCCCCCAGGCATCGCCATGGGGGCTGCCGGTGGCGCGGGGAGCACCCGGCTCTGCGGTCGCGGTCGCCTGCTCGCTCATGGCTCAATGATCCCAGAAGACCATTGCCTAGTCAATAGTTGACAAGATAACTGCTTCTGCTACGATTGTTTCTGTGTCAAACATTTACAAGGCAACTTCAAGGAGGAACGCAGAATGAGCACGCAAACCATCCAGCAGCAGATTCCTGCCAGCACCTACGTCGTCGACCCGGTCCATTCCTCAATCGGCTTTGCCGTCGTCCATAACGGCGTCTCGACCTTCCGCAGCGGCTTTGCTGACTACAAAGTGACGCTAAGCGGCGGCGAGACTCCACAGCTAGAGGGCAGCGTCGACGTCGCCAGCATCCAGATCGACGAGGCGCAGTTAAAGGGACACCTCCTCTCCCCCGAGTTCTTCGACGCCGAGCGCTATCCGCAATTGCGCTTCGAGTCGAGCTCGCTGGAGGTCGACGAGGACGGCGCAGCGACGATCCGCGGTGAGCTCGAGATCCGCGGTCAGAAGCACGACGTCGCAGCGAGTGGCCGCCTCGCGCCACTTGGTGCCGACCTAGCCGGCCAGGCCCGCGTCGGCCTTTCCCTGGCGGCCGCGGTAGACAGGCGCAGCTTCGGCCTCGACTGGCAGGCAGAGCTGCCGAGCGGCGGCGAGGTACTCGACTACGAGGTCAATGTCGCGGTCGAGCTCGAGCTGGTCGAGGAGGCCGAATAACCATGAGGGTGCTCGGTATATCGGGCAGCCTGCGCCGCGACTCGCACAACAACGCCCTGCTGCGGGCGGCCGCCGAGCGGCTGCCCGCCGGGGCGGAGTTGATCGCCTATGACCGCCTGGCCGAGATCCCGCCTTATGACGAGGACGTCGAAGTGCGCAGCGTTCCGGAGCCGGTGAGCGATTTGCGCGAGGCGATCCGCGACGCCGACGCCGTGCTGATCGCCACCCCCGAGTACAACCACTCGATCCCAGGGCAGCTCAAGAACGCGCTCGACTGGGTTTCGCGCCCGGCTGGCAAGAGCGCCTTAAATGGCAAGCCGGCGGCGACCATCGGTGCCTCGACCGGCATGTTCGGCGCGGTCTGGGCGCAGGCCGAGCTACGCAAGGTGCTGGGCGCGCTGGGTGGCCGGGTCTTGGAGGCCGAACTCCCCGTCTCCCATGCCAATGACTTGCGCCATGGCGATCGCCTCGAGCTGGAGCCTGAGCAGGCGGAGCAGATGGATGAGATCCTCGCCGAGCTGGTTGCCGCAGCCGAGCGCGAGCCGGTTCCGGCTTAAGCGGCAGGCAGGGCGAAGAAAGCGATAGCTGCGAAGTGAGCGGCGGCGGCTGCGATGACCAGGGCGTGGAAGACCTCGTGGTAGCCAAAGACGCGCGGGCTCGGGTTCGGTCGTTGGGTCGCGTAGACGATCGCGCCGGCCGTATAGAGAATGCCGCCGGCGGCGACGAGCAGGGTGCCGGCGACCCCCATGTCGTTCCAAAGGCCGGGGAAGGCGATCGCCGCGACAGAGCCCAGCGACACGTAGATCAGGGCGGCGACCCATTTCGGGTGGTCGATCCAGATCGTCTCGACGATGGCGCCGGCGATGGCGCCGGCCCAGACGACGACGAGGATGGCGTCGGCCAGAGGTCCGCTGAGGACGAGCAGGGCAAAGGGCGTGTAGGTGCCGGCGATGAGGAAGAAGATCATCGAGTGATCGAGGCGGCGCATCCAGCGGCGCACTTCGGGCCGCTTCCAGTTGACCCGGTGGTAGAGGGCGCTGGTGCCGAGCAGTGCCGAGAGGCTAACCGCGTAGATCGCAACGGCCAAGGTTGCCTTCGGCGTCTTCGCGGCGAAGATCAGCGCCGCGCCAAGAACGAGTGAGACGAAAAAGGCCCACTCGTGTGAGACGCCGCGCAGCTGAGGCTTGACCGCGGCAATCGCCTCGCTCGCAACTTCCTTTGCAGATTCCGCCTTCTCAGCAGCCCTCGCCCGCATCATCTACTTGTCACCATAGAGGGTGAAAGGCGTGTTTTCTGCGGCGTTTGCGGAGTCAAGCGTCACAAAGTCTGTCCGACTCGTTGACGATCCTGGGCAGCTCCCCCTTAAAGCCGCTTCGAGAGGAGAAGTTCGATGTCCCAGACCGCCACCAGTGCTCCGAAAAACGGTCTCAAGGGCCTAGTGGTCGAACGCCGTTTCTCCTCTCCAGGGACGCATCCCTTCGACGAGATCGAGTGGGAGATCCGCGACGCGGTGATCGGCGATCCAGCCAATCCGGCCTTCGAGCAGCGCGGGGTCGAGTTCCCCAAAAGCTGGTCGCAGAACGCGACCAACATCGTCGCCCAGAAGTACTTCCGCGGCCAGCTCGGCAGTCCCGAGCGCGAGAGCTCGGTCAAACAGATGATCGGCCGCGTGGCGGGCACGATCTCCAACTGGGGTCGCGAAGGCGGCTACTTCGCCTCCGAGGACGACGCCGACGCATTCGAGATGGAGCTGACTTCGATCCTGCTCAACCAGAAGGCGGCTTTCAACTCGCCGGTCTGGTTCAACGTCGGCTTCGAGGAGCGCCCGCAGTGCTCGGCCTGCTTCATCCTCAGCGTCGAGGACACGATGGAGAGCATCCTGGGGTGGAACACCAAAGAGGGCAACATCTTCCGCGGCGGCTCCGGCTCGGGCATCAACCTCTCCAACATCCGCGGCTCGATGGAGCCGCTGCAAAAGGGCGGTACCGCCAGCGGGCCGGTCAGCTTCATGCGCGGGGCCGATGCCTGGGCGGGGACGATCAAGTCCGGCGGCAAGACCCGGCGAGCAGCGAAGATGGTCGTGCTCGACGTCGACCACCCGGACATCGAGCACTTCATCTGGTGCAAGGCCGACGAGGAGAAGAAGGCCGAGGCGCTGCGCGACGCCGGCTTCGACATGTCGATCGACGGCGAGGGCTTCACCTCGATCCAGTACCAGAACGCCAACAACTCGGTGCGGGTCACCGACGACTTCATGGAGGCGGTCGAGGCTGGCGAGGACTGGAACCTGACCGCCCGCACCACCGGTGAGGCGACCAAAACGCTGCCGGCGCGCGACCTGATGAATCAGATCGCCGACGCCGCCTGGCGCTGCGCCGACCCAGGCACCCAATACGACACGACGATCAACCGCTGGCATACCTGCCCGGAGTCGGGGCGGATCAACGCCTCCAACCCGTGCAGCGAGTACATGCACGTCGACGACTCAGCCTGCAACCTGGCCTCGCTCAATCTGATGAAGTTCCGCCGCGAGGACGGCAGCTTCGAAGTCGAGCCCTTCGAGCACGCGGTCGACATCGTCTTCCTCGCGCAGGAGATCGTCGTCGGCTTCTCCAGCTACCCGACCGAGGAGATCACCGCCAACGCCAACGCCTTCCGCCAGCTCGGCCTCGGCTACGCCAACCTCGGCGCGCTGCTGATGTCGGATGGGCTCCCCTACGACTCCGACACCGGTCGTAACGTCGCCGCCGCAATCACGGCGCTGATGACCGGCCGCGCCTACCGCCAGTCGGCGCTGATCGCCGCCGAGGCGACCGGGCCCTACGACGAGTACGAGCGCAACCACGAGCCGCACAACGGTGTGATGCGGATGCACCGCGACGCCTCTTACGACATCGACCCGTCTGGGATCAAGGGCGATCTCCTGGCAGCCGCACAGCGGTCCTGGGACGAGGCGGTCGAGCTGGGCGAGGAGCACGGCTACCGCAACGCGCAGGCGACGGTGCTGGCGCCGACCGGGACGATCAGCTTCCTGATGGACTGCGACACGACCGGAATCGAGCCCGACTTCTCACTGGTCAAGTTCAAGGAGCTGGTCGGCGGCGGGCAGATGACGATCGTCAACCGTTCAGTGCCGCTGGCGCTGGGGGCGATGGGCTACTCCGAGACCGAGGTCGACCAGATCAACGCCTACATCACCGAGAAGAACACGATCGTCGGCGCGCCCGGCCTCAAGGACGAACACCTGCCGGTCTTCGACGTCGCGGTCGGCGAGCGGGCGATCTCCCACACCGGCCACATCGACATGATGGCCGCAACCCAGCCGTTCATCTCCGGTGCGATCTCCAAGACGGTCAACCTGCCGCAGAGCGCCACGATCGAGGACATCGCCGACGCCTACACGCGCGGCTGGAAGGGCGGGCTTAAGGCGCTGGCGATCTACCGCGACGGCTCCAAGACCGCCCAGGCCCTGCGCACCGACGCGCAGAAGGAAAAGGAGGCGGAGGTCGTCGCGCTGCCGCCGGAGCGCAAGCGAATGCCGCGCGAGCGCGAATCGATCACCCACAAGTTCTCGATCGCCGGTCACGAGGGCTACATCACCGCCGGAAAATACGAGGACGGCTCGGTCGGCGAGATCTTCCTCACCGACATCGGCAAGGAGGGGTCGACGATGCGGGGGCTGATGAACGCCTTCGCGACGGCGATCTCGCTCGGGCTCCAGTACGGCGTGCCACTTGAAGATTTCGTGCGCAAGTTCAGCTACATGCGCTTCGAGCCGGAGGGAATCACCGGCAACCCGGAGATCCCCTTCGCCAAATCGCTGCCCGACTACATCATGCGCTGGGTCGCGAGCCGCTTCATCGAAGACACCGAAACGCTCGAGGAACTGGGGATCATGACCCAGGAGGTCAGGGCCAAAAAGGATGCGGAGACTTCCCAGCTCGGGCTCGGAATCTCCACCGACACCGCCGGCCCGGCCAACGGCGGCAACGGCCACACGAAGCCAGGTAACGGCAACGGTGCCGCGAAGGCAAAAGCAAGCGGCGGCGGGGCAGTCCCGGCCGCGGCGGCCTTCACCGACACCCCGCCGGTCGTCCCGGCCAAAATGTCCGGCCTGGACCTCGGCCCCGCCTGCGAGCAGTGCGGCGGCATGATGCAGCGCACGGGGAGCTGCTACACCTGCAGCAGCTGCGGCAACAACACCGGCTGCGGCTGAGCCGAAACCGGCTCCGCCCGGCGAGGAAGGCTGGCCGTCCCGCAGTCGAATTGACACCCCACGCGCAAAGCGCGTGGGGTGAATAAGGAGCGCGGTCTGCGACCGCGCGAAATCGGATTGCATTTCGCCGCTACGCGACATTCGCCTGCGGGACGGCCAGCCTTCCTCGTTACGCGATTGCCAGCACGAATCAGACTCCGCAGACGACCAGAGCCCCAAAAGCTCATGAGTCCCCGGGGCCGAGCAGGGTGCTCTGTGGAGAGGATCGAAGCTCGGATGGCTTGACGGGAGAGCGGGTGCGCCTCTGCGGGAATGTCGCGAAGCGGCGGAAATGCAATCTGACTCCTGCGCGGCAAAGCCGCGCAGGAGGTTCACCCCAGCGCGCAGCGCTGGGGTGTCAATTCCCGCAGAGGCGCACCCGCTCTCCCGTTTACCCCGCCTGGATAGGGCCGGGCGGGGATCAACCATCTAGCTCAGCACGACCCGCGCGTTGTGGCGCGGGGTCTCGGTGATTGCGCGGCGGAAGACCCGCTCGGGCTTCGGGTCCGCTGGACGGATCTGGTGGCGCTTGACCAGCTCCTTCAGAACCACCGCCATCTCGAACTGGGCGAAGGAGGCGCCGAGGCAACGGCGGACGCCCCCGCCGAAGGGGATCCAGGTGTAGGTACCGGGCGGGTTGTCGAGGAAGCGCTCCGGCAGGAACCGATCGGGCTCGGGGTAGATCTCCGGGTTGCGGTGCACCAGATAGACGCTGGGGGTAACTGAAACCCCGGCGGGCAACTCGTAACCGGCGATCTCCACAGGCTCGGTGAGGCGGCGAATGACGATTGAGATCACTGGCCGCAGCCGCAGGGTCTCCTGAATCGTCGCGGTCAGGTACGCGTCCGAGCCGGCTTCGACCTCGTTGCGCAGGCGATCGAGCTTGTCCGGGTGGCGGCTGAGCCGCTCGACCGCCCAGGCGAGCGAGGTCGCCGTCGTCTCGTGCCCGGCGACCAGCAGGGTGAGGAGCTCGTCGCGCAGCTCGTCGTCGCTCATCGGGCTGCCATCCTCGTGATGGGCGCCGACCAGCATGGAAAGGATGTCGTCGCGTTCCTCCAGGTTCCCGGCCCGTCGGCGCTCGGCGATCTCGGCGTAGATGAGGCGATCGACCCGCTCGATGCGACGCCGGATGGAGCCCAATCGCCGCACCCGCTTGGGGCCGACGAGGAGGAGTGGAAGGAGGAGGCGGGGGTTGGTGGTGAGGTCGAGGAAGTCGCGCAAAGCGTCGCGCAGCTCGACCAGCTTCTCGGCCTCGCGGATGCCGAAGACGGTGCGCAGGATGATGTCCAGCGTGATCGCTTGCATCCGCGGACGCAGTTCGTAAGGAGTGCCGAGCGGCCAGTTCTCGATCTCCCGCGCGGCGATCTCGCTCATCGTCTGCTCGTAGCCCTGCATCCGCTCACCGTGAAAGGGCGGCAGCAACAACCGACGCTGGCCGATGTGAGGCTTCTCGTCGAGAACGAGAATCGAGTTACGGCCCAGGATCGGAGCAAGGATCTGGTTCCCCTCGCCAGCATGGAAGACGCGCGGATCGCCAGTGAAGACCTGCTTCACCGCCTTGGGGTGGGCGAGCATCACCCATGTCCCCTCGTAGGCGATCTTCAGGGTGAAGATGTCGCCGTAGCGGGCCTGGCAGCTGTAAAGCATGCGGCGGGCCTGGCGCGACCAGACCGCCGTCTGCATTGCCCGCGGCAACGACGGGCCCGGCGGAAGGTTCCGCCTGACTGCCGGTGCAGTTGCTCGCAGAGCCGTTGTCGTCGCTGCCTCCATCGCGCCTCTGGAGGTGACGGTACAGCCAGCCGTATCGCTCTCGTGTGAGATTCGTCCTTACTTAACCGAAACTCGACACTGGCTTGGAGACGCCGAATCGCATAGTCTGCCGCCCCGTCTTGGCACCTCCCCGGCTGCCGCCGCGCATCGAGCACACGATCCTGCGAATTGCCTGCGGGCTGCCAAGCGGCCTGAACCGGGTGCTTTTCGGCGCGCCAGTGCGGATCGACGGGCAGGTCCTGGCAACAGAGATACAAGCGCTGGTGCGACTTGCGTCCCTCGTCCGCGACGAGTCGGCATCGTCTTACGGCAAGCTCTCGCCGCCACAGGCACGGGCCAGAATCCGCGCCGGCGCAGCCGCAGCCGCCGGGCCGAAGCGACCGCTGTCGGCAGTAACGGACCTGTCAATCCCAGGTCCGGTGGGAACGATCCCAGCGCGCTTCTACGAGCCACCCAAGATGGGGATCGAGGATCGGCCGCTGGTCGTCTACTTCCACGGTGGCGGCTGGACGATTGGCGACCTCGACACCGGCGACAGCGTCTGCCGCTTCCTTGCCGCCAACGTTCCCGCCACGGTGCTCTCGGTCGATTACAGGCTCGCACCCGAGCACCGATTTCCGGCCGCAGTCGAAGATGCTTGGGCCGCATTCCGCTGGGCCGCAGTAGAAAACACCAGCCTCGGCGTCGACCCCTCCCGAATCGCCGTCTCCGGCGACAGCGCCGGCGGCAACCTCGCCGCCGCAGTCAGCCTGCAGGCTCGCGATGAGGGCGGCCCGAGCCCGGCAATGCAGGCGCTGATCTACCCGGTCACCGATGCGGTCGGCGGCCAGGCCTCGCGCGACACATTCGCCAAAGGCTTCCTGCTGACACGGGCCGACATGGATTGGTTCGAGCATCACTACTTGCCCTCGGCCGAGAGCCGGGGCGACCCCCGCGTCTCGGTGCTGCGCAGCGCCGACCTCACTGGGGTAGCCCCCGCCTATGTGACCACTGCTGGCTTCGACCCGCTGCGCGACGAGGGCGAGGCTTACGCGGAGCGCCTGCAAGAAGCGGGCGTCCAAGTTATCCAGCGTCGCCACCCAGGGCTCGTCCACGGCTTCGCCAACATGACCGCAATTAGCCGCACAGCCAAGGCGGCGATGTCCGAGCTGTCAGCCGCCATCCGCGTCGGCCTCAGTTAATACCCCCCAGGGGTATTTGCTAGTCTGCGTTCGATCCACATTCACTCCACTGAGAGGACGCATGGACGCGGCAACCCATACGCACCATCACCACGAGATGCCGGCCGAGGGAGCGGCACTGACCACGGTCGCGATCAACGCCACGCTGCACTGCCTTACCGGCTGTGCGATCGGCGAGGTGGCCGGGATGGCGATCGGCACCGCCGCGGGATTCTCGAACCTGGGCACGGTCGTCCTCTCAATCGTCCTGGCGTTCGCCTTCGGCTACGGCCTGACCAGCTTGCCCTTGCTGCGCGCCGGCCTCGTCCTCTCCGCGGTCATCCCGATCGCGCTCGCCTCGGACACGCTCAGCATCGCGACGATGGAGGTAGTCGACAACGCGATCGTTCTCGCGATCCCCGGAGCGTTGAATGCCGGGCTCAACTCGCTGCTGTTCTGGGGCAGTCTCAGCTTTTCGCTGGTGATCGCCGGCACTTTCGCCGTGCCGGTCAACCGCTGGCTGATCGCCCGCGGCAAGGGTCACGCCGTTGTTCACGAGACCGGCATTCACGGCGGGCCACCGGTGCGAATCGTCGCCTACGTCGCTGCAGCGATGGGCGTCTTCGGCAGCGCGGTTTTGATCGCCGAGGCGATCTCGTGAGCGAGGCAGCCGAGACCCGCGGCTACAGCGCCGACAAAGATGCGGTGCTCAAGCGACTGCGCCGAATCGAGGGGCAGGTGCGCGGGGTCGAGCGGATGGTCGAGGAGGACCGCTACTGCATCGACGTCGTCACCCAGGTCACCGCGATCCAGGCCGCCCTCGACAAGGTCGCGCTGGAGCTGCTCACCGATCACGCCTCTCACTGCGTGATCGGCGCGGCACCGGAGGAGCAGGCAGATCGCACCGAAGAGCTGATGGCAACCGTAAAGCGCCTCTTACGCCACGGCTAAAAACAGGCTGCAAGAGGCCCGGTTTACTCGTAATGCAGTGACTCGAGAACGTTGAGTCGTGAGGCGCGTCTGGCCGGCGGAATCGCCGCCAGCACCCCGGCGAAGCCGGCGAGGATCAGGAGAATGATCAGCGAGCCGACCGGATAGGAGAGGGTGAAGCCTTCGTCTTTCAGCGGCTGAGAGATCAGCGCCGCGAAAATCACCCCCAGCACCATCCCCAGGATCCCTCCGATCAGGGCCGTGATCACCGCCTCGTAGCGGATCATCGTTCGCACCTGGCGTCGCGACATACCGATCGCCCGCAGCATCCCCAGCTCGCGGGTCCGTTCGTGGATCGAGAGCGCCAGCGTGTTGGCGATGCCGAAAAGGGAGATGACGATCGCGAGGATGAGCAGCGCGTAAAAGAGGTTGACTAGCTGATCGACCTGTTCTTCGCGGGATTCCTTGAGTTCTTGCTGGTTGAGGACTTCGGCGGTCGGGAAGGCACGTTCGGCTCCCGCCGTGAGCGCCGCCTGCACCTTGGCCGCGTTCGCGCCGGGGCGGGTGATGACGAAGTCGATCGTGTCTTGGGTCTGCTCGAAGGCGCGGGCCATCACCGCCTGGGTAATGACGACGCTGCCGAAGACCCCTGCCTTGGAGTCGAACTCACCGGCGACCCGGAAGGCCGGCTTCGCGCCGCTTTGGCTCAGCAAGCGAAAGCGGTCGCCGACTTCGAGGCCGTGATCGGAAGCGAACGAGTCGGAGACGACCGCTTCGCCGTCTCCGAGACGGCGAAGCGTGCTCGGTCCGCCCTGCTTCCATTCGACGTCGACCGCCTCCCCTATGTCCGGACTCGGCGCGGCGACTTTCGCCTTCGCGCCCTGGCCGAGAAGCTTGGCTTCGGTCGAGCGGATCGTCGCGACGAGCTTCACCCCGGGGACCTTTCCCGCCGCCACGGCCGCGCCGGCCGGGATCGGCGAGAAGCCGTCGGTGTTCTGGATCACCAGCCCGCCCTCGAAGTTTTCGTCGATGACCTGGGCGACCGAGCCCTTGAGGCCAGCGGCGAAAACGGTGACGAAAGTAACCAGGGCAAGCCCAATCATCAGCGCGGCGGCGGTGACAGCGGTGCGGCTCGGATTGCGCTGTGCGTTCTCGCGCGCGAGGCGGCCGGTGAGGCGGCGGAGCTTTTCCAGCGGCCAGCCGGAGATCGTTGCCAGGGGCGGCACCAGGCGCGGGCTGAAGAGCGAGACGCCGAGGACGATCGCGACCGCGCCGGCGCCCATCAGGCCGGCCGCAGCGCCGGCATCGGCGTTGCCGAAGAGGCCGATCAAGACCATCGCCAGGCCGCCCAGGCCAAGCAGGATCGAGAGCGCGACATAGAGCAGCCGACGGCGGCGACTCGCCGGTGGCGTGTAGGACTGGAGCGCCGCGATCGGCGGCACCCGGGTCGAGCGCAGCGCCGGCACCATCGAGGAGACCGCCGTGATCACGACGCCGACGAGCAGCGCGACGACAATCGTCCGCGTTTTCATCACCAACGCGGTCGTCGGTAGGTCGACTTCGAAGGCCTTGAGCAGCCCGTTGAGGAGGATGGCCATGACATAGCCGCCACCGATGCCAACGATCGCGCCGAGCAGGCCGATCGCGAGCGCCTCAATCAGAACCGAGAGGAGTATCTGCGGCCGCGATGCCCCCAGCGTGCGCAGCATGCCGAACTCGGAGACCCGCTGAGCGACGGTTATCGAGAAGGTGTTGAAGATCAGAAAGGCGCCGACGAAGACCGCGACGAAGCCAAAAACGAGCAGGATCGTCTGCAGAAAGCCGAGGTTGTCGCGGATTTCTTCCGAGCCGCGATCGGCATTTTCCACCGCCGTCTCGACCCGCACCGAGGGCGGCAGCGCCCGCTCGATTCGCCGTTTGAGGGCATCCTGGGAGACTCCATCGCGCGCCGCGATGGAGATCTGGTCGAAGCGGCCGCGCTTGTGGGTGAGTCGCTGGGCCATCGGCAGCGTTACCTGGGCGATGCTGGCGCCGCCGAAGGAGGCGCTGCCCAACTGGGTGAAGCCGACGAGGCGAAATGAACGCGCGCTGCCCTGGCCGATCAACCTGATCTGTTCACCGAGCTCGATGCCGGAGCTTTCGGCCGCGGCCTTGTCGAGCGACGCTTCGATCGGGCCGCGCGGTGGATGCCCCTCCAGATAGGTGAGCGACTCGAGCCCGTCCGGCAGGTGCGAGGAGATGAACTTGGGGGCGAATTTGTTGCCGATCTTCTCGCCTTCAGAATCGAAGAAGCCACCGGGGGTAAAGATCGCCCCCGCCGCGAGGCGAACGCCGGCGACCTGCTTCACCCGCGGCAGCAGCGAGGCCGGGACCGTGGGGATTTCACCGTTTTCCTGTTCGACCGGGTTCTTAGCGGTGACGACGACGCTGGTCCCCTTCAGCGAATCGCTGAAGATTTCGTCGAAGGCGGCGAAGATCGTGTCGGTGAGTACGTAGGAGCCGGCGACGAAGGCGACGCCGATCACCACGGCAAAAGTCGTGCCCAGGGCTCGCACCCTGCGCGCCCAGAGGCTCTTGAGGGCGAGACCCGTCAACAGACCTCTAGTCGATCGTCTTCATCAGCTCGATCACCGCGTCGGCCGAGCCGGGGGCGGCGTCGTGGACGATCCGCCCGTCGCTGAGGGTGATCAGCCGGTCGGCATGAGCCGCCGCAGCCGGATCGTGGGTAACCATGATCACCGTCTGGCCGAACTCGTCGACCGCCTGGCGCAGCAGTCCCAGCACCTCGGTGCTTGCCTTTGAGTCGAGATTGCCGGTCGGCTCGTCGGCGAAGACCACCGCCGGTTTGGAGACCAGCGCGCGGGCGACGGCGACGCGCTGCTGCTGGCCGCCGGAGAGCTCCGAGGGGCGGTGGGTGCGGCGATCCTCGAGCCCGACCGTGCGGATCAGCCGGTCGAGCCACTCGGCGTCGGGCTTGCGGCCGGCGATCGAGAGCGGCAGGATCAAGTTCTCCTCGGCGGTAAGGACCGGCAGCAAGTTGAAGAACTGAAAGACGAAGCCGAGCTTGTCGCGCCGCAGCTTGGTCAGCGCGGCGTCGTCGAGACCGGTGATCTCCTCGCCGTCGAGCGTTACCTTGCCCGAGGTCGGCAGGTCGAGCCCGGCGAGGATGTGCATCAAGGTCGACTTGCCCGACCCCGACGGTCCCATGATCGCGGTGAAGCGCCCCCGCTCAAAGCCGGTCGAGACGCCAACCAGTGCGTCAACGGCGGCCTCGCCGTCGCCATAGCGGCGCGAGACGTCGGAGGCGGTGACGACCTGCCCATTGGAGGTGCTCACAGCTGGCACCGTATCGATCTCATTGGCTGAACGGGCTTTCCCAATAGCCTGGGCCTCGGATGGCGCTCGCGGATGAATTCGATGGGTTTCTGGTCGATCTTGACGGGGTCGTCTGGGTAGGCCATGAGATGGTGCCGGGGTCGGCCGAGGTGCTGCGCGCGTTGCTGGGCGACGGCAAGGAGATCGTCTTTGTCACCAACAATCCCGGCAAGCCGGCGGCGGAGTACGCACGGCGGCTAGCCGTCGCCGGCGTCGAGATCGGCGCTGAGCGGATCGTCACTGCCGGCGAAGCGACGGCCTCGCTTGCGACGGAGCGGGCTGGCGAGGGTGCGTCAGCGTTCGTGATCGGCGCTCCGGCCTTCCACGAGACGGTTGCGGCTGCCGGCCTGGAGCTGCTCGAGGGCGAGGCCGGCCGCGAGGCTGACGTCGTCATCGTCTCCGGCCATCGCGGTTTCGATTACGAGGAGCTGCTTACGGCGACGCTCGCCTTGGAGCGGGGCGCGGCGCTGTTCGCTACCAGTCATGACCCAACCCTGCCGATGCCCGGCGGCGCCTGGCCGGGAACCGGCGCGGTGCTCGCCGCGGTGGAGACGGCGAGCGGTGCCACGGCGGAGATCGGCGGCAAGCCAGAGCCGCACCTCTTCGAGCTGGCCCGCGAGCGGATAGCGGCTGCGGAGCGTGTGGCGATGATCGGCGACCGAGTCTCCTCCGATATCGAGGGGGGCCGGCGAGCGGGCCTGGTGACGATCCTGGTGCTGAGCGGGGCGACCTCGCGCCAGCAGGCGGAGGACGCGGCGGCGCCGCCAGACCATGTCGTCGAGGACCTCGCCGCCCTAACGCGGCTATGAGCGCGGCCACGACGACGCCAGCGGTGGCACGGCCGGGCATTGCTTTTGCCGGCGTCTTCGCCGTCACCTTCTCCGGCTTAGTGGCGGTCGGGGCGGTCCTGCCGGTGCTACCTCGCTACGTGCACGGCCCACTCGACGCGGGCAACATCGCCGTCGGCGTGGTCATCGGGTCCTACGCCGTCACGGGATTGCTCCTCCGTCCACTCGCCGGCCGCCTTGCAGATCGGCGCGGCCGCAAGCCGGCGGTACTGCTTGGCTCGGTCCTCGTCGCCATCGCCGGCTTCCTCTATCTCCTGCCGTTAGGTGTCTTCGGCCTGATCGGCGCCCGCCTGGTCCTCGGCGCCGGTGAGGGGACGGTCTTCACCGCGGGCTCTGCCTGGATCGTCGACATCGCGCCGCCCGAGCGACGTGGGCGGGTCATCGGCCTCTACGGACTCGCGGTCTGGTCCGGGCTCAGCATCGGGCCGCTGATCGGCGAGCTGCTCCTCCACGCCTCTGGCTACACCGCGGTCTGGCTCTTTGCCGGTATCGCGCCCCTGGTCGGGGCGCTGATCGCGACACGCTTGCCCGACCCCTTCCACCCCAAGCCCGCGGAGGACGAGCACCATTCGCTGATCGCCCCCGAGGCGGTCCGGCCAGGAACCGCCCTCGCCCTCGGCTCGCTTGGCTACGCGACCGTCGCCTCTTTCGTCGTCCTCCATCTCGACCAGAGGGGCATCGGCCACGGTGCGGTCGTCTTCGGCGTCTTCGCAACCATGGTCGTCCTCACCCGCTTAGCCGGCGGCGACCTGCCCGACCGAGTCGGCCCGGCTCGCGTCGCAATTGTCGCCGCGATCGTCGAGGCGATCGGGCTTGTAACGATGGGGGCTGCCCACAGCCTCGGCATCGCGATCGCCGGGGCGATGGCGATGGGCGCCGCCTTCTCCCTGCTCTATCCCTCGCTCTCGCTGATCGTGGTCGACCGGGTGCCGGAGACCAGGCGCGGCGCGGCCCTCGGCACCTTTACCGCCTTCTTCGACGCCGGCATCGGCTTCGGCGCACCGCTGGCCGGCATCGCCGTCGCGCTGACGGACTACGAGGGCGCCTTCCTCTTCGCCGCGGTCATCGCCCTCGTCTCCGCGGCCACGACGGCCCTGGCAATCTCCAACCGCGGCCGAGCCCTACTCGCGGGACGTGCCGTCGGTTGAGTACCCATATGGGCCGCTAAGCGACGGCACGTCCCGAGTCAGGGGCGTTCGGAAATCAGGAGCGCTTGGGCGGCACGGCCGATACGGCCGCGCTCGTCCGAGAGGACCGACTCGGCGGTGCCGATTCCATTCGGCTGAGGCAGCGTGACGGCGTCGACGCAGATCCACTCGCCCTCCGGCATCCGCTCCAAGTAGACGCTGAGGTCGACGTTGATGAAGACGTAGCGACGCCAATCGAGCACGGCGCTGATCCCGTTGCCGACGTCAGCGGCGACGAGCGTGCGCTGCAACGGCGTCGGCTCCTCGCCGGCGACGAGCTCGCATCCCATCCGCATCCAGACGGTGGCCGGCCCCGGCTCCCGGAACCCTCCACTCACCGACCGCCATTCCATAGCCGTGTGGTACCCGACCGACTGCGCGGTCTCGAAAAACTCGGGCGTGCCTCCCGTCTCTGGGCCTGGTGGTGGCGCAGGCATGGTGATGACGTCGTCGGGGATCTCGATCTCACCGCTCCGGATCCGCCAGGCCCGAGCCTTCATCAGCTCGCCGTCGTCATGGGAGAGGGTGGCCTCGATCATCTGCACACTCCGCCCCGGCCGCACCAGCTCAGCCTCGACCCGGACCGGTCCAATAGGCACCGGCCGCAAAATCTCGAGGGTCACCCGAGCAACCTGAAATCCCTCTCCCCCCTCGACCCTTTCAATCTCCCGCCCCAGCAGCGCCGAAGGCGGTCCAGCATGCTGCGCTCCCGGATCCCAAGGCCCCCGAGTCAGCTCGGTGGCAACGAACCCATCGGCGGTCTTCTCGTAAAACGCGGCGGACATAGGCGGAGGAATCGTATGAGGCGGTGGCGGGAGCTGCTCCCGCCACCGCCCCCTGGACACCTTCCGTAATCTGGATGTAGAGCGAAAGGAGCGAAATGGACAAGGTCAAGAAGTCAGACGAGCAGTGGCGCGAAGAGCTCACGCCCGAGCAGTACGAGGTCACCCGCAAGGCCGGCACCGAGCGCGCCTTCACCGGACCGTACGTCGACGAGAAGAGCGAGGGGATGTACCGCTGCGTCTGCTGCGGCACCGAGCTCTTCTCCTCCGACACCAAGTTCGACTCGGGCACCGGCTGGCCCAGCTTCACCGAGCCGGCCAACCGCGAGCACGTCGAGTTGCGGCCGGACAACAGCCTGCTGATGCGGCGGACCGAGGTCGTCTGCAAACACTGCGACGCCCATCTCGGGCACGTTTTCGATGACGGGCCGGGACCGAACGGTCAGCGCTACTGCATCAACGGCTGCGCGTTGGAGCTGGACAAGACGTAAACGCCTATTTGACGCCCCCGCCGGCCCCGAGGTAGCTGAAGCGCACGGCGAGGGCAACCGCCTCGGTCCTCGTGTCCACCTCAAGCTTGGCGATCGCGTTGCGCACATGGGTGTGCACGGTCGCCGGGCTGAGGCTGAGGCGCTCGGCGATCTCTTTCACCCGCAGGCCCTCGGCGAGAAGCTCGAGGATCTGCCGCTCGCGGGGCGAGAGATCGAGCAGTTTCTCCACCTCCGAGGGCTTGCCGCCGGCGAAATCGCCGCCGAGGAAGGTGCCGCCGCCAGTCACGGCTTTGACCGCGCGGGCGATGTCCTCCGCCGGCGCCGACTTGAGCACGTAGCCGGAAGCTCCCGCCCGCAGCGCAAGGGCAAGCAGATCGGGCTGGGCATGGGCGGTGAAGATGATCACCTTGGTCCGCGGCCGGACCTTGAGCACGTCCTTGGTCGCCTCGATGCCGTCCCGCTTGGGCAGCTCGACGTCGATGATCAGCACATCGGGTTCGAGTTCTTTGACCACATCGACGACGTCGCGACCGTTGGAGGCCTCACCGACGATTTGCAGCGCGCTAGAGCTCGCCATGCGCGATTTGATCGCGTCGCGGACGATCTCGTGGTCATCACAGAGGACGACGCGCTTAGCGTCGCGCACGCTTACGCTCATCGGGAAGCGATCCTTTCAGGGGAGCCATAGGAATGCAAAATATTAGGTAGCGTGAAACCACCTTCCCGGTCCTGTCGGTTCTCAATCAGGGCAATCATCGTCCGTCCCACGGCAACGGCGGTCCCATTCAGGGTGTGAACCGCCTGAGTTGCTTCGTTATCGGCAGGCCGATACCGACAATTGAGACGGCGCGCCTGATAATCGGTCGTGTTCGAGCAGGAAGTCAGCTCACGGTAGCGCTCCTGGCTTGGAATCCACGCCTCGCAGTCGTACTTCTTTGCCGCTGGGGCGCCGAGATCGCCAGCGGCGACATTAACGACGCGATATGGGATCTCCAGCTCGCCGAGGATGCGCTCCTCGATCGCCAACAGGCGCTCGTGCTCGGCCGCTGACTCGGACGGCTCGACGAAAGAGAACATCTCGACCTTGTCGAACTGGTGGACGCGGAAGATGCCCCGCGTGTCGCGCCCAGCGGCGCCCGCCTCACGACGGAAGCAAGGCGAAAAACCGGCGTAGCGCAGCGGTAGCTGCGCGGCCTCGAGGATCTCTTCAGCGTGCAGGCCGGCCAGGGCGACCTCCGAGGTGCCAACGAGATAGAGGTCATCCTTCGGCACCTCATAGATCTGGTCGCGGTCGCCGGGCAGGAAGCCGGTCCCGTAGAGCGCCTCTTCGCGAACCAGGACCGGGGGGACAACCGGCTCGTGACCCTCGCCGCGGACAAGATCGAGGGCGAAACGGACGAGAGCGAGCTCAAGCAGGACCAGATCGCCCTTCAGATAGGCGAAGCGCGAGCCGGAGAGCCGCGCCGCCGACTCCATGTCGATTAGGCCCAGCTCGGTGCCGATCTCAAGGTGGTCGCGCGGCTCGAAATCGAAGCTCGGCCGCTCGCCGACCTCACGCAAGACGACGGCGTCTTCCTCGGTCATCCCCTCGGGCGCGTCGGGATCGGGCAGGTTCGGAAGGGTCGCAGCGACACGCTCGAGATCGGCCTCGACCGTCTCCAGCTCGGCTTTGCCGCTTTCAATTCGGTCCTTGAGCCCCTGAACGGTCTCCATCAGCTCGGCGCCGTCCTCCCCGCGCTGCTTGGCTTCGCCGATCTGCTTGGAGAGCGCCTTGCGCTCGGCCTGGGCGCCCTCGATCTCGGGCAGGAGCTCGCGCCTGCGGGCGTCAAGCGCCAGCAACGCATCAACCTCCCCAGCGGCGCCGCGGCGGGCAAGCGCTTGCTTGATCCGCTCGGGATCGGAGCGGATCAGCTTCAGGTCGAGCATCGAGGGCTCAGGCTAAGGGGACGACGGGTTGCCGGGGCGCGGCGATTCTTCGGCTTCGCTGCCCGCGTACTTGGCGACGAAGCGCGCCAGCGCTTCGGCGTCGGAGCCCACAACGATGTTCTGGGGCATGATCGCCCCGGAGAAACCACCGTTCTGAATCGCAAATAGAGCATCTTCGTAAGTCTCGGTTCGCTGGTCGAGGTTCGGACCCTGCGTACGCACGCTTCGATTCCCGCTGCCCTGGGTGCCCGCAGCGCTCAGCGTGTGGCAACCGCTGCAGTGCGTGGCAAAGGTGACGGCCCCGTTGTAGTCGGGGTCCTCCTTGGATACCGAGATGCCCTCTTCGCCGAAACCACAGGCGGCAAGAGCGAGCGCGGCCGCGACGGCCGCTGCTATGGCTGAGACCCGAAACACGCGGCGCGCATCATATTGTCCGGACCAGAGATGAGTCCACCCGACCCCGCCAGCTTCCGTGCCGCGATGGGGATGCTGCCCACCGGAGTGACCGTCGTCGCGGCCAGCGGAGCCGAGGGACCGGCGGGCGCAACGGCCAACGCGGTCTGCTCACTATCGATCGAGCCGATGCTGATGCTGGCCTGTCTCGACCGCGGCTCGCGCACCTTGCTCGCCGTGCAGGCGGCCAACCGCTTCGGGATCAGCGTCCTGCACGCCGGCCAAGAGCCGATCGCCCGCGCCTTCGCTACCAAGGCCCCGGTGGCGGACAAGTGGGCAGGGGTCGAGTGGAGCCAGCGCGAAGGCATCCCGGCGATCGACGACGCCCTCGCCTTCGTCGCCTGTGACCTGCGCGACGTGATCGCCGGCGGCGACCACGTGATCGTCACCGGCGAGGTAACCGCCCTTGAGACGAGCGAGGGCGACCCATTGGTCTTCCACGGCGGCGAGTACAGACCCTTGGGCTGAGACTCAGCCGGCGCGGTGACAGACGGCCTCGACGTTGTTCTCGTCGGGGTCGAGGACGAAGGCGCCGTAGTAGCCGGGGTGGTAGATCGGGCGAAGGCCCGGAGCGCCGTTGTCGTTGCCGCCCGCGGCGATGGCGGCGGCGTGGAAGGCATCGACTTGCTCGATGTCGCGGACGCCGAAGGCGACGTGGGCACCGCTGACAGCGGGGCGGCCACGGACGTGGATCCAGAAAAACGGCTTAGGGCCGAGCTCGGTCTCCTTGCCGAAGCCGATCGCCCCCTCGAACTCCATCATCAATCCGATCCCCAGCGGCTCCAGGGCCTTCTCGTAGAAATCCTTGCTGCGCGCGAGGTCGCTTACCTCGATGCCGACGTGATCGAGCATGGGCGCAGACTACTCCTGCAACACTGGATCGGTGGACGCTCGCTTCCAGGAGCCCGGTTGGTTCACCAAGAACGTCTTCAACCGGTTCGTCGCCGTGCTGACCAAGCTCGGGATCAGCGTCGCCGGCTCGCGGGTGCTGGAAGTAAAGGGGCGCAAGAGCGGCGAGTGGCGGCGAACGCCGGTCAATCTCCTTACCTACGAGGGCGACCAATACCTGGTGGCGCCGCGCGGCCACACCCAATGGGTGCGAAACCTGCGGGTCAGCGGTAGCGGCCGCCTGTTACTCGGGCGCCGCAGCGAAGAGTTCCGCGCAAGCGAGGTAAGTGAAGGGGAGAAGCCCGCCCTCCTGCGGGCTTACCTGAAGAAGTGGAAATGGGAGGTCGGCGCCTTCTTCGACGGCGTCGGCCCCGACTCATCAGACGACGAGCTGCGCCACATCGGCCCAGATCACCCCGCCTTCCGCATCTCCAAGCGCTAGAAAGCGCCGCTGGTGCCGGCGGCGCGCAGGGCGAGGAAGAAGATCACGCCGCAGCTGACGGCCATGGTTCCCATCTCGCGACGGACTATGGCGAGGGCGAGGGACTGCTGGTCGGTTTCGGGAAGAGCCTCGAAATCGATTTCGCCGAGCTCGCGCTGCGCGGCACCGGCGCGGGCCCCCTCAGCGATGAAGGAGATAACAAGGGGCAGAATCCCGTAGAGGTAGTGCAGGCTGTCGTCGGGTTCGTGGCCGGTGAGGACAAGCAATCCACCGAGCATCGCCTGGATGAAGACCGAAACCTGGGCCGCTCGCAGCAGGTACCAGAAGGGGATCGAGGGGAGGTTGCGCAGCCAAGCAATTCCGCCGAAGGCGAAGGCCAAGAGGTTGAGCGCAATCAGCGCGCAACCGACGACGAGGTGGACCTCCGCCATCGGCCTAAATCCGCCCGAAAGGGTCGGGATTCGGCTTGCTGATGCGGAAAAGCACTATGTAGCAAGTTGTCACAAGGTGGGTGTATAACAGCGAGTGCAGGCGACGCCGGCGAGGCGCGAGACGCTCCGCCGGGAGAGGCGCCGCACCTCCACCCCAATGCTGAAGAGCTACCTACCGATTCTCGTCTTCGCCCTGCTCGGCCTCGGCGTCGGTGGCGCCTTGGTGATGCTCAACCACGTGATCGGGCCGAAGCCCTCACACGGCCAGACCGAGGCGGCGCGTCGCCAGCAGGAGCCCTACGAGTCCGGGATCCCGGTCGAGCCGGCGCACAACCTCCGCTTCGGCGTCAGCTTCTACCTGATCGCGATGCTGTTCATCCTCTTCGATATCGAGGTCGTCTTCCTTTACCCAATCGGCGTCATCTTCAAGGACGCCGACAGCCTCTTCGTCCTCGGCGAGCTGGCCACCTTCGTCGTCCTGCTGCTGGTCGCCTTCGTCTACGTGTGGCGGAAGGGTGCGCTCGATTGGAAGTAGAGCGACAGACGATGCGCGACCGACAACTGCGCGCCCGCGACGTCCTGCGCGGCAACCTTGAGGGCGAGGAGCTGGAGCGCTACGTCGAGGAAAAGGTCGTGATGACCAACTTCGAGAAGCTGCTCAACTGGGGGCGGGCGAACTCCTGCTTCCCGCTCACCTTCGGGCTCGCCTGCTGCGCAATCGAGGCGCCGATCGCGCTGGTCGGCAGTCCTCGCTACGACCTCGCCCGCTTCGGCGCTGAGGCGCTGCGCGCCTCCCCCCGCCAGGCGGACCTGATCATCCTCTCGGGCCGCGTCTCGATCAAGATGGCGCCAGTAGTCCGTCGCCTCTACGACCAGATGCTGGAGCCGAAATGGGCGATCTCGATGGGCGCCTGCTCCTCCAGCGGCGGCATGTTTTCCAACTACGCGGTGGTCCAGGGGGCTGACAAGTTCATGCCGATCGACCTCCACATTCCCGGCTGCCCGCCGCGGCCCGAGGCGGTCCTCTACGGCTTCACCAAGCTGCAGCGCAAAATCATGGGCAACCCCGACCAGGGCTGGCGCCAGCGCTACAACGCCAGCGGAACCGAGGAGTGGGCCCGTGGCGGCCCGCGCAGCGAGCCGAGCGCCGAGGCGGCAGAGGCGTATGAGCAAGCACGGGAGCTGATCCGTGCCTGACGCCCCCGGACTCGAGCTGATCCGGGGCGAGATCGAGCAGGACCATCCCGGCGCCGTGCTCGATACGAGCTTCGACCGCAACCAGCCGGCGCTCGTCGTCGACCCGGCGCAGATCCTCGCCGTGCTCGCTTGGCTGCGCGACGCCCCGGGCCAGGGCTATGACTTCCTCTCCAGCCTGCATGCGGCGGACTACCTTCCGGCCGAGCCGCGCTTCGCCATCCACTACGAGCTCCTGAACAGGGATCGAGTGGAGCGCCTGCGGGTGAAAGCGATGCTTGGGGGGCCGTCAGCCGCGGGTCCTGTCACGGCAGGGGACCCACCACCCCCTGCGGTAGCTAAAGCTTCCTCGGGGGTGGTACCCCCTACCGCGCCACCCGCGGGAGAGGAGCTTCCGGAAATCGACTCCTGCGCGGAGCTGTTTCCGACCGCCGAGTTCCAGGAGCGGGAGGCGTACGACTTCTTCGGGATCGCGTTCAGGGGGCACCCGGACTTGACCCGGATCCTGCTGCCGGAGGATTACGTCGGCTGGCCACTTCGACGGGACTTCCCCATTGGCGGCGAGCCGGTGACTTTCACCTATAACGAGCGCGCTTATGGCTGAGCCGTGGACCACTAGCGCCCCACCCGCGGGTGGCGGCGTAGGGGGGACCGCCCCTGAGGAAGCTTTAGCTACCGGAAGGGGCGGTGGGTCCCCTGCGCCGACAGGACCCGCGGCTGACAGGTCTGAGGTCATGACGATCAACATCGGGCCTCACCATCCCGCAACCCACGGCGTGTTGCGCTTGGTTGTGGATCTGGAAGGCGAGGTTGTCAGGGACCTCAAGCCGGTGATCGGCTACGTCCATACGGGGATCGAAAAGTCCTGCGAGGACAAGAGCTACTGGAAGGTCATCCCCTTCGTCGAGCGCATGGACTACGTCTCCTACTTCTTCCAGATGGAGGCCTTCTGCGGCGCGGTCGAGCGGCTCGTCGGCCTGGAGATACCCCCCCGGGCCAGGTACCTGCGCACGATCTTCCTTGAGCTCAACCGGATCCACTCCCACCTGGTCTGGCTGGGAACGACGGCGCTCGACCTCGGCGCGGTCTCGATGCTCTGGTACTGCTTCCGCGAGCGCGACCGCATCCTCGACCTGTTCGAGATGGCGACTGGCCAGCGGATGCACACCCGCTATTTCCAGGTCGGCGGCGTGATCGAGGACATCCCCGTCGGCTTCGAGGCGAAGCTGCGCCAGTTCGTCGCCGACATGCCGGTGCGTGTGGGCCAGTACCAGGACCTGCTCGACCGCAACGAGATCTTCCTCTCGCGCACCAAGGGGACCGGGATCGTCTCCCGCGAGCGGCTGCTGGAGTTGGGCGTGACTGGGCCACTGCTGCGCGCCGCCGGCGAGCCCTGGGACCTACGCAAGGCCTTCGACTACCTCGCCTACCCCGAGATGGACTTCAAGATCCCGGTCGGGACTGTCGGCGACAACTACGACCGCTACCGGGTGCGGGTCGCCGAGATGGTCGAGTCGACGCGGATCATTGGGCAGGCGCTCGAAGCGCTACCCGAGGGACCCTTCATCGCCGACGATCGCAAGTACGTGCTGCCGCCGCGATCGGAGCTCTCGACCTCGATGGAGTCGCTGATCCACCACTTCAAGCTCGTCACCGAGGGCTACCGAGTCGACGCCGGCGAGGTCTACTACGCGATCGAGTCGCCGCGCGGGGAGCTGGGCTGCTTCGTCCTCGCCGACGGCTCCTCGAAGCCGGCCCGGGTCCACTTCCGCGACCCATCCTTCGTCAACCTGCAGGCCTTCAAGGACATGTCGATCGACGGCTACGTCGCTGACATGATCGCCAGCCTCGGGATGCTCGACCCAATTCTCGGCGGGGTGGATCGATGAACGAGCTCCCGGTCGACCGCGCGGTCAGTGAGGGGCGCGTACCCGAGAGAGCTTCCGCGGGGATTCCCGAGCTGCACGAAGTCGATTGCCCGGCCGAGCTACGCGAGCGGATCGAGACGCTGATCGGGCGCTACCCCGACAAGCACTCGGTCTCGATCCCAGCACTCTGGGCAGTGCAGCGGCTCTACGGCTGGTGCACGCCGGAGGGGATCCGCCAGGCCGCCGCGGTGATGCAGGTGACGCCCGCCTACCTGGAGTCGGTTGCATCCTTCTACGACCTGCTGCACACCGATCCGGTCGGTAGCCACAAAGTCGCCGTCTGCACCAACATCAGCTGCTGGATGCGCGGCGGCGACGAGCTGCTCGACGCCTTCCGCGCCGCCACCGAGGGACGTGAAGACCTCTTCGTCACCGGCTTCGAGTGCCTCGGCGCCTGTGACATCGCGCCGATGGCCTCGATCGACGAGCGCTACTTCGGCCCGCTGGAGACGGCCGAGGCGGTGACGGCGATCGACCAGCTCCTCGCCGGCGAGGACGTGCTCCCCGGCAAGGCGCTGGAGAAGCGACCGCTGGCGGGTGACACCGGTGCCTGAGACCCGCGTCCTGCTCGAGCACGCAGAGGACCCGGCGCTGCGCACGCTCGCCGGCTACAAGGGCTACGGCGGCTACGCGACCCAGGAGAAGGCCTACCGCGAGATGGAGGCCGACGTGATCCTCAAGGAGCTCGAAGATTCCGGTCTGCGCGGTCGCGGCGGCGCCGGCTTCTCGATGGGCAAAAAGGCCTCCTTCCTGCCACGCGGAGAGATGGCCAAGTACCTCTGCTGCAACGCCGATGAGTCCGAGCCCGGCGCCTTCAAGGACCGCGAGCTGATGCAGCGCAACCCACACCAACTGATCGAGGGGATCGCAATCGCCGCAATCGCCGCCGGCGCCGGCCACGCCTTCATCTTCATCCGTGGCGAGTACGACGCCCAGGCGGACATCCTCGACGCCGCGGTCGCCGAAGCCTACGAGGCGGGCTATCTGGGCAAGGACATCCTCGGCAGCCGCCGCGACCTGGAGCTGATCGTTCACCGCGGCGCCGGCGCATACATCTGCGGCGAGGAGACGGCACTGCTCGACGCACTCGAGGGCAAGCGCGGCAACCCACGGCTGAAGCCTCCCTTCCCCGCCGTGCAGGGCCTCTACGGCGGGCCGACCCTGATCAACAACGTCGAGACCCTCTCCAACGTGCCACGCATTGTCGCCAAGGGCGCCGAGTGGTTCCGCGGCTACGGCACCGAACAGTCGCCCGGGACCAAGGTGGTCTCGGTCTCGGGCGGCGTGCGGCACCCCGGCAACTACGAGGTTGAGCTGGGGATCCCGACGCGCGAGCTGATCTACGACCTCGCCGGGGGCGCGCTGGCGGGGCGCGAGGTCAAGGCCTTCTACCCGGGCGGCTCCTCCTCGCCGGTCCTCACCCCGGCCGAGCTCGACCTCCCCTACAGCTTCGAGGCGATGGCCGAGGCCGGCTCGATGCTCGGCTCGGGCTCGATCATCGTCGCCGACGACACGGTCTCGATCCCGCACATGGCGCTGCGCACGGCGCGCTTCTACCACCACGAGTCCTGCGGCAAGTGCACCCCCTGCCGCGAGGGCACCAACTGGACGGTGAAGATGCTCGAACGGGTTGTGCGCGGCGAGGCGACCCCGATGGACCTCGACATCATCAGCTCGGTCCAGGAGAACATCATGGGCCACTGCCTCTGCGTGCTCGGCGACTCGATGGCGATGCCCGTAAGCGCGATGGTGAAGAAGTTCCGCCCGGAGTTCGAAGAGGTAATCGCCGCCGCCGATGAGCTGAACCAGATCGCCGCCGTGCAGGGCCCGGCCGAGGCCCTGGGGGCCGCCACGTGAGCCGCGAAGTCACCCTCGTCATCGATGGCCGCGAGGTGAACGCGACCGAGGGTGAGATGCTGCACGATGCCGCCAAGCGCGGCGACGTCGAGATCCCGGTCTTCTGTTACGAGCCCAAGCTCGGCGACCCGGTCGGCGCCTGCCGCATGTGCCTGGTCGAGATCGAGGGGATCCCGAAACTGCAGACGTCCTGCTCGACGCCGGTGCGCGACGGGATGGTCGTCCACACCCGCACCGAGCAGGTCAAGCACGCGCAGAGTGCCGTGGTCGAGTTCCTGCTCGTCAACCACCCACTCGACTGCCCCGTCTGCGACAAAGGCGGCGAGTGCCCGCTGCAGGACATCACGCAGGGCTGGGGCCCCGGCAAGAGCCGCATGACCGACCAGAAGCGCCACTTCCAGAAGCCGGTCGAGCTCTCGCCACTGGTCGCGATCGACCGCGAGCGCTGCATCCTCTGCTACCGCTGCGTGCGCTTTAGCCAGGAGGTCTCCGAAGATTCGCAGCTGCAGCTCCTCGAGCGCGGCGACCGCACCTTCGTCGGCACCTTCGACGACCGCCCCTACGTCGACCCCTTCCACGGCAACATCACCGACCTCTGCCCGGTCGGCGCGCTAACGAGCTACACCTACCGCTTCCGCGCCCGGCCCTGGGACATCGAGCAGGCCGGCTCGGTCTGCACGCTCTGCCCGAGCCAGTGCAACGTCAGCTTCACCGTCCGCGACGAGCAGGTGAAGCGGGTGATCGCCCGCGACAACCCCGATGTCGACGACGGCTGGCTCTGCGACCGCGGTCGTTACGGCTTCGAGATGTTCGCCGCCGAGGAGCGGGTCAGCGCACCGCGCTTGCGCGGCGGCCCGGTCGAGTGGGACGTGGCGATCGCCAAGGCCGCCGCAGCGCTGAAGGCTGGCGGCTCGCAGACCGCCGCGATCGTCGGCGACGCCTCCAACGAGGAGGGCTACCTGGTCCAGCGCATCCTCCGCGAGGCGCTGGGGTCGCCGCACGTCGAGTCGCGGATCTCCCACGGCCCCGGCCGAGACACCCTGCTGCGCCTGGCCCAGCCGGACATCTCGGCTCGGGTGCGCGACATCGACGACGCAGACGCAGTCCTCCTCGTCGGCTCCGACCCCCTGCACAGCTCGCCGATCCTCGACCTGCGCATCCGTAAGGCGATGCGCCGCAACGGCGCCAAGCTCATCGTCGCGACCGATCGCCCGACGACCCTCGACGGCGGCGCCGAGACGATCTACCGATACGCGCCCGGCAACGCGACCGCCATCCTTTCTGAGCTGGCACAGGACGACGTCCTGCGCGGCGCCGAGCGGATCGTGGTCGTCTGGGGCGAGCGGATCGCCCGCGAGGGCGACGGTGCGACGATCGCCCTACTCGATCTGGCAAGCGCCCTGGATCTGGCGAGCAAGGAGGGCAGCGGCCTGCTCGAAATCCCCGAGCTGACCAACGCCCGCGGCCTGCGCGAGGCGGGTTGTCTCCCAGATGCCGGCCCAGGCCTGACCCGTGCTGCATCGAGCCCCCATTTGGGGTCCGATGCAGCACGCATGGGGTTGGGAACCGAGGAGATCCGTGGGGCACCGGAGTCAGGCGAGCTCAAGACCCTCCTCCTCTTCGGCGTCGACCCGCTGCGCGACTTCCCGGACACCGCCGCATGGCAACGAGCCCTGGCGGCCGCCGACCACCTCATCGTCTTCTCCACCTTCGAGAATGCAACGACCAAAATGGCCGACGTCGTCTTCCCGCTCGAGACGCACGCGGAGAAAGACGGCACCGTCACCCACCCCGACGGCCGCCTACAGCGCGTGCGCCCAAGCGCCTCGCGCCCCGGCGACATCCGCCCCAACTGGGGCGTCCTCGCCGAGCTTTCACTCGCCCTCGGTCACGACACCGGCATCACCTCCCAGCCCTCAGCCTTCGCCGCTCTCACCGATGCGGTCCCGTTCTACGCGGGCATCACGGATGCCGAGATCGCCGGCCGAGGCGTGCGCTGGCAGGACCGCCCGGCAGCTTCGAATCTCTCACGGGACGCGGGGGACGACTCCCCAGGCTCGCCTTCGCGAGGAGTTCCTGGGGAGTCGTCCCCCGCGTCCCGCCAGGCCGGTGAAAGGACGAGCGATCCGGGGTCGATCGGAACTCCTCGCGAACGCGAGCCGAGCGACCCCGGATCGCTCGTCCTAGGGACTTACCGAGACTTGTGGGCGGGCCCGATTACGGAGCTGAACCCGCCGCTGAAGTTTTTGCAGCCAAGGCAGCGGCTGGAGCTTTCGTTGACCGATGCTGAATGCCTTGAGTTGAAAGCTGGCGATGAGGTCGCCGTCTCTCAAAACGGGACGAGTGTGCGTGCGCAGGTAGCTGTCAGGGAGCGGATCGAGCAAGGCGTCTGCTTCCTGATCGAGGGCACCGCCGAGGGCAACGCCAACGACCTGCTCAACGGCTCCCCAGTCAGCGTGACTATCGAGAAGACTGCCGGCTGATGCTGCCCCTGGCCGATACGCAGTTCGTCGAAGCGACCTGGATCATGATCGTCAAGTCGCTGGTGATCTTCGCCGTGATCTTCGGGATCGTGCCGATCATGACGGTGGTCGAGCGCAAGCTGATCGGGCGCTTCCAGCACCGCTACGGCCCCAACCGGGTCGGCCCCTTCGGGCTGCTGCAGCCGCTGGCGGACCTCTTCAAACTGATCAGCAAGCAGGGCTTCCGGCCGGCCGGCGCGATACCGGCGCTCTACGTGCTCGGACCGCTGCTGCCGGTCCTCTCCGGCGTGATGGCGCTGGCGATCATCCCCTGGGGCGACGTCCAGGACGGCGTTGGCCTCTACGGGATCGACGTCCCGATCGGCATTCTCTACTTCTTCGCCGTCGGCTCACTCAGCTTCTACGGCCTGCTCCTCGGCGGCTGGTCCTCCGGCTCGAAGTACAGCCTGCTCGGCGCGATGCGCGGCGCCGCCCAGCTGATCTCCTACGAGGTGGCGATGGGCCTGGCGCTGTTCGGCGTGATCATGATGGGCGGCTCGCTCTCGCTGGTCGACATCGTCCGCGCCCAGGGCGCGATGTGGTTCGTCGTTCCACAGATCGTCGGCTTCCTGATCTTCATGCTGGCCGGCTTCGCCGAGACCAGCCGCACTCCCTTCGACATGCCCGAGGCGGACGCCGAACTCGTCCAGGGCTTCATGACCGAGTACGGCGGTATGCGCTTCGGCAGCTTCCTGATGGTCGAGTATCTGGAGATCATCGTTGTCTGCGGGGTTGCCTCGGCGATGTTCCTCGGCGGCTGGATGGGCCCGGGACCGAGCTGGCTCGACCCGATCTGGATGCTGGCGAAGATGTTCTGCCTCGTCTTCTTCTTCATCTGGGTGCGGGCAACGCTGCCGCGGCTGCGCTACGACCAGCTGATGAGCTTCGGCTGGAAAGTGCTGCTGCCGCTGGCCACGCTCAACGTCCTCGTCACCGCGGTGCTGGTGGTGGTGACGTGAGCGAGCGCTTCCCCTATCTGAAGGACGACAGCGTCGTCGAGGTCCAGCGCGGGCCCGAGCCCGGCGGGGTCGGCGGCGCCTACCGCGCCTTTGGCGAGACCCTGCGCGGGCTGAAGACGACGATGGCGCGGCTGATCGAGGGCCCGATGACGATCCAGTATCCGGAGGAGAAGACGCCGGTCTACCCGCGCTTCCGCGGTCGCCACAAACTGCACAAGTTCGAGGACACGGGCCTGGAGAAGTGCGTCGGCTGCTCGCTCTGCGCCGCCGCCTGCCCGGCCGACTGCATCCGGGTCGTCGCCGCCGAGAACATCCCTGGCGAGCGCGTCTCGGCCGGCGAGCGCTATGCCGCCGTCTACGAGATCAACCTCTCGCGCTGCATCTTCTGCGGCTACTGCGAGATCGCCTGCCCCTTCGACGCGATCACGATGGGCCACGACTACGAGATGGCCGATTACAGCCGCGAGGACCTGATCTTCACCAAGGAGATGCTGCTCGCCGAGCCGCTTGAGCGCACGCCGCTGAAAGCCGAGGGCGAGTAAGTGGAAGCGGTGCTCTTCTTCCTCGCAGCGATCGGCGCCCTCGGCGGCGCGATCGGGGTCGTTGCCATGCGCAATCCCTTCTACAGCGTGCTGGCGCTGATCGTCCACCTCTTCTCGCTGGCAGTGCTCTTCCTCCTCCTCTCCTCCGCCTTCGTTGCCGCCGCGCAAGTGGTCGTCTACGCCGGCGCGGTAATGGTCCTCTACGTCTTCGTCGTCGCCTATGTCGGTGGCGGCGAGGAGTCGGCCTGGGAGCCAATCCCCGGCCAGCAATTCTTAGCCCCCCTGCTCGGCGTCGCCCTCTTCATAGAGCTCTCGGTAGCCGTCCTAGCCTCGTCCCTGATAGCTCTCGGCCAAAAGGGTCCGGACGTCAAAGCGGGCTTCGGCGACCCAGCCGGCATCGGCCACCTCCTACTCGAAAAGTTCCTGCTCCCCTTCGAGGCAAGCTCGATCCTGCTGCTGCTTGCAGCTGTGGGAGCGATCGTCCTCGCAAGCAGAAGAAGTGAGGTGGCTGTCGAGAGCGCGCCGGGGGCAGCCTCGGCGGGAACTCCTCGCGAACGCGAGCCCGCCGAGGCTGCCCCCGGCGCGCCCACTGGAGCCCCCGCCCGATGAACATCGAGTGGTACGTGGTCCTGTCGAGCCTGCTGTTCGCGGTGGGAGCGGTGGGCATCCTGATTCGCAGGAGCCCCGTGGTCATCCTGCTGTGCCTAGAGCTGATGCTGAACGCCGGCAACCTGGCGCTGGTCGCATTCAGCAGGATGGTCGGCAATCAGCAAGGACAGGTATTCGCCGTGGTCGTGATGGTCGTAGCTGCTTGTGAGGTGGTAGTCGGGCTGGGGCTGATCGTGGCGATCTTCCGGCGCAAGCTGCCGCTCGATGTAGATGAGCTTCGGGAGCTGAGGGGCTGATGAGCGCCACTACTTGGGCTTGGCTGGTGTTGCTGTTCCCCTTGTTGGGATCGATCGGGATCGCGCTGGGGTTCAAGACGCTGCCAGCCAGAACCGCCGGCATCGTCGGCACGGCCGCTGTCGGCCTCGCCTTCCTCTGCGCGGTCGCCGCGCTCGTCAACCTGCTCGGCGAGGACGCCGAGGCGCGCCACCACGCCTCTTCGCTCTGGGACTACGCCAGCGCCGCCGGGCTCGACATCAAGCTCGGCGTCTACGTCGACCAGCTCTCCGTCTTCATGATCCTGGTCGTCACCGGGGTCTCCACCCTGATCCACCTCTACTCGTTCGGCTACATGCAGTCCGACGAGGGCTACCACCGCTTCTTCAGCTACCTCAACTTCTTCGTCTTCTCGATGCTGCTGCTAGTCCTCGCCGGCAACTTCGTGCTGCTGATCGTTGGCTGGGCCTTCGTCGGCTTCGCCTCCTACGCGCTGATCAGCTTCTGGTACCGGCGCACGACCGCGACCAAGGCCGGGATGAAGGCCTTCGTGATCAACGTCGTCGGCGACATCGGCCTCGTCCTCGCCGCCTTCCTGATCTTCCGCGAGCTTGGCACGTTCGAATACGGCGAGGTCTTCGCCAAGGCGCCCGAGGTCTTCACGCAGGGGAGCTGGACGGTGACGGCGATCTGCCTGCTGCTGCTCGTCGGCGCTTTCGCCAAGTCGGCGCAAATTCCCCTCCATACCTGGCTGCCCGACGCGATGGAGGGACCGACCCCGGTCTCCTCGCTGATCCACGCGGCGACGATGGTCACCGCCGGCGTCTACCTGATCGCCCGCACCCACGTCCTCTTCTACCTGGCGCCGACCGCCGCCGACATCGCCGCCTTCGTCGGCCTCGGCACGCTGCTTATCGCCGGCACGATCGCGCTGACGATGACCGACCTGAAGCGGGCAATCGCCTACTCGACGATGAGTCAGATCGGCTACATGATCATGGGCGTCTCAATCGGCGCCTACGCGCAGGGCCTCTTCCACCTGATGACCCACGCCTTCTTCAAGGCGCTGCTCTTTATGACCGCCGGCTCGATCATCTCGGCGATGGCGAATCGCCAGGACATCGACCGGATGAGCGGCTTCTGGAAAGCGATGCGGTTCACCTCGCTGATGTTCGTGATCGGCGGCCTGGCGCTGGCCGCCTTCCCGCTCACCTCCGGCTTCTTCTCCAAGGACTCGATCCTCGCTTACGCCGAGGCGCGCGGTGGCATGTACACGTGGATGGCGATCGGCGGCTACGTCGGCGCCCTGCTCACCGCGCTCTACACCTTCCGGCTGATCTTCCGCGTGCTACCGGGCAAGCCCTGCGAGGAGGCGCAGCACCTAATCGACACGGGCGAGCTCTACCACGGCCCGGCGATCAACCCGGCCAACGAAGAGCTCGAGGACACCGAGGTCGGCTTCCCCGGCGCCCACCACCACATCGCTGAGCAGTCGAAGCCGATGGCGGTGGCGATGGCGGTGCTCGCCGTCGGCGCCCTCTTCGCCGGCCTGATCCAGGTGCCCGGCGTCGACAACGTCCTCTTTGGCTTCCTCGACCCGGCCTTTGCCGACTCGCCGCTGAGCGCGATCCACCCGAGCGTGGGTGCCGAGTGGCGCGGACTGGCGATCGGTGCCGTGATCTCGCTGGTCGGGATCGGACTCGCCTGGGTCCTCTGGGTGGCGCGGCCGGAGCTGCCGGGCTTCTTCCGCCAGCGCTTCCGTCCCGTCTACCAGCTTGCCGTCAACAAGTGGTACTTCGACGAGGCGATCGACCTGCTGGTCGTGCGGCCGGCGCTGGCGATCGGTCGCTTCGCCAACTCGACCTTCGAGCGCTTCGTCGTCGACGGGCTCGTCAGCGGCACCAAGGAGACCGTCGGCGAGGCGGGCGCCATCGTCCGCGTCGTGCAGAGCGGCTTCGTGCGCAGCTACGCGCTGCTGCTGATCGCTGGTTTCGCCGGGCTCGCCCTCTACTTCCTGCTCTCCAGCTCATGATCAACTCGCTGCTCTGGACCCCGCTCGCATTCGGCCTCGTCGGCCTCTTCCTGCCGAAGCGCTTCACCGGCTGGTGGGCGACGGCGGGCGCCGCGGTCACCTTGGGCATCGCGATCTCGCTGCTCGCCGGCTTTGACTCTGCCGCCCCCGGCCTGCAGGACACCGTCGACGTCAACTGGATCCCCGGCCTCGGCGTCGACTACAGCCTCGGCATCGACGGCCTCAACGTCTTCATGATCCTCCTGACCACCGTCATCTGGACTGCCGGAACTGCTTTCGCGACTCGTCGGGAGCGGGAGCGCCCTCACCTCTTCTTCCTGATGATGCTGCTCGGTGAGACCGCGACCCTGGGCGCCTTCGTCGCCCAGGACCTGCTGCTCTTCGTCCTCTTCTTCGACCTGATGCTGGTCCCGTTCTACTTCTTGTTTGGCGCTTGGGGGACCGACCGCGAGGGCGGCCCGACCGCGTCGGCGGCGACCTTGAAGATGATCGTCTACACGCTGATCGGCTCGCTGCTGATGCTGGTTGGCGCGATCGCCACCGCGATCATCGCCGCCGACGGCGGTCAGATCACCTTCTCGATCGCCGAGCTAGCCAAGCACCCGATCGGCGACGGCAGCCAGCAATGGATCTTCTGGTTCTTCGCCGCGGCCTTCCTGGTCAAGATGCCGGCCTTCCTCCTGCACGGCTGGATGCCGGACGCCTACCGCGCGGCGCCGCTGCCGGTGCTGGCGGTCTTCTCCGGCGTGCTGGCCAAGGTCGGCGCCTACGGCTTCCTGCGCGTCGTCCTGCCGCTCTTCCCCGACGCCACCGTCCAGTTCCAGGAGGTCGTCCTGGTGATCGCCCTGGCCTCGATCCTCTACGGCTCGGTGATGGCCTTCACCCAGACCAACGTGCGGCTGATCGGCGGCTACTCCTCGGTCGCCCAGCTCGGCTTCATCACCGCCGGCATCTTCGCCCTACGCGCCGACGGGGGCGACGGAGCGGTCCTGCAGATGGTCAATCACGGGCTCGTCGTCGCACCGCTGTTCATCATCGTCGCGATCCTCGCCGAGCGCAGCGGCAGCGAGGACCTGCGCGAGATGGGCGGGATGGCGATGCGCGCCCCGGTCCTGGCGGCGCTCTTCCTGATCGTCACCCTAGCGACCCTGGCGATGCCCGGCTCGGCCAACTTCATCGGCGAGTTCTACATCCTCAACGGCCTCTTCCAGGCGAAGATCGTCTTCGCCTTCGTCGCCATCTCCGGCGTCGCGATGTCGGCCTACTACGCCCTGCGCCTTTACCAGAGGACGATGCACAACCGCAAGCCGCAGACTGTCCCCTCGCGTGAGATCGGCCTCCGCGACGGCCTCGTCCTCGCCCCGCTGGTGCTCTGCATTCTCGGCCTCGCCCTCTACCCGCAGCTGATCCTGAAGCGGACCGACACCTCGGTCCAGCAGTCGGTCGCCGCCGCGACCAAAAAGGGCCCGGCGCCGGAGGCGCGGCTGGCGTCCTCGGATCAACAGGACGAATGGTCCGTGACATTCGAACCCCAGACCCGCAACGCGCGCTGATGAGCTTCCACGCCCCCCACATCGACTACGCCGCGCTCTCGCCAGTCATCGCGCTGACCGTCGGGGTCTGCGTCGTTCTGATCAGTGCGGTGATCAAGCCGCTGCGGCGCAGCGCGCCGGGGCTGACCCTGATCGCCCTGGCGAGCGCCGCCGGCCTCTTGATCTGGCAGTGGGGCGACTCGACGAATCTCGTTGCGGGAGCGCTGCGGCTCGACGACCTGGCGATCTCGATTTCGCTGATCGCGATCGCCGCCGCGGCCTTCGCCGTCCTGCTCTCGATCCGCGAGCCGGCCGCCGAGCATGCGGGTTCGGGCGAGTACCACGCGCTCTTGCTCGGCTCGGTGCTGGGCATGGTCCTGCTGGCGCAGGCGCAGAACCTAGTCAGCTTCTTCGTCGCGATCGAGACCCTCTCGATCCCCCTCTACATCCTCTGTGCCACCAACATGGTCCGCGAGCGTTCGCTCGAGTCCGGGCTCAAGTACCTGATCGTCGGCTCGCTCGGCTCGGCGACGCTGCTCTACGGGATGGCCTTCCTCTATGGCGGCTCGGGCTCGACCGACTTCCTCGGCATCTCGGCTGGGATCGGCCACGCCGGGCTGCTCGGCGACCCACTGGTCCTAGTCGGCATCGGCATGGTCGCAGTCGGCCTCGCCTTCAAGACCTCGATCGCCCCCTTCCACCAGTGGACGCCCGACGTTTACGAGGGTGCGCCGACGCCGATCACCTCGTTCATGGCGGTGGCGACCAAGGCGGCGGCCTTCGCCGTCTTCGTCCGCTTCTTCGACGTCGCCCTGATCGGCGAGGCGGGCGACTGGCAGCCGGCCCTGGCGGTGCTCGCCGCGGTCTCGATCGTCGTCGGCAACGTCGGCGCCCTCGGCCAGGACTCGCTCAAGCGCTTGCTCGGCTACTCCGGCGTCGCCCAGGCCGGCTACATTCTCGGCGGCCTCGTCGTCGCCAGCCAGGCCGGGATCGACGCGCTCGTCTTCTACCTCGCTGGCTACCTGTTCATGAACATGGCGGCCTTCGCCGTGGTCGTCGCCCGCGAGCGCGAGACCGCCTTCGGCGACGACATCCGCGCCGTTCGCGGACTCGGCGCCGAGCGGCCTCTGCTGGCCTGGCCGCTGACGATCTCGATGCTGGCCCTGGCCGGGCTGCCGGCGACCGTCGGCTTCATCGGCAAGCTCTACCTGATCGAGGCGCTGGTCGAAGGCGACTACACCTGGCTCGCCGTCTTCATCGCCGTCGGCACGATGATCTCGCTCGCCTACTACCTGCGGGTGGTCGCCGCGATGTGGATGCGGAGCGCCGAGGCTTCTGCCATCCCGGCGATCGCCGGCGCGTCCCCCGAGGCCGACCCGATCGACCCCGAAGCGGGGCAACGGATCTACCTCGTCGGCCCGGCACTGCTCGCTGCCGCGGGCGCGATCTTCTTCGGCGTGGTCCCACAACCGCTCGTCGACTTCGCTCAACACGCCGGCGCCGCCTTGTTCTAAGTGGCGTCCCTCGCGGCGGGTGGCGCGGATTTGGGGGACCGCCCCGAGGAGGCGGCGCAGCCGCCCCCGCAGCGGGTGGTGGCACCAAATCCGTGACAGGACCCGCCGCGTCGGTGACCAGACTGAAAGGGTGCGGCGATGATCGTCCTCCTGACCGCCGCGACGATCGCTGTCGCGACGGCTGTGGGTGTTTGGGCGGAGCGCCGCCGACCGCAGGCGGCAGCTGGGGCAGCGCGGCGCTCGTTGACGCTGATGCTCTACGTGCTGCTGCCGCCGGTGATCTTCTTCAACATTGCCTCCAGCAGCATCGACGTCAGCCACGGGGTCGGGTTGCTGTTGGGACTCGTCGCCTCCTCGCTGGGGGCGCTCGCCGCGTACTTCGTGGCGAGCCGCGTCCTGCACCTCTCGCGAGCCCGCACCGGCGCGGTCGTCTGCACCGTGCTCAGCGTCAACACCGGCTACCTGGGCTATCCGTTGACGGTGGCGTTGCTGGGTCGCGATCAGCTGCATACCGCTGTTCTCTACGACGTCCTCGTCACCGGTCCCTGCCTGCTGCTCGGCGCCTTCGCAGTGGGCGCAGCCCTGGGGACCAAAGCGGGTGAAGGGCCGCGCGACAGGGTTCGCGCCTTCTTCACCCGCAACCCCCCGCTCTACGCTGCCATTGCCGGCCTACTCGCGCCCAGTGCACTCGCGCCGCAGGTCCTGGTCGATCTCTCGCAGGTGCTGCTGGTGGCGATCCTGCCGATCGGCTTCTTCGCCGTAGGCGCGACTCTGGCTGAGAACGCCGAGCACGGCGACCTGCCGATGCCGCCGCCGCTGACCAAGCCGGTCTTGGTCGCACTCAGCTCCCGTCTGATCCTGGTGCCCGCCCTGCTGATGCTGCTAGCCGCCCCACTGATCGATCTTCCCGCCCCGTACCGCCTGATGGCGGCGATGCCATCTGGGATCAACTCGATGGTCGTCGCCCACGCCTATGGCCTCGACATGGAGATCACCGCCGAGGCGGTCACCTGGTCGACCGCGATCGTCGTGGTCGCCGCCCTCGGCTCGCTGCTCTTCTGACGTGCCGTCGCTCAAGTATCCATAGTGACCTCCTTCCGACGGCAGGTCCGCCCTATCCTGGGCAGGTGCTGCAGCATGTGACGCTGGAGGTCCTACCGGGCGACATCGAGCGCTCGGTTGAGCTCTGGGCGCTGCTCGGCTTCCGGCGGGTCGAGCCGCCGGCCGCGCTGGCCGAGACCTTCGTCTGGGTCGAACGCGAGGGCAGCCAAATCCACCTCGAACGGAACGAGTCGCCGGTCATACCGCCACACGGCCACGCGGCGGTCGTCGTCGATGACTTCGAGCGGACGGTCGAGCACCTGCGCGAGAACGGCTTCAAGGTGACCGCGGGCCGCGAACACTGGGGCGCCCCGCGCGCCAAGGCCTCTGCCCCGAGCGGTCACAAAGTCGAGTTCATGGCCGTCCCACCGGCGCCGAAAAACACGGAAAACCGGCCTACTTGAGGTTTTGGTTTCCGTCCGCGCGGATTGAGAGTTTGAGAAGAGCAATGGGTTTCGACGCAAACATCCTCGCTGACTCGCAATCGCCTGCCGGCTACCGGCTGACCACGCTCGAGGCAACCTTCCCGCGATTCGTTCTAGCCGAGTTCAACACCCACCGCGTCTTCTCCCGCAACTCGGCCAGCTCGCGCGCAATTCCGATCACCAAACAGCTTCGCCGGGTGCTCGAGGAGCCTTACGTTCCGATCGAGTTCGGCTCGAACCAGCCTGGTATGCAGGCGGGGGCGGCACTCACCGGCGAAAAGATGGACGCTGCGGAGCGCGAGTGGTTGCGTGCTCGTGACGATGCGGTGCGGCGAGTACTGGGACTGGTTGCCGATCCCGATGAGATCTCGGCAGACGATGACCTGCTCGAGTGCTTAGGGAGGGTCGAAGAAGCAATACGAAACCGCGCCCAATCTCCGCAGTGGCTGAATGTGCACAAGCAGGTCGCAAACCGCTTGCTGGAGCCATTTATGTGGCATACGGTGATCGTTACCGCAACCGAGTGGGACAACTTCTTGAACCTGCGCTGCCACCCTGACGCGCAACCGGAGATCAAGCTGATCGCCGAAAAGATGCGGACTGCCATCGAGACCTCCAAACCCGATCAGCTCGATGAAGGCGAGTGGCACCTACCTCTGGTTCGCTCCGAGGATCGCGAACAGGCTGCTTCGATCGAGGACCTGATCAAGATCTCGGCCGGGCGTTGCGCCCGGGTCAGCTACCTGACCCACGCCGGCGAACGCGACCTGAACGCCGACATTGAGCTGCACGATCGCCTGCTTGAAAGCGGTCATATGTCGCCACTGGAGCATCCGGCGCGACCGCTGGGCGCTGAGGAGCTAGAGGAGAATGAGTGGAGTGGAAACTTCCGCGGCTGGTGCTCCTACCGCAAGTTGATCCCAGGCGAGGGGAATCCGCTGGGAAAAGCAGCCGCCCCGATAGGGGTTCCTTTTAACGCCGCCCCGCCCCTATCGGGGCGGCTCCTCGTCTGAGGCCTGGTCGAGCTCCTCGGCGGCTCTCTCGCCGGGAGTCGGCCACGGCTCTGCTTCCCCACTCTCCCAGGCGGGTGGTTTGCCACCTGGAACCAAGCCCAGCAACAGCAGGCCGATGTAGATGAACCAGAACAGGGTGAACTGGAAGAAGAGGAAGGAGACGGCGCCGAGCGCCATCCCCAGCGAGCCCCAAAAGCGGGTCAGCAGACCGGTCCTCATCGCGTACAGGGCGGTGTAGACCATGGCAACAACGAAACCGAGCTGACCACCGATCCCGAAACCCGCCGCGAGCGGCCGCAGCGGCGCTTCAGTGATCGTGTCGCTGGCAGCTTCGTTGGCCCGGTCGCTGCTCAAAGCAACGCCTTTTGCCATCAGGTGAGGAACTTCGTTGGAGACGAAATCCGAGGCGGCATGCAGAGTCGAGACGCAGCTGAAGATCGCTAGCGCAGCGAGGAACAGCGGCGCAGCGAGGACGACCCCGACCAGCTGTCCGCGCATCGCCTCGCTGCGCGCCTTGGCGGCGCGAAAGAGGTAGTAGAGCGGCGCCGCGAGTAGACCGACGCCGATCGCCTGCAGGATGCTGGAGATCACCTGGGCGCTGCGGTGAGCGTCGACGTTGCGCAGCAACTCCGAGTCGCCGTCGCTGCTACCAACCCCCTGCGTTGCAACCGCGATCGCCGCGATGATCAAGACGATCGAAGCAAAGGTCGCCAGCGCCACCAGGCGTGACCAGCGCTGCTCCCAGGCCAAAACCGCCGCCTTGCCGGGTTCCAAGCTCCGTTCAGCCCCGCTCGTGGAAATAGAACTGCGGCAAGGCACCCTCGATTACCTCGGCGGTCATCCGCTGCGCTACCTCAAGGTTGCCAGTTCGCACTGCGATGTCATCGAGCGTGACGATGCCGGCGAGGCTATCGCCATCGACCACCGGCAGGCGCCGCACCCGATGCTTGACCATCAGCGCCGCCGCCTCGTCGAGCTCCATCTCGGGCTCTCCGCAGATCAGCGGCCGGGAGGCATGGTCGGCGACTTCCGCCGCGGGGTCGACGCCCTCGGCAAAAACCCGTACGGCAAGGTCACGGTCGGTGATCATCGCCACCGGCGAGTCTGCCGAGTCGACAATTACGACCGAACCGACCCGGTTGTCGCGCATCTGTCGCGCGACTGAGACGGCGCTTGCTTGCGGCCTTGCGGTGACAACCCCGGCAGTCATGATCTCGCTCAGCTGCATGCCCCGTACGCTACCGCGGTATGAGCAGCAAGCGAACCAACCTTCCGACGCCGGTTGTCCCGCTCGAGGCGGGCGCGGGGCCCGACAACCCTCCTTGCCCCGCCTGCAGCGAGCCGCTGTTTGGCTGGATCGACGAACGACCAGGTCTGGCTGGCCCGGTGAGCCGCTGCGAGAGCTGCGGGCTGGGAGTCGTCGGTGCACCCGGGTCCGCGGAAGAGGCGCTGCATGGGCTCGACCTCCTCAAGAGCGGTGCGGCGGTGACGATCTCCAACCGGGGCGGCTTCTCGGCCTGGATCGGCGGCGCCGGTTGGGCCGGCCTCGAACCAAACGCCCGTTATTTGTTCACGGTCGAGGCGGTGCGCCGCCTCGTCGCCTGCCGTGACCAGGTGGTCAAGTCGTCCCGCTGGTCCCCCGGGGCCGGCATCGCGGCGATGTGGCAGACGATCCTCAACGGCTTCACCTTCGGCCGCAACGTGGCGCTCGGAGCGCTGGGGCGCAGCCGCCCGGTCCCGGCGGAGCAACCGTGGCAGCGCCGCCTCGATGCCTTCGTCAGCGTAGTGGTCGCAGTTCCGGCATTGCTGGCAGCGATCCCGCTCGAGCTGATTGCAGCAGCGCTAAAACGCGGCGGCGGGATTTCGCTCAAATTCGAGCTTCTCTAACTCAAAGCCTTCCTCGCGCGGGTGGCACGGCGGCGGGGGTCCCCCATAGCGGAGGGCGCGCGCAGCGCGCCCGAGCACATGGGGGAGGGCCGCCGTGACAGGACCCGTGCGCCGGGGGCCTAAGACAACCCTTCGCGCGCCTCGCGCACGAGGGTGACCGCCTCGGGAAAGAGGACGCGGATCGCGTCTCGTACCTGCATTGCCTGCTCATCGCTGGAGCCGGTCAGCTCGATCCGCTCGATCGAGGCGACGGTCAGGTCCGCCGCGAGCCGGATCGCGTTGTCGGCCCAGGCCACGCGCTGAGAGGACTGCATCTGCTCGCTGAGCTCCTCCATGCGGGCGCGGAACTCGTCGGGGTCGCCAAAGAGGTTGAAGCCCTCCACCAGGGGAATGTAAGCAGACCGGGCGACAGGCGGCACAAAGCCCTTACATTTAGCGCGCCACCCGCGCGCCGGAGCCGCCTACGGTGGCCCCATGCAAAGCGAGCGGGGAACGGCGAGTGTCGAGCAGGCCGGTCTGTCGGCGCTGATCGCGTTGCTGCTTATGGCCGCAATCGCGGCGCTCGCCGCGGGCGGCGAAATCGATCCCCACAACGCGCTCGGCAGCACGATCGCGCGGCGGCTTGCTTGCGCGCCACGCCTTCCCGAACCCTGCCGCCATCACCCGCTCGTGCCCGCCTACGGCTGGCCGCTGGCCCGCCTCGCCCGCGCCCTAGCGCCGGCACCGCTCGCCCTCCCCGGCGCCGGCGGGCTGCCGTTGTACCCGGTCGACTTCCGGCGCTGCCGCCGCGAAAGCTGCGCCCTCGCCGCTGGTCCGCACGCCACTGCCTCCGGCCGCCGCATCACCGCCTTTACCGAGATCGCGGATCGCCGTCGTACGCTCGGCTGGGTCGAGCTGACTTACTGGCTCTACCGCCCTGGCTTGGGCTGGGAGCGCATCGTCCGCCGGGCCGGCCAGGCGCAGGTCGAGGCTGCAAGCCACGTCCGCGTGCTGCTCAAAGACGACCCGGCCCTGGTGCCACTGGAGACGCTGCCGGGCCGCGATCAGTACGACTTCCCGCCGGGCGAGGACCCACCCTGGCAATGGAAAGTCCAGGGTCGCTATCCAGGCTGGTCCAGCTAACCGGGCGAGACGTCTGGGGCCGCCCGGTCGTCTTCCGCCTGTTTGATTAAGCCGCGCCAGTCGGTGGTGCGGAAGACGAGCAGGATCGCAGCGAAGCCGAGCATGACCGACCAGGCCGCCATCGCTATTTGCGTCCCAACCGAGAAGGAGAGGACGGCCGAGCGCGAGGGCCCGTGCAGCGTCGCCACCAAGAGCGCCTGCTGGGCACCGGCGCCGCCGGGGGTGAAAGGCACGATGTTGGCGATCGCTTGCACGCTCATCACAAGCATCACGTTGCCGACCGAGCCGCCGATGCCAAAGGCCTCGAGGAAGAGCCAGAAGGCGGCGAAGCGGAAGAGCCAGCCGACGCCCTGCCAGGCCGCGACCTCGCGCAGGTAGCGACGCGGCTTGGTGAGGATGACGACACCCTGTTTGACCCGGTCCCAGAAACGCCTCACCCGGTGGGCCAGCAGGTAGATCGCGATCGCGATCGCCGCCAGCAACGCGCCCAGCGTGATCAGGAAGACCTGCGGGTGTTCGGCCCAGAAGGAGATCTCGAACGCCGGCAGGTCGGGTAGCTGCGGTGGCTTCGGCAGCAGGCCCTGCGAGACCGCATAGAGGAGCACTAATACCCCGACCGTCGTGTCGAAGACCGTCTGGACGAGAAAGGAGGAGGTAACGGCCGGATAAGAGGAGCCGGGGATCTGGCGTTTGACCAGAAATACTTTGGTCACGTCGCCGGCGTGCGCGGGGAGGATCGCGTTGATCCCCGCCCCCGCTAGGTAGGCAGCGGCGAGCTCCAAGAAGGAAATCCGCACGCCCGGATATGAGGCGTGGAGGACGTTGCGCCAGGCCCAGGCGCGCGCCAGTTGCATCCCCGCGAGGCAAGCCAGGGCGAGGGCGAACGGCGTCCAGTTGATGTCGGAGAGGTGCCGGAAGAACGCCGTCGCCGCGTTGGCGAAGGATTCGGCGCTGGACGCAAAGTCGGCGAGTGGCATCGCAGTTACACTAGCCCGCTCGTGTCAGAGCGTCCGACGACTCAGGCCATGCCCGCACCCCCCCGCGACCCCGCCGATGAGGCGATGTGCGCGCGTGCTCGCGAGCGCTTTACCGGCGACCGTGGCAGCCGCTTCCGCCGCCGCCGCAAGCGCCACGCCGAGCTGCCCAACCTGATCATCATCGGCGGCCTCAAGTGCGGCACGACGAGCATTCACCACTACCTCGGCCTGCACCCGCAGATCCACATGTCGAAGCCGAAGGAGCTCAACTTCTTCGTCGAGGAGCTCAATTGGGACCTCGGACTCGACTGGTACGCGAGCCGCTTCGACGACCGCTTCAAGGTGCGCGGCGAGTCCTCCCCCCACTACACCAACCTTCCTCGCTTCGAGGGCGTTCCGGCGCGGATCAAGGAGCACTGCCCCGACGCCCGCCTGCTCTACATGGTCCGCGACCCGATCAAGCGCATCCTCTCGCACTGGGTGCACGCGACCGGCGCAGGATATGAGACCCGCGAGCTGCTCCCGACCCTCTCCGAGGCCGACTCCTCCTACATCCAGCGCTCGATGTACTGGCTGCAGGTGCAGCCGTACCTCGAGCTGTTCGAGCGCGAGCAGATCGAGGTGATCACGCAGGAGGAGCTGCAGGCAGAACGCGAGGAGACGATGCGCAAGGCCTTCCGCTTCGCCGGCGTCGACGAGACCTTCACCTCGGAGCAATTCGACCGCGAGTGGGAGAAGTCGAGCGCCAAGCAGGGCGACAAATACCAGGTGATGGAGAAACTGGTGAAACTGCCGGGCCTGCGCTCCTTCGATCGCAACTTCGACCGCCTGCCCGAGTCGCTGCGCTGGATCGTCGAGAAGGTCGTCCACGATCCCGAGAAGCCGCCGGCGCCGAAGCCGAAGCTCCCCGACGACCTCTTCGAGACGCTGTGCGGTCACTTCAGCGCCGACGTCGCCGGCCTGCAGGAGTTCGCCGGCCGCGAGTTCGCCGGCTGGCACGACTACTCCTGAGTACGCTGCGCCCATGAGGCGCCTGCTCCCAGACCCCGGCCCGACCACTATCGAGGAGCAGCTCGATTCCTACTGTCCGTGGGAACAGCCGCGCGACAACCGTCCCTATGTAGCGATGAACTTCGCCGCCACGGTCGACGGGCGGGCGGCGATTGGCGGAGTTTCCGGACCGATTGGATCCGAGGCCGACACGGCTATGTTGGTTGGTCTGCGCACCCGTTTCGAAGCGGTGATGATCGGCGCCGGCACGATGCGCGCCGAGCACTATGGGGAGATCGGCAAACGGCTCATCGTGGTCGAGAGCGGACCGCGAGGACCGGCGGACCTTCCGGCGCTTCTGCGCTCCCTGCGCGACGAAGGTGTCAAGGCGCTTCTGTGCGAGGGGGGCCCGACCCTGCACGGCGCGCTGCAGGCAGCCAACCTCGTCGACGAGCTCTTCCTGACGATCGCGCCGAAACTGGTCGGCGGCATCGCGCCGCGCATCCTCGAGGGCGACCTGCCGGGCCTGGAGCCGCTCGAGCTGACCTGGCTGCTGGAGGACGACGGCGAGCTCTTCGCCCGCTACAGCCGCCGCCGACCAGCCCCACCACGCTAGCTTTCCCTGACCGGAACCGAGGAGAGGACGCCCCACCGATGGACTTCAAGCCCAGCCCCCAGGTCGAGACCCTGCGCGAGCGCATCCTCGACTTCATCGACGATCAGGTCTACCCGCAGGAGCGGCAGATCATGGACGGCCTCGACGCCGAGGTAGCTTCCGGCGTTCCCTATCCGAAGGTCCTGGTCGAGATCCGCGAGCGGGCCAAGGCGGAGGGACTATGGAACCTGTTCATGCCCGACGAGCGCTTCGGCCCTGGGCTGAGTAACTGGGAGTACGGACTGCTCTGCGAGGAGATGGGACGCAGCCCGGCGGCGGCGCCGATGGCCTTCAACTGCTCGGCGCCGGACACCGGCAACATGGAGATCCTCGCCGAGCACGGTACGGAGGAACAGCGCGAGCTGTGGCTGGAGCCGCTGCTGGAAGGGCGCATCCGCTCTTGTTTCTCGATGACGGAGCCCGAGGTCTCAGGTTCCGACCCCACCCTTCTTCAGGCACGCGCGGTGCGCGATGGCGACGAGTGGGTCGTTACCGGCCACAAGTGGTTCACCTCGGGAGCGGTCGGCGCGGAGCTGGCGATCGCGATGGTCGTCACCGACCCCGACGCACCGCCCTACGCACGCGCCTCGATGATCTGCGTGCCCACCGATACGCCCGGCTTCAACCTGGTGCGACCGATCCCGGTGATGGGCCACGACAAGGGCCCTGGTCACTGCGAGATTCGCTACGAAGAATGCCGCGTGCCCATCGACAACCTGCTCGGTGAGGAGGGCAAGGGCTTCGTGATCGCCCAGGATCGGCTCGGCCCGGGGCGCATCCACCACTGCATGAGGGCGATCGGGACGGCGGAGCGCGCCCACGAGATGATGTGCCGCCGCGCCAACGAGCGCCAGGCCTTTGGCGGACCGCTGGCCGACAAGCAGTTCGTCCAGGAGGCGATCGCCACCTCGCGGATGGAAATCGACCAGGCCCGCCTCTTGACCATGTACGCGGCGTGGAAGATGGATACCGAGGGCAAGCGCGCCGCCCGCCAGTCGATCTCGGCGATCAAGATCGTCGCCGCCAACATGGTGATGGAGGTGCTTGACCGGGCGATCCAGATCCACGGCTCGCTCGGTATGACCGACGACACCCCGCTCGCGTCCCTCTGGCGCTTCAGCCGCATGCTGCGCCTCGCCGACGGCCCCGACGAGGTCCACAAGATGGTCCTCGCCAGGCGCGAGCTCAACCGCTGGTCAAAGCGCGCCGAAGCCGAGGCGGCCGGCGAGCTGGAGCCCAAGCACGCCCCGCGGCCGATCTAGTCGGCAGCATCCCGTCTCAGCGAATGTAGGTCGCCACGACGTGGAGTCGGCCGGAGCGAAAGCAGAAGCGCCAAACAGCGGTAGTCACCGGCTGGCCCAGAATCCGCCAGTAAAGACAGCGATCCCCGCCGATCGTCTCCGGACCTCCCGCTGAGGGTGGACCAAGGCGAGCGATCACCGCCTGCCTTGGCGTTCTTAAGTGGACCGCCATGACCTGCGCCTGAGTAAGTGCCTTCTCCTGCGGCCCAGTGACCGTCGCCGCAGACCTCTCCGCGTCCCCAGAACCACCACAGCCAACCATTGCAATGGCGGAGACGACAACGGCGATGACGAGACAACGTCTCATATAAAAACCCCCATCCGAGGTGATTTTCGACCTCGGATGGGGGCAGATCAAAATTCCAGTCGGTTTTCCTACGGGATGCTGATCGCGCCGAAGGCCAGACAGTCGGCAATGGTGTTGGTGCCGGCACCGCCGCCGCCGTTGTTCGCGGTCGAGTAGTTAGCCGTAACGATCTGGCTACTGGCCGACAAAAACGTCAACACGAACGTGGCCGGAAGGACCCCGGGCGTGAGGGTGGTCGTCGTGTTGTTGGCAAAGTCGTCGTTGGCATTCTGGCTGCCGGAGACGACATTGGTCGCCCGAATGACGCCGTGATCGGCTTTCGACCGACCGGTGAGCGTCGTCACTTTCCCGGCCGAGCAGGCAGCTTCGATCTGCAGGCCACGCGCGTTGAAGAGCACCTGGGTCGAGGTGTTCGCTGGCGCCTCGAACAGAAGCGGGATGCCTTGACCAGCGGGACCTGCCGGACCCTGCGAACCCTGCGGACCTGCGGGACCCTGCGAACCCTGCGGACCCTGCGGACCAGCGGGACCTGCCGGACCCCTGGGACCAGCTTTACCGGGTTTGCCCCGCGGTCCTTTTTTGGCTTTCGAGGAAGACGCTTCGGATCCGGTGGAAGCTGAAGCTATGCCGATCCCGGCGAACGCGACCACAGCGATTCCAAGAAGCGCAACCAGTACAAACTTATGAGCAAGAATTCTGGACAAGTTCAACCCCTATCTCTATTGGTGAATGCCGCCCCAAAATGAGGGCTTCAGGACAAGGCACGCAGATTGGGGCCCGATCGCCCGCTCCGCTAAGCGCTTATTACCACATGCATCAGGGCCCCGCAAGAAATTCGTCAGAAGAATTCCCCTATCGGTGCCCCCGCGGGCAGTCGCAGGACCCGAAGAGCCCGCGACCGCCCGCACTGGCGAAGCGGCAGCACTGGTGGGATCGATTGTCAGCCGATCGCGTAGCCGGTGAAAATGCAGTCCGGCCCGCTCGCAACCGGGAACGACTCCGCCTGCCAGATCACGCTCACGTGTTTGCTGCCGTCGCCGAGCAGGAACTCAGTATGGCCATTGACGAGATCGTTGTCTGGCACCAGCTGCAGATTCGAGGTGGGCGTCAGAGCGTCGTTGGGGACGGGGTTCACGACTTTCGTTTCGTTGGTCGTGATTCCGGCGGAGTGGACCCGCGACCCGTTTGGCCCATTGACGAGAACCGACAGCCCACCCGAGGTCGGACAAGACGCGGTCAGGGTGAACCCGTAGAGATTGAGAATCTGCGTGGCCGCCGTGGGCGGCTCCACGGTGAAGTTGACGTTCTCGATCGTGTTTCCGCCGACGGTTTGAGCGTTGGTCGCATTGGTGGCGCTGGCCGCAGTGGCCGCGCTTTGGGCCGTATCGGCGCTTTTCGCGGTATCAGCGCTTTTCGCCGTATCAGCACTCTTGGCCGTATCAGCGCTTTTGGCCGTGTTCGCGCTATCTGCGCTTGCCGCGCTTGGCACCTTGCCCACGGTGGACGCATTGATCTTGGCGCCGGTCACCGCACCGTTCGCGATCTTCGCCGTGGTGACGGCGTTACTGCTTATTTTCGCTGCCGTCACCGCGTTCTTCTTCAGCTGCTTGGTGCCGACCGTGTTCTGCCCGAGGGCCGCGAAAGCGGTGGCGCCACCGACCACGAGGAAGACTGCGATCGACGACATCACGTTCGCATACGTGAATCGCTTGCGGATCTGCTTCAAGGTTCTCTCCTTCTATCGAGGGAGGAGAGGCGACTGGACGAGCCCCCCTGCCCGTTTGCGGTGATAGGACCCAACCATCTCGGCCGGTCGGCATCATCGAGGGGCGCTGGACCCGGTCTCCGGTTAGCAAGAGACGGTTAGTCGCGGCGCTCTGCAGCCTCAGCAGCCTCTGCCAAACGCTCGACCAGGCGAGCAAAGTGTTCGATCCCCGGGTCGACCTTGCCGTACTGGCCGGCGGCGTAGCGGGCGTATACGCCCTCGAGGATGATCGCCAGCTTCCAATAGCCAAGGGCGACGAAGAAGTCGAGCTGGGAGAGGTCGCGGCCGGAGCGCTCGGCGTAACGCTCGCCCAGCTCCACGTTGGTGGGGAAGCCAGGCGCCAGGTTGGCGGGCTGACCGAGGGCGACCGGGTCCTCGCCCCTGTCGGGCCAGTAGACCATCAGCAGGCCGACGTCAGCGAGCGGGTCGCCGAGCGTGCAGAGCTCCCAGTCGACTACCGCGGCCACCTTCCCAGCCGGGGTGAGGATCATGTTGTCGAGCCGGTAGTCGCCGTGGACAATCGTCGCCGGTCCCTGCTTGGGGATACGGGCCTCGAGCCGTTCGTGAACCGCGTCGACGGCCGGCAGCTCGCGGGTCTTCGACTTCTCCCACTGCCCCTGCCAGCGGTGCAGCTGGCGGGCGACGTAGTCCTCCTTGCGGCCAAGATCGCCGAGCCCAGCGGCATCGGGGTCGACAGCATGGATGTCGACCAGGGTGTCGACGACGCGCTCGCCGATCGCTCGCCGATCGGACTCATCGGGGAACGCCTCTGCCTCTGCCAAACCGCGCAGGATCGGTCCCTCGACGAACTCCATCACGTAGAAGGGGGCTTCGTTGACGCTCTCGTCCTCGCAGAGCCCAACCACCGGCGCTACCGGGACATCGGTCGGTCCGAGCGCCGAGACAACCTTGTGCTCCCGCCCCATGTCGTGCGCCGAGCCGAGACGCTTGCCCAGGGGTGGCCGTCGCAGCGCCCAGCGCTTACCGGTGGCGTCGCGGACGCCGTAAGTCAGGTTGGAGTGGCCACCGGAGATGCGCTCGAAAGAGAGCGGCAGCTCGACTCCGTCCACGTGCTGCTCGAACCAGGTCTCGACGCCAACCCGATCGATCCCGTCCGGCGCCGTAGCAGTCCCGTCGGCAGTGCCTGTAGCCTCGTCGCTCATCGGCTCGCAAGCATATTCCCGACGACGTTTAAGGCTTAGTCCCTCACTCGCCAACCGACTCACGATCGGCTTTGCGATCGCGTTCGCCGTACTGACCGGCTTGGCGGTGATCGGCGTCGCCCGCTTCCTGCAACAGCGCCAGGACTATGAGAACGCCACCGCCCGCTCCTACCAGCGCGAGATTGAGGCACGGACTCGCCTCTCGCAGGGAGAACATCCGGCGGCGGCCCGCGCCGCGGTTATCTCCCAGCAGCAGAAAAGACAGGTTCTGCGCGATGAAATCTCGAGCGAGACGCGCGACACCGCGCTGCTGGTCGGAGCCGGGTTGATCGCAGGCCTCACCGGGGCGGCCCTACTTTTCACCGGCCTGATCTCCTCGATGCGCCGCCCGTTGGAGGATTTGGTCGAAGCATCCGGGCGCCTCGCCGGCGGCGACCTTGACGCCCGCGTGCAGATCGGCGGCCTCTCCGAGACGGCGACGCTCGGCGGCGCCTTCAACGAAATGGCCGAGGAGCTGCAGCGCCGCGCCGGCGAACGCGACCAGCTCGACCGGATGAAAGACGAGTTCGTCCTCACCGCTTCGCACGAGCTGCGCAGCCCACTCACCTCCGTGCAGGGGTTCGCCGAGCTGCTCTTGCTGGAGCGCGAGAAACTCAGCCCAAGGCAGGCGGAAACGGTCGAGGTGATCCTCGACAACACCAGGCACCTGGTCCGCCTGCTCAACGACTTGCTCGACCTCGCCCGCAGCGACGCTGGACGGCTGACGATCAAACCGGAGCCGACCGATGCGACGGGCCTGATCGAAGATGCCGTGCGGACGATGCGAGCGCAGTTCGACGCGCGGGCGCAGCGCCTGCGGCAAGAGATCGAGTCGGGCCTGCCCCAACTCGAAGCCGATCGGGACCGAATTCGCCAAGTACTGGTGAATCTGCTTACGAACGCGAATGAGTATTGCCCGGAAGGAGCGGGTATCGAAGTGAAGGCCCACTTCACTGGTGCCGATGTGGAGATCGACGTGATCGATGACGGGCCGGGTATTCCGGGACAGCAGCTGGAGCACATCTTCGAGCGATTCAGTCGCGGCGATGCTGGTGAGACCCAGCGCGTCGGCGGAACCGGCTTGGGTCTGGCGATCTCTAAATCGCTGGTCGAGCTCCACGGCGGCACGCTCGGCGCCGAGTCAGTCGTCGGCCAAGGCGCAACCTTTCGCGTCCGTCTGCCCGCGATCGTCCATGACCGAGCCAAGGTGACCTGATGGCGCGGATTCTGCTCGCCGATGACTCCGAGACGATCCTGCTCCTCTTGCGGACCCGCCTGGAGATGGAGGGCCACGAGGTCGAGACCGCTGTCGACGGCCAAGAGGTGGTCGACAAAGTGAGCGCCGCTGCCCCGCCCGACGTACTCCTGCTCGACGCGATGATGCCGCGCAAATCGGGAATCGACGCCCTACGCGAGCTGCGCGCCACAGGGATCGACACCCCCGCCCTGATCGTCAGCGCACATACCGAAGGGGACAACGGCGCGGACCATGCCGGTCTGGCAATCGACGCCTACATCACGAAGCCAATCGACTTCGACCAGCTCTTCGCCAAGATTGCGGAGCTGACCGAGAACTAAGCCCCGCTACTGGCGCTCAGCTCTTGGCGATCTCCAGACGAATCTCCTTGCCTTTCAGCTTCGTGCCGTCGAGAAACTCGACCGTGCGATCGGCCTGATCCGAGTCAACCTCAACGAAGGAGAAGCGGTGCAGCACGCGGATGTCGTGGATCGCCTCAGCGGGGAGCACGGCGCCCTCGCGCAGGGCCCAGCGCAGGTCCTCCTCGTCGATGCCGCTGCGCTCACCGCGGTTGACGAAGAGCTTGACCGCCTTGCCGTTGGCCTCCTTGCCCGCGCCAGCCTCCTCTACCTTCTCGCCATCGGCGGCCTCGACCTCGCCGGCCTCCTCGACAGCCTTGGCGCGCTCGCGACGGCGCGGGCGCGGCGCGTGTTCCATCCGCTCCTCCGGGCTCTCCCACTCGCCGATCGTGGTTTTGACGTCGCGCTCGATCCGCTCGATCTCGTCGCGCTGAGCGGGGGTGACAAAAGTGATCGCGCGGCCGGTGCGGCCGACGCGGCCGGTGCGGCCGATGCGGTGCACGTAGACCTCCGAGGAGGCGGGGACGTCGTAGTTGATCACGTGGGTAACGTGCTCGATGTCGAGCCCGCGAGCGGCGATGTCGGTGGCGACGAGCAGCCGCACGCGGTGGTCCTTGAAGGCGATCATCACGCCGTCGCGCGAGCCCTGGCTCATGTCGCCATGAAGCGCCTTCACGTCGAGGCCTTTGTCCTTCAGCATCTTCTCCAGCTTCGAGGCGCCGATTTTGGTCCGGCAGAAGATGATCGCCTGCTCGGGTTCCTCGACCTTGAGCAACTCGACCAGCCGGCCCGCCTTGTCCTTCGCATCAACCTCAACGAAGGCCTGGGCGATCGCGTCCACGGTCAACGTCTTGGGCGTGATTTTGATCATCACCGGGTCGTACATGTAGCTCTCGGCGAGCCGTTTGACTGGCGGCGGCATCGTTGCCGAGAAAAGCGCCGTCTGGCGTCCGCTCGGGCACATCCGCAGGATTTTCTCGACGTCCTCGATGAAGCCGAGGTCAAGCATCTCATCGGCCTCGTCGAGAACCACGTAGCGCGCCGCAGTAAGAACCAGCGAGCGTCGCGACATCAGGTCCATCATCCGGCCGACGGTGGCGACGACAACTTGGGCGCCGGCGCGCAGCTGCGCCTGCTGCGATTTGATCGGTGCGCCACCGAAGACGGCGACGATCTCGACGTCGAGGTGCTCGGCGTAGGCGCGCAGCGCCTGGGTCACCTGGATGCAGAGCTCGCGAGTTGGCGTCAGGACGACCGCCTGCACCTCGTCATCGCTGGGGTCTATGTACTGGAGGAGGGGCAGACCGAAAGCGGCGGTCTTGCCGGTCCCGGTCTGCGCCTGGCCGATCACATCGTGGCCGGCGAGCAACTCCGGAATAGCTTTCTCCTGGATCGGGCTGGGCTCTTGGTAGCCGAGCTCATCCAGCGCCTGCTGTATCTCCGGCGCCAAACCCAGGTCTTTAAACGGGATCACTTCGACGGGTCCAGAAGGAGCTTGCCGCTGGTGCGGCGGGCAATTATGTCTTCGTGGGCACGCGCCGCCTCTGAAAGCGGGTAGACCTCGCCGACGTTGACCTCGAGATCGCCGGCAGCGACGGCGCCGAAAAGCTCGCCGATCATCGGGGCAACCTCTGCCGGACGCATGAACAGGTGGACGAGCCAGAAGCCGATAACGGTCTTGGAACCGCGCAACAGGGCGGCGGTGGAGACGTCGCGCTGTTCGCGCGAAGCGATGCCGAAGACGACCATGCGTCCAAACGGAGCGAGTGCCGAAAGCTCAGCGTCAAATGCATCGCCACCACTCATGTGGAGGACCGCGTCGACCCGCTCTCCATCGTTGGCGGCAAGGATCGCCTCCTTAAGGTCCTCAGCGCGAGAGTCGACGGTCGCATCGGCGCCGAGTCGTTCGACCAGCTCGCGCTTCTCCTCGCTGGAGGCGAGGCCAATCACCTTCGCCCCGGCGCGCTTGCCCAGCTGCACCGCGAGTGAGCCCGTACCGCCGCCCGCTGCCTCGACCAACAAAGTTTCGCCAGGCTCGATCTGCGCGCAGCGGCGCACCAGCGCCATCGCCGTCAGACCCTGCAGCAAAAGCGCCGCAGCCTGATCGTCGTCAACACCATCGGGGATGGGAATGAGCATCTGCTCGGGCACGACGACCTTCTCCCCGTAGCCCCCACCACCGAGCAGTGCCGCAACCCGTTTCCCATCCGGCGTGCGTCCACTCACCTCGCCACCGGGAATCAGCGGCAGCGACTGCTCGGCCAAATAGTCGTTCCGAGTCGCATGCGTGTCAGCAAAGTTGATCCCACTACGAGCAACCTCAACCACCACCTGCCCCTCACCGGCCTCGGGCTCGGGAAGCTCAACCAATTCCAGCTTCTCCGGCCCGCCGAACTCCTGAATCTGAATCGCCTTCACGGCGGAGAACCATAGTCGCCCCTGGAAATCCACCGGCCTGGGGTCAGCAGATACCCTGCCGCCAATGTCCCTGACCGTAGTCGGCTCCATCGCCTTTGATTCCGTCAAGACCCCCTTCGGGGAGCGCGACCGCATGCTGGGCGGTGCCGCAGTTCACTTCTCGCTAGCCGCCAGCTTCTTCACCGACGTGCGCCCCGTCGGGCCGGTGGGCGATGACTTTGGCGCAGCTGAGTTCGAGGTCTTGGAAGGCCGCGGCGTGCAGACCGGTGACATCGAGCGAGTCGAGGGCGGCCAATCGTTCTTCTGGCGCGGCCGCTACGAGTACGACCTCAACGTCGCCCACACCGAGGACACTCAGCTCGGCGTATTTGGCGAGTTTGAGCCGAAGCTCTCCACCGAGGCAAAGGCAGCCGACACCCTCTTTCTCGCCAACATCCAGCCCGACCTGCAGCGCCAGGTCCGCGCCCAGTGCGAGGCGGCGAGCTTCAGCGGGCTGGACTCGATGAACCTCTGGATCGACACCGCCAAGGACTCGCTGCTGGCAGCGATCTCCGAGGTCGACTGCCTGATCGTCAACGACGCCGAGATTCGCCAGCTGACCGGTGAGTCGAATCTCGCCCGCGCCGCCCGCGCGGTGATAGAGCGAGGCCCTCGCGCCGTCGTCGCCAAGCAGGGCGAGTACGGCGCGGCGCTGTTCACGCCGGAGAGCTTCTTTGCCCTGCCCGGCTTCCCGCTCGACGACGTCCGCGACCCGACCGGCGCCGGCGACAGCTTTGCCGGCGGTTTCCTCGGCTACATCGACGGTCACGACGGCGAGCTCGACGAAGCAACCCTGCGACAAGCGATGGGCTACGGCACCGTCCTCGCCTCCTTCAACGTCGAGGAGTTCGGCACCGAGCGGGTCTCCAAGCTGAGTCGCGAGGAGATCGACGAGCGCTTCGCCGCGCTGCACGAGATGACCCAGTTCGAGCCCTTGCCCGTGCGTTAACGAGCCGAAACGCTCGAACTGCGAAAATGCCGCTCGAATGGCAGGCGACTCCCTCAGCGTTACCGACAACCGCACCGGCAAGACCTACGAGCTGCCGATCACGGACGGCACGGTCCGCGCCATGGACCTGCGTCAGATCAAAGTCGACGAGGACGAATTCGGGATGCTGGCCTACGACCCGGCCTTCACCAACACGGCCTCTTGCCGCTCGGCGATCACCTTCATCGACGGCGAGGCCGGGATCCTCGAACACCGCGGCTACTCGATCGAGCAGCTCTGCGAGCGCTCCAGCTTCCTCGAGGTCGCCTACCTCTTGATCTTCGGCGAGCTGCCGACGGGGCCACAGCTTGACCGCTGGACCTACGACATCACCCATCACACCTTCGTCCACGAGGATCTCAAGCAGTTCTTCGAGGGCTTCCGTTACGACGCCCACCCGATGGGGATGCTGCTGGCCGGGGTCGGCGCGCTCTCGACCTTCTACCCCGACGCCAAGCACACCGAAGACCCCGAAGAGCGCTATATGGCGGCGGTGCGGCTGATCGCCAAGGTGCCGACGCTGGCCGCCTTCTCCTACCGCCACAACATGGGCCTGCCCTACGTCTACCCGGACAACGACCTCAACTTCGCCGAGAACTTCCTCTCGATGATGTTCAAGAAGACCGAAACCAAGCACATGCCGAAGCCAGCGCTCTCGAAGGCGCTCGACGTGCTCTTCATCCTCCACGCAGACCACGAACAGAACTGTTCGACCAACGCGGTGCGGGGAGTCGGCTCCTCCGACGTCGACCCCTACTCGGCGGTGGCGGCCGGCGTCGCGGCGCTCTACGGCCCGCTGCACGGCGGCGCCAACGAGGCGGTGCTGCGGATGTTGCGCCGGATCGGCTCGGTCGACAACATCCCCGGCTTCCTCGAGCGGGTCAAGAACCGCGAAGAGAAACTGATGGGATTCGGCCACCGCGTCTACAAGAACTACGACCCGCGGGCGCGAATCATCCAGCAGCACATGGAGGAGGTCTTCGAGGCAACCGAGTACAACGCGATCGTTGAGATCGCTCGCGAGCTGGAGAAGCAGGCGCTCGACGACGAGTACTTCACCTCGCGCAAGCTCTACCCCAACGTCGACTACTACTCGGGGATCATCTACGAGGCGCTGGAGATCCCAGCCGAGATGTTCACCGTGATCTTCGCCATTCCCCGTACGGCCGGCTGGGTCGCCCAGTGGATGGAGATGAAGGACGACTCCGAGCAGAAGATCGCCCGACCGCGGCAAATCTACACCGGTGAGCGCGAGCGGGATTACATCGCCGTTGGCGAGCGCGAGGGGCCGGAGAAAATCGTCGGGCCGCCGGCGCGGCGGCCGAAACGCCCGCGGCGCGGGGCGTAAGAGAGGGACGGGGAGACCCTCCCCCGGAGGCCGTTGCGCAGCGGCCAGGGAGGCTGCAGTTCCGATGGCCGCTTGGAAGCTGACTGTTAGGCACGGGTCCGACGTGGAGCATGAGAGCTTCGATGACCTTGATCGGGCTGTCGCGGCGATGCGGGAGCGGGCCTTGGCCATTCGGGCTGAGGGTCCGGTGAAGCCGGTTTCCTCGCTGCGGGACTTTGGGCCTGAGCAGCAGGTTCATGCGCGCTTGCAGCTGACCGGCAAGGGTCTGCTGCGCAAGCCGGTTGCCGGGGTCGACGTGCGCGGCGACGGGACGTTCATGCCCTACCGCGGCGGGGTGACGCGTGAGGAGCTCGATCCAAGCGTCTACGAGACGCCCTTCGACGCAGTCCGCGAGACTCTCGAATGATGAGCGACGCCGAGATCCCCAAGGGCAGCTACGCGGCCGGGCGCCGGCTGAAGCTGCCGGCCGGCGCCGAAGCACCCTATGTCGTCTTCATTAACGGGGTAGAGCAACGCGAGGAAGTCGACTACGACATCCGCGCCGGCGAGATCGTCTTCCGCCGCGAGATCGTCAAGGAGAAGGTGGGCACCGGCCGTTGGCTGGCGATGTACCTCGGCCTCTTTGGCACTTACCGCAAGAACGAGACGATCGACCTGCAGTTCCAACGGGGCGGCAAGACCGAGCTGCTCTCGGACCTGTCGGTCAGCTAACCCACCGACACCTAGGACCCTCCTAATAGCCGGTTTTCCGCAAGCGCGTTCTTGCCGCTTTCAGCAGGGCATCGAGTCCCTGGCCCAAGAGGCGTCGCGAAAAATTCTCGGTGCGGAGGCGCGCTGCGCTCGAGAGGTCCGGATGCAGGTCGGCCAAACCCAGCACCAGTTGCTCATCTGCCCCCCCGGAGGATTGGACGAGGACGGTCGACGCCACATCGGAGTCCTTTGAGACGAAGACATCGAGGAATACTTTGAGGGAGGCCTTCGCGGGCGACGCAGAACTGAATTCAATCCTTACGAACCGGGGTGGTGGCGAAATCATTGGCCGAAAGCCATCAGGGGGACTACCCATGGCTCCGCCGGAACCCGGGAGAACGTTGATCTCGACTCCATCGGGAATAGCCAACTCGTCCACCTGGTCTGCAATGACGGACTGCAACTCTCCCGCGAACACGTCGGCGAGCCCGTCGAGTTGCTGATGGGTGAGATCTTCCTGGGCAAGAAACAAGTGACCTAACTCGGCAAGTAGCTCCTCGGGCTGGGGCGCCTGGGCGGTGCGCAGAGTCTCGACGACCATCGCCACCGCATCGCGTGCCACCCGGCCGATGAAGTTCACAAAGGGGTCCCGGTCTCCAGTGTCAGCTTTCGCCAACGCATCGAAGTACTGCTCCCGATGATGAGCCAAGACAAGCAGCGGAACCGAAGCCGCTCGATACGTATAGGCCGAGGCAACCGCTCTGGCGACTCGGCCATTCCCATCGGCAAATGGATGTACAGCCACCAGGCAATAGTGGGCGTATGAAGCCTGAATCAGCGGATGGGCGGCACGGAACTCATCCGTTCCAAGCTCCTCCACAAAGCGTTGCATTTCCGATTGCGTGAGAGTCACGGGTGAATATGCATGGATGCCCCCGGTTCCGGTTCGGACATGATTGGGGTGGTCCTTGTATCGCCCTTTTGGAATGGGTTGCTCTTGAGGACCCACTGGGGTGTGGACGACATAGGTCTCTTGTGGGGCGACAATCTCCTCATGCAGCCTTCTGATCCATGCCTGCGTTACATCTGGGAAGTGAGCCGTGGCCAAGTCGAAGACAAGCTCGAACGCGGCGAGCTGTGCCTCGAACAGGCTTCTGACATCAACACCGCGTTCATCGACTTGCTGCTCCCACGCGGCCGCCTGGGTCGCCACGGTAAGAGTTAGGCCGCGATCAGTCGAGTAGAGCCCCTCGATCGCTCCCGTATCGAACGCCGCCGCCCGCATGGCAATCATTCGAGCGCTGTCGAAGTCCTCCTTGCTCGCCTCTGAGGCTGCAGACTTGAGTTCTTCGCAGTGGCGCTCCCACAACTCCGCCCTAGGCGGCTCCCGTGGCCAATCCTGGAAAGGCGGGAAGGGAACGTACCTAGCGTCGACTTCGGACGCAGCCTCTGGAGTGAGCGGATCTGGCGTCTCTCCGGCCATGGACGCATGGTATGGGCCATCGGCGATGAGACCGTGCGCCTACTTGAAGACGTAGAGCAGGGCGAAGGCGGTTATCACCCAGATCGCACCGGCGATCAGGATGCCCTTGTCTTCGGAGACCATCGCCGCAATGGAGCGGTCGTCTGAGCGGTCGTAGATCAGGTAGAGATAGCGGAAGATGAAGTAGACGACGGGCGGGATCGTCCACATCATCTTGTTGCCGACGATCGGCGAGTTGACGGCATAGATCGAGTAGCTGATCACCGTGCCGGTGGTGACCATGGCGACCATCTGGTCGAGGAAGGGCAGCGAATAGTGCTCGAGCACGGGGCGGCTGCTGGTGCCCTGGTGCAGCTCGGAGACCGCCTCTTGGCGCCGCTTGGTCACGCCGAGGAAAAGGGCGACCATGCCGGTGCACAGGAGCAGCCATTCCGAGGCGTGGGCGTCGACGGCCACCGCGCCGGCAGCGACCCGCAGGATGAACAGGCCGGAGAGGGTCATCACATCGACGATCACGATCTGCTTGAGGCCGAGGCTGTAGGCCATCTGTGCAACGCCATAGCCGACCACCATTAGGCCGACCTGCCAGCCGACCGCGCCGAAGGCCAGGGCGATCGCAACTGCCGCCAGCACGGGCGCGATCGTCATCGCCGTGCGCTCGGAGAGCTCACCGGCAGCCAGCGGCCGGAAGCGCTTCTTCGGGTGCTTGCGGTCGAGCTCTACGTCAATCAGGTCGTTGACGTAGTAGCCGGCGCTGGAGATCAAGCAGAAGGCGACGAAGGTGAGAAATGCCTCGAGCACCTCGTGGGACTGGTTGAACTTGCCGGAGAAGAGCAGCCCAGCGAAGACGAAGAGGTTCTTGATCCATTCCTGCGGCCGCCCAGTCTTTATCGCCGCCCGCAGCGGCGAGCGGCGAGGCACGACGGGTTCTCCAGCCGAATGGTCGGCCGGGATCGTCGGATGCTCTGACGTGATGGTTTCCATCGTTTCGACGCCGGATCGGCTTGGCTAGCCGCTAGCCGGTCGCGACAGGGTAACGCCGTCGTGCGGCTACCTCTTCACTGCGGATCGATCAGCACGCCTGGGTTCAGCATCCCGGCGGGATCGAGCTCGGCCTTGGATGCCCGCAGTGCCGCGGCGAAGGGCGCGGGCCGCTGACGGTCGTACCAAGGGCGGTGATCTCGGCCTACGGCATGGTGGTGGGTGATCGTGCCGCCTCCTTCGATGACTGCCTCGGCCGCGGCGGCCTTGATCTCGTCCCCCTGCGCGACCTCGCCACCCCGGATCGCCGGGGCCATCACCGTGAAGTAGGGGGCCGGACCGTCGGGGTAAACGTGGGTGAAGCGGCAGCTGACGCGCGGCGCGCCCGGTCCGTCGGCCGGCGCGTCGCAGACCTCGGCGACCTTCCGGCGCACGGCATCCATCGTCGTCGCGTGGAAATCCTCGAAGCGGTCCCAGGTGATCGCCGTCTCGAAGGTCTCCGAGAGCACGCCGCAGGCGACAAACGTGTCGCGCAGGTAGGGGGCCAAGAGAAACGCCGAACGCCAAGTCCCGACTGCATCGCCATTCTCGCCGTCGGCGGGCGGTTTCCGGTCGCTATGCGTCCGCTTTTGGCCCGTCGGCGGACTGTTTGGGGTGCCGCCATGGGCTTGGGCTATTTCCAGGGCCAGGTCCATTGGGGCATCCACGGGGTGATGGGGCGACTCGAAGCCGAGGACGAGCAGGCTCTTCTCGCCGCTACCCGCTCCGGTCGTACCGGCCTCCGTCGCGTCGAGCAGGCGGCAATTGGTCGGGTAGAGACCCGACTGCGAGATCTCGCGCACCGCGGCGGCCGCGGCGAGGAAGCCATCGAACTCGACCCCGCAGGAGCTCTTGAACTCGGGCCGCGGTCGCACCCGCATCCAGGCCTCGCCGATCACGCCGAGGATCCCCTCCGACCCGATCAGGGCGCGGTCGGGGGACGGCCCAGCGCCGGAGCCGGGTAGCCGCCGGCTCTCCCAACGCCCACGCGGAGTGATCGCCCGCACCGACTCGACCAGGTCGTCGATGTGGGTGTAGAGGGTGGCGAAGTGCCCCCCGGCCCGAGTCGCGATCCAGCCACCCAGGGTCGCGTACTCGAACGACTGGGGAAAGTGACGCAGCGTCAGCCCGTGCTCGCGCAGCTGCTCCTCCAGTCGCGGTCCGCTGGCGCCGGCCTGGATCCGCGCCGCCATCGACTCCGCGTCGACCTCCAGCACCCGGTCCAGCCGCCGCAGGTCGAGCGAGACGAAGGGACGATCTCCCAAGCGCCCCTCGACCCCACCGACGACGCTGGTCCCGCCACCGAAGGGAATCACGGCGGCGCCCTCGGCCTCCGCCCAGCTCAGCACAGTCTCGATCTCCGACTCATCTTTAGGCAGAGCGACGAGATCGGGCGGATTCTCGAATTCCCCCCGAAACCCCCGCACCACATCGCGATAGGCCTTCCCCAGCGCCCGGCTGACCCGCTCGTACTTCTCGTCAGTGAACAGGTCGCCGAAATCGACTGGCGCCTTCAGTCGAGGCGCCCGAACCTCCACCTCCTCCAACGGAACGGGCTGCTCTATCTCTCCACCGAAGCCAAATCGGGCATTGATCCCGGCGGCCGCCTCCCCCAGCTCCTTCTCAGAAGGCGCCTGATCCTCGTACCCCCATCCCCAATGCTTCAGCCTCCGCTCGCTCATCGCCCCGAACAATCGCAGGCCAAGAGAAATGGAGGATTGTGTCCCCCATAGGGGTCATAACTGTCCATCCTGCAAGAGAGAAGGTGGGCCCCGAGGCTCGACGCGAGGGCCCCCTGCCCTCGCCCACCGCCGGTGCTACCAATGCACGCCTTTCATCAGGTGCGCAAAGGCAACCGCCTCCGTGGTCGGCGCCCGGTCCGGCGCCTCGTCGCCCTTCCCCTTCGCCGCCTGCGACTCAGGGAAGAGTTTGTAGGCCGTGTTGAGGATTTTGTCGCTGACCGTCGGCGCGACCGCATAGAGCAGCTCGCCGAAGGTGCCCATCCGGGTCGCCACCTTCTTCGGCTTGCCGACCATCGCGCCGGCGATCATCTCCGCGGCCTCCTCGGGCGTGATCGCCGGGAACATGTCGTACATCCGCGTCGGCGCGATCATCGGCGTCCGCACCAGCGGCATGTAGATCGTCGTAATGTCGACACCGTCGTCGAACACCTCTGAGGCAATCACCCGGCTGAAGGCGTCCAGCGCCGACTTCGAGGCGACGTAGGCGGAGAAGCGCGGCGGGTTGGTCTGGGCGCCGATCGAGCTGATGTTGATGATATGGCCCGACTTGCGCGCCTGCATCGAGGGCAAGAGCGCCAGGATCAGCCGCAGCGCACCGAAGTAGTTGATCTGCATCGTCCGCTCGTAGTCGTGGAAACGGTCGTAGGAGAGCTTGACCGAGCGCCGGATCGAGCGGCCCGCGTTGTTGACCAGGATGTCGACCTGGCCGTGGTAGGCGAGCACCTCCTCGGCCATCCGCTCGACGTCCTCGACGTCGGACATGTCGCAGCGGTGGATGTGGGCCACCCCGCCGGCTGTCTCGATCTCCCTTTTCGTCTCCTCCAGCTTGTCCACCGAGCGAGCGACGAGCAGCACCGTCGCGCCGGCGTCGGCCGCCTTGACCGCCGCCGCCTTGCCGATCCCCGAGGAGGCGCCGGTGATCAGCACGACCTTTCCGCGCACCGCGGCCGAGAGCGAGCGATCCTTGAACAGGTCGGGATCGAGGTTGCGCTCCCAGTAGTCCCAGACGCGATCGGCGTAGCTCTCCAGCGGCGGCACCGCGATCCCCGAGCCCTCCAGCGCCGCCTCGGCCTCGGTCGAGTCGAAGTGGGTCGGGTAGTTGACGTAGCTGAGCACTCCAGCCGGGATGCCGACCTGGTTCAGCGCCATCTTCGCCGCCCGCTTGGCCGGCGGAAAGAACCGCAGCCCGGTGCGGACCAGGCTCGTCGCCGGGTCGGTTATGCCCGAGTCGAGCTGCAACGCCGCCTGTGGCGCGTCAGCCGCCCGCGCGAAGAGGTTCAGCACCTCGCCCGCGGTCTTCGGCTTTGGGTCGGTGAGACTGAAGGTGCGTCCGTCGAGGCCCGGCTTGTGGGCGATGTGGTCAATCGCCGCCGCGACGTAATCGACCGGGACGATATTGATCTCTCCCCCTTCGACGCCGAGCGTCGGCAGCCAGGTGGGCAGCACCCGCCGCGCCTGCTGCAGCAGCTTGAACATGTAGTAGGGCCCGTCGATCTTGTCGATCTCGCCGCTGCGCGAGTCGCCGACGACGATTCCCGGCCGGTAAACGCGCCAGGGCCGGCTGCATTGCTCGCGCACAACCCGCTCGGACTCGTGCTTGGTGCGGAAGTACGGATGCGTGTCGAGGTCTTCGGCCTCGTCGAACATGTCCTCGGTCCAGGTGCCCTTGTAGAGGCCGGCGGCGGCGATCGAGCTGACCTGGTGGAAACAGCCAGCGTCGATCGCACCGGCGAGTTCGACCGCGTGCCGCGTCCCCTCGACGTTCGCGACCTCCTGCGCATCGGCGCCGGCGGCCATGTCGTAGATCGCCGCCAGGTGGAAGAAGTGGTCGACGTCGCCGCGCAGCGTCAGTAGATCCTCCTCGGAGACGCCGAGGCTCGGCTGGGCGAGGTCGCCGGCGATCGGCACAACCCGGGCCCCATCAGCTCCCCAAGCGGTCCGCTGCTCCTCCAGCCGCCCGCGCGAACCCGCCCGGACCAGCGCGTAAATCGTCCCCTCGCGCTGCAAAAGTCTGGATACAAGGTTGCGACCGATGAAGCCGGTGGCACCGGTGACGAAGTAGTTCATCGCTCTTTCATACACTCAATCTACGAATGGCGCAAACGGCGACCGTGCAGATCCAGATGCCCGAGATGGGCGAGTCGGTCACTGAGGGCATCGTTCTCGAATGGCATGTGGCGGAGGGCGACTTCGTCAACGAGGGCGACACCGTGGTCGAGGTCTCGACCGACAAGGTCGACGCCGAGGTGCCTGCGCCGGCTGACGGCGTCATCACCAAGCTGATTGCGCAGGTCGACGATGAGGTCCCTGTGGGGGCGCCGTTGGCTGAGATGGAACCGGGTGAGGGCGACTCCGGCAGCAATGGGACGGCCGAGGGTTCTAACGCCTCAGCCGCGGGTCCTGTCGCGGGGGAGGGGGGGGCACTGCGGGCGGGCCACGGTCCGTCCTCGACCCCCCCCACCCCCGCACCACCCACGGATGGGGGGCAACAATCCGGCGGGACCAACGGGAGCGATGGAGTTCGGGCAACTCCCGTTGCTCGGCGGGTAGCTGAGGAGAACGGCGTTGACCTTGCTTCGGTGAGCGGGAATGGGCCGGGGGGCAAGGTGACCAAGGACGATGTGCTGGCGGCTGCCGATGGGGGCAATGGCGCCGGCGCCGCGGCTCTTGCCGGCGAGGCTAAGCCGCTTCGTGGCCCTGCCGCGATGTTGGCTCAGGCCATGGGTGAGAGCCGGGAGGTTCCTACCGCTACCTCGTTTCGGACTGTGGCCGTCGACACGCTGGATGCGAAGCGCAAGGCGCTGAACGGGCAGCTGAAAGAGCGGGGGCTAAAGGTCTCCTTCACGCACTTGATCGCCTGGGCGATCGTGCAGGCGGCGAAGGAATGGCCGGTGATGGTTCGCGGCTTCGAGGAGCGCGAGGGCAAGCCCTTCGCGATCGAGAACGGGCCGGTCAATCTCGGCATCGCGGTCGACATCGAGCGCAAGGACGGCTCGCGCAGCCTGATGGTGCCGACGATCAAGGGCGCCGACGGACTCGACTTCGCCGGCTTCCACACCTACTACGAGGACCTGATCACGAAGACGCGCGAGAGCAAGCTCACCGCCGACGACTTCCTGGGGACCAACATCTCGCTGACCAACCCGGGCGGGATCGGCACCGTGGCCTCGGTGCCCCGCCTAATGAAAGGCCAGAGCGCGATCATCGCCGCCGGCGCGATCGCTTATCCGCCGGAGTGGGCGCACGCCTCCCCCGATCGGCTGCGCCAGCTCGGCGTCTCGAAGACGATGACTCTGACCTCGACCTACGACCACCGGGTGATCCAGGGCGCCGAGTCGGGCGCCTTCCTGCGCCGGATCGAACAGTTGCTCGAAGGCGAAGACGGCTTCTACGAGACCGTCGCCGGCGACCTCGGCATCGACGCGGCGCCGCTCGCCACCGCCCACCCAGCCTCCGCCTCGGCGCCGCCGCTTGGCGCTGCCGCGCCACCGACTGCGCCCGGCGCACCGGACGAAGAGCTGCTCGGTGCGGTCCAGGCCGCAACCTCGTTGCTCAAGGGCTACCGCACCCACGGCCACCTCGCCGCCCGCCTCGACCCGCTCGGCTCAGAGCCAAAGGGCGACCCGGCGATCCAGCCCGAGAACCTCAACCTGACGCCGGAGCTGATGGCCCGCGTCCCCGCCGCGATCCTGCGCATCGGCGTCCCGGGCGAGACCCTGCTCGACGTGCTGCCGCGGATGCGCGAGGCCTACTGCGGCTCGATCGCCTACCAATTCGAGCACCTCTCCTCGCACCAGCAGCGGACCTGGCTGCGCGAGATGGTCGAGACCGGCGCCCACCGCCAGCCGCTCGCCGATGACGAGAAACGCCGCCTGCTGGGCCGGCTGATCGATGTCTTCGAGTTCGAGCGCTTCGTCGAGAAAGCGTATTTGGGCCAGAAGATCTTCACGATCGAGGGCCTCGACGCGATCGTGCCGATGCTCGACGAGTTGGTCACCTTGGCCGGTCGCGCCGGCGCCGAAGAGGTCGTCTTCGGCATGGCCCACCGTGGCCGGCTCGCGGTCCTCGCCCACAACCTCGGGCGGTCGATCGAGTCGATCCTGGCCGAGTTCGAGGGCTCTAAGCAGATCGAGATGGTGAAGGCCGTCGCGGCGATCCCCCACGGCGGCACCGGCGACGTCAAGTATCACTACGGCCACCAAGGGGTCTACGAAACCAGTGAGGGTGAGAAGATCGCTGTGCGGCTCTACCCCAACCCGAGCCACCTCGAGTTCGTCGACCCGGTGGTCGAGGGTGCGACCCGCTTCCTGCAGTCGGAGATCGACGGGTCAAAGCTCGAGCACGAGCCGAAACACGCAGTACCGGTACTGCTGCACGGCGACGCTGCCTTCCCCGGGCAGGGCGTGGTCGCCGAGACGTTGAACCTGCAGGCGCTGCGCGGCTACACCACCGGCGGCACGATCCACATCATCCAGGACAACCAGGTGGGCTTCACCACCGATCCGGCGGACGCCCGCTCCACCCCCTACGCCGCCGACATGGCGAAGGGATTCAACGTGCCGATCGTCCACGTCAACGCCGACGACGTCGAGGCCTGCTCCTCGGCGATCCGGCTCGCCATGGCCTACCGCGAGCGTTGGGGTCGCGACATCGTCATCGACGTAATTGGCTATCGCCGTTTCGGCCACAACGAGACCGACGAGCCCGCCTACACCCAGCCGGCAATCGCGGCCAAGATCAAGGCCCACCCCCCCGTCTCGGAGATCTACGCCGAGAAGCTGATCGAGCAGCAAACGATCGCGCGCGAGGACGTCGAGCAGGCGCGCAAAGAGCGCCACGACGAGATGGCGGCGGCGCTCAAGGATCTGCGCAAGAAGATGGAGTTGGGCGAGTACGAAGACCCCACCGTCACCACCTCCAGCACCGGCGAACTCGACCGCAGCGCCAGCCCCCCGGTCGAAACTACGGTCCCGGCGGACAAGCTGGGTGAGCTGAACAGGGCGCTGCTCGAAGTGCCAGAGAGCTTCACGATCCACCGCAAGCTGCGCAAGCCGCTGGGCAATCGAGAGGAGGCGCTGAACGGAGGCGATATTGAGTTCGGCCACGCCGAGGCGCTCGCCTTTGCCTCGCTCCTGACCGAGGGCGTCCACATTCGCCTCACCGGCCAGGACACCGAGCGCGGCACCTTCTCCCACCGCCACCTCGTCCTCCACGACGAAAAGACTGGCCTCCCCTACTGCCCGATGCAGAACCTGGCCGACTCGACCGCGCCCTTCGAGCTCTACAACAGCCCGCTTTCGGAGATTGCTTGCATGGGCTTCGAGTACGGCTACTCGGCGGCAACCCCAAACGCCCTCGTCCTCTGGGAGGCGCAGTTCGGGGACTTCGGCAACGCCGGCCAGGTGATCATCGACAGCTTCATCGCCTCCGGCGAGGCCAAGTGGGGGCAGACCAGCCGGCTCACCCTGCTGCTACCACACGGCTACGAGGGTTCCGGACCCGAGCACTCCAGCGCTCGCATCGAGCGCTTCATGGCGCTGGCGGCCGAGGGCAACATCCGCATCGCCAATCCCAGTAGCGCCGCCCAGTACTTCCACCTGTTGCGGCGCCAGGCGCTGATCCGTAAGCCACGGCCGATGATCGTCTTTACCCCCAAGGGACTGCTGCGACTCGACCGTGCCGCGGCCAGCCTGGACCAACTGACCGGCGGCCAGTTCCACTTCATCCTCGACGACCCGGCGGCCGCGGAGCGACGGGAGAAGGTCGAGCGCCTGGTCCTCTGCACCGGCAAGGTCTACTGGGACATCGACGCCAGCGAGCGGCGTGGTTCGGCCGAGAACGTGGCGATCGCCCGGGTCGAGCTCCTCTATCCCTTCGCCAAGGAACAGCTGAGCGAGCTGATCGCCTCCTACCCCAACCTGAAAGAAATTGTCTGGACGCAGGAGGAGCCTCGCAATATGGGCTGCTGGAAGGTGATGTCGCGCCGCCTCCCCGACCTGATGCCCGAAGGCGTCGAGCTCGGCTACGTCGGCAGGCCAACCCGGGCCAGCCCGGGCGAGGGTTACTCGGTCGCACATGCACGTGAGCAGGAGCGGATCGTGCTTACGGCTCTGACTCCCGGCGCTTAGGCCTCGGCGCGCGAGTAGCCTGGTCAATCCATGAGAAAGCCCGTTCCCGGAAGGCTGTTTACTCGCGTCAAGGTGCTCTCTTGGATTGAGCTGGCGATCTTTGCTGGGTTGATCTTCTTTTGGCTAGTCCCTGGCTTCGAAGCCGAGACGATGGTTTTCGGTTGGGCGCATGGGTTGGGGTTCGTTGCGCTCTGCATCGTCATCTGGATCGCCTGCATCAGGCGCGAGGCGCCTTACACCCTGCTTGCCGCCACCCTCACTCCGGTCGGTCCGGTTGGCAGTGTGATCGGCATTGAGTTGATCGAACGGCGTGGCTGGGGGGTCAGTGATTCCCCGCAAAAAGTCGCGGAATCCCCGTAGATCCGCTCAAGATGCCTTGACCCCAGCGCTCGCAGGCGCTATAGCTAGACAGTGACTGTTCGTCTCGAGCAGTCCCGTTCGAGTGAACAGGCGCGTCGGCATCCCTCCCTGGCTACCGACGCATAGGTGCAGTGAGGGTCGCGCGGACCCCCTGCCTCCCGCGGCCCTCCTGCGCCGCCTTGCGCCTTTTGGGCGGCCCCGGACTGGCGCGATGCGGCGTCCTCAGGTCAATTCTTCAAATTCCTTAGAACCGTTTGGAGGATGCCGCCGTTTTGGAAATAGACGACCTCGTTGGGAGTGTCTAGACGTACCGTTGCCTCGAACTCCACGTCGCCGGCTTTCACTGTGACTGTTTTTGTCTGACCTTCTTTCAGGTCGCCGACGTCTATTACCTCTTCGCCGCTGAGGCCGAGCGACTCGATCGACTCTCCTGCAGGGAACTGGAGTGGCAGGACGCCCATGCCGATCAGATTGGAACGGTGGATGCGCTCGAAAGACTCGGCGATTACCGCGCGGACGCCGAGTAGCTTGGTTCCCTTTGCCGCCCAGTCGCGCGATGAGCCCGATCCGTACTCCTTGCCGGCGAGGACGACCAGCGGCACGCCTTCCTCCGCGTAGGCTGTCGCTGCCTCGAAGATCGTCGTCTCCTCGCCACCGGGGAAGCGGCGGGTGAAACCGCCGGCGCGCTCGACCAGGAGGTTGCGCAAGCGGATGTTGGCGAAGGTGCCGCGGATCATCACCTCGTGGTTGCCGCGCCGCGAGCCGTATGAGTTGAAATCGCGTGGCTCGACGCCGTTCTCCATCAGCCACTCTCCCGCCGGGCTCGCTTTCTTGATCGCACCGGCCGGTGAGATGTGGTCAGTCGTGATCGAGTCGCCGAGCAGGGCCAGCACGCGGGCACCGCCGATCGGCTCCACGGGGGGCGGCTCGGGGGGCATCCCCTCGAAGAAGGAGGGCTTGCGCACGTAGGTCGAGTCGGGCCAGGTGTAGCGGTCGCCCCCCGGCACCTCGACCGCCTTCCAGGTCTCATCGCCCTCCAGCACACCGCCGTAGTTGCGGGTGAACATCTCAGCGGCGATCGAGCTGCCGACGAGCTCCTTCACCTCGGCCGGATCGGGCCAGATATCGCTCAGGTAGACGGGCTCTCCGTCGCTGCCCTCACCCAGCGGCTCGCTGGTCAAGTCGAGGTCCATGCGACCGGCGAGGGCGTAAGCGACGACCAGCGGCGGGCTGGCCAGATAGTTGGCCTTGACGTCCTGGTTGATGCGACCCTCGAAGTTGCGGTTGCCCGAAAGCACCGCGCAGACCGCAAGGTCTTTCTCTTCCACGGCAGCCGAGATCTCCGCCGGAAGCGGTCCCGAGTTGCCGATGCAGGTGGTGCAGCCGTAGCCGACCAGGTTGAACTGGAGCCGGTCCAGGTACTCGGTCAGCCCGGCTTTCTCGAGATAGTCGGTGACCACGGTCGAACCCGGCGCGAGCGAGGTCTTCACCCAGGGCTTGCGCTCGAGGCCGCGCTGCACCGCGTTGCGGGCGAGCAGCCCGGCGCCGACCATCACCGAGGGGTTGGAGGTGTTGGTACAACTGGTGATAGCCGCGATCACGACCCGGCCGTGGTCGAGCTCGACCGTCGTGCCGTCCTCCAGGGTCAGCTCGATCTCGTCGCCGCTGCCCTTGCCGATCGTTGCGCTAACGCCACCGCTGACGGCAGGACGCGGCTTTCCCCGCTCGTCGTCGTGGTCCTCTGCAGGGGGGTCTGAGGCGGGGAAAGACTCCTCGATCGCCGCGTCGCGCCCGTTGCCCATTTGCTCCGCGGCCTCGGGGTCAAAGTCCTTCATCGCCTCGAGGAATGCCTCTTTCGCCGCGAGCAGCGGCACCCGATCCTGGGGCCGTTTCGGACCGGCGATGCTCGGCTCGACCTCGTGCAGGTCCAGTTCCAGCGTCGCCGAGAAGACCGGGTCTTCGGTATCCGCGTCGTGGAACATCCCCTGCTCGCGGGCGTAGGCGTCGACCAGCTCGAGCGTCTCGGTTGGCCGCCCGGTCAGCTCCAGGTAGCGCAGCGTCTCGGCGTCGATCGGGAAGATCGCGCAGGTCGAGCCGAACTCCGGCGACATGTTGCCAATCGTCGCCCGGTCGGCGAGGCCGAGGGTGGACAGGCCGGGACCGAAGAACTCGACGAGCTTGGAGACGACGCCGTGCTCGCGCAGCATCTCGGTCACGGTCAGGACAAGGTCGGTCGCCGTTGCCCCGGCTGGCAGCTCACCGTTGAGCTTGAAGCCGACCACCTGCGGCAAGAGCATCGAGACCGGCTGGCCCAGCATCGCCGCCTCGGCCTCGATCCCGCCGACGCCCCAGCCGAGCACGCCGAGGCCGTTGACCATCGTCGTGTGCGAGTCGGTACCGACCAGCGTGTCGGGGTATGCCTGCAAAGTGCCGCTGCGCTCGGAGCTGTAGACGACCTGGGAGATGTGCTCGAGGTTGACCTGGTGGCAGATCCCGGTCGCCGGCGGCACGACGCTGAAGTTGTCGAAGGCCTCGCGGCCCCACTTGAGGAAGGAGTAGCGCTCGCGGTTGCGTTCGAACTCGCGCTCGGCGTTGACGGCGAAGGCGCGCTCGTTGCCAAAGGCGTCGACCTGGACCGAATGGTCGATCACCAAGTCGACGTCGACCAGCGGGTTGATCTTCTCCGGGTCGCCGCCGATCTCAGCCATCGCGTCGCGCATCGCGGCGAGGTCGACGACCGCCGGCACGCCGGTGAAGTCCTGCATCAGCACCCGCGCCGGCTGGTAGGGAATCTCGACACTGGGCTCCGCGGCGGCGTCCCAGCTGGCGATCGCCTCCACGTCGGCGGCACTCGCCGAGACGCCGTCCTCCAACCGCAGCACGTTCTCCAGCAGGACCTTTATCGAGTACGGCAGGCGGGCGACGTCGAAGCGGGCCTGCAGTGCGTCGAGGCGGAAGACCTCGTAGGGGCAGCCGCTGACCTCAAGGGTGGAACGGGCGCCGAAGGAGTCCGGATGGCTCATCTCTCCATCCTAGGCAACGGTAGTGCCCGGGGCGGGGTGCCCCTCGCCCCGACAAGTGCCGGTCTAATTGAGGGTCTAGCGAATCGATTAGCGAAACGCTTGCGCCGAGTCTCTGAGTAGTTCAGGTTCGCCGGGTCCAGACAACAAATGGCCCCGGCGGACGGTGGAACGCCCCCGGGGCCGTGACATAGGAGGTATGAACTCCCATGCCCGACCAAGGTAATCAGTCCCCAGCGCGTTACGACGATCAGATCGACTCAGCGGTTCTCGACTTGCTCGTAGAAGACCACCCCGGCCTATGGGCGGTGGAGGAGATCGAGCGGATGATCGGTGTCCCCCTTGCCACCTACGACAGCCTCAGGCGGCTTCAGGGGATGGGGCTTGTCCACCGTCTCAAGGGAGACGACAGATTCGTCTTCGCTAGCCGGGCGGGCGTGCGCGGGCGCGAGCTGGGGGAGTTTTAGCCCTCGCACGCGAGAGTGCGCAGGCCAGTCGCGTCAGCAGCGTCAGGTCAGTGTGGAGTCGGACGCGTTCAAGCCCCCGAACCCGAAGGGGCTTCAACCCCCATTCGTTCTTGAGCCGTCCGAACTCCCGCTCGACCGCCACCCGCTTGCGGTAGGCGCTGTTCCAGCGCTTCGATTTGTAGGGGATCAGGGGGTGCATCCGGTCGGCCTTGATCCAGGTTGAGGCCGGTTTGCACTTGCCGCTCGGACAGCGCCACTTCGACGCGCCGCGATTGCGATCCGATCCCGCGAACTTCCAAGTGCCGTGCTCGCACTCCGGCGGCAAATGGTCGCCCCGTTTGACTCCGGTCGTCCGGCGCATGGGAATGACTGGGAGGCAGCCGCGCTCGGCGCACACCTCATGGACCCCAGCGCTGTCGTAGCCCCTGTCGAGAGCGACCGTTGCGGCCATGCAGTCTCGGCGGCGTGCCTCATCCAGCAGCCCAGCCACCTGCCAGCCTTCATGCTCGTTGGCGGTTTCGACCCGCCAAGAGACCGGAAGGCCCGTCGCCACACACGCGGTGAGATGGAGTCGATAGCCGTAAAAGGAGCCGCCTTTGCGGACTGAGATCGCCGAGCGTCGTCCCCAGCTTGCATCGGGATCGGAGAAGCGCCTCGGCTCATCGACCTCGCCGATGTCGCGCTGGCCGTTGGCGAAAGCGGGCATGTCTGAGGCATCGATGGCGATGTCACGACCATATGCGGGGTGCTTCGAGCGCAGCCCGTCGACCACTGAGTCAATGCAGCGCTCCAGCTTGTCGCCGTGCGCCCGCAGCTTTTCGGCGAAGCGGTAAGCGGCATAGATGCTCGGCGGGTCGCCTTCACAGCCGAGTGCCCGCTGAAGCGCCCAATGCTCGCGGACCAGGGCGACGGTTTTCGTCCACGTCGGCAGCGCGTAGAGGCTCTTGGCCAAGCAGAGACCGACCATCGTCCGGATCGGGTATCCGGGCCGGCCCGTCCAGCGCGTCTCTTCCAGCGCGTCGATCAACCCCCGGATCTCGGGCGAATCGAGAAGATCTGCGACTTCCGCAGCAGCGGGTCGCGGTGCTACCTTGGGAACTGCCATCGAGCTTCTACCTCGTTTGGCCTGACCCCCGGAAGCACCAACTTCGCGGGGGTCGCTTTTTGGCTTTCTAGAGCCGAAAACTATCGTTTTGACCGGATGGAAAAGCGGTGATGGGAACCGCTCCGTTTGCAGTGGTCAGCAGCAGGAAAAGCCGACCACCCGTCGAAGGCGTTTGCCCGTCTTGACAACTCGATATACCTTTCAGAGCGTGCGCATCGGAATCGGCTCGGCCGAAACGTGGAGACGGTTCCCCCGGGTCTTGTACTCGGATGCGTGTCAGTACCCCCGCTGGGATTCGAACCCAGATGCCTGATGAGCGGCCGATTTGGAGTCGGCTGTGTCTGCCAGTTCCACCACGGGGGCTTGGATGATGTAGGCGAGGACGGGGCGTTAGCGCGCCTCCGCCCCCGCCGAGTTGTCTGGGGTGTGGGCGGGCCGGGGTCTCTGGTCTAAGGGGAAGCCCGGCCCGCTTGCTCATATCACGGACATCGCCTCCCCCTGCACGGGGCAATGGCCCCGTCTCGGGAAGTCCGGGAAGGCAAGTAGAAGAGGGAGCCGGGTTTCGGGCAGCAGGAAACGCCGCCCGTTCCAGGGCGGTCGAAAATCGGGCTGTGGCGGTTGGCTACGCCACGGGCTGAGTTGACGCTGGCGAGATACATTTCCTTCTCTTCGGTTCAGTAGTGGTCTTGAAGCGCATTGCTCGTCCTCCCTGTTTTGAGCTTGCCCCTGACGGGGTGTCCATTGGCTACTGGAATCAGTACCAGTCAGCGACGACGGATTCCGCGCACAAAAGGAAACGGCCCCCGAGAACTCCCCGAGGACCGTCTCGCAGCGTCTAGCCAAAGACACCCGAACCACTGAACGACCGGGAATATACAGGTAGCTCTCCCGGCAAATGTATTACACGCTTTTTGGCTTGCTGAAGCGGAAAACGGCCCGATGTACCACGGCGAACCCGCCTAGCCGGTGCCGGTCAGCGGCCGCCGTACTACACGCCCCGATGCAGGCCGAGTTGTTCGCGTTTTTGGTGTTCCAGTCGAGCCGATGACCATCGGCTGCATCCACATCAGGCCGCCGATGCACTTGTTCAGCGTGGGGTAGAACCACCCCCAAAGAGAGGTATCGATGCTTCAGCTACTCCCCGCAAACCCGCTTGGCGACTCGCGTGGCGAGTTTCGCTAGTCCCTCAATTAGACCGGCACTTTGAGTATCCGCCGGTTCGAGGGGCACCCCGCCCCGGGCTTCGTCAGCGCTTGTTGGATTGGCCTTCGGCGACTGCGGCTGCAGCTTTCTGACCCTGCTCGCCGCTCGCGATCTTTACCGCGACGCCTGGGCTCGTAAGTGCAAAATGAGCAAGAAGGCGCTGCTGCGGAGGTGCGACCGTGATCTCAACCTTGTTCTTCTCAATCGCGCGGACGACAGCTGCCGCGACCTGCTGCGGGGTGCCAGTGCCGAGACCCTTGATCGGCGGGGCGCCCGAATCCGAGTACATGCCCGCTTCACGGATCGTGCCCGGGGAGACGATCGAAACGCCGATGCCGAGCGGGTCGAGGTCGGCGCGCAGGCCGAGGGCGAAGCCGCGCAGGCCGAACTTGGTTGCGTTGTAGATCGAGGAGAGCGGGGTCGCCGACTTGCCCGAGAGCGAGGAGATGAAGACCATGTGGCCCGATCCCCTCTCCAGCATCGCCGGCTCGAGCGCACGGGCGAGCAGGATCGGCGCCTCCAAGTTCACCCGCAGGGTCCCCGTCAGTTGCTCGGTGCTGTAGTCGGGCAGGCGCCCGGTGCCAGGCAGCCCAGCGTTGGCGATCAGGACGTCGACGGCGCCGGCTTCCGCCGCGAGCTTCTCCGCCGCGCCCGGCTCGGCCAGATCCGTGGACACCGCTCCGTGGCCATCCCCTGGCAATTCGGCGGCCAGAGCTTCCAGAGACTCGGCGTTTCGTCCGCTGAGGATCAGCGTCGCGCCGCGGGAGGCCAGCGCCGCGGCGATCGCGCGACCGAGGCCGCCAGTGGCGCCGGTGAGCAGGGCTGTGCGACCTGAAAGTTCCATCCCAGGCCTGCAAGCTAACAGCCGGCCCGCCGAGAGGAATCCGGGATGAAAGTGCGAAGGGCCACAAAATGTTTGTTTTCTATGAGCAACCGCCGGGTCGATCGGCTACACTGCCCGCCGTTCCGAACAACCGAAACGCCGAGTCCCGCCAGCCACCAGGCGACGCGGGAGCGGGGGAACCACGTTTTCGGGGCTAACCCGCCCGACATAGGGCGGGGGCGCAGGCTCCTATCAGCGCCAGCCCGACAGCTAACCCCGTAGGCCGACGAAGGAGATCGGTTTGCTGAAGAAACGCTTAAAGCTCGAGGCGGGGTTAGCCGCAATTGCGGCTCTTGTAGTCCTCGCTCTACTACCCGCTGGCGCCAGCGCAAACTGCGGCGGCGGCGGTCTTACTCCCGCAGAAGTCGATATCTGCACGCCGACGCCGAAAGCGCGGCTTCTCCCTAACGGGATGTTGATCCCGCCGAAATCCGCCCCTGGCCGAATCAAGCGCGTGATCGCGTTCGCCAACCGGATCCACACCAAACCCTATGTCTGGGGTGGCGGCCACGGTCGTTGGTGGGATCGTGGCTACGATTGCTCGGGCTCGGTCAGCTACGCCCTGCACGGCGGTGAATTCCTCGAAAGCCCGCTTCCCTCCGGTCCGATGGAGAATTGGGGCCTGGAAGGCGAAGGGCGCTGGATCACCGTCTACGCCAACTCAGGCCACGCCTATGCGGTAATCGCCGGCTATCGCTGGGACACCTCCGGTGATTCTGAAGGCACGGGGCCGCGCTGGCACGAAGACTTGCGCGACAACGTCGGTTACGTCGCCCGCCACCCAGCCGGTTTCTAGAACTTCGGGGCAGGGGTGTCCCGTACGCCACCTCGGCCAATAGGCCGGGGTGGCTTTGTCCTTGACCTCCTGAACCACTCGGATAACGTCTTGGTGTAGCTACTCCACCTGACATCCGCCTCACTAACCTCAGCAAGCGATACGGCGAGGTAGAGGCGGTTGCGGGCATCGACCTGGAGATCGAGGCGGGTGAGTTCTTCACCCTGCTCGGCCCCTCCGGCTCGGGCAAGACGACGACGCTGCGCATGATCGCCGGCTTTGAGGACCCCAGCGGCGGCACGATCGAGTTGGCCGGTCGGGAAATGACGGGGGTACCTCCGTACGACCGTGCGGTCAACACGGTCTTTCAGGACTACGCCCTGTTCCCCCACATGACGGTCGGCGAGAACGTCTCCTACGGGTTGCGGATCGCCGGCGTCGCCAAGGCCGAGCGGGCGCGCCGCCGCGACGAAGCCCTGGAGATGGTCCGCCTTCCCAGCTACGGCGAGCGCAAGCCGAGCGAGCTTTCCGGCGGCCAGCGCCAGCGCGTCGCCCTCGCCCGCGCGATCGTCAACCGGCCGCAGGTACTGCTGCTCGACGAGCCGTTGGGTGCGCTCGACCTGAAGCTGCGCGAGCAGATGCAGAGCGAGCTGAAGACGATCCAGGGCGACGTCGGCATCACCTTCGTCTACGTCACCCACGACCAGGACGAGGCACTGACGATGAGCAACCGGATCGCCGTCTTCAACGCGGGCAGGATCGAGCAGGTGAGCCCGCCGGTAGAGCTCTACGAGCGACCGGCAACCGAGTTTGTCGCCGGCTTCGTCGGCGTCTCCAATCTGCTCGAGCGCGACGGCTCGCGTTTCACGATCAGACCGGAGAAGATCCAGCTGCTCGACCCGGCGACAACGCCGAACGGGCTGCGGACCGAACGCGGTCGCATCGCCGAGATCGCCTACGCGGGAATGGTCACCCGCTACACGGTCGCGCTCGAGGCCGGCGGAGAGCTTCAGCTCGTACGTCAAAACGTGGAAGGCGCGTCGGTTGATGCGCCTTCCGAGCAGGGTAGGGAGGTGCTGGTGGGCTGGCGTCCGGAGCACACGGTCGCGGTCCGTGGCAATTCGAAACCAGAGGAGGATCCACCGTGAGGACCCAAGACAAACACTCAGGACGAACGGCGTGGCTGGTCATTGCCGGCCTGCTCGCCTTCATGCTGCTGATCGCCGGTTGCGGTAGCAGCGACAACAGCTCCACCGGCAAGGAACTGACCAAGGTCGGCAAGGGAGAGGGCTCGCTCAGCCTGATCTCCTGGGCCGGCTACGTCGAATCCGAATGGACCAAGCCGTTCGAACAGAAAACCGGCTGCAAGGTCAGCGACAAAATCGCCGGGACCTCTGACGAAATGGTGCAACTGATGCGCACCGGGCAGTACGACGGCGTCTCGGCTTCCGGCAACGCCTCGGCGCGCCTGGTCGAAGGTGGCGACGTCGACCCGGTCAACGTCAGCCTCGTCCCCAACTACGAGACGATCTTCAGCGAACTGAAAGATCAGCCCTACAACACCTTCGACGGCGTCCACTACGGCATCCCGCACGGGCGTGGGGCGAACCTGCTGATGTGGAACACCAACGATGTCAAGCCGGCGCCGACCTCCTGGGACGTGGTCCTCGATCCCAAGAAAGCCGCCAAGTACAAGGGCAGGATCAGCGCCTACGACGATCCGATCTACATCGCCGACGCGTCCGTCTACCTGAAGGCGCACCAGCCGGACTTGGGAATTGAAAACCCCTACGAGCTGAATGAAGAACAGTTCGAAGCGGCGATCGACCTGCTCAAGGAACAGCGCCCCAACGTCGGCGAATACTGGTCGGAAGCCGCGAAGCAGATCTCGGCCTTCGCCAACGAAGACGTCGAGGTCGGCACCACCTGGCAGTACCAGTACTTCGAACTCCTGGGCGGAGGCAAACCGGTCGCCGCAAGCCCGGCGAGTCAGGGCTTCCTGCCAAAAGAGGGTGCAACCGGCTGGTCGGACACCTGGATGATCAGCTCGCAGGCCAAACATCCCAACTGCATGTACATGTGGATGGACTGGATCGTCTCGCCCAAGATCAACGCCGAGGTGGCGCAGTTCTTCGGTGAGGCCCCGGCGCAGAGCCTTGCCTGCGAACAGACCGCGGAAAAGGACTTCTGCACCAAATACCACGCCGAAAACCCGGCCTTCTGGAAGCGCGTCTACTTCTGGGAAACCCCGGTCTCCGACTGTGGCAACGGCTCAGAAGACTGCAAGAACTACAACGACTGGCTCAACGCCTGGACCGCGATTAAAGGCTGAGCGGCGGGTCCTGAGCGATGGAGGCGGGGACGGCCATGGAGAGGAGGTCGGTGGGCCACAGGCTCGCCGGCCTTTTCCATGGTCGCCCCCGGCTCCAAGCGGGGGCGTTGCTGGCTGGCCCGGTCGGCTGGCTCGTGGTCGGCTACCTGGGCTCGCTCGCCGTACTGCTGATCGCCGCGTTTTGGACTGTCAGCCCGCTCAGCGGTGAGTTGACGCGGAGCCTCAGCCTCGAAAACTTCGAAACCCTCTTCAACGAACCCGTCTACCGCGACGTCATCTGGCGAACCGTCAGGATCGCCGCGCTGGTGACGGTCACCGACGCGATCCTCGCCTTCCCGATCGCCTTCTACATGGCCAAGCTCGCCAGCCGCCGTGGCAAGGCGATCCTGATCGTTGCCGTGCTGCTGCCGCTCTGGTCGAGCTACCTGGTCAAGGTCTACGCCTGGCGGACGATGCTCTCCAGCGGCGGAATCATCAACTGGGCCCTGGAGCCGTTCGGCCTGCACGGCCCCGGCTTCGGTCTCACGGCGGTCTGGCTGGTGATGAGCTACCTCTGGCTGCCGTACATGATCCTGCCGATCTACGCGGGCCTGGAACGCATCCCGGACTCGCTGATCAGCGCCTCCGAGGACCTCGGGGCCTCCCCCTTCACGACCTTCCGCCGGGTGATCCTGCCGCTGGCCTTTCCGGCCGTCGTCGCTGGCTCGATCTTCACCTTCTCGCTGACCCTGGGCGACTTCATCACGCCCAGGCTCGTCTCCAACAGCCAGTTCATTGGCACTGTCGTCTTCAACAACTTCGTCACCAACCTGCCGCTGGCATCGGCGCTCGCCTTGGTGCCGATCGTCGTCATGATCGCCTACCTGCTGGTCGCCCGGAAGCTGGGCGCCTTCGAGCACATCTAACGATGAGGCTGTCGCGACGATCCGCTCTGCTCCTCCGGCTTGCGGTGGGCGTAGGCCTGGCCTTTATCTACATCCCACTGATCGTGGTCGCGATCTACGCCTTCAACTCGAGCAACATCCTCGAGTGGCCCCCGCCCGGCCTCACCCTCGACTGGTTCCCAAAGGCGATCGAAAACGAATTTGCCCGCGAAGCCTTTGTCACCACGCTGAAGGCGGGCGCGGCAGCGACCGTGATCGCGATCGTGCTCGGCACTCTGGCCTCGCTGGCGGTCGCCCGCCACCGTTTCTTCGGCCGCGAGACGATCTCCTTCCTCGTGATCCTGCCGATCGCGCTGCCTGGGATCGTCACTGGCGTCGCCCTCAACAACACCTTCACCCAGGTGCTGGGGGTCGAACTCAGCCTCTTCACCGTGATCGTCGCCCACGCCACCTTCTGCATCGTCGTGGTCTACAACAACGTCGTCGCCCGCCTGCGACGGGCCTCGGTCTCCTTCGAGGAGGCCTCGGCCGACCTCGGCGCCCACACCTGGCAAACCTTCCGCTACGTAACGCTGCCAAACCTCAAAACCGCGCTGGCCGCGGGTGCCCTGCTCGCCTTCGCCCTCTCCTTCGACGAGATCATCGTCACCACGTTCACCCTCGGCGCCAGCGAAGAAACGCTGCCGATCTGGATCTTCCGCAACCTCTTCCGCCCCAACCAGCTGCCGATCGTCAACGCCGTCGCGGTGATCGTTGTGCTGATCTCGATCATCCCCGTCTACCTCGCCCATCGCCTCACCCGCGAGGAGGGCGGCGCGGCGGCTGCCCGCGGCGGGAGGACGGTCGAGGCGGAGGCGACGGCGGTGCCGTAGCCCCGTCAGTCGGGCTGGAACGGATTCTCCACCCGCAGCCCGCCGTAATCCTGAGTGCTGCTCAGATCCTCAGACAGGACCGTGTCGCAGCCGAGCGAACGAGCCGCCTCGAGAATCGCCGCGTCCCAGTAGGAAAGCTGGAACCGGTGGCCGGTCGCGATTGCGGCGAGCATGACCTCAGGGGTGATGTCCGCAACCGGAAAGCGGAGAAAGGACTCGACCAGTCTCTTCGCCTGCTCGTCGGTTAGCCGGTCGGTGCGGCTTTGGCGCGTCGCCTGGACGTAGAACTCCTGTAAGACTTGAACCGACAGAACAAGATCTTGCTCGGTCAGGATGCCGCGGGCGCGCTCGGCCTTGTGCCTCTCCTGGGGATCGCGGGATACCGCGTAGAGCAGGACGTTGGTGTCAACGAATCGCACGTCGATGGAGCTCGTCGCGGTCCAGTCGGTCCGCGCCGCGGAACTCGTGGATCTCCTCCAGCACCTGACTTTGCTGCGCCTCCAGACGTGAGAACTCAGCCTCCTGATTTGCCAGCGAGCGCAGATAGCCCGCCACCAGGGCGCTCACCGAGCTGCCTCCTTCTGCCGCACGCACGCGGGCAACTCGATACACCTCGTCTGGAACCGAGACCGTGAGGTTTTTCATGTGATTCACAGTATCACAGTATCACATTTGTAATTAGCAAACTAGCATTCTAGTTAGCTAGTCGATAGAATCGCTACAATGATCTTTGCCACGCCCGACATCACGACCGACCTCCGCGACCAGCTCGATGAGCTAGATCGCCTGCGCCAAGAGCTTGGTGGCCAGGTAGAGCGCCTCACTCCCTGGATGGGCACCTTGCGGCGCGCTGTGCGCGCCAGCTCGATCGAGAGCTCGACCTCGATCGAGGGCTACAGCGTCGGCTCGGCTGAGGCGATCTTGCTGACCAGTGGGACGATTCCCGCCGAAAGCGACGACCAGAACCGACTTGCGGTTGCTTGTTACGCGCGGGCGATGGACCACGTCGGGGCACTGGCCCGCGATCCGGGGTTTCGCTGGAGCGATCGCGTCATCCTCGATCTGCATTTCGACGCCTGCCATTTCCAGGCGGACAAGGGCCCCGGCCTTTGGCGGACGGGACCGATCGCGGTGACCGGCGCCGGCGGCAGCATCGACTACCGGGGACCGGAGGGCAAGCAGGTTCCCGCGCTGATGGCTGAGGTCGTCGCCTGGCTCGATAGCGCCGATGACGTCCACCCGGTCGTCCGCGCAGCGATGGCGCACCTCAACGTCACCTCGGTCCATCCCTTCCGTGACGGCAACGGCCGCGTGGCCCGGATCGTCCAATCGCTGGTTCTCGCCCGCGAGGGGCTGCTTTTGCCGGAGTTCTCCTCGATCGAGGAGCACCTCAGCAGGAACACCCCCGCCTACTACGCCGCGCTGCGAAGCACGCAAGGGGGCAGCTACCAGCCTGACCGCGATGCTTCGGACTGGGTCAGGTTATGCGTCGAAGCCCATATCTCCCAGGCGGAGCGGCGGCTCGCGCAGATCAGCGAGGCCGGAGCGCGCTGGGAGCAGCTCGAACGCGAGGTCGCAGATCGAGGCTGGCCAGAGCGCTTCGTGATCGCACTCGAGCAGAGCCTGATCGGCGGCGCCGACCGCACCAGGTACGGCGAAGAGGCAGACGTGTCGCCGGCGACGGTGAGCGCCGACCTGCGTCGCCTTCTGGACAGCGGGCTGGTCGAGCAGCACGGCCGGGGTCCCGGCACCAGATACTGGGCAAGCGAGCGGCTTCGGTCGCTACTGGCGCGCTAAGCGCGCGGCCTCCTCGACGCCGACGTAGGGCGCCAAGGTCAGCTCGACCAGGTCGGGTAGGAGCGCCTCGAGCTGCTCGCTGCGGCCAGCGCTGATCTCACGCACGACTAGCGAGACGATGCCGCCGACCAGGGTCTCCTCGGTTGCCTCGGGCAGCGGGTGCTCGCCACTGTGCTCGGGACGCCCCGCCTTGAGGATCTCGACCAGGCCCTGCATCGAAGCGCGATGGCGGGCGGCGATCTCCCCGCCGGCGGCGATCGGCTCGATCATGCAGAGGCGGGCCAGCTCCGGCTCGCCGGCGAGGAAGCGCAGCATCGTCGCCAGCGCGGCGCGCACCTTCTGCGGCCACTCGTCGAAGACATCGGCTGCGGCGCGCATCGAGGCGGCAATGTGGTCGGCAACCATTTCGTAGGCGGCGAGGAAGCAGGCTTCCTTGTCGGCGAAGTGCTCGTAGAAGGTGCGGCGGGAGACCGAAGCGGCTTTGGTGATGTTGGCGACCGTGGTCGCGTTGTAGCCGCGCTCGGCGACCGTGTCGACCAACGCGGTAACAATCCGCTCGCGCTGATTCTGGACGATGAACTCGCGCGGCAGGCCGTGGCGGCCGGCGGGCAGGCGCGGCGAAGCAGCGAGCGCCGCGTTGCCATCGTCCCCTTTCTTCGTCTTCCCCTTTGCCACAAACCGACGATACCCCAGCGACGGGCGGTTGCGGTCACTACCGCAAGGGTTGAACCAGCAGCTCATCCTCGGCGGCACGGGCGCCGAGGTAAGGCATCGTCGCTAGGTAGATCAGCTCGGGCAGGAACTCTTCGCCGCGTTCGATCGAGCCGGACTCGATTTTGGCGAGGATCGTGTTGTAGACCGCGCCGGCGGCGATTTCCGCGGTGCAGCGCGACATCGGTCGCGCGCCGTCGACCTCGCCGCGACCGCCGTCAAGGAAGTCGGCGATCCGCTGCACGATTCGATCGCGACGCACCTGGGCGCCGCTGCCGGCGCCATTGACGGCGACAACGAGGAAACGCGCCCGAGCTGCGTCCTCTTGCAGGTAGCGCATCGCCCCCACCCCCGCCGCCCAGATTCGGTCGTGCCAGGCCGTGCGACCGTTAGGGGCCTCGTCGACCCGCGCGCAGAGCTCCTCCATCACCTCGTCGTGAACACCGAGGAAGCAGTCCTCGAGGTCGGCGAAGCAACGATCGAAGTGCGAGCGGCCGACTTCGGCCCGCTCGCAGAGTGTCTCCACGTCAACCGCCGCAAAGCCGCCGTCGGCAACAATCTCGACCATCGCGGCAGCGATCCTTTCCCGCGCTGGATCGCGTCCTTTGCGCGGGCCGCTCACATCTGCCTAGCCCAACTCCCCGCCTTCGTCCTTCGCAATCCACTGGCCATTACGCCGCCGCCCGGGCTTGGGCCGCCTCCGCGGCGCGCGCTGCCTCGACCTCCCCAACGTACGGCGTCAACGTCACCTGCAGCATCTCCGGCAACAACCCCTTGAGGTCGTCGGCCCGGCCAGAAAGAAGTCGCTGGTGGACCAGCCACATCAGCCCGCCGGTGATCGCGACCTCGAGGCCCTCCGGCAGCATGCTCGCCCGCGGGTTGTGCTCGCGCCCCTCGCGCAGCTTCGGCGCAACGCTCTCCAGCATCGACTGGTAGCGGGCCAGGGCCTCGCCCCCAGCCGCTTGGCTCTCGACGATGCAGAGCTTGGCCCGCGCTTCCTCCGTCACAACCATCTCCAGAAAAACCTCGAGGCCAGTGGATATCTGGTCGACCCAAGGCAGCTCGGCGTCGACCAGCTCGGCGAAAACCTCGCTCGCCGCGGCGACGCTCTCGTCGAAAGCGGCGAGAAAGCACTCTTCCTTGTTGGCGAACTGCTCGTAGAAGGTGACGAGAGCAACCCGTGCCGTCTTCGCGATCAGCTCGATCGTCGTCTTCTGGTAACCGCGCTCGGCGACCAGCTCGGCAGTCGCCAACAGCATCCGCTCGCGCTGGTTCTGGGAGACGAAGTCGCGCGGGATCAGGTGTCGCCCCGGGGGCAGTTTCGAGAGGCGCTCCGACAAGGACCGCGAATCGGCCATGCCAAGACGGTACCAAAACATATATCTGGTGTCTACTTGCCTTTTCTACAGAAAACACTGCGTTCTAGCCAATCATGTTTCTAAAAGCTGCTATACCTAGACAAAAGGAGTATGTTTTCGGACGGCGACAGCGGTACGGTCCTCACTTTTCCCGGCTCCCTGGGGCGTCGGCCTCCCCGGGAGCGAATCTTGGAGGCGATGCTGCTCACGAGTGGTGAGCTGGGCTTCGAGCAGGTAGCCGTCCGCCATGTGATCGAACGGGCCGAGACCAGCCGCGCGACCTTCTACAAGCACTTCGAAGACCGTGAGGACTGCTTCGCGCAGGCCTACGGCGACGCGAGCGGGTGGCTCTACCGCCGCCTCACCGCAGCGGCCAAGCGCCAACCGACCTGGCGCGAGGGGCTGCGCGCGGCCCTGGCCGAGCTGCTCGAGTTCTGCGCCAACCAGCCGGCGATGGCCAGAGCACTGGTGGTCGAGGTGCACGCTGCAGACGAGCGGTCGCTCGCCCAGCGGCGCGATTTGATGGAGCGCCTCTCCCGCGCACTGGACAGCGCGCGCCGCGAGATCCCCTCTCGCCAAGCTCCACCTCCTATTACGTCGGACTTCATTGTAGGGGCAATCGACACGCTCTTGGCGGCGAAACTCCTTGACGGCGACGCCGCGCATGCACCCGAGATGCTCCCGGGCCTGCTCCACTTCGTCGTCATGCAGTACCTGGGCGAGGCAGCCGCCTGGGAGGAGATGACTGCGGCGCCGCTCGCTACGTGGCAGGCTCGCCGTGCCGCCGCTCCCCGGGTTCCCCCTCCTGGCGAATGAGCAGCGCCAGCTGAGGTGCCAGCTGCGGCAGGAGAGCCGCATCGCCGGCCGAGACCTGCTCGGAAACAAGCGCAAAGGCGCCTTCAAGTGAGCGCCGCCCGGCCCCCGTCTCGACCAACCTGTCGATGAGGCGCTCGCGGGCGGCGGCGATCGCTGGCACGCCGACGGCGACTTCGGTGCTGAACAGATGGGCAAGCGCGGGCTCCTCGGCGAGGAACCCCATGATCTCCTCAAGCGCCGCCCTCAGGCACGCCCCCCACTCTCGCTCCGCATCGCGAACCGAGGCGGCGAGGTCGCAGACACAGTTGGCAGCCATCTCGTAGGCAGCGAGCAAGCAGGCGGGGAGATCATCGAAGTGCTCGTAGAGGGTGCCGCGGGAAACCCCAGCCTTTGCGGCTATGTCCGCGACCCTGGTCCGCGCATACCCGCGCTCGGCCAGGACCTCTGCCGCCGCACCCAGCAAGCGCCAACGCTGGCTCTCCGCCACCTGCTCGGGCGGGATGCCGTGGCGCCCGCGGGGCAACTGGAAGGCGGAGAGCGGCGGATGAGACTCGTCCACCGGCGGTCGCCTTACGTCGTTTTCGTCGATGCGGCTAGCGCTTGTGTTTGCGCCCGCCCCCGCAGTCGGGCTTCATCACAGGGTTGGCCTTGAGCTGCTTGCCGTTTTGCCCGCTGAATTCCACGTTTGCCCTGTTGGTCGAACCACAGAGGTTGCGACTGTTGATGATCAGCCCCTTCTTGGCACCCTGCATCCTCAGATCAACTTTGGAGAGCGGTGCATCTGGGGCGTCTTCGAGGGTGGCCCTGATGCCGCCTTTGGCCGAGTCGATGCGGACTGCTACCTCGATGTCGACGAGACCGTGCAGGTCGAAGACGAGGTCGGGGAGCTTGTGGTCCGAGGAGCGGAGATACACCGGTCCTTCAAGTGGCGTATCGAGCAGCGGAGTCCAGGCTTTGATGTAGCCGTATTGGGATCGCTCTGGGCATTGCTTTGCGGCGAACTGCACCCTGGTGCAGATCGTCTTGATGTGAGCCTGGTCAAGGAAGGCTGAACGAGGCAGTCTTACGACCAAGCCTTTGATGTTGGCATCGCCTGCTTTAGGCGTATAGATCGCCCTCAGGCCTGGGTGGCCTCCACGCTTGGTGCCGCCTTTCAGGTTCAAGGCCAGTTTCGGCTTGAAGCCCAAGTTCAGGCAGTTAGCGGCCTGGTAGCGAGTTGAGAGATCCACAGACTTGTCATCTGAGGAATTCAAGACGTCCAAGTAGGAGCCAAAGAGGATCGATTTGGCGCTTGATTCATCACAGCTCGTCGGGTTGAGCGTGAAGTTGGGTCTATCTACATAGACCCGCAGATCCCTCAGCTTCAAGACGATGCCCTTAAGGATGTGGGGGATCGGTTCGGAGTTGGCGCCATCTACTTCGACTTCTGCGGTTTTTGGATTGAGCGTCAGCGCCAACTGCACGACTACCGTTCCCGCATCGAAGGGACCGGCAACAGCAGGCGTCACCGAGATCACGCTAAGCGGATCACCGTGGAAGGGCCCGCCGAGGTAGACCTGGCCACCTACGTAGGTCAGAGCCGACCCCACTCCCGCTCCGGCCAGGGTGTGGCCGATCAGCGAGTTGGAAGGACAACTGGGGCTTGCCAGCTCTTGGCGACCGGTCTTTGCCCTGGCAACGGCGATTGCCGAGTCGGGGCATTTGGCAATTCCCGCCAGCGAGCCGAGCTCCCCTGGGGGCAAGACGGCGGAGAACTTGGTCATGTCCTGTTCCCCGTCTTCTCGGATCAAGCGCATGTTGAAGGGACTGAATGAGCCCGCGTTGTTGTTGACCGAGCCCGCTTCGAAGTCGGGGTGGAAGGGGGGCACGCCGCCCGGCGGGCAGGGGCCTCCGTTTACGCCCTTGGTGATCTCAAAGCTCGAAGTCACCGTGCGTGGATTGTCGAGGTCCGAGTAGGGGTAGAACTTCGCCTCGGTGGTGTAGGTGCCACAGGCCGAGGGGGTGATCAACGCCGCCCTGGTTCCTTCCTTGAAGTGGAAGTTGAAGTGGCTGAAGGGGACCTGGGGGACGTTGTCGAGCGTCGCCACCAGCCTTCCGGTATCGGGATCGGGCTCTACCTTCAGCGGCAGCTTGACGAGCACACCGAGATTCGGGTTCCTCAGCACCAGATAGAGCGCGATCAGGGAGTCGAAGGGGTTCTCGGCCCCCGGCGTGCTCGTCGCCGGGTCGTCCTGCTGTGCCAGGAAGACCGAGCCGTCGATCGCTTCGCCGACCAGCGGCGTGTCGACGTGCAGGGTGCCGACCTTCGAGGAGTTCGGACAGCCCTCGCCAGGAACTGAGCCAAGCGTCTCGCGATCGAGGTCTGCTGGCGTGCAGACGCCGAGGCCTTCGCCGATCGAGGGGTTGATCGTCACCCCCTCGGGCAGGGTGACGACGGCTTTCTTTGCCTCCGACTGGGCGAGGCCGTCGGGATTGGCCAGCCCTTCGTCGTTGAAGTCGACGTTGAAGTCAAAGCCCGTCCCGGTCTCTGCCTGTTGGGTGCTGGGCAGCGATTCGGTGGTCGGCGAGAAGCCGAGTTTGCCGCAGCCGGTGAAGGGCTGGGGGTTGGGCGGCACCGCGGTGTCGTGAGTGGTGGAGCTGCCGGTGACGAATTTGGTCGGCTCCAGCCAGGCATTGGCCGTGTAGTTGGTCGTCAGTGGGCCGGCGCAGTTGGTCGGCAGAGTGAGGAAGGGCTTTTCGGGGGTGTTCGAAGCGCAGCTATTGAAGCCTGGAACGAATCCCTGGAATTTGCCTTCATAGAGGGTCCCGCCGCAGGGGCCGCGGAGGTGATCGTGGCCGGAGTCGCCCGGCACGCCCCACAGCTGCACCCCGGAGCCGAAGACTTCGATGATCTGAGGCAATCTGGAAGAGGCGATGACGTTGTACTCGCCGCTCTGCTTCACCCGGATGTCGACCGTGATCGTCACGGTGAGCACGCGGAAGCCGAGCCTCACCGCCACGCCGGGCGGCGGCTCCAGGTTGTAGACGGGGCCTTGGAACCAGATGAAGTCGGGGCCGACGAGATCGCTCGCCTGGACCCCGACCACGGTTTCGTCGGGGCAATCGCTGAGGTTCTCGAAAAGGGCGGCCATAGTTAAGAAGCCCGCACTGGAGCACTGCGGCATCGCGGTCGCATCGCCGACCAGGCCCGCGATCTGTTCGATGCTGATGTCCTTGACCTGGCCGTCGGTGGCGAACTCGGCGGGGCCGATTTCGCCGAGGTCGTTGACGCCGAAGTGGGTCGTGATCGCGTAGGGGTGTGCGCCCGCCTGGGTGGCGGCGGTGCCGTCTTGGTTTTCGAAAGTGACGTCGAAGTCGTGCAGGCCGAACTCGGCTTGGGCCCCGGGTGCGACCAGCGCTCCGCAGAGGAGTGCGGCAAAGATCGCCAGCGCGGTCCTGACTCCAAGCTGCTTTGCTCTCCTCATCGGCCTGCCCTCCGGTTGGCGCGCGTACAGCGCTTTGCTTTGCTGTGCTTGGCGTGGTGCTTGCCCTTGGACGCGTGGCGCTTGCGCGCCTTGCAGCGCGCAAGCGCCTTTCGCGGCGCCGGGTTGCCGGCGCCCTTGAAGCTGGCGCTGGCCGGCGTCGGGTCCCTGGGCGCCTCGGGCACGCTCTGGCAGGCGTCGCCGACGCATCCCTCGGGGTTCGGTGGGATCGAGAAGCCGCCGTTCACCCTGGCGTCGTAGATGTCGATCAGGCCCGGGTCGCGCGTATCGATGCTGGAGGAGGTTTCGATGAAGACGTCAGAGCCGTTGGGGGTGGCGTCGACGAACTCCGATCTCTTCGCGTCTTCGCCGGTCGAGATCAGGCTGACGCAGCCGCCGGCCCTCTGGCAGCTGCCGCTCCCCTGCGCCTCCCACTGGTAGACGTCTTGGACACCGTTGGTGTCATTGGGAACCAGGGCGTCATAGCTGTTGAAGTAGAGCCGGTTGCCGTCGTCAGAGAGGGCGTGGGATTGGTAGACGCTGTGGACCCAGGTCTGCAGCCAGGCCGCCGCCCAGACTTCCGTTTCGTAGGCGGGGATGGCCCGCGTGTACGACCGGTACATCTTGTGGCCCACTGGCTGAGCGCCGCTCGGGTTGCACGAGGCACAGATCAGCTCGCCTTCCGCGGCGTCATAGAGGTAGACCTCCCTGTCGGCTTCGCCGCTGATCGCGTCGGTGTTGTCATAGCCGGTCAGGCTGCGGTCCGACATGAAGGCGAGGTGGCGCCCATCGGGGGTCACTCTGGCGGCGTGGTTCAGTGCGGTTACGTCGTTAATGCCACCCGTACCAGAGCTGTATGAGTCACTATCAGAGGAGAACGCGTCCAAGGGGGAGATCGTCGCGATGAAGCCGATCGCGCCTTCGTGGTCGACGTAGAGGTTCCATTCGCCTGCGGTGGCACCGGCGTCAAGCGCTTCTTTTGAGGTGAAGTAGAAGTAGGAGAGGTCGTCGCTGGCGCCGGCCACGCCGCCCACTTCGCCGGCGATCGGCGTCGTGGTTTCGGCGTCGACATCGAACTCCTTGAGCGCCCCGCTTTTTTCAAGTCCGCTCGTGTAGAGCACCTTCGAGCCGTCGGCGCTCGCGGCCCAGAAGTAGTTCGCAATGCCAACTCCAGTGGCGACCGGCCGCGTGCAGGCCTTCGCCGGTTCGGTGCATTCGTTGCTGCCGTTGAGGGCGCTCTGGGGCTGGCCGGGGTTTTCGCGGACGTAGATCGCGCCGGGGCCTTCGAAGCCCGGCGATGCCGTCCAGAAGATCCGCGAGCCGTCGTCAGAGATCGCGTGGCTCACCAGCCCGCCGAACTTGTCTCCCGAGACACCTCCGCCGTTGAAGTGCCCCACAAGGAACCCCGGGCCGGAGGAACGTGAGTGGGCGCTGCCGTCGGGCAGCACGCTGACCAGGTGCATTTCGCCCCCCGAGTAGTAGTAGGTCTGAAATTCTTCGCCGGGGGCCGCATCGGGAGTCATCGCCGCGGACACGGTGAAGACGACGTGCTTGGCGTCGCTCGATGCGGCGGCCACTTCTGGAAAGCGGAAGTGCTCTTGGACTGACGGTGGGCTCAGCGTGGTCCTGGTCAGCGCTTCGTAGCTGTCATCGAGGTTGTCGCGGCGGTAGAGGTTGATCCAGCCCGGAGAGGCGTCGGGGGTGAGGGGCTGGCGGTTGTCGTCGTTCACCAGCGCTTCGGAGAGGTCGTCGCTGAAGAGGTGAAACTGGCCCCAGAGATCGCCGAAGTAGTTGACGAATTCTTCGCTCGGGGTCAGTTTCTTGCCGCGGGGCGCGTTGATGCCGTGCGAGGCCCAGCCGCTCGGCCCGCGCGTCGCGATGTACTGGCTCGCGTTGCGACCGGAGGGCTGATCGCCGAAGATCGCATCGGCGGAGTAGGTGATTTTGTCGCCGTTGACGGAGCTCTGGTTGAACGAGTTGCGGTTGTTGAAGGTGGTGAAGATGTCGCTGCCATTTTTGTCGATCGGGCTGACCATCTCGTAGCCGCGGCAGTCGGGCAGGTTGGCTCCAGGTCCTACGCGGAAGGCCTGGTTGGGGCAGCCCGTGTCGGGGGCGACGGTCGCGTAGGTGGTGAAGCTCTTATCCGGCCCCGGCGTCGTGCCGCTGCCGTTGGTGGCCAGCACGCGGAAGTGGTAGGTGGTGCCGGGGCTCAGGCCTGCGATCTCCTTCGTGACCTTCACCGCCGAGCTGCCCGAGCCGACGTTGCCGTTGGGGACCGGGATGCTGGTGCAGGCACTCGAAGCACAGTCGGCGAGCCCGTACTCGAAGTGGTAGGTGGTCGCTTCGCCTTCGGGGTTGATCTCGGCTTCCAGCAGCGCCGCTTTCGTCGTCACCGCCGAGGCGCTGGTCGAGGTGATCGTCGGCGCCACGGCCAGGGCGCTGGCCGCCCCGAGCGCCAGGGACAAGACCGCGACCAAGAGCGCGAGCGGGAAGGTCAGTCCCCTGGCTTTGGGCGCACTACCCCCTTTGGAGGCAAGCGAAGCACCACGGGTAGCGTCGGCTCCACGGAAGATGCGGCCGAGGCGTCCTGCCTGGCGCTGGTTCGATCCCGCGGTCGATGCCTTCGCGTGGCTTCTCACGTAGCTCTCTCCTTGTCCCTTGAGCTCCTGCCAGCCGCCTCCCTTAGCGGCCTCCCTGGTGCTCGGTTTTCCCTGTCGTTCAGAGCGGGCCCGTCATACCAATGCAGTTCCCGAACAGAACGTGGCGAGACTGTAGAGGATGGCGTCTCTAAATGCAAGCCACTACGTTTTCAAGAGTTATGTGACAGCGCAAAATTCCTGCAAACAGGTATAATTAGCTGGGGGAATGAGAACCTAGGCTGGTGCTATGAGAGGAGTCGTGCGAGGCGCACGGCTTCCTCTTGCCCGTAGTAGGGCGTGAGGAATAGCTCGAGCAGGTTGGGCGCGAGCTCGACGAGCTCCTCCCCCTCCCCTGCCTTCACCTTGCGGACGACCAGGGCGACGATGCCGCCGAGCAGGCCGTCGGTGACCGCCCGCGAGGGCTCGCGGGCGGTCGGGGGCGAAGGCTTGCCCTCGACCAGGACCGCAAAGAGGCGATCCAGAAGCTCGCGATAGCGGCTGGCGATCTCGCCGCCGGCGTTGGGCGGTGCGATCAGGGCGAAGCGCGCCAGGTCGGGATTGGCGGCGAAGGTCTCGAGCATCGCGGTGAGCTGGGCCCGGACCTGCTCCGGCCACTCCGCCTCGGGCTCGCCGGCCCCCGCCATCGCTCCCTCGAGGTGGTCGGCGACCTGGCCGAAGGTGTCGAAGAAGCACTCCTCCTTGGACGAGAAGTAGCCGTAGAAGGTGCGGCGGGAGACGCCGGCCGCGGCGGCGATCTGGGCGATCGTCGCCTCGTGGAAGCCGTGCTCGGCGACCGCCGCGATCATCCCCGCGGTGAGCCGGTCGCGCTGGTTCTTGGCGACGAACTCGCGGCTCAGCCCGTGCCGCCCGGGGGGCAGGCGGGCAAGCCCGGGCGCCGGATCCTCCCCTGCCTGCTTGCCTTTCGCCACGCGAGGACGATAGCGGGAGGAGGGGCGCCCCTGCACCCGCGTGTTCGATCCAGGTGCGCGCCTGTCTCGCCGTCTCAAGTTCCCTCGGTGGTCGGCTCGAGGCCGGCCTCGCGAGGAGGCGGCATGCTCAGCTCCTCGCGCGCCGCCTCGTGGCCGAGATAGGGACGGATGGCAAGGAACATCAGCTCCGGGACGAAGTCCTCCGGGCGCGCCCGGACCTCCTGCCGCAGGTTCTTGGTCAGCATGCCGAGAATACCGCCGACGATTCCCTCGGCCATCGCGCGCGAGACCGAATCCGGCTCGTCGAGCTGCTCGCGGCCGGCATCGAGCAGCTCGACGAAGCGGCGCAGCGTCGCTTCGCGACGCTCGACCGCGAACGCGCCCGCCGCCATCGTCTCGATCGTCGCGTAGCGGACCTCACGCGGGTGCTCACCGACCCAGCGGGCCGCGGCGTAAGCGGCGACGCGCAGCCCGGCGCGCCACTCCTTCTCAGCCTCGAAGGCGGTGAAAACCCGGCTGGCGAAGCGCTCGCTCATCTCCTCGTAAGCCTCGAGGAAGCAGGCCCGCTTTCCGGAGAACAGCCGCCGGAAATCAGCCCGCTTCACTCCCGCCCGCTGCAGCAACTGCTTGACAGTCGTCGCCTTGTAACCCTGCTCGGCGACCAGCTCAACCATTGCGGCGACGATCCGCTGCCGCTCGCCGGCCTGTTCGGGGCGTCCGTTGGAGGCGACGCGAGCGGGGGGCGCCATCAGCGCATCCCCCACTGCAGGTGAATCAGGCGGCGGCCATCGAGGAGTCGCCCTGCCCGGTGGCGGCGATCAGGCTTGCGACCGCCTCCCTGCCGATGTAGGGCGCAACCGCGATCTCGAGCACATCGGGCAGGTGCGCCTCCACCCCTTCGAACTCGCCCTGGGCGAGGCGCTGCTGCAGCAACCAGGCGAGGCCGCCGACGATCGCCTCCTCGAGGTGGGATGGAAGCTCCGCCAGCGCCGGATTCTGGGCGCGGCCACGAGCAAGCAGCGGGATCACGCTGTCGACCGTCTCCTCGTGGCGGGTAAGCGCCTCCGGGCCTGCGGTCTGGACCTCGACCAGCGCGACCTTGGCGCGCACCGGCTCGACCTCGATCAGCTCCAGCAGCGCCCGCAGCGCGGCGCAGGCCTGCTCTGGCCAACCTGCCTCGGCCGGGATCGCGACGAGGATCCGCTCGCGAGCATCGACGACGATCCGCTCGTAAGCCTGCACGAAGCAGTCGGGCTTGTTGTCGAAGAGCTCGTAGAAGGTACCGACCCCGACCTTCGCGGCGGCGACGATGTTGTCGATCGTCGTGCCTTGGTAGCCGCGCTCGGCGAAGACCGAAATGGCGGCATCGAGGACGCGCTCGCGCTGATGTTCGGCTCGAACCTCGGGGGCGAGGCGATGCCGTCCCGCGGGCTTCGCTTGCAGATGCTCCGGCAAGGACACCATTGTTTGAGGATAACCGACTATGTGGCACAAAAAACCCTGCGACTACGTTTAGAGAGTCTTCCGTCTCACTTGTGAGGATGACGTTTCTAATTAAAGGTGCTACCGTTCCCATTGCATGGCGGGACGGGGCAACAGCGTCGGAGGCAGTATCCGTAGTCCCCGTGTTGAGCTGGCGCGGATCCGCGCCGCACAGACCGGGGAGACGACGCGGCTGAAGGAACGGATCATGGAGGCGGCGATCGAAGCCTGTGGCGAGCACGGCTATCGCGAGGCCACGGTCCAGGACGTGATCGACCGCTACGGCGGCCACCGGCAACAGTTCTACAAGCACTTTTCCGGCAAGGCGGAGTGCTACGCAGCCGCCTACGAATTCGAGGTCGATCGCCTCTATGCCACGCTCGGCGACCGTGCCAGCGCCGAGCCGAGCTGGCACCAAGGCCTGGTCACCCTCCTTGCCGGGTTGGGCGAGTTCCTCTGCGAGCGCCCAACGTTTGCCCGCGGCCTCCTGGTCGAGGTCTATGTCGCCGGCGGGCCGGCGTTGTTGAAGCGAATGGAAGTTTTCGAGCGCCTCACCCGCGCTGTCGACAGCGCGCGCCGCGAGACCGAGTCTCGCCACTCTCCACCTCCTGTGACAGCGACCTTCATGGTAGGGGCAATCGAGGCGGCTGTCACCAGCGCTCTCTCCCGCGCCGAGCCGCAGGACTTCGTTGACGCCGTGCCGGAACTCGCCGAGATGATCATCGCCGCCTATTTCGGCGACGACATCGCCGGCGAGGAGACGGAAACCCTGCGGGCCGCCTGACCGGCCCGATTACTCGGCGCGGAACCCGAGGTAGCCACGTCGGCACGCAAATTTGACACTTTCGGTGCTGAAATGTTACATTACATTGATGGAGGTGATGTAATATGGCCCGCATGAAGCGACTGCAGATATCGATCGAGCCCGAGCTGGACGAGGCGGTGGAACGACGCGCCGAGGAAGAGGGGCTCTCGAAGGCGGAGGTGATCAGACGTTGCGTGCGGGAAGAGATACAGCCATTGCCGTCGATAGAGGACGATCCGCTGTTCAAGATGTTCGGCACCGTGTCGAGCGACCCCGACGACACCCGAAGCATCGACGAGGTCGTCTACGGGCCGTCGAACCCGGACCCTTGATCTTCGTCGACACCTCCTTCTTGATCGCGGGCTTCGACGATCGCGACCCGCACCACACGGAGGCCGCCCTGCTCGCCCAGCAGATCGCGGGACGGCGAATGATCACGAGCAACCACGTCCGCGGCGAGAGCTGGGCCTGGTTCCGGCGCAAACGGTGGCACGGCAAGGCCGTCGAGTTCCTCGACTCGCTACGTGCCGGCGCCAGCAACGTCCGTGTTGAATTCGTCGCCGAAGACGTCGAAGACGAAGCCCTTAGCTGGCTCCGTCAGCACGACGAGCGCGAGTACTCCTTCGTCGACGCGACCAGCTTCGCCTACATGCGCACCAAGGGGATCAGCGAGGCGCTCGCCTTCGATGGCGACTTCGCCGCTGCCGGCTTCACAGAACTGCGCCCCTAGCGGCGCTCCGCAACGCTGGCCGGCTCGCCCCTACAGCGGGATGTTGCCGTGCTTGCGCTTCGGCTGATCGACCCGCTTGGACTGCAGCATGCGTAGCGCCTTGACCAGCTTGGGACGCGTTTCGCGCGGCTCGATCACGTCGTCGATGTAGCCGCGTTCCGCCGCCGAGTAGGGGTTGGCGAAGTGGGCTTTGTAGTCGTCGATCAGCTTCTGGCGGCGCTCGTCGGGGGTCGGCGAGGAGGCGATGTCTTTGCGGTAGATGATGTTGACCGCGCCCTCGGGGCCCATCACCGCGACCTCGGCGGTTGGCCAGGCGACGTTGTAGTCGGCCAGCATGTGCTTCGAGTTCATCACGTCGTAGGCGCCGCCGTAGGCCTTGCGGGTGACGACGGTGAGCTTCGGCACGGTCGCCTCGGTGAAGGCATAGAGCAGCTTGGCGCCGTGGCGGATGATCCCGTTCCACTCCTGGTCGGTGCCAGGCAGGAAGCCGGGCACGTCGGTGAAGGTGACGATCGGGACGTTGTAGGCGTCGCAGGTGCGGACGAAGCGGGCCGCCTTCTCGGAGGCCTCGATGTCGAGCACGCCGGCGAGGAAGGCCGGCTGGTTGCCGACTATGCCGATCGGGAAGCCGTCGAGCCGCGAGAAGCCGCAGACGATGTTCTTGGCGAAGTGCTCGTGAACCTCGAAGAACTCGCCGTCGTCGACGACGCGGGAGATCACCTCGCGCATGTCATAGGGCTTTGACGGGTCATCGGGGACGACCGTTTCGAGCTCCTCGTCTTCGCGTTCGGGGTCGTCCTCGGAGGCGAAGCGGGGCGGCGCCTCGAGGTTGTTCGAAGGCAGGAAGCCGAGCAGGTAGCGCACGTCCTCGAGGCAGCTCTCCTCGTCCTCGGCAGCGAAGTGGGCAACGCCCGACTTTGAGTTGTGGCTCATCGCCCCGCCCAGCTCCTCGAACTCGACTTCCTCGCCGGTAACCGTTTTGATCACTTCCGGGCCGGTGATGAACATGTGCGAGGTCTCTTTGACCATGAAGATGAAGTCGGTCATCGCCGGCGAGTAGACGGCACCGCCGGCGCAGGGGCCCATGATCACGCTGATCTGCGGGATCACACCCGAGCACTGCACGTTGCGGACGAAGACGTCTCCGTAGGCGCCGAGCGAGACGACGCCCTCCTGGATCCGAGCGCCGCCGGAGTCGTTGATGCCGACCACCGGCGCGCCGACCTGGGCGGCGAGGTCCATCACCTTGCACATCTTCTCCGCCATCACCTCGCCGAGGCTGCCCCCGAAGACGGTGAAGTCCTGGGAGAAGACAAAGACAGTTCTTCCATCTATGGTGCCGTGGCCGGTGACGACGGCGTCGCCCCAGGGCCGCCGTTTCTGCATCTCGAAGTCGTAGGTGCGGTGGCGGACGAAGGTGTCGAGCTCCTCAAAGGAGCCGGGGTCGAGCAGCTTCTCGATCCGCTCGCGGGCGGTCATCTTGCCCTTCGCGTGCTGCTTCTCCACAGCCTCCTCGGAAGCGGAATGAACCGCTTCCTCGCGCAGCTCGCGCAGGTAGGAGAGCTTCTCCTCGTGGGTGACTGGATTCCTCTCGCGCATCGCGGCGCGGGAGTCTATTTAAGACTCAGAATTCGGCGCAGATGGCGAACGCTTCGACAGCGAAGGTTTTGGTTGCTTCTGACGTTTTGGCCGCCGCCGTCCAGCCGGTTCGTTTGCCGTCTGCAGCCACGAACGGATGCGATTCCGTGACCATGACCACCGTGGCATCGCCAGGGAGGAGGCTTGCGCCACCGCCGACAACCTGCTTGCCGGCCGGGCATTCGGCGGTAACCGACTGCGGACTGGTCGCGCTTGCGGCACCGCTCGCTTTGTTGACGTAGGACACGTTCTTCGCCAGCAGCGTAAGGAGGCTCGGGGCGAGCTTTGGGCTGGTCACCGCGCCGTCCTGGATCTTGCCGGTCGCCACGGCGTTGGGGCCGATCTTCGAGTTGGTGACTGCGCTGTTGAAGAGCTTCGACTCGGTCACGGCACCGTTTTTGAGCTTGCCTTCGGTGACCACGCTGCCGCCGAGCTGCGCAGAGCGCACCGACCCGGCCGCCAGCGCGCCCGAGCCGACCGCCCCCGGACCGATCTTGGGACCGGTCACGGCGCCATCTGCGATCTTCGTGGTCGTCACCGAGGCGTTGCGAAGTTTGAGCGCGGTGACAGCGTTGTTAGCGAGGTTCTGCGTCTTCACAGCTTTGCGGCCGATCGTAGCTTTGGCCGCGTAGGCGGCGCCGCTGAGCGCCACGAAGAGCGCGATGCAGGAGATCGCATTGGCGAAGGTCAAGTGCTTGCTCACGTGCTTCAAGTCGGTCTTTCTCCTTGTTGTTAGGCGAACGGCTTCTTCTGCGGCTCGGCGAGCTGATCCAGATAGCGCTCCAGGTCGGCCACTTCGATGCCGGATCGCTCATCGGCACGCAGTTCTACGCGCGTGCCGAAGCCCTTCTCGGCCATCGTCACCTCAACGCCCTCGACCTCGGCGACCAGCTCGGTCAGCTCCGGCTCGGACTTCATCAGGGTTCTGGCGACCTCGATCATGCGAGCCGCTTCAACCGCGGCGGCTGGGTTCCTGCCCACGAATGGACGGTTGTAGCCCCTATAGGGGGCACAAACGTCCATCATCCGTGCCTAGAAGAAGGCGCCGCCCTTGTACTCGCCGAAGATGTCGCGCATTGCGCCGCAGACCTCGCCGATCGAGGCGTTGGCGGCGAGCGCGGATCGGATTGGGTGCAGGAGGTTGCCCTCACCGCGGGCGACGGCGCGGATCGTGTCGAGGTTCTCCTTGACGCCGGCCTGGTCGCGCGACTCCTTGAAGGTCTTCAGACGGGCCAGTTGGCGCTGCTCGGCCTCCGGGTCGACGCGGAGGATGTCGACGTCGTCAACCTGGTCGGTGACGTATTTGTTGACCCCGACGATGATGTCCTGGCCCGACTTGTAGCGCTCGTGGTAGGAGTGCGCTGACTCCTCGATCTCCTTCTGCATGAAGTCAAGCGCCTCGACTGAGCCGCCCATCTCTTCGACCTTGCCCATCAGCTCCAGCGCCCGCGCTTCGATCTCGTCGGTCAGTGACTCGACAAAGTAAGAGCCAGCGAAGGGGTCAACGGTGTCAGCGACGCCGGACTCATGGGCGAGCACCTGCTGGGTGCGCAGGGCGATCCGTGCCGAGCGCTCGGTCGGCAGCGCCAGCGCCTCGTCGAAGCCGTTGGTGTGCAGTGACTGGGTGCCGCCGCTGACCGCGGCGAAGCCCTGCAGAGCGACGCGGATGATGTTGACCTCGGGCTGCTGGGCCTGCAGCGTCACGCCGCCGGTCTGCGTGTGGAAGCGGATCTTCATCGAGTTGGGGTTCTGCGCGCCGAACCGCTCGGCGACGATCTTGGCCCACATCCGGCGCGCCGCCCGAAACTTGGCGACCTCCTGGAAGACGTTGTTGTGGCAGTTGAAGAAGAAGGCGAGGCGGTTGGCGAACTCGTCGATCTTGAGGCCGCGCTCGAGCGCCGCTTCGACGTAGGCGATCGCGTTGGAGAGCGTGAAGGCGACCTCCTGAACGGCCGAGCAGCCCTTCTCACGGATGTGGTAGCCGGAGATCGAGATCGTGTTCCATTTCGGCACGTTCTCGCGGCAGTACTCGAAGATGTCGGTCGTGAGCCGCATCGTCGGCTCGGGCGGGTAGATGTAGTTGCCGCGCGCCATGTACTCCTTGAGCACGTCGTTTTGGACCGTGCCGCGCAACTTCTCGGAGGGAACCCCCTGTTCCTCGCCGACCAGCTCGTAGAGCAAGAGCAGGATCGCCGCCGGGGCGTTGATCGTCATCGAGGTCGAGACGCCGTCAAGCGGGATCTGGTCGAAGCAGATCCGCATGTCCTCGATCGTGTCGATCGGGACGCCGGTGCGACCAACCTCGCCATTACAGAGCGGGTCGTCGGAGTCGCGTCCGAGCTGGGTCGGCAGGTCGAAAGCCATTGAGAGGCCGGTCGAGCCGTGCTCGATCAGGTAGCGGTAGCGCTCGTTGGTGTCCTCAGGAGAGGCGAAGCCGGCGTACTGGCGCATCGTCCAGAGTCGGTCGCGGTACATCCCATCGTGGATGCCGCGAGTGAACGGAGGCTCGCCGGGCTCGCCGAGCCGCTCCTCGAGACCAGGGGCGACGTCGCTCTCCTCGTAGAGACGGTCGATCTCGATTCCGGAGTCGGTGAAGACCCGCTCGTCGTCGGGACCGACGAGGGGGGCGATCGTGGGCTGTTCCGCTGCCCGCTCGCCCATCAGTCCGAGGCGCCGGCGAGCTGCTCGACGCCGGCCTGCTCGATCGTCTTGCGCAGACCCTCGCGCAACTCGACCTTCGGCTCCCAGCCGAGCAGGTCGCGAGCGCGGGTAATGTCGGGCTGGCGCTGCTGCGGATCATCGACCGGAAGCGGCTCGTAGATGATCTCCGAGCGCGACTCGGTCACCTCGATCACCGTTTTGGCCAGTTCGAGCAGGGTGAACTCGTTGGGGTTGCCGACGTTGACCGGCGTGTGCACGTCGGACTCGGCGAGGCCGACGATGCCGCGAATCAGGTCGTCGACGTAACAAAAGCTGCGCGTCTGGCTGCCGTCTCCGAAGACAGTGATGTGCTGGTCCTTGAGCGCCTGACGCAGGAAGGTCGGGATCGCCCGGCCGTCGTGGGCGCGCATGCGCGGCCCGTAGGTGTTGAAGATGCGCACGATCGCCGTATCGACGCCCTGCTGGCGGTGGTAGGCCATCGTCAGAGCCTCGGCATAGCGCTTCGCCTCGTCGTAGACGCCGCGCGGGCCGATCGGGTTGACGTGGCCCCAGTAGTCCTCCGTCTGCGGGTGGACCTGGGGGTCGCCGTAGACCTCGCTGGTCGAGGCAATCAGGAAGCGGGCGCGCTTGAACTTGGCCAGGCCGAGCATGTGATGGGTGCCGTGCGAGCCAACCTTGAGCGTGTGCAAGGGCAGGCGCAAGTAGTCGATCGGGCTGGCCGGCGAGGCAAGGTGGTAGACGAAATCCACGTCCTCGGGGATCTCGACCCGCTCGGTGATGTCGATGTTGCGGAAGTCGAAGGCGTCGTCGCGAATGTGCTCGATGTTCTGCAGCGAGCCCGTCTCCAGGTTGTCGACACAAATAACCCGATGCCCCTTGCCGAGCAGGTGCTCGCAGAGGTGGGAGCCGAGGAAGCCGGCGCCGCCGGTGATAACGCAGGTGCTCATCGCCCGCGGATGCTACAGGTGGGCCAGCAAGCGGAAGCTACGGCGCTTTGACGGAATCCTGCGGCGATTCGAATGCGGCCAGGGCCACCGTCATCTTGATCGGCTTCTCGCCTGAATCGGCGATGCGGCGCTTGGCGCTCTTCTGCTCCTCAAAGAGGAATGCGAACAGCTCATCGACTGCTGCGATCACTTTCTCCCAGCCCTGCTGATCGAGGCGCAAGAGCGACCAAGTGAAGTGATCGTCGGGTCGAGCCTCAAACGTGCCTGCCTCGATCGCCTCTTTAATCTGATCGGATAGCTGTTCGAAAGTTCGCCAGCTGAAGGTGGATTTGAGCGAAGCTGGCAAGTCGGCCCAAATATCACCGCCGAAAACCGCCGGTCCGGTCGCCCGGTAAAAGTTCTCGGTCGCCCCCCGCCGCCTCCCTCCCGTCTTCTCGCCGGTCTTCATCAACCAATCGATTTCGGCGAGCATCTTGAAGCGACGGCGTATCCCCTCAATCGAGGCACCCCCGAACTCAGCGTGGAACTGACTCGCGCTCATTTCGCGCAGGTTCAACTCCGCGACGATCCGCAGGCATACGGGGTCGGCAAACACTTTGGCGAGGCGCAGCGATAGCGGGACTGCCGAATCCTCGACTTCGACCAGCCTTGGCGTGGTCGGGTCCTCGAGCCGGCCCGGCGGACCGGCTGGTGATTCGAACCCAACAAGGGCGACCGTTGCGAGAATCGGCTCCTCTCTGGAGTTAAAAATGCGGAGCTTGGCATCGGCCTGCTCCTCGAAGAGGGATTCGAATAGCGCATCGATTGCGGCAATGACTCGCTCCCAGCCAAGTTGATCTAGCAAGAGGGGGGTCCAGGTGAGGTGGCTATCGGGTCGCGCGTCGAGCGTCCCCGCCTGCAACGCGTCCCGAACCCGCTCGGCAAGCTGGTTGAACGTTCTGCAGTTGATGGCAACCCGCATGGAGTACGGCAAAAGGGCCCACGTCTCGTTGTCAAAGACAGCAAGCTCAGGCGCCCGATAGAAGTGCTCAGTTGCACCCCGGCGGCTGCCTCCCGACTCCCTCCTGATCAGCCTGAGCCAGTGGTGCGTGGACAGCCTCTTAAAGTGGCGGTCGACTCGGGCTATTGAGCCGCCGCCAAACTCCTCGAAGAACAGCTTTGGACTCATTTCCCGCATGTAAAGCTCGGTGATGATCTTTAACCGCAGCTCGTCAGCGAAGACGATCGCCAAGCGCCGCAAGAAAGGCGCCCGAGACATGATCTTGCTCCAGGTGTTCGCCACCGCGACATTCCCTCCGAGTGCATTGCGTTTCGCTGAGCACGCAAAGCATATGTAGTTTCCCAGAAGAGACTGAACCAGTCTCTATATAGGCTGCTAACTGCATTTACTCCGCATTTCCTTATCAAAATGGGAGGGGGTGAGGAGATGAAGATGGCAGCCACTGAGGCAACTGCGCCGGTCCTATCTATCCGCAAGTCCGGCTAATTCCGCACTCCAGTGCACGAGCCGGGCTCCGTGCCCCAGTTGGCCCGGGGTCCGGCTCAATCAGTCCCCTAGCAGTCGCGACACTGCCGCGCAACCTGTTTTTACTGGCCAGATGCGAAGTAATCGGTGGCATTCAGGCCGCTTACGCTGTCGGCCATGACATCAACCTCGCCTCTCTATGACCCCCAAGTGGTGCAACGCGCTGTCCTCGAAGAGGTCGTCGCGCTGCACCCCGCGCGCCTAACGGAACCCGAACTGTCGCTGTGGATCGTTACCGACCCCGACGACTACATGCAGGTCGAGACAGTTAGCGACGCGATTCGCGATCTGAGGCGGTCCAGCCTCGTCCGATTGACGGACGACATCGTCGAACCGACATATGCGGCTCTGCGCGCTGTCGCGCTTCTTTCCGCCTGAGATAAACGCTGCGGTTCGCAAATTGCGCGCTTTTCGCCCGTCCACCCGTCCAGACGGGGGGAGAACCTGACCCCTTCCCGAGCTTTGCCTGGCATGTTCGGACCAGGGAGCTGAACCGGTGCAGGGAGGAGTCGCAACAGCTGGGCGCAAACGCGCCGCCGTCGAACTCGTCGCCCGCGAGGACGTCGAGCTGCGCCGGACCGCTCGCCGCTACTCGCTCTGCGAGGACGATGCCGAGGACGCCTACCAGCGGGCGCTGGAGATCCTTCTGGTCAAAGCGCCGAACGAGCGGCCACGCGAGCTGATCCGCTGGATGAAGACGGTGGTCAAGCACGAGGCGCTGGCAGTCCGCAGCAATCGCGAACGGCTGCTGGGGGTGGGCGACGACGCTGCGGACGACCCGATCGCCCGAATCGCCACCGACAACGCCGGACCGAGCGAACGCCTCGAACAGCGCGAGCGGATTGCCCGCAGTCGCGAGGCCTTGCGAGCTTTGAAGCCAGCGGAGCTACGTTCGCTCACCCTGCTGGCGGCCGGCTATTCGTACGCCGAGATCGGCGAGGCAACTGGCTTCAGCCAAACCAAGGTGAACCGCTGCCTGGCCGAGGGGCGCGAGCGCTTCCGCCATTTACTCACTCGCAGCGAGGACGGCAGCCGTTGTAGCGAGATGTTGCCGCTGCTGTCCGCCTACTGCGACGGCGAGGCGAAGGCCGAGAGTGAAGCAACCGTCCGCGAGCACCTGCGGGCCTGCGCCGCCTGCCGCGCCGCGATGCGCGCCTACCGCGCAGCCCCCGCCTCGGTCGCCGCCTTGGCGCCGGCGCTACCGGTCTCACGCTCATTGCTGGAGCGGGTGCAGGAATTCTTCCTCGGCATCCACTCTCGCCTTTCGGGAGCAAGCGACAACGGGTTGACCCAGGTCGCCGCGACGGGCGGGACTCGCGGTGCCGGAATGGCTGCCCTCGCCAAAGCCTTGGCGATCTGCGCCGGCACAGTTGGCGGCGCAGCAGCCTGTGTCGCCAGCGGGGTTGCGCCGGCCCCACTCGAGATCACGCCGCAGCACAGCACCGAAGCACGGATCGAGCGGGTCTCACAACGGGCGATTGAGGAAGCCACACCGCCCCCAGTCGAATACGAGCCTGCGGCGACGCCTGCCCCTCAGTCGCCACAACAGCTGCAGCCGGAACCTGAAGCGGAACCCGTGGAGCCAGTCCAGGAAGCAACCGAAGCGGGCGCGGTCGAATACACACCGCCGCCAGAACCGGCTCCGACTCCGGCTCCGGTCGAATCGTCGGGCTCGTCCAGCGGCAGTGCGGCTGGAGAGTTCGGGCCATGAGGGCGCTGGCATCGACGGCCGTGGCGGTCCTTTCGGGAGCGCTACTCACCTGTACCGCCTTGGCCACAGCGAGCCCATCCCGGCCGGCGGATCTGCAGGTTGTCGGCGGCGCTGACGTCTGGCACGCCGATAACGACTTCGAACTCAAGTGGACCAATCCGCCGGCCGGGAGTTCGCCGCTGGTCATGACCCACTACCGGGTGCGCAACCCGCAGGGCAGCGTGATCAGTGAAACCGAAATCGCCTGGCTGAGCGACGGAATCGCGGCACTGACGGTTCCCAAAACCGCCGGGAACTACAGCGCCGAAGTCTGGCTCGAGGACGGCGACGGCAACCAGGGGCCGGCGGCGACGGCACAGCTGCGCTTCGACGACGCGAGGCCAGGGTCGATCAAGCCGCAGCCCGTTCCGAACTGGATCGGCCGCACTTCCTTTCCGCTCCGCGTTCGACTTGCCCACCCGGTTGGCCCAGTGCCGCTCTCTGGCGTTCGTGGTTACGCGATCGCAATCGATGCCAGCCCGACCGGCCACCCCTGCGCCGCCCCGGACCGCTGCAGCGATGCCGAGACCACGCTTAGGGGCGGCGCTGGGAACGACGAGCTCGAGATCGCGGCCCTGCCGGAGGGAACCAACTATCTGCACGCCGTCGCAGTCTCCGGTGCGGGAATGAAGTCGCCCGCACCGGGGCTAGCGGTACTTAGGGTCGACACCACCGATCCACTCACACAGCTCACTGGGGCAGTGGGCGGCTGGACGAACCGAACCGTGCTGTTGACCGCGCACGCCGCCGATACCGGCGCTGGGATGGCGTCCGACGGCGAGGGCCCGGCGCCTTTTACGGCGATTCAAGTCGACAGTGGAACGCCGACAATCGCGTTCGGCGCGACCGCTGCCACCAGCGTGATCGACGATGGGGTGCACCGGATCACCTACTTCGCCGGCGACGCCGCCGGGAACGCCAACGACGGAGCCAGCGGCAACGGCATTGCCGACCGACCGCCGGGAACCGCCTGGGTGCGGATCGACCGCACCCCACCCGCTGCCGCCTTTACCAATACGCAAGATCCGCGTGACCCTGACCTTGTCCGAGCGCGCATTGTCGATTCGCTCTCCGGGCCCAACCTTTTGCACGGCTGGATCGGAGTGCGGCTCGCCGGCAGTGGCGATCGCTTCGAGCAACTGCCCACCGCCACGCCGAGGGACGGTGAGCTGCGTGCCCGCTGGAACTCCGATGCCTACCCAATGGGTGAGTACGAATTCAGGGCGATCGGTTATGACGCAGCCGGTAACTCGACCGTCACCAGCCGCCGCAAGAACGGTACGCCGATGGTTCTCACCAACCCGCTCAAGGCGACGACGCGGCTGAGCGATGGCTTTCCTCACCACACCCTGAGCAGAACCGTCCCCTACGGTCGCGGCGTCCTCTTCCGCGGTCGCCTCACCACCGGCCGCAGCTCGCCACTGGGCGGCATGCCCGTGCGGATCGTCGAGCACTTCGCGGCTGGCGCCTTCCCGGCGGCGCGTGTATCGACGATTAGAACTGGGCCGGGAGGCATCTTCGCGTTCCACGCGGCCCCCGGTCCGAGCCGGACGATCGCGGTGGCCTTTGACGGCAGCCCGACCCTGGCGCGCGCCAGCGGTCCCACTCTCGACCTCCGAGTGCGAGGTCGCGTACGCCTGCGAACCTCGGCGGGCCTGGCGAAAATCGGCGGCCCGCCAGTGGTCTTCCGCGGCCAGGTTGTCGCGGCAGCGGGGACAATTCCGGCCGCCGGCAAGTCGGTGGAGATGCAGTTTCGGCTACCGGGGGTTCCCTGGACCGAGTTCCGCACGATCCAGACCGACCGTCACGGCCGCTTCCACTACACCTATCGCTTCAGCGACGACGACAGCCGCGGCGTCCGCTTCCAATTCCGCGCCTACGTCGCCAAACAAGCTGGCTGGCCATACGAGCCAGCAGGTTCGCGTCCCGTGATCGTACGTGGGAAGTGAAAGGGTCGATCCCGGTAGGGGTGGAACGTCTTGTACTTTTGGTCGCCTGCGACTGGGCGTCAGCATCAAGCGATCCACCCAAAAAGTTAAGTGGAACCCCTACCGGGATCGACGCCTAGCTCAGAGTGGGCAGCCGGTCCGCAACCTCGCGGATGCGCTGCTCGACCTCGGTGCGGTTGCGCTTGATCGTGGTCTCGACCCGGCGTTGCCGTTTACGCGCCTCACGCTCGACTTTGTTGCGCGTCTTGCGGGCCTCGGTCGTCGCCTTGCGGCGGGCGCTGGTGCCGCGACGCTCGGTGCGCTTCACGGTGCGGCGCAGCTGGGTGCTGTAGGACTTGAGCTGCTTCTCGGCGGCGGAACGGCCGGTGAAAGGCTCGACTAGATCGGCGACACGATCGCTGACCTCGAGTACGGCGCCAACCGGAACGTCGACAGCGCTTTCGGCAGCGGCACGTGCCTGCTCGACACGTGAAGGAGCGGGCTTAGGAGTACTTTTCGCCTGAGATTTTGGTTTCGATTTGCTGCTTGCTTTAGTGGCTTTGGTCGCCAATGAAGATCATCCCTTCGGGGTGGTTTTAGGGCGGGGGAAGTTTGCGAGTGTAGCGAACATACGTTCTTCCGAACACGTGTTCTAAACCGCTTCCTCCATTGCGTTACGGATCGTCTCCAAGCTCCGCTTCCCAGCGGCGGCGGCTATTGGATAGCGGGCGTCAAGGCCGAGGTCGGCCCCCTCCAGCGCCAGATCACCAAAAGCGACGGCTCCTCCCGCCTCGCGGGCAATCAGCTGCGCCGCGGCGATATCGACCGATCGACAGGGCCGCAGGCTAAGCATTCCGTCGAGGCGGCCGGCGGCGACGTAGGAGGCCGTGATCGCGATCGAGCCGATCACCCGCAGGCGAAATACGTGGCCGTCGAGCGCCTGCTCCAGCGGCAGCATCCGCCCCGGCGCCGCCGACTCGACCCCAAGCAGCTCGAGCGTCTCCGCGTCGGCAACAACCTCAACTGGTCGGCCGTTCATCGTCGCCCCCTCTCCCCTGCTGGCGGCGAACTCCTCGCCCGCGCCGAAGTCGAAGACGTAGCCGAACTCGACCGCCGCCATTGAGGACCCGGAGGCCACCGCAATGCTGAGACTGTGCGAGGGCAGCGTGCGGCGAGCGTTGAGCGAGCCATCGATCGGGTCGATCACGATCCGCGCCGACCCACCCTCACCGAAAACGACCTCCCCGCGCTCCTCTGATATTGCAACGAAGGAAGCGCCGGCAGCCGCCAGTTGCTCCAACTCAGCGAAGACAACGTCCTCGCAGCGACGGTCGATGACTAGGGTGCGATCGCCGCCCTCTCCGACGCCCTCGTACTCGGTTCGGGCCTCGATCCCCGCGGTCTGCTCGAACAGTTCCTTCTGCACGCCGACGACGCGGCGACAGATTCCCAGCCAGTCTGCGGAGAAAACGTCCACTTAGACCATCCTATGGACGGCGCTCACTCGGTAGCGTTGGACCATGCTTGCGCTTGCCGAGCCCCAGGAGCGCGCGATCCGCCACCGCGCGGGGCTGCTGCTGTTGCTCGGCGAGGCGGGAACCGGCAAGAGCGAGGTCTTGGCCCGCCGCTTCGACTGCCTTGTAGATGAGGGAACCGCGCCGGAGCGGATCCTCGTTCTTGCTTCGACCCGGGCCACGGCGCAGCGACTACGCGAGCGGGTCGAGAGGCTGCTCGACCGTCCGCTGGAAGAGCTCTGGATCGACACCTGGGAGCAGCTGGGGGAGCGGCTGCTACGCGAGTACGCAACCGCGGCAAACCTCGATCCCTTCTTCAGCGTCCTCGGCCGCGCCGAGCGGCTGGCACTGCTGCTCGACCGCCTCGACGACCTCCCCCTCCGGCGCCACGAAATACGCGGCAACCCAGCCGGGCTGCTCGCCCGTCTGCTGGTGCAAATCGACGAGGTCAAGGCGGGCTCAGACCCCCCCGATCCCGAGTTAGCCGAGCTGATCGCCGCCCACGACCGGATGCTCGCCGAAACCTGCAGCCTCGACCAAGGCGATGTCTACCTCACCTTAAGCAAGCTCTTGGATGAGCGTGACGACGTACGCGCCACTATCGCCCATCGTTTCGAGTACCTGATGGTCGACGAGTTCGAGGACACGACCCCAGCCCAGCGGACGATCTTGAACTTTCTAGCCTCGGAGAATCCCAATCACGTGTATTCGCAAGACGCCCCTCCGGCGGGTGGCGTGGGGGAAGGGGGGGTTCGGACGGGTGAGTCCGCTAACCCCCCCTTCCCCCACGACAGGACCCGCCGGCCAGAAACCATCGTCCTCACACACGTGTTTCGCGATCCGCCCGTCCATTTCTGGGGCTGTTCCAACGAGCGGGCGCAGGCGCAGGCGGTAGCGCGAGAAGCCGAGCACCTGATTGCGCAGGGGACCACCCCGGAAGAGATCTGCGTGCTCGTCGACGACCCCGCGCGAGGCGGTGCCGTGGCGGCGGCAATGGAAGAGCGAGGGATCCCGTTCCACCTCTCCGGGCCCGCCGCCTTGTTCCAGCGGCCCGAGGTTCGCGACGCGATCGCCTGGCTGCGGATACTCGCCGACCCAGGCGACTCGGCGGCGGCGGCGCGGGCGCTGACCCGGCCGCCGATCGAGTTGCGCTCGGCCGATCTGGCGCGGCTGACGACGATCGCCCGCCGCCGCAAGCTCGACCTGGTCTCCGCCTGTGAGGCGGCGCTCGAGAGTCCCCAGATCTCGCCCGAGGCACGCGAGCGGATTCAGTCCTTCCTCAAGCTCTACGGGGCAGCCTCGGCGGCCCTGGAGGAGCGCCGCGCCGATGTCTTCGTGCGACGCCTGATCGAGGCGGTCGGCCTGCGCCGTCAGCGCCTCTTCGCCGCCCAGCCCGAGGTCGCCGAGCGCCTGCTCGGCCTCTCCCGCTTGGCCGAGTTGGCCGCAGCCTGGGCACGGCGCGAGCCCAACGGCTCGACCCGGGACTTCGTCCGCCACCTCAGCGCCGTCGCCGACGCCGGGGTCGAGCCCGCGGGCGTGGTCGAGCCGCCGGCGCCCGGCGCCGTTCAGGGGCACGCTCGCGATGCGGTCAAGGGGATGGAGTTCGAGCACGTCTTCGTCCTCGGGCTCGAGCACGGCGCGGGCGCCGAGCGAATCGGCCGGCCGGCGCGCTCCGGTCTCGTCCTGGCGCGGATCGAGCGCGGCGAGGGTGGCGAGGCCCGCCCCTCGGAGTTCTACGCGTCGGCGCTGGCCGCGAGGGCGGGCACGGAGGAGAGCCATGCGGAGGAGCTCTTCGGGCCGGCCGAGGGACTGCACGCGACCTACCGCATGTTGCGGGAGGAGATGCTGGCCGCCTCCTGGAAGGCCGGCCGGGAGTTGTCGGAGCCGCGCCTCGACACGGCGATCGACGTTAACCGGGCGATTGCCCGCTACCTGGAGCTGCTCAAGCTGGCCTCCCTCGCCCAACGGCCCGGCGACGAGGCGACGGAGGAGGCGATCGAGGCGGTCAACGGGCTGCTGCGCCAGGTCGCCACGCCCGAGCAGCAGGCCGAGCTAGACGCCTCCTCGCTCGACTCCTACCTGCTCGGCTCCGAGCGGGAGCGCGAGGGCCGGCGCAAGTTGATCTCCGCCCGCCAAGAGCCTTCGCTGGAGGCCTTCCTGCCGCGCCGCGGCGACGGCGGGCTCAGCCTCTCGGCCTCCGACCTCGACCTCTATTTGACCTGCCCGCTGAAGTACAAGTTCCGGCGGGTCTTCGGCATTCCCCAGGAGCCGACGATCAACCAGCGTTTCGGCATCCTTATCCACAACGTCCTCGAACGCTTCCACAAGGACAACGGGGACGGGACGGAGGAGGGCTTGCCGCGACTGATGGACCTCTTCGAGTCGGGCTGGCGCCGCACGGGCTTCGGCAGCAGCGACGACGAGCTGCAGTTCCGTGACCGGGCGCGGGAGGCGATGCGCCTCTACTGGGAGCGGGAGAGCGAGTCCGACGGCGAGCCGGTCTGGCTCGAGCGTAAGTTCGACTTCCGCATCGGCGAGCACCACGTGCGCGGCCGGGTCGACCGGGTCGACCGCCTGCCCGACGGCAGCCACGAGCTGATCGATTACAAGACCGGTGAACGCAAGAGCGAAGCCGACCTGGAGAGCGACCTGCAACTGGCGCTCTACCGGCTAGCCGCCCGCGCGGCCTGGGACCTGGAGGCCAACAGCGGCAGCTATTACTACGTGCTCGATGCCGAGAAGGTCGCCGCGCCGGTCAGGAGCGACGACGCCGAGCGAGTCGAGCGCACCGTCTTCGAGGTCGGCGAGGGCGTTCTCGGCCAGGACTTCGAGCCCCGCCCCTCGCCGACCGTCTGCAGCTGGTGCGACTACAAACTGATCTGCCCGGCAGCGGAGAGTTGAACCGGCGCTAGTTCGACTCGCCGCGGCGCTGCTGCAGGAACTGCTGAAACTCGCGAGCGATCGTGTCGGCTGAGGGCAGGTCGTCGTCGCCCTCGCTCAGTTGCTCGGCCTGCTCGGCCTCGATCCGCTCGACCAGTTCGGCAATTTCCGGATTGGCAGCGACGGCGCGGCCGATCTGATCCTCGTAGCTGGCGGTTTCTTCCTCCAGCGCGGTCGCGTCGACAGCGATCCCGGTCAAGCCCTCGAGCCGGCGCAGCAGCGCCAACGCCGCCTTCGGATTGGGCACCGCGGCGACGTAATGCGGCACCGCGGCCCAAAGCGAGGCCGAGGTCATGCCGATCTGGCGGCAACAGTCGTGGACGATGCCGACGATCCCGGTCGGGCCCTCGTAGCTGGAGCGCTGCAGGTCGAGCTCCTCGACCAAATCCTCGTCGGAGGCGAGACCGGTGATCGGCACCGGCAGGGTGTGGGAGACCTCGGCCACCAAAGCGCCGAGGGTGACGACCATCTCGACGCCGAGCGCGTCGGCTGCGGTCGCCACAGTTTCCGAGAAGGTGCGCCAGCGCAGGTTGGGCTCAGTGCCGTCGAAGAGGACCAGGTCGCGGTCGGCGCCCGGGATGCGAATCGCGATCAGGTCGTTCTGCGGCCACTCGATGCGGCGGGTCTGACCTTCGGAGAGCACGATCGTCGGCCGCGTCGCCTGAAAGTCGAAGTAGTCCTCGGGGTCGATCTCGGCGATCGGCTCGGCATCGAAGGAATCGGCCACCGCCCCCAGAGCCGCCGAGGCGGCATTGGCGGCGTCGTTCCAGCCGCGGAAGGCGCAGACGAGGACGGGGGAGCGGAGCTGTGGCACGTCGGCATGCCAGTTGAGGGAATCCACGCTTTGAGCGTAGCGCGCCGCCCCTATGCCTCTAAGTCTGTGGCGAGAGAGCCTTGCGAACAAGGCCGTAGGCGACAAAGAGAACCAGAGCCGCAAAAGAGAGTTCAAGCGCCCGCTGGGGGACCTCATTGGAGACGACCACGCCGATCAGGACGCCGAGTGGGGAGAGCACGCCGATTACGGCCGCATCGCGCAGGTTGAGGTTGCCGTAGGAGTTCTGGCGAAAGGCGCCGACCAAAGCGACGACGACGATCATCAGCAGCGAGGTCGACTCGCCCTCAACTTGGGAGAGCCCGATGAAGATCGTCAGCGCGGGGACGAACAAAACACCGCCACCGACTCCGACCAGGCCACCGGCGAGGCCGCCCGCCACGCAGATTAGGGCTGCCAAGACCACGTCCGTGCTCATCGGACGATCAGCTCGATCGCGACGCCGACGAGCAGGGCGGCAAAGAGGAGGGAGACAGCGCGTTGTGAAATCCGCTGCTGGATCGCAGTGCCCATGACGACGCCAAGAATGGCCGGGATGCAGAGCAGCAGGCCGGTTCCCACATGGACGTTGCCGTAGAAGCCACCCTGGGCCATGGCGCCGAGGAAGCCGATCAGGACGATGGCGCCGAGGCTCGTCCCGGTCGCCAAGCGCTCCCCGTAGCCAAACCAGAAGATCAGTAAGGGCACGATCACGGTGCCACCGCCGACGCCAAAAATGCCGCTGAAAATGCCGGCCAGCGTGCCGACCACAGCAAGCTTCAGCGTGCGCTCCGATGGCATCGCGCGATACTAGTGCCGTGTCTCCCGAATCTGGCAGCGGGGAGCGCGAGGCGAAGCTGGGGGCCCTTGCACGGCTCCGAGAGAACCCGGCGCGCGCTGCGATCCTCACCGACGTCGATGGAACCCTGGCGCCGATCGCGGCCCGGCCCGAGGAGGCGGCGGTGCCGGCACGGGCGAGCGAACTTCTCGTCCACTTGAGCGAACGCTATGGCCTGGTCGGCTGCATCTCCGGCCGGCGGGCGGAGGAGGCGCGGCTTCTGGTTGGGGTTGAGGGGATCGCTTACGCCGGCAATCATGGCCTCGAGCTGCTCTTGCCCGACGACGACACGACCCGCTTTGATCCGACGCTGCAGGGGCGCGAGCAGGACGCGGCCAACTTCGTTGCCTCGCTCGGCGCCGAGATCCTGACTGACGCCGAGTTGCGACTGGAGGACAAGGGGCCGATCCAGGCGCTGCACTGGCGCGGCGCCGTGGACGATCGTGGCGCCGAGGCGCGGGCGCACGAGATCGGCACGGCAGCGGGGCACGCGGGACTGGAGCTGCGCTGGGGGCGCAAAGTGCTGGAGCTGCGTCCGCCGGGGGGTGGTGGCAAGGACGCGGCGGTGGCGGCCCTCCTGGCCACAGCCGGAGTCAGGGTGGCGGCCTACGCTGGCGATGACCGCACCGACCTCGACGCCTTCCGGCGACTGCGCGAACTTGAACGGAGCGGCGAGCTAGAGACCGCCATTTGCGTTGGCGTCGCCTCGGCGGAGGGCCCGCCCGAGATCGTCGAGGAGGCGGACCTAACCGTGGATGGACCTCCGGGCTGGCTGGCGCTACTCGAGCTGCTGGCAGAGTAGAACCCTGACGATGCCCTACACCGACCTACTGCGGACTACCGTCTTCCTCACCGGCGCCGAGGCGACCGCGCTGGGAGCGATTACGGCGATCGCCGCCGGCCGCGACAGCGACACCACCACCGTCCTCGTCGCCGCCGCCTGGTGGCTGATCGCGCTGGTCCTCGGCCTGTACCTGGGGCGGCCGGCGCGCGCCGCCGACGGCGTTCGCGTGGCCCTCGCCGGTGCCCGCACCGCAACCTCGCTTCCCGAGGAGTCACCTGCCAGGATCGCCGCGATCCGCCTCTGGCCGATCGGCCTCACCGCCATTGCGGCCGGAATCCTCGGCGTCCTCTTCCCCGGCGTGGCGGCGATCGGCGCGGGCTATGCCCTCCTCGTCGCGCTGATGATGCGCACTCGCGAGGCCGCGGTGCTCGGCATCGAGCACCGCGACGGAGTCAAGTTCTACGTGGTGCCGAACTCTGCCTTGCGCCCGATCGAGCTGGTCCGCACCCCGGGCCTGCGCAGCGATCGGCTGCACGCGAGCTGAAAGCAAACGGCCCGCCGAAGCGGGCCGTTTGCAAAGCCTGGGAAAGCCCGGAGCAATACCGCGGCTTCCGGATTCGCAATGCGCAGTATAGCGCCCCCGGAGGGAATCGAACCCTCTCTTTCCCAGATGCGAATCCGGAAGCCGGCGGTCCACCGGCGGGGGCGTCGCCGCGTGCGCGGCACCTGAAGCCTATCGCTTACGCAGACGAATGTCTAACAGACGATAAATCTCAGCCAAGCAGCTTCTTGAACTCGCTCCAACTCCGCGTGTTGGCGATGTCCGCGGCGGTCAGCCAAGCCCGCCGCGCGGTCGCCACTGCGTAGGCCATGTTGTTGAGGGTGTCGACGCCGTGGGCGTCGGTGTTGAGGACGATCGTGGCGCCCGCTTCCTTGGCGAGACGGGCGTGGTGCTCGGAGAGGTCGCGGCGGTTGGGGTTGCCGTTGATCTCCAGCATCGTCTTTGCCCGAACCGCAGCATCGACCACTGCCTCGACGTCGATGTCGTAGGGCTCGCGGCGGCCGATCAGGCGGCCAGTGAGGTGGCCGATGCAGTTGACGTTGGGGTTGTCGATCGCGGTCAGGACGCGCTCGGTCATTGCTGCTGGTGAGATCGAGAAGGAGGTGTGGACGCTGGCAACAACCCAGTCGAGCGCTTCGATCAAATCGTCGGGATAGTCGAGCGCGCCGTCGAGGTCGACGTTGACCTCCGAGCCGGCGAGCAGGCGGAAGCCGCGTTTACCTTTGTTCCAGGCCGCGACCTCCTCGACTCGCTCCCAGAGACGCTCGGCGGTGACGTGGTCGCCGAAGCCGTGGCTGGCCGAGTGGTCGGTAATCGCCATATAGGCGTAGCCACGCTCGCGGCCCGCTGCGGCCATCTCCTCCAGCGTGTTGCGCCCGTCGGAGAGCGTGGTGTGCGAGTGCAGATCGCCGCGGATGTCCTCGATCGAGACCAGGTCCGGCAGCTCGCCGTCGCGCGCCGCCTTCAGCTCGCCCCGGCCCTCGCGTAGCTCTGGCTCGATGTAGGCGTAGCCCAGTCGCTCGTAGACGGCCTCCTCGCTCTCGCAGAGCGTCGTCTCACCGCTCTCGGTCTCGGTGATCCCATGCTCGGAGACGGAGAGGCCGCGGGCTACCGCCGCTTCGCGCAACTGCACGTTGTGCGCGGCCGAACCGGTGAAGTGCTGGAGCAGGTTGCCGAACGCTTGCGGCGCGACGATCCGCAGGTCAACCGAGATCCCGTTGTGGGTCTGCGCGCGCACGCCGTTGGAGCCGGGCTTCCCGGCGGCGGCTATCAGCTCATGGCCAACCAGGTGCTCGGCAAGCGCAGCCGGCTCCTCGGCGGTGGCGATTAGGTCGATGTCCTTGCAGGTCTCGGCCCAGCGGCGCGCCGAGCCGGCAACCTCGACCCGGCTGGCTGCCGGGTGCTCGCGCAGCGCCGTCGCCAGCTCCTCGGCGATTGGCCGCACCGCCGACAGCAGTACCCGACCGGGGCCCTCGCCGGGCTCGCCTAACCGCTCTAATGCCGCCAGCACGTTCTCCTCGGCTTTTGGCCCCAGGCCCTTCACCTCGCGGACTTTTTCCCCCTCGGCCGCCGCTTTCAGATCGTCGAGCGAGGTGATGTCGAGCTCCTCGAACAGCAGCCGCGCGGTTTTCGCCCCCACACCCGGCACGCGCGTCACCTCAATCAGGCTCGGCGGGAACTTCGCCTTCAACTTCACCGCCGCGGGGATCTCCCCGGTCTCCAGCAGCGCGTTGATCTTTTCCGCCAGGGTCTTGCCGACCCCGGGGATCTCGGTGGCGCGTCCGGCAGTAGCCAACTCGGCGACCGAGACCGGGCTTTCGCGAATCGCCTTGGCGGCGCTCGAGTAAGCGAGCACCCTGTATTTGACGGCGCCGTCCAGCTCGTAGAGCACTCCCAGCTCTTCGAGGGCGGCGGCGATCTCTGCGTTCGTCATACTCGGCAAACATAAGGACATACATCAAGGATGGTCGGCGGAGGCTGCATGCCCTCGCTATACTTTCTGAAGTATTGAGTGCTGAAACTCGACTCACGGGAGACCGATAACCAGTGACTGGCAAGCTCACCGACGTGACCGATGGCAACTTCAAAGCCGACGTCCTCGAGGCCGATGGCCCCGTGCTCGTCGACTTCTGGGCCCCCTGGTGCGGCCCCTGCCGCGTCGTCCATCCGGTCCTCGAGGAGATCGACGCCGAGCGCGACGATTTGAAGATCGTCAGCCTCAACGTCGACGAGAACCAGCAAACGGCCGCCGAGTACGAAGTCCTCTCGATCCCCACCCTGCTCCTCTTCAAGGACGGGGCGATCGCGAAGAAAGTCGTTGGGGCGATGCCGAAGCGGCGCCTTGAGGCCGAGCTCGAGCCGGCACTCGCCTAGGCGATTGAGGCCATAGCGATGCCGTTCGTCCAGGTCCATTGGTTCGAGGGACGAACCGACGAGCAGAAGGCGGAGATCGCCAAACGGATCGAGACGGCGCTGGTCGAGGTGGCCGGCGCCGCTCCCGAGCACTGCTGGGTGAAGTTCTCCGACTCGGCGAAAACCGACTTCATCATCGGCGAGCCCGAAGAAGCCTAGCCCGAGCTAGGCTGGGCCACCTAAGCCGGCTTTCCTCAGGCCTCGCTCGATGCTGGGAGCGAGGGTACGGGCGTAGGTCGCGGTCAGGTGGCTTTTGTCGCGGTAGACGAGGGCGTTGCCGATAACCGCGCGGCAGAGGTTCTTTGGGCAGATCTCAGGGGTGATGTCGATCAGGTGAGCGTCGGGGGCTGCCTTGGCGGCGCGTACGTCGAATTCCGTAGCCTTGTCACGGAGCTTGGGGAAAGCGCAGGACTGGAGGTGCTGGAGCTTTTCGGAGACGCAGCTGGGGACGTTGCTGGTCGAAACCGGGGTGTCTCTGATCACCACCGTTCGCAGGCCAGCCCGGTGGATACGAGTCAGGGTTGCGACGTACCCCGCTTCCATCTCGGCCGCGCCAGCGGCGCCGCTGAGTTCTTCACCATCCTTGCCGTAAGGGGTGTAGACGGTGTCGCCGCTGATCACCACGACGGTAGAGCCGGCGCCCATTTCGATCCGCTGCAGCTCCTTTTCTCGCCAGGCATCGCATTGCGAGTACTCGCGCTGGGCGACCATGCTGCGGATCCGCACTTCCCCTGGGGTGCATTCGGCCTTGGTCAGAACGATCAGGCGCCAGTCATTTGTTTCCGCCAGCTCTTCGAGGGCGGGGGCGTACTGCAGCGCGTGTGAGTCACCGAAGAGGATCAGCGTGTGTTTGCCGTTTGGATCGCCATAGAGGCAACGGTTCGAGTTGGTGCCGCTGATCCCCACCAGGCAGCCGTCGTAGTACATGCGGGAGCGATCGGCTTCCGCCCGCAGGGGATTCGGCCGAACGGCATCGGCGTGCTGCTGGGGGCGGGGTTGGTCGCTGAGCGCGGCGGCGCCCCTGACGTTGGAGAGGGGAGCCGTGCGCAGAGTCGGCTGTAGATCGGTCAGCAGGACACCGGCGGAGATCCCGATCGCCATGCAACCGAGGCCGATGGCGAGAGCGCGATTGGGCCGCAGGGCGAGCACTCTGGAGAGGCGGATGGGATCCTCGATCCAGCGGTGGGTCGCGGCGGTCGGGATCCAGGAGGCGACGACAACGGCGAGGCCCGCCGCGACGGACAGCGGGCCCCAGATAACTGCGGCAAAGATCAACGCCGGCCAGTGCCAGAGATACCAGGAGTAAGAGATGCGGCCGACGTAACGAACCGGCGGCAGCGAGAGCAGGGCTGCCGGGGCGGCCTTCGCCCGGGCGTGGACAGACGAGCCGGCGAGAATCACGCAGGCGGTTCCGACCGTCGGCAGCAGGGCGGCAACGCCCGGGAACGGCGTACTTGCTTCGAAGGCGAAGGCGGAGTAGACGATCGCCCCCAGGCCGCCCCAGCCGATCGCCGCCGCCAGGGCACGCGGCAGGCGCACCGCGCCGATCAGCGCCAGGGCTGCGCCCAGGGCCAGCTCCCAGGCTCGGCCGAAGGTCGAGAAGTAGGCGGCGGCGGGTTGCGCGTCGGTGAGGTGGATGCCGAGGGCGAGCGAGCCCAGGCCGACAATCGCCAGCGTTACCCAGATCGCCGCGCTGACGGCATCGCCGCGGCGGCGCCAGAGCCAGGTCACCGCCAGCAGCAGGGTCGGCCAGACGAGGTAGAACTGCTCCTCGATCGCCAGCGACCAAAGATGCAGCACCGGGCTCGGTTCGATGTCTTGAGCGAAGTAGTCGACCGACTGACTGGCGAAGTGCCAGTTGGCGGTGTAGATGGCCGAGCTGATGATGTCGCCCGAGACTTCGACCGCCCGCACAGGCGACAAAAGCAGAAGCGAGAGAACGGCGACGGAGGCGAGAAGTACCGCCGAGAGCGGCAGCAGTCGCCTAGCCCTGCGGGCGTAGAAACGGCGCAGCGAAATGCTGCCGGTCCGTTCGAGCTCATCGAACAGAAGCTTGGTGATGAGGAAGCCCGAGACGACGAAGAAGACGTCGACGCCGACGTAGCCGCCGGCTAGGAAGGGCAGGCCGGCGTGGCAGAGGAGCACACCGGCAATCGCGACGGCCCGAAGGCCCTCGATGTCCGGTCGAAAGCCGTTTCTGGTCGAATCTTGTTCAGAGGGGATACGTTCAGCTTAGGGAGATGCGCAATTCGCGCCCGTCTAATTTGGCCGTGACGCCATCGCTTGCGTTGTAGTCAACTGCGGTCGCAAGGACCTCGCCGGCGATATAGGGCTGGTGTGCGCGGGCGGCGGCCAGCAGCTCCTCATCGCCGCCTAGGTTGAGCTCAATTCGGTCGGTGATATCGAGCCCGGCCTCTTTACGCGCGTTCTGGACGGCATGGACGATCTCCCGCGCGAGGCCCTCGCGGCGCAGCTCCTCGTCGAGCTCGAGCTGCAGGGCGACGGCGTGACCGGCCTCCGCCTCGACCTCGTACCCATCCAGGGGCTGCAGCGAAAGGCTGAGCTCATCGGCGCCGAGAGCGTGCTCGTCGCCATCGATGTTGATGCCGACCTCGCCGCCCTCGGCCATCACCGCGGCGACGTGGACCGGGTCGAGGGCCGCGACGGCAGCGGCAACCTGGGGCATGCGCTTACCGAAACGGGGCCCGAGCGATCGGTAGTTGGGCTTGACCGCGTAGCTGACCAACTCCGACTCCTCCTCAACGAAATCGAGCTCTTTGACGTTGAGCTCGGCCATGACCAACTCGGCGCGCGCCGAGATCGCCTTGCGCTCGGCGTCATTGGCGACGATCACGGCCCTGCGCAGCGGCTGGCGCACTTTTGCCTTCGCCTGCGCCCGCGCGGTCCGACCGAGCTCGACCGTGAGTCGCACGGCCTCCATCGCCGTCTCCAACTCGGGGTCAGACAGAGTCACGTCGGGCTGTGGAAAGTCGCGCAGATGGACCGAGTCGGGCAGCTCGCCCAGCGCCTCGGCTTCACCGCCTGCCAAGTTGAGGTGGATCTCGTCGGCGAGGAACGGGGTAAAAGGGGCGAGCAGCGCCACGGTCTCCAAGAGGCAGTGGCGAAGCGTGGCGAAGGCCGCCCGATCCCCCTCCCAGAAGCGGCGGCGAGAAAGACGCACGTACCAGTTCGAGAGCTCCTCGACGAACTCGGCGATCTCGCGGCCGGCGGCGGTGCAGTCGAACGCATCCATGTGCTCGGTGACGGACGCGATGGTGGCCTGGAGTCGCGAGAGCGCCCAACGATCGAGGTCATTGGACGGCTCGGGCGCGCCGCGGAAGTCGTCCGGGGCGAGGTTCTCGGCGTTCGCGTAGAGCACCCAGAACGAGTAGGTGTTCCACAGCGTCAAGAGAAACTGGCGCACCGACTCGCCCACGGTGTCGACCGAGAATCGGTAGCCCGACCAAGGCTGCTGTGCGGTCAGGTAGTACCAACGGAAGGCGTCGGCGCCGTGGGCGGCGATCACGTCCCAGGGCTCGACCACGTTGCCCTTGCTCTTCGACATCTTCTGACCTTCGGGGTCGAGGATCAGCCCGAGGCAGACGCAGTTGCGGTAGCTGGAGGTGTCGAAGAGCAGGGTCGACTCGGCGAGCAGGGTGTAGAACCAGCCACGCGTCTGGTCGATCGCCTCGCAGATGAAATCAGCGGGGAAGCGCTCCTTGAACAGATCCTCGTTCTCGAACGGGTAGTGGAACTGGGCGAAGGGCATCGCGCCACTGTCGTACCAGGTGTCAATTACCGACTCGACCCGGCGCATCTCACTACCGCACTGTTCACAATCGACCGTTACCTCGTCGATGTATGGGCGGTGAAGATCGTGGGGGACGTCGCCCTTGGCGCGCTCGCGCAGTTCGGCGACCGAGCCGGCGCAGAAGCGGCCGTTGCAGTCCCCGCCGGTGCACTCCCAGATTGGCAGCGGAGTCCCCCAGTAGCGGTCGCGCGAGAGCGCCCAGTCGACGTTGTTCTCGAGCCATTTGCCAAAACGGCCGTGTTTGATGTGCTCCGGGTGCCAACCGATCTCCTCGTTATTGGCGAGGAGCTGGTCACGGGCCTGCGAGGTGGCGACGTACCAACTCGACTTGGCGTAGTAGAGGAGCGGCGTGCCGCAGCGCCAACAGTGTGGGTAAGCGTGCTCGTAGACCTGCTCGCGGAAAAGCAGGCCGCGGCCGTCAAGGTCGTCGATCAGAGCGCGGGTGACCTCGGGGTCCTTGACCAGCCTGTCCTCAAAGCCGACGACGCGGGCGTCGAACCTGCCGTCCGGCTTGACCGGGTTGAAGAGCGCTTCCTCGGGGGAATGCACTCCGATGAATTCCTCGGTCATCACAGCGTCGTAGTCGTCCTGCCCAAATGCTGGTGCGAGGTGAACCAAGCCGGTGCCATCTTCCGTGGTGACGAAATCGGCGGCTAACACGGATGCCATACCGCTGAGCCCTTCAGCCAAACGAAAGATCGGCGCCGCGTAGAGCGCTCCGACAACGTCCTTCCCCTTCATGCTCCCGAGAATCTCGGCCTCCTCGCCGAGCACCTTCTCGGCGAGAGACTCAGCGACTACGAAAACCTCGTCCCCGACTCTCGCTCGCACATAGTCGATGTCGGGCCCGACGGCCACCGCGTAATTACCTGGCAGCGTCCATGGCGTCGTCGTCCAGACCAGCAGCTTGTCCCCGATCCCAACCTGGGGCAGGTGCCTGTCGCCGATGCCGACCACTTCGAGCTTGATAAAGACGCTGGGGTCCTCAACATCCTTGTAGCCGAGCGCGACCTCGTGTGAGGAGAGCGCGGTGCCGCAACGCGGGCAGTAGGGCACGACCTTGTGACCCTCGTAGAGGCGTTCGTCATCCCAGAGCTTGCGCAGCGACCACCAGACCGACTCGATGTAGTTGTCCTCGAGGGTGACGTAAGGATCGTCGAGGTCGATCCAGAAACCGATCCGCTCGGTCAGCCGATTCCACTCCTCGACGTACTCGAAGACCGAGGCGCGACAGCGTTCGTTGAACTTGCCGATCCCGTACTCCTCGACCTCCTGCTTGGAGCCGATCCCGAGCTCCTTTTCGACCTCGAGCTCGACCGGCAGGCCGTGACAGTCCCAGCCCGCCTTGCGCGGCACCCGGTAGCCGCGCATCGTCCTGTAGCGGGGGTAGATGTCCTTGAAGACGCGAGAGAGGACGTGGTGGGAACCGGGCCGGCCGTTGGCGGTCGGAGGCCCCTCGTAAAAGCTCCATACCTCAGCACCTTCGCGATTGGCAAGCGAGCGATGGAAGACGTCGCGCTCGCGCCAACGCGCCAGCACGCGCTCCTCGAGCTCGGGAAAGGACTGCCTCGGATCGACTGGATGAAAGCCCGGCATGGGCAGGTGATTCTAGGAGTGAGTAGCCTCCGCGCCCGTGCCCCCCGCCTATGACCTGAATGGAAAGGTTGCGCTTGTGACCGGCGCCGCCCGCGGGATCGGCTTCGAGACCGCCCGCCAGATGCACATGCGCGGCGCCTCGGTTGCGGTCGTCGACCTCGATCCCGAGCAGGCGCGCGAGGCCGCCGAGCGGATCGGCGAGCGGGCGACCGGGATTGGCGCCGACGTCACCGACCACACCGCGATCATGCGCGCGGTGACCGAGACGGTCGAGCGCTTCGGCGGCCTCGACGTCGTCGTCGCCAACGCCGGTATGGCCCAGCCAAAGACGGCGACCGTGCGCGGGATCGGCACCGAGGAATGGGAGCGGGTCTTCGAGGTCGACATGCTCGGCGTCTGGCGCACGGTGCGGGCGGCGTTGCCCCAAATCGTCGAGCGGCGTGGCCACATCGTCGTGACCTCCTCCGTCTACGCCTTCATTAACGGGGTCGTCAACAGCCCCTATGCGGCCGCCAAGTCCGGTGTCGAGTCGCTGGGCCGATCGCTGCGAGCCGAGCTGACGCCGCTGGGCGCGAGCGCGAGCGTCGCCTACTTCGGCCTCGTCGACACGAAGCTGTTGCAGGACGCGCTCGATCGTCCTCACTCGGGGGGACTGGCCGAAAACCTCCTCTCGGGCAGACTGACCAAGCGAATCCCGGCCAGCGAGGCGGGCGCGGCAGTCGTCCGCGGCATCGAAGAACGGGCGCCGCGGATCTTCGCGCCGAAGTGGTGGCGATACGTCTCCGCCCTTCGCGGCATCCTCAACCCCCTGCTCGACCGCCGTCTTGAGCGCCACCCGGCAATGGTCAAGACGGTGCGCGAGGTGGAGGCGGACGCCGACGAGCAGGGCGCCGCCGCGGTCTCAGCCGCTTCGCGTTAGCTCCTCGAGCAGGAAGACGAAGGACTCGTAGCGCTCACCGGTAGCGCGGGCGAGGCCGATCTCGCAGGTGCGGTTGCTGGAGAGATACACATCGAAGTGACGGCCGGACAGCTCGGCGGCTTGGTCGGCGGTCGCCGCTGCGGTCAGCTCCGGGTGCGAGATGCCACGGTCGCCGGCGAAGCCGCAGCAGGTCGCCGAGGGGGCAATGTAGACGTCCTCGGCCAGGGCATCGGCGAGCGAGCGCAGTCGCGAGGCGAGCCCCATCTGACGCGTCGCGCAGGTCGGGTGGACGGTGGCAGAGCCGACCTTGCGGGCGATCTGCAGCCGGGGCAACAGCCGGTCGTGCGCCCAGGCAACCGAGTCGAGGATCTGCAGAGCGGCGAGACGCTCGGCGTTCTCCTCGCTGAGCACGCCGTCGCCGGGCTCCGCGATCGCGTGGGTGCAGGAGGCGGCGTCGATCACGACTGGGAGCTCGGCTTCCCCGCTCCAGCGCCATAGCCGTTCGACCATCTCGTTCGCCTTGTGCTGCTGAGCATCGCCGAAGCCTTTCGAGCCCCAGGGCAAGCCGCAGCATGCGCCGGCAACATCCTCCGGAATCCAGACCGGCAGCCCAGCGCGCGCCGAGACCTCGACCAGAGCCTCCGCCAAACCCCGCCGACGGGCCTCAAAGTCTCCTATTTGTCCACTTTCAGGCCCGTCGGCGGGGTTGGTGCCGAGGATTCGGTTGGTGCAGCTCGGGACGTAGACCGCGGCGGCGCCCTGATGGGTCGTCGCTGGCAGCCGGGCCGAGGCGGCCTGCGGCAGGCTGGCGCCGCGCTTGGTGCGGCGCGCCAGCGGGCCGCCGACCCGCAGCGCCGCGCGCGAAGCCTTTTCGACGGCGCCCCAGCTCTTGGCGCCGCGCAGCGCCAGCGCTTCGGCGCGGGCCGAGTGCTTCTCCTCGCGCAGCTCTTTGACCAGCTCGCCGGTGTCGATCCCAAGCGGGCAAGCGAGCCGACAGGAGCCGTCGGCGGCACAGGTATCGAGCCCGTCGTACTCGTACTCCTCCTCCAGCTTCTGGCGTAGTGCCGAACTTGGCGCTTGGCGGGCGATCTCGCGGCGCAGGACGATCCGTTGCCGCGGGGTCGTCGTCAGGTTGCGGCTGGGACAGACCGGCTCGCAGAAGCCGCACTCGACGCAGGTCGTTGCCGACTCCTCAATCTCCGGCGTCGTTTTGAGGTTGCGCAGGTGAGCGTCGGGGTCGCGGTTCAGGATCACCCCAGGAGCGAGCACGCCGCCGGGATCAGCGAGCTGCTTCACCCGCCACATCAGCTCAGTTGCCTTCTGCCCCCACTCGCGCTCGACGTAAGGGGCCATATTGATCCCGGTCCCATGCTCGGCCTTGAGCGAGCCGTCGTACTTGCCGACCACCAGCTCGACCAGCTTCGCCATGAAGGACTCGTAGCGCTCCAGGTCCTCCTGTTTGGCGAAATCCGGGGTGAGCATGAAGTGCAGGTTTCCCGCAGAGGCATGACCCGCCACCCCGGGGAGGAAACCGTGCTCGCCGAGCAGCGCCTGCAGGTCCCGGGCCCCCTCGGCGATCCGCTCCGGCGGCACGCAAACGTCCTCGACGATCAGCGCCGTGCCGGGCGGCCGCACCCGGCCGACCAGGCCGTGCAGCCCCTCGCGGACGCGCCAGGCCAGCTCGATCTCCTCGGCGTCGCGGCTGAACTCGATCGGGCGGATCGTCTCGTGAGCGGTGAGGACCTCGCCTGCCCTGGCGACATAGGGATCCAGCTCGGCTTCACTCTCAGCGCCGAACTCGACCAGCAGCACCGCCGACTCGGGGGGTAGCTCCTTCCACTCCTCCGGGGCGCCGACCATGTTGTAAGCGGCAACGATCAGCGCCGGGGCGACCATCAACTCAACCGCGGTGGCGCCCGAGTCGACCAGGTCGCGGACTGGGGCGATCGCGGCATCGATGCCGGGGAAGTGGATCCAGGCGGTCGTCGTGTGGGCGGGCAGCGGCACCGTCTCGAAGACGGCCTCGGCGACAAAGCTGAGGGTGCCCTCCGAGCCGACGAGGAGGCGGCGGAAGATCTCCAACGGCTCCTCAGCGTCGAGGAAGGCGCAGAGGCGGTAGCCGGTCGTGTTCTTGATCGCGAACTTGCGCCGAATGCGCTCACTCAGCTCGTCGTCGGCGCGGATCTCGTCACGGATCGCGGCAAGGCCGGCGGCCAGCTCGGGCTCCGCCGCGGCGAAGCGCTCGGCGGCGCCGGAGGCGGCGGTGTCGATCGTCGTCCCGGAGGGTAAGACGAAGGTCAGCGAGCGAAGGGTCGAGTAAGAGTCTTTGGTGACGCCGCAACGCATCCCGCCGGAGTTGTTGGCGATCACACCGCCGACCGTGGCGATGTCGGTGCTGGCTGGATCGGGACCGAGCTTGCGCCCGTGCGGGGCGAGCACGCGGTTGGCGTGGCCGAGCAAGGTGCCTGGTTTGACACGAGCTCGGGCGCCGTCGTCCTCGACAGCCACTCCACCGAAGTGCCGGCGCACGTCGACCAGGATTCCGTCGCTCTGGCCTTGGCCGTTGAGGCTGGTGCCGCCGCCGCGGAAGACGACGGGGATGTTGTTGTCGCGTCCGTAGGCGACGGTCTTGCCTACGTCGTTCGCGTCACGCGCCATCACCACCGCCTGCGGCAGCAGTCGGTAGGGACTGGCGTCGGAGGCATAGCGGACGATGTCGCTTGCCCGGCCGAGGACGCGGTCGGCGCCGAGCAGCGCTTCGAGCTCGCCGCGCAACGGCTGCGCGGTTCCTCCCGCTAACGACTCCGGAGCGCGGTCGGGGGCGGCGACGGTCATGACGGCCCCAGATCACCGCCATACGGCGTCCTCGGTCGCCCGAATAGGTCACCTATTCGGGCTTCCTGCGTCCTTGTCTGGCGGCGCCTGGACCTCGTCATGACCAACGTGCGAAAAGGAGGCTAGAAGAGTGACATGCCGCGCGCCACCGGGACTTCGACTAGCTCCGGCCGCGAAGAGGCCAGCGCCTTGGCGAGCGCGTCGCGGACCTCGTCGCGCCCGCTTGCAACCTGGGTCGAGACCCCATAACCGGCGGCGACCGCGGCAACGTCGAGCGCGGGCAAGTCAAGTCCGGGCGCGCCCGCGACCGACTCGACTTCAGCGAACCACTTGAGGATCGCGTACTCGGAGTTACGCAGGACGAGAAAGGTGACCGGCACGTCGTAGGCAACGGCGCTCCAGAAGGCGCTGACCGCGTACTGCACGGACCCCTCGCCGATAACGCAGACGACCGGTCGGTCGGGCTGGGCGAGCTGCACGCCGACCGCAGCGGGGAGGCCGAAGCCGAGACCGCCACCAGCGCTGAAGTAGTAGCTGCCGGGCTGAGAGAGGCGCAACTGGTTGCGCAGCGCCAGGGTGCTGGAGGGCGACTCGAGCACGACGATGCCGTGCTCGGGGAAAACCTCGGCAAGGGCCGAGTGCACGGTGGAGGAATTGAGAGGGTCCTCGGCCGGGATTTCACTCGGCCCCGGGTTCGGCTCGGGCACCGGGCGCGTGGACTCGGGCACCATCTCCAACAGCGCCTCCAGGGTGAGCTTTACGTCAGCGACGATCGCGTCGCCCATCGGCGCGCGGGCAGCCTCGTCGGGATCGCTGGTGACCGCGACCAGCTTCGCGCCCTCGGGTAGCAGCGGCCCGGGAATGTAGGGGTAGTAGGGGAAGACGGAGCTGCCGGCGACGAGGATCAGATCGTGCCCCTCCAGCGTCTGGCCGACCGGGCCGATCGCCGGCGGCAGTACGCCACGGAAGTTGGGGTGCCCCTCAGGGAAGCCGAGTTTGCCACCACCCGGCGCCGGCGTCGCCCAGACCGGCAGGCGCTGGCGCTCGGCCAGCGCCACGGCCGCGTCCCAGCCGCCGCTGGCGTCGATGTCGGGGCCGGCGATGAAGACCGGGTTGGTAGCCGAATCGAGCAGCTCGGCCAGGGCGCGCACTGCCTCCGGATCGGCGACGGCGCGGCCGGTCACCCGGCGGCCGATCGCCTCGCGCACGTCCGCCTCCTCGACCTCGGCGTACCAGTCGTCCATCGGCAGCGAGACGAAGACGGGGCCCTGCGGCGGCAACGAGGCGAGGTGGGCACCGTGAGCGAGAGCGAGCGGTACGTCCTCCGCCCGCGGCGGCTCGTAGGACCACTTGACCAGCGGGTGGGGCATTCGGATCGCGTCGCGGTTGGTCAGGTTGGCCTGCAGGGTCATCTGCGCCCGCGTCTGCTGGCCAGCGGTGACCAGGAGCGGCGTGTGGTTGGCCTGCGCGTTGAAGATCGCTCCCATCGCGTTGCCGACGCCGGGCGCGGTGTGGAGGTTGGCGACCGCGGTGCGGCCGGAGGCCTGCGCGTAGCCGTCGGCCATCCCGACCACGACCGCCTCGTGCAGGCCGAGCACGAAGCGGAAATCACCGGGGAAGTCGGCGAGCATCGGCAGCTCGGTCGAGCCGGGGTTGCCGAAGATCGTCGTCATCCCCTGGGTACGGAAGAAGTCGAAGCTGGCGTCGCGCACAGTCGGCATGCCCGGGACCCTATCCACCACCCCGCATTGCGGGGCTCAAGCAGGACGGGGGAGGCTGTCGATAAGGGCCGGGACGTGCCAGGGCCTTTCGACAAACCCCGGCGGATATTTGGCCGCCACTATGCAACGCTCGCACTCGGAGCAGCTGCCCTCCTTACCTGCTGGGCCGCGGCTCCGGCGAGCGCAGCGCCACTCTCCACCCAGCTCGTCTACGCCCCTGGGGAGATCGTTCCCCTGCCGGCATCGATCCCACACGAAGAGGGCGACATGGTCGACCGCCGCATCGTGCCGGACCTGCGCTGGATCGCCAAACGCTTCCCGATCTTCGTCACCGACGGCTACTCAGGGCCACTACCCAATGGCGAACACGTCGGCTGCAATAACTGCCATGTCAGGAACTCCGATCACTACAACGGGCTCGCCGTCGACGTCGTTCCCCTCGACGGCTCGAGCAAATGCGATGCCAGCTGGGCGCCGATTACCCGTCTCGCCCAATGGGCCGAGCCGATCCAGAACCGTCCGCGGGCGCCTTTCCGCTGGGTCGGCTACGACGGCGACGCCGGCCATGGTTGCGGCAACCATCTCCATCTCTCCTGGGAACACGCCGCGGCGCGGATGTTCCAACTCGCCGAATGGGTAGAGGTCTTCCCGGCTGGCAATCAGGAAGTGGCCAAACAGCCAACCGCCCCGCCGTCTGGCGTCAAGCCACCGAAGGGCCCGCAGGGCGGCGGCGAGGCCGAACCCACCAACGAACCCGGACCGCGCGGCGGCATCTCAGTAGTCCAGTCCGGCGGGGTGTCACCTCATGGTGATTAGAACCCATCCGGTAGGGCTTCCACTTAACTTTTTGGGTGGGGCGCCCCAGGTTGTCCACGAAACGGATTGACCAAAAAGTACAAGACGTTCCAGCCCTACCGGATGGGTTCGTAGGATGCAGCGCATGCGTCGCCCGCTGCTGATTGCCGTTACCGCCAGCTTGATTGCCGTCGCAGGTTGCGGCGGACCGGATGACTCGACCCCGGTCGCCTGCCTCGAAAGCACCCCGGCCTACCTTCGCGCGCTCGGGGATGCACCGGGCGAAGTCGAACTGGACGGCTCGACGCCGATCTCCGACTGCCTCGCGGAGAACCAGACGGGCGGTGACCTCGCCACCGTCGGTGCGGCGATGCTGAGTGCGACGACCAAGCTCAACGCCGAGGCGCGCTCCAAGCCCGGCGGCGTGGCCAACCTGCAGCTCGGATACCTGCTCGGTGCCGCCCAGCGCGGCGCCGACGGTACCGAAGGAATCCACGACGAGCTGGTCCGTCGCCTCTCCGCCGCCGCCCGCTACAGCCCCGACAATCAGCCTCTCCCCGCCACGTTCCTCGACGCCTACCAACGCGGCTTCGACGCCGGCCAGACCCGAGGCTAAATCAGCGCGGCGAGACGATCACCAGGCGCCCGTCGGCGAGACGATAGGCGGTGCCGACCGGCCTTCCTCTGCCTTTCGCCCGCCGCTCCTGCGCCGGCTCCGGCAGCACGCGTACGTGCGCATCGTCGGCGGCGGAGCGCTGCTGGATACGACCGCTGCCGGGGTTGACGGTGAGGGTCAACCCGGCGATCAAAAAGGCGACCGCGAGGACGATCCCGATATCGAACAGGTTGACCAACCCGTCGAGGGGATCGCCCGCGTTCTCGGCAATCTTGCCGTGGCGCCCGAGCCCGATCCTGCTCACGTCAACGGCTCCAATTCTGCGCCAAAGCCTGACCCTGGACGGCGGGAGCTGGCGGAGCAGGTGGCGGCACCCCGACTGCCTGCTCGAGCGCGGCGAGGTCCTCGGTGTACATCCGCGTGCGGGCCAGGGTCAGGGCGAAGGCGAGGGTGCCGACGAGCAGCCCGACCACCGTGGCGCCGAAAGCATCGCGAAGGTTTTCGGCCAACGAGGCGACGTCGCCGTTGCCCAGCGCGGCAAGCCCCGGTGCGAGCGGGATCAGGGTGCCCATCAGCCCAATCGCCGGTCCCGCCCGGACCAGCAGACGCGTGCGGTCGAGCCGTCGCTGCACCGTGAGCTCGTAGCGTGCCAGCGCGCGCTCGGTCGCCGCGGACCGGTCGGGGGCGTGCGCCGCGACGACGAGCGTGGTCAGCGCTTCCGCGGCGACTGCGCCCGGGGCGCTGTAGGCGTAGCGGGAGGCCTGGCGAGGATCGGCGATCGCGCGCTCGGTCAGCTCACTCAGGTCGACCCCCCGCGCCCGTATCCGCCGCCGCCACAACTCCGTGCCGAAGCGCCCGAGCTCCACCGCGCAGATCAGCAGGATCAGCACCGCGGCGATCAGGACCGGGACGCGCAGAGCCGTCGCCAGGTCCGCCAGCGCATCGCCGAGGTCGATCGCGGCGATCAAGCGAAGGCCTCCCCGCGGCGACGCTCTAGCTGCGCACCGCCAAGGCCCAATAGCAGCGCGGCAGCGGCAATCGAGATCGCCGTCCACGGCGTTCCGTCGCCGCTGGCGCCGGCGCCATGCAAACCGGGCGCGCCGAATCCGGCTGCCCCGCCGCCGAGGAGGGTGCCGGTAATTTCATCACCGCTGCCCCTGCGCTTGCCCGCCTGATGCACGGCAGCGGCCGCCCCCGCCCCGCCAGAGCCCCCGATCACCCGGTGCCGCTCTGCCCGGCGACGATCAGCACCGGACCCTTGAGCTTCAGACGTCGCGGTGCCGGTGGGCTGCGTCGAGTTCTCGCCGCGCCTGGTCTCGCTGTGGTTTCGCACTTGTGCCCGGCGACTGTGGAGCACCCGCGCACCCCCCGGCGTCTTGCCCCTGCTCTGCGGTTTGGGGCGACTAAATAAAGGCGCGCCGCGGCCGCCGCCTCCGGCGATGACCCCGCTGCCCGATTGAGTTCCTTCGCCCTGGCCCGATTGCGGGGGCGTCGTCGGCGGCTTTTTCGCACACGGCGAGGCCGGGATCGGCCAGGTCTGCCCGGCAAAGGCCGGTGCGACGTAAGCGGTCATCCAGACACCGTTCAAGTCCTGGCTTGCTTTCCAGCGGATGTGCCCATCGGGTTGCTGCAGGGAGGCCATGTAGGAGAATGGGTCGTTTCCCCCCTCGATCCAGGGTTCGGCCTCGGGATCCTGTTCGGCGGCCCAGATGCCCTGTACCGCCCATGCGGTTGAGGCGACGTTCGATTCCGATTCGCCGGGGAACTCGGGGAAACCGCCGTCGGAGCTCTGCATGTCGTGCAGGTACTGGAGGCCCTTCTGCTCGGCTTGCGTACCCGGCCTGCCGGCCGCATGCAGCGCCTGGATCGCGGCACCGGTCATGTCCGCTTCGGTGCGGCCGCCCTTGACTTCGAACGACCAGCCGCCGTCTTCGTCCTGCTCGCCGATCAGCCAGTCCGCGGCGCGCTGGATCGCCGCCTGCGCCGCGGGCTCCTGCACGGGGGCGAGAGCGACGATCGCGAAGATCGTGTCGTTGATTTCGCCGCGACCGCCCGGCACGTAGGGGAAGGAGCCATCGTCTTCCCGCGCACGCGCGAGGATTTCGCCGACCAGGTCATAGCCGGCGAAGCTGTGCGGATCGGCCCCGGAGGCGTTGACCACCATCAGTTCGCGCTCGAAGGCAGTCGTCGGGATCTTCGGCCAGGGGATCTCTTCTTCGAGGCCTTTGTGGAAGTGATTGACCAAGAAGCCGTAGGCATCGGTGCCGCCTGACCTCGCCTGACATTGAGGGTTGATGCCGGCCGCGGCCAGCGCCAGCGCCACCCAGGCGCTGAAGCCCTGCCCCGATTCTTTGCCCGAGTCGCCGCCGAAGCCGCCGTCGAGATTCTGCGCTTCCTGCAGGTAACGAATCGTGCTGTCAAGCCGCGCCTGGTTGGTCGGGTTCGGCGCCGCGGCCAGTGCCGAACCCGCGGCCAGCAAGGAGCACAGCGCGAGGATCGCGGCGAGGCGGCGCATGGGCTCAGCTCCGCACCTGAACGCTGCCGAGGACAACGGTCGAGCTGCGGCCGAGGACATCCGTGACGGTGAGCTGGAGCCGGTAGGTGGCGCCGCGCGGCAGGCGCAGCGTCGCCGAGCTTGCGCTCGTCCCCTTCGCCCTGGTCACGAAACGAGCGCCCTTGTTACCGATCCTCTTCGAGGAGATCGTCCACTGCCTTATCCCCACGCCCCGGTCGAGTACGCGCCAGCCCACTTTGACCAGGCCGCGGGCAAGGCGACTGCGATCGAGGCGCACCAACCGCAAGCGGACCTGGCTCGCATCGATCGTCGACGCCGCTCCATCGCCGCTGTCGGGGGCGACGGGTCCTGGCAACCCTGCCTTGCTCCCCGGCACCCCTGGCCCGGATCCTTTTGGGGCGGGTGTTTCTTCTTCGACCGCAGGTGGAATCCGGGCCTGATCGTCCACCGGCGGCGGACCGCAACCGACGGCGGGTGGATCGGGGACGCAGACGTCAAGGCGGTTGGAGCGGATCGCGTCCTCCCCTCCTCCCGAGTCGACAACGGTCGCCTTGATGCGGTGCCAGCCCGGTTCGTCGAAGACGATGCTCGTGCGGCCCTCAGAATCGGTCGCCGCCGCCGTCTGGGCGGCATCGGTATCGATCCGCTCGAACCCTTTCGCGCTAGCTACGACCGGCGCCACTTCGGCGCCTTCAAAGGGCTCGGCGCCGCTCCGCTGTGGCGAGGCCGGCGGCGTGTTCTCGGCGTCGTCTTCGTAGGCATCAACCTCGACTTCGAACGGCTGGTGCAGCGTCGCCGTCGCGGTCAGGGGCCTACTGCCGCCGGGGTAGTCAGCGGGGAAGAGCGCCAGAATCGGCCTCACCTTGAAGGCGTCGTAGACCCAGACGACCTCGTCGCCACCATCGAGCTGGTACTGGCAGCCGCCGACGTTGGTGAAGACATTGTTGACGAGCAGGCCCCAGAACTCACCGTTGCCTTCGTCCTGCCCATCCGGGCCCCAACGGGTGATGAAGTAATCCTCAAACGGTTCCGCATACCACTTCCCGTCGAAGCCCTCGCCGAGGATGCCCATTGCGTCGACCGAGGCTGCCGTGGGCGTCGGCCCCGGCGTCGGGTTCTGGCCGTTGTTGAGCCCGTTACAGCGGCGTCCCGTTTTGGGGGCGGCGTTGTCCGAGGAAGCCTTGACGTTGTGGCCGTCGGTCAGGACCGGCCCCTCGAAGAGGGTTTCGCTGCGGCCCTCGATCCGCACGTTGATTTCGGCCGGGCTCGCGCCCGCGCTCGGCACGACCAGGACGATGTAGAGAAGAGCGGCGACCGATGCCGCGATGGCTGTACGCATGCCTTGGCCCCTTTCCGCGAGGGCGATCGACGTTTGCGGATCGGAGGGAGGTCTCCTGGCTTCCGAGCTTCCCGCCGCGCCTTCCCGGCCGACCTGGCCAGTGGCTGCCGCAGGGGCGTGCGGCGGGCATTCGCTCGGTCACAGTGGCGGGCCCGCGCCGGTTTTTCACCGGCTTCCCCGTCCACCGATCCTGATCTTGGGATTCAGTCTATTCGTACCTCAAATAGATCGTGTCGCCGACGTGAATCGTGGTATTGCGTTTTGCCTGTGCTTTCGTGCCACCGTCGATCGTGATGTTCCATTTTTCGGCGGGGCTGGCGGGAAACCCGTTGATCTGGGTGATCGCACCTTCGCCACTCGCGGGCAGGAAGCCCGTTACACACGACGCCGGGGTGGTCCCGGCGACAGCCGCGTTCAGCACCGTCGCCAGGTTCGTCGTCGTCGCTTTCGGCGCCAGCGAGACCGAGCAAATCTTCAGCGGCGAGCTGCCGTTGTCGACGATCAGCGCCAGCGAGGCAGTTTCCGTTTCCCCGACGGCGAATTCGGTCACACCCTTCCACTGTTCGCCTTTGGCCGGTTTCGGCGGCGCCGCGGTGAAGCCGCCGCTGCCGAGCGCGCGCACCGCGTCCTGGCTCGCGTACTCGTCAGCGCTGCTGCCCGACGTCCCGTACCTGAACCCGCCGCCGCTCACCTGTTGAGTGAGGAGGAAGTTGAGTGGGGTGTTTTTTTTCGGCGCGGTGCCGGTGAGTTCAGCTTCCTGCGGATCTATGCCGCAGGCTTTCAGCCCTTGAACCGCCCAGGCGTTGGCGTCCGTGTTGACCCCGAATGCCGATTCAAACGCGCCGCTTGATTTGACGAATTTCGAGACGAGGTATTTCTTCGCGTTAACGATCGATTCGTTCGTGTTGGCGACGCCGGCAGCACAGAGCGCCGCCATCGCGGCGCCGGTCATATCGGGTTCAGACGCTTTTTCCAACGCCGCTTTGTTGCCCGCGGCTTTTTCCCAGGTCCAGCCACCGTCGGTGTGCTGATTTGCTTTCACTGCTTCAACCGCCTGGTCGAGGACGATCTGGGGTACGCGCTGGACGCCGGCCGTCGTTTTCGTGTCAGCCAGGGCCAGCAGCCCGAAGACGGTCGCGTTGAAGGTCGAGCCGTAGTAGCCAGGACTTTCGGGTTGGTAGAAGGAGGCGACTTTGGCGATCAGGTTCTGCCGCTTGGAGACACGAGCAGGATCGATGCCGGCGGCGTAGGAGATCAGCGCCGCCCGCTCGAAGTCGGTCGCTCCTTCACCCGGCCAGCCGAATGCGCCGACGGCCCCTTCGTACCAGCTGCGGGCGTCAGTGGTTTCTTTGCCGGCTTTGTTCACCTCGGCGGGGGCCACGCCGGCCGCGGCGAACGAGGTCAGCGCCCAGTCGCCGCCGAAACCGGGGATTTCGCCGCTTTCTTTCTGCAGGCCTTTGAGGTAGGTGACGCCTTCGTTCCTGGCTTTTTCGATCTGTTCGGGGGTCGCCGTCGCAGAGGCCGCAGCGGGTGCCAGCAATGAGCCAATCGCCGCAGCGATCAATGCCAGGTGGCAGGTGAGGGGACGCATGATGTGGATCTCCTTCCGTTCGCGAGAACAGGGTCCGTTTATGTGTGCGTCAGGCGGCGAGTTTTCGGACTCGGATCCGGCGCCTCAAAGTGGTGGCGCCGATCCATACCGTTGCGCGTCAGTCCCGGATTCGCACCGGGTTCCCTCGATCGCTTGACATTTGCAATCTAATGAGGCGAGCGGCGGCACAGCGGACGCGCTGGCCGAATCTCCGATAGGTTCGCCGCCAACCAAATCCACGGATCGGTGGACGGGGAAGCCGGTGAAAAACCGGCGCGGGCCCGCCACTGTGACCGAGCAAACGCCCGCCGCACGCCACGCGGCAGCCACTGGCCTCGACCGGCTGGGAAGGCGCGACGGGAAGGCTCGGAAGCCAGGAGACCTCCCTCCGATCCCTCCATCTAGCCCTCGAGGAAAGGGGTTCACGGATGCAAGCAGTCTCGTTTCGACGCGTGTTCGCGCTCTGCGCGGCGGTCCTATCTCTCGCAGCACTACCGGCCTCGGCCGCGGCCACTTCCACCCCGGAAGAAATCGACACCGCGATCGGTAATGCGGTCGAATACGTGCGCGGCCAGCAAGATCCCGCGACCGGCGAACCCTTCGGCTTCGAACACGGCTCCTTCAGCAGCGACTGGGTTGCGACCTCGCTGGCCGCCGCCGGCGTCAGCGCGGCGGACGTCCACGCCATCGCCCCCGGCAGCCCCAGCCTGCAGGACTTCCTGCTCGGCGACTACACCGGGTTCTTCAACGGCCCGCCGACCAAAGCGGTGACCGAATACGAGCGCGCAACCCTGGTCTCCCACGCATCCGGTCTCGACCCAGCCCGGCTCTCCAGCGAGCTGAACCTGCCAGCCCAGATCGCCGGCGGCTGGAACCCGGCCGCCGGCAGCTTCGGCGCCCCGAGCGTCAACAGCACGGCCTTCGGAATCCTCGCCTTGAAAACCGCTCCGGTGCCAGCCTGGGCGCTCGCTCCGGCCGTCGCCTACCTGCGCCAGAGGCAGCATGACGACGGGGGTTGGACCTTCTCGGCGGACACGAGCCCGGCGGCAATGGCCGAACCGAGCGAACCCGATATGACCGGCGCGGCGATCGCCGCGCTCTGCGAAGCCGGGGCTCCCGCATACGACCCTTCCGTCGCCCCAGCCCTGGCCTATTTGAAAGGCCTACTGGTCAACGCGACCGGCGCATTCCACTACGCGTTTGGCGACAACACCGACACCACCGCCTGGGCTGTCAACGGCCTCAGCGCTTGCGGAATAGACCCCCAATCGGCAGCCTGGACCACGTCCGCCGGCAAGACGCCGATCGACCACCTGCTTTCCCTGCAAGTCCCGTCCGGCACCGAAGCGGGGGGCTTTGGCTTCGAAAACACAAGCGAAGCAAATCCCTACTCGACCCAGGACGCCCTGCGGGCCCTCGCCGGCGGCGTCTTCACCGCCGAACCGCCGGTTCGCAGCGATCCTTCGCAGCCGCGGTTCAGCCCACCGCCAGCAGTTGCAGCCGGCACGCCGGTGCCGCATCTACTCGCGATCGAGCTTGCGCCTGGAAACGTGAGGATGTGCAAGGTGACGGCGCCGGCGGGAGCTCTGCTGCCGGCGGTGCTGGATGCGGCCAAAGCCACCGCCGTCCCCGCCGGCTGCATCAGCTCCTTCGCGCTCAGTGGCGGCCAGGTCGCCTCGGTCGACGGAGTCGCGCCCGCCGGCCAAGACGAAGCTTGGCTGCTGCGCCTCGACCGCGGCTCTGAGGCCGTTGCCGGGGAGCAGCCGGTCGGGTTCGGCGAGACGATCTCGCTGCGCCTCGGTACGGCGCCGAGCAGTCTCAAAGGCCCGGCCGGAGCCACCGGATCGACCGGATCCAGTGGAACCTCCGGACCGGCTGGATCCCAGGGCTCACCCGGCAAACGTGGAGAGACGGGAAGACCAGGCCGCAACGCACGGATCGCCTGCAGAGTCCGGCGCCAGCGCTCCGGCAAGCGCCGCATCCACTGCTCTGTCAGGGACCACCGCCGTCGCCCCAACCGCTCGAATACGCTGCCAGGACCAATGAATCCGTGATGGAGGCCCGACTTGACTGAGCAGCTCTGGGGTGGCGAGACCACCAAGGCCGTCGACAATTTCCCCGTATCGGGCGAGCGCGTTCCGGTACCGGTCGTCCGCTGGCTTGGGCGGCTGAAGGCCGCCGCCGCGCGCGCCAACGGCGAGCTGGGCGAGCTCGACGCCGGCCTCGCCGCTTCGATCGCCGACGCCGGCGACGCGGTTGCCGCCGGCGAGCACGACGACCAGTTTCCGATCGACGTCTTCCAGACCGGCTCCGGCACCTCCTCCAACATGAACGCCAACGAGGTGCTCGCCAACCTCGCCGGCAAGCCTGCCCACGCCAACGACCACGTCAACATGGGCCAGTCCTCCAACGACGTCTTCCCCTCAGCAGTCCACCTGGCCGCCCTGGACGAGGTCACCCACGACCTGCTGCCGGCGATGGAGAGTCTGCAGGAGGCGCTCGCGGAGAAGGCCGAGCGCTTCGCCGACACGGTCAAGGCCGGCCGCACCCACCTGATGGACGCGGTGCCGGTGACTCTGGGGCAGGAGTTCGGCGGCTACACGGCGCAGGTGCGGCTCGGCATCCAGCGGGTCGAGGGGACGCTGCGCCGCGTCGGCCAGATCCCGCTCGGCGGCACGGCCACCGGCACCGGCCTCAACACGCATCCCGAGTTCGCGGCGAAGGTGCGCGAGAAGCTGGCCGAAGACACCGGCCTGACGATCTCCGCACCGCTCGACCCCTTCGAGGCGCAGGGCAACCGCGACGCCTTGGTCGAGCTCTCGGGCGCGCTCAAGGTCTACGCCGTCTCGCTCAACAAGATCGCCAACGACCTGGCGCTGATGGGCTCCGGCCCTCGTGCCGGCCTGGCCGAGCTGCGCCTGCCCGAGCTGCAGAAGGGCTCCTCGATCATGCCGGGCAAGGTCAACCCGGTGATCCCCGAGGTCGTGATCCAGGTCGCCGCGCAAGTGATCGGCAACGACAGCGCGATCACCGTCGCCGGCAGCCAGGGTCAGTTCGAGCTCAACGTGCGGGTGCCGCTGATCGCCCGCAACCTGCTCGACTCGATCAAGCTACTCGCCTCCGCTTCGCGGCTCTTGAACGAGAAATGCGTCGCCGGGATCGAGGCCAACGAGGAGATGACCGAGCGCCACGCCGAGGCAACCCTGGCGACGGCGACCGCGCTCAACCCCCACATCGGCTACGACCGCGCCGCCGACATCGTCAAGCTGGCGGCCGCGTCAGGCCGCTCGCTGCGCGAGATCGCACTGGAGCAGGGAGTCGAGCCAGCTGTACTTGAGGAGGCGCTAGACCACCGGCGGATGGCTCGGCCGCACGAGTAGAGATGGCGAAGCCGTGGGGTCGGGGTGTCCCTCCCCCGGAGGCTCAAGGAACCACGCTCGAACCCTTTCCCTGCGATCAGCTGCGCGACGGCCTCCGGGGGAGGGACACCCCGACCCCTACGCCTGCTGCAGCTACCCCTGAAGCGTGACGAAGCGCTCCTCGGTCAGCTCGAGCACGGCGAAAGCGGGACCCTCGCGGGTGTTGCCGGAGTTCTTGACGCCGCCGTAGGGCATTTGGTCGGCGCGGAAGGTGGGGACCTCGTTGATCAGAACGCCGCCGAACTCGAGCGTCGCCGCGGCCTCGAGGCCGCGGCCCATGTCGCGGGTGAAGACTCCCGCTTGGAGGCCGAACTTGGAGTCGTTGGCCATCCGCAGCGCCTCGCTGAAGTCCGAGTAGCGGTCGATCGTCGCCACCGGGCCGAAGATCTCCTCGCACCAGACCTTGGCCTCGCGCGGCGGGTTGGCGAGCAGGGTCGGGGTGAGGCAGCGGCCGTCGTCGGCCAGCTCGCCGCCGGTCAAGAGCTCCGCGCCGGCGGCGACCGCCTCCTCGATCCACTGCTTGACCCGGTCGCGATCGCCTGGAGAGATCAGTGGGCCAACGTCGGTCTCCGGATCAAGCGGGTCGCCGACTCGTAGCGTCTCGGTGTTGGCGATGAGCCGCTCGACGAAGGCGTCGGCGACATCCTCGTGGACGAGGATCCGCTGGATCGAGATACAGCTCTGACCGGCGTGCGAGAAGGCATGTAACTTCGCTTTGTCGGCCGCCGCCTCCCAATCGCCGTCGGCGTGGACGATCAGCGGTGCGTTGGAGCCGAGCTCGAGGTTGACCTTCTTGTGGGGCACGCGACTGCGGATCCCCCAGCCGACCTTGGCCGAGCCGGTGAAGCTGAGCGCCGCCGTCAGATCGTGCTCGACGATCGCGTTGCCCACCTCCGAGCCCGGACCGGGGACGACGCTGAGCCATCCTTCGGGTAGCCCGGCGTCGAGCAGAATCGCGCCCAGCTTCAGCGCCGAGATCGGCGTCTGCCCCGCCGGCTTCAGCACTACCGCGTTGCCGGCGGCGATCGCCGGGCCGAGCTTGTGCGCGACCAGGTTGAGCGGGAAGTTGAAGGGGCTGATCGCGCCGACGACCCCGTAGGGAACGCGCATCATCACGCCGAGCTTGCCGGCCCCTGGCGCCGAGGCCTCCATTGGCACGGTGCCACCGCTCAGCTTGCGCGCCTCGACCGCGGAAAAGGTCAGCGTGTCGACGCAGCGGCCGGCCTCAGCCTGGGCCGTCTTCAGCGGCTTGCCGGCCTCGGCGGCGATCGTCAGCGCCAGGTCGTCGAGCCGCTCGTCGACCAGGGCGGCGGCGCGGTCAAGGACGGCTGCCCGCTCGTGCTGGGGGAAGTTGCCCGACTCGAAGGCGGCGCGGGCGGCGATGACACAGTGGTCGACAAGGGCGGCATCGGCAAGGGCGACACGGCCCACGACCGTGCCGTCGTATGGACTCTCGACCTCGCCCCACTCGCCCGTTTCGGTCCACTTTCCGGCGGCAAGGAGCTTGTGGTCGACTGCTTGCACGGTCTGCGTCGCCATCCCGCTAAGCGTAGAGCAGGCCGAGACTCCCCTTTCCCGAATCTGTTCTCCCAGACATGCGCTTTCGCCTCATAGCCCTGTTCCTCTTCCTCCTCCTGGTGCCCAGCGCCCAGGCCGGCGTGCGCTGGGTCGTCGTCGGCCACGGTTTCGGCCACGGCGTCGGCATGAGCCAGTACGGCGCTTACGGCTACGCCAGCCACGGCAAGGGCTATCGCTTCATCCTCGGCCACTATTACTCGGGGACGACGATCGGAACGTTGTCCGGGGCCCGCATCGTCCGCGTCCTGATCGACGTTAGCGGCGGCGACGTTGGCTTCTCGGGCGCCAGCAGCGCTTGCGGCAAAAGCCTCGATGCTGGCCGCTCCTACGCAGCCCACCGAGTCGGTCGCAGCGTGCAGCTGCGCAGCTCCGGCGGCAAGGCGATCGCCAACTGCGGTGGCAAGCTGCGCGCCGCCGGCGCTGGCCAGGTCTCGATCGAGGGCAGCACCTACCGGGGGGCGCTCGAGGTCCTACCGACGGCAGAAGCCGCCGGCTCGCTCAACGCCGTCAACGCACTGCCGGTTGACCAGTACGTGAAAGGCGTAGTGCCGAACGAGTCGCCGGCCTCCTGGCCGCTTGCGGCACTGCAGGCCCAAGCTGTCGCGGCCCGCTCCTACGCGCTTTCAACCCAGGTCGGCGGCAACGGTTTCGACCTCTACCCCGACACCCGCAGCCAGGTCTACGGCGGGCTCGAAAGCGAGGCGACGAGTGGTAACCAGGCGGTGATGACCACGAAGGGCCAGGTCGTCATGTACGGCGGCAAGATCGCCGAGACCTTCTTCTCGGCCTGCTCCGGCGGCCACACCGAGAGCATCCAGAACGTCTTCTTCGGTCCGCCGGTCCCGTACCTGGTGGGAGTGCCAGACCCCTACGACGGCGCCTGCCCCCTGCACACCTGGAAGCTGACCTTCAGCGGCCGCGACCTGAGCGCCAAGCTCGGCGCCTACCTCGACGGCCAGCTGAAGCGGATCGTGGTGACCAAGCGAGGCACGTCGCCGCGCATCATCTGGGCCACGCTCTACGGCAGCGGAGGCGTGACCAAGATCCGCGGCGATCAGCTTCAATCCGCCCTAGGTGCCTACGACCGCTGGATGGATTTCCGCGAGTTCGTCAACGGTAAAGCGGTCGGGGGCGGTGGCAAAGAGCCGCCGCCGCCAGGTCCTGCGGGCGGCGTCGGCAGGTAGCGGGCGGGAGTCGCCTCGCCGAGTGCCTGCCACCGCCTTCGGCGGTGGAATTCGGTGCCGCTTCGCGGCTGGAATCACCCTGCCCGGGGCCGCTTCGCGAGGCATCGGCGAGGCGACTCCCGCCCGCTTGCTCGTTCAGCCGTCGGGGTACGGCTGCACTGGGATGCCGTGGCTCGTCTCTCTCATACCGAGCTCGTATGCAGCGCCGCCGGGGAGGGAGAGCTGAAGCGGGGGCAGCGCCGGGCGTTCCACAGTTAGCTCGAGGTCTGAGACAGAGCAGTTGATCGTGTTGTGCTCTGGGCCCTTGGGATCGGCGTAGATCCAGCCTACGAAGTCCTCGCGCGGAGCTGAGACCCGGCCCCTGACAACTATGTCCTTTCCCGGTAGGACAAAGGAGCAAGCTCCTGCCGACTCTTCGATCGTCGCCTTGCCGATCTGGCCGAAGCCGCCGAGGCGGTGTGGCTTGCCTTCGAGCATCAACATCCCGGAGGGGACCCAGGGCGTCGTCCAGGGACCAAGCTTGATCCGGGCTGCGCCGGCGTCGAAGTAGGTGTTGGGCGAGCCGTCGAAGCCGGTGCCCTCCAGCCATACCCAGCGCTCGGCGTGCTCCGTTCCCCAGTTGTGGCCGATCATTCCCGGCCAGCCGCCGATCTCGATCGTCTCGCCGTCAATCTCCAGGCGGCCGTCGAAGCGGGCGTCGGGGAAAGGTGCGACGAACTTCGTTTTCGGCAGCCGCGTCTCGTAGAGACGATCCGACGGCAGGTACTTGCATGGCTCGGCGTCGCCGGAGAAGGTCAGGTCCCAGGATGCCTTGACCGCGTCGGTGTCAACCGTGCCGACTGCGCGACCCGGGCCGACCTCGGCGCCGTCGACCTTGATCCACGAGCCATTGGGAACCGACAGCTCCGCGGCGGGAACCGTGACCTTGGTCGCCCGCGGTGCCTCCGTCTCGCGGTCGAAAAGGACGAACCAGATCGAGGCGTTCGGCTCGGCGCCGGGGCGCTTGTGGACCGTGTGGCGAATCCAAATTCCCCTGCCTCCCCCCGGCTGGCAGGCCTTTACGTAAAAACTCTCGTAGTGACCCGCCTTTGCCGGTACTCGCGGAAACCTAGGTCCCTGATCCATTTTCGGAACACTAGAGCCCGAAAACCAAGCAGGTCGGGGGACGCAGGGAGGATGGGGAGGGGAGCGCACTTTGGTGCGTGACCCGACCCAGACGACCGAGGACCCCGAGATGCGCCGGTTTGCAGGGCTCTAGACCTTGATGGTGATTACGTCGCCGTCCTGGACGACGTAGTCGCGGCCCTCGATGCGGAGCAGGCCGCGGTCACGGCCGGCCGAGTAGCCACCGCACTCGACCAGCGCATCCCAGCCGATCACCTCGGCTTTGATGAACGCGTCCTGGATCTCGGTGTGGATCGTGCCCGCCGCCTCCAGGGCGGTTGCCCCGCGCCAAAGCGGCCGGGCAACGGCTTCCTTGTCCTCACCGGCGGTGAAGAAGGTGATCAGCTCGAGCAGGTCATAGGCGGCGCGGACCAGCCGGGCCAGGCCGGAGCCCTCGACCCCGTAGGACTGGCGCATCTCCTCCGCTTCGGCGGGGTCGAGCTCGGCCAGCTCGCCCTCGATCCGGGCGCTGACCGCGACCACGCCGGCACCGACCTCGGCGGCGTGGCCGGCAACCGCGTCGGGCGGCTCGGCGTCGCCCTCGTCGACGTTGGCGACGTAGAGGATCGGCTTCGAGGTCAGCGCCTGCAGGTTGGCGGGGCCGTGAGCGGCGGCATCTGGGACCGGCACCGAGCGGGCGGGTTTGCCGGCGGCCAGCGCCTCGACCACCTGCTCAAGCCAGTCGCGCTCGGCGATCGCGTCGAGGTCGCCGGACTTGGCGCCCTTGCGCACCCGGTCGAGCCGGCGCGTGGCCTGCTCGTAGTCGGAGAGGACCAGCTCGGTCTCGATCGTCTCGATGTCGGCCAGCGGGTCGACCCGGCCATCAGGGTGCGGCACGCCCGAATCGGCATGGCAACGGACGACGTGGCAGATCGCATCGGTCTCGCGGATCGAGGCGAGGAACTGATTGCCCAGGCCCTCACCTTCGGAGGCGCCTTTGACTAGACCGGCGATGTCGTGGAAGGAGATCGTCGCCGGGACCAACTCGGAACTGCGCACCGTCTCACCCACCTGCTCCAACCGCTCGTCGGGCACTTGGGCCACTGCCACATTGGGCTCGATCGTCGTGAACGGGTAGTCGCCGGTCTGAGCGCCGCCCTTGGTCAGCGCATTGAAGAGGGTCGACTTGCCCGCGTTGGGCAAGCCCACGATCCCCACCTTCATAGAGAGAGCGGCACGATCAGGCCGAGGCCGACACCGAGCACGGCGCCAACCAGGACATCGGACGGATAGTGCATCCCCAGGTAGGGACGGCCCAGCGCAAGCGCAAGCGCCAGAACAAACACCAGCGCCCCAAGCGGCTCAACCCGTGCCATAGCGGTCGCCACGGCAAACGAAGAAGTCGCGTGCGCCGAGGGAAAGCTAAGCGAGCTAGGCGCCTCGCCAAGCGGCGCCAACCCCTCCAACACCGGCCGTGGCCTCTTCACGATCAGCTTGACCACATAGTTGAGCCCAATAGCAATCGGCCCCAGCGCAGCACAGATCAACCAAGCTTCGCGATTGGAGCCATCGAGAATCGCGAGCACAACCCCGATAGCCACCCAAATCGCCCCATTGTTCCCAGCCTTCCCCAAACCCCTCGCAGCTTTCTCCAAACCGGGGGTGTGCCAAGTAGTCCTCATAAAGCGCAGCGTCCTGAGATCGAGGTTCGCCATCGGCCGCGCAGGATATTGGGAAGTCAGGGGTCTTCACGGGAGTGCCTCGCGAAGCGGCTCCGCAGAGTGATTCCCAGCCGCGAAGCGGCACCAAATTTCACCGCCGAAGGCGGTGACAGGCACCTCCCGTGAAGACCCCTGACTTCCCCACCCTTCAAGGTCAATCAGAATCGGACAAGCCCATGCCCTTCGTCCCCGGATACACCCACACCCCCGGCCACCACTGCGGCTCGACCGCCCTCCGCAACCTCCTAGCCTTCCACGGCGTAGAGCTAAGCGAGGAGATAGCGTTCGGTCTGGGCGCCGGTGCCTGCTTCTACTACGTGACGATCGAGCAGGCCTCACCGACCCGCTGGTTCAACGGCCGCACCGCCCGCCTCGAGGAGAACTTCGACGATCTGACCGGGGCGGCACTGCAGCTGCGTACCTTTGAGTCTGGCGACGACGGCGCCTGGATCGCTGCCCGCGCCGAGGTCGACGCCGGCAGGCCGGTCCTCCTGCTCACCGACCTTTTCTACCTCGACCACTACGGCAACTCGGCCCACTTCCCCGGCCACGCCGTCGTCCTCGCCGGTTACGACGATGAGCTGGCGTACCTCTCCGACACCGGTTTCGAGCAGCTGCAGACGACCCAACTCCAGAACCTCGACAAAGCTCGCCACAGCGACCACCCCGCCTACCCACTCTCCGGCCACATGTTTACGGTCGGGGGCGAGGTATCTCCCCAGCGCTTAGGCGAAGCGGTACCGGCGGCGATCGAGCGCGCCGCCCGGGCGATGGTCGAACCCGAGTTCCGCGACTTTTCCGGCCTCGACGCCGTGCGTCGCCTTGCCGCCGAGGCGGGGGCCTGGCCCGAGGTCGCCGAGGACTGGCAGTGGTGTGCCCGCTTCGGCTACCAGGTGATCGAGCGTCGCGGTACCGGCGGCGGCGCCTTCAGGCTGATGTACTCGCGCTTCCTCGAAGAGGCAGGGCGCCCCGAGGCGCCGCTTGCCGCCGATGCTGCTGGCGCCTGGACGGACCTGGCCGAGGCCTTCCACGCCGCAAGCGAACATGACGAGCCGGAGCCGGGCCTCTGGCGCCAGATCGACATTACGGCCAACCGCGTAGCCGAGGCGGAGGAGCGTCTCTGGACCTCTTTGGCCATTCCGTAGTTATCCCCGATGGAGCCCGTTGGGTCCATGGTGTACCGTTTTTAACTGCGGGAGGCGGGTAGCTCAATTTTGAAACCCGTCTTTGGAGGAGAGTCTCATATGAGAGGTAAGCGAGGCCCGCTTGGGCTGCTAGCGCTAAGTGCCGCAGTTTTCGTTCTCGCATTTGGCGCATCGAGCGCCCAGGCAGAATTCGGCATCGCGAGATGGGAAGCATTGACGTGTAGTAACGACGTTTCGCTTCCTGGGCTCGGCAATTGGGCCAGCACCGCCGGCAGCAATCCCTGCGTCGAAACGGACCCACCGAGTGAATTCTTCTCGCAGGCGGGCGGACACCCCAAATACGGTGTCAACGCCTTTTTGATGAATCAAACTGGCGGCAGCCCGAATCTCCCTGACGGTTTCATCAAACGGACCAAAGTCGAACTTCCCGAGGGTCTTGGCGTCAACCCTCAGGCCACGCCGCAGTGCACGGTGAAACAGCTCAGCGAACCTGTTTCCGCGGGCCCTCCCGTGCTGACGAAATGCTCCACCGAAGTGCCGGGATCGTTTATCGGGGTTAATTATCTCACGACCCTCGCCCCCGGCCCAGTGCCTCCAGCGGGTACGGAAATCACGATTCCGGCGCTGGTCTACAACATCGAAACGCCGGACGAACCGGCGTCGCCCTATTACGGCGCCCCGTCGCTCGCCGGCTTTAACGCGACCGGCAAACCGACCTTCTTGGTGGGCGACCTCGATCCGAAAGACCAGCACATCTCCTTCACGACCAAGCCCGACCTCGAACCCCCACCCCCACTTGGCGCGGGCGCACCGGTCATCGGCTCACGGCTGGTCTTTGAAGGCAAAGCCGGCAAGGGATACCTCACCTTGCCGAGCGAATGCAGCGGGCAGCCTCAGATTACGATTCTCAAAGCGGTCTCCAACCCTTATCCGATCCCGCCGGGGCCGGAACTTGAACGGACTAAACAGTCGGTAACGCCCTACAGCGTCACCAACTGCGGCATCGTCCCGTTCACCCCAGGCCTGGGGGTCACGACCGGCAGCAAAGTCGACACGCCCGAGCCGGCAACGGTAGACGTGTCGATCCCGCTCAATCCAGACCCGAACGGCGTCACCGACTCACAACTGAAGGTGGCGAAGGTCGTGCTGCCGGAAGGCGCCGGTATAAATCCCTCCTCGGCCAACGGCCTGGAGACCTGCAGCGACACTCAGTTCGCCAAAGGAACCAACGACCCGATCACCTGCCCAGCCGCCTCCAAGATCGGCTCGGTTGAGGTGGAAACCCCGTCGCTGCCGGGCATCCTCGGCGGCGAGGTGTACGTCGGCGAACCGCTTAGCAACAACGCCAGCACGGGCGAACAGTTCCGCCTCTTCCTGCATGTCACCTCGGTCCGCTTCGGGGTCAATGTCAGGTTGATCGCCAACGTCTTCCCGAACCCGCAGACCGGTCAGCTAACCGCGCTGGTAAAGGAAAACCCGCAGGCGCCGTTCGAACATTTCAAAGTCCACATCGACGGCGGACCGAAAGGCGTTCTGACCTCACCCGACACTTGCGGGCCACACAAGACGACCTCGGAACTAACTCCGTTCTCCTCGACGACGAACGCGACCCCGAGCAGCGAATTTGAGCTCAGCAGTGGAGCCAACGGCGGGCCCTGTCCGAAAACGCTCGGCGACCGGCCGTTCAGTCCGACCTACACGGCCGGAACGGTCAGCCACAAAGCCGGCGCGTTCAGCCCGTTCGAACTGCACATCACGCGGCCGAACGGTGCTCAGGAGATCCGCCAGGTCAAGGTCGACCTGCCGCCGGGGATGGTGGCAAAGCTGAAGGGGACCGAATACTGCCCCGAGGCGAGCATCGCGGCGGCTGCCGCGGCATCGGGCAAAGCTGAGCAGGCAAGCCCGAGCTGCCCGGCTAACAGCGAGGTCGGCACCGTCAATGTCAGCGTCGGTTCCGGTACCCCGTTCCAAACGCCCGGCAAGGCCTACCTCGCCGGCCCATATAAAGGCGCACCGCTGAGCTTCGTCTTCGTGGTGCCCGCAGTTGCGGGGCCTTATGACCTCGGCACCGATGTGGTCAGAACGGCTCTCAACATCGACCCCGAAACGGCTGAAGTCCATGCCGTCTCGGATCCGATTCCGTACATATTCGGCGGCGTGAAGCTCGACATCCGCTCGATCGACATCTCGATCAGCCGGTCGAACTTCACCCTCAACCCGACCACCTGTCGCGAAACGTTCCAGATCGGCTCTGGGATCTTCGGCGGCGGCGGCGACCCGGCCAACCCGGGCGCTTGGTTCGAAGCGAAAGCATCTGCCGACTTCCGCGCGACGGAATGCAAGAAGCTGAAGTTCGGGCCAAAGTTCTACGCTCGGATCCTCGGTGGCAAGAACCAGACCAAGCGGACCAAGAACCCGAAGTTCCGGGCGACGCTGCAGGCCCGTAGCGGCGATGCCAACCTGCGGCGGGCAGCGTTCATCCTGCCGCGGGCGACGATCCTCGATCAGAGTCACATCAAAACCATCTGCACGAGGGTCCAGCTGGCTGCAAACGAATGCCCGAAGAACTCGATCTACGGGAACGCCAAGGCAACCTCGCCGCTGCTGGACAAGCCCCTCAAGGGCCCGGTCTACCTGACCTCGTCCAGTAACCCGTTGCCCGACCTACTGGTCAACCTGCGCGGCCAGGTGCCGATCCAGTTGCGCGGGGTCATCAGCTCTGAACACGGCCGCCTCAAGACCGTGTTCAACAACACCCCCGACGTGGCGGTGAGCAACTTCACCCTCACGATGAAGGGCGGCAGCAAGGGTCTGTTGGTCAACTCGCGGGACCTCTGCGGGAGGCCAACGAACGGTTTCCTCAACCTGAAAGCGCAGAACAGTCGTCAGCTGAAGAGGAACAACCTGCGGCTCAACATCCCCGCCTGCCACGGGGGCAATAAGCAGCACTGACGGTCGGATATCGGGGCGGCCCCTCCCAGCCGCCCCGATACCACCGCTTATCCGCTATTCACTGACGTATGGCGGAGGGCGACACGATCCTGCGGACGGCGCGTCGGATCGAGCGGGCGCTGGGCGGCCAAGACCTGGGTATCCGAGCGAGCAGCGGGCGCGGGCGCGCAGCTGGACTCGAGCGACTCGACGGAAGTCATCTGGATCGAGTGGAGGCACGCGGCAAGCACCTGCTGTTCCACTTCGACGAACTGGTCCTTCATAGCCATCTCGGCATGAGCGGCTCATGGCAGGTGGTCGCCCGGGGAGAACGCTGGCGCAAGCCGGCCGCGGCCGCCTGGGTCGTGCTGAACGGCGAGCGGGCGAAGGCGGTCCAGTTCGGCGGTCCCACCCTGCGCGTGCTGAGCGCCGGTCAGTTGCGCCGCGACCCAGTGCTCGCCCGCCTAGGTCCCGACATCCTCGCGCCTGACTTCGAGGTCTCCAAAGCAACGCGGGCGCTGCGCGCCTCGCCCGCAGTCGAGTTGGGCGACGCCCTACTCGATCAGCGCGCGATCGCTGGCATCGGCAACATCTTCAAGAGCGAGGCCTGCTTTGCGGCTGAAGCGAGCCCGTGGAGCCGGGTGTCCGAGCTGTCGGAGATCGACCTACGCGAGGTCCTGGAGGCGGCCCGGCACCTGATGCAGGAATCAGTTGTAAACGGCCGCCCCAGCACCGCCGTATACCGCCGTGCCGGCCAACCGTGTCCTGCCTGCGGCACCCCGATCTCCGCCCGCGGGCAGGGCGACGCCAACCGGCGCACCTACTGGTGCCCACACTGTCAGGCGGCTGAGACTCGGGCGAAGTAGGCGAACCAGTTGCCGGAGTGGGACTCGAAGGCGAGGCCAGCTTCAGCAGCTTGGCGCTTAAGGCTGGCGAGGGTGGTGAAGTGGGGGTCGCCGAAGAGCTCGCCGACGACGAGGCGGCCGCCGGGCCTGAGCACGCGGTTGATCTCGCGCAGGGCAGCTACTGATTCCGGGATCTCGCCGAGCACGGCCGTCAGCACGACCGCGTCCACCGAGGCATCCGCGTAAGGCAGCGCGGTGGCATCGCCCTGGGTGGGGACGACGTTCCCCAGGCCACGCTCGGCTGCACGGGCACCGACGTGGTCGAGAAACTTCTGCTGGAGGTCGAAGATCTCGACCCTGCCCTCGGGGCCGACCCACTCAGCGATGTCGAGCGTGTAGTAGCCGGTGCCGGGGCCAATCTCCAGCACTCGCTCGCCCGGCTGCGGCACCAGCACCTCGCGCAGACGATCGCGGGTAATGACCGGGTGCGGAGCTTCGACCCAGAAACGCTGACCGTAGGGGCAGGCCGAAGGGTTCTTGCGCCACCACAGGGCCGCGGCCAGCGTCGCCAGCCCTGCGACGCCAAGCAATCGGCGGGCTCGCATCAGTCCTGCCGGTTGAGCCCGAAGCCGACTTCGTGCGCACCTGATTGGATCCGCAGGAAGGCGACCTTGCCGACGTATACGGAGAGCACACCGTCCTCGGTCTTGACGTCGTGCCAGCCACCCTTCTCGACCTGCTTGCGCAGGTCCTTGAGCTCATCGTCGTTGAGCCGCACCGCGACGACCTGCCCTCCCTCAAAGCCGATCTCGACCTTCTGCGTATCCGCCATCAGTGCTCCTCTCTACTCGGTTCGACGATCTCGGTCAGCACGCCGCCGGTCGAGCGTGGCTGGATAAACGCGACTCGGCTCCCATGGATTCCGATCCGGGCCTTGCTATCGATCAGCTCGAGGCCGGCGCCGGCGAGCTTCTCGAGGGTGGAGTCGATGTCGTCAACCGCGTAGGCGACGTGGTGCAGCTTGGGGCCTTTGCGGGCGAGGAACTTGCCGACGGGGGAGTCGGGGGCAAGCGGCCGCATCAGCTCGACGTGGCCGTCGCCGACGTCGAGCAGCACCGCCTCAACTCCCTGCGACTCGACCGTCTCGCGGTAGGCGACGGTCATCTCGAAGGTCTCCGCGTAGAGCTCGATGGCCGCGTCGATGTCCTCGACGGCAACGCCTATGTGGTCGATCTTGCCGAACATCGGCCGCAGTCTAGAGAGGCGCCTACATCGCAGGCGACGGGTCGCCCGCGGCGCCCCCTGAACCCTCGACCCGGAGGATCTCAGCCAGCGCCGCGATCCCTACCTGGAGCTGCTCGGGAGTCGGCTCCTTCGTCGCCAGGTGACGCTGAATCTCGCGGCCGGGCGCGTGGAACGCCTCGGCCAGCGGCGAGCCGTGGTTACGGTCGCTCCAGGCAAACATCTCAACCGCGAGCGAAGCGCCCCCGAGGCCAACCGCAGCGCGCGCGACCGGGCTCGGCCGCTCGACCAGCCGCTCCAGTACCACCGTGCCCCCAGCGGAGAGCAGCATCATCGGCGTGAGCAGGTTGGAACCACAGCGGTCGTGCTCCTTCGGCACCGACGCCGGGTCCGCGATCCCCTGCTCGTAGGCAGCAATCGCCTTGTGCTCGACCCCGTGGTAGGCAGCCAGGTCGCGATCGGTGAGGGCGATGACGGCAGGCATCGCACCAAGTGCCTGGACAAGCCCCTCGCGCAGCGCGGAGCTAGCCACGCGGCGCCGCAACACCGAAGTGGCGACCAGAGTCGTCCCAATCGTGACCAGCACCCGCCAATCCTCGAAAGGCAAGCGCGCCGCCGGCATTCGCCGCCGAACCAGCGGCAACACTGCCATTGCCTCGACAAGTTTCAGCGGTCCCCGCAGACCCGGCACTTTGCCGACGAGCTTCGGTGCCAGCTCCGGTTTCCGCTCGGAGGCAACGACGACCTGGCCGCCCTTGTCGCGTACAGCGGCAGCCCAGTGCGTAGGCCCATGGATCAAGAGGCCGTTGCGCAGGGCCATCCCACCGAGTCGCAGCTTTTCCTCGCTCACAGATCAGACGATAGAGACGTGCCCGCAGTGGCGGCGGGTTCCACCCACTCAGGACCGCGTCGGCGGAACCCAGCCGGGCGGGAACGCGCCAGCCGAGACGTTGCCCCCGCCGGGCTCGAACAGGGTGGAGACGAGCTTCCCCGCGGGTCGCTCGTCGACCAGGGGACGGACGTCGGCAATCTGGACGAGCAGGTGCAGGGAGGAGCCGAGCTGGAAGTCGGCGGCGGTCGGCTTCTCGCCACCAAGCACGCCCGAGTCCAGAAGCGCGTCGACGGTGTCCAGCTGCGCCGGCAGCGCCTGCAACGTGTCGTAAACCCGCTGGGCGGTGATGTCCAGGTAGCGCCATGAGGCCCGCATCGCCTTGATCGCGAAGTCGACGCCGGCCGGGTCTAGCTGGTTGGCCCCGGCGAAAGTCCCCATCGACTCGGGGCGGAAGTGCATCGCGCCGAAGACGAGCACGCGGGCAGTGCTCTGGAGCTCCTCTGCGATCCCGGCCTCGGCCTCGCGGATTTCGTCGCCGCTCGCCGCCGGGTAGAGGCCGGCATCGGGGCGCAGCTCGTCGAGACGGGCGAAGATCGTTGACGTGCCGTGCACCGGCTCGTCGTCCACAAGCAGACCGGGGACCGTGCGGCGCCCCTCGCCGTAGACTTTTTCGACCTCGTCGCCCTGTCTGCCGGTTTCGAGCACGACCGTCTCGTATTCCTGCCCAAGCCGGTCGAGAGCCGCGCTCACCGCTAGGCAGGGGTGCGAGAAAGGGACCACGTGGAGGACGAGCCGCGGCTGCGCTGACATCGGCGAGACCCTATCGACGTTCGCCGAGGGAGGCACCGTGTTCAAGATCGCCGACGACCGCGAAGTGCGCGGTCGTCGGTCCCCCCTGATTCCCCTTTTAAGTACCGGCCGGAGACCCCCAGTCCAGGCCTCCGGCCGGTGTGTCGGCTCTCCCTGGCTCTAGCTTGGAAAGCCACCCACTGAAACACCCCCTCTGAGGGGAAGTTGCGGATGCGACTAGGCGCCGCGAATCCTTTTGCGGAGCGCCTCTAGACGCTCTCCCAGCTCGCGCTCAAAACCGCGGTTGCTGGACTTGTAGAAGCGCAGATCCTCCAGGCCCGGCGGCATCAATGGCTGGTCGCTGACGGCGCCCGGCTCGTCGTGCGCGTAGCGGTAGCCCTCGCCGCGGCCGAGCTCGCCAGCGCCGGGGTAGTGCGCGTCGCGCAGATAGTCGGGCGGAGTCTGGGCGCCGTTCTCGCGCACCTCAGCACGGGCTCGGCCGAGCGCTTTGTAGGAGGCGTTGGACTTCGGCGCGAGGGCGAGGTAGACGGCAGCCTGGGCGAGGTTGAGCGCGCACTCGGGCAGGCCGACGCGGTCGACCGCGCGGGCCGCGGCGTCGGCGACAAGCAGCGCCTGCGGGTCGGCGTTGCCGACGTCCTCGGAGGCGAGGATGACCATGCGGCGGGCGATGAAGCGAGGGTCCTCGCCGCCCTCCAGCATCACCGCCAGGTAGTAGAGCGAGGCATCGACGTCAGAGCCCCGCGTCGCCTTAATCCAGGCCGAGACGAAATCGTAGTGACGGTCTCCCCCCCGGTCGTAGTCGAGCGCCTTGCGCTGCAGCGCGTCCTCAACTGCGGCGACATCGATCGCATCCGACTTTGACCCCGCCCCAGTGTGGTCAAAGTCGGATGCGCGCGCGACCGCCCGCTCGAGCGCGGAGAGGGCGACACGGGCATCGCCACCGGAGCGCTGCGCGAGCATCGCCAGCGCCGCGTCCTCGACCGGGGGCGGCTCGGCCAGACCCCGATCGGGATCGTGCAGTGCCCGATGTAGCAACTCTTCGACTTGCTCCGCCGAGAGCGGCTGCAGCTCATAAATCTGGCAGCGCGAGAGCAGCGCCGAGTTGACCTCAAAGTAGGGGTTCTCGGTGGTCGCCCCAATCAACGTCAGCAGCCCCTCCTCAACTGCCGGCAGCAACGCATCCTGCTGGGCCTTGTTGAAGCGATGGATCTCATCGAGGAAGAGCACGGTGTGCCGCCCGTTGGCCTGCCTGCGCTCCCGCGCCCGCTGGATCACGCCGCGGATCTCGGCTTTCCCGGCATTGACAGCCGATTGCTCCTCAAACGCCCCGTCGGCCGACGACGCCGCGATCCGCGCCAACGTCGTCTTCCCCGCCCCCGGCGGCCCATACAAAATCGCGGAGTGAAGGTGCCCACTTTCAATCGCGGTCCGCAGCCCCGAGCCCTCGCCAAGCACATGCTCCTGCCCAACGAGCTCATCAAGCGATCGCGGCCTCATGCGTACAGCCAGAGGTGCATCAGCTTCCGGCGAAGCCGGCTGACGGGCAGATCCGTCATCGCTCCCGAACAGGCGGTCAGGCATGCGCCGAGTATGACCACGGAGCAGGTTGCAGCTGTCGAGAGGGAGCCGGTGGCGGTGTCGGGGTGCCTCGCGAAGCGGCTCCGCAGAGTCATTCCAGCCGCGAAGCGGCACCAGATTCCACCGCCAAAGGCGGTGGTGGGCACCCCCGACCCCGCCACCGGCTCCCCCCACACCACCTACAATCGACACCATGGAGATCGCCACGCAGCCCCAAGCCGCCCAGTCCACGCTCGAGTCCTTCAACCCCGCCACCGGAGAGCTAGTCGGCTCCGTCGCCACGATCACCCCAGACCAGGTCCAGGGAGTGGTCGACGACGTAGCCCGCATCCAACCCGCCTGGGCCGAGCTGAGCTTGAAGACCCGTGGCGCCTACCTGCGCCGCGCGGCGGATGCCCTGCTCGACGACATTGATGAGCTCGCCGAGCTACTGGTCTCCGAGCAGGGCAAGCCCCGCGCCGAGGCCTACACGATGGAGCTTTTGCCGACCGTCGACGCCCTGCACTGGTGCGCCAAGGCCGGTCCGAAGATCCTCGCTGAGGAGAAAGTGCGGATGTCCCAGGCTTTCCTGGCGAGCAAGAAATCTCGCTTTACCTACGAGCCGATCGGCGTGGTCGGAGTGATCGCGCCCTGGAACTACCCCTGGTCGATCCCCTTTGGCGAGGTGGCGATCGCGCTGATGGCGGGAAACGGAGTCGTGCTCAAGCCGGCTAGCCTCACCCCGCTGCTGGGCGAGGCGATCCGCCGTGTCTTCGAGAAGGGCGGCCTGCCCGAGGGCCTAGTCCGGGTCGTCCATGGCGGCGGCGCGGTCGGCGACGCGCTGGCGAAATCGAGCGCCGGCAAGATCTTCTTCACCGGCTCGGTCGAGGTCGGCCGCACGGTCGGCGAGGTCTGCGCACGGCAGCTCAAGGGCTCGGTGCTCGAGCTCGGCGGCAAGGACCCGATGATCGTCTGCGCCGACGCCGACCTCAGCAACGCGATCTCCGGCGCCGTCTGGGGCGGCTTTGCCAATGCTGGACAAACTTGTTCGGGGATCGAGCGCGTCTACGTCGTGCGCGAGATCGCCGACCGCTTCATCGAGGGGGTTGCCCGCGAGACGCAGAAACTGCGGCTCGGTAACCCAGCCGAGTGGGAGACGGAGATCGGCCCAATGACCTCCCCTGGCCAGTACGAGATCGTCGTCGACTTGATCGAGGACGCGGTCGCCTCCGGCGCGACCAAGCTCTGCGGTGGCCCGACCCCCGTCGCCGGCCTCTCCGACAAATACATCGCCCCAACCGTGCTGACCGGGGTCACGCACGAGATGAGGATCATGAACGAGGAGGTCTTCGGCCCGGTGCTGCCGATCGTCGTCGTCGATTCAGAGCAGGAGGCGATCGACCTCGCTAACGACTCCGAGTTCGGCCTCGGCGCCTCGGTCTGGACCAAGGACCGCCAGAAGGGCGCACGGATCGCGCGGCGGATCGAGTCCGGGATGGTCTGGGTCAACGATCACTCCTTCAGCCACGGCGCCTGCCAGTGCGCCTGGGGCGGTGTCAAGGACTCCGGCGTCGGTCGCTCGCACTCCAAATTCGGTTTCTATGAGTGCGTCAACATCAAGATGAACGCCTGGGAGCCGGGCCTCACCCGCGACTTCTGGTGGCACCCCTACGACCAGACCTTGGGCGAAGCAGTCCGCGCCTCGGCCAAACTGCTCTACGGCAAAGGCGCCACCCGCACCCAAGCCCTGCGCGAGGGTGCAGGCCCCCTGCTCAAGGTCGGCGCCCGCACCTTGCGCAAGCGCCGCTGAGCTGCGACTCAGCCGCCGGCTGAGTCGAGCCGCTTGCTGAAAAAGACCCGGCGGAACGGCCCGGAGCTACGGCGCTCGATCTCCCTGTAGCCGAAGTGCCGATATAGGGCGATGTTCTCGGTCATACCCGCGTTGGTGTAGAGGCGCAGCTCCGGCGTGCCGGCATCGAGGGCGAACAACTCCGCCCAGACGAGAAGCGCGCGGCCGAGCCCCTCGCCCTGGCGATTGGGGACGACGGCGACATTCTCGATCAGAACGTGGTCCTCCTCCGAGATCACCACGATCACCCCGACGATGCCTTCTTCCCTTTCGATCACGAACGCCTGGCCCTTGCGGACCTTCTCGTCGTAGTCGTCGTCCATCGGTGCGGGCCGCACGCCCAGCGACTCCACGTAGCCGGCGTAGGCGCAGCGCACAACGCCGGCGATCGACGGGGCGTCAGCTGGCAGAGCGGTGCGGATCCGCACTGCGGCAGCCTAGACGTTCACAATGCCCCGACGTGGAGCGCGGCACGGCGACAGACGAACCAGCGCTCAGCCTCGCCGGGCTTCGACGGGACTTCGACGAGCGGCCGGCGCTGGACGGCGTCGACCTGACCCTGAACAAGGGAGAGTCCCTGGTCGTCCTGGGTCCCAATGGAGCCGGCAAGACGACCCTGCTGCGCATTCTCGCCACCCTGCTGCGGCCAAGCGGCGGCGAGGTGCGAGTGCTCGGAGCCCGCCTGCCCGGGGAGGCCTGGAAGGCGCGCGGGCGGATCGGCTTTCTCGGTCACGAGGCGCTGCTCTACCGCGACCTGAGCGGGCGCGAGAACCTGCGCTTCCACGCCAAGTTGCACGGGCTTCGGGGGGAGGCCGCCGAGACGCGGATCGACGCGCTGCTCGCCGCGGTCGGGATGGAGCGGCGCGCCGAGCAGCGCGTCGCCGAGCTCTCCGCCGGGATGCGTCAGCGGCTCGCCATCTGCCGCTGCATCCTGCACGAGCCCGAGCTGCTGCTGCTCGACGAGCCCGACTCGAACCTCGACGCCGAAGGGCGTGAGTTGGCCCGCGAGCTGATCGGTCCCGGCGAGGGACGCAGCCGCGTCCTCGTCACCCACGACCCCGAGCGGGCGCTGCCCGACTCTGACCAGGTGCTGCGTCTCGGCGCCGGCGGCAGGGTGGCGGTCGCGTGACGCCGTCCCGCCTCGCCTTCGCGGCGATCCTCGGTAAGGACCTGCGGGCCGAGCTGCGCACCCTGCAGTCGCTGCCGGCGATGGCGCTCTTCGCCGTCACCACCTTCGTCATCTTTCGCTTCGGCCTTGACCGCACGGCTCTCTCCGGCAGCCTCGGCGCCGGCGTGCTCTGGGTGACGCTGCTCTTCGCCGCGATCCTCGGCATCAACCGCCTCTTCGTCGCCGAGCGTGAGGAGGGCGGCTTCGACGCGATCCGCCTGGCGCCGATCGACCGCACCGCGGTCTTCGCCGCCAAGGCGGCGGCGCTGCTCGTCTACCTGTTGGCGTTGGAGCTGGTCGTCGTCCCCGTCTTTGCCGTCTTCTTCCTCGACTCCGCCGCTGCCCTGCCGCCGCTCGTCTTGGTCCTTCTACTGGCTGACCTCGGGCTCGCCGCGACCGGCACGCTGATCTCCTCGATGGCGGTCAACTCGCGTGCCCGCGACCTGCTGGCGCCACTCGTCCTGCTGCCCCTGGTAGTGCCGCTCTCGATCGCCGCCACCGGGGCGATCGAGCCGCTCCTGGCGGTGGGCGGTCCCGGTTACCACCGCTTCGGCACCTGGCTCGCGGTGCTCGGCCTATACGATTTGATCTTCCTCCTGGTCGGATACGCGGTGTTCGACTTCCTGCTGGAGGACTGAGGCGCCAACCACCTCCCACCGCGCCACAAGCATGTACGGCAAAGGCCTGAGACCACTCTCGATCGCGACCGTCGCGGCACTCGTCGTGTCGCTCTCGCTGGTCTTCTTCTACGCGCCGCTCGACGCTGACCAAGGCTTCATCCAGAAGATCTTCTACCTGCACGTGCCGCTGGCAATCGTCGCGCTCATCGGCTTCGTCATCGGCGGCGTTTTCGCGATCCTGCATCTGCGCAGCGGCGATTCACGCTGGGACGCCTACTCCTACGTCTCGATCCACATGTCGGTGATCTTCGGCGTCGCCGTTTTAATCACCGGCTCGATCTGGGCAAAGGCCTCCTGGGGGCACTGGTGGGTCTGGGACGAGCCGACCCTGGTCAGCTTCCTGATCGTCTTCCTGATGTACGCGACCTACTATCCCTTCCGCTACGCGATCGAGGACCGCGAGCGCCAGGCGCGCTACGCCTCGGTCTTCGCGATCACTGCCGGCGCCTTCGTGCCGCTCAACTTCATGGCCGTGCGGATGGCGCAGAGCCTCGTCCACCCGCGCGTCTTCGCCACCACCAACGGTGGGCTGCCCGGCTCGATGATGCTGACCTTCCTCGTCAGCCTGCTGGCTATCGGTCTGCTCTGGGTCACCCTGGTCAAGTTCGAGCTGACCGCGAAGAGCGCCTCCGGGCAGCTGAAGCGGCTGCGCCGTGCCCTCGACGCGCCCGCACCCGGCGGGCGCTCCCGCGTCGCCCCGGAGGTCAGCTAATGCTCGCCCTGCTCGCAGCCACGCCGGCGCTGCCGCTTGACGAGGCCGGCAAGTACGTCGCCGGCGCCTACGTCGTCTTCCTCGCCCTGATCGTTATCTACGTGGCAATCATGGCGGCCAAACTGCAGCGGATCGAGCGTGAGCTGGGCGAGCTGGCTGCGTTTGCCGAGGCCCGTGCTACCGCAGACCAAGCCGCCCCCGGACGCGAGAGTGAGACGCCATCCATATCTGATTCTTTGGCGTCTCACGGAAGCAGAGGAGGCGGCGCCTAATGTCTGAGTTGCTCGCCTTGGGCGTCTCTCACAAAACCGCGCCGCTCGACCTGCGCGAGCGGCTCTCGCTGACCGAGGGCCGCGCGGTCGGAGCCCTGCATGAGCTGACCGCTGTCGACGGAATCCACGAGGCGGCGGCGATATCGACTTGCAACCGGACCGAGCTCTACCTGATGGTCTCCGACACGGTCGAAGCTGAGTCGCAGGCGCTGGGCGTGCTCACCCGCCAGGCGGAGATCCGCCCGACTGAGCTGCTCGGCCACCTCTACTCGCTGCGCGCCGGCGAAGCCGCCCGCCACCTCTTCCGCGTCACCGCCGGGCTCGACTCGATGATCGTCGGCGAGGCCGAGATCCAGGGCCAGGTCAAACGTGCCTACGAGCTGGCTCTGGTCGAGGGTGCCACCGGGCCGATCCTCAATCGCCTCTTCCGTGGCGCGCTCGCGGCAGGCGGCCGGGTCCGCGAGGAGACCGCGATCGGCGAGAAGGGCGTTTCGGTGCCATCCGTCGCGGTCGAGTTGGCGCGACGCACGCTTGGCGATCTCGGCGAGCGCCGAGTGCTCGTGATCGGCGCCGGCGAGACCGCCGAGCTGGTCGCCAAGGCGCTGGTCGCTCGCGGCGCCGCCAGCGTCTTCGTCGCCAATCGTCACTACGACAGGGCGATCGGCTTGGCGCAGCGCTTCGACGGCAAAGCGGTCCGCTTCGAGGAGCTGCCCGAGCAGCTGCAGGCTGCCGACATCGTCGTCTCGGCGACCAACTCGCCCCATCACATCGTCGAGCGCGATGGCCTCGCCCAGGTAATGGAGACACGCTCTGGCCGGCCGCTACTGCTGGTCGACATCGCGGTGCCGCGCGACATCGAACCGGAGTGCCGCGAGGTCGCCGGGGTCAGCCTGCACGACATCGACGACGTCCAGCAGATCGCCGAGCGCAACGCAGGCGACCGCGAGGGCGAGGCGCGACGGGCCGAGCCGATCCTCAGTGCCGAGCTCGACCGCTTCGAGCGCTGGCTCGCCTCGCTCGAGGTGGTGCCGACGATCGCCTCGCTGCGCGAGCGCGCCGACGAGATCGTCGGCCGGGTGCTGGCCGAGAACGACGGGCGCTGGGAGAACCTCGGCGAGGCAGACCGCGAGCGACTTACGGCGATGGCAAAGGCGATCGCCTCGCGCCTCCTGCACGAGCCGACGCTGCGAATGAAGCGCTCTGCCGGCAGCGACGAGGCTTACCTGTATGTGAGCGCGCTGCGCGAACTCTTCGGGTTGGATGCGGGAACCGAACCGGTGGGGGAAGCGGACGCCGACGTGACGGATATCTCGCGGCGCAGGGTGGGTCCGGGCAGGGGTTCCACTTAACTTTTTCGGTGGAGCCGTCTCAGGCTAACGCCCGTGAGCCAACGACGAAAAAGTACAAGACGTTCCACCCCTACCCGAACCCACCAAATGCTTCGGATCGCCACTCGCAACAGCGCACTTGCCAAAGCTCAAGCTGGTCAGGTCGCTGAGCTGTTGGGGGGAGCTGAGTTGGTCGAGGTATCTTCGGATGGGGAGGTTGGGGATAAGGCGCGCTTTGTACGTGGGGTCGAGCGGGCGTTGCTGGGGGGAGAAGCGGATATCGGTGTGCACTCGGCCAAGGATGTGCCGGCCGAGATGCCGGATGGGCTCGTGATAGCGGCGGTACCCGCGCGTGAGGACCCGGCCGACGTCTGGATTGGCGTCGGGGGCTCACTTGTCGATGTGCCTGAGGGGGCCAGGGTCGGAACCGCCAGCCTGCGTCGTCGCTCGCAGCTGCTTGCCGCTCGTCCCGACCTCGAGGTGAGCGAGCTGCACGGAAACGTCGATACGCGGCTGCGCAAGTTGGCCGAGGGTGAGCATGACGCGATCGTGCTCGCCGCCGCCGGCCTGCGCCGGCTGGGGCGCGAGGGCGAGGTGTCGTTCGCGCTGTCGATCGAGACGATGATCCCGGCGGCCGGGCAGGGAGCGCTCGTTCTTCAAGTACGTGGCGCCGACGCGGACGCGACTGAGGCTGCCGCTGCAATTGGGGATGAAATCGCCCTGCGCGAGCTGACCGCCGAGCGCGCTGTGGTGGCCCTGCTTGACGCGACCTGCGCGACCCCGATCGGCGTCCACGCCCGGGTCGACGGCAAGCAGCTCACGATCGATGCCTTCGTCGGCCTGCCCGAGGGCGACGAGTGGATCCGCGACCGGGTGGAGGGTGATGCGGAGGAGCCGGCGGCGGCAGGCGCGCTCCTCGCCGAGCGCCTGTTGAGCGCCGGCGCACGCGACATCCTCGACCGCGCCGAGGCACTTGCATGAGCGCCCGGTCAGGGGTCGTGTACCTGGTCGGAGCCGGTCCGGGCGATCCCGGCCTGATGACGGCGCGCTCGCTGGAGCTGATTGCCTCCGCCGACGCGATCTTCCACGACCGCCTGATCCCCCCCGGTGCGCTCGCCGACGCCCGAGCCGACGCCGAACTCGTCTACGTAGGCAAGGCCCCAGCGGACGTGCCGTCGCTGAGAGGCCACTATGGGTACTTAAGCGACGGCACGTCTGTGGTGCAGGGGGAGACCAACGAGCGCTTGGTCGAGGCCGCACGGGCGGGCAAGAGCGTGGTGAGACTGAAGGGCGGCGACCCATTCATCTTCGGTCGTGGCGGCGAGGAGGGCGAAGCGCTGCGCGAGGCCGGGATCGAGTTCGAGGTGGTCCCCGGAGTAACGGCCGGGGTCGCCGCAAGCGCCTACGCCGGGATCCCGGTCACGCACCGCGACGACGCTTCGGCGGTCGCCTTCATCACCGGCCATGAGGACCCCGAGAAGCCGGAGACTGCGCTCGACTGGGATGCCCTCGCGCGCTTCCCCGGCACCCTTGTCTTTTACATGGGCGTCAAACGGCTGAGCGACAACGCAGCGGCGCTGATCGCGGCAGGCCGCGATGCGGACGAGCCCGCCGCCGCAGTCGAACGCGGCACCATGGACGGGCAGCGCACGGTTGTCGCGACCCTCAGCAGCCTCGCCGCAGCGGTCGAGCGCGAGGGCATAGGTGCCCCAGCGTTGATCGTCATCGGCGCGGTCGTGGAGCGCCGTGAAACGCTTGCCTGGCTCGAGCGCCGGCCACTATACGGGCGCCGCATCATCGTCACCCGCGCCCGCGCACAAGCAAGCGGCCTGGCGGCGACCCTGCGCACGCTCGGCGCCGAGGTAGTCGAGCTGCCCGCGATCCGAATCGAGCCGCGGATCGAGAGCGAGGAGGTGCGGAGGGCCGTGGCCAACCTTGGTGAGTACGCGCTGATCTGCGTGACGAGCCCCAATGGAGCGCACCTCTTGTTCGACGCGATGCGCGAAGCGGGCCTCGACGCTCGGGCGCTAAGCGCAACTCCAAAACAGCAGCAGGTAGGAGAGAGGGGTTCGAGCGTCGGCGGCGCGGCACGGGCCGGGACCGCGATCGCCGCGATCGGCCCCGGCACGGCGCGGGCGCTGGCCGAACATGGGATCTCTGCCGACATAGTCCCGGAGCGCTTCGTCGCCGAGGCGCTGGTCGAAGCGCTAGAAGGAGTCGAGGTCGATGGGGAGCGTGTCCTCATCGCCCGCGCCGCCGAGGCGCGCGACGTCCTCCCCGACGCGCTTCGCGAGCGAGGCGCCGGGGTCGACGTCGTCGCCGTCTACGAGACGGTGCGCGAGACCCCCGACCCCGCCGTGATCGAGGCGGCACAGGCCGCCGACTACGTCACCTTCACCTCATCCTCCACGGTGCGCAACCTCACCGAGGCTCTCGGCGATCGCTTCCCCGTCAACGCCCGCATCGTCTCGATCGGCCCGGTGACCAGCGAGGCTGCGCGCGAGGCGGGCCTCGAGGTCGCAGTCGAAGCCGAGCGCCACGACATCGACGGCCTCATCGCTGCCCTTCTCGTCGATGCCGCCCAATGATGGATCTTTGTGTCCCTTATAGGGGATACAAAGATCCATGATGCGGGAGGTGAACTTCGGGGCGCCGCATCGGCACTTTCGGATGACGGACTCGACCAATGCCCGCGCGCGGGCATTGGTCGAGTCCGGTGCCCCCGGGGGCACCATCGTCACCGCCGCCGAGCAGACCGCTGGCCGGGGGCGCCAGGGCCGCACCTGGACGGCACCGCCGGGCAAGGCCCTTCTCTACTCGGCGATCCTCCGCCCGCTAGACGAGCGCCACCTACTCCTACCGCTAGCCGTCCCGCTCGCCGTCTGCGAAGCAGCCGAAGAGCTGGAACCCAGCATCGAGTGCCAGGTCAAGTGGCCGAACGACATCTGGATCGAGGGCCACAAGCTAGCGGGAGTCCTCATAGAAGCCAAGCCCCAGGACGGCTGGGCCGTCATCGGAGTCGGCCTCAACCTCTCGATCGCCCCAGACGAGTTCCCGCCCGAGCTTCGAGACACGGCAACTTCGCTCTTCGGCCCCGTCGAAAACGGACGGGAGTCGCCTCGACGATGCCTCGCGAAGCGGCCTCGGCAGGGTGAATCCAGCCGCGAAGCGGCTCCAGATTTCACCGCCGAAGGCGATGATAGGCACTCGGCGAGGCGACCCCCGACCTTCCTCACGGCAAGCGCGGTCCTAAACCGTCACCTCGCTCGCTGGGTCACGGCCGACCGACAGAAGACGCTGGCCGCCTGGCGTTCCCGCGATGCACTGAAGGGTCGGGAGATCTCCTGGGACGGCGGCAGCGGTGTCGCCGACGGAATTGAAGACTCGGGCGACCTAGTCGTCGTCGCCACTGGCGGCGACCGCGTCGTCCTCGGCGCCGGTGAGGTCCACCTCAGGCTCTGAGCCGTTTTCGGCGGCTTTCGTCTTTCTCGCCCTGGGCGCACGCTTCCGAGGTTTCGCCCCGTTCTCGCCACCGCCCGCTTGCGCGCCACCTTTGCCCTTTTTGCGCTTACGGCGACGTTTGCCGCCTTTGGGGAAGTTGCGCAGCAGTTCACGCGCGGTCGCCGAAGGTTTGCGAGCCATCCGCATCCGCGCCCCACGCAGCACCTCCTCGCCTTCGGGCGTGTGTGAGACCGCGCCGGCGAGCAGCGCCACCGCCAAGCGGCGGTCCTGTTTGCGCGCCGCGTGGACGAGGCGGCGGGCGTTGCGCCCGTGGGCACGGCCCGAAGAATTGACCAGCAGGCCGAGCAGCCGCTTCGTCTCCGGCCAGCGCTGTACGGCGTACTCTTCGTGCAGCTCGGGGGTGTAGGAGGCTAGTCGCCAAACCCACGCTTGGGCCTGGTCGCGGCGGCCGATCCGTTTGTCGACCAGCGCCTGCAGCAAAGTTTTCGTCCCGGCCCGCTTGTCCTCGCGGCTCCAAGTGCCAACGATGTCGATCGCGTCGTCGAAGGCGTCAGCATCACGCAGGTCGGCAATCTCGGCCAGCGCTTTCAGCTGCAGCTGCGAGTTACGGTTGCGCTGCACGCAAGTAAGCAGGAAGCGCCGGCGCAGCTCCTTGGTGCGATCGTTCTGCAGCATCGAGCGGGCGCGGCGCCAGTTCTGCGGGGTAACCCGCGCCCCGGCAAGAGCAGCCCAAGCGTGCTGCTCGGGGTAGTCGAGGTTCTCGACCGCGATCCGCCAGAGCTCGCGTTCGAGCACCTGGGTGCGTTTTTCGGAGTCCTCCGAGACGGGGACGATCCGCCGCTCGACCCGCACCCGCCGACCGCGGCCGCGACGCACCGGGCCGACGACAATCGCCCCACCGCGGTAAACGTCGCGGTCGAGCAAGCTGTGCAGGGTGACGATCGTCTCGTCGTGGGTCGTCGCCGGGTGGACGAAGTCGATTACGAGGCCCGCCTCCTTACCCGGCGCTCGCCGGGTAACGCGGCCTACCCGCTGCTGATAGATGCGCCGCGAGGCGGTCGGCGCGAGGTGCATGCAGATCGTCGCACGCGGCGAGTTCCAACCCTCGGCGAGCAGCATTGCGTTGCAGAGCACATCGACCTCGCCGCGCTCGAAGCCGGCGAGGATCTCGGCCAGTTCGCGCTTCGGCGTCTCGCCGGATACGGCGCGGGCGACGATGCCCGCGTTCTGCAGCGCTTTGGCGACGTTCTTCGCGTGCTGGACCCCTGCGGTGTAGAGGACGCCGGGCGTCTTTGAGAAGCGGGTCTTGTAGAGGTCGGCAATCGCCACGTTGAAGGGCTCCTGGTCGAGCAGCGCGGCCAGCTCCTCCTGGTCGAAATCCTGGTCGACCTCGCCTTTGCGCAGCGGCACCTTGGCGATCGTCCGCACCCCCGGCCCGGGCGGGATGCGCATACAGCGCAGCGGCGCGATCACCCCGCGGCGGGCCGCCTGGGCAAGGTCAAAGCGCGAGGTCTGGGTCGGAAAGAGGTCGGCGACGTGGCGGGCGATCAGCGCCCCGGTCGCGGTCATGCCGATGAAGACGGGGCCGGTCCAGGCGCGGATGCAGGCGCTGGTTTTCTCGCCCAGCGCGGTATGCGCCTCATCGCAGATCACGATCGAGTACGCGTCAGAGACTTTCTTGTGGTTGCGGACGAACCACTGGTAGGTCTCGACCGTGACCGGGCCATCGGGATCGTCGCGGTCGCCGAGCAGCGGTGGTCGCAGCCGCTCCTTGTAACCACGGTCGGAGATCTCGCCGATGAACTGATCGACCAGGTTGCGACGGTGGGTGAGGATCAGGACTCCGCCGGTGCGGGTGGCGTCGATGAAGCCAACCGCGGCGACCGTCTTGCCAGCGCCGGTGGCGTGCTCGAACCAGAAGCGCCGAGCGGCGCCAGGGTCATCGGCCGCCTCGGCGACAGCCTCCTCCTCATCGTCCTCGACCGGCTCTTCCTCCCAGTCCTGTGGCTCCTCGTCGGGCGCAAGCTCCTCCGGCTCCTCGCCCTCCTCCTCATCGTCCTCACCCTCTTCATCAACCGTCTCGCCATTGCTGCTGGACTCAACAGCCTCGGCAACGGTGGGCTCAGCGCCGTTTTCGGCCGCCGTCTGCTGCTCGGACATCAGCTCGGTCAGGGTGCCCGAGAGCGCGTCGACCTGGTGCGGGTTGAGTTCGGCTCCATCGCGCAACTTCGGCGGTTCGTCAGCCAACAAACGCTCGAGCCCGAGCAGCAGCGAGAAGTCGCGACGCCACTGGATCGAGGGCTCCTCCCGGCCTTCGTCAAGCTCCTTCAGCGCCGCGTCGAGAGCGCGGCGACGAGCAGTTCCAAGGGCGAGTGCCTCGGGGCCCTCGCCGTCGAGCAGCAGCGGCTCGCGAGCAAACGTCACCGCCCGCTCAATGTCGGCGCCTGAAGGAACTGCCGCTCGCGCGGCAACTTCGCTGGTCTTGGCCATGAAGGCTTGTGCTTTCGTTCCCGCAACGACGCAATGCGTGCTGCCGGGAGACTTAGACGAGGATGCCGGGAGGTCGGCTCTTCCTTCCCCCCAGCGCACTCGAGCGGCTCGCATACGGCGAACCGGACCCGCCTATTGTAAACAAGGAACCCAGATGAATGAATCCAAAGGCCGCATCTGCGCACTTGTGCTTGTTGTGACAGCGCTGGTGGTCGCCGGCTGCGGGTCGTCGCAGAGCGGCGATTACGGTGGCCAACACCCAAACTACACCAAGGCATTGGCCGGATCGCCACCACAGCTTGCCGCTCTTCACCACCAGGCCAACGCACTCTTGGGTGGCGGCATAAATGCCTACGAAGGCCGGCTCGCGGCGTTGCACGGCTACCCCGCAGTGGTCAACGTCTGGGCCTCCTGGTGCGGGCCCTGCCGTTTCGAGCTTCCCCACTTCCAGCGTGCTGCCGCCAACTACGGCAAACGGGTCGCCTTCCTCGGCATCGACACGCAGGACTCCGACGACGCGGCGAGCACCTTCCTCGAAGAGGCTCCGGTTCCCTACCCCAGCTACACCGATGCCGACAAAAACATCGGCGACGCGATCGGCGCCACGCTCGGCCTCCCCGATACCGCCTTCTACAACCGCCACGGGGAACTCGTCTACCTCAAGCAGGGACCGTACGACGACGCGGCTGAGCTGAAGGCGGACATCGAGCGCTACGCGCTCGGCGGTCGCGGCGAAGGCGCATAATCGCTCTATGGACCTATTCGTCGCCGTCGCGCTGATCGGGGTGGGGCTGCTGCTGGCGGAGTTGTTGCTCTCCACCGGCGGTGTGCTGGCGGCACTCGGCGCGGCTGGCCTGATCGCCGGCGGAGTCCTCGCCCTAACCGCCGACGCGGATTCCAGCGCCAGTGATTGGGCGGGGCCGGCGCTGATCACGCTCGGCGTGCTCTCGATCGCCAGCTTCTACTTCGTCACTCGCAAAGTTCTGGCGGCGCACCGAGACCAGCCCGTCCGCGGCGGCCCGGAGGAGCTGATCGGCGCCAGCGCCGAGGTCCGAACCCCACCCGAGCCAGAAGGACAGGTGGCGATCGGGGGGGCGATATGGCGCGCTCGCCGGGCCGGCGACGGAGCGCCGCTGCGACCGGGGGATAGAGTCACGGTTGAGGCAGTCGAAGGACTTACGCTCGTAGTCCGACCCAGGGAAGGAGCAGCCTGATGGCAGCGCTTGTGGTCTTGGCCGTACTGGTGATCTTCGTGGCGATCGTGCTCGGCTCCTCGGTGCGGGTCCTGCGCGAGTACGAGCGTGGGGTGATCTTCCGGCTCGGCCGTTTGATCGCCCAAAAGGGACCGGGGCTGATTCTGCTGATCCCGCTGATCGACCGCATGGTCAAGGTCGACCTGCGCACGGTGACCCTCAACATCCCGCCGCAAGAGGTGATCACCCGCGACAACGTCCCCGCCGGCGTCAACGCCGTCGCCTACTTCCGCGTGATCGACTCGCGCAAAGCGATCGTCGAGGTCGAAAACTACTTGCTCGCCACCTCGCAGATTTCACAGACGGCGCTGCGCTCGGTACTCGGTAAGGCCGAGTTCGACCAGTTGCTCTCAGAGCGCGAGCGACTCAATGAGGAGCTGCAGACGATCATCGACGAGTCGACCGAGCCCTGGGGCGTAAAGGTGACCGCAGTCGAGATCAAGGACGTCGAGATCCCCGAGCAGATGCAGCGGGCAATCGCCCGCCAGGCCGAGGCCGAGCGCGAGCGGCGGGCCAAGATCATCAACTCCGAGGGCGAGTTCCAAGCGGCGCAGAAGCTCACCGACGCGGCCGACATCATCAGCACCAACCCCGCTTCGTTGCAGCTGCGCTATCTGCAGACGCTGCTCGAAATCGGCAGCAACCAGAACACGACGGTCGTCTTCCCGCTGCCGATGGACATGCTCAAACCCTTCCTGAAGCCCCCCTCGGACTCCTGAGCGCGCCAGAGATACGCATCGACCAGCTCACCGGGCTGCGGACGATTCTCGCACCCGGCCGTGCCGACCGCCCACACGGATTCGGCCGAGCGGCCGAGGACCAAAAGGGCGCCGAGAGGTGCCCGTTCTGTGAGGGACGCGAGGAGAAGACGCCGCCCGAGGTCTACGCCGTGCGGCCGGGGGGCGGCGAGGCAGACACGCCGGGCTGGAGCAGCCGCGTCGTGCCGAACCTCTACCCAGCGCTCGCTAACCCGGCGCCTGGTTCTTTAAGCACGAGCGAGATAGCTAAGGAACCAGGCAAGGGGACGAGCGGTGAGGCCGGTGCCTTCGCCAGCAGCGGCGACCCGTTGCTGGAGTCGCGGCGGGCGGGCGAGCCCGACCTCTTCGCCTCCCGACCAGCGATCGGCGGCCACGAGGTGATCATCAACACCCCCGAGCACGCGACGGCAATGGTCGAGCTGAGCGAGGAGCGTTTCCTCGGCGCTGTCGCAACCTGGCGCGAGCGGATGCGGGCCAACTCCGACGCCGCTTACGTGCAGCTCGTCGTCAACGAGGGCGCCGGGGCGGGCGCCTCTTTGCCCCACACCCATGCCCAGCTCTACGCGCTCCCCTTCGTCCCGGCGGCTGTGGCGCGAGAGCGGGAGCGGGCGGGCGCCTACAGCGAACGCACTGCCGGCGGCAGCCTGCTCAGCGACGTCTTGGTTGAGGAGGTGCGCCGCGGCGAGCGACTGGTAGCAATCGACGACGAGGCGGCGCTGATCTGCCCCTGGGCATCGCGCTCCCCTTATGAGTTACGGATCGTGCCGCGGCGCGAAGCGGCCCACTTCGAGGAGGACGGTGGGGGCGCGGCGATGATTCGTACGGCGATGCAGCTCCTCGCCAAGCGTTTCGACGGCCCGCCCGAGCTCAACCTCTGGGTCTCGACGGCGCCCCACGGCGCCGAGCAATTCCACTGGCATGTCGACATCGCGCCCCGCCTGACGATCAAGGCGGGTTTCGAGCTGGGAACCGGCGTCGACATCAATATCTACCCGCCGGAGCGGGCCGCCGCCGATCTAAGAGACTGCATCTGATGCCGCCAAACCCGAGGCCGATCCCACACTTCATCGCCGACTCAACCCAGGAGGGGATCCCGCACGGCCGCTTCGCCGAGCGCCTCGTCAGCGAGTTCCGCGCCGCCTGCACCAAGGTCGACGACCTGCCGGAAGGGATCGAGGTCCCAGAGCAACTCGACTGGTTCCCGGAGCGCGCTTGGGGTGGCCGCGTCTGGGTGCCGGCCACGGCGCGAGCCGAGGGGCCAGAGGGCACGCTCGAGCTGTTCGGCCACGTTTCCTACGAGCTGCCGGAGGGGGGCGAGCCGGACAAGTTCCGGGCGAGCGCCGATTTCACCGACGTTCTCGCCGAGGACAACCCCGGCTGGCAAATCGACCTCAACGACGACGTAATCGGGCAATGGCGGGGTGAGAATGGTCGCGCCGGCGCAGTCACTCTCGTCTGGGGTCGCCCACTCGTCCGCGGGGCGGTCGCCGCCACGGCCGAGCTTGAGCTGGAGACGGTCGACCAGGAAGTCGTCTCCGACGAACGTTTCACCCTGATTGCCCTCGATGCTATGAAGGGTTACGGCGACGAGATCTTTATGCAGGTCAAGCTCTGGAGCCGCCGCGCCCAGGTACTGGCGAGCGAGAGCCTCTACGCCTGAACCGGCTTAGCCGCCCAAGGCGTCGCGCAGCTCACGGACCTGCCCGCGCAAATCCGCCAACTCCCGCTCGAGGCGCTCGAGCCGGTCCTCCGGGGGAGAGTCCTCGGGCGCAACCGTCGCCTCGGTGGCCGGCTCATTGCCCGCTACCGACTCGCCATCGCCGAGCAGCTGCACGAAGCGCTCCTCCTTCTGGCCCGGGCGGCGGGCCAAGCGTTCGACGTAGCCGCGCTCGACCAGTTTGTCCAACGTCTCCTGGACAGCGGCGAGGCCACTAAAGCTGTGAAGACGCTCGGCCCGCTGCTTCAGCTCGCCTGGCGTTTGAACACCGCGCAGCATCAGCACTGCAAGCAGCGAGAGCTCGGCGTCGTCGGCGTCTAGAGCTTCGTCGAGCAGATGGCGGTACTTGCGGGCGCGACTGCCGGCGCTGCTGGCCAACCGGGTCCAGTTGCGCAGCGCGAGCCGGCGCAGCGCCTCGACCACGGTCGACTCGTCGTAGTCGACGACCGGATCGCGGTTCGTTGCCTGATTGCAGGCGAGCCGCAGCGCATTCAGCGACAGCGGGTAAGCGTCCGGCGTCGTCCGCTGCTTCTCCAGCAGACAACCGACCACCCGGATCTCGACAGCATCGGCCTCCATGGGAGCCAATGCTATGCAGCCCTAGCGTCCGACGCGGCTGCGCTGGTGCCGATTCGAGTGCCTTCTCTGGACGCACTTCACCTTGGCGTGCACGTGTACCTGGCGAAAGCCTTTCTCGCATACCTTCACGCAGCGGGCTTGGCCATTGACCCGCTGGCGCCTGAAGCCCTTTTTGCATCTCGGTGTGGATTCCGTAACCGGCGGTGTGCTAGGCAGTGGGATGGTCGTCACTGGCGGCACACTCGGCGGCGACGGGGGCACCGGGTCGGGGTCCGGCGGCGCTTCTACGGGCGGATCAGCTGTTGTGAATTCGACATCGCCGCCAGCCGCGGTGCCAGCGTTGGTAGTGACCACCAGTCGGTAGTGGTAGGTCGTGCTGGGTTTGAGCGCCGAAACGGTCTTGGTCTCCGTCACATTGGTGGTCGACGGCCCGGGCAAGGTCGAGCAGAGAAAGTTGGAGCCGTAGGAGATGCTCGTGCCAAGCTCGAAATGGCAATCTGAGGCCGCCCCACCATGAGGATTCACGACTCCCGCTAGTTTTGCTTTAACTTCGCCCACGCTCTGCGCCAGCCCCGTTGAGACCGTTGGCGGGATGGCCGGCAGCGTTTCGAACATCTGGTTGTTGCTGCTGGTGGTGCCGGCGTTGCTTGTCGCCGTGACCCGGAAACGGTAGGCAGTACTGGGCGTCAGCCCGGAAACATTGACGCTCAGGGATGTGCTGGCCGTACCATCTGGATTCTTGGGGCACGGCAGGCTAAGCGCATTGGCAAAGCTATCGGCCTGGAAGTCGGCCTCGTCGGTGTATTCGAAGTCGCACTCGAGCGTCGCGTGGCCTTTTGCATTGACCGTTGCTCTCAAGGTTGCCGAGAGTTGGCCGACGTTATTAGCCGGTTCGGCCGTCGCACTTGGAGGGCTAGCAGTGGTCTTTTCGAAGACGTAGAACTTGTTGAACTCACCGACATAGAGCTTGTGCGTGGTTCCGTTCACGGCGATTTGGTAAGCGGAGAGGGCTCCATACCCTCCCGAAGACGCATTAGAGAAGAGGCCGGCGCCGAAATCGTCGAACTGGGTACCGGACGAGTTGTAGGCGACGATGTGGTAGTTGTCGCCGCCCGGCATGTCGCCGACCAGTATGTCGCCGGTCGAGGGATCGACCGCAACCGCGCCCGCTCCGAGACCGCTTTGTAGTAGCGAGGAAAACGAGTACGGGCCGCCGGTGGATTTCAACTTAACGACACGGTCCGGATCTGTGTCGGCCACATACAGTTCGTTCGTCGAAGTTAGTGCGACGCTGCCGGGCTTGCCAAAAGCACCACCAGGGCAGCCACTGCAGGTGATTTCTTCTAGCAAGGTACCGGCAGAATTGAATACCTGAACCGAGTGTGTATTCACATTGGGGAAATAGATGTGGCCGGCCGAATCAGTGACAATGGGTGGAAAAGAGTTACTGTACGCTACCGGAAACGAACCGGTAGACATCCCGGCCGAGGTGAAGTGATCCATTCTCGGCGTACCGATATTGCCGATTGGCGTGCCTCTAATTTCCATCTGCGCTCCGAAGAAGCCCCCGGTGATCGGATCGAGAGCGACACCCGTGTAGTAGCCGCCTCCGCTGGCGAAGACCCCATCGGCAGTGAGATCGCTGTTAAAACGATCGACCTCGCCAAAAGCTCCCGTGTTTGGATTGGTGCTGACTATGGCGACGTAGATGTCTTGGGTCGCCTGGTCGACGGCGATGCCCTTCGGGGCCCCGGAAAGAGGGCGGGAAGGGTGGGATGAATCGAGCTGGTAGCCCAAGCTGGCACGAGAGGGCGAAGCGAGCACGGCTGAAAGCAGCGTCACCGCAAGTAAAAGCACTATCCCTTGCCGCATTGGACGACCCCCTGCTAATTGCAACTGCATACCAAGGCGTTTATCTAAGTTAACAGGCCGCTTCCTGACCGAGTGCTCCACTTTGGCCGGATGTCGAAGCACAGACCAAGTCGCACGGCCGGCCACAGCCGGCCGTGCGATCGAGGCCAACGGAACTAGGGTGCGGTAACTGCCCAGGTGCCAGCGTCGCCGGTGCCAGGAGTGCCCAGGTAGCTGATGATCGCCCCAACCGGAGCCGGAATGGCCGATTGGAGTTCCAAGCCGGTTTCCTGAGCCGTGTAGAGGCAGAGATTGCCTTTCGCCGCCAGCGGTACTGCCAAGCTGCCAGGGCATTCCGCAGCGTGTTCAGTGCCTTCTTGGCCTTTTTTGACGATCACGATCGTCGGCGGCGCCGTCAGCGGAATTCCGAAAGAGATCGACGCGGCGGCCGCACCTTTGCCGGGCAGAATTTCGGGCCCGACGCCAGCAACCCAAGTGCCGCCTAGCGATTTACCGCTGGGCAAGAAGCCGCCGGCCGTCCACGGATCGCCGGTGTCGCCTTTGGGTCCCTGCGGCCCGGTGTCCCCCTTATCGCCCTTCGGCCCGGTGTCCCCCTTCGGACCCTGAGGTCCCTGCGGCCCCGGCTTCCCCTTTGGACCCTTGGGCCCACGCTTTCCGCTGCTTTGCTTCGAACCCGTAGCGTAGTCCTTGGCGGCAAAAGCGCCGCCAGTCATTGCAAAGACGAGCGCCACGACCGCAACCGCGGTGGGCACGTTCAGATTCCTGCGAATAATTCTCAGCATCGGTGGTACGCCTCCCTGTCTAATGGATTGCTTGACCTCCCCAAGCCGCAATCCCAGGAAGCGTCAGACGAAGCGGCCAAACGAATGGCCCGCAACCCCTAGTCTCTCCCTGAGAGGACTCCGTGCAAGCGTCTGCGAAGTCCTTTGCCGATGCTTAACAGTATGAAACCAACATGGTACTGATGTGAAAATCATACAGTACCAAAATCTTTCACGTTTGCCTAGTGGAAAAGACGCACACACAATCGACCACATTGGCGCAATGAACAGTAGTGACCCGCCCACATCGGCGCCATTTGGCTGGTTTGGCGGGCGGATCGGGAAACATGACGGATAGGTTTTGCCCCCTCCTGAGCAGCGCCGATGTCGCCTGCCTCCGCTACCGTGTTCCTATGGAATCACTGAGGCAGCCGCCTGGAGAGCCAAAGAACGCTGCGGCTGCGGGTGAGGAGGTGCGGATGAGGCGCTTGCGTGAAGACGCTCGGCGGCCGATGAACGTAAACCTGGCCGAGGGCATCGCTCTCAGCCACCAGCTGATGCAGTTCACGGGCGCTGCTCGCCGCAGTTGACCGAGCCAGCCTTCGACCAGCTTCTCCGCCGACTCTCCAAGGCGGATGTCGAGTTCTTTCTGGTGGGCGGCCTTGCGGTGAACGCCTGGGGAGTGGTCCGCGGAACGAAGGATGTGGACATTGTCGTTGCCCCTGATCCCAAGAATCTCAAGCGACTCGCGGAGGTCGCCGTTGAAGCTCATGGCCATGTCCAAAAGGGAGAGGCGTTTCTCAGCACGCCGTTGTCGATCGCGGCAGAGCTGACGAGTGGAGAGCGGGTCGCGATCGCGTCGACCTCGAAGACCTCGATGCAACGGGCAATTAGTTCTACGATGAGCCCATCCAGCCCCGATAGCTCAGCTGGATAGAGCGACTCCCTCCTAAGGAGTAGGCCGCTGGTTCGAATCCAGCTCGGGGCATCGGGACAAGAAAACGGCCCGGACAAATCCGGGCCGTTTTCACTCCTGACGTGTGGGTCCAGCGCTGGACTATTTGCGCTTACGCCCGCCACCGCAATCGGGCCGCATCACCGGATTGGCCTTGGACTGCTTGCCGTTATGGCCTTCGAATTCCACGTTGGCCTTGGAGAGAGCCCCGCAGAGGTTGCGGCTGTTGACGATCAAACCCTTCTTGGCACCCTGCATGC